>CEBY01005870.1_pt1 | contig 200483 bp, 177 predicted proteins | sample 554731 | NCBI WGS metagenome assembly CEBY01 (sample SAMEA3182050, study PRJEB8094) | gut metagenome | biome: human; feature: gut; material: Stool; isolation source: human stools | place: Canada | collected 2012-02-22
AAACTTCTGCGCCCGTCCTCCCGCGTTCTCATAAGCGGATAGCTGCTCTTGGAGCGTGGCAAGCTCCGCTTTCAGCGCATAGTATTCTTCCGAATACTTCTGCGACATCTGCTCATAACGGTCTTGCGGGATCGTGCCGAGGGCGTTGTCCTCATAGAGCTTATTCAGCACCTTGTCAATCTGTTCAAGGCGCGTCGTGATTTGCGGAATACGCTTCTGCTGTTTCTTGGTCTGGTCGGTCTGCTGCATGGCAAGGTTCTTTTTCACTAAGGCTTCAAACTCCGCCCGGTTGCTGATAGAATAGTCCTCGATTTTCTTCAGCACTTCCGCGATGGTCTGCATGAGCAAGTCCGCGTCCATGATGTGCGGGGAATGACACTTGGGGTTTTTAGCCTTTCCCTTGTGATACTCGCTGCAATAGGCAACGTGCCGTTTGCCGCCGTTCCTGTAATCTATGCGAATGTGCATTTTTGAACCGCAGTCTTTACAAAAAAGCAAGCCCGACAAAGGGTGGATTTCCCCGTCCCCGTTGGGGCGTCTGACGGGTGCGTTTTCCAAAATCCGCTGTACGGTTTCAAAATCGCTGCGGCTGATAATCGGCTCATGCACATTTTCTGTGATGTGCCACTGGCTCCGGTCTACATAGTGGTTATGTTTATCCCGGAAATGCTTTGTAGTCTTGAAGTTGACCACATCGCCGCAATACTCCTGCCGTGTGAGGATATTGGTCAAGGTGGCTTTGTTCCACTTGCAGCGGTTATCCTCGTTGAGCGTCTTATTTTTACAGGTTCCTCGCCCTCGGTCTTTCATATAGAAAGTGGGGGTAGGGATTTGCTCGTTTTTCAGATGCACGGCGATTTGGTTGCGGTTCTTCCCGCCGATAAACAGACGGAAAATCAAACGGACAACCGCGGCGGCTTCCTCGTCGATTATCCAAAAATCCTTGTTGTCCGGGTCTTTGACATAGCCGTAAGGGGCTTCGGTGACAATCGGCTTTCCACTCATGCCTTTGGTCTTAATGCCCGTTTTTACTTTCTTGCTGATGTCCTTTGCATACCACTCCGACATGATATTGATAAAGGGCGCAAACTCCAGCGTGTCGGGCTTCTCGCTGTCTATGCCGTTGTTGACCGCGATAAAGCGCACGTTGTTCCGTCTGAAAATCTCCATAGCGTTGCCGACTTGGAGATAGTCGCGCCCCCAGCGGGTAAGGTCTTTCATAATGCAGACACCGATTTTCCCGTTTTCCACATCGTCCATCATGCGGGAGTAGGCGGAACGGTCAAAAAATCTGCCGCTTTCGTCATCGTCGATGTAGTGCCGGATATTGGTTAGGTGCTGCCCTCTGGCATAGTTCTCCAAAAATATTTTTTGGTTCTGTATGCTGTTGCTCTCGCCGCCGTCCCTATCCTCGTCGCCCACGGAAAGGCGGGAGTAAAGGGCTGTAATTTTGCTATAATCAGTCATGTGCATAACCTCCTGTGCGTCCATGTATGTGTCATTTACACTTAAAATTATGCACTCCAACGCGCCGTGCCGTACTCCATGCCCTTGCGGTATTTCTTGGCGTTCTTCTGCTTGGAGTAGACCACCAGCCGGATAATCACGGCTGCGGCAAGCCCAATCAGCAGATCGGTGGGATGGAAGCTGGGGGCGGCGCTGGCAAAGGCAGCGGAGAAGCCCTGCCCGATATGCAGCAGCTTTGCAGACAGATCCGCCCCCTGCGCCAGCCGGAACGCCTGCCCGACCTTTCCAAACAGATAGACAAAGGCAAGATATGGGAGATGGAGTATGATTTGCTTTTTGATTTCCGGCTTCATCGGTCGATCCCCCTGTCCATATTTTTCACCTTGTCCCGCTTAGCGGTCTGCGCGGCTTCGGTTTTCTTCTCGGCAAGGTCGCGCCGCACGGAGGGCTTGCGCTCCTTATCCAGCTTTTTCTTGGAAAACTCCCGAAACGCCGCCGTCAGCACGTCCGCGTCCCGTCCCTTGAAAAACACAAGGTATCGGTCATCTGCCTTTTTCAGCGCAAAGTCAATGCCGTATTTCTTCGCCGTGCTTTCAAAGGCTTTGATATTCGCATCGGTGATTTCGATATTGGAAACGCCTGTGCCATGCCGCATAAGCTGTTTCAGCGTTTGCTTGCCGTGATGGGGCGTGTCCCTTGCCTTGCGGTAGAGCTGCAAGAGCTTCCGCAGCGCGGCTTGCAGCATCTTTCCGTCCAGCTTTGCTGCCTTGATTGCAAGGGCAATCGTCTTTCGGGTTACTTCTTCCTGCAACGGTTATCACTCCTTTCGATTTTTCTGCCGCAGTCAGGGCGGGCGCACTCACCAGATCAGCCACATTCTCATAGGCTCTCGTCCGGCGAACAGGAATAGTCCGGGATGCCTGATTTTGGCTTGCCCCAATCAGGGCTTGCCATGTCGTGAGCGACGAGGGCGGTATAGTAGTTGTCGATGGTGGACGGAGCGTTGAACAGCACCGCCCGCAGATATTGCTTGATGTTGCGGATCTTCGTGGTGTTCTCCCGCATACAGTCCATGACAAACTCGATGTGGCTGCTGTTCAGCTTCAAGAATTTACTCTTTACCAGCTCGGCGGGGTAATCGTCGCCAGCGATGCGGAGCGTCTTTCGTGCAGAGCAGACAGTTTCCAGCATGAGGTCTACGATCTCGTCCAAACGCTCCTTGTCCATTTTCGGGTTCTGCATGAGCGCGTCGTACTCGATATTCTCCATAATGATTTCACGGTAAATATCTACGGCACTCTGTTTGACCGCTTCCGTTCCTTTCCGTTCCGGCGCAGCCCTGCAAGGTGAGGGGTCAGGGGAAAGGATAGGAAAGGAATCGGTACTTGATAGATCCGTAATTGATTTTTCTTTCTTTGATAAGTTAGTTCTTGATCTATCTTTATTTAATTGCGTTGGATTTTCCGACGTCGGATTATCCGTTGTCGGATTTTCCAACATCGGTTTACCCGGTATTGGATTTTCCAACACCGGCTGCGGCTGCTCATAGATGGTGTATTCGATAGCAGTCATTTTGCCTTTTTCGTCGCGCCCCTGCCGCCGCAGAATATATCCGGCTTTTTCAAGCTCCCATACGGCGGTGCGGATCGCGTCGATGCTCTCACGGTTGATATGGGACAGCCCTGCAAGGGTATAGTCCCAATCCTCCGGCAGGGACAGCATTTGCGATAACAGCCCCTTGGCTTTCAAGGTCAGCTCCTTATTTCGCAGATGGTGGTTTGACATGACGGTGTACCCGCTGTTGCGCTCCACCCGAAATACTGCCATAGGTTATCAGCTCCTTTCGCTCACTTCGCCGTGCCGCGCCGGAGGGCGGTCAGCTTGCCCGGCTCATACGGACATTCCGCGTACACACAGAACTGGTACTTCCAATGCGGACGGTAAAAGTGACAGGTATTGCAATCCTCACAGTCGGCACAGCCGCCGTTTTCGTAGCGGTCAAAGCCGGGCTTTCCCCGCATGAGCATTTCAAACGCACGGCTGCTGCCGTTCGTAAAGTACATTGTGGCTGCACCTCCTCTCAGATTTGGGCAGAAAAAAACGCCGTAGACTTTTCTCAAAATCTACGGCGTGGGCGTATGCGAAAAGGGATGCTGCCTTGCGGTAACATCCCTTTTGACGCTTGGTTATTCAATTTTTGAGCTAACCTGTTTGCCCTCTGCCCTTAAAAACGTTGATTTTACTGGGTTTCTGCTTGTTTTCCTATGTCAACGCTCTTGAGGGCGGTTCTTTTTTGCATTTCCCGGTTGACACCGGGGCGGATATACGTTACAGATACAGGTAGCTGTACTTGTCGCGCAGGGTGACGATCAGTTTCTCCAGATCGACGGGCAGGTCGTTTTTGCCGGACAGGTCATAGTCCTTCGGCTCGCCGAAGGTACGGACGCGGACCTTGTCGCCGCCCAGGAACAGGACACCGGCATTGTGGCTGTCCACCATGTCCTCGGCGGTCTGGAACAGGGTGAACTTGTCGTGGCAGGGCTCGGAGCTGTACGGGCAGAACTGGGTGCAGTTGCCGCACTCGTTGCACATCTTGTCCACGTGGACGATCTGGTGGCTGCCGTCGGCCATGCGGATGGCCACATTGGCGCGGTTGGGGCAGGAGTCCACGCAGTTTTCGCAGACGGTGGCGCACTGCAGGCAGCGGTCGCCCTCGCAGCAGATGCACGCACTCATCTTTAGAATACCCTTCTTGGCCTCGGCGTCCGCCTTAGTGACATAGGCCTGCTCGGGGATGTCATAGGTATAGGGCTTGCCGATAACCGCCTCGGCAAAGGCCGCGGCGTCGGCGATGCCTTCGACAACAGTGGCGGGGCCGCGCTTGGCGTCGCCGGCGGCGTAGACGCCATCCACGTTGGTCTGGAAGGCGGGACGGCCCTTCTTGTCCAGCTCAATGCCGTTGGCGGCCATGAGTGCGTCGTCCACCTGCTCACCCACAGCGGAGATCACCAGGTCGCAGGGGACGGTGAAGAACTCACCGCTGCCCACGGGGCTGCGGCGGCCGGAGGCATCGGCCTCGCCCAGCACCATCTTCTCACACTTCAGCACACCGTCGGCCTGCTTGACGGGGGCAGCCAGCTCGGCGAAGGTCACGCCGTCGGCCAGCGCCAGCGCCAGCTCGTGCTCGTCGGCGGGCATATACTTGCGGGTACGGCGGTACACGAGGGTCACGCTCTCGGCGCCGCTGCGCTTGGCCAGACGGGCCGCGTCCATGGCGGTGTTGCCGCCGCCCACGACCACGATATTGCCGGCCACAGCGATGTTGCCGGCCTTGACGCCCTTCATCCACTGGATGGCGCCGGCCACATCGCCGGCGATGTCCAGCTTGCCGGGCTTCCAGGCACCCACGGCCAGCAGAATGTGGGTGTAGCCCTGCTTTTTCAGCTCGTCCACAGAGGGGGCGGGCGCACCGCACTTGACCTCCACGCCGTACTTCTCCATGAGGGCGATATCCTTCTCAATGGCCTCGTTGGCGATACGGAAGCTGGGGATCACATGCCGGGGCACGCCGCCCAGGCAGCTCTCGCGCTCGAAGATGGTGGTCTCGATACCGGCGCGGCCGCAGAAATAGGCGGCAGCAATGCCAGTGGGGCCGCCGCCGATGATGGCGACCTTCTTGCCCGCCACGCGCTCCGGCAGCTTGATGGAGGCCATCAGGGCGTTGTAGCCCTTCTGGGCGGCCAGCAGCTTGGTGTCGCGGATGCGGACGGACTCGTCATAGAAGTTGCGGGAGCACTTGGTCTGACAGCGATGGGCGCAGATGGTGCCGGTCAGGAACGGCAGGGGGTTTTTCTCGGTGATCAGCTTCAGCGCCGGACCGTACAGGCCCTTATTGCACAGCTCCATGTACTCGGGGATGTCCTGCGCGATGGGGCAGCCGCCCTTGCAGGGCGCGGTGAAGCAGTCGATCCAGGGCACGTTCTTCTCACTCTTGCGGCTGGGCAGGGGCTTGATAGGCTTGACGTGGTGCACGTCGGTGTGAGAGGCGGTGCTCATGTCGCAGATGGCCTGGGTGTCGGTGCCGTCAAAGGGCTTGTAGGGCATGGGCTCCACCTTCTCCACCATCTGGAGCAGGCGGTTGTAGCCGCCGGGCTTGAGGATGGTGGTCGCAACGGTGATGGGCCAGATGCCCGCCGCGAACAGCTTGTCGCAGTTGAAATACTCCGCGCCGCCGGCGAAGGAGATACGCATCTTACCCTTGAACTGGCGGGAAATGCGGTGGCACATCTCAATGGTCAGGGGGAACAGGCTGCGGCCGGACATATACATCTCGTTGTTGGGCAGCTCACCGCGGGTGGTGTCCACCGGGAAGGTGTTGGAGAGTTTCAGACCGAACTCCAGACCCTTGCTGTCGGCCAGCGCCTGCAGACGCTCGAACATGGGCACTGCGTCGGCCCACTGCAGATCCTCGCGGAAGTGGTGGTCATCGAATACAATATAGTCATAGCCCATGCCGTCGAGAATACGGCGGGCCGTCTCGTAGCCCAGAATGGTGGGGTTGCACTTCACGAAGGTGTGCAGGTGCTTCTCGGTGATGAGATAGCTGGCGATGCGCTCGATCTCATCCGGGGGACAGCCGTGCAGGGTGGACACGGTGACGCTGCGGCTGACGCGGGGATCAATGGCGTCGATATAGTCGCTCTCGGCGGGGAACAGCTCCTTGAGAACGGCCTTGCACTCGCCGAAGATGGCGGTCTTGGTGGCGTCCTTCATGCCCTCGATATAGGTGTTGACCTTGTCGCCCTTGATGCCCTCCAGATCGTAGCCCACGGACATATTGAACACGAAGCCGTTGGGATCGCCGAAGCCGTATACCTTGCTCAGCACCTTCAGGGCGCACCACGCCTTGATATACTCATCCATTGCCTGGGGCACGGTCAGCTCGGTGGACCACTCCTGGTTATAGCCCTCGTCATTGGCCAGGATGCAGGGGCGGGGCACGCAGGCGGCCAGCTCCTCGCCGTCCATCTTCTGGACGGTCTTGACCTCGAAGAACCGTGCGCCGGCCATGTAGGCGGCGATGATGTTCTGGGCCAGCTGGCTGTTGGGGCCGGCGGCGGGGCCAAAGGGTGTCTCGATACGCTCGCCGAAGATGGGCAGGCTCTTGCCCGTGGCGTGGTATGCCTTGCGGACGCCGAAGATCTCGCCGGAGTTGGCATATTCGGTGACCACCCAGTTCATCAGGGACTTAAAGGGGATCGGATACATTTTTTCAGACATGGGTCTTCCTCCTTGTCGTTGGTTTTATCAATACACCCGGTGGTTCAGGTCGCCCCACAGCTTCTTGGCGGCCTCGAGGATGTGGGCGTTCTCCGCCTCCTCGTCGATGTTCACCAGCACGCGGTCCTTCATCAGGACCTTGCCGGCGGCGATGGTGGTCTGGCACTGGCGGCCGGTCATGCCGAAGATCATGTGACCGTCGATGTTCTCGTCGCTGAACGGGGTGAACGGTTTGTAGTCCATGACGATGATATCCGCCGCCGCGCCGGCCTTCAGTACGCCCAGCTGGTCCGGGAAGTACCGTGCGCCGATCTTGGCGTTGTTCTTGAACAGCATATCCGTGACCTCGCACCAACCCACGTTGGGCAGGCAGTTCTGGCTCCGCTGGGAGCACAGGGCCACCTTGAGAGACTCCAGCATATCGTTGGTGTAGGCATCGGTGCCCATGCCCAGCAGGATGCCCCGCTTGTACAGCTGCAGCACCGGGCAGATGCCGATGGCGTTGCCCATGTTGGACTCAGGGTTGTTCACCACCATAGTGTTGGTCTCGCGGATGATATCCATCTCGGCGGTATTCACGTGGATGCAGTGGCCCAGAATGGTCTTTTCACCCAGAATGCCGTGGTCCTGCAGGCGCTGCACCGGACGGCGGCCGTAGTTCTGCAGGCTGTCGTACACGTCGTTCATACCCTCGGACACGTGGATGTGATAACCGGTGCGGCCGTTGTTGGCCTCCACCATGCGATCAAAGGTCTTGTCGCTGATGGTGAACAGCGCGTGGCCGCCGAACATGGCCGCCAGCATGGGATCGTTCTGCTTCTGGCAGTAGGTGATGAAGTCCGCGTTCTCCTTGATGGCCTGCAGGCACTTCTCCTCGCCGTCGCGGTCGCTGACCTCGTAGCACAGGCAGGAGCGCAGACCCAGGCGGCGGCTCTCCTCGCTGATGGTAAACAGGGTACCGGGGATCTCGCCATAGCTGGCGTGGTGGTCAAAGATGGTGGTCACGCCCTGCTTGATGCTGTCGATGTACAGCGCGGTGGCGGAAGCGCGGGTACCGTCCATCATCAGGTGGCGGTCGATGGCCCACCAGGTGCCGTCCAGCACCTCGTAGAAGTTGGTGGGGTTGTTGCCCACGATGCTCAGGCCGCGGGCCAGTGCGGAGTAGATGTGGGTGTGTGCGTTGATGAAGGCAGGCATGATGACGCCGCCCTTGGCGTCAACGATCTCGGCATCGGCATATTTTGCCCGCAGAGCGGCTTCCTCACCTACCTCCACGATCTTGGCGCCCTCGTAGGCCACCGCGCCGTGCTCATAGTAGCCCTTGCCCTCGCTGTCGCGGGTAATGAGCCGTCCATTTGTTACCAGAACCATGTGTATTCCTCCTTTGTTTCCGATAGTGTTCGTGTGTTCTCCCCAATATGGCTCTACTCCCCGGTAAACAAAAAGTGCCCCAAACCCTGTTTCCGAGGGTTTGAAACACTCAAGCGTCCGCCGAGTGATAGTTTCAGCCCGTGCGCGAAGCACTTCCTTACAGCTACCAATCTTGGATTGTCATCTGTATTTTACAACGATTTCTCCAAAAATGCAATAGTTTTGTCAGCCTGTTTTTGCCCTTTTTACCCTGCGTTGTCCCGCTGCACCGTGTACCGCTTTCGCTATTTCATGACAAAAAAGCCAATAAATGGAAGTATACTTCGTGGAAGTAAACTTCCCGCTGCGCTATCATCTTCTTATAAAGCGGAAACGGAGGCATTTGCCATGCAGGAGTATAAGGACGCGGTGCGGGAGCATCTGTCAAGCTATGTGTGCCAACTGCGGCAGCGCCGTGGGCTTACACAGGAAGAAATGGCCGAAAAGCTTCGTATCACGGCGCGGGCCTACGGCGACCTGGAACGTGGAAAATTCTGCTTTTCCGCCCCGGCATTGATGGCCCTGCTCCTCATACTGAAGGAAGATGAGGTGGCAGAGCTTCTGAACGGCTTTCGCAAAATTACAGAAAAATTAGACGGTAAAGAGGTGGCGTAGCATCCATGGATAAGGGGGATGTGAGCCGCACATTGTGCGGCTTGGGGTTGTTGCCGAGCAGCGTCTGCTATTTTTATATGGCAGAGGCGCTTCGGCTGTCGCTGCGGGAGCCGGACAGGCTTCTGCTGGTCACAAAGCACGTGTATCCGGACGTGGCGCGCTGCTTTGACACAAACTGGAAGTGCGTGGAGCGCGGCCTGCGCCGCGCCGCAAACGTTGCCTGGAACACGGCGCCGGAGAAGTTGTCAGAACTCGCACATCGACACTTGACGGAGAAGCCTTCTGTTTCAGAGCTGTTGTCTCTGTTGACGATCTACCTTCGCGCGGAAGAGGAGAACTGAAACCGGTCATAGGGCACCAAGCCCCGGCTCTGCCGGGGCTTTCTGCTTTGTACGTATTTCTTCACAGATAAAAAGCCGCCCTCGGGCGGCTTTTTTCTCTGCACAGCAAAACAAGGCTCCCGGGCAACAGATGATATCTGCCGCCCGGGAGCTCCCCTCCTGTCGCGCGAGGCCTGTACCTCGCGCCCCCTACGTTGTTTCATGGTAGCACTCTGAAATCTGGTTTTCAAGAAAATTGGCGATTTTTTAACGGCATCTTAACGGAACATTCACAGATGTACCCCCGCGTCCGGGGGCGCACCTCCCAAAGCCGCCCGGAGGGCGGCTTTGGCGCGATTTGATAATCGCCCGCCCGGGAGAAGAAAACGCCTCTACCGTGGCTGGGGCAAGCGGCCGCGTAAGCCTCTGCGCCGCAGGGGCGGCGAAGCTCCTTTTACGCACAAAAACACAGACAACGCTTTCACCGAGTAAATTGTAACCGAATTATGAACGGGATTTGGGGCGCATTTCGGGCCGAATAGTTTACATAATGACTTTTCGATTTTGACTGGAAAATTTTTCCAGCTAAGTTGTTGCATTTTTTGAAAATCTCGATTTGAATTGCATAAATGCTGCGTTACACAGGAATTACGCTTTACAGGCGCTCAAATAAATTGCGTAAATTACTGGTAAATTATGGAAGAAATGGAAATTACTTCCAATTTCGGGCGATTTTTGACGGCGCGGCGGCGCTGTCTCAAAAATGGAAATAACTGGAAATAAAAACCGTAAAAATTTTTACAACATAATGATGTTTACGTTGTAAACGCTGTCTCGGAGGATGAAGCCGAACCGGACGCAAACAAATTTTTATGGAGGAAACAAACATGAAGAAGATCATTGCAACTGTGCTGGCCATGGTCATGGCTCTGGCACTGTGCACCGTCAGCTTCGCTGACACCAAGACCATGACTCTCAAGGACTATAAGCTGCTGGACATGAATAACCAGGTGGTTACTCTGCCCGATACTGCTACCTTGACCTATCATTCCGAGTCTAAGACCACCAGCACTGTTGATGGTAAGTCCACCACCACGATTACTCCTGCTTATTATGAGCTGAAGGTCTCTGATACTGATATCCGCTACGCGGTTGTCGTTGCTGCAGAGAATGCCTCTGGCAAGCTGGTGAGCGTTGCTGACAACAAGATTGTTGACTATGTGTACTATGCCAACGTTGCAAACTTTGACATTAACAAGATCAAGGCATCTGATGTCGTCACCAAGACCATCGCTGGTGTCGAGGGTGCCAAGTGCGGTGAGTACGAGGGCAAGGACCTGACCTTCTATGTCATCGATGGTAAAGTTTACCAGGCTTGCGATTACACCTCTGTTGACACCAAGCTGGCTCTGCTGAACGGCAAGATCGTTGCTTATAAGGATGTTGAGACGGGCAAGGGCCTGGTCGAGCACCGCTTCACCGCTACTTCTAAGACCAATAGCGCTAACGGTGTTATTACCTCCATCTTCTGCGAGAAGTGCGAGAAGTATATCCCCGTCACCAAGACTGTTCCCGCTGATTCTACTGCTCAGTATCTGGCCGTGAAGGATGCTGATGGCAGCGTCGTTGAGGCTTTCAAGGGCTACTACTATCTGGCCGATGCTCTTGGTACCGATGGTACCACCACTACCACCACTACCACCACTTCCCCCAAGACCTTTGATGCAGGTATCGCTATGTACGTCGGTATGGCTCTGACCTCCGTCGCCGGCTCCGCCGTGGTCATCGGCAAGAAAAAGGAGTTCTAATTAAACTCAAAAAAGAGAAAGGCCCAATGGGCCTTTCTTTTTTTGTGCTTAATTATCCCTGGCCTGTCGGCCGGGGATAGATAATATCTCACCCCTGACGGGGTGAGATAAATATATAACCCTCCCGCTGCCGCGGGAGGTATAGTAAAGATCGTTTTCCTGCGGGGCCTTCTTTTTTGTGCTTAATCAGCCCGCGCCTGTCGGCGCGGACGAAATAAATATCCCCCGCTGCCGCGGGGGATATTTATATATACCTCCCGTTGCCGCGGGAGGGATAGTAAATGCTGCTTTCCTACGGGCCTTCTTTTTTTGACTTTAATTATCCCTCCCCCGGGGTAGACAACCGCAAAAAGAACCGCCGGAGGGCGGTTCTTTTGCGGTTCTCTTCACGCAGAAAGCTGTTTGTTCAGTCTCCGAAGGACTCCTTGCCGGTGACGGTCTCGGGGACGATCTTTACCAGCATGGTGCGCTGCATAGAGTGTTCGGCGCAGAGGACGGCCCGGGACATGGAAACGGGGTCCAGCGCCTGCACCAGCAGCTTCAGGGCGTACAGCTTCTCCTCCGGGTCCTGCACCAGTACGGCCCTGCCCTGCACAAGGGCGGACTTGTAGGCGGTGGTCAGCTCGCCGGGGATCAGCTCTGCCTTGGACACGGCGGACAGGCACACGGGCGGCTCCTTCGTCAGGATGTCCCACTTGCGGCCGGCGCCGGCGCAATGAAAATACACCGCATTGCCCTGCTCGTCGGCCACATGGTTCACGGGCACACAATAGGGGGCGCCGTCACTGTCGGTCATGGCCAGGGTGGCATAGGTGGCGTCACGCAGTACCTGCCAGGCAAAGGCGGCGTCACGTTCCTTGTCTTTTCTACGCATAGGATGCATGGTCTGTCCTCCTTATCTCTGTTTCGCCCCACGGGGCGCAGCATACGGTTTCATCACATAATGGGGCGGCCCAGCAGCTTCTCGAACCGGGGCAGCATACCCTCGTCCACATGGCCGGCGTTCTGGCACATATCGTAACCGGGCAGGTTGTTGCCCTCCACCAGCACGGGGCCATCCGGCGTGATGGCCACGTCCCAGCCGATATATTTCAGGTGCGCCTCCACCCGCCTGGACGCGGTGCGGCACAGCTCCAGCGCCTGGTCGAACAGGGGGATCTGGAAGCCCATGATCTCTGTACCGGTGACGGGGTGGCGCTCGTAATATTTGCCGGTCTTGTCGCAGAAGGCGGGGCGGTACAGCTGGCCGTGCTCGTTCACCGGGGCGTACATACCGCCGGAGGAGACATTGTCCACGCACACGCCGCCCATGCCCATGCGGACCAGGGCATAGACCATCTGCGCGCCCTGCGCTGTCACCAGCGTGACGATACGGACGGTGTTCACCGAGTCGGGGCACAGCTTATTCATGTCCGGATGCTGGCGGATGGGCTCCTCGATCAGCAGCTGGCCGCCCTTGATCAGCCGGTCATACAGAGCGTCGTAATCGTCGATGTCCGCTGTGATAAGACGCTGGATGCCCTCGCCGCCGCACAGCCCAGCGGGCTTGCAGAAGATGGCCTCCGTACCGGCGCAGAAGTCCCGCAGGCCCGCGGCGTCCGTCTTACGCAGGTCCAGGAAGCGGCGCTTCAGCAGGTCGGAGAAGATGGTGTCGAACTCGATCTTGTCGTTGAGTTGATAGAAATACGCCGGATCGTTCATCTGCCGGGTCAGGGCCTGGTTCTGCACGGCGGTCATATAGGTCTTCCGCACCGCGCCGCGGCGGTTCGCAAAGCCGAACACATGGTAGTCCAGATAGCCGATGCCGTAGCGCACCTCGCACCATACCATGTCGCAGAAAATGCATAGGCGGTTTTTGCCTGTCTCCTCATGGACGGCGTTGATGTGCAGCTTCATCCGCGCGAAGCTGAGATGCTTCAGCTGGCGAAAAAAGGTCGCAAGTTTTCTTCCCATAACAGAGTACCTCCCTTTTTTCTTCCCGCCGCGCAGGGGCGGAAAGACAGATCATTGCCGATGCAGTATCCGCCGCAGCGGTCCGGTCACCAGACCGCGCTCATAGCGGTTCATGCCGAACAGCCACATACTGGCGGCGTACACCGCCACGAACAGCAGTCCCGGCGGAATCAGCTGCCAGTAGGTGGCGGGATGGACGAACACCGCCAGCAGCACCGCCACGGTGGTGGGCAGCACCATGGCCGGCAGCAGATGGCTGATATGCCGCCAGAAGCCGGGGATGTTTAGGCCGATGTGCTTGTAGTAGTAGCGGTTCATCAGGAACACGTTGCCCACCAGCGTGGCGATCGCCGTGCCGATGGCCGCGCCCAGGCCCTGCCATTTCATACACAGGGGGATGGAGATCACGATGTTGCCCACCAGTACGCCCAGATAGACCAGCGAACGGTATTTGTGCATATTCTTGGCACGCTGTATCTCGATGCCCACGGTCTGAATGTTGGTCCACAGGCAGGCAAAGAACAGCAGCAGCGCGGTCCAATAGTCGATGCGGAACTGCTCGCCGCCGCCCCACAGCACCACGAAGGACTGGCCGATGGCCACGAAGCCCAGGAATATGCCGCCCAGCAGGATGAACTGCAGCCGCCCCACCTTGGTGAACAGGGCGTCCAGCGTCCGCATGGGGGCGTTCTCCGCCACCAGACGGTGGACGCGGGGCGTCATCACGTTGGAGATGGCGTTGCCGAACAGCAGGAAATAGTTGTTCAGCTGCGAGGCGATGACGTAGACCGTCACCGCGGCGGAGCCGTGGAACCACGTCAGCAGCTGCCGGTCGATGGACCAGTTGATGTTGTCCACCACAATGCCGATGAACACGTACAGCGTAAAGCCGAACATCTCACGCAGCAGCGCGAAGTCGTAGTGCCGGAAGGCAAAGGGCATTTTCAGCCGTGTCAGGCAGTAGGTGATATTGATCACGCCGCTGAGCACGGTGAAGATCAGCGAGACGATGGTCAGCGTCACGGACCGGTAGCCTATCAGCAGCAGGGGGATCATAATGAGGGGGTTCAGCACCTGCTTGCCCATGGCTACGATCTTCTGGAACAGATACCTCTCGTTGATGGTCACATGGCTCTCGAACACGCTGATGGGGAACGTCAGCGCAGCATTGACCGACATGATACGCAGCAGCCGCTGGGCAAGGTCGATCTCCTCCGCTGTCAGCTTCTTGCCGAACACCACATCGCAGTAGGACAGCCCGAAGCCGATGGCCAGCACCAGCGCACCCAGGATGAGGTACGTTATCAGGAACATACCGTTCAGCTTGGCGCAGCCCTTCTTGTCGCCGGCGGCACGGAAGCGGGAGTAATACCGCACATAGGCGCTGCCCAGGCCGAAACTCAGTAAATTCAGATAGGAGATGATCGGCAGCACCGCCTGGTACACGCCGAACTCGCTGTCGCCCAGCTGTCGGAGCATGATGGGCGTGTAGACCAGCGAGATAACGGTGCTCAGCGCCATGGACACATAGCTCAGCGCGGCGCCTGCCCGTATTTGGTTCACTTGCAACGCCGCACTTCCTTTCGTCGATAGCATAGCACTTTATTATAGCCTAAAAGTACGTGTATGTAAAGTCGAACGCCGGTAAAAAGTGGTTTTCTTTCCTGCCCGTATCTGGTACAATGGGACAAACGAAGGGAGGGTGCGCCATGGCCAATAAAAAGCTGAAGCTGCTGTATCTGGCGCGGTATCTGCGGGAGGAAACAGACGAGCGCCACCCCAGGACCGTTCAGGATATGATCGCTTATTTGGAACGCCAGGGTATTTCCGCCGAGCGCAAAAGCATCTATGACGACCTGGAGCTGCTGGAGCTGTACGGCATGGATGTGCAGGCTGTCCGGGGCAAGACCTACGGCTATTTTCTTGGCGAACGGGAGTTCCAGCTGCCGGAGCTGAAGCTGCTCATTGATGTGGTACAGGCGTCGCCCTTTCTCACACAGAGCAAGAGTATGGAGCTTATCGCCAAGCTGGAGCAGCTCACCAGCCGCCCCAATGCCCGCCAGTTGCGCCGTCAGGTCTATGTCATGGACCGGGTCCGCACCCACAATGAGAAGCTCTATTACGCCATCGACGGTCTGAATACCGCCATCAACGATGACCGCAAGGTCACGTTTCGCTACTTCGACTGGACACCTGATGGCGGCAAGGCCTACCGCCGCGGCGGCACGCCCTATGAGACGAACCCGGTGGCCCTCTGCGTGGATAAGCATTACTATCTGGTGGCTTACGACCCGGCCATTCAGGACTATCGCCACTACCGTGTGGATCGTATGGAGTCCCTGACCGTTACCGACACACCCCGCGATCCGCTGCCGGAGCAGTTCGACCTGGGTAAATACGTCAAAACGATTTTCGATATGTACAATGGCCGCACCGAAACGGTGCAGCTGCGCTTTGACCGGGCCCTCATCAATGTAGTCATGGACCGCTTCGGTGCTGATGCGCATATCCGCCCAGATGGAGACCGTATCGCAGTTACCGCCCCGGTGGAGGTAGGTCCTACATTTTACGGCTGGCTGTTCCAGTTCGGCGGTCAGGCCGAGCTTCTTGCGCCCGACCATGTGCGCCGTGATTTCACCGAACACTGCCGGCAGGCACTGGATAGGTATCGCGGCGATGATACGCCGAGAAGTTGACCATAATTTTTGTTATCGTAAACCAAAGCCGCCCATCAGGGCGGCTTTAACTATATAATGAAAAAGCTCCCGGGACGCGGAGATATCCGCCTCCCGGGAGCCCTCCCTGTCGTGCAAAGCGTACCCCACGCTTTGCATCCCCCTCAGTAAATGGCTTTACCACAGATAAAAATAGCACAACACGCTCGTTTTTTCAAGAGGAAATTCTGCTTTTTTTAAATAATTTTTCCGGCGCAGGAATTGTTTTCCATCTATTTCCAAACATTTTTCCAAAAATTACCACTAAACTCCATGGATAAAAGCTTTCTCCGGCGGTGGAACCGCCACCTCCCAAAGCCGCCCTCCGGGCGGCTTTGGCGCGATTTGATAATCGCCAAAACCGGTAGCGCACAAAACCATACCGTGGCAACAGGGCAGCGGCGCGCGACAGCGCCACGCGGGAAGCTGTGCTGGCACAGTCCTTCTGACCGAGGAAAAAACTGGAAAAATCTCCGTGGTCGCGTGGGAAAATTACCCGCAAGGAACGTTTCGCCCCGCGCCAAGGGGTTCTTAGACCGTAGGTCTAAGCGGCGTTTTTGGCTACTTTTGCCGCCGGGGGCAAAAGTAGCTCGCGCTCGGGGGCGCGAAACCCTCCCTACGAAAATTTGAGAAAAAACAACAAACCTCACTTTACGCAAAAACCACTTCACTTGCCTAAATTGTAACCGAATTATGAACGGGATTTGGGGCGCATTTCGGGCCAAATAGTTTACATAATGACTTTTCGATTTTGACTGGAAAATTTTTCCAGCTAAGTTGTTGCGTTTTTTGAAAATCTCGATTTGGATTGCAGAAACGCTGCGTTACACAAGAATTACGCTTTACAGGTGCTCAGATAAATTGCGTAAATTACTGGTAAATTATGGAAGAAATGGAAATTACTTCCAATTTCGGGCGATTTTTGACGGCGCGATGTCACTATCTCAAAAATGGAAATAACTGGTAATAAAATCCGTAAAAATTTTTACAACATAATGATGTTTACTTTGTAAACCGCTGGCGAGAGTGGCGAGGTCAAGTCCGACACAAACAAATTTTTATGGAGGAAACAAACATGAAGAAGATCATTGCAACTGTGCTGGCCATGGTCATGGCTCTGGCACTGTGCACCGTCAGCTTCGCTGACAACACTACTACCGAGTTGAAGACTTCCGACGGTTATGACATTTATCTGACCGCTGGTACTACTTCTCAGCTGACCGCTGGTGTTAGCAAGATTAGCAAGACTGTCACTGGCAATGCTACTGCTGCTGACGGCACTGTCACCTACACTGCTCCTCAGTACACCGACGGCACCAAGTATTGGGATGAGGTTGATCAGTCTGTTGCTGATGCTAAGCTGGTCAACACCAAGAACAACACTGTTGTTGCGTACCTGAAGGCTGGCACCAACACCCTGCAGACTGCAACCGTGGTCGTGACCAAGTTCGTCGAGAAGACCGACGCTCAGGATTGCGGCGATTATACCAAGGATGTGTTCGTGAGCGCTGATGGCAAGGTGTATGAGGCTGATACTAATGCTACCAAGTGGGCTGTCATGAATGGCAAGTTCGTTGGTATTGCTTCCGAGACTGCTCTGGATGTCACCACCGCTGGGAATCAGAATGTTGTTGAGCACGTTTTCACCGCAACCTCCAAGGCCACTTATGCTACCGATGGCACTCCTGCTACCATTACTTGCGATAAGTGCAAGAAGGAGTTCAAGGTTGTTAAGTCCGCCGGTGTCGCTGGTCTGGTTTCCGGCTATCAGCAGCTGACGACTGCTCCTGCTGCGTTCAAGACCGCTACCGATTGGTATGCGCTGACTGGTTCTACTGTCATTAATCCCTCCACTGACAAGAACACCTCCCCCAAGACCTTTGACGCTGGTATCGCTATGTACGTCGGTATGGCTCTGACCTCCGTCGCCGGCTCCGCCGTCGTCATCGGCAAGAAAAAGGAGTTCTAATTAAACTCAAAAAAGAGAAGCACCCTACCGGGTGCTTCTTTTTTTGCGTTTAATTATCCCACCCCCTGGCGGGGGTGGGGTGAATAAAGATTGCTTGCCCGCTGGGCCTTTCTTTTTTGCGCTTAATTATCCCTGGCCTGTCGGCCAGGGATAGATAATATCTCACCCCTGACGGGGTGAGATAAATATATAACCCTCCCGCTGCCGCGGGAGGTATAGTAAATGCTGCGTTCCTACGGGGTTTTTTTGTGGCACCTCATCCGTCACGGCTAAAAACTTTTGCGAAAAAAGAGGATTTGAGGAAGTTTTTTGGTATAGTATATTGTCAGATTTATTTTGCACCGCGGTTCGGCGGGGGAAAGGAGGGCTTTTCGTGCATTTCAGCGACCAGTTTCTGGACGAAGTGGTGGCGCGGAACGACATTGCGGACGTGGTATCCAGCTACGTGACGCTGACGCGCAAGGGCGGCAACCTGTTCGGCCTGTGCCCCTTCCACAACGAGAAAACGCCATCGTTCTCCGTAGCGCCGGACAAGCAGATCTACCACTGCTTCGGCTGCAAAAAGGGCGGCGGCGTCATCAATTTTATTATGGAGATCGAGGGCCTGTCGTTCCCGGAGGCGGTGGAGTTCCTGGCCAAGCGGGCCAACATCCCGCTGCCGGCGGAGGACGAGGCCCGCAGCAACGCTGACCGGCTGCGGCGGCGGGTGCTGGAGCTGAACCGCGCGGCGGCGCGGTGGTACTACGACCAGCTGCAGCTTCCGCAGGGTGCGGCGGTGCAGGCGTATCTGGACAAGCGGCAGATACGGCGGGGTATCGCGGTGCGCTTCGGCATGGGCGCTTCGTTGGACCAGTGGGACGCGCTGCTCCGCGCCATGACAGACAAGGGCTTCACCAAGCAGGAGCTGCTGGCCTCCGGGCTGGTGGTCAACGGGAAAAACGGCGGGCTGTACGATAAGTTCCGCAACCGGCTGATGCTGCCGGTCATCGACGTGCGGGGCGACGTGGTGGGCTTCGGCAGCCGCGTGATCGACAAGTCGGAGCCGAAATACATGAACACCACCGAAACGGTGGCGTACAGCAAACGCCGGGTGCTCTACGGCCTGAACCTGGCCAAAAAGACCAAGCGGCCCAACATGATCCTGTGCGAGGGCAACCTGGACGTGGTGACGCTGCACCAGGCGGGGTTCGACAACGCGGTGGCCTGCATGGGCACGGCGCTGACCCAGGAGCAGATACGTCTGCTGAGCCGCTTCACCAGGGAGCTGGTGCTGTGCTACGACAACGATGGCGCGGGCCAGATGGCCACGGACCGGGCGCTGGAGCTGCTGCAGAACAGCGAGTTCACCGTGAAGGTCCTGCGTCTGCCGCAGCGATTAGTGGATGGACATTATGTAAAGCAGGATGCCGACGACTTTATCAAATACCAGGGCAAGGACGCCTTTGAGCAGCTGCTTTCCGGCAGCGCAAACGGCATTGAATTCACGATGTCTGAGATCGCGGCCAAGTATGACCTGAAGGACGACAAGGGCCGCATCGCCTACGCAGGGGAGATCGCTGAAACATTATGTAAACTAAATGACCCCGTGGAACGGGAGGTCTATACCACCCGGGCCGCCGAGGCGGCGTCCCTGCCGGCGGAGGCCATGCGGATGGAGGTCCAGCGGGCCGCCAAGCGGGTGCAGGCCAAGGCACGGAAGGCGCAGGAGCGTCAGGAGATGAACCCGATATCGGCCCTGCAGCCCGCGGACCGCAGCATCCGTTATCAGAATGTACGCAGCGCGCTGGCGGAGGAGGGCGTTATCCGTCTGCTGATGCAGGACGAGAGCCTGTTCCCGCCGGAAATGCCGGTGCGGCCGGAGGAATTCTCTTCGCCGCTGCTGGGGCGCATCTACGGTGAGCTGTGGCAGCGGCGGGGGCACGCGAGCATGGCGGCGCTGGCCGCGGTGCTGACGCCGGAGGAGATGAACCACCTGACGGCGCTGCTGCAAAAACCGGAATCCGCAGCCAACGCGCCGCAGGCGCTGGCGGATTACATACGCATCATTCGGGAAGAACACACCAAGCGCACCGGCGGCACGGATCCGCTGGCGGCGGCGATGGAGACGTATAAAGATAAAAAAGGTTACGGAGGAAAGCGAACATGACCGAAGAAAAGTACACCGCGGAGCAGTTGGAGCAGATGGCGGACCAGCTTTTGCAGGAGGCCGCGCCGGCGCAGGAGAAGCCCGCCAAGGGCGGCCTGGACGAAAAGACCATCGCGTCCCTGCCGGCGGCCGCGCTGCTGAACGGCAACGAGAAGCTGCGCGACCTGTTTACCAAGGGTAAGAAGAAGGGCAAGCTGGATGCCGGTGAGTTGTCCGACGTGCTGGACGAGCTGGACCTGGAGAGCGAGCAGATGGACTCCATCTACGACTCTCTGGAGCAGTTGGGCATCGAGGTAGGCAGCGAGGATTTCCTGGCCGACCTGCCCGATGAGGATGGCGAGCCCGCTATGGATGAGATCGCCGAGATCGAGGAGGAGGAGCTGGTCGACCCCAACACGCTGGTGGACAGCTTCAACATTGACGATCCCGTGCGTATGTACCTGAAGGAGATCGGCAAGGTGCCCCTGCTGACCGCCGATCAGGAGGTGGAGCTGGCCACCGTTATGTCCGCCGGCCGCGAGGCCGAGGCGCGTGTGGCGCAGGCCGAGGCGGACGGCGAGACCATCCCTGAGTCGGAGATGGTCGAGCTGAAAAAGCAGATCAAGGCCGGCGAGAAGGCCAAGCAGCAGCTGGCCGAGGCCAATCTGCGTCTGGTGGTGTCCATCGCCAAGCGCTATGTGGGCCGCGGTATGCTGTTCCTGGACCTGATCCAGGAGGGCAATCTGGGCCTGATCAAGGCCGTGGAGAAGTTCGACTACACCAAGGGCTATAAGTTCTCCACCTACGCTACCTGGTGGATCCGTCAGGCCATCACCCGCGCCATCGCCGATCAGGCGCGTACCATCCGCATCCCCGTCCACATGGTGGAGACCATCAACAAGGTCATCCGTGTGTCCCGCCAGCTGCTGCAGGAGTTGGGCCACGACCCCAGCCCCGAGGAGATCAGCGCCGAGATGAATATGCCCGTGGACAAGGTCCGCGAGATATTGAAGATCGCCCAGGAGCCCGTGTCGTTGGAGACGCCCATCGGCGAGGAGGAGGACAGCCATCTGGGCGACTTCATCCCCGACGAGGCCGCATCCGAGCCCAGCGAGGCCGCCAGCTTTACCCTGCTGAAGGAGCAGCTGGTGGACGTGCTGGGTACCCTGACGCCCCGGGAGGAGAAGGTGCTGAAGCTGCGCTTCGGTATCGAGGACGGCCGTACCCGCACGCTGGAAGAGGTAGGCAAGGAGTTCAACGTCACCCGTGAGCGTATTCGCCAGATCGAGGCCAAGGCCCTGCGTAAGCTGCGGCACCCCTCTCGCAGCAAGAAGCTCAAGGACTTCCTGAACTGAGGCGGACCATGAAGCGGGTAGTTCTGGCGCTGCTGGCGGTGCTGCTGCTGGCGCCGTCCCTGGCCTGGGGCGACGACAGCCGGCGCTATGAATTCCGCCTTGCCGCCAACGGAGAGGCGACGTACCATGCCGCCGCCGGCGATACCGTAACGGTATCGCTTACCCTGTGCCGGACCACCGGCACAGGGCCGATGTTCGCCATGCAGGACGAGATATGCTTCGATCCTGCCTTCTTCGCCTATCAGCCTGATGGCACCCTGCTCCGCGAGGGCGTCAAGACGACGCTGGTCACGCTGCGTGATGGCCGTCAGGCGGTCTACATGAATTACGTAGACTTTGGCGGCGGCGCGGACTGGGCGGATGAGACGGTCGTCGGCTCCTTTCAGCTGAAGGTCCTGGCCGACGGCGGTGCGTCCGCCATAACCGGCAGCCATTACCTGGTGTCCACCGAGGACGGCATGGGCCGCTATGCCGCCGCTGCCCGGGACGTCACGGTGGTGGTGTCAGAGCAGTGCCGCGTGACCTTCCAAAGTAACGGCGGCAGCGGCGTAGCGCCGACGGAGGTGCTCCGTGGAACGCCCCTGGCGCCGCCGCAGGCGCCCACCCGCTCGGGCTATCGCTTCACCGGCTGGTACAGTGACTACGACCTGACCCGCCCCTGGGATTTCAATGCGCCGGTCACGGCGGATATGACGCTGTATGCCGCCTGGCAGCCTCTGCCGGCCGCCGCGCCCTCCGCCGGTCCGTGGGCATGGCTTATTGTTGGTGCTTCCATTTCGACACTGACCGTTTTAGCCCTCCGCCGACGCCGCCGCAGTTAGATCGCAAAAAGGTAAAACAAAACCGCCCGTCCGGGCGGTTTTATTTTGCCCTGCGCGGGTCAGGGCCGTTCACCGACAGCGCACCCCGGCGCGCTGCCTGCAAAACAGGCGAAAAATTCAGCGTTTCAGGGGGAAGCCGTTGCAATACGGTATTAAGATGCTATAATAAGGCTGATATGATAGGGACGGAGGTCCAGCCATGATCGAGAAGGAAGCCTTTATCGCGGCACTGCTGCCGATCTGCGACACCGTATGTGAATATGACAGGACACGGGGAAAGCTGCGGGTCCGGAAAACCAGTCTGGCCAGTGGGCTGGAGGACAAATGGTACACCGTAGAGGAGCTGCGTGACATCTTTCGGGATAACGGCTGTGTGTTGGCGGAGAAAAGCGTGTGGATGCGCTATCTCAGCAGCGATAACCTGCGGAGCTTTTTCTACGAAAAGGAGCGAAACGAGAGCTTTCGCCTGCGGTTCCGGCAGGGCGGCGTAGGCTGCCGGCAGTATGACATCCGCATCGACCGGATCAACGACAAAGTGCTGGTCATCTCCGGACGGGATACACAGGAGCAGGAGATAGACGCGCTGACCGGCGCGCTGAGCCGCAACCATTACCAGCGGGAGATGAGCAATGAGGTATACCGCGGCGGTGTAGCGCTCATCGATATGGACGATCTGAAGCTGTATAACGACATGAATGGCCATCAGGTGGGCGACAACGCGCTGCGGGCGCTGGCTGATACCATCTATGAGGTAGTGGGCCGCAGCGGTTCACTGGTGCGCTACGGCGGCGACGAGTTTTTGCTGCTGCTGCCGGGCGTGGAGCAGGCGGCCTTTACCACCGTGCTGGGAGACATTCAGCGGCGGCTGCGGACAGTGAGCATACCGGGCTGCAAGGGCGGCCAGCATATCACCATCAGCGTGGGCTGCGTCATGGCGCAGCAGGAGACGATCGCCCAGGCGGTGCAGCGGGCGGACCGGCTGATGTACCGGGCCAAGCGGAGAAAGGACGCCGTGGTCACCGAGGATACCCCCGTGGAGGGGGAGGAGATCAAGCCGCATATTCTTGTGGTGGACGATGCGGCTATGAACCGCGCGATACTGCGGGAGATGCTGGCGGAGGATTTCAACGTGCTGGAGGCGGAGGACGGCCGGGAGTGTATGGCGCAGCTGGAGACCTACGGCGCGGATATCTCACTGGTGCTGCTGGACATGATCATGCCGGAGATGGACGGCCTGCAGGTGCTGGAGGAGATGAATAATCGGGGGTTTATCGAGGATATCCCGGTCATTATCATCACGGCGGACGGGTCAGAAGAAAAGGTGCGGCAGGCCTATGACATGGGCGTGTCGGACTACATAGAACGGCCCTTTGATATCCGTATCGTGCGGCAGCGGGTGATGAACACCGTGAAGCTGTACGCGCGGCAGCGGCGGCTGGCAGCGGTGATGACGCAGCAGCTGCGGCGGCAGGAGCATATGATGGGCATCGCGGCGGATATCCTGTCGCGGGTGATGGGCTACCGCAACGGCGAGGGCGCGGACCACGGGCGGCACGTGGAGCAGATCACGCAGCGGCTGCTGGAGAGAATGCTGGAACGCACGGATAAATACGGCCTGACCCTGCAGGACTGCCGGCGGGCCGCCGCCGCGGCTATGTTCCACGACATCGGAAAGATGGGCGTGCCGGATGCCCTGCTGCGAAAGACCGGCCCCCTGACGCCGGAGGAGTTTGACGAGATCAAGAAGCATACCCTGATCGGCGAGGAACTGATGCGGGGCATGAAGGAGATGGAAAGCGAGCCATTGGTGGAGGCTGCGGCGGAGATCTGCCGCTGGCACCACGAGCGGGTGGACGGCGGAGGCTATCCCGACGGGCTGAAGGGCGACGAGATACCGATGACCGTGCAGGCGGTGGGCCTGGCGGACGCCTATGACGCGCTGGTGAGCCAGCGGGTGTACAAGCCGGCGTATACCCATGCGGAGGCGTTGGCTATGATACGGCGCGGCGAGTGCGGCGCGTTCGATCCGCTGCTGGTAGACTGTCTGGAGGACATACAGGGCGCACTGTGCCGTGAGGTATACGGCATGAGAGGTAAGGAATGAGCAGGACAAAAAGATTGCTGGCGGTGCTGCTGGCGCTGTGCGGCGCGTTGCTGTGCGGCTGCGGACAGCGGGAGACGGAAACGGAAGAACTGCCGGTGCTGGTCATTGGCAGCGACGACTATGAGCCGTATTTCTATCTGGATGAGAATGGCGCCTATGCGGGTATCGACGTGGAGATCGCCACCGCCGCCTGCGAGAGATTGGGCTGGACGGCGAGCTTCCAAAAAATCAACTGGCAGGAGAAGGACGCCCTACTGGAGCGAGGCGACGTGGACTGCCTCTGGGGCAGCTTCTCCATGAACGGCAGAGAGGACCGCTACCGCTGGGCAGGGCCGTATATGTACAGCCGTCAGGTGGTCATCGTGCAGGCGTCCAGCGATATTTACGGTCTTGGCGACCTGAACGGCAAGCGCATCGCCGTGCAGACCTCATCCAAGCCGGAGGAGCTGTTTCTGAAGCATCAGGTGCCCGGCGTGGAGCAGGTGGACAGCGTGTACTGCTTCGCCGACACGGTGGACGTGTTCGCTGCGCTGGACAAAAGCTATGTGGACGCCTGCGCCGGACACGAGACGGCGTACCTCACCTTCATCGCCGGGCGCGCCGGGGAATACCGGGTGCTGGAGCCGGGGCTGCTGCGGGCAGGTCTGGGCGCGGCGTTCTATAAGGACGACGGCAGCGGCAGAGCGGAGGCTCTGAACGAAATGCTGCACGAGCTGGTGGCGGACGGCACCGTGGCCGCCATTCTGGAGAGCTACGGCGTGGACGCACAGGCGGCTTTAGCGGGGTTGATCCATGGGCAATAAGTTTTCCAACAAATATATCTGGGTGCTCATGCTGGTGCTGGGCGTCTTTGTGATGGCGGTCACGGCTCTCATCGGCGGCAACAGCAGCATCCGCAACGCCCAGCAGACCGCCCAGCGGACGCTGCAATATCTGCAAAACCAGTGCATCAGCTACCGCGACATCGTCGCCGCCGACCGGCTAAAGAGCCTCGTGCGGCTGACGGAGCAGGCGCAGGAGGTGGCGGAGCGTGAGGGTATGGTGGGGCAGAACCGCTCCAACGAGGAGCTGGCGCGGTACGCCCAGCATCAGCGCGTAACCTGCGTGCTGGTGCTGGACAAGGATCTGGAGATCGAGTTCAGCTCCGGTGCGGACATGGACTGGAGCGATTACTACACCAATGAGGCGATCCGCTCCATCATGGACTACCCGGAGAAGATCTTCGCCCGCCGCCTGACCCGTGACGGCGCGGTATACGACATAGCAGCCGTGGCGCGCGTCGAAAATCCCGGCGTCGTCTTCTGCGTCCGCCTCCAGTCGAACACGATCATCGCCTCCTACCGTGCGTCCATCGAGAGCCTGCTGGCGGGATATGAGACGCTGCTCAACGAGAGGATCTATACCTATATCACGGATGGGGAAAAGATCATCGGCAGCAGTGACAACGACCAGTGGAACCTGCCGGTGGACAGCGTGCCGCTGATCACGGCGCTGGAGCAGGCGGACAGCGGCAGCCGTTTGGCGAAGTTAGACTGTGGCGGTACGTTTTTCGGTATGCGTGGGATGTACCAGCAGTACAGCCTGTATGTGTTCCTGCCGGCAGACTTTGTGTTCGCGCAGACAAAAAATATGCTGATCTCCGCCTTCGGCGTGTACGCGATGGCGGCGGTGGTGGCGGCACTGCTGTTGGTCAGGCTCGGCCAGGACCGCAAACGGCGGGAGCTGGCGTACCAGAAGCAGTTGGAAAAGGAAGTAGAGCGTGCCACAGCGGCGGACCAGGCCAAGACGCACTTCCTTCGCAGCATGAGCCACGACATACGCACACCCATCAACATCATCATGGGTATGCTGGAGATCATCGGGCGGAACCCGGAGAATGTGACGCTGGTGCAGTCCTGCCGGGAGAAGGCGCAGACCGCGGCGCGGTATCTGCTGGCATTGGTAAACGACGTACTGACACTGAATCGCCCGAAGCAGGAGGCGCTGGGAAAGACCCCCTATTGTTTGACAAGCGAGCTGCACGAGATGCTGGATATTTCGCGCGCCCAGGCGGAGAGCGCAGGCGTTGCGCTGACGGTGATGGACCTGACGCTGGAGCATGAACGATTCACAGGCGACCCGCTGTATATGCGGCAGATCTGCCAGAACATCATTGGCAACGCCATCAAATACAATCACCCCGGCGGATGGGTGCGCTGCAGCTTCCGCGAGTCCCGTTATGCGGACGGCGTGTGCCGGCTGGAATTTATATGCGAGGATAACGGCGCAGGTATGAGCGAGACGTTCCAACGCCATATGTTCGAGGCGTTTGCCCAGGAAAACAGCGATAGGGGCAGCCTTTCCGGCGGCGTGGGCCTGGGCCTGGCCGTGGTGAAAAAGCTGGTGGACGAAAGAGGCGGTACCATTCAGGTGGACAGTGCACTCGGACAGGGAACGCGCTTCCGCGTGGTGCTGCCCATGATGCCCAGTGAGACCGAACCGGAAGCCGCGCTTCCCGATGCGGCGGCCTCCATCGCCGGACGGCGCTTGCTGGTGGCGGAGGACAACGAACTGAACCGGGAGATCGCGGTCTACCTGCTGCAGGAGGCCGGCGCCGTGGTGGACCAGGCCGCCGACGGCAAGGAGGCGGTGGAGATGTTCGCCGCGTCGGCGCCCGGTACCTACGACGCGGTGCTGATGGACGTGATGATGCCGGAGCTGGACGGCCTTTCCGCCACCCGCGCCATCCGCGGCATGGACAGGCCGGACGCGCAGCTGCCGATCATCGCCATGACCGCCAACCTGTTTGACGAGGACGTGGCGGCCTGCCTGGCAGCGGGTATGGACGCGCATATCCCCAAGCCGTTGGAGGCTGGGCAGATGATAAGAACGATCGCCGAGTGGCTGGAGAGGAAGAAACAATGAATTTAGAGAAGCTTTATCAAGAGATGGGCGGCGACATGGCGGACGCCGTGCGCCGGTTGGGCAGTATAGCTGCGGTGGAGCGTTTCCTGCGGATGTTCGCCGGAGACGACACCTTCGCCATGCTGGAGGCGGCCATGAGTGCCGGAGACGTCCAACGGGCGTTCCGGGCGGCGCACACGCTGAAGGGCCTGGCAGCCAACCTGGGGCTGGTGCAGCTATGGCAGGCAGCCTCCGCCCTGACGGAGGCCCTGCGCGGCAGCGATATGCAGCGCGCGTCGGCGCTGTATCCGGAGACGGCCGCGGCATACCGTGAGGCGTGCGCGGCGATCGGAGATTTAGAGACGGACGCGTAGAAAACACGGATTTTTGCGAAAAAGACTTGACGAAACGGAACGAAAGTGATATACTGCGAATACAATAATGTTCTGTTGGCAAATCGGCTGAAAGGCCGAGACGCAAAGCTACGGTGTCTAAACGGCATTTGACCGCATGATCGACCGGCTGCAAGTGGGATGCGCTTCCAAGGTGCATACATTGCAGCCGGTTTTTTATTTGCCCTGCCCGGCAGGGCCCATATTGCAGTACGGGTCGCGGAGGTCTAACCCCTACCTCGGCGGCATCGAAACCCCCATCTGTCACATGGCAGATGGGGGTTTCGGCGTTGCGGAAGCGGTGCTCACGGCAAAAAAACACCCCCGGCACTGCCGGGGGTGTTCGCTTATGCCTTGCGGCCGTAGAGCGCGGTCATGCGGTCGATCCTGACAGAGAGCGCATCGCTCAGCTCGCCGGGCAGCAGCCGCCAGGTCCAGTTGCCGCCCTGGGTGCCGGGGATGTTCATGCGGTTTCCCTCGCCCAGGCCCAGATAGTCCTGCATCTGCGCCACGAACAGCTCCGCCACGCTGGACATACCGCCGCGGATAATACCCCAGTGGAAGCCCTCCTGCTCAGTCAGCGCCAGGTATTCCACCGCGTGGGCCACATCCTCCGGCGCGGCCTCCTGCCGCCACAGTGCCAGGGGGCTGTTGTCGTGGGTGCCGGTATAGCAGATGCAGTGCGGCGTATAGGCGTGGGGCAGATACCCGCTGGAATCCCGGGAGTCAAAGGCGAATTCCAGCACCTTCATACCGGGCCAGCCGGACTCGCGGAGCAGCTGCGCCACCTCCGGGGTGGGGTAGCCCAGATCCTCGGCGATGAACTCCAGCTGCGGGAACCAGCCGTTGAGCCGTTCGATCAGGTCCATGCCGGGACCGGCGATCCAGCGGCCGTTTTTGGCGGTGGGCTGACCGTAGGGCACGGCCCAGTAGTTGGCAAAGCCGCGGAAGTGGTCGATGCGGATCACATCATACAGCTTGCCGGCGCCGTCGATCCGGCGGATCCACCAGCCGAAGCCGTCGTCACGCATGGCGTCCCAGTCGTAGAGGGGGTTGCCCCACAGCTGGCCGTCGGCGGTAAAGTAATCCGGCGGGACGCCGGCCACAGCCTTGGGCACCAGATCGTCGTCCAGCTGGAAGAACTGCGGCTCAGCCCAGACGTCGGCGGAGTCCATGGCCACGTAGATGGGCAGATCGCCGATGATGCGGATGCCCTGCTGGTGGACGTAGTCGCGCAGAGCGGTCCACTGCCTGAAAAACAGAAATTGCAGATAGGTGAAGAACTGCACATCCTCCCGCAGAAGTGTGCGGTACTTGTCCAGCACGGCCTCGTTCTTACGCAGGCGAAGGTCGTCGTCGGGCCACTCCGTCCATGCCTTCATGCCGAAGTGACGCTTGCAGGCCATGTATAGGGCGTAGTCCGGCAGCCAGCGCGCATTGTCCTGCGCAAAGGCCGCTACGGCCTCCGCGTCCCGCTCCCAGCCCCGTTTGTAGGCCATGTGCAGCAGGGTAAAGCGGCTCTCGTAGATCTTTCCGTAGTCCACATGGCGCGGGTCGCTGCCCCAGTCGGGGGCGGCGCACTCGGCGTCCGTCAGCAGTCCGTCAGCCGCCAGCATATCCGGGTCGATAAAATAGGGGTTGCCGGCGTAGGCGGAAAAGCTCTGGTAGGGGGAGTCGCCATAGCTGGTGGGGCCCAGGGGGAGCATTTGCCAGTAGGACTGGCCGGCGTCTTTCAGGAAATCGGCGAAATCATAGGCCGCCTTGCCCAGGGTACCGATGCCATAGGGGGAGGGCAGGGAGGATACCGCCATTAAAATACCGCTGCTTCGTTTCATAACTCAACTTCTCTCTTGGATAGGATTTGACTTTCAGCCGGACGGTCCCGGCCGGAATATACGGGGGCGGGCGATCAGCCCGCCCCCGGCGTGTTGTAAGTTTAGCCCTTGACGGCGCCTGCCGCCACGCCCTTGATGATGTGCTTCTGGCAGCAGAGATAGAAGATGATGACCGGGACGATGCTCAGCAGGATCAGCGCCATGGTGGCGCCCATATCCACCTGTCCGTAGCTGCCCTTCAGATACTGGATGACGATGGGAATGGTGCGGTATTTGTTCAGGTCCAGCACCAGGTACGGCAGCAGAAAGTCGTTCCACACCCACATGATCTCCAGCACGCCCACGGAGATAAACGTGGGCTTCAGCATGGGCAGCACCACCAGGAAGAAGGTACGCACGGGCCCGCAGCCGTCAATGGCGGCAGCCTCCTCGATCTCCAGCGGGATCGTCTTGACAAACCCGGAGAACATGAACACCGCCAGTCCCGCGCCGAAGCCCAGGTACACGATAGGTATTGTCCACGGTGTGTTCAATCCGATCTTGGCAAAAGCCATAGAGGTGAAGCTAAAGTAGGGAAGCTTGACCTGCTCGGCGGTGCGGGACAGGGTGAACATCACCATCTGGAACGGCACCACCATGGAGAACACGCACAGGTAGTACACGATCTTGCTGAACAGACTGCCCACACGGGCCACATACCACGCGGCCATAGAGGTGCAGATCAGGATCAGCGCCGAGGAGACCAGGGTGATGAACAGACTGTAGAACACCGCCTTGATAAACGGATAGTTGCCGAAGGTCATGCCCTTGATATAGTTCTGCCAACCCACGAAGGTGTCCTCATTGGGCAGGGCGAACGTATCGGTATTGACAGCGGCATTGGTCTTGAAGGAGTTGATCAGAACGATGACGATGGGCAGCACATACACGATGCAGATCACCGTGAACGCTATGGTCAACACCATTTTGCTGCGGTCATGCTTTTTGGCAAGGCTCGTCTGCATTACTGCTGCACCTCCTTTTTACGGGTAGCCCGGAGTTGGATCAGTCCGATAGCCGCCACCAGTATGAAGAACAGCACGGCTTTGGCCTGGGCCACGCCGCGGTTGTTGCCGCTGCCGGAGTAGAAGGAGTTGTAGATGTTCAGGGCCAGCATTTCCGTGGTCTTGATAACGCTGCCGTCCGCCTGCTGCAGGAAGGGGCGGCCGCCGGTCAGGGCCAGGTTCTGGTCAAACAGCTTGAAGCCGTTGGTCAGCGTCAGGAAAATGCAGATGGTGAAGGAGCTCATCATGTTGGGGATAGTGACCTTCCACAGGGTCTGCCAGTTGGTGGCGCCGTCGATGCGGGCCGCCTCCAGCATATCCTCCGGCACGGACTGCAATCCGGCGATGTAGATGATCATCATATAGCCCACCTGCTGCCAGCACAGCAGGATGATCAACCCCCAGAAACCGAAGTGGCTGTTCAGTACCACGGACTGGCCGTAAGCGACCAGAAAGCCGTCGAAGATCATGGACCAGATGTAGCCCAGCACGATGCCGCCGATCAGGTTCGGCATGAAGAACACCGTCCGGAACAGATTGGAGCCCTTGATGCCCCGCGTCAGCGCATAGGCCACCGCGAAGGCCAGCGCGTTGATGAACAGCACCGACACAAAGGCAAACAGCGCCGTGAACAAGAAGGCATGGCGGAAGCTACTGTCGGCAAAGGCCTTCAGATAGTTGTCAAAGCCTACCCATGTCCACTTGCTGGTCAGCTTGAATTTGCAGAAGGACAGGAACGCGCCCTTCAGGAACGGGTAGATGAACCCGATGCAGAAGGCGGCAAAGGTGGGCAGCAGAAACAGCCACACCATGCGCTGAATTGGCCGTCGGACCAGTCGGCTGTTCAGCGCAGCCGCGTCCCGTTTCGCTTGAAATCGTTTCATTAGACCACTCCTGTTCTCCGTAGTTTTGTCACAGCGAAAGCTCTCCTCCGAAGTGCGTTCGAAGGACAGCGCACGCCGTCACAGAGTAAGAAAGAGGGGGCGGGCGAAAAGCCCGCCCCCTGTGCGTATGTGGTTGAAACCGTAGCTTAGCCGTTGGCGAGATCGTTGTTGTACTGGGTAGCCCAGCCTTCCACGAAGGCGGTCTTCACATCGTCCCAGCTGCCGCCGTCGGCGGTATACTTGCCCAGAGCGTCGACCACAGCGGCACGCCAGTCATTGACAGCGGGGGTGTAGTTGAAGGCCCAGGTGACAGGATAGCAGCCATTGGCAACATACTCGTTGGCCAGAGCGCTGAACGGATTGGAGGGAGCCTTGGAGGCCTGGAACGGGCAGGCGCCGAACTGCTCAGCCATCATGGCAGTGCCTTCCTCGGAGGTAACGACCCAGTTCAGGAAGTCCAGAGTGGCCTTGATGTCCTCCTCGGAGGCGTTCTTGTTGACGGACCAGTAGTTCTCGGTACCGGTGCACAGGCCGGCCTTCTCCTCGCCCTCAATACCGCAGTAGATGGGGATCATGGTCAGGTCGTCAGCGTTCATGCCGAACTTCTCGCTAGTCAGGTTGCTGTACTCCCAAGTGCCGTTCTGATAGAACACAGCCTTGCCCTCGCCGAACTCGGCCTCAGCCTGGTCGCCGGTGGCGGACAGCAGGGCAGCGCCGGTGGTGGCGGAGTCAGTGATGTACAGATCCCAGATAGCCTTGTAGTTGTCCAGATAAGTGCCCTTGATGGTGGCGGGCTTGCTGGTCACGCCTTCATCGCGGAACTCATAGAACAGAGGCATATTGGCCAGATGGCCGGAGAAACGCCAAGAGGAGGTGCCGTCCAGACCGGCGGAGGTGAAGGCGTCGAAGCCCAGCTCGGCAGCGCGGCTGTGGATGTCGTCAGCGATCTTCTTCAGGGACTCGAAGTTGGTGATGTCGGTGACCTCATAGCCGGCTTCCTTCAGCAGCGCCTTGTTCACGATGATACCGTAGGTCTCCAGGCAGTAGCCGATGGAGATGACCTCACCGTCGGCGTTCTTCAGGGCATAATCCTTGGAGGTCAGCTGGTTGTACACGTCGCTGCTGCTCAGGTCGTAGCAGAACTCACCCCAGGTAGCCACGCCGCCCTCGTTGCACTGGAACAGGGTGGGCGCGTCTTCCTTGTCCATCTCGGACACCAGGGTGGACTCATACTCGCCGGAGGCGGCGGTGAGGATCTTGACGGGCACGCCGGTCTTCTCGGTGTAGGTGGCGGCCAGAGCCTTCCACGCGTTGTCGGACTCAGGCTTAAAGTTCAGATAGTACACGCTGCCGGTGGCAGTGTCGCCGCCCTTGGTCTTGGTGTCGTCCTTCTTCTCACCGCAGGCCACCAGAGACAGGGCCATCACGAGAGCAAGAAGCATTGCAAGAAACTTCTTCATGGTAATTACTCCTTTTTTGTTTTTATTTTCACATCACAAGGATGTAAAAAACAGATCATTAGGGTACAAAAAACAAATTATTGGGATGCAGGAAACGGATCCTTAGGATACACAAAATAGATCACAAAGATATACAAAAGTATCATCCGGGCGCGGCCACGCTGCGGCCCTGGCGCAGGGTGGTGGGCAGCAGCTCACAGGCGTGGGAGCCCTTGTGCCGCACCATGTCCAGCAAAATCTCGGCGCTGCGGCGGCCCATTTCCTCCATAGGCTGGCACAGGGTGGTCAGCGGCGGCTCAATATAGGCAGATAATTCTAACCCGTCTATCGCTATAACGGAACAGTCCTCGGGGATACGCCTGCCGGCGTCCATCAAAGCCCGCATGGCACCAATGGCCATAGAGTCCGCGATGGCGAAAAGTGCTGTAAAATCAACGTTTTCGGCCATTTTTTCCTGCACGGCTCTGTAGGCGTCCTTCGCGCCGAATCCGCCGGTGCATATCACCAGCTCCGGGTCCACGGGGATGCCGTGACTCTCCAGCGCCTGTATATATCCCTCGTACCGCAGCTGGCTGATAGACTGGTCATCGGGCCGGGAGATCAGCGCCGCGATGCGCCGGTGCCCGTGGCGGTACAACTCCTCCACCGCCTGCTGTGCGGTGTCACCGTCGGCGATGGACACAGAGGAATACTCGCCCTCGATCAGCGTGCCATAGCGGTTGGAGTAGGAACAGCACACAAAGGGAACGTTCAGCATCGCCAGATCAGCGGGGGTGTAATCAAACCGACCGCCCAGGAACACGATGCCCTGCAGGCGCTTTTCGCGCTCCATGACCGCACCGCATTTGACCTCGTCGTCGCAAGTACCGATCTGCTGCATGACCATTGTAAAACCGGCATCGGTGATGGTGCGTTCAATGGCGCGGATAATGTCGGTGTAGAACGGATTGGACACACCGCGGACTACCAGACCCACAGCGTCGGACTTGGTGCGAACCAGATCGCGGGCACTGTTGTTGGGAATGTAGTTGCTATTCTTGATAGCGGAAAGCACCTTACGCCGGACATCCTCACTGACATCCGGCCGGTCATTCAGCACACGGGAGACGGTACTGACGCTGACGCTGCACTGTTTGGCTATATCCTTGATCGTCATACCTGGGTGTGCCTCCTACTATACCAGATCGAAAGGAACGAAAATCGTCAGAGGAAAGCGAAAACATTTCCGGTAACGTTTCCGTTCAGCATAGTTATCCTATCAGTGTTTGCCGCAATTGTCAATTGCTTCGCCGCATTTTTGCCGAAACGCACAGAAAAGGCGGTGGTTTTCTTGTGAAAATCACAAGAAAACCACCGCCCGATTGAACGGGCGGCGGCGAAGTATCGAATGTACGGCGCAAAATGGCGGAATTACCGGCGAAGGAGGGCACGGCACTCTCTCCAGTCAGGCAGATAGGCTTCCACCTCGCGGTAGAAGGCGGGGGAGTGGTCGTGGTGGCGAATGTGCGCCAGCTCATGGACCACCACGTATTCGATGGCGGCTTCGGGATAGGCCATCAGGTAGAGGGAGAAGCTGAGACGGTTTTTGCCGGAGCAGCTGCCGAAGCGGGTGCGGGCGGCGGTGACAGTGATACCGGCGGGCTGCACGCCCATGCGCTGGGCCCAGTGGGCCACCAGAGGCGGCAGTGTCTCTTTTGCCTGCTGCCGCCATGCATCCGTCTGTGCCGCAGACGGCTCCGGGTGGGCGGATAGATAGGCCTGCCGTGCTGCCAGATGTTTTTCCAGCCAGCCGCGGTGACTGTCCACAAAGCGGGCGATGTCCGCATCGGAGGCCCGCAGGGGGGCGCGGACCAGGGCGGTGCCCTGCCGGGTGACCTCCAGCGCCAGGGTGCGGCGGCGGGAGCGTATCACAGTATAGTCGATCATTGGCCGTCCTCCGGGATGAAACGCGGGCCGCGGTAGCCGTCCCGGTCCACGATCTCGGACCACATGGCGGCGGGGCGCACCCACAGACCGCCATTATCATACAGGGCACGGTAGACCACCAGTTCCTCCAGTGTTTCAGAGTGGCGGGCGGTGCCGATGACCTCATATTCATTACCCTTAAAGTGGCGGTAGCGGCCTGGTTTTATCGTTGTCATACTATATACTCTCCTGACAGGTAACAGTTGTGTTGACGATACGAATAGTATATACTATTGGCAGTGATTTGTAAATCGGAGGTGCAAAGATGAAAAACACCACGCTGTGCTATATCGAAAACGAACGGGGCGAATACCTGATGCTGCATCGGGTGAAGAAGCAGAACGACCTGAACCACGACAAGTGGATCGGCGTGGGCGGCAAGTGCGAGGAGGGCGAGAGCCCGGAGGAGTGCGTTTGCCGCGAGACGCTGGAGGAGACGGGCCTGACCCTGACCGACTATCGGTACCGGGGCGTCATCACCTTCGTGTCGGATATCTGGGAGGGGGAATATATGCACCTGTTTACCGCCACCGGCTGGACGGGAACGCTGCGGGAGTGCAGCGAGGGCGTGCTGGAATGGCTGCACAAGGACGCGCTGGCGGCGCTGCCCCAATGGGAGGGGGACAAGCTGTTTCTGGCGCTGATCCACGAGCCGGACACGCCGTTTTTCTCCATGAAGCTGCAATACGCGGGCGATACGCTGGTATATGCCGCCCTGAACGGAAAGGAGCTGGCGGTATGATCCTGGTGAGCGCGTGTCTGCTGGGCTGCGCCTGCCGCTACGACGGGCAGAGCAAGCCCAACCCGCTGGTACAGGAGCTGGCCCGGCGTGGACTGGCGGTGCCGGCGTGTCCAGAGCAGTTGGGCGGGCTGCCTACGCCCCGAAACCCCTCCGAGCGCCGGGGGGACCGGGTGGTGATGAACGATGGCCGAGACGTGACGGCGGAGTACCACCGGGGCGCGGAGGAGACGCTGCGCCTGGCGCGGCTATACGGCTGTACCGCCGCCGTGCTGAAGGAGAAAAGCCCCTCCTGCGGCTGCGGGCGCATCTATGACGGCACGTTCACCGGAACGCTGACGGACGGCGACGGCGTCACGGCGGCGCTGCTGAAGGAAAACGGCATAAAAGTGTACGGCGAGAGCGAATTGGAGAAGCTGCTGTGAGCCGTCTCTCCCATTTTATTTTCCGCCAAAGGCGCACAAATTTTGAATTTACATTTGGCAGAAAAGCAGGTATAATATGACCAACAGCGTTGATATGTGCGGCGACGGGAGCTCCCGTCATTCCGTGGGTACCCACGGAATGATGCCGCCTGTATGCTATGGGAGAATAAAAGGAGGAGTGTACAATGAAGAAGCACGTAGTAGGTATATTTTTTGCGTTGGTGCTGTGTTTGGCGATGGTGCCCATTTCTGCTTTTGCGGCGGGAAAGACAGCCATTAGAACGGTTGATGATCTTTTGCAATTTGCAAAAGCTGTGGACAATGGCGAATATGACGATAAAACAGATGCGGTCGTATCGCTTGAAGAAGATTTGGATTTAACAGGTATTGCGTGGGCACCAATTGGCAGCGTATTTGCTGATGATGGAACTCTGCTGCATTACTTCAGAGGCAAATTTTATGGAAACGGGCATACGATTTCCAATTTAGATTTTTCCGAAAACTATGGAAAGACAGAGTATCCGTCTTTCGGATTTTTCAGTGAGGTTTACGGCGCTGAAATTTCCGGTTTGACAATTCAAGGCAAACTGGATGTGTCCAATTCAGGGTATGTCTATTTTGGAACGGTAGCGGGCGTTGCAGCAGACAGCAAAATTTCTGGCTGCGTTTCAGATGTGTCGTTCACGGATACAGATAAATATATCAACGGTACTGTGGCACTGTGTGGCTACGCAATCGATAGCACAATTGAATACTGCCAAAACAAGGGTAATTTTTCAATAACGAAGGATGTCAGCTCTTTGCAGATGGGCGGTATCGTAGGTCTTGCTCAAAACAGTACCGTACAGTATTGTGCTAATACAGGCGATATGACCTCTTGGACACCCTGTACCGGCGGAATTGTTGGGCAGTTGTATCAAGCCTCAAAAATTATCAATTGTTATTCCACCGGGAAAATGGTTCCTCTTGGCATTGGCAATACGGATTTCGGCGGCATTGCAGGCATAGTTGGTGCAGGTACTGAAATCAGACATTGCTATTTCGCTGGTGAAATAGATTTATCTCAATATACTGCCACTACACCTTATAAGCGTTTAGGCGGTATTGCAGGCGGTGTTTCTTCTGATACACCTGTTTTTAAAAACAATTATTTCGTGGAAGCGGGAAATGTTACAGCTTGCAGCAAGTATACGGAAGCAGGTACAGCAAAGTCTCTTGCATATATGAAAACTGAGGATTTCTTTAATGAGATCACTGCTGCCGACGGCGAGTATCGATTTAACCCAAATGGCACACCGCTTCTGCCGAAGTACAAGTATCCGACAGTAGAGGAAACGCCGCGTTACTACTACAGCTCTACGACTACCGCGAAGGACGAGGGCAAGACCGGCTCCCCCAAGACCATAGATGCGGGCGTGGGAATGTACGCCGTGAGTGCGGCGCTGTCTCTGACCGGGATGGTATATGTGAGTAAGAAGAAATCTTGAGAACGCAAAAAAGAAATCCCGAAAGGGATTTCTTTTTTGTCGGGGGACGAAGTCCCACGCCAGCGTGAGCGCTGGCCCGCAATGACAGGGGAGGGACGTCGTACCCCAAGGGCATTTGTTCCGCTGCGCTCCACGGCAGGACGCCGGCCCCTACAAACGAAAGGACAGCGCCCCATGCGGGGCGCTGTCCTTCTATATGAGGGTGTTACCACTCCAGATTCTTTTCCGTCTCCTTGCTGAACACATGGGCCACATTGCCGCCGAAGATCATGTTGACCTCGCTGCCCATGGGGAAGTGGGAGGCGTTGCCATTGGTGGGGACGATGACCACCACGTCATGGCCGTGGGTGGAGATATGCAGATGCACAGAGGAGCCCATCAGCTCACTGACATCCACGGTGCCCTTGACGCCGTCGGCGCAGAGCATGATGTGATCGGGGCGAACGCCCAGCGTCACGTCCTGTTCCGGTACATTTTTAGCGCTGAGCCGGGCCTGCTTATCCTCGGCCAGTTCCACGTTGATGCCGTCGATAGCCACGGCGTATTTGCCGTCACTGTTCTTCACCAGCTTCGCGTCAAAGAGGTTCATCTGGGGCGTGCCGATAAAGCCGGCCACGAACAGATTGGCCGGGTGGTCAAAGACCTCCTGGGGCGTGCCGATCTGCTGGATGAAGCCATCCTTCATGATGACGATGCGGTCGCCCAGGGTCATGGCCTCGGTCTGGTCATGGGTGACGTAGATAAACGTGGTGTTGATCCGCTGGCGCAGCTTGATGATCTCGGCGCGCATCTGGTTGCGGAGCTTGGCGTCCAGGTTGGACAGGGGCTCGTCCATCAGGAATACGGCGGGGTCGCGGACGATGGCGCGGCCGATGGCCACCCGCTGGCGCTGGCCGCCGGACAGGGCCTTGGGCTTGCGGTCCAGATACTGGGTGATGTCCAGGATCTCCGCGGCCTGACGGACCTTCTTGTCGATCTCGTCCTTGGGGACCTTTTTCAGCTTCAGGGAGAAGGCCATGTTTTCGTACACGGTCATGTGGGGGTACAGGGCGTAGTTCTGGAACACCATGGCGATGTCCCGGTCCTTGGGTTCCACGTCGTTCATCAGCTTGTCACCGATCCACAGCTCGCCGGAGGTGATATCCTCCAAACCGGCGATCATACGCAGGGTGGTGGACTTGCCGCAGCCGGAGGGGCCCACCAGCACGATGAACTCCTTGTCGGCGATCTCCAGACTGAACTGCTGGACGGCCACAACGCCCTCGTCGGTGATCTGAAGATTGCTCTTCTTTTCCTGGGGCTCCTCGCCCTTCTTGACCTTCTTTTTCTTCTCGGTGTTGGGGTAGACCTTCTTCAGGTCCTTCAGAATGACCTTTGCCATACATTTTTGACTGTAACCGTCCTGCCTCCGCAAAAGACGGCCTCGCACGGGCATTGCCCTCGGTGCCTTACGACAGGTCTCCACACTGCCGCACCGCCAGCCACAGCGGGTATTCCTCCTTATCTTTTGCCGTCCGGCGGCATGAAGTGGAGTGCCGCCTGACGGTGGGAATACGGTAAGTATAACCGAAAACGTTTCCAAGCGCAAGGGCTTTTTGTGATATATATGAAAAAATACTGCCTGCTGGGAAGGGCAGGCAGTATTTCTCACAAATCAACGATAACAGGCGTGTGGCCGGTGTGGGGCAGCAGCTTTTCCAGCACGTCGGCGGTCTTCAGCTTCAGTGTACTGGTGCAGATGCACGGGTGGCAGGAGAAAAAGGGCGCGTCATAGACCTCGCGGTCGATGAGCAGCCGGACACGGTGCTCCGTATCGTTGGCCAGGCCCAAAATGGTGGCGGAGCCCGGGTGGCAGCGCAGCAGCTCCCACAGGCTCTCCTCCGGGGCGAAGCTCAGGCGGGAGGAGCCGATCTGCGCGCTGAGGTCCTTAGTGTGGAAGGGCTTGTCCGGCGGCATGCACAGCAGATAGAACGCGGTTTTCTGCCGGTTGCACAGGAACAGATTTTTGCACACGGACACGTCCAGTACGCGGCTGACCTCGGCGCACAGCTCCATGTTGAAGGCGGCGTCATGGCTGACGCGGTCGTATTCGATACCCAGCTTGTCCAGCAGGTCGAAGGCTGCGGCCTCCTGTGGCAGCAGCTGGCTCTCCGGACGGGTGTTATGGGATACGGGGGAGATGGTCACTGTGCGTCACCTCGTTTCAGCAGCAGCTCTCCGGCGCGGTAGATGTCGCCTGCGCCCACGGTAATGATCATATCGCCGGGCTGGGCCAGCTTTTCCAGCTCGTCCGCCGTCTGCTCCAGCGTGGCGCAGTAGATGGCGCCGGGGATGCGGGCGGCCAGGTCCCGGGAGGAGATGCCGATGTCGTTCTTTTCCCGGGCGGCGTAGATCTCCGCCAGCACTACGCGGTCCGGCAGGCGCAGTACCTCCACAAAATCATCGAACAGCGCGGCGGTACGGGTGTAGGTGTGTGGCTGGAAGGCCAGGATGAGCCGTTCGTGGGGCAGCGCCTGCGCGGCGCTCAGCAGCGCCCGCACCTCGTCGGGATGATGGGCATAGTCGTCATAGACCTCCGCGCCGCGGAAGGTTCCCTTGTGCTCGAAGCGCCGTCCGGCGCCGGTGAAGGACGCCAGGCCCGCCGTTACCGCCTCGCCGGGAAGACCGAGAACATAGGCGGCGCTGGCCGCCGCCAGGGCGTTGGAAATATTGTGGGCGCCGGGGACGTGCAGGGACACATGGGCGTAGGTCAGGCCGTTGATGACCACGTCGAAGTCGCCGTAGCCGTCAAAGAAGGAGACGTTGTCGGCATAGCAGTCGGCGCTGCGATCCCTGACACTGAAGGTGAACACCGGATGCGTCAGGCCCTTGACGGCCTCGCGGGCACCCTCGTCATCGGCGTTGGCGATGATAAAGCCGCGCTCCGGCACCAGAGCGGCAAAGTCGTGGAAGGAGTGCTCGATATCGGCCAGGTCCTTGAAGAAGTCCAGATGATCGGCGTGGACGTTAAGGATCACTGCCACGGTGGGAAAGAAGTTCAGGAAGGAATTGCAGTACTCACAGCTCTCCAGAATAATGGTGTCGCCCCTGCCCACCCGATAGCCGGAGTGCAGCAGCGGCAGTGTGCCGCCGATCATCACCGTGGGGTCTGCCTGGGCCGCCATGAAGATGTGGGTGGCCATGGAGGTGGTGGTGGTCTTCCCGTGGGTTCCGGAGACGCACAGGGCGTTGCGGTAGCCCTGCATGATGGCGCCCCAGGCCTGGGCGCGCTCATAGACCGGGATGCCCCGGGCCACGGCGCCGGCGATCTCGGGATTGCTGTCGTGAATGGCGGCGGTACGGATGACCGCGTCGCAGTTTTTCAGGTTCTCCGCCGAGTGGCCGATGGCCACGGGGATCCCCACAGAGCGCAGGTGCTTCACGGTGTCGCTCTCGCTCATGTCCGAGCCCTGCACCGTCACGCCCATGCCCTGCAATACCTCCGCCAGCGCGCACATACTCACGCCGCCGATGCCGGCAAGGTGTACGCGCTTGCCGGGGTGGATATACTTGTGAAAGTCCTCAGTAGGATGAAACATATTTGCTGCCTCCTTGACAGGAACAGAAAAATTACTGTACTATTATAATACAACGACTCCGCCCATGCAACCGGCTTTTTTGCCGGTATTTGGCGGCGGAGGATGAAAAAACGTGAGGGGAGGCGAAGCCATGCTGCCGCAGGCGGTGCGATATGTGTTGGAGCGGCTGGAGGATGCGGGCTTCGCCGCCTATGCCGTGGGCGGCTGCGTGCGGGACACGCTGCTGGGCCGCACACCGGGAGATTGGGACGTGACCACCGCCGCGCGGCCGGAGCAGGTGCTTGCACTGTTTGACGGCTATGCCATCCCCACCGGGCTGAAGCACGGGACGGTCACGGTCCGGGCGGGGGAGATGCACATTGAGGTGACCACCTTCCGGGCGGACGGGACCTATACGGACCATCGCCGGCCGGATCAGGTGTTTTTCTCCGACAGGCTGGAGGAGGATCTCTGCCGCCGTGACCTGACGGTGAATGCCATGGCGATGGACCTGCGCGGGCATATCACCGATCTGTATGGCGGGCGGGAGGATCTGGAGGCGGGTATCCTGCGGTGTGTAGGAGAGCCGGAACGACGCTTTGAGGAGGATGCGCTGCGTATCCTGCGGACGCTGCGCTTTGCCGCCGTACTGGGATTTTCGGTCGAGCCGCGGACCGATGCGGCGCTGCGGGTGAAGGCGCCGCTGCTGCGCTGTATCGCGCCGGAGCGTATCCTGACAGAGATGGATAAACTGCTGTGCGGCAGTCACGTGCTGCCGGTGCTGTTGAACTGGCCGGACGTGCTGGCGATGTTCCTGCCGGAGATCGCGCCCTGCGTGGGCTTCGATCAGCACAATCGCCATCATATCTACGACGTGTGGGGGCACGGCGCCCACGCAGTGGCCGCCGTCCCGGCGGAGGTGGTCCTGCGCTGGACTATGCTGCTCCATGATATCGGCAAGCCGGCGTGCTTTACCCGGGATGAACAGGGCGTGGGGCATTTTTATGGTCACCCGGCCATTTCGGCGGACCTGGCGGCGGATATCTGCCGCCGCCTGCGGATGGACAACCGCACGGCCGAACGCATCGTGACACTGGTGCGCTGGCACGACCGGGATATTGCCCGGACGGAGAAGGCTATTGCCCGCGCCGTGTCGCAGCTGGGAGAGGAGACGTTTCGGCAGCTGCTGGAGGTGAAGCGGGCCGACAACGCCGCCCAAAGCCCGGAGGATCGCTGCCGTCTGGCGGATATACAGCAGGCGGAGGATCTTCTGAACACGCTGCTGGCGAAGCGGCAGTGCTTTTCACTGAAGGACCTGACGGTGAAGGGCGGCGACCTGATGGCGCTGGGGCTGCGGGGGCGAGAGGTCGGTGATGCGCTGCAGTATCTGCTGAACGCCGTGCTGGACGGAACGCCTAACGATAAAGAGACCCTGCTGAAGCTGGCGGCGGAGAGAAAATAGCCCCGCGGCGCTTTCTGCGGGAAGGGGGTATAAACTTCGACTCCCCGGAGGCAAGACAGCAAAAGAGGAAGATACCAAAAGGTATCTTTCTCTTTTGTGATTGCCCACAGGTTTTGTTCCCTCACCCCTGCCCATCGCAAGGAAGGAGGAGTGTGAGGGGGGAACCTTAGCGGGTTCCCCCGCTCGCGTTCAGTCACCCGCCCGCAGGCGACCACTTTTGCGAAGCAAAAGTGCTGCACCAGAAACAAAGCCACCCCTAAGGGGTGGCTTTGTTTCTGGTGCCTCGTCGGGGATTTACCCCGCAAGGGGGTATAAACTTCGACTCCCCGGAGGCAAGACAGCAAAAGAGGAAGATACCAAAAGGTATCTTCCTCTTTTGGTGCCTCGTCGGGGATTCGAACCCCGGACACCCTGCTTAAAAGGCAGGTGCTCTACCTACTGAGCTAACGAAGCGTATGCAGTTATCGTAAGGACGGTGTCGTCCGGAAAGACCTGGCAGGGATGGCTGGACTCGAACCAGCGGATGAGGGAGTCAAAGTCCCTTGCCTTACCACTTGGCGACACCCCTGTGTGGAAAGGGATGAGGGACCGGGACACTCCCGATCCCTCATTTCTTTTTGTGGGGTGGGTAAAGGGACTCGAACCCTCGACACCCGGAACCACAATCCGGTGCTCTAACCAACTGAGCTACACCCACCATATACATCCGCACGGGAAGCGCTGACGCCCGTAAGGGGAAATGGCACGCCAGAAGGGACTCGAACCCCTGGCCTACTGCTTAGAAGGCAGTTGCTCTATCCAACTGAGCTACTGGCGCGTATCTGTCAAGTTGGAGCGGGTGACGGGAATCGAACCCGCATCCCCAGCTTGGAAGGCTGGTGCCCTGGCCATTGTGCTACACCCGCGTGCGCCCTCCACTCAAATCGTCAGCTTGTACATATTACCATAGGCCACCGTCCGTGTCAAGAAAAAAATCGGAGAACGGGGCACTTTTCCGTGGAAACAGCCTTGTCTACGCTCCGTAGACAAAGTCAGCGGGCGGGGGATGGACAAAAATCCGCCGTATGCTATACTGGGAACAACAAGAAAAAAGGAGGCCGCGACAATGGATATGGAAAAGACAGGCACCTATCTGGCATCACTCCGCAGGGGGCGGGACATGACACAGCAGCAGGTGGCGGATATATTAGGGGTGTCCAACAAAACTGTCAGTAAATGGGAGTCCGGCGCGGGGCTGCCGGACATTGCCGCGCTGCCGGCGCTGGCGGCGCTGTACGGCGTGACGGCGGACGACATCCTGGCCGGTGAGACGCGCCCCCGAGCCTGTGCCGATACACCGGCGGAGGTGGAGGCCTATCTGGAGCGCCGGGGAAGCCTGCGCTTCCGCATCGGGTACAGTCTGGCAGTAATGGCGTTGGCAGTGTGGGTGGCATTTCCTTATAACAACTGGTCGTGGCTGTGCCTGCTGGCGTCGCCCCTGTGCCTGTGGCTGGGCTGGGGCGTGTGCCGCAGCCGAGAGACGCTGCGCCGCCGCATCCTGCTGCTGATACCGCTGTGCGCCCTGTGGCTGTTCGCGGCCATACAGCTGCTGGGGGTGTGGCGCCTACTGGTGTCCGCCTATGCGCTGCACGGCGGTGTGGTGCGGCAGTTTTCCTGGGCAGCGCTGACTGTGCGGCAGGAGGCGGTATGGCTGCTGCTGCCGCTGCTGCTGGCGGCGGCGCTGGTAGTCGGCGGCGCGGTGCTGAAAGAGCCGCTGGTGCGGGATAGGGGCTTCCGTTTTGCACTGTATGGCGGCTGCGGACTGCTCTTTGCCGTGGAAATCGTGCGGATCATGGTGTGTTGGGCGCCGGCCGCTGCCTATGTGGCCACGGTCAGTACGGCGGAAAGCGTTATGATCAGCCGCTATGCAGACCTGTCCGCGGTGGCCTGGCCCTTGGAGACGGTGCGTTGGATCGTCCTGGCGGCGGTGGTAGCGGCCTGGCTGGTGTGGGGCATGCAGGCATATCGGCACGCAAAGAAAAATTAAACTTGCCTAACCTACGGGATTGGTGGTATACTATACACGGGTCATCTTATGGCCCGTGTATTTTCTGACAGGAGGGCGGACTATGATCTCCACGAAAGGTCGCTATTCCATCCGCGTTCTGCTGGATCTGGCGGAGCACCGCAGCGGGGACTTTATACCCATGAAGGAGGTGGCCGCCCGGCAGGACATCTCCCTGAAATACATCGAGCGGCTCATGCCCGCCCTGAAAGCCGCCGGCCTGGTGGAGAGCGTCCACGGCATCGGCGGAGGCTACCGTCTGACGCGAGAGCCGGAGGACTACACCCTCTGGGAGATACTGGAGCTGGCGGAGGGCAATCTGGCGCCCGTCACCTGTCTCCAGCCGGATGCCCCGGTGTGCCAGCGGGCCGGGGAGTGCCGGACGCTGGGCGTGTGGCAGGGTTTTTACAAGCTGACGCAGGACTACTTCACCCACATCACGCTGGCGGATCTGATGAACGCCCCGGCCGGGGACAATTATGTGATATAAGCGAAAAAGAACCGCCCGCGGGCGGTTCTTTTTTTGCCTGTTCAGGGCTGATAGGTCAGGGATACGGTGTCGTTATCGGAGCCGTCCAGGTTGTAGTAATAGCCTGTCAGCGTCACAGACCCGACCTCGTTCACATCTACCAGCCGATTGAACACATAGGTGTAGTTTTCAAAGGCAGCTTGACCGTCGCCTGTAATGGAGCCGATGACCCAGTTCATCAGGTTTTTGCTGCTGCTTTCCACGGCGAAGCTGCTGCCGTCCTTGGCATTGACCAGCACCTCGTCAGTGTGTATTTCGCGGCTGGGGTCGGGATTTACGATGGTCATGCCCAGGGCAGAGAGCGTCACGATCTCGCCGTTTTTGGCGGTCAAAGTCTTGACGGGCACGTAGGTCTGGGGCTGGATAGAGATGGAGTAGGGCTGGTAAGCACTGTCGCGCACGGTGAAGTAGAAATCATCGCCCTTCTGGAAATCCTTACCGGCTGCAAAATAGAGCACCACCTGCAGGCGGGTATCGGTGCTGGCATCCTCGTCCACATGGCATCTGCTGTTGATGCAGGTACCGCCGTAACCCTGTGCGTCGGGCGCACTGCCCAGCCACATGGACGGCTCGGCGGACATATCCACGGCTTCGCCGTATCCTGCGTCTGTATACTTCACGCCGTCCGGATTCTCCACCGAGTAGGTCAGCATACCGCTGCCGCTTTCATCTATGAGGAGCGTGCCGAGGCGGATGGTGTTGCCCTCGACCGTCATTTCCGCGTCCAACTTGGACAAATATTTGCCCACCAGACGCTGGGTGGTCTGGATGTCGCCGGGGATGCGCTCCATATCGGGAACAGACACGGCGGTACCCTTGCCGTCGTCTACGGTGGGCGTGGTGGCATCCAAATCGTCGGTAAAGGCGTGGTGGGTGGTGTCGTCCACTTTGTCGGCGGGAGATACGTCGGCTTTGATGAGCGTTACGATGCCGCCGGCCACGGCAATGGTCAGCGTCAGCGCGGCGGCAATGGCGACCACGGCGCTCTTGCCCAGCGCCCGGCGTGTCTTTTTCTCGTTTCGCATGGTCTTTCTAACCTCCGTCAGTGTGTCCGGGGAGGCGTGCAGCGGGGAAAAGGCTTTTTCAAATAATTCTCTGTCATGCATACTGCGGCACCTCCGATAAAATGTGTTTCAGTTTCTCTCTGGCGCGGGCGAGCCGGGTGCGCACCGTTTCCTCCGGTATGCCCAGCAGTCCGGCGATCTCCCTCTGGCGGTAGCCCTCATAGTAGTACAGCAGCACCGGCAGGCGGTACCGCCTGTCCAGCGACATCACCGCGTCGAACAGCTCCCGGTATTGGGGCTGCTCGAACACCAGCGTGTTCTCATAGTCGGCGATGTCCTCCGCCTTGTGCCACGGGGCGCGGAGCACGTTCTTGCAGCGGTTGACCGTGACGCGAATGAGCCAATTCTTCACATGGGCGTCGCTTTCGAACGCCTTGTCCTGTCTGTACAGCTGTATCAATACGTCCTGGGTCACATCGTCGGCGTCGTCCCGGCAGCGCAGATAGCTGTACGCCACCCGGAACACCGTGTCCATATACCGCTCCGCCAGCGGGGTGAACTGTTCGTCCGTCATAGGGGTTCTCCTTTTGTTGAGGTGAAAGGCCTTTCATCTATCATACACCTGCGGAGCAAAAAACGTTTCAAAAAAGCAGAAAAAATGTAGAAAGAAAATAGAAGGAGAATAGAAAGAAAGTGGAAAGAAACAGAAGAAAAGACGAACGGACCTCGAAAGAGGTCCGTTCGTCATGTTTGTGAGGAGAAAATGGAAGGAAGAAAAACGCAGTATCAGTCCGCAAACAGCGGGGTGGAGAGATAGCGGTCGCCGGTGTCGGGCAGCAGGACCACGATGGTCTTGCCGGCGTTCTCCGGACGCTTGGCCAGCTCGATGGCGGCCCACAGTGCCGCGCCGGAGGAGATACCCACCAGCACGCCCTCGCGGTGACCCATTTCCTTGCCTACGGCAAAGGCGTCGTCGTTATCTACGGGGATGATCTCGTCGTAGATCTTGGTGTCCAGCACGTCAGGGACGAAGCCCGCGCCGATGCCCTGGATCTTGTGGGAGCCGGCGATGCCGGTGGACAGCACGGCGGAGGTCTTGGGCTCCACGGCGACCACCTTGACGGCGGGGTTCTTTTCCTTCAGGAACTTACCGGTGCCGGTGATGGTACCGCCGGTGCCCACGCCGGCCACGAAGAAGTCCACCTTGCCGTCAGTGTCGGCCCAGATCTCCGGGCCGGTGGTCTCGTAGTGGGCCTTGGGGTTGGCGGGATTGACGAACTGGCCTGCCACGAAGCTGTTGGGGATCTCCTTGGCCAGCTCGTCGGCCTTGGCAATGGCGCCCTTCATGCCCTTGGCACCCTCGGTGAGCACCAGCTCGGCGCCGTAAGCCTTCATCAGCTGGCGGCGCTCCACGGACATGGTCTCGGGCATGACGATGATGATGCGGTAGCCCCGGGCGGCGGCCACGGAGGCCAGGCCGATGCCGGTGTTGCCGGAGGTGGGCTCAATGATGACGCTGCCGGCCTTCAGCAGCCCCTTGGCCTCGGCGTCGTCGATCATGGCCTTGGCGATACGGTCCTTGACGCTGCCGGCGGGGTTGAAGTACTCCAGCTTGGCGACGATCTTCGCCTTGAGGTCATGGGCCTTTTCGATATGGGTCAGCTCCAGCAGGGGAGTCTTGCCGATCAGCTGGTCAGCGGAAGTGTAGATGTTAGACATAGTGTTTATCTCCTTTATCGTTTATAGTCAGATGTTGTTGTGTGGAATGAAAGGAAAAGGAGTCAACATCGTCCGGTCAGGAGAACAAGAGTGCGGGTCATGTGATCGCCTCATTTCTGAAATACAACCACCAACTCGGTAGGTTGGTACAGTTATAACACGGCGGCGCGGATTTGTCAACCCTGTTTTTGAAAAAAATCCGGTAAGAGAATGTGACAATATTGAAAGAGTAAGAGGGCTTGCGGGACAGAGGCGAGGGAGGGTATAATGAAGAGCGTAAAGGATGTGAGCGTATGTACCGTATATTTATTGTGGAGGACGACAGGACCATCGCCCAGGCGGTGGCGCATCTGGCGGAGAGCTGGGGACTGGAGGTCCGGTGTGCACGGGACTTTCGGGCGGTGACGGCGGAGGCGGCGGAATTTCAGCCGCACCTCATTATATTGGATATCGCCCTGCCGTGCTTTGACGGCTATCACTGGTGCCGGGAGCTGCGGAAGCAGACCAGTGCGCCCATCCTGTTTTTGTCCTCGGCCGGTGATAACATGAACGTCATCATGGCCATGAACTTCGGCGCGGACGATTTTATCGCCAAGCCCTTTGACGGCGGTGTGCTGATGGCCAAGGTACAGGCCATGCTGCGGCGCAGCTATGACATGGCGGCGCCGGCGGTGCTGCGGGAGAGACGGGGCGCACAGCTGTCCGCCGACGACCAGAAGCTGACCTATCAGGGGCAGACGGTGGAGCTGACCAAGAACGAGTACCGTATCCTGTCCTGCCTGATGGAGAGCGCCGGAAAGGTGGTCAGCCGGGAGAAGCTGATGCAGCGGCTGTGGGAGACGGACAGCTTTGTGGATGAGAACACGCTGACCGTCAATGTGAACCGCCTGCGGCGGAAGCTGGCGGGCGTGGGACTTGTGGACTTTATCGCCACCCGGCACGGGGTGGGGTACATCGTGGAGTGAGAGATATGGAGCTGCTCAAAGCATATCTGAAGGAGCGTCGGCTGACGCTGGCGGCATTTCTGCTGTTTGTCGGGGTGTTTGCTGTGTCCTTTGCCCTGTACGGCCTGCCGCTGGCGGCGGTGGGCTATCCGGCAGGGCTGTGCGTTCTGCTGGGGGCGTGCCTTGCGGCGTGGGATTACGGCCGCGCGGCACGGCGGCACAAGGCGCTGAAGCGTCTGCGGGAGGCGGGCGAGGCGGTGCTGCTGGACCTGCCGGCCATGACCACCGTGGAGGGGACGGACTGCGCCGCCGTGGTGGAGACGCTGCGGCGGGAGCTGCGCCGGCAGGAGACGGCGCGCGCCGCCCGGTGGGAGGATATGACGGCCTATTACACCGCATGGGTGCACCAGATCAAGACGCCCATCGCCGCCATGCGCCTGACCCTGCAGGGTGAGGACACGCCGGCCGCCCGACGGCTGATGACGGAGCTGGGCCGGGTGGAGCAGTACGTGGACATGGCACTGACCTATCTGCGGCTGGAGGAGGGCGGCAGCGACTACGTGATACGAACGTGCGCCGTGGATGACGTGGTGCGCGCCGCTGTGCGGCGGTTCGCCGGGGAGTTCATTGACCGGCGCATCGCGCTGGATTACACGCCAGTGGAATGGGAGACGGTGACGGACGGCAAGTGGCTGACCTTTGTGGTGGAGCAGCTGCTGAGCAACGCCCTGAAGTACACCGGGCAGGACGGGACCGTCCGGATCTACCGGGAGGTGGACGATCTGTGCATCCGGGACAGCGGCATGGGCATCGCGCCGGAGGATCTGCCCCGGGTGTTTGATATGGGCTATACCGGGCAGAATGGGCGGCTGGACCGCCGGTCCAGCGGCATCGGGCTGTACCTGTGCCGGCGGATATGCCGCAATCTGCGGCACGAGATACGGATCGAGTCCGTGCCCGGCGTGGGCACCACGGTAAGGCTGACGCTGGGCCGCGGCGATTTCCTGCCGGAGTGAAAGGTGACAGAGTTGTTCGTTTTTGGTAAGGCAAACCGATGGATTGGCGGGGCGCGGCGCACTATAATGGCCTTGTTGATAAGGAGGTCGAGTGACTATGAGTATTCTGGAAGTAAGCGGGCTGCGGAAGGTATACACCTCGCGGCTGGGCGGCAGCCGTGTAGAGGCGCTGCGGAATGTCAGCTTCACCGTGGAGCAGGGCGAGTATGTGGCCATCATGGGTGAGTCCGGCAGCGGCAAGACCACGCTGCTGAACATTCTGGCGGCGCTGGACGAGCCCACGGCGGGTACGGTGCGGCTGGACGGCCATGAGCTGGGCAAGATACGGGAGAAGGACGCGGCGGCCTTCCGCCGGGACAACCTGGGGTTCGTGTTCCAGGAGTTCAATCTGCTGGACACATTTACGCTGGAGGACAATATCTATCTGCCGCTGGTGCTGATGGGAATGTCTTACGAGGATATGCGGGCGCGGCTGCTGCCTGTTGCCCGGGAGCTGGGACTGACGGAGCTTTTGAAGAAGTACCCCTATGAGGTCTCCGGCGGGCAGAAGCAGCGGGCGGCAGTGGCCCGGGCCATCATCACCGAGCCAAAGCTGCTGCTGGCGGATGAGCCCACCGGTGCGCTGGACAGCGGCTCCACCGACGAGCTGCTGCGGCTGTTCGCCGCCATCAACCGGGCAGGACAGACCATATTGATGGTGACCCACTCCGTGAAGGCCGCCAGCCGGGCGGGCCGGGTGCTGTTCATCAAGGACGGCCAGGTGTTCCACCAGCTGTACCGGGGCGAGGACGACGACACCAGGTTCTATCAGCGCATCTCCGACACGCTGACCATGCTGCAGTCGGGCGGTGAACCGGCATGAGGGAAAAGACATTATACGCCCGGCTGGCCTGGACGGGCATGAGAAAAAACAGGCGGCTGTACCTGCCGTATCTGCTGAGCTGCGCCGGGATGGTGCTGATGTTCTACATTCTTACGGGGCTGTCCGGCTCGGAGGTGCTGGGGCATATGTCCGGCGGGACCAGCAGCGCCATCATACTGCGGCTGGGCACGGTGGTCATCGCCGTGTTTGCGCTGATATTTCTGTTCTATACCCACTCGTTCCTCATTCGCCGCCGGGAGAGGGAGTTTGGCCTGTACAATGTGCTGGGTATGGGCAAGGGCAACATCGCCCGCATTCTGCTGTGGGAGACGGTCATCACCTATGGCCTGACCACGGGGACGGGACTGCTTCTGGGCATGGTACTGTATAAGCTGGCGGAGTTGGGTATGGTGCGGCTTTTGCAGGTGCCCGTGACCTATACCCTGACGGTGTCCGTATCGTCTCTGCTGGCTGCGGCGGCGTTGTTTGCGGCCATCCACACGCTGATCCTGCTGAACAGCCTGCGGCAGCTGCACGGCGTCAGCGCGGTGGGGCTGCTGCGCAGCGAGAGCGTGGGCGAGAAGCCGCCCAAGGCGCAGTGGGTGCTGACGGCGGCGGGGGCGGTGCTGCTGGCCGGGGCCTACTGGCTGGCGGTGTCCATCAAGGAACCACTGGCGGCGCTGACGTGGTTCTTCGCGGCGGTGCTCATGGTGATCGCGGCCACGTATCTGCTGTTCATCAGCGGGTCGGTGACGCTGTGCCGCGGCTTGCAAAGGAACAAAAAATACTACTACCGGCCCCAGCACTTCGTGTCCGTGTCCTCCATGGCCTACCGCATGAAGCGCAACGGCGCGGGGCTGGCGTCGGTGTGCATCCTGGCCACTATGGTGCTGGTGATGATCTCGTCCACCACCTGCCTGTATGTGGGGCAGGAGGACGCGGTGAATGCCCGGTATCCCCGCGACATGGACGTGGCGGTATACGGCAGAAGCGATCATCCGCTGGACGAGGCGGAGGCGGAGCAGCTGCGTCAGGGTGTGGAGAGCACCGTTTTCAACTTCGGCGGGCAGACCAGTAATGTGGCGACATACCGTGAGATCAGCGTCAGCGGTCTGCCGGACGGCGGGGATCTGCGGTTGGGCAACGCCGGTGCGTCCGCAGCGGACAGCACCCGTGTGACGCAGCTGCATTTCCTGCCGCTGGAGGATTACAACGCCGCCACGGGGCAGAGCCTGACGCTGAATGACGGGCAGGTGTATGTGGCCGCGCTGCGGACGGATTTCCCTTACGACACCCTGACCGTCGACGGGGAATGGACGTTCCGGGTCATGGATCGGGACATTCCGCCGCTGAGCGGCCCCTTCACGGCGGATATCACCCCGACCCTGATGGTGGTCATACCGCACTTCACACAGTTCGTGCAGGAGCTGGAGGACGGACTGAGCGAGAAATACGGCTGGTATCTCACGGCCACGTGGCACTACGCCTTCGACACTGATCTGCCGGAAAACCAGCAGGGGAACATCGATGGCACAACGCCCAATCTGGAGGACGCGTTGAACGGCTATCTGGCGGGCGTCAGCAGTGACTGGGGCGTGGGCGTCAGCGTGGAGTCCAAGGCCGCCAACCGGGCAGACTTCTACGGCACCTACGGCGGATTGTTCTTCCTGGGCATCATGCTGAGTATCGTGTTTATCTTCGCGGCGGTGGCTATCCTGTACTACAAGCAGCTTTCGGAGGGCTATGAGGATCAGTCCCGCTTTGACATCATGCAGAAGGTGGGCATGACCAAAACCGACATTCGCCGCAGCATCAACAGCCAGCTGCTGACGGTGTTCTATCTGCCGCTGGTGCTGGCGGGCGTGCACCTGTGCTTCGCCTTCCCGTTCATCCACAAGCTGCTGATCCTGTTCAACCTGGACAACCGGGGCCTGCTGATCGGCACAACGGCGGTGAGCTTTGCGGTGTTCGCGGTGCTGTATGCCATCGTGTACAAGCTGACGGGGAATACCTACTACCGCATCGTGGCGGAGGATACAGAAAAAGAGTAGAACGAAAGAGACGGCGGGAGCCGTCTCTTTTCTGCATTTTTGGGCAAAAAACGGGTTTTGTGTGGACAAATCATGGCGGCTTTCTGTATAATACATACTGATACACTATTGTTAACGACAGCTTTATATACAGCGCGGCGTGCCGCGCGTAAGGAGGCAGTATGCGTAATATCTGGACGGTATTCAAAACCGATATACGGACGCTGAGCAAGTGCTTTTTCGCCTGCGTGGTGGTGGTCGCCATCGCCCTGCTGCCCAGCCTGTACGCCTGGCTGAATATCTACTCCAACTGGGACCCCTACGGCAACACCGGGGGGATATCCATCGCGGTGGCGTCGCTGGACGAGGGCTATACCAATGAGGACGGCACCTACGAGAACAAGGGCGACGACGTGGTGGCCGACCTGCGGGAGGCTACGTCCATCAACTGGGTCATCGTGGACACCGAGGAGGAGGCCAAGGGCGGCGTGGAGTCCGGCGACTACTACGCGGCGGTGGTCATCGACAAGCAGTTCAGCCGGAATATGTACCGGATGCTGACGGACTGGACCGGTAAGCCGGCCATCACCTACTACGAAAACGCCAAGAAGAACGCCGTGGCCACCAAGATCACCGACACGGCGGTGGAGACGCTGAAGCGCTCCATCAGTGAAAACTATCTGGAGGTGGTCATCGACGGCATCATGGAGCAGAGCAATCTGCTGGCGGCGGACCTGACCGCCGACGATCCGGAGGCCGCTGTGAAGGGCGTGCTGTACCAGGCCCAGGACCTGCTGCACGCCTGCGGACGGATGATGGACGCCTTTGAGGCGGCGGGCGGCAGCGGCGTGTCGGAGAGCAGCGCGGCGGCGCTGGAGGCGGCCGTGGCCAATATCAACAAGAACCTGCCGGACGGCGCACAGCTGCAGCAGACGGCGGCGGAGATACAGCTGCAGCTGAATACGGCGCTGGCGCGGGTGGAGCGCGTGCTGGAGGGGCTGGAGAACGCCATCACCAACGCGCCGGAGTTGCCGTCGGCACAGCAGCAGCTGCGAGATGCGGCGGCGCAGATGGACAAGACCGCCGACGCGCTGGAAACGTGGGCGGCGGGACTGGAGGCCTCCGGCACAGAGGCGGGCAAGATCCAGGCGGAGGCGGCGCGGCAGACGGCGGCGGAGTGCCGCAAAACGGCAAAGCAGCTGCGGGCACTGGCGGAGAGTCCGGATTCTGCCGACCTGCTGGCGGACTGCGACGCGCTGGTGAAGTCCATCCGGACGATGGTGGACAGGATCCCCGTGACTTCAAAGGCGCTGCAAAAGGAGCTGGACACCGTGGCCGGTCAGGTGGCGGACACCATGGAGGGCATGGCCGCGCTGGCCGGGGACGCCAAGGCCATGAAGACCGCACTGGCGGAGACCGCTGACGCTGTGGGCGACACCATGGCGCTGCTGCGGCCGGCTACGGAGAAGCTGCTGACCTCACTGGAGAGCACCATAGACGACCTGGAGGGGCTGACCACAGACGAATACATGGATACGCTGGTGGATATCCTGGGCGGCGACCCGGCGGTGTACGGCCAGTATTTCCCGGAAATGGTGCAGACCAGCGTGAATGCGGTGTATCCCATCGCCAACTACGGCTCGGCCATGACGCCGTTCTACACGGTGCTGGCCATCTGGGTAGGCGGCGTGATATTGTCGTCCCTCATCAAGATACACGCCCGGACGGAGGGCCTGATCGACCCGAAGCCGGCGGAGCTGTACTTCGGGCGGTACTTGTTCTTTTTCGTGCTGAGCCAGATACAGGCGGCGGTCATCGTCACCGGTGATCTGTACATACTGAAGGTGCAGTGCCTGCACCCGGGGATGCTGTATCTCACGGGCGCGCTGACGGCCTTCACATTCAGCCTGCTGATCTATTCCCTGGCCATCTCCTTCGGCGACGTGGGCAAGGCCATCGTGGTGGTCATCATGGTCATGCAGATCGCAGGCTCCTCCGGCACGTTCCCCATCGAGCTGCTGCCGGCCATTTACCAGAAGATCTATCGCTTCTTCCCCTTCCCCTATGCCATCGACGCCATGCGCGAGTGCATCTGCGGGATGTACGGGAATTACTACTGGCAGCAGATCGGCTTCCTGCTGCTGTTCGCCGCGGCGGCGCTGCTGATCGGCCTGCTGGTGCGGCGGCCCTTCATGGGACTGAACCGCTTTATGGAGGAGAAGCTGGAGGAGACGGAGCTGCTGTGAAAGGAGGTGTTGACCGATGACAAGAGAACGGGACTATCAGGAGCTGTATGACCGCCTGCTGGAGGAGGTCAGCACCCTGCACCGGAACAACCGGCGGCGGATACGCGTCGGTATGCGGATGCTGCTGGCGGTGACGCTGGGATTGATGCTGCTGATGTTTCTGGCGGGGGGGAACAAGGTGTTCACCCTGATGCTGTGGATACTGTCCATGTTCGCAGTGGCGGCATATCTGATCGCCGTGGAGTACGCGGACTATGAGCTGCAAAAGAAGCTGGAGAACATCACCCAGATGGAGCAGGAGAGCCTGGGCACACTGCTGGAGCTGCCGGAGCTGCCCAAGGTGCCACGGATGGGTCTGCTGCTGCGCCACGGCACCCGGGAGGAACAGGAGACGCCGGAGACGGAGGCAACGGCGGCGGAAGCGGCACCTGCGCCGGAGGAGACGCCGGCGGCAGAGGAGATATCCCCGGCACCTGCGGAGGAGACGCCGGTCACAAAGGCACCGGCAGCGCCGGAGCCGGAGGCATATTCCGTGGACGAGATACTGCGGGAGGTGCACGGCGGAGCGCCGCAGGCAGACAGCGCGCCGACGCCTGCCGCGCCGGTATACAGCGGCGCGCGGGTGCTGGAACGGCTGTTGGACGACCCGGAGAAGCTGGCGTCCGATCTGGACGCGCTGACCCGGGCGATACAGGGGCTGTCCGACGATCTGCGGCGCGGTGCGGCGGAGAGCCGGGAAGGGCAGGTGGACCGATGAAGAACATCTGGAATATCTTTCGCGCCGACTGGCGGCGGCTGACGGCCAGTGTGGTGGCGGTGGTGGTGCTGCTGGGGTTGTGCCTGGTGCCGTGTCTGTATGCCTGGTTCAACATCCTGTCCAACTGGGATCCCTACGGCACGGCGTCCACCAGCCGCATCAGCGTGGCGGTGGCCAGCGAGGACGCGGGCTGCGAGGTGCTGGGCCTGGAGGTGAACATCGGCGCGCTGGTGCTGCAGGGACTGGAGAGCAACGACCAGATGGGCTGGGTGTTCGTGGACAGCCGGGCGGAGGCTCTGGACGGGGTGGAGTCCGGCGACTACTACGCGGCGCTGATCGTGCCGGAGGAATTTACCGAGGACTTTGTGAGCATCCTGTCCGGCGATCTGCGCCACCCGCAGATACAGTATTACGAGAACGAGAAGAAGAACGCCATCGCGCCCAAGATCACCAGCAAGGCCAAGACCGCCGTGCAGGAGCAGATCAACACCACGGTCATCGGCAAGGCTGCTGAGGCGCTGACCACGGCGGGCTCCGTGTTCAAGGCCATGGGGCTGGACTCGGAGGCGCTGGCGGACGGCATTATGGATAAGCTGACCGGTGCGCGGCAGGAGATGGCGCAGCTGCAGCAGGTGCTGCTGTCGCTGAAGGACGTGATGAACGGGGCGGATGGGCTGCTGACCGCGGCGTCCGTGACCATCGCGGACGCACGGGGAACGGTGGAGGATGCCGACGCGGCGGCGGGCAGCACGGTGCAGCTTATCAGCACGGGCCTGAGCGCGGCGGACACGGCGTACAGCGACCTGCTGACGGTGCTGAACAACACGGATAAGGTACTGGGCGACATCGAGGATGCCCTGCGGAGTATGGATACCTCTGCCGCCGACGAAGCGCTGAAGGCGGACCTGCACCGGAAGATACAGGCGGCCATCGCCGCGCTGGAGGACCAGCTGGCGGCCGCCGAGGACGAGGCCGTGAAGGCGCAGCTGGAGACGGCCATCGCCGATCTGGAGGCGCTGGACGCACTGGTGGATACGCTGGAGCCGTCGGCCCTGCAGGGACCGGTGCTGGATATGCTGCATCAGGTGCGGCAGGAGCTGCTGGCGGCGGCGGTGCAGACCAATAAGGAGGTCAACGAATACCTGCACACCACCGGGGCCCAGGCCCAGACCACGCTGCGGTCCGTCCAGCAGCTGCTGGGGGCCGTGGGCGGCAGCCTGGGGGAGGTGTCCGGCACGCTGGACAGCTACGCCGATGCCATGACCACCGTACAGCCTACGCTGGACGCGGGCATCACCCTGGCCAACACGGTGGAGACGTATCTGGCCGATATCGAGGACGATGTGCGCCGGGTAACGGAGAGCGAAGCCTTCAAGCGCTTTACGGAGCTGATGGAGAGCAGCGATGCCGAAAGCATGGCCGACTACCTCAGCTCGCCGGTGCAGCTGAACACGGAGATCATCTATGAGATCAAGGACTACGGCGCGGCCATGTCGCCCTACTACGTCATGCTGGCACTGTTTGTGGGCAGCCTGCTGACCGCCGTGATGCTGAAGGTACCGGTGACCCAGCCGGAGTTTGCCGGGTGCCGGGCCGTGGAGCGGTATTTCGGGCGGTTCGCCACCTTCTTCCTGATGGCCATGGCCCAGGCGCTGGTGACGGCCTTTGGCTGCCTGTACTTCGTGGGGATGGAGACGGCGGAGCCGGCGCTGTTCGTGTTGGCCTGCTGCCTGTGCTCGCTGAACTTCGCCAGCATGAACTACGCGCTGGTGTACGCCCTGGACAACGTGGGTATGGCGCTGTCGGTCATTATCATGGTCATTCAGGTGGCCGGGTCCGGCGGCTCGTACCCAGTGCACGTGCTGCCGCAGCTGTTCCAGACCCTGTATCCCTTCATGCCCTTCCACTACGGCATGGATATGATCCGGGAGACGGTGGGCGGTATGTACGGCGACACATACCTGCGCTGCGCGCTGGTGCTGCTGGGTATGTGCGCGCTGTTTACGGTGTTCGGCCTGCTGGTATATTACCCGGCCCGAAGACTGAACGCGGCTATCGCTGCCAGCAAGGAAAAGTCCGGTATCATGTAAACAGAGAGTGCCCCCCGCAGGCCCATGGGCCTGCGGGGGGCACTTATGCTGTCGGAGCCATGAAAAAAAGTTATGCCCCCTTGCTTTTTGCCGTTTAAGGCAAAAAAGCGGGGACGTTTTTGTGCAGGGTGGAGAAAAGTTTGCACGGCGAGAATTTTCCCTCTTTTGCTGTTGCAAGGCGGGCGGGCCTATGGTACAGTACGGGTGGAGTGTTAGAAAATTAACAGGCAAAGCGACACGGCGTTCAACACGTTTTAGGAGGAGAGAGCATGAGATCGGAACAGGAGAAAACGGCGGCCATCGTCCGGGCCCACGACTGCGACAGCGCGAAGCTCATCGCCATTTTGCAGGAGATACAGGCGTCGGAGAACTACCTGAGCCAAGAGAATATGGAGCTGGTGGCGGATATGCTGCACATCAGCGTCTCACGGGTGTACAGCGTGGCCACGTTTTATGAGAATTTCTCACTGGAACCCAAAGGAAAGCACATCGTCAAGGTATGCGACGGCACGGCCTGTCATGTGCGGAAGTCCGGGCCTATCTACGACGCGATCTATGAGTACCTGAAGCTGGACGGCAAGCGCAGGACCAGCGCCGACGGCGTATTTACGCTGGAGACGGTGGCCTGTCTGGGTGCCTGCGGTCTGGCGCCGGTGATGACGGTTGACGGCGAGGTGTACGCCAAGATGACGCCGGAGACGGCGCTGGCGGAGTTGGAGGCCATTCGCGGAAAGGAGGCGGCGGAATGAGCAAGCTGACACGGGAGGGCTTCCGCGCCATGCACCAGCAGGCGGCGGAGGCGCTGGAACGGAGCAGATCATCCCTGAACGTGCTGATCTGTGCCGGTACGGGCTGTATCGCCAGCGGGTCCATGAAGGTGTATGAGAACCTGCGGGAGGAGTGTGCCCAGCGGGGACTGCAGGTGTATGTGGGCCTGACCCACCACGGCGACGCGGAGAAGAGTCTGCACATCAAGATGAGTGGCTGCCACGGCTTCTGCGAGATGGGACCGCTGGTGCATATCGAGCCGCTGGGTGTGATGTATGTCCGCGTGAAGCCGGAGGATTGCCGCGAGATCGTGGAGAGAACGCTGCTGGGCGGCGAGGTCATCGAACGGCTGACCTATCACCAGGACGGCGTGTCCTATCCCCGGCAGGAGGATATCCCCTTCTATAAAAAGCAGCACCGGGTGGTGCTGGCCAGCTGCGGCGCCAGTGACGCGGAAAATCTGGAGGAATACATCGCCAAGGGCGGGTACACCGCCTTTGAAAAGGCCCTGTTCGACATGGACGGCGCGGCGATCTGCAGGGAGATCTCCGACTCCGGCCTACGGGGCCGGGGCGGCGGCGGGTTCCCCGCCGGACGTAAGTGGGAAAGCGTGCGCCGGCACACGGAGGAACCGGTGAAGTACATCGTCTGCAACGGCGACGAGGGTGACCCGGGCGCGTTCATGGACCGATCCATCATGGAGGGCGATCCCCATTCCGTGCTGGAGGGCATGATGATCGCCGGCGCAGCCACCGGGGCCACGGAGGGCTACATCTACGTCCGCGCCGAGTATCCGCTGGCGGTGAAGCGTTTGCAGGTGGCCATCGACAAGGCTGCGGCGGCCGGACTGCTGGGCGACGACATCATGGGCAGCGGGTTCAGCTTCCATATCCACATCAACCGCGGCGCCGGCGCCTTCGTCTGCGGTGAGGGCAGCGCCCTGACCGCCTCTATCGAGGGTAAGCGGGGAATGCCCCGGGTAAAGCCGCCCCGGACGGTAGACCAGGGATTGTGGGGAAAGCCCACGGTGCTGAACAATGTGGAGACGTTCGCCAACGTGCCGAACATCATCAACAAGGGCGCGGCGTGGTATCGGGGCATCGGCACCGAGGGCAGCGCCGGTACCAAGACCTTCGCCCTGACGGGCAACGTGGTGAACACAGGACTGGTGGAGGTGCCTATGGGCGCCACCCTGCGGGAGATCATCTTCGACATCGGCGGCGGCATACCGAACGGAAAGAAGTTCAAGGCCGTGCAGATCGGCGGGCCTTCCGGCGGATGTCTGACCGAGGAGCATCTGGACTACCCTATGGACTTCGACTCGCTGAAGAAGCTGGGGGCCATTATCGGCTCCGGCGGCCTGGTGGTCATGGACGAGGACACCTGTATGGTGGAGGTGGCACGGTTCTTTATGCACTTTACCCAGAACGAGAGCTGCGGCAAGTGCACCCCCTGCCGGGAGGGCACAAAGCGTATGCTGGAGACGCTGGAGCGCATCATCAATAACGAGGGGAGTCTGGCCGATCTGGATCTGCTGGAGTCTCTTAGCGATACCATCACGGACACGGCCCTGTGCGGCCTGGGGCAGACGGCCTGCAAGCCGGTGATGTCCACCCTGCGGAACTTCCGGCAGGATTATCTGCGCCATGTGGTGGATCACCACTGTCCCATCTGCAACGGGCGCAAACGCCGGTTGGAGATCAAACCGGAGCTGTGCAAGGGCTGCGGCAAGTGCGCGCGGAACTGTCCCATGGAGGCCATCTCCGGGCAGCCCCGTATGCCCTACGTCATTGACAACGAGAAGTGCATCCACTGCGGCGCTTGCTGGGGCGCGTGCCCCTTCGGCGCGATCGACGCCATTGAGGAGGAGTGAGCCATGGCAAAGGGAATTATGGTCATCGACGGGCAGCGGGTGCCCTTTGACGGCGAGCGCAACGTGCTGGCGGTCATCCGCAAGGCGGGTATCGACATCCCCACGTTCTGCTATTACTCCGACCTGTCCGTTCACGGCGCGTGCCGTATGTGCATCGTGGAGGACGTGAAGACCGGGAAGATCGACGCCTCCTGCTCCATGGAGCCCCGGGACGGCATGGAGATCAGGACCAACACCGCCCGGCTGCTGAGGCACCGGCGGATGATACTGGAGCTGCTGCTGGCGGCCCATGACTGCTCCTGCACTACCTGTGCCAAAAGCGGCAACTGCCGATTGCAGGAGCTGGCCCAGCGCTTTGGCGTGCGGCATATCCGTTTCCCCAACAATAAGCCCCGGTACGAGAAGGATTACACCAGCTACGCGGTGTTCCGGGACCCCAACAAGTGCATCCTGTGCGGCGACTGCGTGCGGGTGTGCGAGGAGCTGCAGGGACAGGGTATTCTGAACTTTGCCTTCCGGGGCAGCGAGCTGCAGGTGATGCCGGCCTTTGACAAAAAGCTGGGCGAGACGAAGTGCGTGGGCTGCGGCCAGTGCGCCGCCGTGTGCACCACCGGCGCTATCACCGTTAACGATCAGATCGGCACCGCGTGGGCGGCCATCCACGACCCGAAGAAGCGTGTGGTGGTGCAGATCGCGCCGGCCGTCCGTGTGGCGGTGGGTGAGGCCTTTGGCATCCCGGCAGGCGTGAACGTCATTGACAAGATGACCACGGCGCTGAAGCTCATGGGTGTGGACGAGGTGTACGACACCAACTTCGGCGCGGATATGACCACCATACTGGAGGCGGAGGAGTTTTTGCAGCGGCTGAAAAACGGCGGGCCGTTCCCCATGTTCACCAGCTGCTGTCCCGCCTGGGTGCGGTATCTGGAGTTCAACGCCCCTAAGTATCTGAAGCATATCTCCACCTGCAAATCGCCCATGGAGATGTTCGCAGCGGTCATCCGTGACAAATACGCCGAAAAAGATGCCGCCGACGGGCGGACTACCTACAACATCGCCATTATGCCCTGCACTGCCAAGAAAATGGAGGCGGCGCGGCCGGAGTTCGTCCATAACGGTCGGCCGGATGTGGATCTGGTGCTGACTACCCGGGAGCTGGTGGACATGATGCGTGAGACGGGCGTGCAGCTGGACGAGCTGGAACTGGAGTCCCCGGACCTGCCCTTCGGTTTGGGCAGCGGCGCGGCGGTGATTTACGGCGTCACCGGCGGTGTGGCCGAGGCGGTGGTGCGTCACTGCCTGCCGGACAAGAGCAAGAATGCGCTGCGGGCCGTCCGTGTCACCGATCTGCGGGGAGACGGATCCATCCGCCATGTGGAACTGAACGTGGACGGGCAGGAGCTGCGTATCGCCGTGGTCAACGGGCTGATCCACGCCAAGGAGCTGATCGCGGATATCGAAGCGGGCAAGTGCTTCTACCACCTGATCGAGGTCATGACCTGTCAGGGCGGCTGCGTGGGCGGCGCGGGACAGCCCTATGGGCTGAGCAACGTGAAGAAGAAGCGGGGCGAGGGACTGTATGCCGCCGATGCCTCCGCTATGTTCAAGCGGGCGGAGAAAAACCCCATCGTCACGTCTTTACTCAGGGAGTACGGCGAGGAAAAGTGTCACGCGCTGCTGCACGTGCACTACGGAGAATAAAAAAGCAGCCCCCCGGCTCACACCGGGGGCTGCGGGTAAAGAAAGAGCATGGCCCCGCCGGGGCCATGCTCTTAGCTTGCCTTTTTATCCAGAATATACACGGTGACGTTTCGGCGGCCCCAGGAGTAGCAGTCCGCCTTGGTGGGGAACCACAGGTCCACGATGTTGCCCTTGATGGCGCCGCCGCAGTCCAGGGCGGTGCCCATGCCGTAGACACGGCGGCCGTTGGTGGTCTGGATGAACATTTTGGTGTAGTAGGGGATCACCTTGGGGTCTACGGCCACGGTGCCCACGCCCACCGCGGCACCCACCGCCGTGGTCCAGGCCGCGCCGCCGTCGCCGCCGCTGTAGTAGGCGGTGGAGGAGCAGAGCATCACCTTGTTATAGGTCATGGTGTCGCCGGAGGCAAACAGCAGGTAGCCGCCCTCGCCCACCTCGTTGGGGAAGTCTTTTTCGATGGTGTCGCCCTCCTCCACCTCGTAGACGCGGGTGCCGTAGCGCACCAGCTCCGCGTGTGAGGTGTCGTGGCTGGCACCGATATACTTGGTAGATACTACCTCGCCGCTGACCACAGTGTCCTCATACGTCTCCACGATCTGGCCGGGGATACCCTTGCGGATGATCTCCTCGGTGCCCTTGTCCATCAGGGGATCCGGTGAGCGAAGGATCTTGTAGTCCGTCTCCACAGTGACATAGTGCTGGTAGGTCAGCGTATCGCTGATGCGGATGGCGGGGTCCTCGCCGGCGACATTCAGCTCCACCATCTCGTCCTCACCCAGACGGATGCCGCTGCGCCGCAGCAGGGAGGACAGGCGCTCGGCCTCGGTGGTGAGGGTGTGTGTGTCGTCGCCGTGGGTGATGGTGACGGTGCGGCCCGGCTCCAGCAGCAGCTGCATGGACTTGTCGCCCAGGCTGCGGCGCAGCAGCAGATCGTCATAGGTGCGCTCCTCACTGCGCTCGTCCAGTACGTGGGGACCGTCGCCGTCCACCACGATGCAGATGGCGTCCATGGTGCGTACCGGCTCCGCCATAACGGCGGCGGCGAAGATCACCGCCGTGACGGCGATCATGGTGATGGCGCGGATAGAGGGATGATCGCGCATGATGTGGTGCACCTCCCGCAGGGCCGGGGAACGCAGGGCGTCACGGCAGCCGGTCACCAGCCGTCCGCAGCAGAAGGCGCGCCAGTTGGCCCTGACGTCGGAAGCGATGGCGTCCCAGGTCCAGGCAAAGCAGTGGCCCACTGCGCGCACGGCGCGGATCAGGGCCCGGGCCACGATGTAGGGCACATCGTGGATTGCCTGGCACACCGTGGCCGGCGTGATGCGGCGCCGCGGCTTTTTCGGCTGCAAGCGCTTCGGTTGTGTGACGACTGTTTGTTCCATAGTACCTCGCAGTATAGCCGCCCCGGGAGGTGTTCAAACAGGGCGGACAATAAAAATTGAAACAATTTGTAACTTTTGTTACCGATTAGCAATACCTGTGGAGTATAGCACTATCTTCCAATTTTGTCAAGTTTTGGGGGACGCGGCACGGAGAAAGGCAAACTTTTTCCGGCTTTTCGTTGCGCGGGTGGGGAAAAGGTGGTACAATGGCGGCAATATGCAGTGAAGGAGAAACACGATGGATCTGTGCGATCGGAACGATATACAGGCACTGCTGGCGCGGCACGGCTTTCACTTTGCCAAGGCGCTGGGACAGAACTTTCTCATCCGGGGTGACGTGGCGGAGGATATCGCCGCGGCGGGCTGCGTTCCCGGCTGCGGCGTGCTGGAGGTAGGCCCCGGCATCGGCGCACTGACGGTGCAGCTGGCCCGGCGGGCGGGAAAGGTGGTGTCGGTGGAGTTGGACAAGCGCCTGCCGCCGGTGCTGGCGGAGACTATGGCGGACTATGACAACTTCACCCTGATCGAGGGCGACGTGATGGCGCTGGACCTGGCGGCGGCGACGGCGGAGAAGTTTCCGGGCTTGCCGGCGGTGCTGTGCGCCAACCTGCCCTACAACATCACCACACCGTTTCTCACGGCCTGTGTCCGGGCCGGGTGTTTCCGGCAGCTGACGGTGCTCATTCAAAAAGAGGTAGCCCTGCGGATCTGCGCGAAGCCGGGCACGGCGGATTACGGCGCGTTTTCCCTGCTGATGCAGTACTACACCGTGCCGGAACTGCTGTTCGAGGTGCCCAACAGCTGCTTCATGCCGCCGCCCAAGGTGACATCCGCCGTTGTGCGCTGCGTTACAAGAAAGGCCCCGCCGGTACAGGTGCGGAGCGAGGAGGCCTTCTGGCGGACGGTGCGCGCGGGCTTTGCCCTGCGGCGCAAGACGCTGGTGAACAGCCTGCAGACCGGCTGGCAGCTGCCCAAGGAGCAGCTGGCGGCCATCGTCGCCGGCTGCGGCCTGTCCCCCACCGTGCGGGGCGAGGCCCTGGGCCTGGAGGAGTACGCGAGGCTGTCCGATGCGCTGCTGGCGGCAGCGGGTGAATAAAAAGCTTCCCGGCAAATGCCGGGAAGCTTTTTATTCGCCTTTTTCTATCTTTGCCTCCGTCTCCCGCCGGATGGCGGCGCGAAGCGCCGTGAGGTACGGGGAGAACGCCACGTGTTCGTCGGCGTAGGTCAGGTTCAGGTCGTACTCCCGGGGCAGCCAGGAGGAGATAGGGGACTCGTTGTGGGCGATGACGGCCTCCAGCTTGTCCAGCGCCTTGTAGAGCCGGGCCTCCGGCGTCTCCAGTGCGTCCATCTCCGCGTACAGGGCGGCCATCTCCGTGCGGTAAGGCTGGGGCAGCGTCCCTACCCATTGGATCAGGAGAGCGTCCTCCTTTGCTGTGTCGGCGTCGGTTTTCAGAAAGCTGGGGATGTCGCCGGTAAAGCACTCGCCCAGGTCATGGATCAGGCACATTTTAATGACCTTGTCCATATCCGTCTCCGGGAACTCGTCCCGAAGAAAGAAAGCCGTCAGCGCCAGCCGCCAGCTGTGGTCGGCCACGCTCTCGTGACGGTTCCCAGGCGTCCAGCAGTGGCGGGTGGTGTCCTTCAGACGGTTGGCGGTGTGCAGGACGGAGAGCAGCTCTTCAGGCTTCATGGCGGGGCCTCCTTGCATTTTTCCACAGTATAGCACGGTGCCGCGGTGCCGTCAACGCTTGCACTTGCACGGCGGAGAAAAGTGTAGTAGAATAGCGGAAGAACATAAAGGAGGGAGACTTTATGGGAGTTTTGTACGCGCTGGAGAGCATCCGCACGCCTGCGCTGGATAAGATCATGTCGGTCATCACGCTGCTGGGCGGCGAGATGTTTTTTATGGTCATCGCCGTGACGGCGTTCTGGTGCGTCAGCAAGCGCGAGGGCTATTACCTGATGATCGTGGGCTTCTTTGGCACGGTCATCAATCAATTCCTGAAAATACTCTGCTGCGTGCCCCGGCCGTGGATAAAGGACCCGGATTTCACCATTGTGGAGTCTGCCCGGGCGGAGGCCACGGGGTATTCCTTCCCCAGCGGTCACACACAGAACGCCGTGGCCACCTATGGCGGCATCGCCCGGTATACTCGCCGCGGCTGGCTGCGGGTGGTGCTGGTCGTGCTGACGGTGCTCATCGCGTTCAGCCGGATGTATCTGGGTGTTCACACGCCGCTGGATGTGGGCGTGTCGTTCCTGATCGCGGCGGTGCTGGTGCTGGTGGTCTATCCGCTGATGGAGGAGGCCGACCGGCGGCCGGTGGTGCTGACGTACACCATACTGGCTATGGTGGTGTGCAGCGGGGCCTTCGTGGGGTATCTGTACCTGCGGGGCGATACGGGTGCTGCCGCTGAGGACACCGCCAACTACCTCAGTGCTTTGGAGAACGGCTGGAAGCTGCTGGGCGCCACACTGGGCATGCTGGTGTCCAACATCGCCGACCGGAAGTACATCCGGTTCGAGACACAGGCGGTGTGGTGGGCGCAGCTCATCAAGCTGGCAGTGGGCTTTGGCTGTCTGCTGGCCATACGCTCCGGGCTGAAAGCGCCGCTGATCGCCCTGCTGGGCGGCAGCGCCGCCATCGCCGGGGGCATCCGCTACCTGCTGGTGGTGCTGTTCGCCGGGTGTGTCTGGCCGCTGACCTTCTGGTGGTTCAGTCGCCTGGGGAGAAGATGAACAACAGAAAAAGCGCATCCCCCGGCGTGTGCCGGGGGATGCGGTGCGTTATGGGGGACTGTCTCACTCGGTGACGGTGAGGGTAGGGTGCATGAGCGGGTCAAAGGTGGCGAGGACGCGGTCACCCTCCACGGTATATTCGCTCCACAGGCGGATCTCGGCGCAGCGCTGTGTCCGGTCAAGGGTGATGCTGTGGATGGGCGTGGGTTCGGAGTAGGCTTGGTCGCGGCAGTAGACATCGGTGCTCTCGTCGCCGCGGAAGATGACGCAGAGGTCGTCACACTGGAGTACACCGGGTATGTCGCAGCTGCCGGTGTAAACGTTCTTGCGCAGCTGGCCGTGGAAGGAAACGGGAACGGCCTCGATAGCAGAATCGAGCGGGCTGGCAAGGTACAGGCCGGTGCCGTCGAAGTCGATGGCCACGCCCCTGTCCCGGCAGGCGAAAATAAGTACGGCGGTGAACAGCAGCAGAATGGGAAGCCAGACCTTGCGGGATGTACATATCTGTCGCATGGGGAGCCCTCCTTTACGGTGTTGTACCTACTGTAAGTATACTAAAAACGGGAAAAAATAGCAAGAAAAAAGTTGTGTGACGCTGTGCGGCACACAACTTTTTCATATAGAGGTCAAGTGCTCTCCTTGGGGTTTTTCAGCGCCACGATGACGCCCACGGTGATCAGCACCGCACCGATGACGCTCATCACCGTGATCTGCTCGTCCAGCAGCAGGTAGCCCACCACCAGCGTCACGAAGGGGGAGGCGTACAGGTAGTTGTTGGTGATGACCACGCCCAGCCGCTGGAAGGCGATGTTCCAGATGGCGAAGCATACGGCGTTGCCGAACACGCCCAGGAACAGCCAACTCAGCAGGACGTTGGTCTGGGTGAACAGGGGGTGCAGGTCGGGCATACCGTCCGTCAGCAGCATCAGCGGTACGGCGGTGATGAAGGCCCACAGCATGACCCGGCGGGTGACCAGGAAGTTGTCATACTGCTCGGTGTATTTCTTGATAAGGATGGAGTACACGGCCCACATGAGGGCGGCGGCCAGGGCGATCAGGTCGCCCAGAGGGTTCAGGTGGAAGGTCAGCTGGCCGTTGAGCACCACCAGCACCACACCGGCGATGGCGATGACCGCGCCGATGTACACGAACTTGCCCAGGCGCTCACCATTGCGGGAGAACAGCTGGGCCAAAATGACCGTCAGGATGGGGGACAGGGCGATGATGATGCTGACATTGGCGGCGAAGGTGTAGGTCAGCGCTGTATTCTGCAGGAAGAAGTAGAAGCTGCCGCCGGTAACGCCGATGAGGATGAACATCAGCTCGTCCCTCCAGGGGAGCTTCAGAGTCTTGGGCCGCAGCGCCCACAGCGTGATATAGGCCAGGCCCATCCGCAGGGGGATGATCTGGATAGCGGTATAGGCGGTGAGCATCTGCTTGGTCAGCACGAAGCAGCTGCCCCACACCAGAATGGTGAAAATGGCGTACACATGGCCCATGACTTTTTGGGTGGCGGACATGGCGGTTCTCTCCTTATGACTCTATTTCTCTCATCTCACGCGGCAGCTGGCCGCAAAAAATCATTATACACGGCGGAAAAGGAAAAATCCAGTAGTTCCCGGGTATTTTCTTCCAAATGCCTTAACTTTCTATTAAGACGCTTGAAATGCGCTTGTTTTTTTTGCCATCCGTGGTATGATGGTAGCTATGAAAAATCAAGGAGGAAAGACTATGCACGCAGCGCTGGTCATCATGGCGGCGGGGATCGGTTCCCGCTACGGCGGCAGCAAGCAGACCGACGGCGTGGGGCCCCACGGAGAGATACTGATGGAGTACGGTGTGTACGACGCGGTGCGGGCGGGCTTTGACAAGGTCGTGTTCATCATCAAGCCGGATATGCGGGAGCTGATGGAGCGCCTGTGCGGCAATATGGCGTCCCGGCTGCACACGGCGGACGGGCGGCCCGTGGAGGTCCGTTACGCCTATCAGGACGACACGACACTGCCGGCGTGGTATACAAAGCCGGCGGGGCGGACAAAGCCCTTCGGCACGGCCCACGCGGTGCTGTGTACCCGCGATATCGTACACGAGCCCTTCTGCGTCATCAACGCCGACGATTTCTACGGCGCGGACGCTTACCGCACCATATATGCGGAGCTGCAGCGTCTGCCGGAGACGGGCGCGGCCACCATGGTGGGCTATCTGCTGAAGAACACCGTCACTGCCCATGGCACCGTGTCCCGGGGTGTGTGCCATGTGAAGGACGGGTATCTCAGCGACATCCGCGAGACGCTGAAGATCGCCCTGCTGCAGGACGGCGTCATCCGGGACGAGGATACCGGAGCGGTGCTGGACGGCGACACGGTGGTGTCCATGAACTTCTGGGGCTTTGCCCCCTCCGTCTTCGACGCGTTGGAGACGTATTTCCACGACTTCCTCCGCAGCGAGGCGGGGCAGTCGGTGAAGGCCGAGTGCCTGCTGCCCACCATGGTGGGCGACATGCTGGCGGCGGGAGAGCTGCGTGTCAGCGTGCTGAAGTCGGCGGACCGCTGGTTCGGCATGACGTATCATGAGGACCGCGCCCGTGTGGCACGGGAGCTTATCAAACTGCACGAGACGGGGGTATACCCCGAGGAATTGAGGTAACAGAATGGATTACGAAAGAGAACGCCGCCGGCAGAAGCGCTACCGGGAGGCCATGCGGAACCGCATCATCGCCGCCGTGCTGCTGGCCGGCATCATCGTGGGTGCGATATTCATCATCAAGGGCTGCAAAAAGGACGATGCTCCGGCGGACGACGCCCAGAACACGAATCAGCCCGTGGACAATGTAGGCGACACTACGACACCGGATAACGTCATCGTGGATGACGAGCTGCTGACACTGGTGAACCCCTGGAACCCCCTGCCCGATGACTGGACGGTGGACCTGGTGACACTGGATGACGGCCACCGGGTGGACAGCCGCTGCTATGAGGCGTATATGGAGATGATCAACGCCTGCAAGGCGGCGGGCTACAGCCCGGTCAACTGCTCCAGTTACCGCACGCAGGAGACGCAGCAGAGCCTGTACGACAACAAGGTGCAGCGGCTCATCAGCAGCGGCATGAGTGAGGAGGAGGCCAAGGTGGAGGCGGCCAAGGCCGTGGCCATCCCCGGCACCAGTGAGCATCAGCTGGGCCTGGCGGTGGACCTGGTGGACGCCAATATGCAGGACCTGACCTCTGCTCAGGAGAGCACGGAGACCCAGAAGTGGCTCATGGCCAATTCCTGGCGGTACGGCTTTATCCACCGCTACCCCAACGGAAAGACCGATATCACTGGTATCATCTATGAGCCGTGGCACTACCGCTATGTGGGCAAGGACGCGGCACAGGAGATCTTCAACCGGGATATCACACTGGAGGAGTATCTGGGCAAGACGGAGCATTGATGGATATAAAGGGAGGGGCCGTCCGGCCCCTCCTTTTATACGAAGACATGAAGAAGTTATTTGCAGTTTTTCGCGTTCTTGGCGTTCTTGGTATTGGTGTTTTCCGTGTTGTCGGTGGTGTTGGTGTTCTTGGTGTTTTTGGTGTTCTTCGTGTTATCCATGAGATATACCTCCATTTTCTGTACCCTTTGTACCTCAGGTACAACCATAGTTTCACCGCCGCCGCAGAAAATATGTAAAAAAATTCTGGAAAAAGCCGTTGACAAACACGCCGGGATAGTATAAAATATCCGAGAAAACAAAGAAGGTCGGTGCATCCGCCTCACCTCCAGCGACGGCAAAGAGGTCAACAGCGTCATACAAGCGCCCGAAAGGGCTGTTTGTGTTGTTTCGCGGATGCCCGGAGCGTCCGCGTTTTTATTTTGGATTGGAGGTGCTTCGGTATTAGCAAGGTACAGCATCAACTGAACGAGGAGATCACCGACAAGGAGATCCGACTGATCGGCGAGAATGGCGAGCAGCTGGGCATTGTGTCCGGCGAGGAGGCGCTGCGTACCGCAGAGGAGCAGGGCCTGGATCTGGTAAAGATCTCTCCGCAGGCAACGCCTCCGGTGTGCAAGCTGATGAACTACGGCAAGTACAAGTTCGAGCAGAGCAAGCGCGAGAAGGAAGCCAGAAAGAACCAGCACGTTGTCGAGATCAAGGAGATCCGTATGTCTCCGGGCATCGACGTGGGCGACTTCAACACCAAGCTGAAGAACGCGCAGAAGTTCCTGTCCGACGGCAACCGCGTCAAAGTCTCCGTCCGCTTCCGCGGCCGCGAGATGGCGCACACCGAGATCGGACGCGATCTGCTCAACAAGTTCGCCGAGCTGTGTACCGAGGTGTCCACCCTGGACAAAGCCGCCAAGCTGGAGGGCCGGAATATGTCTATTTTCCTGTCCCCCAAGGTCGGCAAATAAGCATTTCATTCGCAAAGGATCATATTGGAAGGAGAAAACAACTATGCCTAAACTGAAGACCCATAGCGGCGCAAAAAAGCGCTTCAATCTGACGAAGACCGGCAAGGTCAAGAGAGCTCACGCGTTCAAGAGCCACATCCTGACCAAGAAGGACACCAAGCGTGGCCGTCGTCTGCGCAGCACCACCTATGCTGACTGCACCACCGAGGCGACCATCCGCAAGATGATCCCCTACAAATAAGATACGTTTTCGTTAGAATAGGAGGCAATTAGAATATGGCACGTGTTAAAGGCGCAATGATGGCGCGTAAAAGAAGAAACAAGACGCTGAAGCTGGCTAAGGGCTACTGGGGCGCCAAGTCCAAGCATTTCAAGATGGCCAACGAGCAGGTCATGAAGTCTCTGACCTACGCCTATGTGGGCCGCCGTTTGAAGAAGCGTGACTTCCGTCAGCTGTGGATCACCCGTATCTCCGCCGCTGTGAAGCCCAACGGTCTGAACTACTCCACCTTCATGCACGGTCTGAAGGTCGCCGGCATCCAGATCAACCGCAAGATGCTGTCCGAGATGGCCATCAGCGATCCCGTGGCGTTCGCCGCCCTGTGCGAGATCGCGAAGAAGGCGTAAATCTTGTGCACATACAGCGCTCTGCCGAAGGCAGGGCGCTGTTTTTTGCATTTTGCCGCTGGTAAAAGCTTGACATTACTGCTATAATACCCCTGAAAAGATCATGGAAAGGATGAATGACCATGTATTGCATCAGAAAAGTCAACGACGACTACACCTGGGTGGGCGCGGATTGCCGCCGTCTGGCCCTGTTCGAGGGCGTGTTCGGCGTGCCCGACGGCGTCAGCTTCAACAGCTATCTCCTGATGGACGACAAGACTGTCCTGTTCGACACGGTGGACAGCGCCGTGCGTACCACCTTCCGTGAAAATGTGGCCCACGTCCTGAACGGCAAAGCCCCGGACTATCTGGTGGTCCACCACATGGAGCCGGACCACGCTGCCGAGATGGCCGACCTGGCCCGGCAGTACCCGGATATGGGCATCCTGTGCAGTGCCGCCGCCAAGAACATGATCGCCCAGTTCTTCGACGCGGAGCTGGCCGGCCGCGTCACCGTGGTGAAGGAGGGTGACACCCTCTGCACCGGCCGCCATACCCTGCGCTTTATCGCCGCGCCCATGGTCCACTGGCCGGAGGTGCTGATGACCTATGACGAGACGGACAAACTGCTGCTGTCTGCCGATGCCTTCGGCAGCTTCCGCGCGCTGAACGGTACCCTGTTCGCCGATGAGGTGGACTTTGACCGGGAGGTGCTGGACGAGGCACGGCGGTATTATACCAACATCGTGGGCAAGTACGGCGCACAGGTCCAGGCGGTGCTGCAAAAGGCCGCTGGACTGGATATCCGTATGCTGCTGCCGCTCCACGGCCATGTCTGGCGGCAGGACCTGGGCTATATCCTGGGCAAATACGACCTGTGGAGCCGTTGGGAGCCGGAGGTCCGCGGCGTGATGATCGCCTACGCCTCCGTATACGGCAACACGGAGAACGCCGCCAATATCCTGGCCTGCCGCCTGGTGGAGCAGGGGGTAAAGGTGAAGATGTACGATGTGTCCGTGACCCACAGCTCCTATGTGGTGTCCGACGCCTTCAAGTACAGTCACCTGGTGTTTGCCGCACCTACCTATAACGGCGGCGTGTTTATCACCATGGACGAGGTCCTGCGGGACATCGCCTCCCACGGCCTGCAGAACCGCGGCTTTGCCCTGCTGGAAAACGGCACCTGGGCGCCGGTCACCGCCCGGCAGATGGCCGCCCTGCTGGAGCCCCTGAAGGGCTGGCGGCAGGTGGGGGAGAGCGTGACCGTCCGTTCCGCCGCCCACGCACCCCAGCTGGCGGCCATCGAGGGCCTGGCCGCCGCCCTGATTGCGGATATTTCCGGGGAAAAGCAGTAAAAAAACTGCGGAAAACGGGCAAAAACTTCTTGCATTATGCCGTGCCGCGTGGTATTATATTGCGGTAAATCCGCACAGCTTCAGACTTTCGGTCGGTGCCGCAAGGTTGGCCGGAGGGCGGAAGAGGCTGGAGGTACAAACTAAAATAAAAGGAGAAACAAACCAACATGGCAAATCAGAACGTCGTATCCATGAAGTCCCTGCTGGAGGCAGGCGTCCACTTCGGTCACCAGACCCGCCGCTGGAACCCCAAGATGGCTCCCTATATCTACACGGAGCGCAACGGCATCTATATCATCGACCTGCAGAAGACCGTGAAGAAGCTGGAGGAGGCCTATGCTTTCGTGCGTCAGCTGTCCGAGAACGGCCAGACCCTGCTGTTCGTGGGTACCAAGAAGCAGGCCCAGGAGGCCATCAAGGACGAGGCTGCCCGCTGCGGCCAGTACTATGTCAACGCCCGCTGGCTGGGCGGCATGATGACCAACTTCAAGACCATGCGTACCCGTATCGACCGTCTGAACCAGCTGAAGACCATGCAGGCTGACGGTACCTTCGATATGCTGCCCAAGAAGGAAGTCATCAAGCACCTGGGCGAGATCGAGAAGCTGGAGAAGTACCTGGGCGGCGTGAAGGAAATGAAGAAGCTGCCCGGCGCCCTGTTCATCGTGGACACCCGCAAGGAGCGCAACGCCATCGCCGAGGCCCATCGTCTGGGTATCCCCGTTGTGGCCATCGCCGATACCAACTGCGATCCCGATGAGATCGATTACCCCATCCCCGGCAACGACGACGCCATCCGCGCCATCAAGCTGATCGCCTCCGTTATGGCCAACGCCATGATCGAGGGCCGTCAGGGCGAGCAGGTGGAGGAGGCCGCCGAGGCCAAGGACGCCGAGTAAGCCAACTCGATAGATACCGCGTAACGCACGGGGCAGGGAAGTGTCCCTGCCCCTTTTAATTCAACTTTTACAGGAGGAAATACAAATGGCTTTTACTGCTGCTGATGTGAAGACCCTGCGCGAGATGACCAGCGTGGGTATGATGGACTGCAAGAAGGCGCTTGTCGAGTGCGACGGCGATATGGACAAGGCTGTCGAGTGGCTGCGCGAGAAGGGCCTGGCCAAGGCCGCCAAGAAGGCCGGCCGCATCGCCGCCGAGGGTATGTCCTATGCCCTGACCGAGAACGGCGTGGGCGTCGTGGTCGAGGTCAACTGCGAGACCGACTTCTGCGCCAAGAGCGACCTGTTCGTGGCCTTCGTGAAGGATATCGCCAAGGTCATCGCCGAGCAGGATCCCGCCGATGTGGACGCCCTGATGAACTGCAAGTATGTCGGCTCCGACCTGACCGTTTCCGAGACCATGCCCGAGAAGGTCATGTCCATCGGTGAGAACCTGCAGATCCGCCGCTTCGTCCGCTTCTCCGAGAACACCAGCGTGGGCTACGTCCATGCCGGCGGCAAGATCGGCGTGCTGGTGAACCTGGCTGTGGACGGCGGCATCGACGCCACCGAGATCGGCAAGAACGTCGCCATGCAGATCGCGGCCCTGAACCCCCGCTTCTGGGACAAGTCCCAGGTCACCGATGAGGTGCTGGCCGATGAGAAGAAGATCGCGCTGGCCCTGATGGACACCGATCCCAAGATGGCCTCCAAGCCCGAGGCCGTCAAGGAGAAGATCGTCATGGGCAAGATGAACAAGTTCTACGAGGAGAACTGCCTGCTGCAGATGGAGTTCGTCCGCGGCGACATCTTCCAGGGCAGCGTGGAGAAGTATATCGCCGACGCCGCCAAGAAGCTGGGCGGCTCCGTCAAGTTCGTGGATGCCGTTCGCTTCCAGACCGGCGAGGGCATCGAGAAGAAGCAGGAGGACTTCGCTGCTGAGGTCGCCGCACAGATGAACATGGGCAAGTAATTGCAGATGCACAAAACACCCTTCGGCTCACGCCGAGGGGTGTTTTTTCGCACATAAAAAGGACCGCCGTGAGGCGGTCCTTTTTATGTGCGGATATGTCAGGAAACGAGCACGTGGATGCGCCCCGCGGGCTCGCCGTACTTGTCTGCGGCAACGGTGCCGTTCAGCACGGTGGTGATGTAGTCCATGACCACCTCGTCCATGGGGATGCCCAGGTCGTAGTTGGCGGTGGCGTTGACAAAGCGGTAGTAGGTGTCGCCGCCGCTGGCCATAAAGTCGTTGGTGGCGATGGTGTACGTGGCCGCCGGGTCAAAGTCCTTGCCGCCCACGGTCTTGATGGTCACGCGGTTGATGGTCTTGGGGGCGAAGTAGGTGGTGCCGGGATATTCGTCGCCCTGGTCATAGCCCTTGGTGGTGTCCACGGTGAACTCGATGCCGGATACCTGGGGGAAGCCGCCGATGGCCTCCGGCGTGCAGAAGGTGGAGGCCTCCAGCACTTCCAGCAGCTCCGTACCGGTGATCTTGATGATGCTCAGGGTGTTGCCGAAGGGCAGCACGGTGTTGACGTCCTTCTTGGTGATGTCGCCGGCCTCGATGGTGGCGCGGATGCCGCCGCCGTTGGTGATGGCCGCGTCAACAGTCTCGCCCTGCTGCTCGGCGCCCCATACCAGCGCGTCGGTGATCAGGTCGCCCAGATTGGTCTCCTGCGTGCGGTTGCCGGGGTCCTTCTCGCCGTTCAGCGTCACCTCGGTCTTGGCGAACACCGTGCCGTAGTCGGCCTCGATCTCGGCGATGATGGCGGCGGCGCGGGCGGCGATGGCGTCGTCGGCCGCCCCCATGTCCTCGGTGGACAAGCACGTGGTGGTGATGGTGCTGTCCTTGATGGTCACAACGCCGATGTTCTCCAGCTTCGTGCCGGTAGAGGTCAGGATAGTGTCGCCTACCTTGCGGTCTGTGTTGGTCTTCTCAACGATCTCCTCCTCAGTGGAATGGGAGTGACCGTCGATGAACACGTCGATGCCGGTGACCTTGTTCAGCAGGTCGATAGAGCGGTTGCCGGTGGCAGCGGTCTCATCGTCGATACCCAGGTGGCCCAGGCAGATAACGTAGTTGCAGCCCTCGTCCTCGCGCAGCATATTCGCCATATCCTGCGCGATCTGGTACAGCTCCTCACCGCCGGCGAAGGTCACGCCCTGGATCTTGCCGGGGTGGGCCTTTGTGGCGGTCTCCGGGGTGTCCAGACCGAACACGCCGATCTTGGTGCCGCCGGGGGTGGTGAACACGGCCGCATCGTCAAAGGCCAGCTCGCCGTTGTACTTCACGTTGGCGGCCAGCACGGGGAACTGGGCGTTCTCCATGTTCTTCTTCAGCGCCTCGAAGCCGTAGTCGAACTCGTGGTTGCCCAACGCCACAGCGTCGTAGCCCACCATGTTCATCAGCTCCACAGCCGTTGCACCTTCAGACACACTCACAGCGGTGTCGCCCTGACTGAAGTCGCCGGCGTCCAGGATCAGCACATACGCGCCCTCAGACTCATACTGGCTGGCCAGCGCCGCTACCTTGGCGTAGTTGGAAACAGCGCCGTGGACGTCGTTGGTGTGCAGGATGACCACCGGCTCCGTGGCGGTGGCGTCCTTGCCGGGGTCGGGTTTCTTTTCGCCGCAGGCCGCCAGGGTGAACACCATGGCCAGGGCCAGCAGCAAAGACAGCAGCTTTTTCTTCATACTCCGTATCCCTTCCTTTCAGCGGTTTTGCACATTTTCTGCGCCTGCTGTATGGCCATTGTACCGTATTCCACGGCTGAACGCAAGCTTTTCCCGGTTTTTATTTTACATGGATTTTACACCAGCGGGATTTTTCCCTTTACATTGGGCACTTACAATAAAAACCGTACAAGGGAGTTATCCAAAACGACGAAAGAAATGAGGTAATACATATGAAGAAGATCATTGCACTGGTCCTGACCGCCCTGCTGGCCCTGAGCCTGGTGGCCTGCGGCAGCGAGACCAAGACCGACGACGCCGACAAGACCGAGGACAAGACCTCCACCGCCCTGACCGGCAGCGTCTCCACCGACGGCTCCACCTCCATGGAGAAGGTCATCGGCGCCCTGAGCGAGTCTTTCATGGCGCAGAACAGCGGTGTCACCGTTAACTACAACCCCACCGGCTCCGGCTCCGGCATCACCGCCGTGCAGGAGGGTACCTGCGACATCGGCCTGTCCTCCCGTGCGCTGAAGGATGAGGAGAAGTCCGCCGGCCTGAAGGAGACTGTGCTGGCCTATGACGGCATCGCCATCATCGTTCACCCCGACAACCCCGTCAGCGACCTGTCCGTTGAGCAGATCGCCAAGCTGTACACCGGCGAGATCACCAACTGGAAGGACGTGGGCGGCAATGACGCCGAGGTGGTCCTCATCGGCCGCGAGGCCGCCAGCGGCACCCGCGATGGCTTCGAGTCCATCACCGGCACCAAGGACAAGTGCCGGTATCGTCAGGAGCTGACCTCCACCGGTGATGTGATCACCGCCGTCAGCCAGAACCCCGATGCCATCGGCTACGCCTCTCTGGCCTCCATCAAGGACACCGTCAAGGCCCTGAACGTGGATGGCGTCACCCCCGGCGAAGCCACCGTCAAGGATGGCAGCTACAAGGTCCAGCGTCCCTTCGTGCTGGTGACTGTGGACGGCAAGGCCCTCTCTCCCGCGGCCCAGGCGTTCTTTGACTACGCCACTTCCTCCGACGCAGCTTCCATCATCGCCAAGGCCGGCGCGGTGGCTGTGGCCGGTTAAAAGTAAGGTACGGACACAGGCGACATCCCGGCGGGATGCCGCCTTGCCCGGTATTGTGAGAGGTGCGCATGAAAGCAAAACGATTCTGTGAGAACGCCATCCATGGCTTCTTTCTGCTGATGGGTCTGGTGACGGTGGGCTGCGTGCTGCTGATCTCCGTCTACCTTGTCGTCTCCGGCATCCCCGCTATCCGTGAGATCGGCCTTGTGAAGTTCCTCTTTGGCCCCGTGTGGAATTCCAACGCGGCGGAGCCTCAGTTCGGTATCCTGCCCTTCATCCTTACCAGTATTTACGGTACTGCGGGCGCGATCCTGCTGGGCGTGCCCGTGGGCTATATGACCGCCGTGTTCCTGGCCAAAATGGCCCCGCCGAAGCTGAAGACCGCCGTCTCCGCCGCGGTGAGCCTGCTGGCGGGCATCCCCTCCGTGGTCTACGGCCTGGTGGGTATGCTGGTGCTGGTGCCGGGCATCCGTCAGGTCTTCCATATTCCCGACGGCTCCGGCCTGCTGGCGGCCATCATCGTGCTGGCGATTATGATCCTGCCCTCCATTATCAATGTGGCCATGACGGCCCTGGAGGCGGTGCCCCGTGAGTACGAGGACGCCTCTCTGGCACTGGGTGCCACGGAGACGGAAACATGGTTCAAGGTGTCTGTCCCCGCCGCCCGCAGCGGCATCGCCGCCGCGGTGGTGCTGGGCGTAGGCCGCGCCATCGGCGAGGCCATGGCCGTGATGATGGTCTCCGGCAACGTGCCCAATATGCCCTCCCTGTTCCAGAGCGTGCGGTTCCTGACTACCGCCGTGGCCAGCGAGATGGGCTACGCGGCGGCGGGGCTGCAGCGTCAGGCGCTGTTCTCCATCGCCCTGGTGCTGTTCCTGTTCATCATGCTCATCAACGCCGCGCTCAATTTCTTCCTCAAGCGCAGTAAGGAGAAGTGACCATGGACAAACGTGAATTCTCTGCCCGCCGCCGTATCTGGGGTGGGACCATGCGGGGCCTGATGGTCCTCTGCACCGCCGTTACCTGCGCGCTGGCGGTGTTTCTCATCGTCTATGTGCTCGTCAAGGGCGTGCCCAACCTGAGCTGGCAGCTGCTGAGCACCAAGCCCAGCTATCTGGACGGCTCCATCGGCATCCTGCCGGATATCATCACCACCGTCTGCACGGTGCTGACCACGCTGCTGGTGGTGCTGCCTCTGGGCGTTTGCGCCGCCGTGTACCTGACGGAGTATGCCGCCAACAAGAGGGTAGTGGCCGTTATCGAGTACGCCGCCGAGACGCTGTCCGGCATCCCCTCCATTATCTACGGCCTGGTGGGCCAGATGTTCTTCTGCCAGTTTCTGGGCATGAAGAAATCCCTTCTCGCCGGCGCCATGACCCTGGTCATTATGAACCTGCCCACCATCATGCGTACTACACAGGAGAGCCTGAAGACCGTGCCCCAGTCCTACCGCGAGGGCGCCTTCGGTCTGGGCGCCGGCAAGTGGCGCACCATTCGCACGGTGGTGCTGCCCGGCTGTGTGGACGGCGTGCTCACCGGCTGCATTCTGGCCGTGGGCCGTATCCTGGGCGAGACGGCGGCCCTGCTGTACACCGCGGGCTTTGCCCACACGCTGTACAACAGCCTGCACGCCACGCTGGAGGGCTCCGGCGCCACACTGTCCGTGGCCCTGTATGTCTACGCCAAGGAGCAGGGCGAGTTCGATGTGGCCTTCGCCATCGCCGCCATCCTCATGGCGCTGGCCCTGCTCATCAACCTGGCGGCTATGCTGACCGGGCGTTACTTCAAGAAACGGAGGAGCCTATGAGCGATATCATCACCGTAAACGATCTGAACCTGTGGTACGGCCCCACCCAGGCGCTGCACCACGTCACCATATCCGTGCCGGAGCACAGCATCACCGCCCTTATCGGCCCCTCCGGCTGCGGCAAGTCCACATTTCTTAAAACGCTGGACCGTATGAACGACCTGATCCCCGGCGTAAAGGTGGAGGGCCAGGTGCTCTACAAGGGACAGGATATTTACGCCCCCGGCGTGGACGTCAGCCAGCTGCGCCGTGAGGTGGGCATGGTGTTCCAAAAGCCCAACCCCTTCCCCATGAGCATCTACGACAACGTGGCCTACGGCCCCCGTACCCACGGCATCCGCAACAAAGCCAAGCTGGACGAGCTGGTGGAGCAGTCCCTGCGGCGTGCCGCCATCTGGGACGAGGTGAAGGACCGCCTGAAAAAGAATGCCCTGGGCCTCTCCGGCGGCCAGCAGCAGCGTCTGTGCATCGCCCGCGCCCTGGCGGTGGAGCCCACCGTGCTGCTGATGGATGAGCCCACCTCGGCCCTGGACCCTATCTCCACCTCCCGTATCGAGGAGCTGGCGGTTGAGCTGAAGCAGCATTACACCATCGTCATCGTCACCCACAATATGCAGCAGGCACTGCGTATCTCGGACCGCACCGCCTTCTTCCTGCTGGGAGAGCTGGTGGAGTACGGCGACACGGAGACCATGTTCTCCACGCCCAGCGAAAAGCGCACCGAGGATTACATCACCGGGAGGTTTGGATAATGCGTAGTCAATTCGATAAACAGCTGGCCAAGCTCCACCGCGAGCTCATCGAGATGGGTGCCCTGTGCGAGCAGGTCATCGCTCTGTCCTCTCAAGCCCTCACCAACCGCGATACCGCCCTGGCGGAGAAGGTCGCGCCCCTGGACCACGAGATCGACCGCAAGGAGCGCGACATCGAGAACCTCTGCCTGCGGCTCCTGCTTCAGCAGCAGCCGGTGGCCGGCGATCTGCGGCAGATCTCCGCTGCCCTGAAGATGATCACGGACATGGAGCGTATCGGCGACCAGGCCGACGATATTGCCGAGATCCTGCTCTGCCGCGCCGGCCGGCCTCTCAGCGCCGGCGACACCCTGCGGGATATGGCCCGGGCCACCATCCGCATGGTCAGCGAGAGCGTGGACGCCTATGTCCGGCAGGATGTGGACCTGGCCCAGCAGGTCATCGCCGCCGACGATGAGGTGGACGGCTATTTTGACCGGATCAAGGCCCATCTCATCGACCGTATCGCCAAGGACGTGGATGACGGTGAAGCCACACTTGACTTACTGATGATCGCCAAGTATTATGAACGTATCGGCGACCACGCCACCAACATCGCCGAGTGGGTGATGTTTTCCGTCACCGGCGTGCACAAGGCCGAGGCCACTTGAGCCAAAAGGAGGGACCCCACATGATCTGGTGTGTAGAGGATGACGCCAGCATCCGCGATATCGAGCTGTATGCCCTGCGCTCCGCCGGGCTGGAGGCCGAGGGCTTTACCGACGGCGCCGCCTTCTGGCAGGCCCTGCAAAGCGAAAAGCCCGATCTGGTGGTGCTGGACGTGATGCTCCCCGGCATCGACGGCACGGAGCTGCTGGGTCGTATGCGCGCCTCCACGTCCCTGCGCCGCATTCCGGTCATTATGGCCACCGCCAAGGGTGCGGAGTATGACCGCGTCCGGGCGCTGGACGGCGGCGCGGATGACTATCTGACCAAGCCCTTCAGCGTCATCGAGCTGGTCTCCCGGGTCAAGGCGGTGCTGCGCCGCTGCCAGCCGGAGGGGGACAGCTCCATCCTCCGCAGCGGCGAGGTGTCGCTGGATACCCGTGCCCACACCGTCCTGTCCGGCGGCGAACGCGTCGACCTGACCTACAAGGAATACGAGCTGCTGCGCCTGTTCCTCAGCCACCCCGGCACGGCCTACACCCGCGACCGGCTGATGGAGCTGGTCTGGGGCATGGATTACTGCGGCGAGAGCCGTACCGTGGATATGCACATCCGTACCCTGCGCCAGAAGCTGGGCAAGGCCGGCGCACACATCACCACGGTCCGCGGCGTGGGCTACCGTTGGGAGGAGACCATATGACAAAAAAGATATTTCGCTCCACCGTGGCGGTGGGGCTTGCGGTGCTGCTGGCCAGTCTGGTCATTATCATGGGCGCACTGTACACCTATTTCGGCCATGTCCAGGAGCAGCAGCTCCGGGATGAGCTGTCCATCGCCGCTGCGGCCATGGAGTCCGGCGACGGCGAGGCCTATCTGTCCAAGCTGCACTCCGACAATTACCGCATCACCTGGCTTCGCGCCGACGGCACGGTGCTCTATGATACGAAGGCTGACGCCGCGGCTATGGAGAACCACGCCCAGCGCGAGGAGGTCCGTCAGGCCCTGACCAACGGCACCGGTGAGTCCAGCCGTTACAGCGCCACTCTGCTGGAAAAGACCCTCTACTACGCCCGCCGCCTGCCGGACGGCACGGTCCTGCGCCTGTCCGCCAGCCGTGTCACCATGGGCGTGCTGCTTCTGAGTATGCTCTCCGCCATCCTGGCGGTCATCGCCGTGGCCCTGATCCTCTCCGGCATTCTGGCCGGCCGCGTGTCCCGCCGCATCACCCGCCCCCTGAACACCCTGGACCTGGAGCACCCCCTGGAAAACGACGCCTACGAGGAGCTTTCGCCCCTGCTGCGCCGACTGGAGCACCAGCGGCGTCAGATCGACGATCAGCTGCGTTCTCTGCGCCGCCGGTCCGAGGAGTTTGAACAGATCACCGCCAGCATGACCGAGGGCCTGGTACTGGTGGATAACGGCGGCACCATCCTCAGCATGAACCCTGCCGCCTGCGCCGTGTTCCACACCGATGCGGCCTGCGTGGGCCAGCCTCTGCTGACCGTGGAGCGCGGCAGCGCCGTCAGCCACGCCCTCCACGATGCCATGGACACCGGCCACGGCGAGACCCGTATGGAGCGCGACGGCCGCGAGTACCAGTTCGACATGACCCGTATCCAGGCCGACGGCGAGGTGGTGGGCGCGGTGCTGCTGACCTTCGACGTCACCGAGCAGGCCTACGCCGAGCGCAACCGCCGCGAGTTCACCGCCAACGTCTCCCATGAGCTGAAGACCCCGCTTCAGGGCATCATCGGCAGCGCCGAGCTGCTGGAGAACGGCATGGTCCGGCCTGACGATGTGCCCCGCTTCGTGGGCCATATCCGCAGCGAGGCCCAGCGTCTGGTGACGCTGATCAACGACATCCTCCGCCTGTCTGAGCTGGACGAGGGCGGCAGCCTGCCCACCGAGCCGGTGGAGCTGCTCTCCCTCTGCACCGACACGGTCAAGTCGCTGGAGAGCGCCGCGCAGCAGCGCCAGATCACTATGACTGTCACCGGCGAGGCCGTTACGGTCCCTGGCGTCCGCCGTCTGCTGACCGAGACGGTCTTCAACCTCTGCGACAACGCCATCAAGTACAATAAGGACGGCGGCAGCGTCGCCGTCACCGTGGGCCGTGACGGCCCCGACGCCGTGGTCACGGTGGCCGATACCGGTATCGGTATCCCGCCGGAGCACCAGGGCCGCGTCTTCGAGCGCTTTTACCGCGTGGACAAGAGCCACTCCAAGGCCTCCGGAGGTACCGGATTGGGCTTGTCCATCGTCAAGCACGCCGTGGCTTATCACCACGGCTCCGTCACGCTGGACAGCCGTGAGGGGGAGGGCACCACCTTTACCCTCCGCCTGCCGTTGGAAGCGTAAACGCGAAAATGCCCGCCTCTGCGGGCGGGCATACAAAAAGACCACCCGATAGGGTGGCCTTTTTTGTCACAAATGCGCCTTTGCGTGGGCACAGATGGCGTCAAAGGTCTTCTGACTGATATCGTGTTCGATCTTGCAGGCATCTGTCTCCGCCGTAGCGGCGTCGATGCCCAACGCCATCAGGAATTTCGTCAGCGTGTGGTGCCGGTCCAGCATACGCTCGGCGATGGCCATACCGCTGGCCGTCAGGGTGATGAGTCCGTCCTTGTCCATCGTGATATAGCCGTTTTCCCGCAGCCGTTTGGTGGCGTAGGTCACGCTGGGTTTTGTCACGCCCAGATGCTCGGCTACGTCGATGGAGCGAATATATCCATGTTGCTGCTGCATCATCAGCATGGTCTCTAAATAGTCCTCGGAAGCGCGCAGTATCTGCATAAAAAGTATCACCAACTTTCCCCAATACACTTTTAACAGCATACCACAATTTTCACAAACTTACAAGTGCGGTAAAAAAATTTCGTTCTCCCTATTGACAAAGAGGGTTTGAGGTATTAAACTGTGCCATAGGTTAAGGAGGATTAACCGTCATGGTCCGCTATAGACCGGGAAAGTCCTTTCAGAACCGCTTTTTTCAGACACGGGGTTAGCGCAAGCTAACCGTGAAACGGAGGGATATACATGATGCCTTTGATGCTGGCAGACGCCGGAACGGAACAGCTCATCCACAAGGTGGGCGGCAGTCCGGAGGTAAAAAAGCACCTGGAGGACCTGGGCTTCACCCCGGGCAGCACCGTCACGCTGGTGTCCGCCATGGGCGGCAACGTCATCGTGAAGGTCAAGGAGTCCCGCGTGGCCATCAGCGAGGAAATGGCCCGCAAGATCATGGTCTGATAGCCGCGCCAAGCGGTTATTGTATTTGAGAAACAGAAATATCACATAGAAGGAGAGCAGAAGCATGAAAACATTGCGTGAAGTCAAGATCGGCGAGACCGTCAAGGTCGTCAAGCTCCACGGCGAGGGCCCTGTCAAGCGCCGTATCATGGATATGGGCATCACCAAGGGCGTGGAGGTCTATGTCCGCAAGGTTGCCCCTCTGGGCGATCCCATGGAGGTCACTGTCCGCGGCTACGAGCTGAGCCTGCGTAAGGCCGACACCGAAATGATCGAGGTCGAGTGATGACCTGCGGCGCCGTGTTCCGGTGCCGGAAATACGTCCGTTATTTAAATTCATCTGTATATAGGTTCAACAAGATTAACCGGAAGGAGAGACACTATGGAAAAACAGATAAAGATCGCGTTGGCAGGTAACCCCAACTCTGGCAAGACCACCCTGTTCAACGCGCTGACCGGCTCCAACCAGTTCGTGGGCAACTGGCCCGGCGTTACGGTGGAGAAGAAAGAGGGCAAGCTGAAGAAGCACGATGACGTGGCCATCATGGACCTGCCCGGTATCTACTCCCTGTCCCCCTACACCCTGGAGGAAGTGGTCGCCCGTAACTACCTGATCACCGAGCGCCCCGACGCCATCCTGAACATCATCGACGGTACGAACCTGGAGCGTAACCTGTACCTGACCACCCAGTTGACCGAGCTGGGCATCCCCGTGGTTATCGCCATCAACATGATGGACGTGGTCCGCAAGAACGGCGACAAGATCAACGTGGAGGAGCTGAGCCGTGAGCTGGGCTGCAAGATCGTGGAGATCTCCGCCCTGAAGGGCGAGGGCATTATGGAGGCCGCCGAGGCCGCTGTGCAGGCCGCCAAGTCCACCAAGACCGTTCCCATGCACACCTTCTCCGGCCCCGTGGAGCACGCCATCGCCCACATCGAGGAGGCCGCCGTACATAACCTGCCCGAGGAGCAGCAGCGCTGGTACGCCATCAAGATCTTCGAGCGCGATGACAAGGTGCTGGATCAGCTGAAGATCGACCCGACCGTCATGGCCCACATCGAGGAGGACATCAAGGCCGCCGAGAAGGAGCTGGACGACGACGCCGAGAGCATCATCACCAACGAGCGGTACGTGTACATCGCGGAGATCATCAAGGCCTGCTATAAGAAGAAAAACGCCGGTCAGATCTCCGCCAGCGACAAGATCGACCGGGTCGTCACCAACCGCTGGCTGGGTCTGCCCATCTTCGCTCTGGTCATGTTCCTGGTGTACTACATCTCCATGGTCACCGTTGGCTCCGCCGCTACCGACTGGGCGAACGACGGCCTGTTCGGCGACGGCTGGCACCTGTTCGGCATCGGCTCCAAGGCATATACCGAGGCCAGCGACGAATATACCGCCGCCACCCAGGCCGTAGACGCCTTCCTGGGGCTGGACACCGAGGCGGAGGACTTCGATGCCGGCGCCGCCCTGGCCCGGATAAAGTCCTTCGTTCCCACCTCCGACACCGCCACCGTGGATGTGGAGGATGAGGAGACCCTGGCCGTCAACACCATGACCGCCTACTATGACGCCCTGCCCCAGGATGCCGACAAGCGGGACGATGTGGTGCAGATGACCTATGTGGACGCCGCGGCCTATCTGGAGGCAAATGGCTTTGAGGCCCCTGACCCCGCCGACTACGGCGTGTGGGTGCCCGGTGTTCCTGTGCTGGTGGGCAACGCGTTGGAGTCCGCCGGTGCTGCCGACTGGCTGTCCGGCCTGATCCTTGACGGTATCGTGGCCGGTGTGGGCGCGGTGCTGGGCTTCGTGCCCCAGATGCTGGTGCTGTTCCTGCTGCTGGCGTTCCTGGAGGCCTGCGGCTACATGGCCCGTATCGCCTTCGTTCTGGATCGTATCTTCCGCAAGTTCGGCCTGTCCGGCAAGTCCTTCATCCCCATGCTGATCGGTACCGGCTGCGGCATCCCCGGCGTTATGGCCTCCCGTACCATCGAGAACGAGCGTGACCGCCGTATGACCATCATGACCACCACGTTCATCCCTTGCGGCGCCAAGGTGCCCTTCATCGCTATGATCGCCGGCGCCATCTTCGGCGGCAGCGCATGGGTGTCCACCTCCGCTTACTTCATCGGCATGGCCGCCATCGTGATCTCCGGCATCATGCTGAAGAAGACCAAGATGTTCTCCGGCGAGCCTGCTCCCTTCGTTATGGAGCTGCCCGCTTACCACTGGCCCACCCTGGGCAACGTCCTCCGCTCCATGTGGGAGCGCGGCTGGTCCTTCATCAAGAAGGCCGGCACCATCATCCTGCTGTCCACCATCTTCGTGTGGTTCACCAGCTACTTCGGCTGGGTGGACGGCACCTTCCAGATGCTGTCCGATGAGCAGATCGACTGCTCCATCCTGGCGGCCATCGGCGGCGCCATCGACTGGATCTTCGCACCCCTTGGCTGGGGCAACTGGCAGGCGGTCGTCGCCTCCATCACCGGCCTGGTGGCCAAGGAGAACATCGTGGGCACCCTGGGCGTCCTGTACGGCGGCGGCGACGGCAGCGTCTACGACGCTATGGCCGCGGCTTTCACCGGTATCACCGCTTACAGCTTCCTGGTGTTCAACCTGCTGTGCGCCCCCTGCTTCGCTGCCATCGGCGCCATCAAGCGTGAGATGAACAGCCGCAAGTGGACCTGGTTCGCCATCGGCTATCAGTGCGTGTTCGCCTATGTGATCGCGCTGATGATCAACCAGTTCGGCGGCCTGTTCACCGGCAATGCCAACATCCTGGGTGTCATCGTGGCGGCGATCCTGCTGGCCGGCATTATCTACATGCTGTGCAAGCCCTACAAGGAAGCCACCAAGCTGTCCGTGAAGTAAACTGTCCCCGTAATTACCCTCTTACCCCATAGAAAGGAGTGAACTTCCATGCTGCAATGGCTGTCAGCAAACCTGGGCACGATCCTCATCAGTGCCGCCTTACTTGTCGTTGTGATCCTCATCATCCGCTACCTGCTGCGCCAGAAGAAGGCGGGAAAGTCCTCCTGCGGTGCCGGCTGCGCCCACTGCGCCATGCACGGCCAGTGTCACAGCCAGAGCTGCAAGCACTGAATAGAGCGGGGGGAGGCATCGTCAGTGCCTCCCCCTGCGTCTAAAAGGAGATGTCACCATGACAGAAACCATCCTGAAGGTGGACGGCATGGCCTGCGGTATGTGTGAAAGCCACATCAACGACACCGTCCGAAACAAGTTCTCCGTCCAGAAGGTCACGTCCTCCCACACCAAGGGCGAGACGGTGATCCTCTCGGAGCAGCCCCTGGATCAGCAGGCGCTGCGTGATGCCATCGCCGCCACCGGCTACACGGTCACAGCGGTGGACGCCCATCCCTACGAGAAAAAGGGCCTCTTTTCCTTCCACAGAAAGTGACCCGTCAAAAAAGCGCCCTCCCCCGGCGCTTTTTTGAAAACCGATAGTTAAATTACTCTAACCAAAGTTAGAAGAAGCTAACCGCGTATCATCCGGAAGAAACGAGCAAAAATACCGTCGAGCAATATTCGGCGGCACGGAACAGAAAGGAAGTGCGATATGAGCGTCGTGATCTTAGGCGGCAACGAGTGCATGGAGCGTCGTTACAAGGACCTGTGTCAGTCCTACAAATGCTCCGCCAAGGTGTTCACCAAGCCCTCCGGCGGCCTGAAAAACAAGCTGGGCAGTCCGGACCTGATGATCTTCTTCACCTCCACCATGTCCCACAAGCTGGTGCAGAGCGCTCTCAGCGAGCTGAAGGGCACGCCGACCCGTATCGAGCGCTGCCATACCAGCTCTCTGTCCGCCCTGCGGAGCATTTTGGAAAAACACGCCGGTTAAGGAGGAACCCCTATGTCCGAAGAAATGGTCGTGCGCCAGTGCGCCCCCACTCTGGCCGGTATCAAGGCCGGAAGTCTCTTTCCCTGTCCCTGCACGGACCGGGATGCACTGCTGGACGAGGTGCGGCAGCTGAACCGCCGCCTCTCGCCCAAGGGCCTGTGCCTGCTGCCCCTTCGTTTTACCGAGGGCAGCGCCCTGCTGTACCTCTACCGCCCCGCCACTCTCCGCCGCGACCTCAGCGACGATCTGGCCCGCCGCCTGCTGGCGGAGGCCGGCTATGACGGCGGCAGCTGCGGCCGCTGTGTGGCCACGCTGATCCGCCGCTTCCGTCAGGGTGCGGACTTCCCCCACGAGATCGGCCTCTTCCTCAGCTACCCTCCTGAGGACGTCAAGGGCTTCGTGGACAACCGTGCCCGCAGCTACAAGTGTGCGGGGCTGTGGAAGGTGTACAGCGACGAGGCCCGGGCCCGGCGGCTCTTCACCCGGTTCAAGCGCTGCACGGACACATACTGCAAGCTCTGGCAGGCCGGCGCGACGATCGATCAGCTGGCTGTAGCGGGGTAACGATCGAAAGGAGAAACGACAATGAAAAAGACTGCTGTGATCTATTGGAGCGGCACCGGCAACACCGAGGCCATGGCCAATGCCGTGCTGGAGGGCATGACCGCCGCCGGCGCGGATGCCAAGCTGCTGACGGTGGACCAGGTGAACACCGCCGAGCTGAACGGCTATGCCGCCATTGCCTTCGGCTGCCCGGCCATGGGCAGCGAGGTGCTGGAGGAGATGGAGTTCCAGCCCATGTTCGACGCCTGCAAGAACTGCCTGGGCGGCAAGGCCGTGGCCCTGTTCGGCTCCTACGGCTGGGGCGACGGCGAGTGGATGCGCTCCTGGGAAAAGGACTGCGCCGATGCCGGCGTGAACCTGGTCTGCGACAGCGTGATCTGCTGCGAGGCCCCGGATGACACCGCCCTGGATGCCCTGCGCGCCATGGGCAAGACCCTGGCAGCTTGAACGCTTTGCATCTCCTGCGCCGCCGTCTGCGGCGCAGGGGACAGACTCTGCTGCCGCTGCTGGCCGTTCTCTTCGCCGCAGCGGTGGTATACAGATGAAAAGCACCCCTCAGGCCAGGCGGCCTGAGGGGCGCTTTTTTTACAGCCATTTCTTGTGCCTGAAGAACCACAGCAGTCCTGCCACCAGCAGTATGCTGGCGGCGATGATCACGGGATAGCCCCACTCCGACTGCAGCTCCGGCATATTTACGAAGTTCATGCCGAACCAGCCGGTGATCAGCGTCAGCGGCAGGAACAGCACTGTCACGATGGTGAATACCCGCATCAGGTCGTTCTGCTGGATGGCCAGCTGGCTCTGATAGGCCTCCCGCAGCTGGGCCACCAGCTCCTGCAACGCGCATACCTTTTGCAGATACCGGCCCGTCCGCCGCCCCAGCACCTCCAGCCGTGCCAGAATGTTGGTTTCAATCAGCCCGTTATCGTTGTCGCACATCTCATCGAAGATGGCGTCCAGCTGCTCATAGTACCGCTTCAGGTGCAGCAGCTCCCGCCGCCACGCGGCGATGCGCCGGGGCGCGTCGTCCTTGGCCTTGCCCTCCAGTATGGTGCTCTCGCCGCCGTTGATCTGGGCCTCCAGCTTTTCCAGATACGCCATGTCGCCCTTGAACAGCCCCGCAAAAAAACGGTACAGCAGCTGCTGGTCATTCAGCGGTCCGCCTGCGGTCAGCGTGTCCACCGCACCCTGCACATACTGCTGTGCCGCCTCGTTCCGGCAGAAGAAAAACAGGTCCTCCCGGTCGATGTATACCAGCACCTTGCCGCTTTTCCCCGCCTTCCGCACATCGTACCAGTCAAAGGCCAGCAGGTCGAAGTCGGCAAAGGCCTCAAAGCTCTCCGTCTGCAATTCACCCACATATTGAAATACGGCGGCGTCCATCTGCTCCGCCACCTGATCCATATCCTTCCACAGCAGCACGCTCCGCATATTGCCACCGTCCTTTCTCCTGCAGTATACCCCACCGCGTCCCCTTCGTCAAGTTGACTTTCCCGCGGCGGACTGGTACAATAGAGCCAGCGCAACACCATTCTGAAACAAAGGAAGTGGTTTTATGCAGTTGACACCCCAGCAGCAGGCTCTGCTGGACGGCGCCCAGGGCGAGACCATGGCCAAGGTGGTCAAGACGCTGGTCATGTACGGCGATACCTTCGGCGCCCAGCGTATGGTCCCCGTTACCAGTGAGTACGGCCACACCGTCATCTCCTTCGGCCTGGCGGTGATGAAGCCGGTCTACGACCTGTACGACCGTCTTATCGAGTCCGGCCTTACCAGCGGTCAGAAATTCACTGCTGACCCCCTGCCCCTGGATAAGCACGTCCCCACCAGTCTGTTGGAGGACATCGTCTTCCGCAAGATCATGTACACCCAGCAGGACCGGTATGAGCAGCAGCTGAAAAAGCTGGGTATCACCGCCGATAACGCCTATACCTGTACCTGCTATCTGGATCAGGTGGGCAACACCCCAAAACAGGGTGATATCCTCAGCTGGGCGGAGTCCTCCGCCGTGGTCTACGCCAACTCCGTCCTGGGCGCCCGCTGCAACCGCAACAGCGGTATGCTGGAGCTCATGGGCAGCATCGCCGGCTTCGTGCCGGAGTTCGGCCTGCTCACCGATGAGGGCCGCAAGGCCCATTGGCTGGTGGAGGTCAAATGCACCCGCCGGCCCGAGGCCCAGCTTCTCGGCTCGGCCATCGGCATGAAGGTCATGGAGGACGTGCCCTACGTCCGGGGACTGGACAAGTGGCTGGGCACGGAACTGAACGACGAGAACCGCGCCTACCTCAAGGACTTCGGCGCGGCCACCGCCTCCAACGGCGCCGTGGGCCTGTACCATGTGGAGCACCTGACCCCCGAGGCAAAACAGCAGGGCGAGGCCCTGCTGCGGGAGGGCTATCGGACCTACATCATCGATGACGCCGAGCTGGAGCGCGTGAAGCGCAGCTATCCCGTCATCTGGAAGGACCCTGCCGCCGCGCCGCAGCTGTGCTTCGTGGGCTGTCCTCACCTGACGCTGGAGCAGCTGAAGGACTGGACGGCGAAGCTCACCGACGCCCTGCGGGCGCAGAACCGCCTGCAGGTGGCCGTTCCCACCGTGTTCACCGCTGCCCCGGCGGTGCTGGACGCCTTCAAGGACACCGTGGAGGGCTACAAGCTGCAAAGCATGGGCGTGATCCTCAGCTACATCTGCCCGCTGATGTACATGAACAACCCCCTCTGCAAGAAGAAGGCGGTCATCACCAACTCCAATAAGCTCCGCACCTACACCAGCGCCCGGTATTATACCGACGCGGAGATACTGGACATCCTCACCGGAAAGGAGGGACGCTGATATGCAGCAGTTCAAGGGCCGCGTGGTGGTCCCCGGCACCTGCACCGCCGAAGCGCTGGTCAGCCATGGCGGCTTCAACACCCTGGCCAGCTACCAGATGGCCATGATGTTCGGCGACAAGCAGGTCAAGTGCGGCGACCAGAATAACCCCGACATCTACAAAAAGCCCATGATCGGCAAGGCCCTCTGCCTGCCCCAGACCATCGGCTCCACCACCGGCGGCATGGTGCTCTTCACGGTGTGCTCCCACGGCAAGCAGCCCGCCTGTATGCTCTTCTCCCTGCCCATCGACTCCCTGGCCGCCTCCGGCGCCATTCTGGGCGATGTCTGGACCGACAGCAAAATGCCCGTGGTGGACTCCCTGGGCGACGAATTTTTGCAATATGTGCAGACCGGCATGACCGTCACCGTGGGTGACGACGGCCTGGTCACCGTGGAGGACTGACATGGACGATATCTACACCAAAAAGCCCGAGGAGTGTGCCTACTCCTTCACCCAGCACAGGACCTGCGAGTTCTTCCCCTGCCACAAGACCGGCCACCCGGAGGACTTTAACTGCCTGTTCTGCTACTGCCCGCTGTATACCCTGGGCAGCAAGTGCGGCGGCAACTTCAGGTACCTGGAAAACGGCGTCAAGGACTGCTCCGACTGCCTGCTGCCCCACGGTCGGGGCAGCTACAGCTACATCAAGTCCAAGTACCCGGAACTCATGGAGCTGGCCAAGAAAAACCGATAAGAAAAGAGACGGCTCACGCCGTCTCTTTTTTCATCATTATTCCAGCAGCAGCTCGTGGTCGCCCTTGTCGCAGAAATAGTAGACCTGATAGCCAGTGGGCGCACCCTTCTGCCCGCTGGTCGGGTCTGTACGCTCCCTCTCCAGTATCGCACTTACCGTGCCAGCCTGCATCTGCACTGTGGTGCCGTCCAAAAACTTAATTTCCCGTCGCGCGTTCTCATGCAGGTCATCCCCGATGTCTATGTATTCTCCGGTGGTGATGTACTGTGTCTGCAATTCCGCGTAATACGCCCGCACGTTGGCCATGTCGGCGGCCACCTTGGCCTTGTGCAGGCTGCCGTTGAACACAGGGATGGCAATAGCCGCCAGCACAGCGATGATCGCCACCACGATCAGCATTTCCATCAATGTAAAGCCGCGGTTCCGTTTCATAGTCTATACCCTCCGGAATCGTTTTTTGATAAGTTTTCCACATTATACCCTACCGACACCCGGATTGCAACCCTATTTTCCCGTCACTACCTCCGCAAATCCCTCTCCGAACACCCGCACGGCCTTCAGCGCCTCGTCCAGCGAGTTCCCCGCTGCGCCGATCTCCACCAGCAGGCTCCCGGGCGTGAAGTACTCATTGTAGTCCGAATTCCGCAGCGTCAGCGGCCGCATCAGCGTGGGATAGCGCTCCGTCAGGTGCTGCTGCACCGCCACGGCGAATTTCAGGTTCTCCTGCCAGCCCTCCCAGCTGCTGCCCATTACCAGGCTCACCTGCGCGCAGTCCGGGTCCTCCCGCGTTACCACCTTGTACTGGTGCCCGGCCTTGTCCTCCAGCGCGTCCCGGTGCACATCCAGAATGAACCCGATGCTGGGGTATTTCTCCATATACGCCTCGATGGCGTCCTCCGCCCGGTAGTACGCCCCGTTGTACTCCGGGTCGTCATACAGCGCCCGGTCGTGCAGCACCGATATCCCGTAGCCCGACAGCACCCTCGCCAGCTCGTCGCCCACCCGTATCACGCTCACGCTGGCATCCGCCGTCCGAAAGCTCCCCGTGTCCTCGTATTCCTCCCCCGGCGGCATGGTGTACGCCTCGCTGCCGTGGGTGTGGACGATCAGCACCTGCGGCGCATCCTCGCCCAGCGCCGCCGCGAACGTCCCGTCAAACACGATGCCCTCCACCGTCTGCCGCGAGCTGTTCTTGATGAACACGTCCCCCACCCGGGTGTACCCGTTCTCATCCGCCGCCACCACCGACAGCGGCCTCGATTCCCCCTGCCCGCCGGTGTTCTCCGTCTGTTCCGTTGTTGGGCCCTCCGGTGTTTCCACCGGGGCGGGGGAGGGCGTCTCCTCCGCGTTCCGGGGCGTCTCTGCCTGCGTCACCTGCGTCTCCGCCGCCAGCAGCATCGGCGACTGCCGCAGCACCGTCAGCACCGGCAGCGGCAGCGAGTCCGCCGCCCACAGGTCCCCCAGCTCCCACTGTACCAGCCGCTGCGCCAGCGAGCTGTCCCGCACCGCCTGTGCCGCCGCCCGCAGGTCCTGGCTCCCCGCGCACACCGCCGCCAGCCACAGCACGAACGCCCCGCACACCGCCGCCGCGCCCCGCCGCCATTTCACAAGCCCCACCGCCTTTCAGACAAGCCTATGTCCGGACAAGCAAAAAAATACCCGCCATAACTTCCCCTAATGCCTCCCACCCGCATTTGTTATGCCAATATCTGGATATTCCCGTTGCCTTTCGCGACACTTTCTGGTAAGATGGTCGTACAACAGAGCCTGCGCGCCAAAAAACTTTCCCAACAAGAAATTTTGCGGCACACGGGCCCGGGAGAGAAATATGTGAGCTATAGAAGGAGGAACCGCCATGAAGAGACGACTGCTCCCCATTCTGATGACCCTGGTATTGGTATGCGCGCTGCCCATATGGGCAGCTTTTGTTACATCGGGGGATGTAACAAATCCCCTGCTCACCACCGCCGGCGCGACGTCGCCGCCTGACACCGCCGCAACCAGGCTGAAATCTGCCATATCCAACGGCGGAACTGTCCAGCTGACAGAGGATATCAAGATCAGCGAGACATTGTTAGTAACGAGAGATGTGACCCTCGACCTGAATGGCCATGTGCTCAAGATGACCGGCAGCGGCAGTGTGCTCTATGTGAAAAAGGATGGTCCGGACACTGTGACCCTGACCATCACGGACAGCCGTCCCCAAAATCCGCATACAGGATCCTATGCGGGTTTGCCCGCCGGCGGTGTCATCACCGGCGGAACGGGGACGAGGGAGAGTTGGACTTCTTATACTCTTGGGGGAGCCGTATTTCTGGAGGACGGTATGACACTGAAGCTGGAGGGCGGCACACTTACCGGGAGCAGCAGCGACAGCAGTGTCTTTATCAGGACGGGTGCGACCTTCGTAATGACCGGCGGCACGATCACCGGAGAAAATTTCGGCGTACATAATAATGTGGGGACCTTCACAATGACCGGCGGCCGCATCACAGGGTGCCGTGATCGGGGCGTATATGTGTACAATGGGAATATGACCATGTCCGGCACGGCGTATATTGGTGAAAATCCGAATGCCAGAAGAGAAGATATTTACGTATATGAGTCGGACCATAAATATACCGACTTGTCCGTTACCGGTGGTACCATTGCGGGAAAGGTGCGTATCGTATTCCTCGAGAGCTTAGGTCCGACACAGGATGACTTAAGAGCAGCGGCCAATTCCGTTGTGAAAGAGCAGGGGGTGTTTGACGGGCATATCAAAGTGGAAAAAGGCACCAGCGGCACTTGCGTGGACTACAACACCGTCAATTTCATTGACGAGGTCGCCAAGACAAGGACCCTAAAGCTTGTTCTACAGTCTAATGCAGTTGAGAAGCCGGAAACTCCCACCACAGTAAATGGCCAGGCCTTTAAGTACTGGGCGGCAAAGGGGTCCTCCGAAGCGTGGGATTTTAATACCCCATTAGAAGTGCCGCTGACGCTGTATGCCGTGCGGACCCCGGCCTCCTCCGGCGGCTATTACTACTACCCTACCACCGATACTAAGGCCGACGATACCAAGGGTTCTCCCAAGACCGCCGACCCCGGCGTAGCCCTCTACGCCGCCCTGTCACTCCTGTCTCTGACCGGCCTGACCTGCATCACCAAAAAGCGATAAACAAAGCCAAAAGAAGCGCCCCCGGGCGCTTCTTTTTATCCCCCAAGCCTTCCCACTGGCGGTCCGCGGCGTTGAATGGCGTACCCCCATTAGCCTTCCCCTTGAGGGGTTCGCGGTGTTGAATGACACGCCGGTGGCGTGTCAGACCCGCGGACCGACCGACCCGCAGGGAGACAGGTGTCACGGCGAAGCCGTGGCGGATGAGGTGTAGCCGCGCAGCGGCGTAAAACTCCCCGTCCCGCCCGTAGGCGGTGTCCCCCATACCACGGCGGCGTCAGCCGCCACCTACCCATTGCGGTGCGGAGCACCGCAATGGGCGCGATTTGATAATCGCCAAAAACGACCAGCGTACCAGCCCCTACCCTCGCTGTTGTCAGCGGCAGCGGCGCAAGCGGTACAAGCGATCCCTGAACCGACAACGTCCCCCGCCGAGCCAATTCCGCGAAGCCAGCACCGCCAAATTTGCACTTGCCCGCCCAGCGCCAAGGGGTCCTTAGACCGTAGGTCTAAGCGACTTTCTTTCCCACATTTCTTTCTTCGCAGAAAGAAATGTGGCCGCCGGAGGCCGCCTCCCCGTCAGGGGGAAACCGACTCGCCGCCGCAGCGGCGAAACTCCCCCAACCCGGTAGAAGCAAACACCCCTACCGTGGCTGGGGCAAGCGGCCGCGCCAGCCTCCGCGCCGGTGAACGCAGGCACAGTCCTTTTGACCGACAGTGATGACCGCTGCACCCCGCCCGCGAGTGCATACCGCCAATTTTGCATGACCCATAGCGCGCTAAGGGGTCCTTAGACCGTAGGTCTAAGCGACTTTCTTTCCCACATTTCTTTCTTCGCAGAAAGAAATGTGGCCGCCGGAGGCCGCCTCCCCGCCAGGGGAAAACCGACTCGCCGCCGCAGCGGCGAAACCCGCCCCGCGCCAAGGGATCCTTAAACCGTGGGTTTGAGTGGTTTTCTTTGGTAACTTTCTTTTTACAAAAAAAGAAAGTTACTCGTGCCGGGGCACGAAACGCCCCAGCTTGCGCCCGCAGGCGCAACACCTGCTCGCTTCCGCCCGCGCTTTCCCTCACGTAACCGGCGTTTTCCTGATCGTTGTCGTTCCCCCGACTGTGCCAGCACAGCTTTCCGCTGCCGCTGCCTGCTACTACGGCAAAAATTATTCGTTCTGCCGTGTCGCAGGCTAAGAAATAATTATATCCTGTGCCCAACGGGCACACCTACCTTTGCCGCCTTGCGGCGGCAAAGGCGCGATTTGATAATCGCCAACCCGGTAGAAGCAAATACCCCTACCGTGGCTGGGCAAGCGGTCGCGGAAGCCTCCGCGCCGGTGAACGCAGGCACAGTCCTTTTGACCGACAGTGATGACCGCTGCACCCCGCCCGCGAGTACACACTGTCAAATTTGCACCTGCTGTCCCCGCGCCAAGGGACCCTTAGACCGTAGGTCTAAGTGGTTTTCTTTGGTAACTTTCTTTTGACAACAAAAGAAAGTTACTCGTGCCGGGGCACGAAACTCCCCATCCCGCGCCCACAGGCGCAACACCTGCTTGTCCCCGCGCCAAGGGATCCTTAAACCGTAGGTTTGAGTGGTTTCCTTTGGCAACTTTCTTTTTACAAAAAAAGAAAGTTACTCGTGCCGGGGCACGAAACGCCCCATCCCGCGCCCGCAGGCGCAACACCTGCTCGCCGCCGGGGCGGCGAAGCACCCATCCTCCCGCCCGCAGGCAAAAAAACGCATAAAAAGACCGCCTCCCGGCGGTCTTTTTCATGTCTCGAACCATGTCCATGGCGCCGTGCGCGGCGGCGCCAGCTCAAACGCCATGGCCTCTCCCGTCTCCGGGTGCCGGAACGCCACGCCTGCCGACCACAGCGCGATGGGCGTGTCCGCGTCCGCCGCGTCCCCGTACCGCCGGTCGCCCACCAGCGGCATCCCCCGTGACGCGAATTGCACCCGTATCTGGTGCGTTCGCCCCGTCAGCAGTCGGACCCGCACCAGCGCGCATCCCGCCCGCCGGTCCAGCACCCGGTACCGCAGCCGCGCCTCCCGCACATCCTTCCCCGGCCCCTCGGCCACATAGGTCATCCGCCGCGTCTTGTCCCGGCCCAGCAGGTCCGTCAGCTCTCCCTCGTCCGCCTTCGGCATTCCCCGCACCACCGCCAGATACGTTTTCTCGAATTCCCCCTCCCGTATCTGCCGTGACAGCTCCCCGGCGGCGTAGGCGCTCCGTGCGAACACCATCAGCCCTGCTACCGGCGCGTCCAGCCGGTGTACCGTCCGTATGCACGCGGTGTGCAGCGTCTGCCGCAGCAGCTCGGGCATCCCGCCCGGTTGATCCACCGACACCACCCCCGCCGGCTTTACCGCCACCACGATTCGCTTATCCTCATACACGATATCCATGATGCGCCCCTTCCGTACCTGTTTTTACTGTGCCTGACACATAGCTTACATGTCCCTATAACATCCTCTGCACTAAGGTATCATAAGCGTACAGGGAAAGTAAAGTAAAAGTAACACAAAAAGCAAGAAAAAAATACTTGACAGGACGGGTCTAATGCGTTAGACTAAAAACAGGTCTACTACATTCGACCAAGGAGGAAAACCCTGTGGAAACACCGAAAATTTTTGACAGTGAGCTGCGCTTCTGCGAGATACTGTGGTCCCACGAGCCTATAAAGAGCAGTGAGCTGGTCCGTCTCTGCGCCGAGGAGCTGGGCTGGAAAAAATCCACCACCTACACCGTGATCAAACGTCTCGCCGAGCGCGGCGTGGTGCACACGGAGAACGCCGTCGTCACCGCGCTGGTACAGCGGGAGGACGTGCAGCGCGCCGAGAGCCGTGCCTTCGTGGCCCACAACTTTCACGGCAGCTTGCCGGCATTTCTGACGGCTTTTATGGGAAATTCAAAACTTTCCAAAGAGGATGCCGATGTGCTCCATGCCATGATCGACCGCTTCGAGCAGGAGAATTCCGGACGTAACTGAACCGCGCTGCGGCATACAGTGTTATGCCCTGTGCCATAAAGGAGAAGAAAAAATGGATAGTCTGTTTACCTCCGTGCTGGAAATTTCCTGGCAGGCGGGCCTCATCGCGCTGGCGGTGATAGTGGTGCGGCCGCTGCTGCGCCGTGCGCCCCGCCGCGCCGTGTGTATGCTGTGGCTGCTGGTAGCCCTGCGGCTGTTGCTTCCAGCCCGATTGACAGTAGAGAGCCCCGTCAGCCTCCAGCAGCCCGAAAGCCCGCCCATCCAGGCCTATCAGGAGCTTCGCCAGCAGGAAAAGGTCTATGTTTCCGCCCCGCCGGAGCAGCGCCTGGAAATGGCAGGACCCGCTGCGGCACAAGGCTTTGCGCTGCTGGATCAGCTGCCCGCCATCTGGCTGACGGGCGTGGGCTGCATGGCGCTGTACATGGCCCTCAGCCTGCTGCGTATGCGCTGGCGGCTCCGCGCCGCCCCCCGCATACAGGACAATGTCTATCGCTGCACCGACTGGTCCACGCCCTTCGTGCTGGGTGTGCTCGCGCCCCGCATTTATGTGCCGGAAACCGTGTCGGAGCAGGACTTTCCTCAGGTGCTCGCCCACGAAAGGTGCCATATCCGCCGCTGGGACCATGTGTGGAAACCGTTGGCGTTTCTGCTGCTGGCGGTCAACTGGTTCAACCCGGTCCTCTGGGCGGCGTATGTCCTGCTGGGCCGCGACATGGAGCGCGCCTGTGATGAAATGGTGTTGAAAAACGCAGATGCGGCGCAGCGGGCCGCCTATTCCCGGGCGCTGGTGGCCTGTGCCGCCCAGCCGAAAATGGCGGCGGTGTGCCCGCTGGCCTTTGGCGAAGTGGCTGTGAAAGAAAGGGTGAAGAACGTGCTCAACTATAAGAAGCCCGCCCTCTGGGCTGTCATCCTGCTGGTCGTCGCGGCGGCCATCATCGGCGTGTGCCTGCTGACGAAGCCCAGCTACAAGAACGTGGGGACGCTGGACGCGGAGAAGCTGTTCGCCCTGCGGACGGAGTATGTGGGCGACAACGCGGCGGTCAGCGGCATACTGGACGCGCTGGGGCTGCCGGAGATGGGCGATACGGCGGACAGCGACACATACGCCTATTCCATCCGCTTGGACACGAACAGGGAGCCTATGGGTGTGACGGTGTGCTATGCCTTTGCGGGTGATGTCCCGGAACGCAGCGCGGAGTGGAACCGGCAGATGGCGCAGCGGGGCTATATCGCCATGGCGCTGATCGACAATATCGACTGGTTCCGCTGGACGGACATCGATCAGGCGGGTACGTCCCATGTCACCGGTGCGGTGTATTCGAGCAATCATGCGGGCTATGTGGATGCACTGAGCGCGGCGCGGGAGAGCGTGAAGGGCTTGCAGACGTATATGGATATGCTGCGGACAATGGCGGAGGATGGCTCTATCGTCTACTATGAGGGGGACGCGCAGCCGAGCTTTGAGGAAACCATGCCGTGGAGCGTTACCGGGGATAACGACCCGTGCAGCGTCCGGGCGGAGGATTACGGTATTGTGTATGGTGCGGCGCAGCTGCCGGACTGGGAGACCGTTCCCCTGAGCTATCTGTGCGCGTACTACCTCAACGGTGACGGCGCGTATGCCGAGGGTGCCATGGACGTGCTGGCGCACCGCTACCAGCAAGCCCCCAACACGGTGAAGGCGTATCTCCGCCGGCTGGCGGGACAGCAGGTCCCCGACGGCCGGGGCGACGCATCGGAGGTGCTGCTGGCGGATATTTCCCGGTATGCCATGTCCCAGTTGACCGGCGGGCTGCCGGTGGCCGCCAGTTATGAGAGGGACCAGCTGAGCATCTCCGTGTCGGAGGTCTATTCCGTGACGTACCGCACGGTGACATACGACGAGAATTACAGCGAGGACATCCCGGTGTATGAGGTGGGCAGCGGCGCGCAGCTGTCCGTGATAAAGGGTGAGGGCTTCACCCTCTACGGACGGTACAATGAGGAGAACGTGGCGCTCCACAACGGAGATGTGGTAGAGCTGACGGAGCAGTTCGTGGGCCTGGGCATGGATGGACAGTACGCTGTACGGTTCCAGTACCGGAGCGCGGCGGAAACGGCGGAGCTGGAGGTCTATCAGATCACGTGGGAGACGGGAGGTTCCGCCAAGCAGGTCGTGCCGCTGACGGAGGAGCAGGTGCAGGCCATCCAGTCGGAGAAGGGGCTGGTGCAGCCGGAGTGGCATCAGGTGTGCGCCGAGCTGCACCGCAGCGGCGAGGACGATGTCCGCTATTGGGGCACTGCCGATTACCCCGTGCCGCCCACGGCGCTGAAAATACTGACGGAGCAGTGCGGCTATACCTTCGTGACGCCGGAGGATTTCCGGGGCAATATGACCGCAGCCAAGCTGGAGTTCTACGGCGGCGAGACGTACACCGCCGCCAAAGCCGACCTGCCCGCCCTGCAGAAGATGCTCACCAACGCCAGAGACTACGGCTGCGGAGCCGCCTGCTGGTTCACCGCCAAGCTGACGGTGACCTTCGACGACGGGCGGACAGTGTCGGTGCTGAAGGGGACGGACAGCTGCGCCAGCTTTACGTTCGGCTCGTGGAACTCCGCTATGGTGTCCGACAGCGAGAACCGGCAGTTCTGGCAGATATTCGGCGTGCCCTTTGACGAATAAACAGAGCGGAAAAGCCACCCCGATGGGGTGGCTTTTCTATGCGTACACGGTATCTCAGCCGTGGTAATACCTCTTGGCGCAGAAGTCGCGCTCTACGCGTACCTTGCCGGTGTCGGTGAGCCAGTCGGTGAAGTTGGTGAAGTTCCGCTCCACGATGCTGAATTTCAGCTCCTGCCGGGTGCGGATGTTCTCCCGCTGGCAGAAGGCGTATATCCAGTCGGAGAACGTCATGCCGTCGGTCAGGTCGTCCAGCAGCTCCCGCTCCTTGCGGTGGATGAAGGCGATGTTGCTGTCGATGAGGGCAGACAGCTCCGCGCGGTCGCTGATGATCTGCTTGTGGGCGATGATATAGGCGGGGTAGTCGGTAGAACGGAGGGAGGCCTTGCTGTCCAGATCTTTGGCGACGAACATACTGGTGGGCAGCTTGGCGTTGTCAATCAGCGCCTGGTCGATGAGGCAGTCACCCAGATAGGCCGCGCCGTCTGGCGTGACAAAGCCCAGCTGGCCTGCCGAATGGCCGGGGAGAGACAGTACACCGAACCGGGCGCCGTCTACGTCGATGTGGTCCTCCTGGGGGAAGATGACTCGATCTGCGGTGAAGCACTCCTCCAGAAACAACTCACGGCTTTTGCCGTAGGTCAGGGCCACGTAGTTGGCGCGGTAGCTGTCCGGGTTCACAGAGATACCGGCTTCGATCAGGGAGATGGCGGCTTTTGCGCCGTACCGCTCCTGCAAATACCGGACGTTGCCGGTGTGGTCGAAGTGGGCGTGGGAGCAGAGAATGGCGCGCAGACGCCAGCCGCTGCCGTCGATGAGCGCGGTCAGGCCGGCTCTGTCCAGCTTGGCGTAGCCGGTGTCGATGAGCACCACATCCCGGTCGGTGAGCTTGTAAACGGGCAGCAGGGCGGTGGCAGCGACGGCCGCATATGTATTGCCCAGCACGTGCAGAAGTTCCATGAAAATCAGCCTCCGGAAAAGTGTTTTCCCCATTATACACCGCCGGTGGAAAAAAACAAAGCTTTTCGTTTTGCATCATGCGCCGCAGGCGCAGGGCACGCGGGATCCGCAAAAAAGAATTCAGAAAAATTTTCGATTTTCCCCCTATGCAAAACGGGAGAAATAAGGTAAAATACCTGATAGAAAATTAGGGAGGAACGGCGATGGAGCAACCAGTATTCAAGCGGGTGCTGCTGAAGATCAGCGGCGAAGCGCTGGCCGGCGATAAGCACTTCGGTCTGGACTTTCAGGTCATGGGCCGGGTGGCGGACGTTATCAAGCAGTGTGTGGACATGGGTGTGCAGGTGGGTATCGTCATCGGCGGCGGCAATTTCTGGCGCGGCGTGAAGGACGGCGAGGGACACATCGAGCGCACCCGGGCCGACCACATGGGTATGCTGGCCACGGCCATGAACTGCATGGCCATGGCGGACGTGCTGGAGCAGAAGGGTGTGGACGTGCGTGTGCAGACGGCGCTGGAGATCCGGGCCGTGGCGGAGCCGTATATCCGCGCCAGGGCCATTCGGCACCTGGAAAAGGGGAGAGTGGTCATTTTTGGCTGCGGCATTGGCTGCCCGTTCTTCTCCACGGATACCGCGGCGGTGCTGCGGGCGGCGGAGATCAATGCGGACGTCATCCTGCTGGCCAAGAACATCGACGGCGTGTACGACAGCGACCCGGCCAAGAACGCCGATGCGGTGAAGTTTGACAGCATCACCTACGACGAGGTGCTCAAGCGGCACCTGGCGGTGATGGACTCTACCGCCACCAGCCTGTCCATGGACAACCATATCCCGGTGCTGGTATTTGCCCTGAAAGACCCGGAGAATATCATCCGCGCCCTGCGCGGCGAAAAAATCGGAACGATCGTGAAGGAGGACTGACCCCATGTTGAAGGACGAGTACAAGGTTTACGAGGAAAAAATGAAGAAGAGCATTGAATCCGTGATGAGCGACTTCGACACCGTGCGTGCCGGCCGCGCCAACGCTTCCGTGCTCAACCGCATCAGTGTGGACTATTACGGTACCCCCACGCCCATCCAGCAGATCGGCTCTATCGGCTCTCCTGACCCGCGGACGCTGGTCATTACCCCTTGGGATGCCAGCATTCTGAAGGGTATTGAAAAGGCCATTCAGGAGTCCGATTTGGGCATCAACCCCCAGAACGACGGTAAGTGCATTCGTCTGGCTTTCCCCCAGCTGACCGAGGAGCGCCGCAAGGAGCTGGTCAAGCAGATCCACAAGTACGCCGAGAACGGCAAGGTGGCTGTGCGGAATATCCGCCGGGATGCGATGGATAACTTCAAGAAGCAGCAGAAGGCGTCCGAGATCACCGAGGACGAGCTGAAGATCGCCGAGAAGGACCTGCAGAAGCTGACCGATGACAGCTGCAAGGAGATCGACAAGATCCTGGACAACAAGGAAAAGGAATTGATGTCTGTTTAATGGGACTGTTTACGAAGAAAACGCCCCATACGGCGGGGGAGGTGGACAGGAGCCGCCTTCCCCGCCATATCGCTGTTATTATGGACGGCAATGGCCGCTGGGCGAAAAAACGCGGCCTGCCCCGCACGGTGGGGCACAAGGCGGGGGCAGAGGTGTTCCGCGACATCGCCACCTACTGCAAGGAACTGGGAGTGGAATACCTGACGGTATACGCCTTTTCCACAGAGAACTGGAAGCGGCCCGCCGATGAGGTGAATACCATCATGGGCCTGTTGGAGCAGTATCTGCGGGAAGCTATCGACACCATGGAAAAGGAGCACATCCGCCTGCGGTTCTTCGGTGACCTCAGCGCACTGTCCCCGGAGCTGCAGGCGCTGGCGCATGAGACCGATGACATCTCCGGCCGCTATGCGGGGTTCCAGGCCAATGTGTGCCTGAACTACGGCGGCAGGGCGGAGATACTGCGGGCGGCGCGGCTGTGCGCGGAGCAGGGGGTAGACTGGACGGAGGAGAACCTCTCCGCCAATATGTACTCTGCCGGTATCCCCGACCCGGAGCTGATCATCCGCCCCAGCGGCGAGATACGGCTGAGCAATTTCATGCTGTGGCAGTGTGCCTACAGCGAATTCTATTTCTGCGACACGCTGTGGCCGGATTTTACCCGGCAGGATATGGACAGAGCGATCATCGACTATCAGCGGCGGGATCGCCGGTTCGGCGGCGTAAAGTGAGGTGACGACCATGAAACAGAGAATACTGGTGGCGATCATCGGCGTGCCGGCATTGATCGGCGTGCTGTGCTTCGCACCGGATTGGGCCACGGCGGTGCTGGTGGCGGCGCTGTGCGTCATCGGCTGCCATGAGTTCATGGCGGCCGCCGCGCCGGAGAAAGCGGCGCACTGGTGGGGGCTGGCGGCCACGCTGGCGGTGTTCACCGTGTTCACGGTGTATTTCAGCGGCGGTGACTTCACGGGTACCGCCATACATACGATCATGGTATGGCTGCTGGCGGCGCTGATCGTGGTGATGTTCATCGCGGCGGTGCAGGCCTTCGGCAAAGACGACGAGCTGGATTTTCCGGATATCAGCGCTATGGCGGTGTCCGGATTGGTGATCCCGCTGGCGCTGGGCTGCCTGGTGCGGCTGCGGATGCTGGAATACGGCGCCGGACTGGTGCTGATCCCGCTGGTGTCGGCGTTTATGAGCGACTCTCTGGCGCTGTTCGGCGGTATGCTGTTCGGGAAAACAAAGCTGGCGCCCAGAGTCAGCCCGAAGAAGACACGGGAGGGTGCGGTCAGCGGTCTGGTGGGCGGCATGGTGGGAATGATCCTGTTCCGGATATTCTTCTTCCTATGTACGGAGGTGCAGCTGCACATCGGCTGGTGTGTGCTGTTGGGCTTCGTGGGCGCGGTGCTGGGGCAGCTGGGCGACCTGAGCTTCTCCTGCGTGAAGCGGCAGTGCGGCATCAAGGACTACGGACGGCTGCTGCCGGGCCACGGCGGCGTGCTGGACCGGTTCGATAGTGTGATCTTCGCTGCACCGGTGACGTGGATGCTTATCAACGCTGTGACGCTGTATTGAGGAAGGACCTATGACGAAAACCATCGCCCTGTTGGGGGCTACCGGCTCCATCGGGCGGCAGACGCTGGAGGTGGCCGGGGAGTTGGGTCTCCGCGTGGCGGCGCTGACCGCCAATACACAGGTAGACCTGTTGGAGCAGCAGGCGCGGCAGTATATGCCGCGCCTTGCGGTGCTGTATGACGAAAATGCGGCGCTGGCGCTGAAAAAACGGCTGCGGGGGACCGGCATTGAGGTCATGGCAGGGGAGGAGGGCCTGTTGGCTGCCGCCGCTATGAGCGAGGCGGACACGGTGGTGACTGCCGTGATGGGCAGCGTGGGGCTGCGTCCCACACTGGCGGCGATCCAAAAAGGCAAGCGCATCGCGCTGGCCAATAAGGAAACGCTGGTGTGCGCCGGTGAGCTGGTGATGGACGCGGCGGAGAAATACGGCGCGGAGATTGTGCCGGTGGACAGTGAGCACAGCGCGGTGTTTCAGTGCTTGCAGGGCTGCCGGGACCGGGGTGAGGTGCGGCGTATCCTGCTGACCTGCTCCGGCGGGCCGTTCTACGGAAGGACCTTCGACGAACTGGAGCACATGACGGCGGCGGATGCCCTGCGCCATCCCAACTGGCACATGGGACCGAAGATCACGGTGGACTCCGCCACACTGATGAACAAGGGACTGGAGATCATCGAGGCCATGCGGCTCTATCGCCTGCCGGTGGAGCAGGTGCAGGCGGTGATACACCGCCAGAGCATCGTGCATTCGCTGGTGGAGTTCCGGGACGGGGCGCTGCTGGCGCAGCTGGGCACGCCGGATATGAAGCTGCCCATCCGCTACGCGCTGACGTATCCCTACCGGGCCGAGAGCCCGGATAAGCCGCTTGATCTGCTGACCTGCGGCGCGCTGACCTTTGCCGAGCCGGACGAGAGGGCGTTCCCCTGTCTGCGTCTGGCACGGTATGCCGCAGCGGTGGGCGGCACCGCCTGCGCCATACTCAACGGCGCCAACGAGGCGGCTGTGGGACTGTTTCTGCGAGGCGAGATCGGCTTTAACGATATCTCCCGGCGGGTGGAGCGCGCGTTGGAGCGGGTGCCGGTGCAATATCAGCCAAGCCTTGCGGATATACTGGAAGCAGACAAGGCGGCGCGGCGCGCCGCCCTGTGACATCCGGAAAAGGAGCTTGCATACATGATCGTATATATCATAGCGGCCCTGCTGGTGTTCGGTATTTTGATCGCCGTCCATGAGCTGGGGCACTTCCTGGCGGCCAAGGCCTGCGGCGTGCGGGTCAACGAGTTCGCCATCGGCATGGGACCGGTGCTGTGGAAAAAGCAGCGGGGGGATACCCAGTATTCTCTGCGGGCTTTTCCGGTGGGCGGTTTCTGTGCCATGGAGGGGGAAGAGGAGGACTCTGACGATCCGGCGGCGCTGAACCGCCAGGGCTTTTGGAAAAAGCTGATCATTTTTGCCGCCGGCGCGGCCATGAATTTTCTGGCGGGGCTTATTATCATCTTTTGCCTGTATGCGCCGGCGCAGGGGTTCTATCAGCCGGTGATCTCCGGCTTTGCCGAGGGTTGTCCGTTGGAGAGCGCCGACGGCTTGCAGACCGGGGACCGGCTGGTGTCCATCGATGGGGAGCGCGTGTACATTTACAGCGACGTGAGCCTGCTGCTTGGCCTGAATAAGACTGGCACATTCGACCTGGTGGTGGACCGCGGCGGGGAGAAGGTGCGCCTGGACGACTTTGCCATGACGAGACAGACGTATACCGATCAAAGCGGAAATGCGTACAGCGGCTACGGAATATACTTCGGTGCGGCGGCGGCCACCTTCGGCGACAAGCTGGCCTACACCTGGAACAATGCTGTGGATTTCGTGCGTCTGGTGCGGCTGAGCCTGCAAATGCTCTTTACCGGGCAGGCGGGCCTGCGGGATCTGAGTGGCCCGGTGGGGATCGTGTCCACCATGGTACAGGTAGGTGAGCAGGCGGAGACGACCCAGGCGGCGGTGGAGAACATCGCCTACATCGCGGCGCTGATCGCAGTGAATCTGGCGGTGATGAACCTGCTGCCCCTGCCGGCGCTGGACGGCGGGCGGATATTCTTCCTGATCATCAACGCGGCGACCATGCTGCTGTTCCGGAAGCAGATACCGGCTAAATATGAGAACTATATCCACTTCGCGGGACTTATTCTACTGCTGGCGCTGATGGTGGTGCTGGTGTTCAGCGACGTGGGAAAGCTGATCCACTGAGGAGGCGGGGACGGTGACAAGACGCATACAGGTGGGCGCGGTACCGGTGGGCGGCGGCGCGGCCGTAAGCATACAGTCCATGTGCAATACGCCCACGGAGGACGTGAACGCCACAGTGCGGCAGATACACCGCCTGGAGCAGGCGGGCTGCGAGATCGTGCGTGTGGCGGTGCCCACGGAGGAGGCCGCACGGGCCATTCCGAGCATCAAGGCGGCTATACACATCCCGCTGGTGGCGGATATCCACTTTGATTACCGGCTGGCGCTGCTGTGTGTGGACGGCGGTGTGGATAAAATACGCATCAACCCCGGCAACATCGGGTCGAAGGACCGCGTGCGGGCCGTGGCCGACGCCTGCCGGGAGAGGAATATTCCAATCCGTGTGGGCGTCAACGGCGGCTCGCTGGAGAAGGACCTGGTGCAAAAATACGGCGGCGTGACCGCCGAGGCGCTGGCCGAGAGTGCACTGGGACATGTGCGCCTGTTGGAGGAGTGCGGCTTCGGGGATATCTGCATCTCCGTGAAGTGCTCCCGGGTGCCGGTAAACATGGCGGCCTACGAGCTGCTGCACGAAAAGGTGGACTATCCGCTGCATCTGGGCGTCACCGAGGCCGGCACACCGGAGATGGGGGTGCTGAAGTCGGCCATTGGCATCGGCGGACTGCTGTGTCGGGGTATCGGCGATACGCTGCGGGTGAGCCTGACTGCCGACCCGGTGGAGGAAGTAGTGGCCGCCAAGCGTATTTTGCAGGCCTGCGGTCTGCGGCAGACGGGGCCGGACCTGATCGCCTGCCCTACCTGCGGGCGGACGAAGTATGATATGCTGCCCATCGCCCGGGAGGTGGAACGGCGGCTGAAGAGCTGTGACAAGCCCATCACCGTGGCGGTGATGGGGTGTGTGGTCAACGGACCGGGGGAGGCCTCGGCCGCGGACGTGGGCATCGCCGGAGGCAAGGGCGAGGGATTGCTGTTCGCCAAGGGAAAGGTTCTGCGAAAGGTGCCGGAGAACCAGCTGGTGGACGCGCTGTTCGAGGAGATCGACAAGCTGTAATAAGAGAGACGATAGGGGAGAAACATGGCGGAGAGAGTACCGTTTTTTACGCTGTTTGAGAGCTTTCAGGCGCCGCGGCAGCTGCGCCTGCTGCTGCACGATGCCTGCATCATCAGCGGTGCGCTGGATATGGCGGGCCGGACGCTGGAGGTGCAGATAGAGAGCAGTGAGACACTGCCCCAGACGGCGCAGGACGCCCTGCAGCAGATGCTGGCGCAGCAGTATGATCTGCGGCAGGTGCTGCTGCATTTCTGCGGCACCGGCGAGCAAAAGGGCGACAACGGGGTGATCTGGGGCAAGACGATCACCGGAAAGCTGACGCCTATCGGCGAACTGAATATCAAGCAGGGCAGCGCCATTGTGGAGGGCCGGGTATTCAAGGCAGAGTGCTATGAGACACGGCGTAAGGGCATGTGGACGCTGAACTTCAACATCACCGATGAGCGCGGCTCCGTGGCCGTGCGGAAGGCCATGGATGAAAAAGAGGCCAAGGTGCTGGGCGGCGCGATCAACGACGGGATGTGGCTGCGCCTGCAGGGCAAGGTGGAACTGACCTACGACGGGAAGGATATCCTGCTGCGGCCGGTGAATATTATGAAGATCAGCCATACGGCCCGGCAGGACAATGCACCGGAGAAGCGGGTGGAGCTGCACCTGCATACGCAGATGAGCAGCATGGATGCTCTGACGGATGTGGGCAAGGTGGTAAAGCAGGCGGCAGCCTGGGGCCACCCGGCTATTGCCATTACCGACCACGGCACGGTGCAGGCATTCCCAAAGGCGCGGGACGCGGGCAAGGGGAAGATCAAGATCCTGTACGGCGTGGAGGGGTACTACGTCAACAACCTGGACGACCGCATTGCCGTGCACGGTAGGCAGGATCAGGGCTTCGATGACGAGATCGTGTGCTTCGACATTGAAACTACCGGATTGAAGGTACAGCGGGAGGCCATCACGGAGATCGGCGCAGTGGTGCTGAAAAACGGGAAGATCACGGATACGTTTCAGACCTTCGTGAACCCCGGTCGTCGTCTGACGCCGGAGATCATCGGCCTGACGGGCATTACGGATGCCATGCTGGCGGACGCGCCGCCGCCGGAGGAAGCACTGGCGGCGTTTTTGAAATTCGTGGACGGGCGACCGCTGGCGGCCCACAATGCGGAGTTCGACATCGGGTTCATCCGAGCAGGGTGCCGCAGGGCGGGGCTGGAATTCGACCCTACATACATCGACAGCCTGATCCTGGCGCAGAACCTGCTGCCGGAGCTGCACAAACATAAGTTGGACATCGTGGCGGAGCATTTGGATCTGCCCGCCTTCAACCACCACCGGGCGTCGGACGACGCGGGGATGGTGGGGTACATGCTGATACCCTTTTTTGAGAGAATGCGGCGGGAGATGGGAATTTCCCGTCTGCAGGAGATCAACGGGCAGATGGAGAAGCTGCGGCCCCGGGGCGGCGGCAGCCGGCACCCCAAGCATATTATCATCCTGGCGAAGAACAAGCTGGGCCTGAAGCACCTGTATCAGTTGATCTCGGCTTCCAATCTCAAGTATTTCAAGCGTGTGCCCATTATCCCCAAGACGGAGCTGATCGCCCATCGGGAAGGCCTCATTATCGGCTCAGCCTGTGAAGCAGGCGAGCTGTTCCGGGCGGTGGCGGACCGCAAGGACTGGGCGGAGCTGAAGCGCATCGCATCGTTCTACGATTACCTGGAGATACAGCCCATCTGCAATAATATGTTCATGCTTCGCAACGGCGCGGTGCAGTCAGAGGAGGAACTGCGGGAGTTCAACCGTACTATCGTCCGGTTGGGCCGGGAGCTGGGCAAGCCCGTGTGCGCCACCGGTGATGTGCACTTCCAGGAGCCGGAGGACGAGGTATACCGCCATATCCTGCTGGCCAGCAAGAAGTTTGCCGACGCCGACGCACCCCTGCCCATTTACTTCAAGACCACGGAGGAGATGCTGGCGGAGTTTGCCTATCTGGGCGAAGAGGAAGCGCATCGGGTGGTCATCGACGACCCGCGCGGCATTGCCGACCGTATCGAAAATATCGAGCTGCTGCCGCCGGGACGGTTGTTCCCGCCGCGGCTGGAGAATTCGGAGCAGGAACTTCATGACAGAGTGTGGGACAAGTGTCACGAGCTGTATGGCGACGAGCCGCCTCAGCTGATCGTGGACCGGCTGAACGTGGAACTGAAAAGCATTCTGGGCAAGTACGACGTGGTGTATATGTCCGCCCAGAAGCTGGTGCAGCGCAGCCTGGAAAACGGTTATCTGGTGGGCAGCCGGGGTAGTGTGGGGTCCTCACTGGTGGCGTATATGTCCGGCATTACGGAGGTGAACTCCCTGCCGCCCCATTATCGCTGCCCCCAATGCCGCCATACTGAGTTCATCACCGATGGCAGCTACGGCTGCGGCGCGGATATGCCCGATAAGAATTGCCCGATGTGCGGGGCAAAGTACGCTAAGGACGGATTTGACATCCCCTTTGAGACGTTTTTGGGCTACGGCGGCGGTAAGGTGCCGGATATCGACCTGAATTTCTCCGGTGAGTACCAGGCCCGGGCACACCAGCACGCCATTGAGATGTTCGGCAAGACCCAGGTGTTCCGCGCGGGGACCATCGGTACCCTAGCGGAAAAGACCGCCTTCGGCATGGTGAAGAAATACCTGGAGGAACGGGGCGAGACGGCCTCCAACGCGGAGCTGGATCGCCTGACGCTGGGCTGCGTGGGCGTGCGGCGTACTACGGGGCAGCACCCCGGTGGGCTGGTAGTGGTGCCGGATGATATGGATGTGGAGGATTTTACCGCGGTGCAGCACCCGGCAGACGATGCCAACAGCGACACTGTGACCACTCATTTCGAGTATCACTGCATGGAGGACAACCTCCTGAAGCTGGATATGCTGGGACACGATGACCCCACCATGATCAAAATGCTGGAGGACCTGACCGGCGTGAACGCGCGGGCCATCCCCTTGGATGACCCGGATACCATGAGTATTTTCACCTCGTCCAAGGTGCTGGGCTTTGAAAATGACGAGATACTGGGGCCCACCGGCGCCGTGGCTATCCCGGAGTTCAACACCCGGTTCACCCGCGGTATGCTGATGGATACCATGCCCCAGGATTTCAATACCCTGGTACGGTTGTCCGGCTTCTCCCACGGTACCGACGTGTGGCTGGGCAATGCCCGGGACTTGATCGTGGGCGGCACGGCCAGCGTTTTGGAGACGGTGGGCTGCCGCGATGATATCATGTTGTACCTGATCTCCATGGGGCTGGAGCCGAAGATGAGCTTTAAGATCATGGAGGCGGTGCGTAAGGGCAAAGTAAAGAAAAAGGGCTTCGAGGACGGCTGGGAGGAGGCTATGCGGGAGCATCAGGTGCCGGATTGGTATATCGGCTCCCTGGCCAAGATCGGCTATCTGTTCCCTAAGGCCCACGCTGTGGCCTATGTGATGATGGCGTTCCGTATTGCGTGGTTCAAGGTGCATGAGCCGCTGGCCTTCTACGCTACGTTCTTCTCCATCCGGGCCAAGGCCTTCGACGCGGAGTACTGCTGCGCCGGCATGGATGCGGTGAAGCAGAAAATCAGGGAGATCGAGAACAATAAGGACGCCACCGACGTGGAACAGAACCTGCTGGTGACGCTGGAGGTGTGCTATGAGTTCTATCTGCGGGGCTTCCATTTTGACACCATTAGTATTTACGACTCCGATGCCACACACTTCAAGATCACGGAAAACGGCCTGCTGCCTCCCTTTGTAACGGTGCGCGGTCTGGGTGAGACGGCGGCGCTGGACACGGTGGAGAAGCGAAAGGGAAAAACCTTCATCTCTGTAGAGGAGTTCGCCACCATCTGCAACAAGCTTAGTAAGACCCATATCGAGCAGCTGAAGGCGCTGGGCGCCTTTGCCGGTATGGCGGATACCAGTCAGGTGACGCTGTTCTGAGACAGCCAAAAGCGCAAAAAAGAAGCACCCGAGCGGGTGCTTCTTTTTCGCACTTTATTCGGCTTTCTGTTTCACGGGGAAGTCGATCTGGGCCAGGAGGACGGCGGCGAACATCACCGCGCAGCCGATGTATTCCCGGGCAGACATCTGCTGTTTGAGAATAATGGCACCGGCGATGACGGCGAATACGCTCTCCAGACTCAGCAGGATGGTGACCACCGTGGGGTTGGAACCCTTCTGCGCCAGGATTTGCAGGGTGTAGCCCACGCCGCAGGAGAAGATGCCCACATACAGCAGGGGCAGGATGCAGCCCCAGATGGCGGCGAAGTCCACGTCCTCGAAGAGGAACATGCACACAGTGGAGATAAGGGCCGCGAACAGGAATTGCAGGCAGCTGAGCTTCACGCCGTCCACGGTGGCGGTGAAGTGGTCGATGACAAGGATATGTATGGTGAAGCACACGGCGCAGGCCAGGATCAGCAGGTCGCCGGGGGCGAGGGAGAATTCACCGTTGATGCACAGCAGATACAGCGCGATCACGGACAGTGCCACGGCGATCCAGACGGGGAGGCTGACCTTCCGCTTGAAGAACAGACCGCATACGGGAACCAGCACCACATACAGCGCCGTCAGGAAGCCGGCCTTGCCGGAGTCAGTGCCGGCCACCATGCCCGCCTGCTGGAAGTTGGAGGCCATGGCCAGCGCCGCACCGCAGCACAGGCCGCCCAGCCACAGCTGCCGGTTGGCGGCCTTTTTCTCGGCGGGGGAGAGGACGGGCTTGTCCTTTTTCAGCTTGTCGCTGATGACGATGACCACCAGCAGCGCCAGCACCGCGATAAAGTAGCGGCTGGCGTTGAAGGCGAACGCGCCGATGGAGTCGGCGCACATATCCTGCGCAACGAAGGCGGTGCCCCAGATGAAGGCGGCCAGAATGGGGAAGACCACCTGCCGCATCTGATTGTGTTTCATGTCAGTGATGTCCTTTCTCTGTTTACTCTTTCTCTTTCGGTGTGCCGGTGTGCCATTGGAATTTGCGTTCCTGATGATGCAGCAGGCGCGTGATATTCTCCCGGTGGCACCAGATCACCAGCGCGGCGATCAGCACGGCCAGCGCCGTGTAGAGGAGGCTGCGGCCGCAGAAGAAAAATGTGGTGACGGGCATGGAGGCGGCGGCGCAGACGGAGCCGAGAGAGACGTATTTCGTCAGCAGCCACAGGGCGGCGAACAGCCCCCAAGCGATGAGTCCTACGCGCCAATCCAGCAGCCACACCAGCGTACCGCCGGACAGGATGCCCTTGCCGCCCTTGAAGCCGAAGAACACCGGGAACATATGACCCAACTCACAGCCAAGGCCACCCAGCAGGACGCCCAACATCCAGTCGCCGGCCAGATAGTCGAAGGCTGCACCGCCAATCAGGCAGGCGATCACTGTTTTACCCATGTCGAAGAGGATGACGCCCAGTGCGTATTTGGCACCGTAGGTGCGGTAGAAGTTGGTCAGGCCCGCATTGCCGCTGCCGTGCTGCCGCACATCGTCCTTGATGATGAAGTGGCTGACCATTACCGAGCCGTTGAGACAACCTAAGAAATAGCCCAGCAGCAATATGACCAGTGAGGCCAGCAGTGTAGCGCCGATGAGATGATTCAACCGTCGTCCTCTCCCTTCTGGCGGATAGTCAGCACGATGGGGGTACCCTCCAGGCCGAACACGCTGCGGAGCTGGTTTTCCAGATACCGCTGGTAGGAGAAGTGGAAGAGCTTTTTGTCGTTGCAGAAGATGACGAAGTGGGGCGGCTTGACGCCCACCTGCGTCATGTAGTAGATCTTCAGGCGGCGCCCCTTGTCCGTGGGTGGCTGAACGCGGGTCTGCGCGTCTGCCAGCACACTGTTCAGCGTGCCGGTGGTGATTCGCATGGCCGCCTGATCGTTGACGTAGTTGATAAGCTCAAAGAGACGGCCCACCCGCTGGCCGGTCAGGGCGGAGATGAACAGAATGGGGGCATAGGGCATATAGCTCAGGTCCCGGCGGATGTCCTCACGCATACGGTCCATGGTCTTGCCGTCCTTTTCGATCAGGTCCCATTTGTTCACCACGATAATGCATGCCTTGCCCGCGTCATGCGCCAGACCGGCGACCTTGGTGTCCTGCTCGGTGACACCCTCCTGAGCGTCGATGAGAATGAGGCAGACGTCGCTACGCTCAATAGCCATGGTGGCCCGCAGAACGCTGTATTTTTCGATGTTGTCATCTACCTTGGACTTTTTCCGCATACCGGCGGTGTCGATGAAATTATATTTGCCGTACTGGTTCTCAAAGTAGCTGTCGATGGCGTCACGGGTGGTGCCGGCTACATTGCTGACGATAACGCGTTCCTCGCCCAGAATACGGTTCGTCAAGCTGGATTTACCTACATTGGGCTTTCCGATAATGGCCACCTGTACCACGTCGGAGTCGTCCTCCTCATCCGTTTCCGGCGGAAAATACTTGATGCATTCGTCCAGCAGATCGCCGGTGCCGTGGCCGTGAACGGCGGAGACAGCCACGGGGTCGCCCAGACCCAGGTTGTAGAACTCATAGAAATCCGGGTCGACCGCGCCCACAGAGTCCATCTTGTTCACCGCCAGCACGATGGGCTTACGGCTGCGCTGAAGCATACTGGCCACCTCCTGGTCGGAGGCAGTCAGGCCGGTCTTGATATCCGTGACGAAGATAATGACGTCGGCGTTGTCGATGGCGATCTGGGCCTGCTCCCGCATGAAGGACAGAATCTGGCTGTCTGTATTGGGCTCGATGCCGCCGGTGTCCACCAGGCGGAACCTGCGGCCCACCCACTCGCTCTCACCGTAGATACGGTCACGGGTGACGCCGGGGGTGTCCTCTACGATGGACAGCCGCCGACCGATGATCTTATTGAACAGCATGGACTTGCCCACGTTGGGGCGTCCCACGATCGCTATCAAAGGTAATGCCATAGTTTATCCCTCTCTTTCCAGCATGGCGTCCAGCAGGTCGCCGCCGTCTATCCCCACGATCTGCACCGGGCAGCCCAGCTCAGCGCTGAGACGCTCCACGGTGTAGTCGTCCAAAAATACGTTTTCGCCGTGCCGCAGCATATGCAGCGGCAGCAGCACCCGGCCCAGATCCGGGACCTTTTGCAGCTGCGCCGACAGGTCCTGACCTGTCAGCAGACCGGCTACGTCGATGGTGTGGCCGAAAAAGTCGTTCTCCACGGCGATCACCTGTCCCCGCAGGGCGGGGAAGTACGCCTTGGCCTGCTCCAGCAGGTATGTCATGAACGGCGCTGCCGCCGTGCCGGTGGCGATGGTGAAGGGGGAGGGCGCTTCAGCGTGCTCCTCCATGCGCATGGCGCTGAGGAAGTCCTGCTCCAGTGAGCGCAGCATACCCACGCCGTTTTCCAGCTGCCGATAGCCCTCGTAGTAGTCCTCTTGGGGCAGATCCAGTCCGGCCCGCAGGAACAGTTCGTCAGCACAGAAGAACCTACGGGTGCCGAAGCGGCGCAGATTTTCCAGCCCGAATTCCTCGGCGATGGCAATGATGTCCCGGGCACAGTCCCTGTCCACGGGTCTTAGCTTGGCCAGACCCTGGCGGTACTTGGTGATACCCACCGGCACAAGAGAGCAGCTGGAGAACTGCCACTCGGTCAAGTCCCGCAGGGTGCGGCGCAGTTGGTCACCGTCGTTCCAGCCGGGGCAAACCACGATCTGCCCGTTCATGACGATACCGGCCTTGCAGAAGGCCTGGATATAGTCCAGCGACCGGGCGGCGTTCTTGTTGCCAAGCATGGTGCAGTGCAGCTGTGGGTCGGTGGCGTGGACGGAGACGTTGATGGGGCTGATGTGCAGGTCAATGATCCGCTGTGCCTCCCGCTCCGTCAGGTTGGTGAGGGTGATGTAGTTGCCCAGCAGAAAGCTCAGCCGTGCGTCGTCATCCTTGAAGTACAGCGTGGAGCGCATACCCGGCGGCATCTGGTCCACAAAGCAGAACAAGCAGTGATTGGCACAGGAGCGCATTTCGTCCATCAGATACGTGTCGAAGTTCAGCCCAAGGTCCTGGCCTTCGGCCTTGCGGCAGGTGACGTGCCGCACGTTGCCTGCCGCCGTTTTCAGCTCAAGGTGCGACAGGGGATCATAGCCGTAAAAACGATAGTCCAGCACATCCACGATGGGGTGGCCGTTGATGGATAGAAGCTGTTCGCCCACCTGAACGCCGGCGCGCTCCGCGGGGCTGTGCCGGTCGATGGCGGTGATGATGGTACTCATAATACGTCCTCACTCATGCAAAATGCGGCCTTATCCACAATAGGACATAATACCACATAATTATCAACTCATTATACCGTTTTTTGACGTGAGACGCAAGCACAATATAGTATAGCCGCCCACAAGCATAAAGTAAAACGATGGATTTTGATACTTCCCATGACAAAAAGTGTGGGAGCAGTAAAAAACAAGAGGGAAGCGATGCTTCCCTCTTGCAAAGGCACAACAGAACTTATTTCGCGGCCACAGACTTGACGACCTTGACCTCGCGGCCGTTGTAGCTGCCGCACTCCGGGCACATTCTGTGGGGGAGATGCAGCGCGCCGCACTTGGCGCACGCCACCAGCGTGGGAGCTGCCAGCTTCCATACGGAAGAACGTCTCTTATTGCGTCTTTGCTTGGATACTTTTCCCTTAGGGACTGCCATGTTGACACCTCCTTGGTCTTAATTGCCTGAGCAGCAATGTAATACAAAAGTAATTCACTCATCCTTCTGCAGCAGCTGTGCCAGCTTCGCCAGACGGGGGTCCACTGCTTTTTTGCATCGGCAGCTCTCCCGGTTCAGGTTCACACCACAGCCGGGGCACAGCCCCCTGCAGTCCTCTGAGCAGAGAAACTTCGTGTCCATATCGAGGATAAAGGCGTCGCGCGCCAACTCCTCCACATCTACCTCGTCGTTATCCAGCAGGATGATGTCGTCGCTTTCGTCAGACTCGCGCGCCTCTGCCAATACGCAGTCGTAGCGTGTCGTCTTGTCCGCGTCGTACGCTTCACCGCACCGGTCACAGATACAATGCAGCGTGGTGGTCAACGTCATTCCGCACAGCAGCAGCCCAGCCTTATTCTCCAGCCGGCAGTCCACAACAACCGGATCGGAAACAGGATAGGAACCGCCGAATTCCAAGTCGGACAGATCCATTTCAAAACGGATGTCCTGCCGGGCATCGGGGGTATGCAGCAGCTTGTTGACGTTCAAACGCATAGTACACCTCACAATGGCACGTGTAGTATTATAGCCGACACAAAATGCCTTGTCAAACATTTTCTTACAAATATTTTGACTTTTTTCAAAAACACGGTACAATAAACAGAGAAACACAGGGGAGGACGCCGTTATGCGGGAGCTGACCATCGGAAAAAATGACGCCGGACAACGGCTGGATAGATTTCTGTCCAAGGCGCTGCCCCTGCTGCCGCCTGCTCTGGCGCAGAAGTACATCCGCATCAAGCGGGTGAAGGTAAACGGCGGACGTGCCCAGCGGGACCAGCGGCTCTGTGCAGGCGATGTGCTGCAATTATACATCAACGACGAGTTTTTCGACAAGCCCTCAGAGGAAAATCTGTTTCTGACGCTGTTCAAGCCGCACCTGACGGTGGTGTACGAGGATGAGCACCTGCTGCTGGCGGATAAGCCCCAGGGGATGGTGGTCCACGCCGACGAGACGGAGAAGGTGAATACCCTCATCAACCACATTCAGGCATATCTGTATCAGAAACGGGAGTGGAACCCCAAGTGGGAAAATGCCTTTACGCCGGCGCTGTGCAACCGCATCGACCGCAATACCGGCGGCATCGTCATCGCCGCTAAGGATGCCGAGACGCTGAGGGTCATCAACGAGAAGATACGGGACCGGGAACTGGACAAGCGCTACCTCTGCATTACCGCGGGCCGGTCGAAAAAGCCGGAAGGCCGGGTGGAGTGCTTCTTGCTGAAAGATGAGAAGAAAAAGCAGGTGTCCGTGTACCATAAGCCGATCCCCGGCGGAAAGACCGCCATTACCGATTACAAGGTGCTGGAGACGCGGGGAGAGCTGAGCTTGGTGGAGATCGGGCTGGAGACGGGCCGGACCCACCAGATCCGCGCCACGATGGCGGACCTGGGCTGCCCGCTGCTGGGGGACGGCAAATACGGCCGTGGGGACGTAAACCGCCGCTACGGCGAGACGCGGCAGGCCCTGTATGCCTACAAGCTGACCTTTGACCTGCCCACGGACGCGGGGCACCTGAACTATCTGCGCGGGCAGAGCTTTACAGTGGAAAATGTGCCCTTCCGGGACAAATATTTCGGCTGAGTGCCGTGCAGCGGATGGCTTTTGCCATCCGCTGTATTTTTTTCGGGGAAAAACGGGAAAATCCATTGACTTTCCCGACGCTTTTATATATAGTGTACTCGCCATCTTTCGACAGAAACGAGCGCGTGAACAGACGCGCTGCCGCCGCGCCGGAGGGGGGCTATTTTACTGATGAATGGAGGAGGATAAATGTCCAAAGAGTTGATTCGCCTGCGGGATCTCTGCATGGCGTTTGACGACGAGCTGGTTCTCGATCACATCAATCTTTACATCAACGATTCCGAATTCCTCACGCTGCTTGGCCCCAGTGGGTGCGGCAAGACTACCACACTGCGGATCATCGGCGGTTTCACCACGCCCACAAGCGGCGACGTGACCTTCGACGGCGAGAGGATCAACGATGTCCCGCCCCATAAGCGGCAGATCAATACGGTGTTCCAGAAATATGCGCTGTTTCCGCATCTGGACGTGTTTGAAAACATCGCTTTTGGCCTGCGTATCGCAAAAGTGCCGGAGGACGAGATACGACAGCGTGTCGGTGAAATGCTGGAGGTCGTCAGCCTGAAGGGCTTTGACCGCCGGCGTGTCGACCAACTCTCCGGTGGTCAGCAGCAGCGTGTGGCGATTGCCCGTGCCCTGGTGAACCGGCCGAAGGTGCTGCTGCTGGACGAGCCGCTGGGCGCGCTGGATCTGCGTCTGCGTAAGGATATGCAGAACGAACTGAAACGTATCCAGCAGCAGATGGGCATCACGTTTATATATGTCACCCACGATCAGGAGGAAGCCCTGACCATGTCCGACACCGTGGTGGTCATGGACAAGGGCCGCATCCAGCAGATCGGCACACCGGAGGATATCTACAACGAGCCGAAGAATGCCTTTGTGGCGGACTTCATCGGCGAGAGCAATATCCTCAACGGCACGATGGTCCGCGACAGGGTCGTGAAAATGTATGGCAAGGAATTCCCCTGCGTGGACGGCGGCTTCGCCGAAAATGAACCGGTGGACGTGGTCATTCGCCCGGAGGATATCGACATCGTGCCGGTGGAGCAGGGCCAGTTGGTAGGCACTGTCACCAACGTGACGTTCAAGGGGATGCAATATGATATCATCGTGGATTTCCGCGGCTTCAAGTGGTTGATTCAAACCACCGATCACTCTCCGGTGGGTGCCCGTATCGGCGTGAAGATCGATCCCGAGGGTTTCCACATTATGAAGAAGAGCGAGTATTCCGGTATGTTCGGCGACTATTCCTCTTACTCCGAGGAATACGAGGAACTGGCGGACGCCGGTGCTGAGCCGGAAGAGGAGGAGAGCGAGGATGAAGAGTAAGCTCTCCCGTTTCGCCGTGCCCTATGTGGTGTGGATGGCTATTTTTGTAGTAGCCCCCATTGTCATTATGGTGGTGTATGCCTTTGCCGGCAGCGAGGGCGGCTTCACGCTGGACAACTTTGTCCAGATGGGCGGTTACGCTGCCGTGTTCGGCCGTTCCTTCAAGCTGGCGCTGATTGCCACGGCTATCTGCCTGCTGTTGGGATATCCTGTGGCGTACCTTCTCAGCCGGGAGGGCGAGCGCTTCCGCCGCACGGCCATGGTACTGATCATGCTGCCCATGTGGATGAACTTCCTGCTGCGGACCTACTCCTGGATGACCATCCTGGAGAACAACGGCCTGCTGAACCAGCTGTTCCAGAAGCTGGGTATCATTGCCCTGTACAACCATCTGACAGGCAGCAGCCTGGAGTATTTTACCATGATCGACACCCAGGGCGCTGTGGTGCTGGGTATGGTCTATAACTACCTACCCTTTATGATCCTGCCTATCTACTCTGTGATTTGCAAGCTGGATTACTCCCTGCTGGAGGCAGCCCGCGACCTGGGGGCCAACACCGTCACGGTGTTCCGCAAGGTCATCCTGCCCCTGAGCCTGCCGGGCGTGCTGTCCGGCATCACCATGGTGTTCGTGCCCTCTGTGTCTACGTTTGCCATCAGCCGTATGCTGGGCGGCGGCACGGAGCTGTTGCTGGGCGACCTGATCGAACGGCAGTTCCTGGGCGGGGCGTATAACCCGCAGCTGGGCGCGGCTATTTCCCTGGTGATGATGCTGATCGTCGTTGTCTGTATGCTGGTGATGAACCGCTTTGGCGAGGGCGAGGAACAGGCGGTGATGCTATGAGACAGAGAAAGGGCAACTCCGTCGGCGATCGCCTGCTGATGATCCTGGTGGGCCTGTTCCTGTACGCACCCATCATCATCCTGATCGTCTTTTCCTTCAACGCCGGCAACAGCTCCAGCGTGTGGAAGGGCTTTTCCCTCCACTGGTACGCCGAGCTGCTGAACGACCGGCTCATTATGCACAGCGTGTATACCACGCTGCTGGTATCCCTGCTGGCTACCGTCATCGCCACCGTGGCGGGCACCTTTGCCGCTATCGGCTTTTACGGTATGCGACGCCGGGCGCGCACCGGGCTGATGGCCGTGAACAACATTCCCATGATGAACGCGGACATCGTCACCGGCGTCAGCCTGTGCCTGCTGTTCGTGGTGTTCTTCAACGGATGGCACAGCTTCGCCGTGTGGGTCAACGGCTGGCAGTCACTGGTGGTGCTGCCTGAGCGACTGACCCTGGGCTTTGGCACACTGTTGATCGCCCACATCTGCTTCAACATCCCCTACGTCATTTTGTCCGTGGGGCCCAAGTTACGGCAGATGGACCGCAATTTGGTCGATGCGGCCCAGGACTTGGGCTGCACCTGGATGCAGGCCTTCTGGAAGGTCATCATTCCGGAGATCAAGCCCGGTATCGTCTCCGGTGCGCTGACGGCTTTCACTATGTCCATCGATGATTTCATCATCAGCTACTTCACGGCGGGTACATCCTCCTCCACGTTGGCCATGACCATCTACGGCATGACCAAAAAGCGCGTCAGCCCGGAGATCAACGCCGTATCCACGCTGCTGTTCGTCACGGTCATCATCCTGCTGGCCATCATCAACCTGCGGGAGAACCATGCCGAGCATCACCGCAATGTCCATCACGAGAGCGCTACGTTCGCTCCTGCGCCGAAGAAATATTCCGGATTGGGCAAGAAGATCGCCGCAGGCGCTATGGCCTGTGTGCTGTTGGCGGTACTGATCGTCACCGGTGCCGCGGCCCGCAGCGAGCGCGTGGTCAATGTGTGCTCCTGGGGCGAGTATATCGACGAGTCCCTGATCACCGAATTCGAGGAGAAGACCGGCATCCGTGTGAACTACCAGACCGCCGAGAGCAACGAGGCGCTGTACTCCCTTATCAAGATGGGCGGCGCGGACTTTGATGTGATCGTACCCTCCGACTATATGATCGCCCGGCTGATCCAGGAGGATATGCTGGCGGAGCTGGACTACGCCGCCATCCCCAATTTTCAGCTGATGGACCCCCAGTTTACCCATCTGTGCTTCGACCCGGAGAATAAGTACACCGTACCCTACACCTGGGGCAGCGTGGGCATTATCTACAACACCACTATGGTGGATGAGCCCATCACCAGCTGGGGCGCTATGTTCGACGAGAAGTACGCAGGGCAGGTGCTGATGATCAACAACTCCCGCGACGCGCTGATGGCCGCCCTGTGCTATCTGGGCTACGACATCAACACCACCGATGAGGGACAGCTGACCGAGGCCTTTGAGCTGGTGAAGAATGCCAAAGACAAGGGTGTGTATCAGGCCTTCGTCATGGACGAGGTCTTCGGCAAGATGGAGGGCGGCAACGCGGCCATCACCATGTACTACGCCGGCGACTATCTGACTATGCTGGAGAATAACGAGGACCTGGCCTTCGTCATTCCCGAGGAGGGCAGCAACTGGTTTGTGGATGCCATGTGTGTGCTCAAGTCCAGCCAGCATAAGGACGAGGCCTATGAGTGGATCAACTTTATCGCCTCTACCGACAGTAACCTGGCCAATATGGACTACATCTGGTATGCCTCTCCCAATGCCGAAGCGTTGGCGGAGTATCCCGCGTACTACGAGGAGCAGTATGGCGAGCCGCTGGACGAGGAGATCTACAACATCATGGCCATTCCCGATGAGGAGCGCGAGCGCTGTGAGATCTATGTCAATCTGCCACAGGAGACGCTGAAGTTCTACGATAAGCTGTGGACACAGTTGGGCGTCTGACATTCGCGGTTTTTTTCCGCCCCGCGTATAGGCAAGAAATGTATTTTTTAAAGAAAAGCGCTTAATTGGAGGAATTGCTATGATCGAAGTAGGTATGACCTATACCGCTGAAAAGACCGTTACCCCGGATATGACCGCCAAGGCCATCGGCTCCGGCGGGCTGGAGGTGTTCGGCACCCCCTTTATGATGGGCCTGATGGAGTACGCCGCTATGCAGTGTGTGCAGCCGGAGCTGCCGGAGGGCAAGGGCACCGTGGGCGTGGAGATCAGTTCCAGTCACCTGGCGCCCACGCCGGTGGGCATGAAGGTCACCGCCACTGCCGAGGTGACGGGTATCTCCGCCAACGGCAAGATGATCACCTTCAAGGTCACGGCCCACGATGCCGAGGGTATGATCGGCGAGGGGACCCACACCCGGGCCATTATCGACAACGCCCGTTTCCTGCAAAAGTGCAGCGACAAGCTGGCACGCGTATAAACCACAAAAAGCCGCCCGTAGGGGCGGCTTTTTTCTTGTCACAGGCAGCTATATTTGGTATAATAAGACGATACTATGACCGGGGGAGGGGAGAGAACGATGCGCGTTTTGGCCACCATCGGGTTTTCCTTCTCTGCCGGTGTCTTCCTGACGGCATTGCTGCCCTGGACCGGCTGGCAGCTGTATGCCGCCGGGGGCGTTTTGCTGCTGGTGCTTGCGTGGCTGTTTGCTGTACGCAAGCAAAAATATTTTCGCCGGGGGCTGCTGATCCTGCTGCCGCTGGCGGTATCGCTGGCCTATTTTGCCGGGTATGATCACCTGGTGCGCCAGCCGATAGAGGACCGCTGTGGTGCGGCGTCGGACTTTACCGCAACCGTTTGTGATTGGCCGCAGGCCACGGAGCGCGGCGCCAGGGTCACGGTGGAGCTGGAGGGCTATCATCGGGCCAGGGCCGTGCTGTATGGCGAAGCGGAGCTGCTGGCGGCCCGACCGGGCGACACGGTCACGGGCACGGCCCAGTGGCAGTCTGCCGCCCATTTCGACAGCGATGATGTGACCCATTTTAACGCCCGGGGCGTGTATGCGCTGCTGTATGGCCGTGAGGATGTGCGTCTGTCGGCGGGTGATGGGGACGCCCTGCGCTGGCTGCCCCAGCGGGCGGGCAAAGCTTTCCGCGAGAAGGTGGCCGCCATCTGGGATGACCCGCGTGTCAGCGGATTCCTGACAGCGGAGCTTACTGGTGATAAGTCCGCTATGGACGATGGAGACTATCTGGCCATGCAGGAGACGGGCCTGGCGCATCTGTTCGCGGTGTCCGGCCTGCACTGCGCTTTTCTGGTGACGCTGCTGGCGCTGCTGATCTCCCGGCGGCAGAGACTGCTGTGCGCCGTGACCATTCCGCTGCTGCTGTTTTACATGGTGATGGTGGGCATGAGCCCCTCGGTGGTCCGTGCCTGCATCATGCAGATATTCCTGCTGATCGCGCCGCTGTTCCGGCGGGGCAGTGACCCTCTGACCAGCTTGGCTGCCGCACTGCTGGTGATCCTGCTGTGCAATCCCTTTGCCGCCGCCAGCGTCAGCTTGCAGCTGAGCTTTTCCGCTACGCTGGGTATGGTGCTGCTGTCACCCCGGCTGTACAAGCTGCTGACCGGGTGGTATAAGGGAAAATGCCGTCCACTGCGGGCCGCGTTGTGCTTCGTCGCGGCGAACCTGTCCGCCACCCTCAGCGCCGTGGTGTTCACTGCCCCACTGACAGCCTGGTATTTCCGCATTTTCGTGCTGGTAGCGCCGCTGTCCAGCTTATTGGCGGTGCCTGCGGCGGGATGGAGCTTCATGGCTGCCTTTGTGACGGTGCTGCTGGGCTTTGTGTGGCTGCCGCTGGCCAGCCTGCTGGGTTGGATCTCCTGGGCGCTGGTGCGGTACATCCTGTGGATCGCCAACGGCATGATGTCCTGGCGCTATCACGCGGTGTATTTCACCAATCCCTATCTCATCTACTGGCTGCTGTTTTTGTACGCGGCCTTTATCGGCTGTGCCGCCACGCCGGACGGCAAGCGGAAATACCTGCTGGCATCGGCATTGTCGGTGCTGACGCTGACGGCGGCCATCTGGGTCAACCGTCAGGACTATCAGTACGGCGTACTGACCGCCCTGACGCTGGATGTGGGACAGGGCGAGAGCGTCATTCTGACCTCCGGCGGTGAGACGGCACTGGTGGACTGCGGCAGCAGCAACAGCTATAAAGACCCCGGCGGTCTGGCTGCCGACACGCTGCACAGCATGGGCGTCCGGGAACTGAGCGCTGTGGTGGTGACCCACTATCACGCCGATCACACCAACGGCTTGTACGAGGTGCTGCGCCGTATCCCGGTGCAGACGATCTACCTGCCGGACATCGAGGATGAGTATGGCGTTCGGGAACGTCTGGTGTCGCTGGCGGAGGAGAAGGGCGCGCAGGTGACCTATGTGACGAAGGAGACGGCCGATACGCTGGGCGATACCATTTTGACCATCTATCCGCCGGTGCAGTCCGGCGGCGATCTGAACGAGCTGGGTCTGACAGCGCTGGCCAGTGCCGGAGACTTTGATCTGCTCATTACCGGCGATATGTCCGGCAGCACCGAGAAAAAGCTGGTGGAAACCTATGCCTTGCCGGATATAGAGGTGCTGGTGGTCAGCCACCACGGCTCCCGGTATAGCTCAAATATACGCTTTTTGAAGGCGGTGACGCCGGAGGCGGCGGTCATCAGTGTGGGCGATAACAACTATGGCCACCCGTCGGAGGAGACGCTCCAGCGGCTGCTGGCAATTGGGGCGGATATCTGGCGCACAGACCAGCAGGGAACCATCCGCATCACCGTGAACGGAGGATAGCATGGCAAAGGAGAAAAAAGAAAAGACCCCCGGTTATGAGGAATTCCACGACGCGCTGCAAAGCGGCGCCGTGAGGAATGTCTATATATTCCACGGCAAGGAAACGTACCTGATGCAGCAGGCGGTGGCGGAGCTGCAAGCACGGCTTGTGCCGGCGGGCTTTGAGGAGTTCAACTATCACAGGCTTGCAGGCAAGGGCCTGACTATGCAGGAGGTCGTCGAGGCGGCGGAGGCCATGCCTATGATGGCGGAGCGCACCCTGGTCACGGTGGAGGATATGGACCTGTTCAGGCTGGACGAGGCCCAGCGGGGAGCGCTGGTGGCGTTGCTGGAGGACTTCCCGGAGTACTGCACGCTGGTGTTTTTGTACCGACAGATACCGTATAAGACAGATGTCAAGCTAAAAAAGCTCACGGCGGCCCTGGCGGAGCGCGCCCAGGTGATTGAGTTTGCCCAGCAGGGACAGCAGAAGCTGCAAAAGTGGGTGCGCCGCCGTTTTGCCGCTGCCGGGAAGGATATCGATGCAGGCACGGTAGACCATCTGCTGTTCACCTGCGGCAGCCTGATGACCGGTCTGGTGCCGGAAATCGCCAAAATCGCTGCCTATGCCAGGGGAGCGAAAATCACAGCGGCGGATATCGCCGCTGTGGCGGACCCTGTGCTGGATGCGCGGGTGTTCGACATGACGGACGCAGTGGCGGCTCGTGACTATGACAAGGCGGCGGAATACCTTGCAGAGCTGCTGCGGATGCAGGAGGAGCCTATCCGCATTCTGGCGGCATTGGGAAAGACGCTGCGGCAGCTGTATACAGCCCGGCTGGCGATCGACGGCGGCAAGGACGTGCTGTGGCTGAAGGATTTGTGGCGTATGAAGTCCGATTACCCAGCTAAAAAACTGATGCAGTCGGCTCGGGGTGTGCGGCGCAGCTGGTGCCGTGAGGCGGTGAAGCGCTGTCAGACACTGGACCACCGTATGAAGAGTGAGCGAAACATGGACAGTGAGGGCGAACTGAAGCTGTTCCTCATGGAATTGGCAGGTGTGAAGTGAAGCCGCGGGTCAGGGAAGTCATCGTAGTAGAGGGGCGGTACGACAGAAATACGCTCCTACAGGCAGTGGATGCCGCTGTAGTGGAGGTGGGCGGCTTCGCCCTGTTCAACGACAGGGAAAAGGCGGCGTATCTCCGCCGTCTGGCGGAGGCGCGGGGCGTGATCCTGCTGACCGACCCGGACGGCGCGGGCTTCGTGCTCCGCAGCCACCTGAAGGGGCTGCTGCCCCCGGACAGAGTAAAGCAGGCGTATGTCCCCGACGTGTACGGCAAGGAGAAGCGCAAGAGAAAGCCGGGGAAGGAGGGCAAGCTGGGCGTGGAAGGTATGACGCCGCAGGTGCTGACGGACGCTCTTCGCCGCGCCGGTGCCACCTTCGAGGGGGAGGACGCACCCCGCCGCTCCGCCGGTATTACGAAGGCGGATCTTCTGGACAAGGGACTGATCGGCCCCGGCTCCGCCGAAAGGCGGGCAACGCTGCAAAGGGAGCTGGGGCTGCCCGCACGGCTGACCGCCAACGGGCTTCTGGAGGCGTTGGATCTCCTGCTGACCCGGGAGGAATTTGACGCCCTGTGAGTTTTTTGCAGGAGGGAGGGCAAACCTCTTGCAATTCCCCTCATGGGCGGTTATAATTAAAAATTGCTTTTGCACAATATTACGATATACAAGGAGTGTGAGAAAGATCATGGCCGAGGAAATCAAGACCCCCGAAACGGAGGAGTCCGGCAAAAACTTTATTATCAATTTCATCGACGAGGACATCGCAGAGGGTGGTCAGTTCCAGGGAATGACCGTCCACACCCGTTTCCCGCCGGAGCCTAACGGCTATCTGCATATTGGACACTGCAAGGCGCTGACCATCGACTTCGGCACCGCCGAGCGGTATAACGGCCTGTGCAACCTGCGTATGGACGACACGAACCCCACCAAGGAGGACGAGGAATTCGTGGAGGCCATCAAGCAGGACATCCACTGGCTGGGCTTCGACTGGGGAGACCGGTTCTTCTACGGCAGCGACTACTTTGAGGAGGATTACCGCCAGGCGGTGCTGCTGATCAAAAAGGGGCTGGCCTATGTGTGCCAGCTGACACCGGAGGAGTTCAAGGCCAACCGCGGCGACATCGGCATCCCCGCCGTATCGCCCTACCGGGATCGGCCCATCGAGGAGAGCCTGGACCTGTTCGCCCGTATGCGGGCCGGGGAGTTCCCCAACGGCGCCATGACGCTGCGGGCCAAGATCGACCTGGCCAGCGGTAACTTCAATATGCGCGATCCGGTCATCTACCGTATCAACCACATGAGCCACCACCGGCAGGGAAACAAGTGGTGCATCTATCCCATGTACGACTTCGCGCATCCTATTCAGGATGCGCTGGAGGGCATCACCCACAGCCTGTGCTCGCTGGAGTTTGAGGCGCACCGGCCCCTGTACAACTGGGTCATCGAGCACTGTGAGCTGCCTGCCCATCCCCGGCAGATCGAGTTTGCCCGGTTGGGCATCGACCACACGGTGATGTCCAAGCGGAAGCTGCGCAAGCTGGTGGAGGAGAACTATGTCTCCGGCTGGGACGATCCCCGTATGCCCACGCTGTGTGGCCTGCGCCGCCGGGGATACACCGCCGCCGCCATCCGCAGCTTCTGCGAGCGCATCGGCGTGGCCAAGTCCCCCAACACCATTGAGTACGGCTTCCTGGAGCACTGCCTGCGGGAGGACCTGAACGCCCACGCGGAGCGAACCATGGCGGTGCTGCACCCGGTGAAGCTGACGGTGACCAACTATCCCGAGGGCAAGAGCGAGGTATTCACGGTGGAGAACAACCCCACCGACCCGGCGCAGGGCACCCATGAGATCACCTTCTCGCGCCATCTGTGGATCGAGGCGGAGGACTTTATGGAGGTGCCGGTGCCCAAGTACAAGCGACTGACCCCCAACGGTCCGGAGTGCCGGCTGAAGGGCGCGTATCTGGTGCAGTGTACCGGCTGTGTGAAGGACGCGGACGGCAACGTCACCGAGGTGCTGTGCACCTATGATCCGGAGTCCAGCGGCGGTGATCCCGCCGACGGCCGCAAGGTCAAGGGCGCCACGCTCCACTGGGTGGACGCGGAGAACTGCATGGACGCGGAGGTCCGGCTGTACGACAATCTGTTTTCTGACGAGCAGCCCGACGGCCCGGACAAGGACTTCCTGGATTGCCTGAACCCGGAGAGCCTTACGGTGCTCACCGGCTGCAAGGTGGAGCCGGAGATGCGGAAGGTGGCGGAGGCGTTCGACAAGCAGGCCGACCGCACCGGCGTCAACGCGCCCACGTTCCAGTTCATGCGTGTGGGCTATTTCTGCCTGGACAACCGTGACAGCTCCGCGGCGCACATGGTGTTCAACCGCAGTGTGTCGCTGAAGGACAGCTTTAAGAAGTGAGAAAAAGCACCCCTCCGGGGGTGCTTTTTTTCATGGAAGCGAGACGAAAAAAGCAGCACCGGGAGGTGCTGCTTTTTCATGTGTGATTTAAGCGCCGGACCTCGAAGGAGGTCTCGGCCAGGGTGCTGTCGACAGTGCCCACCTGAAGGGTCACGGTAAAGATGCCCGAAGCACTGTCGTAGCGCAGACTGACATCGCGGACCCGAAGACCCCGGGGATAGGCGGCGCTGCTGAGCAGTCTGGTGCTGCCCAGGGTGAGCTGGCCGTCGGCATCCACATGAAAGGCGGCGCCCTCGCCCTCCACGCTGCCCAGATCCTGAATGAAGATGTGGTCCAGGCTGCCGTCCGCGCCGGGGGTCACGGTGCCGCAGAAGCGCAGCTTGTCGCTGATAACGCTGGTAAGGGTGGAGCACAGCTCCTGGGCCTCGGACAGCTGCATGGAGCTGTTGTAGGTGCGGCCGGCGAAGCGGACGCCCACGGTCAGCAGGGCGCTGACGAGCAGGACGATGAGAACGGCGCACAGCAGCTCCGTCAGGGTGAAGCCGCGGCGGTCACGAAGCTTGTTCATGGCGTGACCTCCTCGTAATAGAGGCAGCCGTTGTCCTCATAGACCTGCACGGTGGTGCGGCCGCTGCGGGTGCCGCCGCCGGAGGCGGTCAGGGCAGCGGTGCCGTTCGACACCGCGCTGCTGTAGTGGAAGGAGATGTCGGCGGAACGGACCTTAGCGTTGATCTTGGCGGCGGAAACGGCGGCGGTGGTCAGAAACACGAAGGTCAATACGATGATCAGGATGGAGACCAGCGTCTCTACCAGTGTTTCGCCGCGGGTGCTGTTCAGCTTTTTGATACGACCGCCTCCTTTTCGATGGTGGCGTTATCCGGCGACCAGGAGATCGTTGTCGTGGTCGTGGTGACGTCGCGGACCAAGAGATCGCCGCCGCTGACGGTGCTGATAGTGGGATCGGCCTTGTTTTCGCGGAGCGTCAGCACCAGGCGGCAGTCACTGTCGCCGCCGTCGGCCAGGTGCAGGACGATGGTGATGTCGTAATTGGGCGCCATGGTAAAGACGGCGGAGACATCATCCAGCCCGTCCACGGAGAGGGTGATGGTGTCGGTAAAGCTCTTGCCGCTGTCCCTGTCCACGGCGGCCTTGCCGGCCTTGAGCCATGCGGCCGTAAACCCGGTGGGCGAGGTCGTTTCGCGGCTCGTTTCGGTGGAGGTGTCATTGGTATAGGTGGTCTTCACCGTCTCCTGGACAAAGGAGGCGTTCAGGATATCATCACGCAGCAGACGGGCCGCGGAGCTGACCGTCAGATACGCCTGCCGGGCAGCCCGGTCATTCTCCAGACGGCGGGCCGAGGAGGTGGCGGCGGTGAGGATCACCGCACTGACCATACTGGCCGCCAGCAGCAGAAGGAGGGCCATCATCAGCGTGGCGCCCTGTTGGTTTTTCAGTTTGTGCACGGGAGGGCCTCCTTTCTGCGGTGGGTCATGGAAGGGTGTCCGGTGACGGCTCGGGCGTGGGATCGGTGCCGGAGCTGCTGTCCGGGGCGGATGGATCGTCGGAGGGCGTGCCCTCAGGGTCCTTGCTGCCGGAAGCGGGGATATCGGCGTCCGGGACGGTGGGGGCACCGCCGCTGTCCGTCGTTTTGGGCACGGCGGTGAAGGCCGTGTCGGCATACAGCGGCTGGGTGATGTCCGGCGTCCAGCTGATACCGGCCTCGGGGATGTTGTGGTCCGCCAGCAGCTGTCTGAGGGCCTCCACCGAGGGGGCGGAGCCGTAGGGGACAGACAGGGGGAGCGCCTGCCCATCCACCCAGAGGGTGGCGGTCACCCGGGTGTCCTCCTCCGTCAGGGTGTAGGGAATGGACAGGGTGAAGGCGTGGTTTTCGGCGTCCGTCAATGTGACGGTGAGGGTGATCTGGCCTTGGCTGCGCCCCTTGACCGTCAGGGGACGGTAGGTGAAGGCGCTGGTGGTGTCCTTTGCCGGTGTGCCCACGGTGACGCGGAAGTCGTCGTTCTCGGCGCGGAACACGTCGGGATGGAGGACGGAGGTGTCCTCGTCGTTGGAGACGGGCATGGGCCGGAGGACGTACTCCGTGGCGTCGGCGCCGCCTTTGACGGTGACGCCGGAGACGGAGAGACCGTCAAAGGTGGCGGCGCTGCCCCGGCTGTACAGGTACAGCTTGGCACCGGCGTAGGCGGGGCGGTCGGTGTACGGCGCGCCGGAGGGCACGTCGTCCGTGAAGGCCGTGCCGTCCCGATCCATGACGCCCTGCCAGTAGACTGAGGGTTCGCCGGAGGTGTTGGCGATTCCCAGCACGCCCTGCATGCGGACGGGGATAATGAGGGGCAGCTGGCTGGTGAAGGTCTCGCCGCCGGGGGCAGTGTAGGCGGCGGTGATCAGGGTGCGGTCCTCACCCTCGCCGGCGGCGGTGAGGGTGACAGATGCCGTGCCGCCGGCATCAACGGCGGGGGCAGAGGCTGTGAGGACACTGTTGCCGTGCTGGGGCGTGACTGTCCATTCGACATCCAGTGCGCTGCCGCGGCTGTCGCGGGCGGTGAGCGTTAAATTACAGGTGTCACCGACAAAGAAGTCATCGCCGGGCAGGCCGTCCACGGAGATGTCCAGCGTGGAGGTGACGCTCACCAGCAGTCGGGCGGTATAGCCGCCCATTGTGGCGAAGACCTCGGTAGAGCCGACCGACAGGCCGGTGAGGGTCACAGTGTAGCTGTGCCGGACGTCCGCCGGGGGCGTCTGTGCCTGCGGTACGGAGACGTCCACGATGCCCTTGCGGGAGCAGGTGATGACGGGGACGGCGTCAGCGTCGGTGTCCTGGGTGAAGTGCAGCGACAGTGTGACGCTGGGGGTGGTGATACGGTCCAGCGAAAGGACGCCGCTGCTCCAGTACAGGCCGCGGGAGGGCCATTCGCCGTAGTGCAGGCAGGCGGTGCCCTGGGTCAATACGGTGGGGAAGGGGTAGTCCTGTCCGAGGAGGGCTGCCGCACTGCCGGGGAAGCTGTATTTGCCGTGGGCCGACTGGCCGTTTTCCTCTGTGGTGACCCAGTGGAAGCTGCCGTCGTCGCTGCCGCCGTTCAGCAGCGCGGTGAAGCGCTTTCCGTCGATGTCCGCACGGCCGGACATCTGCTCGTAGCTCAGGGCCCTCAGGCCGTTGATGTTGTAGGGGCTGCTGCCGGTGTTCCAGGTGTACTTGGACAGATAGCTCAGATCGCCACGGAGCATATCCATCCGCGCGGCATCGGTGTTCAGCAGGGTGGCCAGGGAGTAGTAAGTGTACTGTCCATTGGACTGGGTAGACTTGCCGTAGAAGGTGGGGAGGCTGCCGAAGTAGATCGCGGCGCTGCTGTCCAGGTAGTAGCAGTTGTTGATGGTCAGCCGGGCGGTGCCGCCGTTCACGCCGGCGCGGTCGGCGATGCTGCCGATGAGGGAGATGCCGGTGATGGTGCCCTCCATGGCAGGGAAGGTCACGTAGGTGTAGCAGTTGTTGTAGGTGGGTTGGCCGTCCTTGCTGCCGGAGAAGTTGGAGAAGGTGGCGGAGAAGCCGCTGCCGCCGATGCCGCCGATGTACACGTAGGTGTCCGGGCCGGCCTCCGCGCCGCCCTGGGTCATTTTGACGGATTTAGGCGTCGACTCATAGCGATCCACGAAGGAGGTGTTGGAGCCATCACCGGTGAGGATGCGCTCGTTCAGCAGATCGTTGGCGACGGTGATGCTGCCGCCGGTGTAGCAGTCCGACACATCATAGCGGACGCCGCCCACCAGGCCGCCCACGCGGACATAGTTGCCCCACTGGGCCTTGTTCATGGCGCCGGTGTTTGTTTCACTGGCGTAGCGGTGGGTACAGTTGATATTCAGCTTGACCACGGCGGAGCACCTGTTCAGATTGGCGCTGGATACGCCCACCAGCCCGCCGATGGCGGCTTCGCCCAAGAACTGCCGGTTTTTGCTGTTGTCGGTCACGGTGTAGCCGGCGATAGCGCAGTTGCTGATGGTGCTGACCTTCGTCTTGTCCTTCAGGTTTTCATCATAGTCGTAGGCGATGCCTACCAGACCGCCCAGGGCGTAGGAGGTGGCGTAATTCTCCGGCCCGGTGGCACCGGAGGCGGGGGTGGCGTCGGTCTTGCGCTGGATAACGGCGTCGTTGTCGCTGTAGAGCACGATGTTTTTGATCTCCGCGCCGGCGGTGGTACCGAACAGACCCACGTTGTAGCAATGGGAGGTGATGTTCACATTCTTGATGTAGTAGTTGCCGCCGTCGTAGATACCGCCGAACCAGTTGTACAGCGTCAGATCATAGGTTTCATTGCCCCTGTTCAACTGGCCGTTGTTCACCGCACCGGCAATGGGGTGGAAGTCATAGTTTGCGGCCGTGCCGTCGGCGGCGGTGCCGTGTCCTGCACCGTTGAGGTCGTGGGTCTGCTGCCAGGTGAGGATAGGACGGGGGCCGCCGGTGCTGTCGCCGGCCAGCGCCATCGCCTTTGTCTGCAGCGCATTGTCGCGGCGGTTGGTGTATTGCAGATAGGGATAATACTTGTAGTCACTATTACTGCCTGTGACATCGCGCGTCGTGCTGCCCTGACTGTCGATATAGCTCCAGTTAATGTATTGCAGCTGCTCTATGGAGCGTACCTGGTAGGGCTTGGAGGCCGTTCCCGGCGCATTGCTGGAGGACAGGGCGAAGGCATCGGCAAAGAAGGGGCTGACGGTGTAGGTCAGCGCGGCGTCCTCGTGGGTCAGCGTCCAGGCATCGTTGGCCTGGGTGCCGCTGGTCAGGTGCAGACCGTCATCGGAGGTCTTGTAGGTGACGAAATTGAATTCCGGCATCTGCCGGTGCAGGTCATCGGCCGCCGCGGTATAGCGAGTGCCGGTCATGGTGATGCCGGTGGAGAGCACAGGCTCGGTGGTGCTGCCGGCGGACCAATAGTAACCGTAGCCGTAAGCGGTGACGGTGCCGCCGTCGTCATGGGAGACACAGAGACTGCTGTTGGTCTTGTATTCGCCGTCCTGGACACCGATCGAGGAGAAATAGTAGCCGCTGCCGGTGGGCTTGGACTCATATTCCCAGTACAGCAGGCCCAGAACGCCCATATCGACAGGTGTCACCCAGTCGCCGTAATGGACGCGGCTGCCGTTGTGGCCGGCGACGATGCCGGGATAGGGGTAGGCCTTGCCGGCGGAGTCCAGGGTCTTATCGTGCTGGAAGGTATTGGCGGCGGAGACGGCGCCAAAGCCGCCCAGCCGGGTGACCATGCCGCGCAGGGCCGGCTCGTTCACCGGAGCTGCGCCGGATCTGTCCGTGTACTGGTATAGGTGAACGCTGTTTACAAAGCGGTATGTGCCGCCGTTGAGGTAGCAGCAGCCGGATACGCCGCCGGCAGTGGGGGCAAAGCCGTGAATATCCGCATTGGGTGAAGTCATGGCTGTGGCGCAGTAGCTGGCGCGGAGGGAGCCGGTGTTGCTGCCGGCAAAGCCGCCCAGCGTCACGCCGCCGCCGTTGATCGTGCCGATCTCAATGTCGGCCATGGCGTAGCACTGCTGGACAACGCCGCTGTTGCCGCCAGCGAAGCCGCCGGCGCAGAGCGTGGCATACAGGCTATTGGCGAAAAGGCTCGGTGCGCTGACGCCGGAGGCGCGGACCGTACCGCTGTTGCGTCCCACCAGGCCGCCCAGATACAGGATACTGCCGTGACGGGCGTCGCCGTTCACGGAGAAGCCCGCGGCGGCGCAGTTGTAGACCGTGCCCTCGTTGCAGCCGGTCAAGGCGCCGATGCAGGCGGTTTGCAGAGAGAGCTGACCTTCCAGAGAAACGGTACGATCCTTATTGGCGGTGAGCAATATGATATTGCGCAGGGTGCCCCGGTTCAGACCGAACATACCGACATAGCTGGTGCCGTCGGTGTTGACGGCGCTGGTAAAGGAGGGCGCTGCGATGGTATAGCCGCCGCCGTCGTAGGTGTGGATGAAAGGCTTGCCGTCAGCGGCACCGATAGGCGGCTGCGTGTGCACCGTGAGACGGGCGTAGCTGTTGTAGTCGATGGGGCGCTCCTGCTGGAAGACGGCTGTCTTGTCCAGCAGGGTACGGTAGGTGTCGTAATACAGGCTCAGGTCGTGCAGATGACGGGCCGTGCGGATGCCAACCTCCGCCGGGGCGCTGGGCAGGGCGGCGCTCTGGATCACGCGGCAGGCGAAGTGGGGATTGAAGAAGTAGGAGATGTCATCCACCGTCACCTGACGGTAGAAGGCGGGGGACACCTCACTGGTATAGACCAGCGCATCGGGCAGGCGTACCAGCCAGTATTCGCTGTCGAGTTTGATGGAATTCCGCAGGGTGGCGGTGCGTGCCGTATCGCCCAGGGTATAGGCGACGGTGATGGCGTCCGTGGGCTGGGCGCGGTAGACCATGCCGTAGCCGTCGTCCACGACGGTGCCGCCGGAACGGAGGGTGGAGCGGTTGGCACCCAGGAAACCGTAGGTGCCGTCGCTGTATTTTTCATAGTAGGCCAGTGCGCCGGACTCGAAATCCGCCTGCCAGTCGCCGTAGTGGGGCAGACCGGTGAGCCGGGGGTAGGAGTAGGTGCTCAGGCCCATGTTGTCCATGAGATTGTAGGCCACGGTGTCGCTTGTCTCCGCGGTAAAGGCGGTGCCCAGGACCTTTACGCCCTCTGCGCGGTTCTGGCCGCTCCATTCGGCGTAATTGACGAAGCTGGTGCCGGACAGATCGTTCCGGCTGGGGAACAGGTAATAGACAGCGTCTATGTCGGCGGGAGCCGTGCCGGCAGCGGGGGGCTTGAAGGTGGAGTAGGTCAGCTTCATGTCGGCGCCCAGGCGGACGCAGGCACTGTAACAGGCCTTGAGGCTGTCGCCGCCGGAGAGCTCGCCGCCGGAGAGACCGGCGGTGGTGCCGGCGCTCTGGAAGCCGGCGGCGTAGCAGTTGGACAGGGCGATATTGGCGGTGCCGTTGCAGGCGCCTATCAGGCCGCCGGCGACGCCGTTATTGGCGGCGGCGTACAGGTAGCAGTCCGCGTAGGAATGGTCCACAGTCAGAGCAGCACTGTCCGTATTGCCCACCAGGCCGCCGGCATAGCGGACGCCCTGAATCACGGTAGCCGCGAAGCTGCGGCGGATGGTCAGCGTGCCGTCGCAGTATCCTGCCAGACCGCCCGCCGTGCTGCCGCGGAGCCAGATGTCCTGTTCGGTCTTGGTGCTGAGTTTGTCGCGGGTGGGACTGAGATACACCTGACAGTCGAGGATCTCGGTCTTGCCGCTGAGACGGCCGGCCAGGCCGCCGGCATTGCCGGAGGCGGTGATGTCGGCGCCACAAAGGCGCAGGTTTTTCAGCGTGCCGGAGAAGGCGGCAAAAAGACCGCCGTCGCCGGTGGTGTTCACGGTCAGACCGTAAATGACCGGGTGGTAGACCTGGCCATTCACGGTGGCCTTGCTCTCGCAGTAGGTCAGGCGGCTGTTGGTGATGGGCGTGAACGTGCGGGAGCCGTACAGGCGGTCCCAGCCGTCGTCGGCGTTTTCGTTGACAAATTGGATATCCTGCTCCTGCACGGCGCGGGTGATGCTGTCGGGCAAGCGGGAGGCCGTGTCCAGATTTTGCAGGTGGCGGGCGTAGGTAACAACGGCGGTGTCGCCGCCGCGGACCTCGGCAAACAGACTGTTGGTGGTCAGCGTGCCGGAGGCGGAGTCCACCAGACGGTTCTCGCACGTCACCTCCACGGTGATGGTCAGGTCCGCACCGGGGGTCAGATTTTTGTTTTTGAAGCGGGCCTGCTGGCCGAAGCGCATACCGTCCGTCAGAGAGTCCAGGACCATGGTGGCGGTGTAGGTGAGATAGTCGGTCTTGACTTCGCTGCCGGTCAGCTCGATGCGGGAGGTGCTGTGGACGCCGTCGGAGACGGTCACATAGAAGTGCAGCGGCTCCATAGGCGTGTCGCAGGTGACGCGCAGAAGAAGCTGCTCTTTGTTGATGATCTCCATATGGGGCGTCAGCTTGCCGGTGATCTCGGACTGCACACTGTCGCCGCCGTAATAGCCCACGGTGGCGCCGGCGCTCAGCCGGCCATCACGGAACCGCAGGGGATTGAAGCTGTCAAAGTCGTAGGTCAGGGGTTTTTCACTGTAAAACACGGCGTAGACGCTGCCGCTGGCGGGGTCGAGCTCGATCACCCAATGGTTGTCCCACAGCTGGCGGTCCACCTGATCCTTCGGCAGGATGGCCGCGGCGGCGGAGCCTTCGCCGGTCTTGGCGGCGGAGGTCACATAGTGCAGGGAGGTTTTCCTCTCGGCGGCGTCCAGCGGTGTGTTGTTCAGGGGCTGCAGATCCTCCGCATAGCAGTCGGAAATACGGCCATTGGCCAGCAGCTCGGACAGCTTGTTCTGGGCCGCGTGGTAGACGATCTCCGCCTTGGCGTCCAGTTCTGTCTGGCGCAGGTCGCGCTGATGGCGGGTGATGGGGATCATGGCCAGGCCCATCAGCACGATCAGGATGGCGACCGCGATGAGGACTTCGGACAGCGTAAAGCCGGAATTATTCTGTTTTGAGAGCTTTTTTTGCATAACACAATCGATACGCTGCCCCGCAAAGGGACGCGGGCGGAAAAATGGTGGGGACGCAGTCAGGGCATCAGCTCGAAAAAGATGAGGTGAAGCACGGTTTTGTACTGTGCTTTGTCGGCGTCATACTGCACGTCCACGTTGGAGAGGAAGTTGACATTGGCGCTGGCGCTCAGCGCGTCGATGATCTGGCGGGACTGGGCGTAGGAAGCGGTCTGGTAGGTCAGCGTCACGGGGCGCAGCACGAGATAGCCCTCCTGGGTGGTGCCCTCGGTGCAGTCCACCTCGTATTGCAGGGTGGCGGCCATGAGCTTGTCCAGCTCGGTCATCAGGGCCTGGTCGTTGTCGTACTGGGGCAGGGCACGCTCCTGGCCGGAGGCCTTGATGGCGGCAATGGCCTGCTGCATCTGCTCCAGCTGGGCCAGACGGACACGGTCGGTGTCCAGCTCGGCCTGCTCGATGTCGGTGTTGGTGCGGAAGGAGGTTATCTGGCGGTCGATGGGCTCCAGAAACAGCTTGCAGTAGCCCAGGACCAGCACCAGTACCACCAGGACCAGCAGCAGGGTCTTTTCGCGCTTGGTAAGCTCGCGGTTCATTGAGACACCTCCTCCGGCTGGCGCAGTTCGATGCGGACGGTGAAATCCATGATGGTGGCGGCCTTGCCCTCCTCCGTGGAGGCGACGCTGAGGGAGACGCTGTCCACGATGGGGGAGAGGCGCAGGCGGGCGAACATGGCGGAGATCTGGTCCAGGGTCATGCCGGACATATCCACGTTCATGGTGTTTTGGGTGATCTGGAGCGCCGTGAGGGAGCCATGGCTGAGCATCTCCTGCTCCAGCAGGTCCAGGGCCGCCTGACGGTCCACGGCGGCGGGGATGTCCTCGCTGCCGGCGGCGGTCATCCAGTCCATGGAGTAGGTGCGGTATTCCAGCAGGACGCGGTCATAGTCGGACAGGGCCTCCTGGGCGCTCACATACTGGGTGTGGACGCGGTCATAGGCGGCCTGGGCCTTGTCCAGACGGCGGTACTGCTGGAGCACGCCGAAGTTGACCACAACGGTTACCAGCGCCGCAATGGCCAGAATACCGATGAGCAGGGTCCGGCGGTCACGCTGGCGGTCCTCCTGCAGGTTCAGGTTGATGCCGGTCTTCTGGGGGCACTTTATCATTTTCCGCGCGGGCGCGGCAGTGCGCGTATCCACGGTGATACCGTTCTTTTCCGCGATCATTGCAGACCTCCTCTCAGTCCCTCGTCCACGCCGCCGATGGCGCGGAGATACATCCACGGCTCATCCAGGGTCACATCGTCGCCCAGCAGCTCCTGGGCGGTGTGCAGGTGCAGGTGAGTGGTCTCGGCCAGCGCCTGACGCAGGGGGCCAATATTGCAGCCGCCGCTGCACAGGCACAGGTCGGCGAGCTCCTGCTGCCGGTTGTTGTAGTTGAAGAAGTTGACGGCCTTCATCACCTCCACGGCGATGCGGGCGTAAAACGATTGGGCATAGTCGGAGGAGAGCACGTCATTGTAGTTTTGCAGCACATAGCTGTGGGCCACATGGATATCCACGCCGCAGTGCTCCGCTACCAGCTGCTCCAGACGGTTCAGGCCCAGGTCGATCTCCCGGCGGCTTTCGAAGAAGGCGCCGCGGTAGATGTAGAGATAGGCGGCGGTGTAACCCAGGTTGACGATGCACATATCCCGCTGGGGCAGGCCGGTGCGGCGGTAGTAGGCCGCCAGCACGCCGGCGTAGGCACACTCACTGGGGGTGAGGACCTGCAGCTTGAAGCCGGCGCGGCGCATCATGGCGCGGTAGCGCTCCGCCGTCTCCTTGAGCATGGCGCAGGCCAGCAGCGTCATCTCGGTGGGATAGCCGTCCTGGTCGCGGAGAATGTCGCGCATGGAGTAGTCAAAGTAGTACTTGCTTTTCTCGTCCGTAAGGAAGTCGCGGAACTCGTAGGGCAGGTTGTAGCGCAGCTGCTGCTCCGTCATGGCGGGCATGGTCAGCTCGCGGGTAAAGACCTCGGTGGAGGGCAGGACCACGGCGGCGTTGGTCAGGGGAATGCCGTTGTCCCGGGCGGCCTGGCGGAGGAAGTCCGCCATGGCGTCCATGGACAAGATCCTGCCGTCAGCCACCATGTTGTCCGGTAGGGGGGCCATGGCGGCCTTTTTCAGCGTACTGCCGGCGAAGTAGGCCAGCTTGACGCTACTGCCGCCGATATCAATGCCAACGATCTTCTTCAAAACAGAATACCTCGCTTTCTTGGAGATGGGGGCTCACAGCAGGGAAAGATACCAGTCGATAAGGTTCTGGCCGAACAGGGCGGCGCACCAGGCGGCCAGCGCGATGCCGGGGCCCCAGGGAAGGCCCTGCTGTCCGCGCTTGGCGCGGACAAGGCCCCATAGGATGCCGACGACGCAGGCCAGCAGCAGGCACAGCAGGTTTTTCTGCCAGCCCAGAAACAGCCCTGTGAGAAACAGCAGCTTGATATCGCCGCCGCCCATGGCGTCGCGGCGGAGCAGCTTCTCCATCAGCAGCGCCAGCAGCAGGACGCCGCCGCCCACGGCGACGCCGCCGATGAGGCCGTCCAGCGCCCGTTTGCCCGGGTCCGGGACAAAAAACAGGGTGACGATAAAAAGCACAACGCCGACCGCGATAAAGCGGTCGGGGATGATATACCCTTCCAGGTCCGCGAAGGCGCAGGCCAGCAGCAGGCAGGCCACGGCCCAGGCTTCGAGGGTCCGGAGGGAGATATCATAGCGCAGCAGCAGCGACACGAACACCAGCGCGGCCACCGCTTCACCCACCGCGTGGCGGGGGGTGAGCTTCGCGCCGCAGTAACGGCAGCGGCCATGGCTGAACACATAGCTGAACACCGGCACAAGATCGCGGGGCGCCAGCACATGGCCGCAGACGTCGCAGTGGGAACGGCCCCGGAGGACGCTCTCGCCGTGTACTACCCGCCACGCGGCGCAGTTGAGAAAGCTGCCCATGCAGGCGCCCAGCAGGGCGGCGATGAAGCAGCTGTATATGGTGATGGCGGGGGCGGCGTACAGCATGGGAACAGGCTCCTTTGTGTCGTTGCGGGTGTCCCCGCCCCGGCACAGCCGGGGCGGGGGAGGGAGAAGAGCAGGAATCAGCCATTGAACGTGGCGGAAGCCAGCGTCCAGCTGTAAGTCTTTCCACCATCGCCATTACCGTCAGTCAGCTTCTTGGCGGCATACTGGAAGGTGTCCTTGCCTTCAACCTTGGTGAAGTTGCCCGGGTAATTCAAAGTGGTTTTTTCACCGTTATCGGGGCCAGCCAGGAAAGCGTCGACAGAAGTGGGGATGCCCTTGTTCTCGGTCAGGATACCGACCTGCCACTCGGCGTACAGAGCGCGGATATTGGCGACGTCGGCGGCTTCCTTGGACTTGGTCAGAGCGCCGTTGAATACGGGAATGGCGATAGCCACCAGAACAGCGATGATGGCGACAACGATCAGCATCTCCATCAGGGTGAAGCCTTTTTTGTTGTTGAATTTTTTCAGCATGGGTAGTTTCTCCTTTTCTGTTTGTAGTTCTATATCGTCCCGCGGCGTTGCGCGCGGAAATGATACCTTGGTTATATGCCGCCGTACAGGGTGAACATGGGCAGGTAGACCGCCAGCAGCAGTATGACCACCAGCACGGCCAGGGCAATGGTGATGGCCGGCTCCAGCACGGCCAGCAGCCGGGCGGTGGTGACGGACACCTCGTTGTCGTAGTAGCCGCCGATCACGTCCAGCGTCTCCTCCAGTGCGCCGGAGCGCTCGCCTACGCCCACCATCTCGGTGAGCATGGCGGGGAAGCATTCGATGCCGGCCATGCTCTCAGCCATGGGACGGCCGCGCTCCACGTCCTGCCGGACCTGGCGGACCGCCAGGGAGAAGGTGTAGTTGCTCACGACGTTGGCGGTGACCTCCAGTGCCCGGGGCAGCGGCAGACCTGCCGCCAGCAGGGTGGCCATGCTGTGGGCGAACTGGGCGGCGGCGTTCATGGAGTGTATGCGGCGCAGCGGGGCGCGCGTCAGGCTCCAGGCGGCCAGCGCGGCGCGGCCGCGCTCCGTGCGGCGGAAGGTCAGGTAGGCGATGACCAGCAGGGCCAGAACGCCCAGCACCAGCCACCACCACTTGGTGAAGAAGGCGCTGACGGCCATCAGGGCTCTGGTGACGCCGGGAAGGCTGCCGGAGCCCAGGTCCGTGAAGGCGTCCGTGAACGCGGGGACCGCCACGGCGATGATGATGACAAAGACGACGATGGCCACGATGATGACCATCACGGGGTACGTCAGGGTGCTGACGATCTTGGCCCTGGTCTTGGCGGAACGGTCGTAGTAGGCATGCAGACGCTGGAAGCAGCTCTCCAGCGTGCCGGACTGCTCGCCGGCGCGCAGCGTCTCGGTAAAGGTTTTGGGCAGGTAGGGGGCGTTGTTCTCGAAGCTCTGGGCCAGAGAATAGCCGGCGCCCACCTCCTCGGAGACCTTATCCAGCATTCGGCGGAGGTATTTGTTCTTCGTCTGGGCGGCTACCATGGACACGCAGCGCTCCACCGACAGCCCGGAGGCCAGAATGATGGCGAATTGGGAGCACAGGAGCGCCAGCTCTTTCTCCTTGACCCGGAAGGCCACGGGGCGGGAGAGCACGCTCTCCTTCTTCTCGGGAACGGCCTCCAGCGTCGTGATGATGGCAACGCTCTCGCGGAGCTTGTCCGCCGCCTCAAATTCATCGTAGGCGCGGAGCACACCGGAGACTTTCGCGCCGCCGGCGGTCTGGCCTTTATAACGGAATGTGGTCATGGGCGCGGGGCGCTCCTTTCTGTGAAATCAGGTCTCGGCGGCGGTGTTGATGACGCGGGCGGCCTCCGCCGCGGAGGTGACGCCGGCAAGCACCAGCTCGCGGCAGCTTTCCCGCAGGGTGGTGAAGCCGTCCTGCCGGGCGGCGGCCAGCAGCTCGTCGCCGTCGGCGCCGTGGCTGATGCGCCGGCGGAGGCGGCTGTTGAGCAGCAGTATCTCGAACACGGCGCGGCGGCCGATGTAGCCGGAATGGCGGCACTCGGGGCAGCCGGCGCCCTTGTAGAAGGTGACGTCGCTGTCCTCGGGCAGGCCGAGAAGAAGCAGCTCCTCGGCAGAGGGACGGTAAGCCGTTTTGCAGTGGGGACAGAGCTTGCGGACCAGACGCTGGCTGACCACGCCCCGCAGGGCGCTGGACACCAACCAGGGCTCCACGCCGATGTCCTCCAGACGGTGGACGGCGGAGACGGCGTCGTTGGTGTGCAGGGTAGAGAAGACCAGGTGGCCGGTGATGGCTGCGCGCATGGCGATGGAGGCCGTCTCACCGTCGCGTATCTCGCCCACGGCGATGATGTCCGGGTCCTGACGCAGGATCGCGCGCAGGCCGCTGGCAAAGGTCATGCCGGTCTTTTCGTTGATCTGACACTGGTTCACGCCGGGAAGGTGGTACTCCACCGGATCCTCCAGCGTGACGATGTTCAGCGCGTCGCTGGACAGGTCGCGGAGCATATTGGACATGGTGGTGGACTTGCCGGAGCCGGTGGGGCCCACCAGCAGCACCACGCCGCTGGTGTTTTTCAGCAGGGCGTTGTAGTTGTCCAGGTCGCGGCCCTCCAGCCCGAGGACGGACTTGTCCAGCACCTGGGCGGATTTGTCCAGCAGGCGAAGGACGATCTTCTCGCCGTAGACGGTGGGCATGGAGGCGATACGCAGGTCAAGGCTGTGGCCCCGGACGGAGAACATGGCGTGGCCGTCCTGGGGCACCTTGTGCTCGGCAATATTCATGCCGCCCATGATCTTCAGGCGGGAGATGACGGTGTTCTGCAGATCGGCGGGCACAGTGAGCACACGCTGCAGCAGGCCGTCAATACGCATACGCACCAGCATTTCACCCTCCTGGGGCTCCAGATGGATGTCGCTGGCGCGCTCGGTGAAGGCGCGCTCGATCAGGGAGTTGACAAAGCGGATGGTGGGGGCGGAGGCCTCCGGGTCGGCGGTGTCCCGGGCCATCTGGGCGGGGATGATGTCCTCGCCGGCACCGGCCTCGCGCTTCATCTCCTCGATGACGCGGGCGGTGCCCTCGCTGCCATACAGGCGCTCGATGGCCTGCTCCACCGCCTTGCGGGTGGCGATCATGGGGATGATGCGTTTGCGGGAGGCGGTCTTGACCTCGTCCTGGGCCACAAAGTCCAGGGGGTCGTGCATGGCCAGGTACAGGCGGTCCTGCACCAGCTTTACCGGGACCACGAGAAACTTTTTGGCCAGGTTCCGGGGGACGTATTTGGCCAGCTCCACGGGAATGGACACGGCGGTCAGGTCCACGAAGTCCACGCCCAGCTGCACACGCAGCGCGTCAATGAGCTGCGCTTCGGAGATAACCCCCTGCCGGATGAGAACATCGCCCAGACGCTGGCCGTCCTCGCGGGGCAGGGCCAGGGCCTGCTCCAGCTGCTCGCCGGTGATGATACCGGAGGAGACCAAAAGATCGCCCAGTCGCATATATGCCACGGAATACACCTCCAAACAGTAAAAAGCAAAAAAATTAAGTAGGGGCAGAAACGCGGGACGCAGTCTGCGCCTCGCGGTAGTGTTTTCAACCCCTACAATACCCTACTGTATGTAGTGAAAGTTACTATACCGCATTTTCGCCGTAAAGTCAATTCCTTTTTCGACATTAAATCGGCAAAAATGGAGGGTTGATGCGTGAAAATCATGCGCTCATATGACAAATTTCAGAAGAACCTGCAACAAATCCGATCGTGTGATAAGAAGCTGTTAACAAGCATGGTTCAGAAAAGCCAACCCTTTTTACGGCGGGGCGGTGGCGGCGGGTCCCGGCGGAAGGGTTTATCTACCAGAATGATGTCATCGCCGAACTTCTGGACGCACTCCCAGGGGATGTAGTAATCCTCGCCCCGGCCGAACAGCCCGAAGAACCGGCAGGGACCGAAGACGATCAGCGCCTTGACGGAGCCCTCCGGCACCGTGACCTCCACGTCGCCCACACAGCCAAGGCGGCAGCCGTCGCACAGGTTAATGACCTCTTTGCGCCGCAGCAGCGAAAATTTGCACAGCATCGGCGTCACCTCCTGCCGTCAGGATATGCGCGGCGGAGGCTGTCCCATACCGTCGGATCTTAGGGCTTTTCGCCGGGGAGAATAACCGCCGCACCGGCGGGAAATACTGCCACTATCACGAAAGAGGCAGGTGGCGTCATGCGGGGCAGAGTGGAGATCAGCGGCATCAACACAGCGAAGCTGCCTGTGCTGAAAAACGATGAGATGACGGCGCTGCTGCGCCGCGCCCACGCAGGTGATACAGCGGCGCGGGAGCAGCTGATCTGCGGCAATCTGCGGCTGGTGCTGTCGGTGCTGCAGCGGTTCGCGGGGCGGGGCGAGAGCGCCGACGACCTGTTCCAGGTGGGGTGCATCGGTTTGATGAAGGCCATCGACAACTTTGATGTGGAGCAGCCGGTGCGGTTTTCGACTTACGGCGTGCCGATGATCGTGGGGGAGATACGCCGCTATCTGCGGGACAACAGCGCCCTGCGGATCAGCCGCAGTATGCGGGACACGGCCTACAAGATCCTGCGGGCCCGTGAGGCGCTGCTGGTGGAGACGCAGCGGGAGCCCACGGTGGAGCAGCTGGCGCGGTATCTGGACATTCCGCGGGAGGACGTGGTGTTTGCCATGGACGCGTTCAGCGATCCGGTGAGTTTGTACGAGCCACTGTATGCCGACAGCGGGGACACGGTGTGCGTCATGGACCAGGTGCGGGACGAGAAGAATACCGACGAGAGCTGGCTGGACCGCATCGCGCTGAAGGACGCCATAGCCCGGTTGGACCCGCGGCAGCGGAGCATACTGGCGCTGCGGTTCTGCCAGGGGAAGACGCAGATGGAGGTCAGCAGCGAGATCGGCATCTCACAGGCGCAGGTGTCACGACTGGAAAAGACAGCACTGAGCAGCATCAGGAAGAATATGTGAGTATCCCCCGGCTTCGCCGGGGGATACTTGTGTCTTTTGCGTCTTTTGAAAAACGCCCTCTTTTCTTTTGGAAAAGTTTGGTGTATACTATATACTGAATGAGTATTTGCACCGGAGGTACTGACTATGTTTGATAATCGACGGGAGATCATGCAGGATGTGTTTCTGACGTATCTGCCCGCACAACGCTTCAAAACCAGCCGCATGACCGTGCAGCTGATCGCACCTTTGCAGAGAGAGACAGCGGCGGCCAACGCGCTGCTGCCCGCTGTGCTGCGGCGGGGTACCGTCCGCTGCCCGGATATGGAGAGCCTGTCCGCCGCGCTGGATACGCTGTATGGCGCCAATATCGACTATACCGTCCGCAAAAAGGGTGAGCGCCAGTGTGTGGGTTTTGCTGCCGGCTTTATCGACGACGCCTTTACGCCCCACGGCGAGAAGCTGCTGGAGCCTGTGTCGGCGATGCTTGGCGAGCTGCTGCTGGACCCTGTGACCCACGGGGGACGTTTTCTGAGCAGCTATGTGGAGAGCGAAAAGGCCAACCTGATCGACGCCATTCGGGGCCTGAAGAACGACAAGCGTGACTGGGCGGATATCCGGCTCATGCAGGAGATGTGCGCCGGCGAGCCGTACAGCGTGCTGCGCCTGGGAGACGAGGAGACGGCCGGGCGTATCACCAACCAGTCACTGTATGTCCATGGGCAGGCGCTGATGGCGTCCAGCCGGGTGGAGGTCATCTACTGCGGCAGCGCGGAGGCGCAGCGTGTGGAGGACGCAGTGCTCACGGCGCTGGCGGCGCTGCCCCGCGGCGCCCAGACGGCGCTGCCGGAGGTGCAGCGCATACAGGCACCGGATACGCCCCGGCGGATCGTGGAGACGATGGACGTGACCCAGGGCAAGCTGGCCATGGGCTACCGCTGCAGCAGCGACGACTATCCGGCCATGGTGCTGGCAAATCTGATTTTCGGCGGCACCAGCAACTCCAAGCTGTTTTTGAACGTGCGGGAGAGGCTGAGCCTGTGCTACTACGCCTCCAGCAGCTATGCCCGCAGCAAGAACATTCTGACCGTGTCCAGCGGCGTGGAGACCGCGGACTTTGAACGGGCGGAGGCGGAGATCGGCCGCCAGCTGCAGGCAGTGCAGCAGGGCGATTGGGAGGACTGGGAGCAGGAGGGTGCTCTGCAGGCCATCCGTGCGTCGCTGCTGTCACTGTCGGACTCTCAGGGTGCGCTGGAGAATTTCTATCTGGGCCAGATCGCGGCCGGGGCCGAGGAGACACCGGAGGAGCTGGCCGCGGCGCTGGAGCAGGTGACAAAGGAGCGCATCGTGGCGGCGGCACAGACGGTGAAGCCGGATATGGTGTACTTCCTGCGGGGAAAGGAGGAGGCGTAACATGGACAAGAAGCTGTATCCCCGCATCGGCGAGGAAGTGATATGGGAGACGCTGGACAACGGACTGCCGGTGTGCATCGTGCCGAAGCAGGGCTTTTCCCGAAAGTACGCGCTGTTTGCCACCCGTTACGGCGGCATGGATATGCGCTTTGAGCTGAACGGACAGTGGCTGGACACTCCGGCGGGCATCGCCCACTATCTGGAGCACAAGATGTTCGACACGAAGGACGGCAACGCCCTGCAGGAGTTGGCGAAAAACGGCGCGGAGCCCAACGCTTTCACCTCCAACGCCATTACGTGCTACTATTTTGACTCTACGGAGAAGTTTTACGAAAATCTGGAGATACTGCTGTCCTTCGTGTCTGTGCCCTATTTCACCGATGAGAGCGTGGAGAAGGAACAGGGCATCATCGGCCAGGAGATCGGCATGATCGAGGACAACCCCGAGTGGCAGGGGTACAAGCAGATGATGCAGGCGCTGTACCGCAGCAGTCCCGCGCGGACGCCGGTGGCCGGCAGCGTGGAGAGCATCAGCCATATCACGGCGCAGACGCTGTATGACTGCCACAAGGCGTTCTACACCCCGGCAAATATGTGCCTGGTGGTGGTAGGCGATGTGGACCCCGAGACGGTGCTGGCCACGGCAAAGCGGGTGCTGCCGGCGGAGAGCGGGGCGATCATCCGGCGCGACTATGGCGCGGAGGAGAGCACCGACGCCGCCTGCGGCTATGCCGAGGCACAGATGGAGGTGGCCATGCCCACGTTCCTGGTAGGCTTCAAGTGCCCGCCCCAGCACGGAGGGGAGGCGCAGCACCGGTTCGCCGCCATCGGCGAGCTGGCTTGTGATGTGCTCATGGGCGAGTCCAGCCCGCTGTATGCGCGGCTGTACAGCCAGGGACTGATCAACGGCTCCTTCGGCGCGGCGTTCGACCTGCTGCCCGGCGCGGCCTATGCCTATGCCGGCGGCGACAGCAAGGACCCGAAGGCCGTGGCGGAGGCCATTCTGGACGAGGCGCAGCGGCTGGCGGCGGAGGGTGTGGACGGCGACTATTACAAGCGGATCGTCAACGCCAACTTCGGCGCGGCGCTGCGGGAGCTGAACGCCTTTGAGTCCATCGCCGTGTCCATGGCGGAGGGGCGGTTCCAGGGGTATGACCCGTACCGCTTCCCGGAGATATACGATGACATCACCGCGGAGGATGTGCGCGCGTTCCTGCGGGAGAACTTCACGCGGGCGCACATGGCGCTGTCGGTGATCGCGCCCAAGGAGGGATAACATGAACGTGAGGATCATGGCGGACAGCCCCATCCGGTTTCCGGGGCTTTTCGGGGACTGGGCCTTTACCGGCTCGTCCGTAGCCTTCCATATCGGAGGAAAGGCCATTTATTGGTACGGAATCATCATCGCGCTGGGCGTGCTGCTGGCGCTGTGGTTCTGCATGAAGCAGAAGGAGAAGTACGGAATCACCGAGGATAACTTGATGGACGGCGTGCTGTGGGGCATTCCCCTGGCTATCGTGGGGGCGCGGCTGTACTATGTGCTGTTTTATCTGGACCGGTTCAAAAAAGCGGATGGTTCCTTTGACTGGGCGGAGTCCGTGGCTATATGGGACGGCGGGCTGGCTATCTACGGCGGCGTGATCGCGGCGGTGCTGGTGTGCTTCGTGCTCAGCAAAAAGCGGGGCTTCAAGCTGGGGGCGCTGACCGACCTGATCGTGATGGGTTTCTTGATCGGGCAGGCGGTGGGCCGCTGGGGCAACTTCATGAACCGGGAGGCCTTCGGCGCGGAGACGACGCTGCCGTGGCGGATGCAGCTGACCACCACCGCGGGGACGCTGGTGGAGGTGCATCCTACGTTCCTGTACGAGAGCCTGTGGAACGTAGTGGGGCTGCTGCTGATCGTCTTTATCGTGGCGAAGGGACGCCGCTTTGACGGTGAGAACACCTGGTTCTACTTCCTGTGGTACGGTATCGGACGGTTCTGGGTCGAGGGGCTGCGGACCGACAGCCTGTACCTGTTCAACTGGACCATCGGCGGCGAGCCCATCCGCGTCAGCCAGGCGCTGAGCCTGGTGATGGTGCTGGTGTCGGCGTTTATGCTGCTGTACAACATCAAGCTGCATCCCCACAAGCCGGAGGAGCTGTATGTGAATATCGCCGCGGCGCAGAAGGCGGCAGAGGGCGAAAGCGCGGACGGCAGCGCGGAGTGACGCGATGCGGCTTCGGCGCGGTGTACAGGTCCATTGCAGAACACCATATGCAGCCTGCTTTCGGAACGGGCGGCGCTGTAAAAAAGAACACCCACGGCTGAAGCCGTGGGTGTTTTGTCTGCATCAGTGCCGCCGCGCGGTGAGGTAGTGGTTGTTGTAGTACGTCTCGGACAGGGAGGTGATCACCACGCAGTGCCCGTTGTAGTAGGAGGACGAGGCGTGGATGAACTGGTCGCCGCCGATATAGATGCCCACATGGGAGGCGGTATAGCCGTAGTCCTGGAAGAATACCAGATCGCCGGGCTGCAGATCGCTGCGGGAGACCTCGGTGCCGTAGCTGAGCTGGCTGGTGGCGCCGTGGGGCAGCTTGATGCCCACCTGGGCGAAGACATACATGGTGAAGCCGGAGCAGTCGAAGCCGCTGGCAGAGGAACCGCCGTAGACGTAGGGCACGCCCAGATACTGCTGGGCGATGGAGACGATGCTGCTGCCGGAGGCGGAGGCGGCCGGCGTTGTCGGGGTCTCGGCAGGTGCTTCGGCGGGAGACCCTTCGGTCGTTGTATTCTCGGCGGGCTTGTCCGCCGTGCCGGTCAGGGCGGAGGTGGGGCAGATCAGCACATACTGAGAGGCCACATAGCCGCTGATGCCGTTGTAGGTAACGGCGAACCAGCCGCCGGACTCAATGCCAGTGACGGCAATGACCGTGCCCTGGGACACGGTGCCCAGAGAGGTGCTGCCGCTTTTGGCGGCGGTACGGATGTTCAGCACGTCCGCGGTGACACGTCCGGCGCCGTTAAGGCCGGAGGCGGTGTCGTAGCGGGTGACATACTGGGCAGCCACATAGCCGCGCTTGCCGTCGAAGGAGATACGGTACCAGTCACCCTCCTGGGCGGTGAGCTCGATAACGGCGCCCTTGTCCAGGGTCTTGAGGATGTCATAGCCGGTGCCTGCGCCGCTGCGCATACGGACGCCGGTGCCGGAGATCACGCCCAGTGCCTGAACGGCGGTGGAGACGGGCGCCTCGTCGGCCTCGGGCGTCTCCTGGGGCGGTTCTTCCTCGGCGGCCTGTGCGGCAGCAGCCTTGGCGGCGTCCTCGTTGTTGAGCAGGGCATCCTCGGCGGTCTCGCCGCCGGGATGGGCCGTCAGCGCCGCTGCGCCCAGCAGGCCGGAGAACAGTGCTGTCTCGGGAGAGGGCTCAGTGGTGCCGGTGGGCAGGGCGGAGACGGAGGCAATGGTCAGGGGCACGGCGGGGGCGGCGTCGGTCATGCTGGCGGCGGCACCGCCGAAGTTGACCACCGCGTCACCGCCGATGACCAACAGCGTGGCCAGAGCCACTGCCAGTGCGGAAAAAATACGCTTCATGGCTTACAGCTTGCCGGCGAGGGCACGCTCCAGCCAGATGCAGCCCACATCCATGGCGGCATAGAGGCTGTCCTTCTCGGATTTCTTGACCACGCGGTCCCGGGACTTGAGGTCCGGGTCGGTCAGCTGAAGCTGGACGGATACACGCTTGGCCACGTCCATGTCCTGCTCCTTGACGGTGTCGAGAATCTGCAGGAGGACGATGTACTTGTCTGCCATGCTGCCGTAGTAGATGAAATTGTCTACGCGGCGCAGGGGGTGGTTCTTATAGACAAGCCCTTCGGGCTTTTTGTTTTCAGCCATGATGATACCTCCGAAAATTTTTGTAACCAAATTGTAACACATTTGGACGGGGCTGTCAACGCAGGCGCGGCAGGAAAAATATGGGACTTTGTGCCGCAAAGGAAAAAGGGGCTGCCGCGCTTCTGCACGGCAGCCCCTTACAGCGGTACGCTTACAGCTCCAGATAGCTCTTCACCAGGACCTGCAGCAGCTCGTCCCGGTCGATCTTGCAGATCAGGGACCGGGCGGAGTTGTGGTTGGTGATGTAGGTAGGATCCTCGGAGAGAATGTAGCCCACGATCTGATTGATGGGATCATAGCCCTTCTCCTTGAGTGATTCGTAGACGGAGGTGAGGATGTGGTGTACCTGCTGCTCCTTATCCTCTGCCGCGTTGAACTTACGGGTAAATTCGTCCATGTGGGCACCGCCTTTCTCATTTTCTCAACATCGCTTTTAGTATACGCTCTTTTCCCGGAACTGTAAAGGGGAAAAAGTGCGCGGTACAGGGGGAAATCTGCGCGGGATCAGCGGCGCAGCTCCGCACCGAAGCGCTTGGCGATCTTGTTGAGCACGCCGGAGGCGACCTCCTCGATCTCGGCGGAGGTCAGGGTCTTATCCTTGGAGCCGATGGCCAGGCGCAGCGTCAGGGACTTCTTGCCTGCCGGGACCTGCTTGCCGCGGTACTCATCTACGAAGGCCGCGCCGTGGAGCAGCTCACTCTTGATGCCGCGGACGGTCTGGGCCACGTCCTTCCACTGGACGGAACCATCCACCAGCAGGGAGATGTCGTAGTCGGTCATGGGATACTCGGCCAGGTGGGTGAAGGTGTTGGTGCGGGACTTCAGGGGGACCAAAGAGTCCTGATCCAGCTGGAAGAGCATTACGTTCATGTTCTTGATGCCGCAGGCCATGGACACCTTCTTGGCCAGCAGGGCCAGGTCGCCTACCTTCTCGTCACCGCGGTAGATGTTCAGCCAGACCACGTTGTCGGCCCAGACGGGCTTTTCGGCCTGCTTGAAGGTCAGAGCCTCCATGTGGACGTAGCGCGCCATCATCTCCACCACGCCCTTGGCCTTGCGGAACAGGGCGGTGATGTCCTTGTCGGTGGTGGCGAAGGCGCCCGCCACGTTCTTGCGCTGGGAGGGCAGCTTCTCGCGGGGATCGTAGGGGGAGGTGTAGTTCTCGTCGCGGAACACCTGCGCCGTCTCGAAAATGGAGAACTCGTCGAAGTAGCGCTCGTTCTTCACCACGGCCTTGCACAGGTTGGGCAGCAGGGAGGAGCGCACGAACCGCTCGGCGGGAGACGGCGGCGTGGACAGGGACAGAATGCCCTCCGTGCTCTGCAGCACCGCGTTGACGTAGGATTCCTCCATCCACGGATAGGTGAAGATCTCCTGCATGCCGCAGCGGATGGCCAGATACTCCTTGATGCGCCGTTCCAGATCCTTGTCCAGCTGGTTGATGGCGCCGTCGAAGGTGGTGGTGATGGGCTCGGCCTCGAAGTTCTCGTAGCCGTACATCCGGGCGACCTCCTCCATGATGTCCGCCTGGATGGACACATCGCCGGTGGAGCGCCATGTGGGGACCACCACGTGCATGTTGTCGCCGTCGAAGGAGATGCCATAGCCCAGCAGCTCCATTTTGTGCTTGATCTCATCCGGGGACAGGCGCTTACCCAGCCGGCGCTCCAGCCAGCTGAGCGGCACGTCGATCTCCGCCTGCTTCAGGTGCTCGGGGTACTGGTCCACCAGGCCGGTGACCTTTATCTCCGGGTACAGCTGGGAGAACAGCTGCATGGACAGGTCGAAGGCCTGGTCGCAGCGCTCCGGGTCAATGGCCTTTTCATAACGGGCGGAGGCCTCGGTGCGGTTGTCATACCGCAGGGCGGTGCGGCGGATGCCCTTGGCGTCGAAGTTGGCGACCTCCAGGATGACCTTAGAGGTATCCGGCAGGATGGAGTCCTTGGCACCGCCCATAACGCCCGCCAGACCCACCACGCCGGCGTCGTCTGCGATGACCAAATCGTCGGAGGACAGGGCCAACTCCTTGCCGTTCAGCAGCAGGAGCTTTTCGCCCTCGCCGGCGCGGCGGACGATCACGTGGCCGGCGATGTGGTCGGAGTCAAATGCGTGGGTGGGTTGGCCGGTGGCCAGCATAACGTAGTTGGTGATGTCCACCAGCGCGTTGATGGGACGCATGCCCACCTTCCAGATGCGGTTCTGCATCTGATAGGGGGCGGGCTTGACGTTCAGGCCCTCGATCTGGGCAGAGAGGTAGCGGGGGCAGCGCTCCGCGTCCTCCACGGTGACGTGGAACCCGGCGGTGTTCTCCACGTTCCGGTCGAAGTGGGGGAACTGCGTCATGGGCAGGTCGTACAGCGCCGCGATCTCCCGGGCGATGCCGTAGTGTCCCCACAGGTCGGGACGGTTGGTCATGGACTTGTTGTCGATCTCCAGAATGATATCGTTCAGGTCCAAAGCGTCGGCCAAAGGGGTGCCGGCGGGGGCGTCAAAGTCACTGAGGTCCAGAATGTGGGCTTCCTCCTTGGTGGGGAACAGGTCGGCCAGGCCGATCTCCACCGCGCCGCAGATCATGCCGTAGCTGTCCACGCCGCGGAGCTTGCTTTTCTTGATCTCCACCAGGTCGCCCTCGCCGTGCCACTTGCACATGGCGCCGGGCAGGGCCACAGCTACTTTCATGCCCTCGCGGAGATTGCTGCCGCCGCAGACAATGTCCTCCACACGGCCGCCGATATCGGTCTTGCACACCTTCAGCTTGTCGGCGTTGGGGTGCTGCTCGATGGTGTTGATAACGCCCACCACCATGTCGTGGAAGGACGCGCCCAGATCGGTGGCGTCCTCCACCTCCACGGTGGACATCGTCAGGTCATACGCCAGCTTTTTCAGGTCGGCGTCCGCCGGCAGCTGGACGTAATCCCGGATCCAATTCAAAGATACTTTCATTTCAGCAGTCCTCCTCTATCAATGGAATTGCTTGAGGAAACGCAGGTCGGCGCTGTGGAACAGACGGACGTCGTCCACGCCGTAGCGCATCATCACCAGACGGTCAAGGCCGATGTTCACATAGAAGCCGGTGTACTCGTTGGGATCCAGGCCGGCGGCCTTCAGCACGTTGGGATGGGGCGTGCCGCCGGGCATGACCTCGATCCAGCCCACATGCTTGCACACGCTGCAGCCCTTGCCGCCGCACACCAGGCAGCCCATGTCGATCTCGAAGCCCGGCTCCACGAAGGGGAAGAAGCCCGCGCGCATGCGTACCGGTACATCCCGGCCGAACACCTTGGAGAGGATACTCTTGATCATCACCTTGCCGGAGGCGAAGGTGAAGTCCTTGTCCACGATCAGCGCCTCGTACTGGAAGAAGGCGCGCTCGTGGCGGGCATCCGTCGTCTCGTTGCGGTACACCTTGCCGGGGTACACGAACCGGTAGGGCGGCTTGTGGGTCTGTAAATACCGCACGGAGCCGCCGGTCAGGTGGGGTCGCAGGCACAGCTTGTCCCAGCATTCGCCCTTGTCATGGCCCGCCAGCCAATAGGTGTCCATGCTCTCGCGGGCGGGATGGTTGGGGGGGAAGTTCAGGTTGTCGAAGCCGTAGAGCTCGCTGGTGATGTCATCCTCCTCAAAGATCTCAAAGCCCATGGAACGGAAGGCGTCATTCAGGTCGTAGCACATCTGGGTGATGGGGTGCAGACCACCGCTGAGGGGCATGGTGCCGGGGACGGAGATGTCAAAGTCCGGGTCCACCTCGGAGGCCTTCATCTTCAGCTCGTCACGGCGCTCGTCCAGCAGGGCGGACAGCTGTCCTTTCACCTGGTTGACGGCCTTGCCCATCTCCGGGCGCAGGGATACGTCCAGCTTGGGCAGCTCCTTCATCAGCTCGGTCAGGCTGCCCTGCTTGCCCAGCAGCGCGGCCTTGATGTCCTGCAGCTCCGTCTCGGTGGCGACGGAGGCGATGCGCTGCTTGCCCTCGGCCAGCAGCTGTTCCAGTTTTTCTTTCATGTATTTGCTTCCTCCTCTTCAGAGTTGTTTAATGGGGTAAAGCGCAATAAAAAACACCTTTCATCCCATGTCTTGGGACGAAAGGCGAACTTCCGTGGTACCACCCAGCTTCGCGGACCTTGTCCGCGCACTCATTGCCCGGTAACGGCGGGGCCCGGCCGCGCATTTCCTCGCGGCAGCTCCCGGGCGAACACTGCGGTACATCCCAAGTCGGCTTGCAGCCGGTGGCCGACTCTCTCTGCCGGATGCGTGGGCGCAGATCTTCCCGTTCACAGCTTTTTTGCTTGATGGATAACTTATACCACAACAAAAGGAAACTTGCAAGCACTTTTTTCGCGGCGCGATACGAAAAAAGCAGGTTTTGTAATTGACATATGTGCTATACTGTACAAAAAGGCACGGGGAGGTGCGCTATGCAGGTCATCGACAGGGCGTTTGTGCGGGGCCTTATGCCCGCCCGGGACCAGGGCGGACACAAAGGGACCTTCGGCAAGGTCTATCTACTGGGCGGCAGCGTGGGGTACACCGGCGCGCCGGTGCTGTGTGCCGGCGGGGCGGTACACAGCGGCTGCGGGCTGGTGTTCCTGGGCGTGCCGGAGACGGTGTGGCCCATCGCGGCGGCCAGATGCCTGTGCGCTATGCCTCATCCGCTGGCGGAGCAGGACGGAAGGCTCTCCGCGGTCGCGGAGACGGAGATACGCCACCGTGCCGCCGTCTGCGATGCCGTGGCCGTGGGCTGCGGCCTGGGGCGGAGCGAGGGCAGCGACGTGCTGGTGCGCGCGCTGCTGACGTTGGAAAAGCCGCTGGTGCTGGACGCCGACGGCATAAACGCGCTGGCGGGGCATATAGATACATTGTCCTGCCGCCGGGGCTGTGTGACGGTGCTGACGCCCCACGACGGGGAACTGGCCCGCATCGGCGGCGACATGACCGCGCCCCGTGAGGCGGCGGCCGCCGCCTTTGCCGCCGATCACGGCGTGTACCTGATCCGCAAGGGCCATCGGACTGTGGCAGCCGCGCCGGACGGCCGTCTGGCGGTGAACACCACCGGGAACGACGGTATGGCCAAGGGCGGCAGCGGCGATGTGCTGACGGGCCTTTTGACCGGACTGCTGGCCCAGGGCATGGAACCATTTGACGCCTGCTGCGCGGCGGTGTGGATCCACGGCCGTGCCGGGGATATGGCGGCGGAGGAAAAGGGACGGCGGGGCATGACCCCGGCGGATATGATAGAGAAGCTGCCCTATGCGCTGAAAGAGGTGGAATGACCGGAAAGCCCTTCTGAAAAAAGGAGGGACGGACCATGCGAAAATGTGTGCTGCCGCTGTTGCTGTGTGCGGTGCTGCTGTGCGGCTGCGGCGGTGAGAAGAGTCTGACGGTGCAGGACCAGTACCGGACGGTGGTATCGGCGGACATGGAGGCGGAGGTGGTCAGCCGTACGGCCAGCGACGACCGCACCTTCACCCTGACGTGCCGGTATGACCGGGCGGGGCAGTCTGTCACCACGGTAACGGCGCCGGAGGCGCTGAAGGGCCTGACCGCCGTGCTGGCGGACGGACAGCTGTCGCTGAAGAGCCGTGACCAGCTGCTGCCGGCAGGGGATGCCACGGATATCTGCCCGGCCAACTGTCTGCCAGAGCTGCTGCGAACACTGGCGGAGGGCTATCTGAAGGAGCAGGGCACGGAGCCGTTGGAGGACACGCCATGCCTGCGCCTGACGCTGGAGACCACCGGGCAAAGCGGCGTGGCGGTGCTATGCAGCGTGTGGCTGGACGAGAGCAGCCTGATCCCGCGGTATGCGGAGTTTTCACAGAACGGAAATGTGGTGCTGACGGTGCGAATGATATCCTTTGCCTGCACCACGGGAGATACGGAGGCGTAACAATGGAATCGACACTGAGGAGAACATGGGCGGAGATCGACCTGGACGCGCTGGCGCACAACTATCGGACGCTGCGTGACCGGGTGGGCCCGGAGGTGAAGTTTCTGGGCGTGGTAAAGGCGGATGCCTACGGCCACGGGGCCGTACAGGTGAGCCGGACCCTGCAGACGCTGGGCGCGGACTACCTGGCGGTGTCCAGTATAGACGAGGCGACGGAACTGCGATGCAACGGCATCACCATGCCTATCCTGATCCTGGGCCACACGCCCCGAGAGCAGGTGGGACGGCTCATCGACCTGCACATTACCCAGGCGGTATCCTGCCAGGCTAAGGCGCTGGAGTACAGCGAGGAGGCGGTGCGCTGCGGCGGTGAGCTGACGGTGCACATCAAGGTGGACACAGGTATGTCGCGGTTGGGATATCTGGTTTCCGGCAGGCACTTCGACACCGGCACGGCGGATATCTGCGCGGCCTGCGCCCTGCCGGGTCTGCGGGCGGAGGGCATCTTCACCCATTTCGCCGTGTCGGACGAGCCGGATGCGGACAGCCGCGACTATACGGAAAAGCAGCTGGCGCTGTTCCGCAGGGTCATCGACGCGGTGGAGGCAAAGCGCGGACAGCGGTTTGTCATACGCCACTGTGCCAACTCCGGCGGCGTGGCGTCGTACCCGGAGACATATATGGACATGGTGCGCCCCGGCATTTTACTGTACGGCTGCGGCGACCTGGCGGAGAAGCTGGGGCTGCACCCGGTGATGGCGCTCAAGACCACAGTGAGCACCATCAAGACCTATGAGCCGGGCACGGACGTCAGCTACGGGCGGCGGTTCACCACAGAGCGCGTCACGCGGATGGGCGTGGTGCCCTACGGCTACGCGGACGGCTTTCACCGGTGCCTGTCGGACCGGTGCAGCCTTGTGACAGGGGAGGGCGTGGCGCCTCAGCGGGGACGCATCTGCATGGACATGAGCATGATCGACCTGACGGACCTGCCCGGCGTGCAGGTGGGCGACGAGGTGGAGGTGTTCGGCAAGCGGCAGCGGGTGGACGTGCTGGCGGCTGCTGCCGGGACCATCCCCTATGAGCTGACCTGCGCCGTCAGCCGGAGGGTGCCGCGGGTGTATTATAAGGACGGACGGGAAGTGGAAAAGGAGCTGCTGCTGCGGTTCTGAGGCTTCACACTGCCGCCGCGGCGCGCATAGGATAGACCGGGCGGGACAAAACGGAATTTACGGCGCTGCGGCGTATAAATCCGGCGGCTGCGTGGGACAATGGAAGTGACCTGGGGACATATCTCCCTCCGGTACTTCTTGCCTCGGAGTGTGAACTGTGTGGATACGACTGTCAGACGCGGCGACATTTACTATGCGGACCTCAGCCCCGTGGTGGGCAGCGAGCAGGGGGGCGTGCGCCCGGTGCTGATCGTACAGAACGATACCGGAAACCGGCACAGTCCCACCGTCATCGCCGCCGCCATCACGTCGCAGCTGGGGAAGGCAAAGCTGCCTACCCATATCGCGCTGGCGGCCCAGGGTAGCGGACTGCCGCGGGATTCCGTGATCCTGCTGGAGCAGATACGGACGCTGGATAAAAAGCGCCTGCGGGAGCGCATGGGCCGTGTGGACAGCGCGGTGATGGAAAAGGTGGACGCCGCCATTGCCGTCAGCTTCGGGCTGACGGGGAGCCATCTGGTGTAAACGGCGGCGATGACATGAGAAAACAGGCCTGTGCATAGTATGGCACAGGCCTGTTTTTTGTGAAAGGGGGCGGTGCGCCGTGGAATATCCGGTCTGTCTGGCGGATAGCTGCGTGGGGACGCTGTACGTGTGTCCGCGGGGAGAGGAGACGGAGCTGCGGGCGGTGTGCCGGGGAACGGAGAAGGGACTGTACCGGCTGTACGTGCAGGGCAACAGGGGCGAGGTGCTGCTGGGCGTTACCGAGGACGGCGGGCTGCGGCGCTGCTTTTCCCGGGAACTGCTGGCTCCCGCCGGGGAATTGCGCCGCGGTGTGCTGCGGCCGTGCGGCGGCGAAGCGCCGGAACGGCGTGGGTTTCTCTCCCGACTGCCGGAGATGGCGCGGACGGCGCGGCAGGGGCGCTGTGTGCGGGCGCTGGTCCCGTGGCGGGAGGGGGAGCCCTTCCCGATCCCGGAGCTGTTCTGCTTTGCAAGCGTGGGGCAGGGACGGGTGACGTACCTCTTTGATGGCGAGGGCCGGCCCATTATGCCGAAATAACGGCGAAAATTTGAAAAAAGACTACCATATGTTGTGGATATATGCTATACTGTCTCTGACTATACGGCATCTGCCGTAGAGATAAGGAGGAGCAAGAGAGATGAGATGCCCCTATTGCGGTTATAAAGAGAGCAAGGTGGTGGATTCCCGCCCCGCCGACGAGGGCAGCAGTATCCGCCGCCGCCGGGAGTGTTTGCAGTGCGAAAAGCGCTTCACTACCTATGAGACGGTGGAGAGCCTGCCGATGGTGGTCATTAAGAAGGACGGTTCCCGCCAGAGCTTTGACAGAAGCAAGGTGCTGCGGGGCATCCAGCGCTCCTGCGAGAAGCGGCCGGTGCCCGTGGCGGACATGGAGCGCATGGCGCTGGAGATCGAGCAGGAGCTGCAAAACTCCCTGGAGCGCGAGGTCAGCACCGATGTCATCGGCGAGAAGGTCATGGAGAAGCTGAAAAAGGCCGATGAGGTGGCCTACGTCCGCTTTGCCTCTGTGTATCGGCAGTTCAAGGATATCAACACGTTCATGTCCGAGCTGAATAAGCTGCTGAGCGAGAAGTGACCGTCAGAAGATATTTTTGGGACTGAGCTGCTGCGTTTCGGCGATGAGCCGGAACTGGTGGCGCAGCTGGGCCAGCACGGGGTAGAGCTCTTCGGTGCTGCCCTGGGCAGACAGGGCCTTGGCCTGGGCCATCAGGGCCTCGGCCTCGTCCAGGTCCTCATGGGAGACGATGATGTGCATATAGCCTTGAACGTCCTGCCACAGGTCGTCCAAGGTGCCCAGCGCCGCCCCGCCGTCGCCGCCGGCATCCAGGTCGGCGGTGACTGTGTCCACCGCGGCAGTCCACTCGCCGCAGCGGTCCGTGACCCAGGCGGCGTTCCACAGGATGAAGAACAGCACGGCCAGCAGTACGAACAGGGGGATGCGGACGGCCCTCATCGCGCAGCCTCCTTCCGCAGACACACCACGGTGCCATGTTGGTCCACGGACAGCAAAAACACGTCCTGACTGCGGGCGATGCCCTGCCGGTGAAGCTCTTGTCCCAGCCAGCGGTCATCGCGGCCCGCCTGCCGGAGGTTATCCGTCAGCACCCGGCCGTCGTTGATGAGGATGATGGGCAGGAATACGTTGTCCTGTACGTCCAGCCCCAGCTGCTCCGGCGTGACCGGCTGAAGCGGACTGCGGGGCAGCACAGACAGCCGGCCGTTCGTCTCCAGCACGGCGTACTTTACGTCGCTCAGGTCGGTGATCCCCTGGCCCCGCAGCTGCTCGAACAGCTCGTCCAGCGTCAGTCGGTTGCGGCGCATGGTCTCCTGCCGCAGCTTGCCGTCCACGATCACCAGGGCCGGCTGGCCGCAGACCAGGTCCCGGAAGCGTACGTTCCGCAGGCTGATGGCGCTGAACAGTGTGGACAGGGCGATCAGCGTGATGATGGGAATGACGCCGTTGAACAGCGGCAGGGCGAAGTCCTGCATGGGTACGGAGGCCAGGTCGGAGATCAGCAGCGTCAGCACCAGCTCGATGGGCTCCAGCTCGCCGATCTGCCGCTTGCCGCTGAGGCGCAGGCCCGCGATCAGCAGCAGATAGAGAATGACCGTGCGGAAAAAGGCAGTCGCCATGATCGTACACCCCTTCGGAAGTTGTATTCCGGAGCAGTATGCCCCGCGGCGGGGCAAATTATGTTGGTATACAGCGGCAAAGCCGCTTTGTATATGGCTCGCAGACCGGAAAGGAGGATCTCGGCACAGGCCGACATAAGCGCCAGCGCTCATACAGCCGACGGATGTTTCCCGCCGGCTTGTCGCTGCTCTTTTTGAAGGCGGCGGCGAACATGAGACGACGAGGCGGAGAGTGATCGAAGTATTCGGCGGATGCTCTCCCGTGCCGTCCGGGTGCGTACACAGTCAGCAAATATGCGGGTGACCGCAAAACAGAGAGGCTGTGACCGGATGTGAAGACAAATGATCTGCGCGTTTGTGCTTCCGACCTATTATATTGATCGGAGGATTTTGCTTATATGTGTGGTATCGTAGGATACGTTGGACAGCAGCAGGCTGCGCCGCTGCTGCTGGATGGATTGTGCCGCCTGGAGTACCGGGGCTATGACTCCGCCGGTATCGCGGTCTGCAGCGGAGACACCCTTCAGGTACGCAAGACGCCGGGGCGTCTTGCGGCGCTGGAGACGCTGACCCACGGCGGGGCGGATCTGCCGGGGACAGTGGGCATCGGCCACACCCGGTGGGCTACTCACGGCGAGCCCAATCAGGTGAACGCCCATCCGCAGGTCAGCGGCGACGGAAAGTTCGCCGTGGTGCACAACGGGATCATCGAGAATTTCGCCCGGCTGAAGCAGGAGCTGATCCAGAAGGGCTGCACGTTCGTGTCCGAGACGGATACGGAGGTGGTGGCCCAGCTGTTGGCCTGGTATTACAGCCAGTGCGGCGATGTGTTCGAGGCGGTGAACCAGATGCTCTCCCGGGTGGAGGGATCCTATGCGCTGGGTATCCTGTGCGCCGACACGCCGGACCGGATCATCGCCGCACGAAAGGACGCGCCGCTGCTGCTGGGCTGCGGCCGGGGGGAGAACTTCCTGGCCTCGGATGTGACGGCGCTGCTGCGGCACACCCGTGACGTGGTATATATGGATGACGGCGAGCTGGCTGTCATCACGGCGGAGGGTATCCGTATCTACGACGAGCGCCGCCGGCCCATCGACAAGGAGCACCGTCACATCGACTGGGATGTGGACGCCGCGGAAAAGGGCGGTTACGACCACTTCATGCTCAAGGAGATCTATGAGCAGCCGGCGGCGGTGCGCCGCGCCATCACCGGACGCATCCGGGACGGCCGTGTGGTGCTCAGCGACCTGACTATGACTGACAGAGAGATCCGTGATATCGGCCGCATCTGTATCGTGGCCTGCGGGTCCAGCTACCATGTGGGCATGGTGGGCAAATACACCCTGGAACGGCTGCTGCGCCGCCCGGTGGAGGTCTGCCTGGCGTCGGAGTTCCGGTACAGCGACCCCCTGGTGGGCGAGGGCGATCTGGTCATCGTTATCAGCCAGTCCGGTGAGACGCTGGACTCCATGGCCGCCCTGCGCGAGGCCAAAAAGCGCGGCGCCCGGGTGCTGTCCATCGTGAACGTGGTGGGCTCGTCCATCGCCCGGGAGAGCGACGACGTGCTCTACACCTGGGCCGGACCGGAGATCGCTGTGGCCACCACAAAGGCGTACAGCACCCAGATGGCGGTGCTGCACCTGCTGGGACTGTATTTCGGCGACGTGCTGGGCACCGTGGATTATGAGACATACAGCGCTATGGTACGGGGGCTGGAGGCCCTGCCGGGGCAGATGGAGCAGGTTCTCTCCCATACGGAGGATATCCGCGCGGCCGCCAAATGGCTGGCGCAGGAGGAGGACGTGTTCTTCATCGGCCGTAATCTGGACTACGCATTGTCTCTGGAGGGGAGCCTGAAGCTGAAGGAGATCAGCTACATCCACTCGGAGGCCTATGCCTCCGGTGAGCTGAAGCACGGCACCATCTCCCTGATCCGCCAGGGAACGCCGGTGATCGCTGTGGCTGCCTATCTGCCGCTGCTGGATAAGGCGGTCAGCAATGTGGTGGAGGTACAGGCCCGCGGCGCGCGGGTGCTGGCCCTGACCACCGAGGCCGGGGCCGAGGCCCTGCACAAGCGGGTGGATACGGTGTTGACCGTGCCGGAGGCGGAGGCTATGCTCCTGCCGCAGCTGGGCGTGATCCCGCTGCAGCTGCTGTCCTACTACACAGCGCTGGAGCGCGGCTGCGACATTGATAAGCCGCGTAATCTGGCAAAGAGCGTCACTGTGGAATAAGATAGATCGGGGAGAAACGGATAAAATCCGTTTCTCCCCTTTCTTTTTCCGCCGCGGTATGCTACAATTAAAAATTGACTGAATACCAAGGAAAGGGCGTGTACGCCATGCACGACGAGCTGATCCGGCGGCTCAACGAAACAAAGACCATGTCCATCGTGGGTATGTGCAAGAACGCGGGCAAGACCACCATGCTCAACTGGCTGCTGACGGCGGGCCATCTGCGGGGCACGCTGGGGCTGACCTCCATCGGGCGGGACGGCGAGTCCACCGATGTGGTCACCGGCACGGAAAAGCCGGGTATCTTTGTCCGTGAGGGTACACTGATCGCCACGGCCAAGGATATGCTGCGGCTGGGCGACGTGACAAAGGAGATTTTGATGACCACAGGTATCCCTACCCCGCTGGGCGAGGTGGTCATCATGCGCGCCCGCAGCGCCGGCTATGTGCAGCTGGCGGGGCCCTCTATCACCACGCAGCTGCGGTCGGTGTCTGAGAGCTTTTTTGCCCTGGGGGCAGAGAAGTCCGTCATCGACGGTGCGCTGGGGCGCAAGAGCCTGGGCGCCCGGGCGGTGGCGGAGGGCGTTATCCTGTGTACCGGCGCCAGCTACAACGCCAGCATGGAGAAGGTCATCGCCGACACGGTGCACATCTACCGGCTGATGAACCTGCCCAAGGCCGAGACACTGCCGCCGGAGTGCCCTGACGGGCTGGAGGCCTGCGTCAGGGAGTACGGCGCAGCGCTGGTGACCGGCGCACTGACGGATACGATGGTGGTGCCGCTGCTGCGAAGCGGCGTGCTGCGGAAGTGCCGCCTGGTGGTCAAGGACCCCAGCAAGGTGCTGCTCAGCGCCGATACGCTGGATAAGCTGGCGGTGCGTGAGGTGGCGCTGGAGACGGAGGACGCGGCGAAGACGCTGTGCGTCACCGTGAACCCGGTGTCCGCCTACGGATGGAAATTCGACAAGGATGAATTCCTGTTCCGCATGAAAGCGGCGGTGGACGTACCGGTCATCAATGTGAAGGAGGAACTGGCATGATCGCGGTCAAGTTTGAGGAAAAAGAGAAGATCGGTCTGCAATACGCGCTGGAAACACTGCACGGCTGCTCGCCCTTCGGGCAGGAACGCATCCGGCGGCTGCGGTTTTATGCGCCGGAGGAACGCGCTGCACTGGAGGAGGAGCTGTACAACGTGGAGCAGGCGGCCAATGCCGCCGGCGAGCTGAAGGACGTGTACAACAAGCTGATGACCGGCCTGTGCCAGATGAAGGATATCCGCAACTCCCTGCGCCGCTGCGCGGCGGGGGAGACGCCGGACCATGTGGAGCTGTTCGAGATCAAGGGCTATTTGCAGCGGCTGGACGGTATGCGCCCGGTGTTTGAGCAGATCAACGCGGTGACGCACTTCAAGGGCATGACCTTCCACGAGGTGAAGGACGCATTGGCGGTGCTGGACCCGGATGGTACCGGGAGCCGGGGCTTCTATATCCCGGACAGCGCCACGGCCAAGCTGAAGGAGATCCGCACCGCCAAGAAAGAGGTGGAGGAACGGCTGTTCCACGCCCAGACCGACGCGGAAAAGGACGATCTGCGCCTGAAGCGCACCCGGCTGTGCGGCGAGGAGGACGCGGAGGAGATGCACGTCCGCAAGGCCATGGGTGCGGCACTGGCCCCTATGGTGGACGAGCTGCTCTCCGATGCGGAGACGGCGGGGCGTCTGGACTTTATTATCCAAAAGGCACTGTTTGCCGTGCGCTACGGCGGTGTGAAGCCGGAGCTGACGGAGAAGGACCTGGAGCTGGAGGATATGATCAATCCGGAGATCTGCGATCTGCTGGAGCAGCAGGGCCGCCGCTTCGTGCCGGTGTCCATCTCCCTGACGCCCGGGGCCACGGTCATCACCGGCGCCAACATGGGCGGAAAGTCCGTGGCCATGAAGACGGTGGCGCTGAACGTGCTGCTGCTGCAGGCGGGCTTCCTGGTGTGCGCCAAAAAAGCTCGTATGCCGCTGTTCCACAGCGTGAAGATGCTCTTTGACGATTTGCAGTCCATCCAGTCCGGCCTGTCCGGCTTCGGTTCGGAGATCGTACAGTTCCAGAAGGCGCTCTCCGAGGTGGAGCAGGGCTATTCGCTGTTCCTGCTGGATGAGTTTGCCCGGGGCACCAACCCGGACGAGGGTGCGGTGATCGTGCAGGCGGTGACGCGGTATCTCAACGGTGTGGACGCCATCTCACTGCTGACCACCCACTATGACAAGGTGGCGGAGTACGCCCGGACCCACTATCAGATCATCGGCCTGCGGGATATCGACCCGGAGGCTATCCGCCGGGAGCTGGCCGTGACCAGCGAGGACGGCGTGGCGGTCATCGCGCGGCACATGAACTACGGCCTGTATCGGGTGGAGGGAAAGTCCGACTGCCCGCGGGACGCGCTGAATATCTGCCGGATGCTGTCCCTGAAGCCGGAGATACTGAAAATGGTGGAGGAAAGCTATTAAAAAAGCGCCCTGCGGGGCGCTTTTTTTCTGTGCGGGGTGCGGGCATGGAGGGAGGGGTGCTTTCTCGGGGAAATGCCGAAATACAAGGCTGAAATTTATTCGTATCGCACAAAAAAATTATTGTCTTTTCTGTCACAATGTCACTTGACAAGACCGCTGAAAAAGGTATAATTTATAGATAGAAATTTCATAATATCAGTCAATAGAGGCGCGGAGGACAGGGTACTGCATATTTGGGGACAGGCACCCGGTAAATTTGCAGGAAGGGGTCTTCCGCCGAAGGGGCCGGACGGGTCTGTGCGTATGGTTCCTGGCAGCGCGGTGTAAGCGGCGCTGCTGTCATGTAGTGATACATGGAGCGCTATTGGTCAACGACCTTGACCGATAGCGCTTTTTTCATACCCAAAAGAAGTGCCGAGGCCAGCTCTGGTATTGGAAATGCACGTCCAAAAATTTGAAGGAGGAAAAACTTATGGAAAAGATGACATCTCTGCTTCGTCTGCGTATGAGCGCGAAGGACGCCCACTACGGCGGCAACCTGGTGGACGGCGCACACATGGTGCACCTGTTCGGCGATGTGGCTACCGAGCTGCTGATCAAGTGCGACGGCGATGAGGGCCTGTTCTGCGCGTATGACAACGTGGAGTTCCTGGCGCCCGTCTACGCCGGCGACTACATCGAGGCCTACGGCGAGATCGAGAAGATCGGCAACACCTCCCGTACCATGAAGTTCGAGGCCCGCAAGGTCATCGTCTCCCGCCCCGACATCAGTGCTTCCGCCGCTGACGTTCTGGCTGAGCCCGTGGTGGTCTGCCGTGCCCACGGCACCTGCGTCACCCCCAAGGACTGCCAGCGTCTGCCCATCGAGAAGTAAGGAGCGGAAACAATGGAGAAGCTTATCATTACCGCTGCTATCTGCGGCGCTGAGGTCACTAAGGCCCAGAACGAGGCTGTTCCCTATACCGTCGAGGAGATGGTCTGCGAGGCTAAGTCCGCGTACGAGGCCGGTGCGGCGATCCTGCACATCCACGTCCGTGAGGACGACGGTACTCCCACCCAGGGCCGCGAGCGTTTCAAAGTCGTCATGGACGCCATCCGCAAGGAGCTGCCCGACGTCATCATGATCCCCTCCACCGGCGGCGCCACCGGCATGAGCCCCGAGGAGCGTCTGCAGCCCACTGAGCTGTTCCCCGAGATGGCCACCCTGGACTGCGGTACCTGCAACTTCGGCGATGAGATCTTCGATAACACTATGCCCACCATGCGCGCCTTCGGCAAGCGCATGATCGAGAACGGCATCAAGCCCGAGTACGAGTGCTTCGAGCTGGGCCACATCGACACCGTTCTGGGCATGGCCAAGAAGGGCGAGGTCCCCGGCGATCCCATGCAGTTCAACTTCGTGCTGGGCGTGCACGGCTGCACCCCCGCCACTGTGGAGAACCTGGCGTTCTTCGCCAGCAAGATCCCGGCCAACGCTACCTGGACCGTGTCCGGCGTGGGCCGCGCTGCCTGGACCATGGCCGCTGCCGCTATCGCTATGGGCGGCAACGTCCGTGTGGGCTTCGAGGACAACATCTATCTGGGCAAGGGCCAGAAGGCCGCGTCCAACGGTGAGCTGGTGGCCAAGGTCGTCCGTATCGCCAAGGAGCTGGGCCGCGAGATCGCTACCCCCGCTGAGGCCCGCGAGATCCTGTCCCTCAAGCCCCTGAAGTAACACACAAGAAAGAATCATATAAATATTTTTAGGAGGAAACTAAAATGGCTGAACTGAAAGGCAACAAGTACGGTACCCACCGCGTTATCGAGCCCAAGGGCGTTCTGACCCAGGCTGCTTGGAAGATCGACAACGACATGAGCAAGGTCTATTCCAACGAGATCGTCTGCGATGTCACTTCCCTGAACATCGACTCCGCTTCCTTCACCCAGATCTCCGAGGCCTGCGGCGGCGACGAGAAGAAGATCGGCGAAATGATCCTGGGCATCGTCGCTGAGCGCGGCAAGCAGCAGAATCCTGTCACCGGTTCCGGCGGTATGTTCAAGGGTGTCGTCGCTCACATCGGCGAGGACCTGAAGAAGAAGCCCGGCTTCGACCTGAAGGAAGGCGACAAGATCGTCTCTCTGGTCTCCCTGTCCATGACCCCGCTGAAGATCGACAAGATCCTGGCCATCCACAAGGATATCGACCGCGTTGACATCGTCGGCAAGGCCATCCTGTTCGAGTCCGCTCTGTATGCCAAGATGCCCGATGATATGTCCGAGCCTCTGGCCCTGGCTGCTCTGGACGTGGCCGGCGCTCCCGCGCAGGCCCGCAAGCTGCCCCACGAGGGTGACAGCGTCCTGATCCTGGGCGCCAACGGCAAGTCCGGTGTTCTGTGCGGTTGGGAAGCTATGAAGAAGGTCGGCCCCAAGGGTAAGGTCGTGGGCGTCGTCCGCAACCCCAAGCAGGTCCCCGGCCTGATGGAGCTGGGCGTGTACACCGACGTGATCGTCGCCGACTGCACCAAGCCCGTTGAGGTCATGGAGGCTGCTCTGGCTGCCAACGACGGCAAGGAGTATGATCTGTCCATCTGCTGCGTGAACATCGAGTCCTGCGAGATGTCCGCCATCCTGCCCGTCCGCGATGACGGTCTGGTGTACTTCTTCTCCATGGCTACCTCCTTCACCAAGGCTGCCCTGGGCGCCGAGGGTATCGGCAAGGACGTTACCATGATCATCGGCAACGGTTATACCAAGAACCACGCGCAGATCACTCTGGACGTGCTGCGCGAGAACCCCAAGCTGCGTAAGCTGTTCGACGAGAAGTACTGCTAAACGAAACTGACCGAAGCTGGGTGTCCCCTTCGGGGGACTCCCAGCCTTTGGCGTACCTAAAACAACGATTTTTGTGAAGGAGAAACGACATGAAAACTCGCAATGGTCTGTTTGCTGACGTTCCCGAAAATCTGTGGAACGACTGGCATTGGCAGGTTGCCAACCGCGCTGAGACGATCGAAGATCTGAAAAAGTACATGACCCTGACCCCCGACGAGGAAGCCGGCGTTGCCAAGACCCTGGGCAAGCTGCGCATGGCCGTCACCCCCTACTATCTGTCCCTGATCGATCTGGACGATCCGTTTGATCCCATCCGCAAGATGGCTATCCCCCGCGCTGAGGAGCTGGAGTATGCCGACTATGAGGATGCCGATCCCCTGCACGAGGATACCGACTCCCCCACCCCCGGCCTGACCCACCGCTATCCTGACCGCGTACTGCTGCTGATCACCGACCAGTGTTCCATGTACTGCCGTCACTGTACCCGTCGTCGTTTTGCCGGTCAGAACGACTGCGAAGTGCCTATGCAGCAGATCGACAAGTGCATCGATTATGTGGCCGCCCACCCCGAGGTCCGCGACGTGCTGCTGTCCGGCGGTGACTCCCTGATGGTCGAGGACGACACCCTGGAGTACATCATCAAGCGCGTGCGCGCCATCCCCCATGTGGAGATCGTGCGTCTGGGCTCCCGTACGCCCGTTGTGTGCCCCCAGCGTATCACTCCCGAGCTGTGCGCCATGCTGAAGAAGTATCACCCCGTGTGGCTGAACACCCACTTCAACACCCCCAAGGAGTTCACTCCCGAAGCCGCCAAGGCCTGCGCTATGCTGGCTGATGCCGGTATCCCCCTGGGCAACCAGTCCGTGCTGCTGGCCGGCGTGAACGATTGCTCTCACGTGATGATGGAGCTGGTCCACGGTCTGGTCAAGATGCGTGTGCGCCCCTATTACATCTATGCCTGCGATCCTTCCCTGGGTCTGAGCCACTTCCGTACCCCCGTGTCCAAGGGCATCGAGATCATGGAAGCCCTGCGCGGTCATACCTCCGGCTACTGCATCCCCACCTTCGTGGTCGACGCTCCCGGCGGCGGCGGCAAGACCCCCGTTATGCCCAACTACCTGATCTCCGAGACGCCTCGTAAGGTCATCCTGCGCAACTTCGAGGGCGTTATCACCTCTTACACCCAGCCCGAGCACTATGTTCAGGATTGCCACTGCGACGTCTGCACCGGCAAGAAGAAGGTGGAGAAGACCGGCGTGGCATGGGTCGCCGAAGGCACCAAGCAGCGCTATCTGGAGCCCACCAAGCTGCTGCGTAACGAGCGTCACGTCAAGAAGTAAGAGAGAGGAAAAACTATGGAAAGCAAACTCGGCTTGAATTTTGAGCTGGTCAACCGTGCCCGTGCCTCCGCCGCCAAGATTGCGGACGACACCCAGCACTTTATCGACCAGCACACCACCGTCACGGTGGAGCGCGCTGTTTGCCGTCTGCTGGGTATCGATGGCGTCAACGATATGGACGTTCCTCTGCCCAACGTGGTCGTTGACCACCTGATGGCAAACTCCCTGCTGCCCGTGGGTGCCGCGTGGGCTATCGGCAACGCTATGGTGGAGACCGGCAAGGATCCCCAGGGCGTGGCAGATGCCGTGAACAGCGGCGAGCTGGACCTGAGCAAGGTCCCCGCCCACTCCGACGCGGAGATCCGCGGCGCTATCACCCCCGTGGTGAACGCTACCGTGGACCGCATCAACAAGAACGTCGCCAAGCGTAACAGCTACCTGAAGGCGTGGGGTGATAAGGAAGGCCCGTACCTGTACATCATCGTGGCTACCGGCAATATCTACGAGGATATCACGCAGGCCAAGGCCGGTGCCAAGCAGGGCGCGGACATCATTGCCGTCATCCGTACCACCGGTCAGTCCCTGCTGGACTACGTGCCTTACGGCGCCACCACCGAGGGCTTCGGCGGTACCTACGCTACCCAGGAGAACTTCCGCCTGATGCGCGCGGCGCTGGACGAGGTAGGCGAGGAGCAGCACCGCTATATCCGGCTGTGCAACTACTGCTCCGGCTTGTGCATGCCCGAGATCGCCGCTATGGGCGCTCTGGAGCGTCTGGACGTCATGCTGAACGATGCGCTGTACGGCATCCTGTTCCGCGACATCAACATGCAGCGCACCATCGTGGATCAGTACTTCTCCCGTGTCATCAACGGCTATGCCGGTGTTATCATCAACACCGGTGAGGATAACTATCTGACCACCGACGATGCTATCACCGCGGCCCACACCGTGCTGGCCTCCCAGTTCATCAACGAGGCCTTTGCCAAGACCGCCGGTATGCGCGAGGAGCAGATGGGTCTGGGCCACGCGTTCGAGATGGATCCCGCCGTGGAGGATACGTTCCTGTACGAGCTGGCGCAGGCCCAGATGGCCCGCGAGATTTTCCCCAACGCGCCCCTGAAGTATATGCCTCCCACGAAGTTCATGACCGGCAACATCTTCCGCGGTCACATTCAGGACGCCCTGTTCAACATGGTGACCATCCTGACCAACCAGAAGCTGTGCCTGCTGGGCATGATGACCGAGGCCATCCACACCCCGTTCATGTCCGACCGTGCGCTGTCCATTGAGAATGCGCAGTACATCTTCCGCACCATGAAGGATCTGGGCGATGAGCTGACCTATAAAGAGGGCGGCATCATCCGTACCCGCGCCAACGAGGTGCTGACCAAGGCCACCGACCTGCTCTCCGAGATCGAGAAGCTGGGCCTGTTCACCACCATCGAGAAGGGCATCTTCGCCGACGTGAAGCGCCCCAAGGACGGCGGCAAGGGCCTGGCCGGCGTGGTCATCAAGGACGACAAATACTTCAACCCGTTCATTGAAGTCATGAAAGGCAAGGTGGGAGCATGAGCAGCGGACTGTATAATACCCATAAGATCGATTTCGATACAACGCTGGATCTGACCCGCCTGAAGCCCTATGGCGACACCATGAACGACGGTAAGGTGCAGACCAGCTTCACCCTGCCCATCAAGGATGATGAGCGCGGTGAGGAGGCTGCCCGCCAGATCGCCAAGAAGATGGGTCTCGAGGAGCCCAACGTGGCCTATCACACCGCGCTGGACAAGGAGTTCACCTTCTATGTGGTCTATGGCAGTTGCGTACACTCCGTGAACTACGAGGATATCCATGTTATTACTGTGGAGTCCGACGTGATGAGCATGGAGGATACCAATGAGTACATCAAAGAGCACATCGGCCGCAAGGTCGTGATGGTGGGTGCCTCTACCGGCACCGACGCTCACACCGTGGGTATCGACGCTATCATGAACCGCAAGGGCTTCGCCGGCCACTACGGCCTGGAGCGTTACGAGATGATCGAGGCCTATAACCTGGGCTCTCAGGTCCCCAACGAGGAATTCATCAAGAAGGCGCTGGAGCTGCACGCGGACGTGCTGCTGGTCAGCCAGACCGTTACCCAGAAGGATGTACACATCCAGAACCTGACCAACCTCATCGAGCTGCTGGAGGCCGAGGGCCTGCGCGACAAGTTTGTCGTATGCTGCGGCGGTCCCCGCATCACCCATGAGCTGGCCAAGGAGCTGGGCTTTGACGCCGGTTTCGGCGCCGGCAAGTATGCCGACGACGTGGCGTCCTTCGCCGTGACCGAAATGGTCAAGCGCGGCATGAAGTAAAACCATACGGCACCACTGGGTCAACTGCATAGGCAGATGGCCCAGTGGTTGCTGTCATAAAAAAGTAGGAGGAACAGAAATGGCAAAGAAACCTGTATTGACTGCCAAGGAAGCGGCGGCCATGATCCCCGACGGTGCCACGATTATGTGCGGCGGCTTCCTGGCTTGCGGCCAGGCCCGCGCTATCGTCAAGGAGCTGGTGGCCCTGGGCACGAAGGACCTGACCCTGATCGCCAACGATATGGGCCGCGCGACTGGCCCCATGGGCGAGGAGTTCTTCGGCATCGCGGAGCTGATCCACAACCATCAGGTCAAGCGCGTCATCGCCACCCATGTGGGCATGACCCCCGAGGTCGGCCAGCAGAACACCGAGGGTACACTGGAGGTCAATCTGCTGCCCCAGGGCACCCTGGCTGAGTGCATCCGCGCCGGCGGCGCCGGTCTGGGCGGCGTGCTGACCCCCGTGGGCATCGACACGCTGGTGGAGGAGTCCCCCTTCTGCCTGGGCCGCCACACTGTGGACGGCAAGGATTATCTGCTGATGAAGCCCATCCACGCCGATTTCGCCCTGCTGGGCGCCTATAAGTGCGATGAGTACGGCAACTGCTGGTACAAGGGCACCATGCGCAACTTCAACGTGGTGATGGCCACTGCCGCAGACACCGTGATCGCCGAGTGCGAGTATATCGTCCCTGTGGGCGACATCGAGCCTGAGAACGTCCATACCTACGGTATGTGCGTGAACTACATCGTGGAAGGAGACAGAAAGTAATGGAAAAGTCTGAGATCAAGGGCTTTATTGCCAAGCGCTGCGCCAAAGAGCTGAAAGATGGCGACGTCGTAAATCTGGGCATCGGTCTGCCCACCCTGATCCCCCACTATCTGCCCGAGGGCGTGGAGCTGATCATCCACGCTGAGCTGGGCATCGTCTCCGCAGGCAAGGCACCCAAGGAGGGCGACGAGAACTATGATCCGTACCACGTTGTGGACGCCGGCGGCAGCCCCGCTTCCGTGGCCTATGGCGGCGGCTTCATCGACTCCGCCAGCAACTTCGGCCTGATCCGCGGCGGCCATGTGGACGCTTGCTTCCTGGGCGCGCTGGAGGTCGATGCTGAGGGCAACCTGGCCAACTGGATTATCCCCGGCAAGAAGATGCCCGGCATGGGCGGCGCCATGGATCTGTGCGTGGGCGCCAAGCACTGCATTGTGTGCATGGAGCACACCGCCAAGGGCAACCCCAAGATCTTTGAGAAGTGCCGTCTGCCCCTGACCGCCTCTCACTGCGTGAACAAGATCATCACTGAGATGTGCGTGTTCGAGGTCACTGACAAGGGCCTGCTGATGACCGAGATCAACCCCGAGTTTACCGTGGACCAGATCAAGGAAGCCACGGCCGCTCCCTTCGAGGTCGCTGTTGACCTGAAGAGTATGCTGGACTAAGTGAAAATGCGTATGACTCCCCCGGCGAAGCCGGGGGAGTTGTTTTTTGGGGGGAGCGGTGAGTGCACGATGATACCTCATCCGTCAACGCTCCGCGTTGCCACCTGTCTCCCTGCGGGTCGGTCGGTTCACGGGTCTGACACGCCACCGACGTGTCATTCAACACCGTGAACCCCTCGAGGGGAAGGCAAGGGGCTGGGCGGACCGATGCGGGAATATTTCCAAAATGTGGAAAAATGCAAGAAATTTGTTACCAGGAATGGTGGTTTTAGGGGGAAATGCTGAAATTGGGGTGGACAAATGGGGAGAGTGTGGTATAATCTGTGTATCCGCAGGAGTACTCCTGCTTTAGCGTTTTAACAGAGATTAAAACGAAGCGTCCTGCGGAAATATTTAAAACAAGGGGAATATACAATGAAGAAGTTATTGGCAATGCTCCTGGCGCTGGTCATGGCGCTGGGACTGTGCAGCGTGAGTTGGGCGGAGACGACAGCGAATTGTACGGGTAGCTGTGAACATGAAGCGGCTATTGACGGTACACACTATGATACGCTGGCGGAGGCTATTACGGCGACCAAGATAGGGGATACGGTGAAGCTGCTGGCGGATGCAACCGGCGTGAATATCACTGGTCCCGTTGACCGCATGGTGACCATCGACCTGAACGGACACAATTTGACCGGCAGCGTCAGAAAGGATCATGACCTGACCATCACGGACACCAGCGCGGAAACGAAAGGCGCTGCGACGTTTGATTACGTTAGGTGCAATGTGCTGTACCTGAGTGGCGGTAAGGTGACGATTACCGACGCGAAGATTATCCATGCGCTGTATGTGCAAGGCGCGGACGTGACCATCAACGGCGGTGAGTACCACAAGGGCGGCACTGGCCACACTGCGGCGATCAATGTACAGGAGGCAGGCGGCAGCTTGACCGTTAACAGCGGAGTATTCCAGACGCAGAACAATCTGACGTGCGGAGGGAATATGGTCGTTCCGTGCGGCGACAACTGGTTTGCCGTGGGCAGAGCGACGCAGGGCGAGTACATGGTGAAAAAGGGCAACCTGTATTTCTATGACCTGTACACGGCGGTGAAGGCCGCCGGGGACGGCGAGATCATCACGCTGCTGGGAAACCAGACCGTCAGCAAGCAGATTGTGGTGGATAAGTCCCTGACGATTGACGGCAACGGATACAGGGTAGAGCTTGCCAAGCCTGTAGATAATGTAAATCTGACAAATATTGCACACGGTGTATTTGAGTTCTCCGGCGATAACAAGACCGCAGTCATGAAAAATCTGACCTTTAAGGACATCGACATTGATTCTGTGCTGATCCGTGCGTATAACTCCGGAAGCAATTCCAGCCTGACGGTGGACGGTTGCACGTTTGACAATGTAAAGGCCATCAATATGGTGCGCGGTTCTTCCAGCACGGCGGTGAATTGCGCGCTGAAGGTGACCAACTGCATGTTCAAAAGCTGCAAGACGATCACAGACGGAAATGGCGTTGTACAGATCGACAGCAGCAACACAACTAATGCTACCGGCAATGAGATCAAGAACAACAGCTTTATCGGCAATGAGGTAAAGCCTGAGGGCAATGCGGCGGTGATCTATCTGTCCGCGCCCGCGACGGTGCAGAACAACTGCTTTGAGGACAACAAGACCATTGCCAAGGACAGTGCTGCAAAGAACGGTATCGTTGTGACCGGAAGCAAGGCCGGGGCGTCCACCATCAAGGAAAATGCGTTTGTGAGCCACACGTTTACAAACGGCGACGCGCAGGGCGCGATCTACGGCGCGGTCAGCGCCACGACGGTGGACAACAACTACTACGGCGGCGGTATTGACCATACGGCGAAGGCCGGAGAAGGCTTTACCGAGGGAAAGGTGGCCAGCAGCTACAACAAGAACGCCGGGGCGGGCGCGTCGGTGAGCTCCGGGAGCTCCAGCAAGTACTACTACACCAAGCCCAGCACGGACACCGCGAAGGAGGAGACCAAGGGTTCCCCCAAGACCTTTGACGCGGGCGTGGGCATCTACGCCGTGACGGCGGTGCTGTCCGTGACCGGCATGGTGTGGGTCGGCAAGAAGCGGCACTAAGTCAACAAAAAAGAAAGCCCGTGGGGGCGTCTTTCATAGGTACACTTAGTGACCTGACCTTTTGTATGGGCAGGCAGTGGCGCAAGCCGCTGCCTGCCTGTTCTTTTTTCTGCCTTGATTTTGTCTGTTCTGCGCTTACGACACCTGCGTCTGTGCGGCCATCTGCTGCACGACCATTTCCAGAGAGGGAATGAAGTGGACTTCGGCACTCTCGGCATCTTCTGCGGACATGGTGCTGTCTACGACGCCGATGTCGCGGTAGATGATCCGTACCTCCTGCATACCATTGCGGTTGTAGCGACCCGGTCTCTCGCCAATGTCGATGCGTTCAATGAACAGCCACAGCAGCTCTGGCGTCAGATCGGTTATATCCGTGTAGCGACTGGCTTTCTCAATGAAGGCGTCCACGTTGGCGGCGGAGGCTTTCAGCTTCTCCAGCTTCGCCTGCTTCTCCGGGATGGCTGCGGCCAGCTGCTTCTGCTCTGTATTGTAGTCGGCAGACAGCATTCGGAACTGCTCGTTGCTGATCTTGCCCAGCACATTGTCCTCATAGAGCCTCTTGAATAGGACGGACAAATCCGAGTTTCGCTTCACCATTTTGTCCAGCTCCCGCTGGGTGGCGGTCATCTCCTTGCGGAGCTGTGCCGTGTTCTTGCGGTTGATGTAAGCAGCGAACTGGTGCTTCTTTGTTCTCGCGAAGTGCGTCACCCGCCGCAGGTCATCCAGTACGATAGCATTCAGGTTGGCTTCCGTGATATGGTGAGCCGTGCAGGCATCCTTGCCTCGCTTGCCGTAGGTGGAGCAGCGGAAGTAGTACTGTTCCGGCTTCATCTTACCCGTGCGGCACAGCACCATGTACCCGCCACAGTCGGCGCAGTAGACCAGCCCAGCGAACAGCCCCGGCGCATCCATGTGCTTGGGCGGACGGCGTTTGTGTTCCCGAACGCGCTGTACCGTGTCCCACAGCTCTTGGTCTATGATGGCCTCATGGGTGTTCTTCACCAACACCTGTTCCTCCGGCGGACGGTGGAATATCTGCTTGTTCTTATAGGACAGGGTGCTGCTCTGCATATTCAGTGTGTGACCAAGGTACACAGGGTTGGATAAGATGTTCGCCACCGTTGCGCCGCACCAGTTATACGGGCGCGTGGTATCCAGCCGTGTGCAGGCTACGCCGGTCTGTTGGTAGTACTGATTAGTGGGGTTCAGCACATGGTCGTCCCGCAGTATGCGGGCGATCTGATTCGGCCCTTTCCCCTCAGCACAGAGCTTGAAGATGCGCTGGACGACACCCTTTGTCTCCTCGTCGGGAACAAGGTGCTTGCTGTCATCGCCCCGCTTGCGGTAGCCGTAGGGCGGCTTGCCCCCTAAACGTTCCCCATTCTCCGCCTGCATCCGTTTCACGGAACGTACCTTGCGGCTGGTGTCCTTGGCGTGGAGTTCGTTGGCCCAGTTGCGGATGGGGTTGAAGTCGCTGCTGCTCTCTACCAGAGAATCCACGCCATCGTTGACCGCGATGAAGCGGACGCCTTTGGACGGAAAGTACAACTCCGTCAGTTCACCGACCTTCAGGTACTCACGACCCAGCCGGGACATATCCTTCACGATCAGGGTACGCACCAGTCCGGCCTCAATGAGCGTTACGATGTCCTGCCACGCGGGACGGTCAAAGTTGGTGCCGCTGTAGCCATCGTCCGCCATGAACACGGGGTTCTGAAATCCGTTGTCAGCGGCGTACTTCTCCAGATAGCTGCGCTGGTTGACGATGCTGTTGCTGTCACCGGCGTGGTCATCCTCCTGGCTCAAGCGGCCATATAGGATGTCCACCGGCTCTCCGTTCTTGATGATGTTGGCTGTGATTTGACTTGCCATGTTTCCTCCTTTCTCAAGGGCAAGCCGATGCGGTACACACACCATACCGCAAGGCTCGTCCAAAGTCTACTGAAATATCTACGCATCTTCTTTCTCTATGCTTGCGTCGATGTAGGCCAGCAGCTTCTTCGTGGCGGTGGCAGTTGGCTGGCTGGGGAAGATAGATGTAACGTGGAAGCAGTGCTTGCCCACCATCATGTCGCGCTCCACGATGACGGCATCCTCGTCATAGTAGTACGCCGTGTCACGGAACACGGGCTGCACGCCATCGTCTGTCTCACGCAGCAGAGTACGTTCCGGCTGGTAGCTGCCCAGCATACCGGTCTGCTTGTATTCTTCGTATTCAGTCATAATAGTCCTCCTGAATCACATCCTTCAGCGAGATCGTGCCGCGTGTGCTGGTGACCTCGCGGACGCTGCCGCCACGCATCTTGTTGTATTCTTCGCGTGTCATATCTACGTCTGCGGCCAGCAGGTGGTTGGTGATGTTGTGTTCCACGGTCAGGTTAAACAGCAGCTTGGCCATACGGTTTGCGAACACGCCCAGCGTACCTTCCAGCACATCCGCCACTGCGTGTGGCAGGAACGCACCGGCGTTCTGCACCTTCAGGTAGCCATCGTAGAACCGAACCGCCTTCTCCACGAACTCACTTTGGCTGCCGCAGTTAGCCAGCGGCGCGTTTATTTCTATCATTTTCTTTGCTTCCGGCGTGAGCCAAAAAGCGTACTTTTCTTTGGTGTTTGTCATTTTAGTTTTCCTCCTTGAAATTTTGCCGCGGCCCCGCAGTTTTTCTCGTAACTACGAGGCTTTTTCTGTTTCCGTCCCCACCGCCCACCGAAAAAGCCACTTTACGACCCCTGTGGCTGACCCTGTGAAACTGCCCGCACTGTGGGCAGAAGTGACCGGGGCGGGGGTGTCCACGACGCCGCCCCTTTCTCCTGCTTCGCTTTCGGCGCACCGAAAAGCTCCCCAACACGCGCCCAAATAGGCTGGAGGGTATCCGTACCCCACCTTCGCCCTGCGAGGCCACACAACGGCCCACAGGCGGCAACACCGCGGGCAACCGGCGCGAGGCGCGGTGTGGCTGTGAACTTTCCTTTTCCTTCCCTGGGTTTGCTCCAAAATCGTGATTTTTCCGGAGCAAAATAGCATCGTGTACCTCTGCCAAAAATCGGTACATTTTCGCTCTGTGACGGCTGTGACAGGTGTGACGGCAAATTCAACACAGGCACCATATCAGTTTTTCCCGTCACTGCCGTCACTCCCGTCACACGGAAGGCAAAGGATACTCAGCATCCGCGTTGTCCGTGTGCGTTCGCTGACCACGCGGATACCATTCTGCTCCAGTACCTCCGCGTACTTCACCAGCCGCTTGGACAGCACACTGGGCGTTAGCCTCTCCCCTGTCTTTGCTTCCAGCAGCGCACTCAACTCCGTAGCTGTTCCCTCGAAGCTGCCCAGCCCCCGCAGAAAGACAGAGAGGGAAATTGCCTCCGGGTCGATGGAAGTGCGTTCCCCCTCCACCGGCTCTGTCAGCCGCCATGTGTAGCCGCTCTTATCGAATACCAACGGCAGCTCGCGGTATTCTATGTCCCGTCCGGTGCAGTACAGGGTCGCTTCACCGCTGCCGCGCCTACGTTCCTTCAGCACGAAGTTGCTGTCTGTCGCTCCGCTGATGCCCGTCGTGCCGGAGATCATATTCATGGGATCATCATCGTTCATCTTACGGAGGTGGTGAATGAGCAGGATGGCGATGTGGTGCTTGTCCGCCAACGCTTTCAGTACAGAGATGTCACGGTAGTCGTTGGCGTAGGGATTGCCGCTGTCGCTGCCGGTGCGGATGCGCTGTAATGTGTCGATGACCACCAGCGAGGTGTCGGGGTGCTGCGTAAGAAAGTTGGTGAGCTGCTCCTCCAGTCCCTCGCCGATGCCTGCGGCGATGGTGGCGAAGCGCAGTGCCTCCGGCGCGTCGTCGGTGATCTGAAACAGGCGGCTTTGGATACGGGTGAGGCTGTCCTCCAGGCAGAGGTAGAGCACAGTACCTCTATGGGTCGGGAAGTCCCACACGCTTGTTCCCTGCGCCACTTGCAGACACAGCCACAGAGCCAGCCACGATTTGCCCACCTTCGGTGCTCCGGCAAGGATGTGTAACCCCTGCGGCAGCAGCCGGTCTATGATGAACCGTGTGGGCGGCAATGTAGTGGACAGCAGCGTGTCCGCGTCGATGGTAGAAAGAGTTTTTCTTGATGTCATAGCAGTCCTCCTTTGCTAATCTATATCGTCTGTGAATATTCGAGTGCTGCGATGGTACCATTTCCCTTGACATTTAGCAATAGATAATTTACGATATTAGCAGATACACTATTATTCGAAATAGATTATCAATCGCAGGAGGGACGCGCCGTGGGAATATTGGGAAAAGATATGTTTGATATGGACAGGATGTACACCAACACACGCGTCGAGTTTGGTGCGGCGGGATACTGGGTGGAGGAGAAGGTGTACCCGCTGCCATACGGATTTGTGCTGACGGAGATCCTCAACATGGATGTCACGCCGTTTCAGGAAGCATTGGATGAGCTGGAGAGCGTGATCTCCCAGAGCCATACCGAGGCGGTATTGGGAACGTTTTTCAATGCTCTGAAATGGTTTGGGCGGCTGCCGCTGTACCGCAGCTACTTGTATCTGGCACAGGATATAGAGATGGTCTCGGTGGAGGAACTATTCACCGGCGAAATAAGAGAAGAGATCGAGGAATTTGTACTGCAGCGCAGGAGCAAGCTGATCCCCTTCATGCAGGAGCAGGTCAAGGCCATCCGCTTCGTACAGGAACGCTACGCGTGGTTCTTGGATGAGCTTTTCAGCAAGGCCGTTTTCGAAAAGAAGAAAGGGCAGCGGAAGCTGCTCTTGGCGGAACACATTTTGCAGGCGCACTTGGAGCCGTTTATCAGCGGCGTCAGCCTCGGCGCGGACAGAGAGGTAGATGCGCCGCAGGTAAAGACGCAGTACATGCTCAAGGGGATTTACTGTACCGAGCCGGAGATCGTGGAGCGAATGTACTTTGACGGGCTGCTGGATTTCGTGTATGTGGAGTTTATGAAAGGTTTGCAGCGGGGCTTCGTGCCAAAGCGATGCGCCCACTGCGGACGGTGGTTCTTACAAAAGCCGGGAATGAGCTATACCTACTGCGACAGGCCGTCTGAGCAGCTGGGAGGTAAGACCTGCCGGGACGTGGGGGCTATGACAAGTTTTAAGGAGAAGTCCAAGAACGATCCGCTATGGCAGATACAGATCCGCGCCTATAAAAAATACTTTGCCCGTGTCCGTAAGGGGACAATGAGCAAAGCGGATTTTGAAGTATGGTCACGGCAGTCGGAGCAGCTCCGCGACGCGGCGGTGGAGCGATACCGTTCCGCACGCACAGACGAGGAAAGAAACGAGATCGTCGATACGCTGAGAGTAAAACTGAATGAGGTATGAATATGATAGGGAGCCAGTCGAACGACCGGCTCCCTATTTTTTGCTTACACCGACGCAGAAGCTGCTCCGTGTATATCAGCCGTACAGCACCACTACGATGTACTCATCTCCTGCCGCGTTATAGCGAACGGTGCAGTTGAACCGTGCGTATGCGCTGACCACATCCGCGTTGTCCAATGCCGCGAGACATGCAAAGGTGGCATCCACATTGCCGCAGACGGCGGCATTCAATGCGGCCTGTCCGCCGTATTCGGTCAGCCGCGCTACACTGTCCGCTGTGCCGGGATAGTAGCTGGAGTCAGCGGTGGTCATACTGGTGTCGATGGTCACGCCGTACTGTGCCTTGGCGTACTCGTTGCCCACACGCACAGCCTCCTCGACGGAGTAGATGCCACCGGTGGCGGGAGGCACAGAGGGCACTTCCTCTGCCGTCTGCGCCGGCACGGTGTCTAAGCCTGTATTGGGTGCAGGTTCGGGTGTCTGTGTGGGTGTGTCCGCTGTTGGCGGTTCGGCTGGCACAGTGACCGCGGGTTCCTCCAGCGGCGCAACAACGGGCGCGTGTTGCGACTGCGCGGGGATTTCTGATATGGTTGGTTCGACAGCTACTTCCGCTATTCCCGTCGGCACATCTTGTGTGTCAGTTGTGGGGGTAGTCTCCTCCTGCACTATCGCGGGAACGGTGTCCACTTCCGGCGCAGCAGCCTGCCCGCAGCCTGTAAGCAGCAGGGCGATGCATAGAGTTAGCAGTACAAGTTTTTTCATAGTCGTGTTCTCCCTTCGGTTTTGGTAGCAAACACAACTACCACACAACCACAAACAAGTCAATGGGAATGTGAAAGCCAGAGATGGTCACAAAGGGCCATCCTTGGCTTTTTGTCCGTTTTGTTGTGTTGTCTGGTCGCATGGTTAGGCGGCCTCTCGAATAGCTCCAGAGGCCAATGTGTTCCGGGAACTCCGCTTCCTATATCAGCGTTCTCTATATTCTGGTGCCTCCATTATCCTCCCATACCACTGCCGAGAGCTTCTCCCAGATCGCAGGTATAGCGCCACTCCACGACGTCGCCATCCTTCAGTTGGTAACGGGAACAGCCGTAGTTGGGGAACCATCCGTTGACGCTGTACATCCACCCGGACAGGCTTCCCACATCAAACTCATAGAGGTTGTTGATACCCTCTACATACGCGCTGTTGTACATGGGCGTCCAGTTTGACTCCATGTGGATGGCGTTGTCCTGACAGACGCGCTGAAGGACATCGAATACGCTCTCGCCCTCGCTGAACTCTACCTCCGTGGCAGGAAAGATAACGCCGTCCGCCGGTACGAGAAACTTCTTGTTCTCCACACATTTGTCCATATTATCCAGAATGGTCTCGCAGGAGATGGAGAAAGTACAGGTGTGCGTTACGGTGGTATCCACCGCCGTGTCCTGCGGCTCTACAGGTGCCGGTTTTCCCTCCGGCACCGGGTCGGTCATGTACTGATCCTTATCGCCGGTATCCTCCGGCTGCACCGTCTGCATCTGACCGCAGGCAGCGCAAAAAAGCAGCACCGCTGTTAAGAGCAGCAAACAAAACGACTTCTTTTTCATGTTGAAACCCTCACAAAAGCACCTTACGCAGGGACGCTTCCGCGCCCCTGCGTTGGTGTATTCAAGAATTACTCTGCACCTCTGCCATGCCGTTTTTTGCTGGTCACCGCCAGTGCGGTAATACCGCCGACAGCCACCGCACCGATGACTACCCACAGCACCACCTGTCCGCCACTTGAGGTATCTTCGACCTCCGTATCGACAGGTGTATCCGTGTTAGTAGCATCGTCCGGCTTGTCGGCATCATTGACCGACTCCTCGGTTTTGACACCCTCCAGCTTCACATCCGCCATATCGTACAGGCTGGACTGGCCGTTCAGCAGCCGGTAATATGCCACCAGTGCATAGAACCCCTGCTCTGTAGCCATGCCATTGGCACTTGTTTCGGTGGCGAGGTGCTTGAAGCCGCCGCCGTCCACCGCGAAGCTGCACAACGCATCCAGCACACTGGCACCATTCTTGATGAACCGACTGTCCTTGGCCGGGTTAATACCCAGTGCGGTCAACGCAACGATGACCTGCGCGCAGGACTCGCTGTTGGCTGCACCCCAGCTGGTGAATCCGCCGTCATTCTGCTGCACGGAGCTGAGCCAGCTCAGTCCCTTGTCCACAGCCTTCTTTGCGCTGCTGTTGCTTTTGTAGTAGGCTGCCAGCGCCTGGATAGCCATGGCGGTCATGTCCACATCGGCGTTCTTGCCGTCCAGGCTCCAGCCGCCGTCACCGCTGATCTGCGCGTCCAAAATAGCCTGTACCAGCTTGTCGCGAGTCACATCGCCGGCAGGCGTGTAGTTGTGGCTGTCCAGCGCGATCAGCGTAAAGATCGCACCGTTGATGCCCTGCTTGGAGAGGTAGGACATCTCATTCAGCCCGGCCAGCAGGTCATGGCCGTCCACATTCGTCACATCCTTGCCGATGGCCGTCAGCGCCAGGATAATGCGGGCGTTTTCGGTGGCCTTGTTCTTGTCCAGCCGTCCGTTGCTGTCGATGTTGTCCTTGACATACTTGACCACAGCGTCATAGTAGCCCCCTGGGACAGTGCGACCACTGCGGGCCAACCCCAGCGCCATCCACTCGCCGCCGATGCTGCCCACGCCGGGTGTGCCCAGCTTTGCCAGATAGTCGCCGGTGGTCTTGTAGATGCTGTCCGCCTTCTTGCCCAGCTCGGCCACCAGCTTGGCGTAGGCCGCCTCAGCGTCCAGGAGCGTCTGATAGTTGGTCACCAGCTTCTTGTCCGCCGCGGAAAGCGCGTCATACGCGGCGCGTGCCTTGGCGATGACATCGCCCTTGGTCAGATCCACCACGCCGATGGCGTTGATAAGGGCGATGACCTCATCAGTGGTCTTTTTCTCCTCCGGCGCGGGGCCCATGTCCGCCGCCTCCAGCGTGTAGTCATCCGTGTAGTGGAACACGATGACGTCGCCCTTCTTCAGATACTGCTCACTGACGCCCAGCATGGGGTACTTGCCGTTCAGCGTATACATCCAGCCGGAGTTCTTACCGTTGGTGAACTCGCCAATGGTCACACCGCCGTAGGTCACGCTCTTGATGTAGTTGCCGGTGGGGTTATCCCATGTTACGCCGGACAGCTGCTTCAGCGCGTCCCACACAGTCATGTTGGTGGTCACTTCCACCTTGTGGCCGCTGACCCACGCGGTCAGGCCGCCCTTGGACAGTCCGTGTACCTGGCCGTTGTCGCCGTGGGCCTTGTCGCCCAGCAGGGTGATGGTCACGGTAATGTCCTCCGGCTCTTTATACAGCACGGTGACGACGATCTCTACCTTAGCCGCGCCGTACTGGAGCGTCACGGTCTGCTGGCCGTGCTTGCCGCTGTCGTAGCCGGTGATCTTGAGGTCAACTTGTGTGGGATGGGTATTGGCCTTGCCCATTGTCCAGTAGGCCGTAATGGTCGCGCCAGTCAGGTCAAATTCATCACCAACATAATACTCAGTCTTAGCTCCACTGATTTCCAGCATGTAGCACACCGGCGTGCTAACATCGTCCACCGCTTTGGCCAGTTTCTCAACATCCTTGCCTAAAGGATCATCCACACGATTGTGATTTGTTTTTGTTACGCCATAAATATCAGGGAGTGACTTCGATGTATCGAAGTATGTCGCGCCGCTCGCTGTTTCATGCGTTTCACAACTGGTATCCACATAATCTACAGCCCCGATGCCTTGTTCGGCCCCGCAGCCCTTCAGGTAAGCGTTTCCAGCAATGTTGTCAAGCTTATTCAGGCTGCGATAGTATCCGATGATGCCGCCCACATTCTTTGTGCCGCTGACTTTGCCGGAAAAAGTATTACCTGTAACGGAGTACTCATTCCAAGCCTGATTTACAGATCGGTCTCCGCCCGTAATACCACCGACATTCTCAGTACCGGTAACATTTCCACTCACAGTGCAGCCTTGAATGGTGGTTTTAACTCCGTTTGGCGCACCGCCACCAATATACATAGCACCCGTAATGCCTCCGGCAAATTTACCGCTGGCGATTACCGCGCCGTCAAAGCTGCACTTGCTGACCGTACACTGCCCCATAGCATTGTCACGAGAGCCAATGATGCCGCCCACATAATTCACGCCCTTGACGGTGGCATGGCTGACGCAATTTTCAATGACGCCTTGGAAACGACCGGCAAATGCACCGATCTCACTTTGGCTGCCGTCATAACCGATGACAACACCCTCTTCAATGGTGCAGTTGCGAATGGTCGTGATAAAGGCGGCACTGGCTCCGGCAAAGCCGTTCACATCATTATCCACCTCTGCGCCGATCAAGCCGGATTTGAGGGTTTTGGTGCCGGATTTCAGCGTCACATTTTCGATGATGATCGCAAAGGTGTCGCTGCTTGTAAAGCCGACACCGTGAAGACCATCTACCAAACCGTAGCCGTTGATCTCCTCGCCGTAGATGTTCAGATCTTTGACCGTGGCGTTCTTAACATAGGCCAGCAGCGGCCTTCCGCCTTTGGGGACAGTCAGTAGCTTGCCGTTGCCGAGGATCGTTCCGGAAAATGCACGAAGATTGTCCTTTTCGCTCGGTTTTCTCGGATCGAATTTATTGGTCCCATCTACCGTACACCCAATAGGTGTCCAGCCATCCGGTAGGGTAATATCGTCCTCAAAACGGAAATAATACCCTTCAAAGCTATTACCTGCGGCAACCATTTCACGAATCTGTTCCAAGTCGCTCGCCGTATAGATCAGCTTCGGGTCGTCCGCCGTTCCAGCCCCCGGCAGCGAAAATCCACCCGTGGTAACTTGAATTTTGGCACGCTCACTGCAGACCTTATCCGATTCATAAGTCTGCCCACTTTGCTTATAACGGTCCTGAACCTCGCAATAGTAGTAAACAGTACCCGTTTCACTTGTCGCAGGTGTGTATGTATTCGTCGTTGCGCCTTCAATGGCAGTGCCCGCATCGCTTTCATTATCGGCTTTGTACCACTGATAGACAAGATGAACTTTTCTATCTGTATTACTGGTGCTATCGACTGCAACAGTCAATGGCGCAGCTGATTCATCCTGCTTATATGTGGCCGACTCAGGCTGAGTGCAAAAAGCTGGAGCCAGCAATGGGTTTTCTCCAGTAACCTTGCATCGAAAGTTAATTGTGCAGGAATATGTTACCCCCTCAATGGTGCAGCGGACAGTACATAAATACTTGTTAAGCAGATGGGAAGATCCTGCGTAAATTCCGGTCAGCGACAGAGTATTACCAGTATTGGGATATACAACTGTAGTAATCACGGGCTTCGTACCATTCCATTGCTGGAGAGAGTGTCGCCATTCATAAGTTGTGTATTCCGCATACTGCGGGTCTACATCAACGGAAAAGACGACCTTATCACTTTGCTTCAAGGTAGTGATATTGACGTTATCATTGTTGCCATTTCCACTCAACAAAGTTTTCCGCTTGGCATCTTCGCATACTTTATAATCATTACCACTGTCGCCTATGTCATACCGCCAGCCCACCGTTATCTTCGGGGTGGTATTCCCCTCGCCGCCAGTGGCAAATACGGATGTCGGCATCAGGCTGAATGTCATCACAAACGCCAGCAGCAGCGCCAACAGCCGATGGGTCTTGTTGCTTCTCATGCTGTTTTCCTCCTTGTGTGTATTCTCTATCTCCAAACGCCGCAGCGTGATAAAGGAATCAGGGCGGATCACGCCGCCGGTATCGAGCCGATGGGTATGCGATAAGAGAGGAGGTGGGAGGGGCGGCTTTTCCCCTCCCACCCTTATGGAAAGCTGACAGTCTCCGTTCAGACCGTCATGGCTTGACAAGGGTTGGTGTCTTTTTCGGCAGCCGCTTTCTTTGCTTCGGCGGCTTCCCGCTCTGCGCGGCGCTTCACGGCCTTTTCGTGGGCCAGTTGGCCCTGCCGCAGGTTCTTCTCGATCTGCTTCTGCCGCTTCTTCTCCTTGCGTTCGGAAAGAAACAGCGGCAGTAGCTTTTCTTTTTCCATGCGGTAACGCAGTGTGTTGTTAAGTTTAGGTGTGGTTTTTGGCCGGGGCAATCCTGCGGCTGTCATGGCATTATCCCAGCTGCCGAATCGCTGCTCGATAAACGCACCACCGTCGATCTCTGTGGGGCTGGGACTATGCCCCAGCGCAGCGGCACATACATTTAGATACTGCGTTAGGGCCGCACGAGTCACCCCGGCATTGTTCTCGGCGAACGCTGCATCCCGCGCTGTCAGCGAGGCTTTAGCTCGTTCGGCGACCTGACCATTTAACCAATTTTGATAGTCAAATCGTTGGCGTGGATCTCTGTTTGACATATTTTCCCCCTCAATGATGACAAATGCCGCCTCTTTCAGCTAAACTGAAAAAAGCGGCAAGCACCCAAAATAGAAGTGCGTAAACAAACTATGATAGCTGTCACAACAAGCACTCCTGTCACAACGCGTGGAGAATCCGCCCACCGCTAATGGCCCTAATCATACAAGTCTCCCGCCTCGCGCCACGGAGCTGCTGCTCCTCGTTTGCTACCTACCTTCTCAAGGGGCATCCCTCAATGGCGGACTTTCGTCCAACAGCTACTGCTGTTTTGGTGCATTCTTGCGCCCACGGTGCCGTTCGCGTGGGATTATTATTCCCGTTCCTTTTATGCAATTACCTGACCGCGCACAGAACGCAGTTCGGATAACCGCTGTAAGACATCCCAGGGCCTATGAAGTTTTTATGTGTATCAGCAGGGTATATTAAGGCATAATACAGAAATGTAATGGCCTTCCTGCCGCACTTCCGCAAAGTAAACTAACTTTGCGGAACTCGCAGCTCATAAACGTTGCATGAGCGCACTACCCATCAGTTGTGTTGGTATAAACGTTTCTTGTACAGGTAAAAAGCAGATGTTTTGTACGGCCTGTGACTTATGGGCTAGTGATGGGTGATGGTACAGATTCAAAGTCGTCTTAATATCTGAGTGTCCGAGCATTTCGCTCACACTTTTCACATCTATTCCCCGTTCAACACAGCGAGTTGCATAGGTGTGGCGCAGAATGTGAAAATTTCGATAGTGAACTCCGCATTCCTTCAAAAACAGCTTGTACTGGTATTGACAGGTACGAGGGGCCATAGGTGCGTCCGTGCCTGTCATCAAAAAACTATCTATTGAATTAGAAAGACGCACTTGTTTCAGCAACGCTAACATATCTGCAGGAATGGGTATCCGTCGTAGGGATGATAAACTTTTAGGGGGCTGGATCACCAGTTTGCCTACTCCATCTACGGTCAATCTCTGTACTGTGCGCTGGACAGAAATTACTCCCGACGAAAAGTCAATGTCAGACCACCGTAGTGCACACAACTCTCCTAAACGCAAACCACTGTTCAATGTCAGCAAAATAGCTATTCCTAGAATACTCGGTACATCGAGTACTCTATTGGCAATGGAGTTTATCTCTGCATCTGAAAAGATTTCCGGCATATTTTGCCGATACTTCGGGAGTTTTGCGCCATGTGCAGGACTGCTGCAATTGAATGTAGTCTCTGCATACTTTAAAACGCCCTTCAATAATGTGCCTATATCTTTCAACGTCTTCTGTGACAGCTCGCTATCTATCTGTTTTTGCTGCAAAAAAGATGTGAATGCTTTTGTTGATAACTGATCTACACATACACGGCCCAACGATGGGAGAATATGCTTTCGCAGCATCTGCTCATAGCGCAGGTAAGATGAGAGCTTTATAGTGTTTTCCTTTTCGGCCAAGAAGCCTGTTACGGCCTCTTGGATAGTGACCACACCTCTTTGCTGAATGGCATTCTTCTCAGTTTTAGGATAACCCCTGTAGCGTGAATCATTGCTCCTAATAATTATCTGTTCTGAGTTTTTGGCCTTAGATGCCTTGCGGATGTAGATGCCTCTTTGCGACCACTGCCGTGTTCCTGCATTACAATACTCTCTTTTGCAATGCTGCATAGTCATCCTCCTTTGCCTATCAATCTCAAATTTGTCTACAATATTCGAATGTTGGAGAACTTCCATTAATCAATCGATTATTGCACTTTCCTGTTGACTTCTGCCAATAAGTGTAGTACTTTTATATCACAAGATGCTCCGCAAAGTTAGTTTACTTTGCGGAATTTTTGTATTCATCTTTCTTAAAACGCATTAAACCTCCTATTGCTCTAGTAAAACGGCCAGCAAGCTTTTACCAGCATATTGCAATAGGAGGTTTTACTCGTGTTAAAGATTTTTTCGTTCCCTTGTTAGAGCTGTGGTTTTATTTCTTTGCCTAAAGATGTCAAAAATGCCCCGCCGCAGGAAATCCCTGCGACGGGGCATTTCGCATCAGCCGCCCTTGTGCCACAATTTGTACTTATGAAGATGTGGCCTGAGGGCTTTCTTTTTTTGACATTTGCGGGGGCGAGGGCTGTGCCTGCGGGCGGCTTCGCTTTTATTTTTCACCCTTGGTCAGGTTGGTCAGGACGGTCTTGACGCCCTCCAGACCCTCACCGGCGGCCTTTTTCAGCTCGTCCTTCACGTCCACGGCCAGACGGCGGAATATCTCGGCGATGATCTTCTTTTTCTCATCGTCCGCGCCGGCGTACTGCTTCAGCAGCGCCGCGCCGCCGGCCAGACCGCCGCCGCGGAGGTCGTCCAGCGTCCGGGCTTTGCCGGACAGAGAGAGCACGTCAAACAGCGCGTCGGTGAACTGCTCGCGCTCGGCGGGGGTCATGGAGCCGATCCACTCCCGGAGCACATCGTCGGAGAGCCTGCCCATCTGGGAGCGCTGGCCCAGGTGGACAAAGCGGGTGCCCACCACGCTCCAGGACAGGGGCTCGTGCTGCATGATGGAACGGTTGGCGCTGTCGATAACGGCGTAGTCCTCGGCGTGTTCCAGCAGGACGCCTACGATGGAGGACTCGGGGATATAGGTGTGCAGCTTATCGGCCACCCGGCGGTATTCCGGGGTGTCCAGCATATCCCGGGCGAAGCCGGGGCCATCGTTGTTATAGGCGGACAGCAGGCGGTCCTTCTGCAGCTCGGCAGGCAGATAGATGGCCGCCCAGGCGGCCAGATTGCCGCCCTTGCTGTGGCCGCCGATACGCAGGGGCAGGGCGGGGCAGAGGGATGCCATCTCCACGGCGTAGGACACGGCGCGCGTCTGGGCGGGGACGGCGGAGAGAAAGCTCATGTTGAAGTCTTCTTTCCAGCCGGCCAGAGAGGTGTCAGTGCCCATGAAGGCCACAAACAATGTGCCGTCGGGCACCAGGAAGGAGAGCGCGTCGAACTGCTTGGCGCTCTGTTCGTCGTATTCGTGGGTATAGCCGAACAGGCGCAGGTCCCGGAAGCGTTCGGTCTGTGCCGCCAGACGCAGCAGGGGGAGATAGCTGAGCTCGGAGAGGCCCAGCTGGTCATCCTTGTCAGTGAGCAGGGGTGCGACCTGGGCCAGGGTGGGCGCCGCGGCGGGGTCCTTGGTATGGACCGCGTCGATGCGGCGGAAGTTGATATAGGAGAGGATGCACAGCACCAGGTTGTCCACCTCGTTGAAGCCGTCACGGGCAAAGGTCAGGTCGCCGCGCCAGCGGAGGTAATCAAAGGGGGTACCGTTGACGGGGGCCAGCTGTTTGGGTGTGTTCTTTTCCATATAGACCTCCTTGCGTATGGTATATGCAGTATACCACACTTTGCCCGCGGCCACAACGGGCAGCGCGGCAAAAAATGTTTGGCGAAAAATGTTTACAGTTGCGGCGTTGACGATGGGGGACTTCTATTGTATAATAAACTGATTTATTATGGGGAGGGTCCGTCTGTATGTGGATCGCGAAGGATTGGAAGGATTATGAGCTGCTGGACTGCGGCGGCGGCGAAAAGCTGGAGCGCTGGGACCGGCAGGTATTGGTGCGCCCCGATCCCCAGGCGATCTGGGAGACGGATAAGACCACGCGGCTGTGGCGCGGCGCAACAGGACGCTATTCCCGGTCTTCTACCGGAGGCGGTCATTGGGATAAAGGCAAGCTGCCGGAAAGCTGGCAGGTGCATTACAAAGACCTGACATTTCAGGTGAAGCCCATGAACTTCAAGCATACGGGATTGTTCCCTGAGCAGGCGGTAAATTGGGATTTCGCCATGGACAAGATACGGCATGCCGGAAGGCCTATCCGGGTGCTGAACCTGTTTGCCTATACCGGCGGGGCTACGGTAGCCTGTGCGAGGGCCGGGGCTTCTGTGTGCCATGTGGACGCGGCCAAGGGTATGGTGGCCTGGGGTAAGGAGAACGCCCGTCTATCCGGCCTGGGCGAGGCGCCCATCCGCTGGATCGTGGACGACTGCGCCAAGTTCGTGGAGCGTGAGATACGCCGGGGCAAGACCTATGACGCCATTATCATGGATCCGCCCTCCTACGGGCGCGGGCCCGGCGGCGAGGTGTGGAAGTTAGAAGACAATCTGTATCCCTTTGTGGAGCTGTGCAGCCGGGTGCTGTCGGACAAGCCGCTGTTCGTGGTATTGAATAGCTATACCACGGGGTTGGCGCCGTCGGTGCTGGGGTACATATTGCAGATGCTGGTAGGGCGGAAATTCGGCGGCACGGTCACATGGGACGAGCTGGGCCTGCCCTGCACGGAAAGCGGCATGGCGCTGCCCTGCGGCGCCACGGGAAGATGGTTTTCCGAGTAAACGAGAACGGAAGTAATTGCGTATGGCAGTGATGATAGAGACAAGGAACCTGACCTATACGTACCCTGCACCGGAGGGGGAGACAAATCCTCCGGCCCTGCGGGATGTATCGGTACAGATCGAAAAGGGCAGCTTTACGGTGGTGCTGGGCCACAACGGCTCCGGCAAGTCCACCTTTGCCAAGCACCTGAACGCGGTGCTGCTGCCGTGCGGCGGTGCCGTGTATGTGGACGGAATGGACACGCGGGACGAGAAGTTGCTGCTGGAGATACGGCGGCGGACGGGGATGGTGTTCCAGAACCCGGACAATCAGATCGTGGCCAACGTGGTGGAGGAGGATGTAGCCTTCGGCCCGGAGAACCTGGGTGTGCCTACGGCGGAGATACGCCGGCGGGTGGACGACGCGCTGGCGGCGGTGGGCATGGAGCAATTCGCCAGCCACGCACCGCACCTGCTCTCCGGCGGGCAGAAGCAGCGCATCGCCATTGCGGGTATTCTGGCCATGGAGCCGGAGTGCATCGTGCTGGACGAGGCCACGGCTATGCTGGACCCGGCGGGACGGTGTGAGGTCATCGACACCGTGCTGCGGCTGAACCGGGAACAGGGTATTACCGTGGTGCTTATCACCCATCACATGGTCGAGGCGGAGCGTGCAGACCGAGTGATCGTGATGAACGACGGCGAGGTAGCGATGGACGGTATGCCGCGGCAAGTGTTCTCACAGGTGGAGCGCCTGCATGAGCTGGGCCTGGCGGCACCGGATACGGTGGAGCTGCTGTACCGGCTGCGGCAGGACGGAGTAGATGTGCCGCTGGAAAGCCTGACGGTAGGCGAGTGCGCCGATACCATTTGCCGCGCTTTCGGCGGGGCGGAAGGGAAGTAACATTGGAACCGATTTTGCAGATAGAGGACCTGACCCACACCTATTCGGCGGGGACGCCGTTCCAGCGTAGCGCCGTGGAGGGGCTGAGCATGACTGTGGGCGCAGGGGAGTTCTTGGGCGTGATCGGACACACCGGGTCCGGTAAATCCACGCTGATACAGCATCTGAACGGGCTTTTGCAGCCCACGTCCGGTCGTATTCTCCTGGAGGGGAAGGATATCTGGGAGGATCCGAAGAAAATACGGGACGTACGCTTCAAGGTGGGGTTGGTGTTCCAGTACCCGGAATACCAGCTGTTCGAGGAGACGGTGTATAAGGACATCGCCTTTGGACCGAAGAACATGGGCCTGGACGCGGAGGAGATCGACCGGCGGGTGCGGGACGCGGCGGCCTTTGTGGGACTGCACGAGACACTGCTGGACAAGTCGCCCTTTGAGCTCTCCGGTGGACAGAAGCGCCGTGTGGCTATCGCGGGCGTCATCGCCATGGAACCGAAGGTATTGGTGTTGGACGAGCCCACGGCGGGGCTGGATCCCCAGGGGCGGGACGCCATACTGGCACAGATACAGGCCTATCACCGCGCCAAGGGCGCGGCGGTGGTGCTGGTGAGCCACAGCATGGAGGAGATCGCCAGAAATGTGGACCGCATCGTTGTGCTGTCCGACGGAAAGGTATATATGGAGGGCACGCCGAAGCAGGTGTTTGCCCGGGCTCATGAACTGGAGCAGGTGGGGCTGGACGTGCCTCAGGTGACGAAGGTGGCCGCCGCGCTGAAGGCACGGGGGTTGGATATTGACACGGCGGTGTACACCGTGGAGGCGCTGGAGCAGAAGCTGCTGACGCTGAGGGGGGGTGCGTCTCCGTGCTGAAGGATATCACACTGGGACAGTTCTTCCCGGCGGATACGCCGGTGCACCGACTGGACCCCAGGACAAAGCTGCTGTGCGTCATCCTCTACATCGTGGCGCTGTTCAGCGCCAAAAGCGTACTGACCTATGGAATCATGATCACGGTGCTGGCGGTGTCGGTGCTGGTGTCGCGGGTGCCGTTCAAGTCGCTGACCAAGGGCTTGAAGCCCGTCTATTTTGTGGTGGCCTTTACGGCCGTTATGAATATGTTTTTCACCGCCGGTACGCCGGTGGCGGACGTGTGGCTGCTGCGGAGCATCACCTGGGAGGGTGTTGTAGCCGCCGTGCAGATGGTGCTGCGGATCGTGATGCTCATCATGGGCACATTTTTGATGACGTACACCACCAGTCCCATCGCCCTGACGGACGGCATGGAGAGCCTGCTGGGGCCGCTGAAAAAGCTGCGCCTGCCGATCCACGAGCTGGCTATGATGATGTCTATCGCGCTGCGGTTCATTCCCACGCTGATCGAGGAGACGGACAAGATCATGTCGGCACAGAAGGCCCGCGGCGCGGACTTTGAGACAGGCAATATCTTCCGGCGTGCCAAAGCGTTGGTGCCCATTCTGGTGCCGCTGTTCATCAGTGCGTTCCGCCGTGCCGATGAACTGGCTACGGCTATGGAGTGCCGCTGTTACCACGGTGGTGAGGGGCGTACAGCCCTGCGGGTGCTGCGGTATAAGGCGGCGGACTGGCTTGTGCTGGTGGCGTTCCTGGCGCTGACGGCAGGCATTATCGTTTTGAAAAAGCTTGGCTTTTGAGTGAGAGGAGGCGGGGCCTATGCGGAATATCGCGCTGGTATTGATGTACAACGGCACCGCCTATCACGGCTGGCAGGTGCAGAAGACGGAGACCTCTGTGGCGCAGACGCTGGAAAAGGGCTTGTCTATGGTGTGCGGCCATCCGGTGAAGGTCATCGGCTGCGGCCGCACAGATGCCGGCGTCCACGCGGAGCACTATGTGGCCAATTTCCGTACAGAGTCGCGGATACCGGTGGATCGCCTGCCCTTTGCGGTGAATACCCATATCCCGGAGGATATTGTGGTAAAGGCGGCCTATGAGGTAGCCGATGACTTTAACGCCATCGGGTCGTGCATCCAAAAGGAGTATACCTACCGTATCTACAACTCCCGGATCAAAAACCCCTTTTACGTTCACCGGGCGTATTTCTATCCCAAGAAATTGGATGAGGACTTGATGGACCGGGCGGCCCGGATGTTCGAGGGGACCCACGATTTCGCCGCTGTGCGGAGTGTGGGGACCAACGTGCGGAGCACCGTGCGGACTATCCACTACTGCCGTGTGACGCGGAATGGGGAACTGCTGGAGCTGAAGGTATGCGCGGACGGTTTCTTGTATAATATGGTACGTGCCATTACCGGCACGGTGCTGTACGCGGCGGAGGGGAAGCTGATGCCGGAGGACATCCCGGAGATACTGAATTCGGGCAACCGGACGCTGGCGGGGCCCACGGCGCCGCCGGGAGGGCTGTATCTCACGCGAGTATGGTATGAGGATGAACGGTTGAATGGATAACAACACCAACAACTGGAAAGAGTTTACCCTGGGCGACGTCCAGGAGGAGCAGCCCCGGCGTGTGGCCAAGCGCAGCCGGAAGCCGCTGCTGGTACTGCTGATCGTGGCGGTATTGGCGGTAGCGGCGGTGACGGCAGCGGTGCTGCTGGACCGCAGCGGTTTTGATGGTCTGCGCCGCAAGGTCATTTACGCCAAGGCGGTGAAGGATGAGACCGGCTGCGCCCAGCTGTATCGTTACAGCAGCGACCAGTCGGGTCATTTTGCCTCGCTGGAGGGCAGCCTTGTGTCTGTGTCCATGCACCAACTGACGGTGCTGGATGAGCAGAACAAGACGCTGTATGACGAGGCGGTGAAGTTCCAATCACCGGCGTTGTCCGTCGGCGGCGGACGTGCCGCAGCCTATGACGTGGGCGGAACGGTGGTATACGTCCTGTCGGATAAGGGCCTGATGTACACACTGGACTGCGCCGGAGAGGTGCTCAGTGCATCGTTGAATACCAAGGGCTGGCTGACTGTGGTGTGCAGTGAAAGCGGCTGCAAGGCCGCGGTACGGGTCTATGACGGCAACGGAGAAGCGGTGTTCGCCTTCAAGTCGTCGGACCGCTTTGTGATGACGGCGGCGCTGTCTGCCGACAGCCGTACCTTGGCGGCGGTGACCATGGGGCAGGAAAACGGCACGTTTGCCAGCTATGTGATCTTCTACCGGGTGAACAGTGATCAGGAGGCTGGACGCTGCACCCTGCGGGGCAGCGTGGTCTATGATCTGATGGCTGCGGGAACCGGATTCTGCGCCGTGACGGAGGAGCAGCTGTGCTTTATCGACGGCAGCGGCGTGATGACTGCCGCCTATGATTACGGCGGAGACTATCTGCGGCGGGTCAGCATCAGCGGTGACGGCTATGCCGCCCTGTTGCTGGGCCGGTACCGTACCGGCACGCAGCACCGTGTGGTGACGGTGAACAGCGAGGGTCAGGAGTTGGCATCGCTGGAGCTGGACGCCGAGGTCAGCAGCCTGTCCGCCGCGGGACGATACGTGGCTGTGCTGTGCAGCGACCATCTGACGATCTATGACAAGCAGCTGCTCCCAGTGGCCGACCTGGAGGAAGTTAGCCAGGCACGGGAGGTGCTGATGCGGAGCGACGGCTCGGCTGTGCTGGCGGGCAGTACCGCCGCAAGCCTGTATCTGCCGTAAGCTGTGACGGGGCGAGGCCCTATGTGAGGTGATCACCAATGAGTGGAAATGTTGGGATTTTTGCGGATCTGATTTTACTGGCACTGCTGCTGATCGGCTTGGTGCTGGGCTGGCGGCAGGGCTTTGTACAGGCACTGACACGCATTATCGTGGTGGTGGCGGCGCTGCTGCTGGCCAGCTGGATCGCCGGAAAGCTGGCGGAGCCGGCGGCCAGATGGCTGGAACCGATCCTTTCGGAGAAGCTGGAGCAGCGGCTGACGGCCCAGGGCAACACCGATGACGCCGGCGAGATGCTGGCGGCCTTCGGCTTTGAGGGCGATACGCTGTCGGAACTGGTGGACAATGCCGTGGAGAAGGCGCAGCAGGCGGGCGAGACGCTGCTGAGCGCTGTGGTGTCCACCGCGCTGAAGTCTGCGGCCTACGCGGTGGTGTATGTGGTGTCGTTTTTGCTGCTGCTGCTCTTGCTGCGGCTGATACTGACACCGCTGCATCTGTTCACAAAACTGCCGGTGGTACATGGCGTCAACGCCCTGCTGGGCGGCGTGCTGGGCTTGGTGAAATGCGCGCTGCTGCTGTTCCTGGCGGTGTGGGTGCTGCAGAAGCTGCAGCTGCTGGTGACGCCGGAGCTGGTGAGCAAAACGGTCCTGCTCAAATTTTTCGCCCAGAACAGCCCCATCGATCTGATCGCTAAGCTGTGAAAACGGCTATAATGGATATGCTTTTTTTGATAAGAGATAACGGAGGAAAACCATGCAACCGACTCTTTGTTCCAAATGTAAGAAGAATGTGGCCGTTGTGTTCATCTCCCGGATGAATGAGAAGAATGAGATGGTCAACGAGGGCCTGTGCCTTAAGTGTGCCGCCCAGCTGGGTCTGCCCCAGGTGGAGGACATGATGAAGCGTATGGGTATCACGCCGGAGGACCTGGAGAACATCAACAGTGAGATGATGCAGGCCTTCGGCGGCGCGGAGGAGCTGGATGCGCCGGTGGACGAGGGCGACGAGGATGATGAGGAAAGCGGCAAGACCGCTACGTTCCCGTTTCTGAACCGCCTATTCAACAACGGCAGCAATCTGTCGGCCGAGCAGCAGCCGCCCCAGAACGGCGGTACTGGACAGCAAGGGACCGGCCGCAAGACGGAGAAAAAGCGCAAATTTCTGGATAACTACTGCATCAATCTGAGCCAACGTGCCCGGGAGGGCAAGTTGGACGCCGTTATTGGCCGGGAGCAGGAGATCGAGCGCGTGGTGCAGATTTTGAACCGCCGCCAGAAGAACAATCCCTGCCTGATCGGCGAGCCGGGCGTGGGCAAGACCGCCATCGCCGAGGGCCTGGCCCAGCGGATCGTCAAGGGCGAGGTGCCGTTCAAGCTGCGGCAGAAGGAGGTCTATCTGCTGGATCTGACGGCGCTGGTGGCAGGCACGCAGTTCCGCGGTCAGTTCGAGAGCCGGATGAAGGGCCTGATCGAGGAGATACGCAAGGCCGGCAACGTGATCCTGGTCATCGACGAGGTCCACAACATCGTGGGTGCCGGCGATGCCGAGGGCAGTATGAACGCCGCCAATATCCTTAAGCCTGCCCTTAGCCGGGGCGAGATACAGGTCATCGGCGCCACCACGTTCAACGAGTACCGTAAGCACATCGAAAAGGACACGGCGCTGGAGCGCCGCTTCCAGCCCGTTACCGTCAGTGAACCCAATGTAGAGGATACGCTGAAGATACTGCAGGGCATTGCCCACTACTATGAGCAGTTCCACGGTGTGTCCATCCCGCAGGGGGTGCTGCGCCAGGCGGTGCTGCTGTCCGAGCGCTATATCACGGACCGCTATCTGCCGGATAAGGCTATCGACCTGATCGATGAGGCCTGCTCCGACCGGAACCTCCACGATCCGGAGATCAACCGCCGGATGGAGCTGGAACAGGAGCTGTCCAATTTGATCTTTGAGCGCGAGAACCTGATGTCCGCCCAGCCGGCGGATGGTCAGCAGTTCACCGAGCAGGAGCTTGACCAGCGGTACGAGCGCATCGCGGAGCTTCGCAGCCAGGAACTGCGGGTGACGGATGAGCTGAATGCCATCAGGGCCAAGGGGATGCCGGAGCTGACCATGGAGAACATTGCCCGGGTCATCGAGATGTGGACAAAGATCCCCGCCAGCAAGATCAAGGAAGAAGAGTTCAAGCGTTTGGCGGAGCTTGACCAGCGGCTGCGCGCCCATGTGGTGGGCCAGGACGAGGCGATCGCCGCCGTGTCCGCCGCGATCCGCCGCAACCGCGTGGGTATTTCCCCCAAGCACAAGCCGGTGAGCTTCATCTTCGTGGGGCCCACCGGTGTGGGCAAGACGGAACTGGTCAAGCAGCTGGCTGACGATCTGTTCAATGCGCCGGAGAGCCTGATCCGCCTGGATATGTCCGAGTTTATGGAGAAGCACTCTGTCTCCCGTATTGTGGGCAGTCCTCCGGGCTATGTAGGCTACGACGAGGCGGGGCAGTTGACGGAGAAGATACGCCGCAAGCCCTACTCCGTTGTGCTGTTCGATGAGATCGAAAAAGCACACCCGGATGTGCTGAATGTGTTGCTGCAGATTTTGGACGACGGACAGATCACAGACGCCCACGGACGGAAGGTGAATTTTGAGAACACCGTCATCGTGATGACCTCAAATGCAGGGTCCGACACTAAATCCGCCGGTGCAGTGGGCTTCGGCGGCAGCGCTGACGACCAGGGCAGGGAGCGAATCATGAAGGCACTGCAGGACTTCCTGCGGCCGGAATTCCTGAACCGCGTGGACGAGATCGTGTGCTTCAACCACCTGACAAAAGAGAACTTTGCCGGGATCGCCCGTATCATGCTGGATGAGCTGAAAGCCTCGCTGGGCGACAAGGGCTATACCCTCCGCTATGACGAGGCACTGGTGGACTATTTGGTAGAGAAATCCTACTCTTTGACCTACGGCGCCCGAAACCTGCGGCGCCTGATCCAAAAGGAGCTGGAGGACCCCATGGCCGCCCGTATCATCGATGCATTCGAGCATCCCATTACGCAGATCAGCGCCACCGTACGTGACGGTGCGGTGCAGCTGTACACATTGTGAGGTGAGTCTATGCTGTTTCGCAAGGATATGGACCCCCGGTGCGCATACTGTGCCAAAGGAAGCCGCATTGGCGAGGACAAGGTAGCCTGCGTCAAGCGGGGTGTCGTGATGCCGGAGGACCACTGCGGCGCATTTAAGTACGATCCCCTGAAGCGGGTGCCGCCCCGGCCGATGAAGCTGGATACAGATAAGCTGCGGGAAGAGGATTTTCAACTGTAAGCACAATAGGCAGCCACCGGCTGCCCGTGCAGTGAAAGGAAAATGGCATGACTGTAAAAAAAGTATGGGCGGTGTACTTCAGCGGGACCGGTACCACGAAGAAAACAGTCGATCGCATCGCCCACCGTCTGGCAGAAGCGTTGGGCACAGACTGCGAAGTGTATGATTACACGCTGCCTGCCGCACGCCGACAGGAGCTGACCATTCCGTCCGGTGATGTGGCCGTAGTGGGTTGTCCCACCTACGCTGGGCGCGTTCCAAATCTGCTGATGCCGTACCTGCGGGATATGGTGCACGGCGAGGGTGCTTTGGCGGTGCCTGTGGTGCTGTTCGGCAACCGCAATTACGATGACGCACTGATGGAGCTGTCGCAGCTGCTGACGGCTGACGGCTTTTCCTGCGTGGCCGGAGGGGCCTTCGTGGGGGAACACAGCTTTTCCCGTACCTTAGGCGCGGGTCGGCCCAGTGGGGCGGATGTGGGGGAGATGGATGCCTTTGCCGCGCATGTGGCCGCCAAGCTGGTAGCGGGAGATACTGCGCCCGTCACCGTGGGCGGCTGCGATCCCATACGGCCCTACTACACCCCCCGTGACCGTCATGGAGAACCCATCAATATCCTGAAGGTCAAGCCCAAGACGGATATGACAAAATGCGGCGGCTGCGGTCTATGTGCTGCCCGGTGTCCCATGGGAAGTATCGACCCGGCGGACGTGTCCCGGGTCAACGGAGTGTGCATCAAGTGCGGTGCCTGTGTCAAAGGCTGTCCCAGCGGTGCTAAGTATTTCGATGATCCCGGGTATCTATACCACAAGAGCGAACTGGAGGAGATCTACGCCCGGCCGGCAAAGAACGAGGTGTTTCTGTAAGTATCAAAAAGGCAGGCGGCGGAGATAATACATAAGCTGTGCTGATGACGTGAAGCCTTCCATTCCAAGTGGACAAAATGTGGAATTGACCGTTGACAAACGGCACAGTGTATGGTAGTCTAACAAAGCTGTCCGGGAGGGCAGAGCGCGTGCAAAGCGAGTCAATGAAAAATGTCTAAAAAAGGTAAAATAGTAGTTGACAAGATGGCAGACATGTGCTAAGATAATGACTGTTCCGCGGTTATGGGACGTGTACCTTGTAAATTAAACAACGAACGAAACGAAAAGCACCAGACGGGAGCGCAAGGGGCTGTGAAAACAGACCGGAGCGCAACTGAGAAACTTGCCGGAACGGGGTTAAGTCAATTACCCGGGAAGGTAAGTATAAAAAGTTTTTGAAGCTATGACAAATAGCTCTGTAAAGATTTAAGCGGCATGGCCGTTTAGATACGATTTATAGAGAGTTTGATCCTGGCTCAGGACGAACGCTGGCGGCGTGCTTAACACATGCAAGTCGAACGAGAATCTGTGGAAAGAGGATTCGTCCAATTGAAGCAGAGGACAGTGGCGGACGGGTGAGTAACGCGTGAGGAACCTGCCTTTCAGAGGGGGACAACAGTTGGAAACGACTGCTAATACCGCATGACACATAGGTGTCGCATGGCACTTATGTCAAAGATTTATCGCTGAAAGATGGCCTCGCGTCTGATTAGCTAGTTGGTGAGGTAACGGCCCACCAAGGCGACGATCAGTAGCCGGACTGAGAGGTTGAACGGCCACATTGGGACTGAGATACGGCCCAGACTCCTACGGGAGGCAGCAGTGGGGAATATTGGGCAATGGGCGCAAGCCTGACCCAGCAACGCCGCGTGAAGGAAGAAGGCTTTCGGGTTGTAAACTTCTTTTGTCAGGGACGAGTAGAAGACGGTACCTGACGAATAAGCCACGGCTAACTACGTGCCAGCAGCCGCGGTAATACGTAGGTGGCAAGCGTTGTCCGGATTTACTGGGTGTAAAGGGCGTGTAGCCGGGAGGGCAAGTCAGATGTGAAATCCACGGGCTCAACTCGTGAACTGCATTTGAAACTACTCTTCTTGAGTATCGGAGAGGCAATCGGAATTCCTAGTGTAGCGGTGAAATGCGTAGATATTAG
>CEBY01063053.1_pt1 | contig 193447 bp, 139 predicted proteins | sample 554731 | NCBI WGS metagenome assembly CEBY01 (sample SAMEA3182050, study PRJEB8094) | gut metagenome | biome: human; feature: gut; material: Stool; isolation source: human stools | place: Canada | collected 2012-02-22
AAAAATGATAAAATAAATTTTATTATGTAAATTTGCTATTGAAATTTTAAACAAAATAAAATTTATAATAGAACAATAACCTTAAAACGTTAGTTTATGGCAAGAGCTCAATTAGATACCCTTGACTACAAAATTTTGCAAATGTTGTCGGTTAACGGTAGAAAACCGTTCTTGGAAATCGCTCGTGAATGCAATGTGTCGGGTGCTGCAATACATCAGCGCATTCAAAAACTTATGTCAATGGGTGTGCTTAAAGGGTCGGAATGCCTTATCGATCCTGCGTCGGTGGGATATGAAACGTGTGCTTACATGGGATTCTTCCTTAAAGATCCGTCACGCTTTGATGAGGTGGTGGAAAAGCTTAAAGCTATACCTGAAGTGGTGGAGATACACTTCACTACCGGACAATATGATATGTTCATTAAATTGTATGCTCACAACAATGATCATCTACTGCACATAATACATGAGCAATTGCAGGGTTTGGGCCTTGCCCGCACCGAATCACTGATATCGTTCAAGGAGGTGCTCAAGCGTCAAATACCCGTGTCGGAGCCACAGGATTAGAACAAAAGCATGGCGGTAATGCTTATAATGATATAAACACTAATTTATCATGACCGATTCTTTGTTGTTGAACGCCATATCCTGGGCTCGTGAGGCCGGGGCTGTGCATCTGAGATATTTTCGCGGTAACCAGCTTGAAATAAAGTCGAAGTTTAACGACAGTGACATAGTGACGGCTGCCGACAAGGCTGCCGAGAAACTCATCATCGACCATATAAAGTCGACATATCCCCATCATTCGATACTTTCGGAAGAGTCGGGATTGGAGAATCACGACAGTGAATACCGATGGGTCATCGACCCGCTCGACGGTACTACCAATTTCAGTCAAGGATTGCCGCAATTCAGTGTTTCGATAGGAATTGAGCATAACGGTGTCACTGAGATTGGAGTCGTTTATGCCGCTTATCTCAACGAACTGTTCCATGCCATAAGAGGGCGTGGAGCTTATATGAATGGCGAACTTGTAAAGGTGTCGGGAAAGGCTCGACTTGACCAGTGTGTGGTTGCTACCGGATTTCCTGTCGACAAAGACCGCAATCCCGATAACAATGTAGATAATCTTACTCGGGTGCTTCCGCATGTGCGCGGTATGCGGCGCCTCGGTTCGGCCGCTATTGATCTGTGCTATGTTGGTGCGGGATTCCTTGACGGTTACTGGGAGCTGAATCTGCATCAGTGGGATGTAAGCGCGGGATTATTGTTTGTGGAAGAGGCCGGGGGAAGCTATACGCATTTCCGCACCGACCGAAATGTATCGGTGCTTGCCGGAACTCCGGCAATACACGACCAGCTGCTGCCGATGTTGTCGACTGAAGCTGCAACGAAGTGATTTGGCGGTTAAAAGGTGAGTTTAATAGGTTATATTTTGTAACTTTGCACTAAAACAGAAAATTAAACAAAAATGGAAAAGATAATACTTACGGGTGACCGTCCTACCGGCAAACTCCATCTCGGACATTACGTAGGGTCGCTGAGACGACGCGTGGAGCTGCAGAATTCGGGAGAATATGATAAGATATTCGTAATGATAGCCGATGCGCAGGCTCTTACTGACAATGCCGACAACCCAGAAAAGGTGCGACAGAACATAATCGAGGTTGCGCTTGATTACCTGTCGGTGGGAATAGACCCTGAAAAGACTACGATATTCATCCAGTCGCAGGTTCCTGAGCTTGCCGAGCTTGCTTTCTACTATATGAACCTCGTTACGGTGTCGCGTGTGCAGCGAAATCCCACTGTAAAGACCGAGATAAAGATGCGTAATTTCGAGCAGAGCATCCCTGTGGGATTCTTCTGCTATCCCGTAAGTCAGGCATCTGACATAACCGCATTCAAGGCCACTACTGTGCCGGTGGGCGAGGATCAGGCTCCTATGATCGAGCTTACTCGTGAAATAGTGAACCGATTCAATAATATATACGGTGAAACTCTTGTTGAGCCTGAGATATTGTTGCCGTCCAACGCCGCATGCCTGCGACTTCCGGGAACCGACGGCAAGGCCAAGATGAGCAAGTCGCTTGGAAACTGCATCTATCTTAGCGATACCGCCAAGGAGGTTTCCAAGAAGATAAAGAGCATGTACACCGACCCATTGCACCTGAATGTGGACGATCCCGGACACCTTGAGGGCAATTGTCCGTTCATCTATCTCGACGCATTCTGTCGTGACGAGCACTTTGAGAGATATCTGCCCGAATATAAGAATCTGGATGAACTGAAGGCTCATTATACACGTGGCGGACTTGGCGACGGTACTGTCAAGAAGTTCCTTACAAAGGTGATAGAGGAGGAGCTTGCCGAAATACGTGAACGCCGCAAGAAATATGAGCAGGACATACCTGCGGTATACGATATATTGAAGCGTGGCTCGGAAGTGGCACGTGAGGCTGCTGCTGCAACGCTTGCCGATGTGCGCAAGGCAATGCGCATCAACTACTTTGACGACGAGGAACTTGTCAAGGAGCAGGCTCGCAAATATCAAGGATAGAATTGGCATAAATGCTTAAATAAAGACGGGGCTTGAAATGGCAATCATTTCAAGCCCCGCTTATTTTGTGAGACAGTCAGCGTTACTTCTGTTCGGTGTCACGCTCGGCTTCGGTTTCTATTTTGTTTTCAAGTTCGGCGTCATACCAAGTGGAGTACATGAGATAGTTCTTCGCTATTTTGCGGTTAATCTCCTTGCTCTGCTCGGGGTCTACCATCTTGATGAATTTCGCGGGCGCGCCTCCCCACAGTTCATTGGGGCCTATTTTGGTGCGTGACAGCACGACGCTTCCGGCGGCCACGAGAGCGCCTTCGCCAACCTCGGCATCGTCCATCACCACTGCACCCATTCCTATAAGGGCGAAGTCGTGTATCTTGGCTCCGTGAATGGTTACGTTGTGGCCTATTGACACATCGTCGCCTATCTCTATGGTCGATTTCTGATAGAGGGTGTGCAGCACCGATCCGTCCTGGATGTTTACGCGATTACCTATCTTTATTGAGTTGACATCGCCGCGCAGCACGGTGTTGAACCAGATGCTGCAGTCGTCGCCCATCACGACATCGCCTATGATGGTGCAATTGTCGGCGAGGAAGCAGTTTTTGCCGATTTCAGGGGTGTATCCCCTTACCGATTTTATTAATGCCATTATGATTGTTGATTAAAGTTGATTATTTGCGTGATATGGGCTGAGTCTTGGCCGCCAGCCATGCAGTTTCTTTCTCGTTCAATGATGGAGCGAGCGAGTCATATACCTTCTTGTGGTACTCGTTGATCCACTTAACTTCGTCGTCGTTGAGCATCGAGATTTCGATGAGGTTGATATCGAATGGGAACAGCGTAACGGTGTCGAAGCGGAGGAAACGCCCGAATTCGGTTTCGCGGTCAACGACCGTGAGGATCATGTTCTCGCAACGGATTCCGTATTTGTCGGTGACATATAGCCCCGGTTCGTCGGATGTCACCATGCCGGGCGCAAACGGAACTGTCGTAAGGTGGTCGATGCGGTTTCGGAAACTCTGAGGCCCTTCGTGTACGTTCAGGAACGAGCCCACACCATGGCCTGTGCCGTGCAGATAGGTCTTGCCCTCTTTCCACAGGAATTGATGTGCGAGAATGTCGAGCTGCACGCCGCATGTCCCTTCGGGGAATACTGCTGAGGCAAGAGCTATGCACCCTTTAAGTACAAGGGTGAAGTCGTGACGCTCGTCGGCTGTGGGGTTGCCGAGCGATACGGTGCGGGTTATGTCGGTCGTTCCGTCGAGGTATTGCGCTCCTGAGTCGACAAGCAGCAGGCCGTCGGGATATATCTCGGCGTCTGATTCCTCTGTCGGTTCGTAATGTACAATCGCGCCGTGGCCCTTGTATCCGGCTATTGTTCCGAAACTGTCGTCGAAATAATCGGGTTGTAGGCTGCGGTTGCGGGTTAGTATTTTGCACACGTCGGTTTCGGTAAGGCGTTTGCCTTGCGACAACGTTTCTTCTATTTCCATGAAAGAGCGCACCAATGCTATTCCGTCGCGATGCATTGCTCGTTGTAATCCTTCTATCTGAACATCATTGCGTATTCCTTTCAGCAAGGGTATGGGGGAACGGCCGAGCGAAATGCGTTTGCCGAGAGCCGTGACGAGTGAACTTGACGATGAACTCGGGTCGACGAGTACCTTTGTGGTGAACGGTAACGCGCCTGCAAATTTCAGCACACTGTTGTATGGAGCGATGCTGATGTCGTTTCCTGCGAGGTATTCCCGCACGCGGTCGGTGATCTTTATGTCGTCGATAAACAGTGTGGAGCCTGTTTCACCAAGATATAGGAAAGATGTCACGACTGGATTGTAGGTTACATCCTTTCCGCGCAAGTTAAGGACCCATGCAATTTCATCCAATGCCGATATCAATATGGTGTCGGCTCCGGCTTCTTTTACGCGCTTGAGCACTTTCTTTATTTTGTCGCGAGTGCTTTCGCCGGCGTATTTCATGTCATGGATGAATGCCTTGTCGGCGGGTAGAGGAGGTCGGTCGTACCATATTTCATCGGCGGGGGGGAAGTCGGTTATGAGCTTTATTCCCACCTCGCCGAGTTTCTCTTTCAAGTCGCGCTCCGAGTTTATCGAAAACAACATGCCGTCGATACCTACTGTTGAGCCTGATGGGAGGGTGGTGCGTATATAGTCGGGGATTGACGGTGTTATTGCAAGGCCGTCCTTCATTAGTGTTATACCGGTTTCGTCGAGCTGCTGTGCAGCCTGCAGGAAGTAGCGTGAGTCGGTCCACAGCTTGGCGTCGTCAAGCGACACTACGAGTGTTCCGGCCGAGCCGTTGAATCCGCTGAGATATTCGCGAAGATGCCAGTGATCGGCCATGTATTCGCTTTGGTGCGGGTCGACATGGGGGATGATCGTAAGGTCGATGCCCCGTGTGCGCATAGCCTGGCGCAGGGCTTCGAGTCGTTGGATGATATTGTCTTTCATTTTATGAATAATGGTTGAATAATGCAAATCTACGAAAAAAATGTCAGCTTACATTCGTGACAGACCGAAAATATGTATTACCTTTGCAACGCTGAAGAGTCAGCTGACATTGTCGCGATGTTGACAATTGAAGTTATATCGCTGATAATTAAATAAAATGATAATGTTTTGAAATTTTCGCATTGAAAAATTTGGAGAACTGAAAAATACTGCGTAACTTTGCACCCGCTTGACAGACGAAAAGACGCCAAGCAATAAGATACTTAATGCCTCTTTAGCTCAGTTGGCCAGAGCACGTGATTTGTAATCTCGGGGTCGTTGGTTCGAATCCGACAAGAGGCTCAAAGGAAGAAGTAAATTTTGAATTCCCCTAATTAAGAAAAGTATCTCGGGCGAATACCAGAGTGGCCAAATGGGGCAGACTGTAAATCTGCTGGCTTATGCCTTCGGTGGTTCGAATCCATCTTCGCCCACACAATGCGGAAGTAGCTCAGTTGATAGAGCATCAGCCTTCCAAGCTGAGGGTCGCGAGTTTGAGCCTCGTCTTCCGCTCTAAAGACATTTTGCCAATGTAGCTCAGGGGTAGAGCACTTCCTTGGTAAGGAAGAGGTCGCGGGTTCAAATCCCGCCATCGGCTCAAACGATAAATCGGCAGCCTCGGATGCGTATGCGCTTTCGCGGCAGCTTTATTGAAAGAAATATTATTCAACACAAAAATAACAAAAGTTATGGCTAAAGAAAAATTCGAAAGAACCAAACCGCATGTTAACATCGGTACAATCGGTCACGTTGACCACGGTAAGACTACTCTGACCGCAGCTATCACTAAGGTGCTCGCTGAAAAGGGTCTTTCCGAAGTCAAGTCATTCGACCAGATCGACAACGCCCCCGAGGAAAAGGAGCGTGGTATCACAATCAACACTTCGCACGTTGAGTATGAAACTGAGAATCGTCACTATGCTCACGTTGACTGCCCGGGACACGCCGACTATGTAAAGAACATGGTTACCGGTGCTGCTCAGATGGACGGTGCTATCATCGTAGTTGCTGCAACTGACGGTCCTATGCCCCAGACTCGTGAGCACATCCTGCTCGCTCGTCAGGTGAACGTTCCTCGTATCGTAGTATTCCTTAACAAGTGCGATATGGTTGACGACGAAGAGATGTTTGACCTCGTTGAGATGGAAATGCGTGACCTTCTTTCGTCTTACGAATATGACGGTGACAATACTCCTATCATCCGTGGTTCTGCTCTTGGTGCTCTTAACGGTGAGCCCCAGTGGGTAGAAAAGGTTATGGAGCTTATGGCTGCTGTTGACGAATGGATTCCGCTGCCTCCCCGTGACATCGATAAGCCTTTCTTGATGCCTGTTGAGGACGTGTTCTCAATCACCGGCCGTGGTACAGTGGCTACCGGTCGTATCGAAACTGGTGTTGTTAAGGTAGGTGACGAAGTTCAGATTATGGGTCTTGGTGCTGACCTCAAGTCGGTTGTTACCGGTGTTGAGATGTTCCGCAAGCTCCTCGATCAGGGTGAAGCCGGTGACAACGTAGGTCTTCTTCTCCGTGGTATCGACAAGAAGGATATCAAGCGTGGTATGGTAATCTGCCACCCGGGAGTTGTTAAGCCCCACAGCAAGTTCAAGGCTCAGGTTTATATCCTGAAGAAAGAGGAAGGTGGCCGTCACACTCCGTTCCATAACCACTATCGTCCTCAGTTCTACATCCGTACACTCGATGTAACCGGTGAGATCACTCTTCCCGAAGGTGTAGAAATGGTAATGCCCGGTGACCACGTAACTATCAACGTTGAGCTCATCAACCCGGTAGCTTGCGACCTCGGTCTTCGTTTCGCAATCCGCGAAGGTGGCCGCACCGTAGGTTCAGGTCAGATCACTGAAATCCTCGACTAATTTAGGAAATACAAAATCGGTTCTCGTGTAAAAGCGAGAACCGATATATACAGGACTAGCTCAGTCGGTAGAGCACCGGTCTCCAAAACCGGGTGTCGGGAGTTCGAGCCTCTCGTCCTGTGCAAAGACAGAAAAAATGAAGAAATTAAAACTACTTACCGATATACAGGAGTCTTATACCGAACTTCGATATAGGACTTCTTGGCCTACAAAGAGTCAGCTAATCAAGAGCAGTGTTGTCGTGCTGATAGCTTCCGTCATTATTGCATTGATAATACTCGTAATGGATCAGATAGTTGACCATTTAATGCACTTCATTTACGGACTTTAACGCTTAAAACGTAGTAGTACCTATGGCTGAGAGAAAAAAAGAATGGTATGTGCTTCGCGCAATATCAGGAAAGGAGGCTAAAGTCAAGGAGCTTCTTGATGCTGCAATCAAGAACACTGACTTGGGCAACTACGTATCGCAAGTGTTGATTCCCACCGAAAAAGTAGTGACTACACGTAATGGAAAAAGGGTTGTGAAGGAACGCAATCTTTATTCCGGTTATGTGTTTGTGGAGGCTGATCTTCAAGGCGAGGTGATGCACGAATTGCGCAACACCACCAATGTAATCGATTTCCTCGGCGGACGCGGAAAGGGCTCTCAGCCCGAACCCCTTCGTCACAGCGAGGTGATGAGAATGCTTGGTGCCGCCGATGAGATCAACGACTTGAACGATGACGGTTTCAACGACTTCATGGTCGGCGAGCATGTCAAAGTGACTTTCGGCCCGTTCAGCGGCTTCAATGGCGAAATCGTAGATTTAGATGCCGAGAAGCGCAAGCTAAAGGTCGAAGTCAAAATATTCGGTCGCAGTACTCCCTTGGAATTGGAGGCATCGCAAGTAGAGCGAGAATTGGCCAAATAGCGGTTACGAGCTTTTTGACCAAAATTCGCACGTTTAACCCAACAAAATTTGTATTAAGAAATGGCTAAAGAAATTGCTGGACAAATCAAATTGCAGATTAAAGGTGGAGCAGCAAATCCATCGCCCCCAGTAGGTCCCGCTTTGGGTTCTAAGGGCATCAACATCATGGAATTTTGCAAGCAATTCAACGCCCGCACCCAGGACAAGGCAGGCAAGGTGCTTCCGGTTGTAATTACTTACTACACCGACAAGAGCTTTGACTTCATTGTTAAGACTCCTCCGGTAGCTATTCAGCTCCTTGAGGCATCTAAGGTCAAGAGTGGTTCGGCCGAACCCAATCGTAAGAAGGTGGCTGAAATAACTTGGGATCAGGTGAAGGCGATTGCTGAGGACAAAATGCCCGATTTGAACTGTTTTACTGTAGAATCGGCAATGCGTATGGTTGCCGGTACAGCCAGAAGTATGGGTATCACCGTTAAGGGAGCTTTCCCTGAAAATAACTAATAAACTTCAATTGACATGGGTAAACTTACTAAGAATCAAAAGTTGGCTTTACAGAAGATTGAAGCTGGGAAGGCTTACACATTAGCGGAGGCGGCTGAGAAGGTAAAGGAAGTTACTTTTACTAAATTCGATGCTTCGCTTGATATTGATGTACGTCTTGGCGTAGACCCTCGTAAGGCTAATCAAATGGTGCGTGGCGTGGTGACACTCCCTCACGGAACCGGCAAGAAAACTACAGTGCTCGTGCTTTGCAACCCCGATGCGGAAACTGCCGCTAAGGCTGCCGGAGCCGACTATGTAGGTCTTGACGAATATATCGACAAGATCAAGGGTGGTTGGACTGATGTTGATGTAATCATTACTCAGCCCGCTATCATGGGTAAGATTGGTGCTCTCGGCCGCATCCTCGGTCCTCGTGGCTTGATGCCTAACCCCAAGAGCGGTACTGTTACCAATGATGTAGCAAAGGCTGTTGAGGAAGTGAAGAAGGGTAAGATTGACTTCAAGGTCGACAAGAACGGTATCGTTCACTCTTCAATCGGAAAAGTTTCTTTCACTCCCGAACAGATGAAGGACAACGCACGCGAGTTCATCAACACCTTGATTAAGCTTAAGCCTGCTACTGCAAAGGGCACCTATATTAAGAGTATTTATCTTTCAAGCACTATGAGTCCCGGCATCAAGGTTGACTCTAAGTCAATCGATGTTTAACATTTAAAGACTACGCAAAATGAGAAAGGAAGATAAAGACATTATTATTGCCCAAATTGCTGACACGGTTAAGAATTACAGCTGCTTCTATCTCGTGGAAACAGCCGGATTGAACGCTGAAAAGACAAGCGATCTCCGCCGTGCTTGCAATAAAGCCGACATTAAGCTTCTCGTCGTAAAGAATACGCTTCTTCACAAGGCGCTCGAATCACTTGAGAATGCCGAAACGTATTCTGAACTCTATCCCAGCTTGAAGGGCTCAACATCGATTATGTTCTCGAATGTTGGAAATGCTCCCGCAAAGCTCATCAAGGAAGTCTTGAAGAAGGACAAGGATGCTACACTCCCCCGTTTTAAGGCTGCTTACGTAGAAGAAACAGTTTACGTAGGTGCTGAACAGCTCGATACACTTGCAAACATCAAGAGCAAGAACGAACTTATTGCCGATGTTGTTGCAATGCTCGAAGGCCCTGTACAGGGTGTTATCTCCGCGCTTGACGCCGGAACAACCATCCACGGACTTCTGGATGCTATTGAGGAAAAGAACGCATAATGCGCGGTTGACGCCTCGATAGACAAAACAATAAAAATAATAAATAGAAAAAACAATAACTTTTAAAATTTTAAGACGATGGCAGATATTAAAGCTATTGCTGAAGAATTAGTCAATTTGACCGTAAAGGAAGTAAGTGAACTCAAGGCTATCCTCAAGGATGAGTATGGTATCGAGCCCGCAGCTGCAGCTGTAGCAGTAGCAGCTCCCGCAGCCGGTGGTGCTGCTGAGGCTGAAGAGAAGTCTTCATTCGATGTTATCCTTAAGTCGGCCGGCGCAAGCAAGCTTGCAGTTGTTAAGCTTGTTAAGGAACTCACCGGACTTGGCTTGAAGGAAGCTAAGGAACTCGTTGACGGTGCTCCCAGCACAGTTAAGGAAGGTCTAGCCAAGGCTGACGCCGAAGGTCTGAAGAAGCAGTTGGAAGAAGCTGGCGCTGAAGTTGAACTTAAATAATATTGCCTGAACCTCAGGTAATTAGGTTAAGAATCATATCTTATAATGATTCTTAACCTTTTTGTGTTATATTTTAATTTGAGTTCCCTTAACGTTTTTATTTTAAATGTCAGTTTCATTAACAAAACCCCGTATCAATTTTGCATCGGTAAAGAATCCCCTTCCTTACCCTGATTTTCTCGAGGTTCAGCTGAAGTCATTTCAGGATTTCCTTCAGCTCGACACTCCTCCTGAAAAAAGAAATAATGAGGGACTTTATAAGGTGTTCGCCGAGAATTTCCCGATTGTGGACACTCGCAATAATTACGTACTTGAGTTTCTCGACTATTACATCGACCCCCCGCGCTACACAATCGAGGAGTGTCTTGAACGAGGACTCACCTACAGTGTACCCCTCAAGGCTAAATTAAAATTATATTGTACTGACCCCGATCACGAAGATTTTGAACCTAAGATACAGGATGTATTCCTTGGGCCGATTCCTTATATGACGGCGCAAGGTACATTTGTAATCAATGGAGCTGAACGAGTTGTCGTGTCGCAGTTGCACCGTTCTCCCGGTGTGTTCTTCGGACAGAGCACTCATGCCAACGGCACTAAGCTCTATTCGGCACGAATAATCCCGTTCCGTGGGTCTTGGATTGAGTTTGCAACTGACATCAACAACGTGATGTACGCTTACATCGACCGTAAGAAGAAACTTCCCGTTACAACTCTCTTGCGTGCGATAGGTCTTGAAAGCGATAAGGACATCATCGAAATCTTCGGCCTTGCTGAAGAAATCAAGGTCAATAAGACCAATCTTAAGAAGGCAATCGGACGCAAGCTGGCTGCCCGTGTATTGAAGACATGGGTTGAGGACTTCGTTGACGAAGACACCGGCGAGGTTGTGTCGATAGAGCGCAACCAGGTCGTGATTGACCGCGAAACCGTGCTCGAGGAAGAGCATATCCAGGAGATAATTGATGCAGGTGCGCAGACCGTACTCCTCCACAAGGAAGACGCCAATACCAGCGACTATTCGATAATCTTCAGCACTCTACAGAAAGATACAAGTAACTCCGAAAAGGAGGCTATTCAATATATCTACCGACAGCTGCGCAACGCGGAGCCGCCGGATGATGCGTCGGCCCGTGAGGTAATCACCAACCTTTTCTTCTCGGAAAAGCGTTATGACCTCGGCGAAGTGGGTCGTTACCGCATCAACAAGAAGCTCAATCTCGGTACTTCGATGGATGTGAAGGTCCTTACCAAGGAGGATATAATCGCCATCATAAAGTATCTCATCGAGCTTATCAACTCAAAGACCGATGTCGACGACATCGACCACTTGAGCAATCGTCGCGTACGTACCGTAGGCGAGCAGCTCTACAACCAGTTTGGTGTGGGACTTGCTCGTATGTCGCGTACAATCCGCGAGCGCATGAATGTGCGTGACAACGAGGATTTCACTCCCATTGATCTTATCAATGCGAAGACAATCTCTTCGGTTATCAACACATTCTTCGGTACAAATGCACTTTCACAGTTCATGGACCAGACCAACCCCCTTGCCGAAATGACCCACAAGCGCCGTATGTCGGCTCTTGGCCCCGGCGGTCTTTCGCGTGAGCGCGCAGGTTTTGAGGTTCGTGACGTTCACTACACTCACTATGGCCGTCTTTGTCCTATCGAAACGCCTGAAGGACCCAACATCGGTCTTATCTCGTCATTGTGTGTGTATGCTAAAATAAACGACCTCGGATTTATCGAAACTCCCTACCGCAAGGTTGAGAACTCCAAGGTCAACATCAACAACGATGAAGTCGTATATCTGACTGCCGAAGTCGAGGAGGGTCAGGTGATTGCCCAGGGCAACGCTCCTCTTAACGATGATGGCACGTTTGTTCGTGAGCGCGTTAAAGCTCGTCTTGACGCCGACTTCCCCATCGTAGCTCCGAGCGAGGTCAACCTGATGGATGTATCGCCCACTCAGATTGCTTCTATCGCCGCATCGCTCATTCCGTTCCTTGAACATGACGATGCCAACCGTGCGTTGATGGGATCTAACATGATGCGTCAGGCAGTGCCTCTGTTGCGTTCCGAAGCTCCTATCGTGGGCACAGGCCTCGAGGGACAGCTTATCCGCGACTCTCGTACTCAGATTACCGCCGAAGGCGACGGTGTCATCGAGTTTGTTGATGCTACAGTGATACGTATTCGCTATGACCGCACCGAGGATGAAGACTTTGTCGCATTCGAGGATTCGGTTAAGGAATACCACATACCAAAGTTCCGAAAGACCAACCAAAGCACCACCATCGACCTTCGTCCTATATGCGAGAAGGGTCAGCGTGTGACTCCGGGCCAGATTCTCACCGAAGGTTACTCGACCGAAAACGGTGAACTTGCTCTCGGCCGCAACCTGAAGGTGGCTTTCATGCCTTGGAAGGGTTACAACTACGAGGATGCTATCGTGCTCAATGAGCGCGTGGTTCGTGAGGATATCCTCACCTCGGTTCACGTTGACGAGTATTCGCTCGAAGTGCGTGAAACCAAGCGCGGTATGGAGGAACTTACAAGCGATATCCCCAATGTCAGCGAAGACGCTACCAAGGATCTCGACGAGCGCGGTATTATCCGTGTCGGCGCCCATGTAGCTCCCGGTGACATCATGATAGGTAAGATTACTCCTAAGGGAGAATCCGATCCCACACCTGAGGAGAAGTTGCTTCGCGCCATCTTCGGTGACAAGGCCGGCGATGTGAAGGATGCTTCTCTCAAGGCAACTCCCTCGTTGAAGGGTGTTGTAATCGGCACCAACCTCTTCTCTCGTGCCGCCAAGAAAAAGAAGACCAAGAGTGCCAACGCACAGCTTCCCAAACTTGACGAAGAGTATGAGGAAAAGCAGGCCGAGCTGATGGACATTCTCGTCAACAAGCTCATGGTGCTCACCGAAGGCAAGACCTCGCAAGGTGTCAAGGACTTCCTTGGCGCCGATATTATCGCCAAGGGTGCCAAGTTTACACCTGCTGCTCTGAAGGGTATAAACTATGACACTGTCAACCTTTCAAAGTGGACTGCCGATGCTCACAAGAACGACATGATTCGTGCCACTATTGTGAACTATCTCCGCAAGTCAAAGGAGATCGATGCCGAGCTTCGTCGTAAGAAATTCGACATCTCGATCGGTGACGAGCTTCCCTCCGGAATCATGCAGATGGCTAAGGTATATGTTGCCAAGAAGCGTAAGATCAGCGTAGGTGATAAGATGGCCGGTCGTCACGGTAACAAGGGTATCGTGTCGCGTATCGTGCGTCAGGAGGATATGCCCTTCCTTGCCGACGGTACTCCGGTTGATATCGTGCTTAACCCTCTGGGTGTGCCTTCTCGTATGAACCTCGGTCAGATTTTTGAAACAGTTCTCGGTTGGTCGGGAGCTATTCTCGGCGATAAGTTTGCCACTCCTATTTTCGACGGTGCAAGCCTCGACGACCTTAACGAGTGGACCGACAAGGCCGGACTTCCCCGCTACGGAAAGACCTATCTTTACGATGGCGGCACCGGTGAGCGCTTCGACCAGCCTGCAACCGTAGGTGTCATCTACATGCTTAAGCTCGGCCACATGGTTGAGGACAAGATGCACGCACGTAGCATCGGTCCGTACTCGCTCATCACGCAGCAGCCTCTTGGAGGTAAGGCCCAGTTCGGTGGTCAGCGTTTCGGAGAAATGGAAGTTTGGGCGCTCGAGGCATTCGGCGCATCCCACATTCTCCAGGAGATTCTGACTATCAAGAGTGATGATGTAAACGGCCGTAGCAAGGCTTATGAGGCTATCGTCAAGGGCGAGCCCATGCCTCAGGCCGGAATCCCCGAGTCGCTTAACGTGCTTCTCCACGAGCTTCGCGGTCTTGGATTGAGCATCAACTTAGAGCAATAATTAATCACAGTAAAGAAAGGAAACACTAAAATATGGCTTTTAGAAAAGACAATAAATCAAAAACCGATTTCTCAAAGATTTCCATCGGACTTGCTTCGCCCGAGGAAATCCTTGAAAAGTCGAGCGGTGAAGTTCTCAAGCCCGAGACTATCAACTACCGCACCTACAAGCCCGAGCGTGACGGTCTGTTCTGCGAAAAGATATTCGGTCCGGTAAAGGACTATGAGTGTCATTGCGGAAAGTATAAGCGCATCCGTTACAAGGGCATTGTGTGCGACCGTTGTGGTGTCATGGTTACCGAGAAGAAAGTGCGCCGTGAACGCATGGGTCACATAAAGCTCGTCGTTCCCGTGGCTCACATCTGGTATTTCCGTTCGCTTCCCAACAAGATCGGTTATCTGCTCGGTCTTCCCTCAAAGAAGCTCGATGCTGTGATTTACTATGAGCGTTACGTGGTCATCCAGCCCGGACAGGCCGAAAACGTTCAGACACTCGACCTTCTCACCGAGGAGGAATACTTTGAAATCCTCGACAAGCTTCCTAAGGAAAATCAGTTGCTTGACGACACCGACCCCAATAAGTTCATCGCCAAGATGGGTGCCGAGGCAGTATATGACCTGCTCACTCGTCTTGACCTCGACTCGCTCTCTTACGAGCTCCGTCACCGTGCCAATACCGACGGTTCGCAGCAGCGTAAGACCGAGGCGTTGAAGCGTCTTCAGATTGTGGAGTCGTTCCGTGCGTCAAAGCACCGCAATAAGCCCGAATGGATGATTCTTCAGGCGGTTCCCGTGATTCCGCCCGAACTCCGTCCTCTCGTACCCCTCGACGGTGGCCGTTTCGCTACCAGCGACCTTAACGACCTCTATCGTCGTGTGATCATACGTAACAATCGTCTTAAGCGTCTTATCGAAATCAAGGCTCCCGAAGTCATCCTCCGCAATGAGAAGCGTATGCTTCAGGAGGCTGTTGACTCGCTGCTCGACAACTCTCGCAAGTCGTCGGCAGTTAAGACCGAGGCCAATCGACCCTTGAAGTCGCTCTCCGACTCTCTCAAGGGAAAGCAGGGCCGCTTCCGTCAGAATCTTCTCGGTAAGCGTGTCGACTACTCTGCCCGTTCGGTAATCGTTGTCGGTCCCGAGCTTAAGATGCACGAGTGTGGTATCCCCAAAAATATGGCTGCCGAGCTTTACAAGCCTTTCATCATCCGCAAGCTCATCGAGCGTGGCATCGTGAAGACTGTGAAGTCGGCCAAAAAGATAGTTGACCGCAAGGAACCTGTCGTATGGGACATCCTTGAGCACGTTATGAAGGGTCACCCCGTTCTGCTTAACCGTGCCCCGACACTTCACCGTCTCGGTATCCAGGCATTCCAGCCCAAGATGATTGAAGGAAAGGCTATCCAGCTTCACCCGCTCGCATGTACGGCATTCAACGCCGACTTCGACGGTGACCAGATGGCTGTTCACTTGCCTCTTGGCAACGAGGCCGTGTTGGAGGCCCAGATGCTAATGCTCGGTGCCCACAACATCCTTAACCCCGCCAACGGTGCTCCTATCACAGTGCCTTCGCAGGACATGGTACTCGGTCTTTACTACATCACCAAGCTCCGCAAGGGCGATAAGGGTGAAGGCCTTAAGTTCTATGGTCCCGAAGAGGCTCAGATTGCTTACAATGAAGGCCGCGTGACTCTCCATGCTCCCGTTTCGGTAGTTGTGGACGATGTCGATGAAAACGGCAACCCCATCACTCATCTTGTTGAGAACACTTCAGTGGGCCGCGTGCTCGTAAACCAGTATGTGCCTAAGGAAATCGGTTATGTCAACCAGATTCTTTCTAAGAAGTCATTGCGCGACATCATCGGTAAGGTTATCAACACTTGCGGTGTGACCCGTTCGGCTCAGTTCCTTGACGACATCAAGAACCTCGGATACTACATGGCATTCAAGGGCGGATTGTCGTTCAACCTCGGGGATGTGCTCATTCCGCCGGAAAAGGAGCAGCTTGTAGCTGAAGGTAACGAGCAGGTTCAGGAAGTGATGAACAACTATTCGATGGGATTCATCACCAACAACGAGCGTTACAACCAGATAATCGATATATGGACGCATGTCAACTCTCGACTCACCGATACGCTTATGAAGCAGATGACGGCCGCCAACCAGGGCTTCAACTCTGTATTCATGATGCTTGACTCGGGTGCCCGTGGTTCTAAGGACCAGATTCGTCAGTTGGCCGGTATGCGTGGTCTTATGGCTAAGCCCCAGAAGGCAGGTGCCGAAGGAGGTCAGATTATCGAGAACCCGATTCTTGCCAACTTCAAGGAGGGCCTTTCAGTGCTTGAGTACTTCATCTCAACCCACGGTGCCCGTAAGGGTCTTGCTGATACCGCATTGAAAACCGCCGACGCAGGTTACCTTACCCGTCGTCTTGTCGATGTGGCTCATGATGTCATCATCCATGAGGAGGATTGCGGTACGCTCCGTGGTCTTGTATGCACCGAAATCAAGAACAACGAGGAAGTTGTGGCATCGCTCGGCGAGCGTATCCTCGGCCGTGTATCGGTTCACGACATCATCGATCCCATCTCGGGTGAGCTTATCGTTGCCTCCGGTGAGGAAATCGATGAAGTTGCTGCCAATCGCATCAACGAGTCGCCCATCGAGTCGGTTGAAATCCGCTCGGTACTTACCTGTGAGTCCAAGAAGGGTGTTTGTGCCAAGTGCTATGGACGCAACTTGTCCAACAACCGTCTTGTGCAGAAGGGTGAGGCTGTAGGCGTGATTGCCGCTCAGTCAATCGGTGAGCCCGGTACCCAGCTTACTCTTCGTACATTCCACGTCGGTGGTGTCGCTTCAAACATCGCTGCCGTATCTACTATAACCTCACGCTATGAAGGCGTGCTTGAAATCGAGGAACTCCGCACGGTTGAAACTGCTGAGAAGGGCGCCAACGGAAAGCCCGTACATGTAGTGATTGGCCGTCTTGCCGAGATGCGTATCATCGACCCCAACACCAAGATGATGCTCACCAATGCCAACATTCCTTACGGTTCTAAGCTTTACTTCGGCAATGGCGACACTGTCACCAAGGGCGATGTAATATGCGAATGGGACCCCTTCAACGCCGTCATCATTTCGGAAGTAGGTGGTAAGATTGAATTCCAGAATCTTGTTGAGAACGTTACATATCGTGTAGATTATGACGAGCAGACAGGACTTGAGGATAAGATAATAATCGAGTCAAAGGATCGTACACGCGTTCCCGAGGCCAACATCGTCGATGCCAACGGTCAGGTGATTAAGACCTATGCACTGCCTGTGGGCGCTCACCTCATGGTTGAGAACGGTGCCGATGTCGCTCCCGGCGAGGTATTCGTCAAGATTCCTCGTTCGGCAGGTAATGCCGGTGATATCACCGGTGGTCTGCCCCGTGTTACCGAGCTCTTTGAGGCACGTAACCCGTCCAACCCCGCTATCGTTTCGGAAATCGATGGTGAGGTTAAGTTTGGCAAGGTTAAGCGAGGCAACCGTGAGATATCGGTTACTTCCAAGCTTGGCGAAGTCAAGAAGTACCTCGTTCCGCTGTCGAAGCAGATTCTCGTTCAGGAAAACGACTATGTGCGCGCCGGAACTCCGCTCTCCGACGGTGCCATCACTCCTGCCGACATCCTCAACATCATGGGTCCCACTGCCGTTCAGGAATACATCGTCAACGAGGTTCAGGATGTATACCGTATGCAAGGTGTGAAGATCAACGACAAGCACTTTGAAGTAATCGTGCGTCAGATGATGCGCAAGGTCAACATCCTCGATCCGGGTGACACTTGCTTCCTTGAGCAGCAGGTTGTCGACAAGCGTGAGTTCATGGAAGAGAACGATCGCATCTGGGGTAAGAAAGTGGTTGTCGATGCCGGTGACAGCGAAAATGTAAAGCCCGGTCAGATTATCACAGCACGCAAGCTGCGTGACGAAAACTCGGCTCTCAAGCGTCGCGACCTCAAGACTGTGACTGTGCGTGAAGCCGTTCCTGCTACATCCGAGCAGATACTTCAGGGTATCACTCGCGCTGCATTGCAGACCTCAAGCTTCATGTCGGCTGCATCGTTCCAGGAAACCACCAAGGTGCTCAATGAAGCCGCTATCAACGGTAAGGTGGACACTCTTGAAGGTATGAAGGAGAACGTTATCTGCGGTCACTTGATTCCTGCCGGTACCGGACTTCGTGAATACGACAGCCTTGTTGTTGCCGGAAAGGACGATATTGACACGGTGTTTGACTCTGCCGATGTAATCGACATTGCTCACACTGAAGTTAAGTAAGCACTTTTAATAAGTTAAACTATACGAGAAAAGGCTGTCGCATTTGCGGCAGCCTTTTCTGTGTTTAGGATTGTGCTTGGTTTATCTCGGCTCTATCTTGGGTGCCGACGGAGCAGGCATGATTGCAGCTACAGCGCCTTCAACCTCTTCCTCGGTCATGAAACCTATGTTGCGGTTGATTACGCCTTCCTTGTCGACAAAAAGGATTGTAGGCACAGATGTAACGCCATATTGCTCGGCAAGTTGAGGAGCTTTGTCAATGTCTACATATATGAAGTTGACCTTGCCCTTGTATTTCTTTGCAAGCTTGTGGAATATGGGCTTAAACTGCTTGCAGGGCGGACACCATGTCGCCGAGAAGTCGACTACTACGGGCATAGGCTGTGCACCGCCGAACTCCAGAATGTCATTGGGCCCGAGTTCTATCGGGGCGCCTTCCGATTCGTTTACGGCTTCGGCTGTGGCCTCGGCCTCTTTCACCTCCTTGGATGTCGAGTTGCCGCATCCTGTAATCATTGCTCCTGAAATCAAGATCGCTGCTGCTAAAAATGCTATCTTTTTCATTACTTATGAATTTATAAATTGAGTTAATCCTATATATAAGGAACAAGGTGTCCCAATAAATTGAAACACCTTGCGGAGAAATAAGGTTCACGCCTCATTGGAGGTGTGCCGGAATTTGCATTAGAGGGACGATGCGAGAGCGCCGTTGGTCTTGCGCACTGCTGCTGCGCTCTTGGCGAAGAGAGCTTTCTCCTCTTCGTTAAGGTTGACATCGACAATCTTCTCGATACCGTTGCGGCCAAGCAAGCAGGGAACGCCTATGCAGATGTCACTTTCGCCATATTCACCTTCTACGAGTGCCGAGCAGGGGATTACTCGCTTCTGGTCGTGGAGCACTGCTGCTACTACGGCTGCCGATGCTGCACCGGGTGCATACCATGCTGATGTGCCGAGAAGACCGGTAAGAGTGGCTCCGCCTACCATTGTGTCGGCTGCTACCTTGTCAAGCGTTTCCTTGTCAAGTAGTGTGCTTACGGGAATACCGCGATAAGTTGCGTAGCGGGTCAAGGGAATCATTGTAGTGTCACCGTGACCGCCTATTACCATACCTTCAACTTCGTTGGGGTTGGCTCCGAGTGCTACGCTGAGGAAGTATTTGAAACGTGAGCTGTCAAGTGCGCCGCCCATACCGATGATGCGGTTCTTGGGAAGACCTGAAGTCTTGTGGATAAGATAGGTCATTGTGTCCATGGGGTTGGATACGCACAAGATCACTGCATTGGGTGAATATTTGAGTACGTTGTCGGTAACTGACTTAACGATACCTGCGTTTACTCCGATGAGCTCTTCACGAGTCATGCCCGGCTTACGGGGTATACCTGATGTGATTACTACTACATCTGAACCTGCAGTCTTCTCATAGTCGTTGGTCACGCCCACCATGTGAGTGTTGATGGTAAGCAGATTGGCGGTCTGCATGATGTCCATCGTCTTACCTTCGGCAAGACCCTGCTTGATGTCGATGAGTACGACTTCGTCAGCTACGTTGTTAGTTACAAGAACATTAGCACAAGTGGCGCCTACGTTTCCTGCGCCTACTACGGTTACCTTTGACATAATTATCTTGATTTATTTGGTTAAAGTAATTGTCATTCGCTTTATATAATTTCCGGTAATACAAAATTAGTGAATAATTCGATAAGGACGAACTATTAACTTAAATTTATGTCGATTGTAAATTAAAATGTCTGATTAGAGCTCAATTTCGCCAAGGCCTTGTCTGATTATTTCAGGATTTGAGCTGTCGGTGATGTCTATAACGGTCGACGGCTCGGTGCCTCCTTCACCTCCGTCGATTACGATATCCACAGTGTCGGAGTATCGCATCGCTATGGACTCGGGATTGATTGCTTCATCCTCGGTGTCCCATTGTATGGAAGTGGTAAGCAATGGCGAGTCCATGCGCATGGCTATTTCTCGGGCTATGGCGTTGTCGGGGATTCTCACACCTACGGTCTTTCGTCCTTTGAACACTTTGGGTAGTGTCGTGGAAGCCGGAAGCAGGAAGGTGAAAGGGCCGGGCAGATTGTCCTTCATGATTCGGAATGCGCGATTGTTGATGCGGGCATATTCGGCCGATTGCGATATATCGTGACAGATAATCGACAGGTTGGTCTTGGCCGGATTTATTCCTTTTATGCGGCATATACGCTCAATAGCCTGATTGTTGAGCGCATTGCAGCCTATCGCATATAGCGAGTCGGTGGGGTATATTATAATACCGCCGTCGCGAAGGGTGTTGATCACGAGCTCCATGTATTTTTCATTGATGCTCGTCGGATACATTGGAAGGATTGTCATGTCTATGTCCGGTTATGCCAGCACCCCCATAGTGCTGACAAAGGCAAATTTAGCAACACTTTTCCAATAATCCAAATAGAAAATACGACACCGCCGCTACGGCATTGACGCGGTAGCGGGGGTGTCGGTGTTGTTACTGTTGTTGTCAGATGGTGTTGAGCATCTCCTTAACGGCGGTTTCAAGTTGTGTGTCACCTCCCTGAAGCTGAACTTCAGGAGTGTTGTAAACCTTGATGTCGGGTTGTAGTTCGTGATTTTCAAGATAGTTTCCGTCCATATCCTTGCATCCTACTTGAGGGATGCCGAATACCAGCGATGGATCTATCTGCGTTTCCCACCATACGGCTGTCATTGTGCCGGGAACGGGAGTGCCTATGAGTTTGCCTATGCCAAGCGTTTTGTAAACCCATGGGAAGCCGTGGGCATTGGAGTAATTGTCCTCGCACACGAGTACACATGAGGGCTTGAGCCATTTTGTGAACGGGTCGCTGCCGATGTAGCTGTTACGGGGTGTGTAACGTGCATATTCCTTACCGTCGAGCAGTGTCGCAAGGTCGTCGTGCAGCCAGCCTCCGCCGTTATGACGAGTGTCTACGATAACAGCGTCGCAGTTGCGATAACGGCCGAGAAGGTCTGAGAACACGGTGCGGAAACTCGGGCTGTCCATGCCCTTGACATGTACATAGCCAACCTTGCCGCCCGAGAGTTGTTCGACACGCTTGCGGTTGTTTTCTACCCAGCGTTTGTAAAGGAGGTCGCTTTGGGTGCCGTAGCTTATGGGCTTTACCTTCTCTTCAAATCTCTTGCCCGTAGAGGGGTCGAGCACTGTCAACATTACGCTTTTGCCTGCTTTGCCTGCGAGCATGGGGTAGTAATCCTTGCCGCGTTCGATTGTCTTTCCGTTGATTTTCTCGATTATGCAGCCTTTGGTAATTTTATTGTCGGCTTTGGTCAGCGGCCCCTGTGCTATGATTTGGGTTATCTTCAATCCGTCGCCGTCGTAGCTTTCGTCATAGAAAGCTCCGAGTGATGCTGTGGCGGGAGCTGATGTTGATGAATAGTAGCGGGCACCTGTGTGTGAGCCGTTTAGTTCGCCGAGCATTTCCGAAAGCATGTCGCGGAAATCGTAATTATTGTTGATGTAGGGTAGATATTTGCTGTAATCCTCGCGGAATGAGGCCCAGTCGATACCGTGGATTTCAGGGTCGTAGAACTTGTCGTTGACCTGTCGCCATGCATGGTTGAATATATAGTCGCGTTCTTCGGCGGGACGGTAGTTAAATTCGGCAGCGAAGGGTATTGACTTTGTATTGGCATCCTTTATATTGATCTGTGTTAGACCGCCTCTTGATATCAGAAAAGCCTTTTCTCCGTCTTTGTCGGTAAGTAACGGTCCGTAACCCACACCTTTTATCAGTAGCTTTGTCGAGTTTTCTTTAAGGTCATGCAACCATAAGTCATATCCGCCCTCAAATGAGGTACAATAATATAGTTTGTCGCCCTTCTTGGATAGCAGCGCGTCACCGAGGTTTGAAGAATTGACAGTTAGGCGCATTATGCGGTCACGTCGATTGTCGAGTTCAAGCTTGATGGGCTTGATTTCGTCCTCTTTTTCGACTTTGTCCTTCTTGCCTTTGCCTTTTTTTATCTTTCTTGTCTTTTTTGTCGTCGTTTGCCGATGACTCCTTATCTTTTTGTCCTTTTCAGCTTCTTCGGCAAGGGCGATCTCCTCCTTCGAAAGTTGGAATTTATCCCATGCTTCATCATCGAAGAACATTATGTAGACATCGGAGTGCGATCCCCAGCTTCCGTGGCTGCGGTAACCGGCTCGGTCTGAATTCCATATCATGGCTTTGCCGTCAAGTACCCATTTGGGATTGGTGTCGGAGTAACCGCTTTCGGTGAGATTTACCGTTTCACCGCTTCCATCGGCCTTGATTAGGGCTATGTCCTTGTTGTTCCATCCTCCTACGCCGATGTATTCGGTCAGGAACCAGCGTCCGTCGGGTGACCATGCAAATGATTGGTCGCCGTCGGAGTAGGAATAGTTATACTTGCCTTCCATGACTGTGCGCACATCTTTGCTTTTGCGATTGATAACTCTTATCGCCGAGCGGTCCTCGAGAAATGCAACTTCCTTGCCGTCGGGCGAATAGAGCGGCTGGAACGATGTCTTGTCGCCTGTCACAAGCGGTTTCTCCTCGATTTCCTGTGCGTAGGTGAAGTATTTGTCGTCATCGCGCACGATTGAACTTTCATAGATTCCCCATGTTTCACCACGTTCGGCCGAGTATACGAGAGAGCGTCCGTCGGGACTGAAATCGATGTTGCGCTCCTGTTGGGGAGTGTCGGTTATCTGCTTTGTTGTGCGGTATTCCACTGATGTCACGTAGACATCGCCGTGTACTATGAATGCCACTTCTTTGCCTGAAGGCGACACTGCAATGTCGGTGGCTCCGCTGCTTATGAGTCGGTTTACGAGTTTCTGCTCGGTGATGTCCGATGTTATTGCTACGCTGACTTTGGCTGGTTGGGAGCCTTCGGTCACGGTGTATATCTCGCCGTCATATCCGTAACATAGCTTGCCGTCGTTGGAGGTGGTGAGGAATCTCACGGGATGCTTTGGATGTGATGTTATCTTTACGGTATTTTTTCCGTCGATTGTCGACTTGTAGACATTGAAGTTGCCGTCACGTTCACTCAGGTAGTAATAGGCGCTTCCGTCGGCTTTCCACACAGGGTTGCGGTCCTCGCCGTTGAAGTCGGTTAGCTTGCGATAGCTGCGGTTGCCGTCGGTGGTGCAAAGCCATATATCGCGTGTTATCGATGAAGTGTGATGCTTGCGCCATGTGTCCTCATATCCTTTCATGTCATTATAGAGCAGTTGCTTGCCGTCGGGGCTTATCGACAGATTTTCCATCGCAAGCGATGAATATAGCTTAGGCCGTCCGCCGGTAGTTGACACGCTGTATATTTGCGGGAATTGTACTGAAGGGAACTGGCTGTCATTCACATCGGGCTGTATAGATGCCGTGTAGAGCACATGTTCGTTGTCAAGGAATGTTTCGGGCATTTCGCTTGCCGAGTGAGTGGTGAGTCTTGTGGGTGCTCCTCCCTCGCGTGACATTATGTAGATGTCAAAGCTGCCTTCGCGGTCGGAGGCAAAGGCGAGGCTTTTCCCATCGGGCGACCACACAGGGCGTGTGTCGTAGGCCGGATTGGTTGTCAACTGTGTGGCGCGGCCTCCCGTCGACGGGACGGTGAAAATGTCGCCTTGATAACAGAACGCGATAGTCTTTCCATCGGGTGATATGGCCGGATATCTCATCCATAGCGGTGACTCGGCTGCTTCTGCCGCAGCAGTCAAAGCAATGGCTCCGGCAATTAAAAATAACTTTTTCATTATAAGTGATAATGTAGTTGTGATGTAATTATTTACAAAGATAATTATTTATTGTTTTTATAATGTCATTTGGACTACGAATTATTGAGATAGTAATTAAGAGCCGGTTCGACAATAAATGTTAACGGCAGGACGGTCAATTGTTGAGTTATTTTCAATAGCGTTAAGCTTTTTAGTGAAATTTTTTATAACTTTGGGGAAGAATCCAATAAATTAAGCTTTAACCTAAATGAAAAGACCAATCATTGGTATGTTGGCGTTATGTTCGTCGGTAATTGCTATGGGCGAAACGGTGGATGTCAAGACGCTTGAGTACACGGGCCCTTATCCCGTGCAGATGCCATTAATGTTTGACAGTGTGGATGTTAATTCACGTAAGTTTGATGTGAAGTCACTGCTTGACACTCACGTGTCGCAGGCAACATTGCGTAATCCGGAGATATTTTCAGGTGATGTGGCTCCGGGAAGTGACGATGCCTATGCATTGCATCTGCTCGGTTTTACAGTGGAAAACCGTCACTATGCCAAGGCTTCACTGAATGTGAAGGGACTTAAGAATTACAATGTATATGTCGACGGCCGTAAACTTGAAGGTAATCAGCTTGTGCTTACTCCCGCAACTCACAAGATTACCGTGAAGTATCTCAGCGAGAAAGGTAAGAGCGACTCGATAAAAGTGAGCCTCGATTCGGAGCATCCCGAGCTGTTGAAGGTCGGCACCGGAACATCACGCATGTACACGCTCGACGATGTGCTGCACGGTACGAGAATATCGTCTACAAGCATCTCGCCCGACGGCAAATACATGATAACATCCTACTATCACACCCGTAAGGGAGGGGCTTACGAATATGTGTACCGTATTTCCGATGTGGCTGCCGGTAATGTGGTGGCAGAAACATCTGATGCCATAAAGTGGATGCCTAAAGGAAGCCGCTACTATTATACGCGCAACACCAACGACGGTCGGGTGCTATATGCAGTCGATGTCGCTACCGGACGCCGTGACTTGATTGCTTCCGACATACCTAACGAGTGGTTCACCATATCGCCTGACGAGAGTTATCTTATAATAACATCGGTCCAGTCAGGTCCGAAGGAAAGCCCTGATGTGTATGAAATCATCCAGCCCGAGGACCGTCAGCCCGGTTGGCGTGACCGTTATATGTTGGCTAAATATGACCTTGCAACGGGGGTACAGCAGCCTATAACATTCGGACATAACAGCGTGTCGCTCTCTGATATATCGGACGACAGTAAGAAGTTGCTTGTGCGTACATCACGCAGCCGATTAACTTCACGTCCCACCACTCTTACATCATTGTATGTAATCGACCTCGCGACAATGACCTCTACGCCAGTAGTCGAGGACGACGGTTTCATTTCGGGTGCCATGTTCTCACCCGATGCCACAAAGGTGCTTGTTTCGGGTTCACCAGAATCACTTGACGGCGTAGGACGCAACTTGCCTGAAGGACGCACTCCGAGCATGGTCGATGAGCAGCTCTATCTCATAAACATTGTCGACCGCAAGGTGACGCCTCTCACCAAGGAGTTTGACCCTAACATACAGCAGCATGTTTGGAGCCGTGCCGACAACATGATATATTTCACAGCTGAGAACCGTGACATGTACAGCTTATACCGACTCAATCCCGCTAATGGCGACATAACCATGATTCCCGTACCTGAAGACCTTGTAAAAGGCATATCGTTGCCCGATGCAGGACGCACTATGGCTTGGTTCGGTCAGGGAGCATCCAACTCCGACCGCCTTTACAAGCTCGATACCAAGACCCTCAAGTCGACCTTGCTTGACGATCCGGTAAAGGAGCAGCTTAAGGATGTTGTGCTTGGCGAGTGTCGCCCATGGAGCTTCAAGAGCTCGCGCGGTGACAGCATCCACGGGCGTTTCTACTTGCCGCCTAACTTCGACCCCGCATCAAGTTACCCGATGATAGTTAATTACTATGGCGGTTGCAGCCCCACAAGCCGTAACTTTGAGAGCCGCTATCCTCATCATGCCTATGCAGCGTTGGGTTATGTCGTATTTGTAATCGAGCCCAGTGGTGCTACAGGTTTCGGACAGGAATTTGCATCACGTCACGTAAATACGGCAGGTGACGGTGTGGCTCAGGATATAATCGAGGGCACAAAGCAATTTTGTGCTGAACATCCCTTTGTCAATGCCAAAAAGATAGGTTGTATAGGTGCCTCTTACGGAGGATTCATGACTCAGTATCTGCAGACGCAGACCGATATTTTCGCAGCTGCCATATCACATGCAGGAATCAGCGACCACACAAGTTATTGGGGTGAGGGTTACTGGGGATATTCTTACAGCGAAGTGTCGATGGCCAACAGTTATCCGTGGACTCATCCCGACCTCTATGTGAAGCAAAGTCCGTTGTTCAATGCCGACAAGATACACACTCCGTTGCTATTCCTTCATGGTGACAAGGATAATAATGTGCCGGTGGGCGAGAGCATCCAGATGTTTACCGCATTGAAGCTTCTCGGTCGTGAAACTGCATTTGTAGCCGTTGCCGATCAGGATCACCATATAACCGATTACGGTAAGCGCATCAAATGGCAGAACACCATTTATGCATGGTTTGCAAAGTGGCTTCAGGACGACCCTGAATGGTGGAATGCAATGTATCCTGCAAAATCGTTATAAAACAGTAAAATCCGTAATGATGAAGCGTCATTGTTGGTCAAGTCGGGCGATTAAGTGTATTTCGGTGGCACTGGCATTGTTGTGTACAAGCGCGAGTGTTTATTCGCAAACCGAAGCAGCCGACAGTGTAACGCTGACATCGCGGAAGACCGATGGTAATCCTTACCGATTTTCATTGGGACAGCTGGCTGTGCCGGCTGTCCTGATAGGAGTCGGAGCTGCCGGGCTTTCTGGAACATGGTTGAAGCACAGCGGTTCGTCAAGCGGCTCTCAGACCCCCGACAATATAGTGCGTTTCGTGCCTCTTGCCGCAATGTACGGATTAAGACTTTGCGGTGTCAAGGGCCGCCACAATTATGTCGACATGACAATAGTGTCGGCTACAGCCTATGCCTTAATGGGCGTTACGGTGGCTTCGTTGAAGGGAATTGTGCGTTCGGAGCGTCCTGAAGGAAGTGACATGCATTCGTTTCCGTCGGGTCACGCGGCTGCCGCTTTCGTTGGGGCTGAACTGCTTCGACGCGAATATTGGAACGTATCGCCTTGGATTGGTGTCGGAGGATATGCCATAGCTGTAGGCACCGCCGCTCTGCGATTGCATCACGGACGGCATTGGATTAACGATGTGCTTGCCGGTGCTGGAGTAGGAATATTAAGCGCTCAGGCTGCCTATTGGCTCTATCCGGTGATATCCCACGCTCTATTCCAGCGAAGAGATAACGCAAACAAGATGGCGGTGACGCTTGCACCCTGTTGGTATGGACGAGGAGGCGGCATTGCATGCGCGATGACCTTTTGATTAATTTGCTTCCATGAAAATTCACATTACAGTTAGAATATTAATACCAATCATATAACCAAAAAACATTAACGCACACAGTTATGAAATTAATTAAAAGTCTTATCGCGTCGGCTTTTATGGCAATGTCGGTGACGGGTTTTGCTATCGATAATGTCGGAATCACTACGACATCATTGTCGCCCGACCGATTTACATTGATACAGGATGGCAAGTCGCTGCCTGTATATGTTGATGACGCTGACGATTCAGGAGTCAAAATTGCTGTACGTAACCTTGCTGCCGACTTCGGTCGAGTAACGGGACATGACGCAGTGCTTGCCGATGCTCCGTCGGAATCGCGTATGATTATAGTTGGAACTATCGACTCTCCTGTTATGGAACGCATCGCAAAAGCGGGAAAGATAGATGCATCACAGCTTAAAGGAAAGTATGAGAAATATTTGATGTCGACCGTGCAGTCACCTCTGCCGGGAGTCGATGAGGCTCTTGTTATTGCGGGAAGTGACCGTCGAGGAGCCATATATGGTGTATACGAGCTTTCGGAGCAGATAGGTGTGTCGCCTTGGTATGACTGGGCTGATGTTCCGGTGGCACATAACGACAATATGTCGATGTCACGCGGCACTTACACTGCCGGCGAGCCTGCGGTGAAATATCGCGGCTTGTTCCTTAATGATGAGGCTCCGTGCCTTACCGGATGGGTGAAGAATACATACGGGACCGATTATGGTGACCACCGTTTCTATGCACGCGTGTTTGAACTCATATTGCGTCTTCGCGGCAATATGATGTGGCCGGCCATGTGGGGCTGGGCTTTCTATGCCGATGATCCTGAAAATAGCAAGACCGCCGATGATATGGGCGTGGTTATGGGAACATCGCATCATGAACCCATGGCGCGCAACCATCAGGAGTGGGCGCGTCGCCGCGGTGAAAACGGCCCGTGGAATTATGCGACCAACCGTGATGTGATAGACCGCTTTTTTGTTGAAGGAATCGAACGTGCCAAGAACACTGAGGACATTGTTACGATAGGTATGCGTGGTGACGGTGACGAAGCCATGAGTGCAGAGGCAGATGTAAAACTGCTTAAGGAAATCATAAATAATCAACGCAAGATCATAAGCAAGGTTACGCGTAAGAAGGCGTCGGCCACCCCGCAGGTGTGGGCATTATATAAAGAGGTGCTCGATTACTATGACAAGGGTTTGCGTGCTCCCGATGATGTGATATACCTGTTGTGTGACGACAATTGGGGCAATGTTCGCCGATTGCCCAATGCCGAGGAGCGCAAACATCCGGGCGGATGGGGAATGTATTACCATGTCGACTATGTTGGTGCACCCCGTAACTCTAAATGGCTTAACGTGACTCCTATACAGAATATGTGGGAGCAGCTTAGCCTGACTTATAAATACGGTGTCGACAAGCTATGGATTCTTAATGTGGGCGACCTTAAGCCGATGGAATATCCTATAACGCTGTTTATGGATATGGCATGGAGGCCTGAAAAATATTCGGCACACAACCTCCTTGAACATACTTTGGAATTCTGTCGTCAGCAATTCGGTGAAGCACAGGCTCCCGAAGCTGCCCGCATATTGAATCTTTACAGCAAATATAACGGACGAGTGACTGCCGAGATGCTTGACCGCCGCACCTATAATCTGAGTAGTGGTGAATGGCGTAAGGTAGCCGACGAATATGTGCGTCTTGAGGCCGAGGCCATGCGACAGTATATGACGCTTGAGCCGCAATATCGTGACGCATACAAGCAGCTTATACTTTTCCCCGTTCAGGCCATGTCCAATATCTATGAAATGTATTACGCGCAGGCAATGAACCTGAAGCTGTTTGAGGAAGGCAATCCTGAGGCCAATGAGTGGGCCGACAAGGTTGAACGTTGTTTCAACCGTGACGCAGAACTCATGCGCGACTACAACGAAGTGATGGCCGATGGCAAATGGAACGGAATGATGACGCAGAAGCACATTGGTTATCGTAGCTGGAACGACAACTTCAGAGCCGATACAATGCCCATGGTAAAGCGCATCGACAATCCCGATGATTGCAAGGGCGATTATGTATTTACTTCTTCCAATGGAGTTGTGAGCATGGAAGCCGAGCACTACTATTCGTTGACCGAGCCGACAAGCGATGCGCGCTGGACGGTGATTCCCTACATGGGACGCACACTCAGCGGAATGTCGGTAATGCCTCCCACCGAACCGGTCGACGGTGCGTCACTCACTTATCGCATGACATTGCCCGACACCGTAACTCACGTGACCGTACGTGTCGTCGTGAAGTCGACACTTGACTTCCTTGACAAGGGCGGACTTTGCTACACGGTGGCTCTTGACGGAGGTGACGCACAGTCGATAAACTTCAACAGCAATCTAAACGAGAAGCCCGAAAACATATACAGCGTATTCTATCCCACCGTTGCCGGACGCGTAGTGGAGAAAAGCGTTATGCTGCCGGTAAAGAAGGGCACCAAATATCATGACTTGGTGGTTGCGCCTTCGGATCCGGGAATCGTATTCGAGAAAATAGTCGTTGACTTCGGCGGATACACACCTTCATTCTTGTTTATGGATGAGTCGTCATGTTCACGTAATTCAAAATAACCTCATAAAATAAGTATCATGAATAATATACAAGCTACAAGCGGCAAGATGACAAATTACCGTTGGGTTATTTGTACGATGCTGTTTTTCGCATTGGTCATCAACTATCTCGACCGTCAGGTGCTGTCGTTGACCTGGGTCAATTTCATCGCTCCCGAGTTTAACTGGGGACCTGATGATTACGGATTGATAACCGGATGTTTCTCGCTCGTTTATGCCGTGGGAATGTTATTTGTAGGCAAGTTCATCGACTACATAGGCACTCGTCGCGGTTATATGTGGGCGATAGGAATATGGTCTTTCGGCGCTTGCCTTCACGCCTTCTGTGGCGTGCTCACCAACGGCATAGTGTCGGGCGACTGGATTCTGTCGTTCACCGGAGCGCGCGAGCACCTGATGGAGCTGCAGTCGGTGGCCAATGTGTCGATGATGATAACCACCGTGAGTGTGTGGCTGTTTCTTGTGGCACGTTGCGTGTTGTCGGTGGGAGAGAGCGGAAACTTCCCTTGCTCGATCAAGGCCGTCGCCGAGTATTTCCCCAAGAAGGATCGCGGATTTGCTACCGGTGTGTTCAATTCAGGCTCACAGATAGGTGCATTGCTCGCTCCGTTCACCATCCCCTTGATAGCTCGTCACTACGGATGGGAGATGGCGTTTCTGCTCATCGGAGCCTTGGGCTTCGTGTGGATGGGCGTGTGGGTGTTTGCTTACAAGGAGCCGCGCAAGAATCCCCGTGTCAATGAGGCCGAGCTTGCATATATCGAGCAGGACGGCATAGGCGAGGACAATCCCGAGTGTGATGCTTCGTCAAAGTGCAGCGAGCCTGAGGTGGGAGTGTTCCAGGCTTTTACTTTCCGCCAGACATGGGCGGTGATTTTCGGCCGTTTCCTTCCCGACTCGGTGTGGTGGTTCCTGTTGTTTTGGGCCCCTGCATTCATCAGCAATGTCTACGGTTATCCCACTGACTCAACCGAGGGAATGCTCGCAATATTCACCATTTATCTTATTTCGATGCTTTCGTTGGGCGGCAGTTACCTGCCTACTTTCTTTATCAACCGCAATCGTGTAAATCCATACAAGGGCCGCATGCACGCCATGCTGATATTTGCACTGTTCCCGCTGCTCGGAATGCTTGTGATGCCCCTCGGCCAGATGTCGATGTGGTATCCGGTAGTCATAATAGGCATAATGGCAGCCGCTCATCAGAGCTGGAGCGCCAATGTCTACAATGTTGTCAGCGACATGTTCCCGAAATCGGTTGTCGCTACGGTAACGGGCGCTGCGGGTCTTGCCAGCGGTCTTGGCAGCTTCACATCCAACTACGGAGCCGGAAAGCTGTTCAAGTACGCTACCGATACCGACATGCAGTTCCTCGGATTCTCGGGTGAGAATGCCGGTTACATGATTGTGTTCCTGATTGCATCGGTAGCTTATCTGGTAAGCTGGATTGTGATGAAAGTTCTTGTGCCCCGATACAAGCTTGTGGAGTTAAAAAAGAGATAAATCAATAATAAATTCATCGTCAATGAATCCTAAATTACCATTTATGAATCCCGACTTCATGCTCCAGAACGACACAGCCAAGCGACTCTATCGCGAGCATGCTGCCAATATGCCCATAATCGACTATCACTGCCACCTGTCGCCCAAAATGATAGCCGAGGACCATCGATTTTCGACAATTACCGAGCTGTGGCTTGGCGGCGACCACTACAAGTGGCGTGCGATGCGCACCAACGGTGTCGACGAGCGTTACATAACAGGTGATGCAAGCGACTGGGAGAAGTTTGAGAAATGGGCCGAAACAGTGTCTTACGTTATGCGCAATCCGCTCTATCACTGGAGTCACATGGAGCTGCGCACCGCATTCGGGATTACCGACACGCTGAATGCACAGTCGGCTCGCCGAATCTATGATATATGCAACGAGAAACTCGCCGGACCGGGAATGACCGCCCGCGGCCTTATGGAGCATTACAATGTAGAGGTGGTGTGTACGACCGACGATCCCGTGGATACTCTTGAATACCACAAGGCGATAAGGGAGAGCGGGTTCAAGGTCAAGGTATATCCGGCATGGCGTCCCGACAAGGCCATGGCCGTGACCGACCCTGAGTCATATCGAGCCTACATCGCGACGCTTGGCAAGGCTGCCGATGTCGACATAACATCTTACGCCGACCTGATGGAAGCGCTGCGTGTGCGTCACGATTTCTTTGCTTCGCAGGGATGTCGCATTGCCGATCATGGAGTGTCGCAGTTCCCGTGGGCCGAGTGCAGCGAGGCTGAAACTTCGGCATTGTTTGACAAGGTCATGAGCGGACAGATGCTTGCCTCCGATGAAGTAATCAAGCTGCAGACCTCGATATTGCTCGACCTTTGTCGCATGAATCATGAGAAGGATTGGGTGCAGCAGTTCCACTTCGGTGCTATGCGTAACGTTAATACGCGAATGTTCCGCAAACTGGGCCCCGACACCGGCTTTGACACGATAGGCAGCTACAACTGTACGGAGGCTATAGCACGCTTCCTTGATGCGCTCGACCGTGACAATTGCCTTGCAAAGAGCATCTTATATAATCTCAATCCGAGCGACAACGTTTGGCTGGCAGCCATGATCGGTAATTTCCAGGACGGTTCGGTGCCGGGAAAGATTCAGATGGGTTCGGCCTGGTGGTTCAACGACAACCGATTCGGCATGGAAGCGCAACTCAATGCACTGTCGATGCAGAGCCTGTTCAGTCGCTTTGTGGGAATGCTCACCGACTCCCGTTCATTTGTGTCATATCCTCGTCACGATTATTTCCGACGCATTGTGTGTACGTTAATAGGGCGTGACATCGAGGAGGGCAAGATTCCGGTGAGCGAGCTTACACGAATAGGGAAGATGGTTGAGGATATAAGCTATTATAACGCTAAGTCATATTTTAAATTTTAAATCGATATGGAGAAAACTTGGAGATGGTTTGGCCCTAAGGATAAGATAACGCTTGACATGTTGCGCCAGATAGGCGTAGAGGGCATCGTGACATCGTTGCATCACATAGCCAACGGCGAGGTGTGGAGCCTCGACGAGGTTAACAAGATGAAGGAGTACATCGAGAGTCACGGACTGCGCTGGTCGGTTGTTGAAAGTCTGCCGGTGAGCGAATCTATAAAATACGGCGGCCCCGACCGCGATAAGCTGATTGAGAACTACAAGGAGAGCCTGCGCAATCTCGGTAAGGCCGGTGTGAAGACTATATGCTATAACTTCATGCCCGTACTCGACTGGGCGCGTACCGACCTTGAGTATCCCAACGGTGACGGCACATCCAACCTATATTTCAACAAAGCTGAATTTGCCTACTTCGACATATACATCCTGAAACGCGAGAATGCCGAGAAGGATTACGATGCCGTGACGCTGTCGCGTGTTGAGGACCTTCGTCCCGTGATGACGCCCGATGCCGAGCATCGTCTTGTGGAGAACATCATCGTAAAGACTCAGGGATTTGTCAACGGTAACATAAGCGAGGATGACGAAGCTCCTGTGGCAACTTTCAGGGAGCTCCTCAAGCTGTATGAGGGAATCGACCGTGATGCGTTACGTGCCAACATGAAGTACTTCCTGGAGGCTATCATGCCGGTGTGCAACGAATATGACATCAACATGTGTGTGCATCCCGACGATCCTCCGTTGCAGATACTCGGACTTCCGCGCATAGTGACTTGCGACGATGACATCAAGTGGTTTCTTGATGCCGTTCCCGACAAGCATAACGGCTTGACATTCTGTTCGGGCTCACTGAGCGCAGGCGCTCATAACAACGTTCCCGAGCTTGCCCGCAAATATGCCGACCGCACATGGTTTGTGCATCTGCGTAGCACATCGGTGCTTCCCAACGGCGATTTCCGCGAGGCTCCGCATCTCGGCGGCCGTGCCGACATAATCGAGCTTGTGAGAATATTCGAGAAGACCAATCCCGAACTTCCCATGCGCGTTGACCATGCTCCGCTGATGCTTGGCGACGAGAAGATGGGCTATAATGCCGGATACTCGTTCCATGGACGAATGTTGGCCCTCGGACAGGTCGGGGGTGTTATCGCAACAGTCGACCGTGACATTAAAGAAGGTAAAATATAAAAAAATACGACATAAATATGAACGAATTGTTTTCAGTAAAGGACCGCGTGGTGGTAATCACCGGCGGAACGGGCGTGTTGGGCGCCTGCATAGGCGAATACCTTGCAAAGCAGGGAGCTAAAGTGGTGCTGATGGGTCGTCGTAAGGAAGAGGGCGACCGCATAGTCGATAAAATCCGTGCCGAAGGAGGCGAGGCAATGTTCCTTGTAACGGATGTAATGAATCCCGAAGTGGTGCAGAAGAACTGCGACGACATCATTGCTGCCTATGGCCGTGTCGACGCACTTCTCAATGCGGCAGGAGGCAACATGCCGGGCGCAACTATCGCTCCCACGGGCACAATATTCGACATAAAGGTCGAGGAGTTCCAGAAGGTACTTAATGTAAATCTTACAGGAACTGTAATCCCCACTCAGATATTCCTTAAGCCGATGGTTGAGGCAGGTTGCGGCGCAATAGTCAACTTCTCGTCAATGGCTGCATTCCGTCCTATGACACGTGTGCTCGGATATGCTGCAGCTAAAGCCGGAATAAGCAACTTCACCGCATTCCTTGCCAACGAAGTGGCTACAAAATTCACTCCGTCGATACGAGTAAACGCGATTGCTCCGGGATTCTTCCTGACCAATCAGAACCGTGCGTTGCTCACCAATCCCGACGGCTCATTGACCGAGCGCGGCGCCGATGTCATCCGTCAGACTCCGTTCAAGCGTTTCGGAAAGCCCGAAGAGCTTTGCGGTACGATTCAGTATCTGATAAGTGACGCTGCATCGTTTGTAACCGGAACCGTGGCCGTGGTCGACGGCGGTTTCAACGCTTTTGCGATGTAATCATATACAATCGGATGAAAAACAAACGGCAGTCTGCATCAACGCAGGCTGCCGTTCTTTCGTTCCAATATACCTAATCAGTGCAAAAATTGCCAAGATTTAAAATTGAACAGCTCGCCGTCGTCACCTCGGAACAGGATGAGTAGGTCGTGTACACCTGTGGCCTTTCCTTTAACTTGTGACTTGAGCTGACCCTCGCTATCGGGGGTGACTTCGATTTTAGCGATGGGACGGCCTTCGAGATTGTCGAGGTAGAATTCGACAGTGCCGTTACGTTGCGCGTCGCTCACCTCTACAGTTACGGCCGAAGGAACATTGTTGCCGAAGTCGACCGAACGCACCTTAAGCCAGTCGCCGTTGTTGATGGAGGTGAGGTAGTGGTTGTCCTTTCCGGCGTTACGGTCGGTCTTAAGGCCGTAACTTTCTGCCATTGTGGGGGCCGATACCTTCTGATAGGGATCGAAGTTGCGCAGAGGCTTTGTAACGCCCTCTTTGGTGAACGGGATGAAAGGAATCTTGTCGCCGTCCCAGTTAAACTCCTCGATCGATGTCGAGCGACGGAATCCTCCGCCGTTGGGAAGAAGCCCGTCATGATAAAACATGAAGTTGCGGCCGCCGATTTCGATGCTTCCGCCATGTATGGTGAAGCTGCCTTTTGCTTCGTCCATTATTCGGCCTTGGTATTTCCACGGGCCGTTTATGCTTGATGAGGTAGAGTAGGCCATGTGTTCGGGAACGCCTCCGGCTGCATATACAATATAATATATGCCGTTGCGCTTGAACACCCACGGGCCTTCCTCATAGCCTGTCTTCATTTTGCGCTTTCCGGCCTGATAATCCATTTTCATTACTTTAGGGCCGAAACATTCGGGATCATCGAGTCCGCTCACCGGCATAACTTCGCTTCCGAGCGATATCATGTCGCGGTTTAGCTTGGCATACCACAATCCGTTGTTGCCCCAGAATATGTAAGCCTGTCCGTCATCGTCGATAAATACCGAGGGGTCGATGTAGCCGAAGCCTCCGGCAACGAGCGGCTTGCCGAGCGGGTCGATGTAGGGGCCTTCGGGAGTATCGGATACTCCGACTCCTATTCCGTGAAGGTGAACTGTGGTGTCTTCGGCGCAGATGTACCAATACCACTTTCCGTCACGCTCGATGGCTTGCGACGCCCACGCGTTGTCACCCTGCTTGGCCCACTTGAATGTGACCGTGGACATCGGGGTTCCTTCGTAGGTCCAGTTAAGCATGTCGGTAGAGGTGTAGAGCTGCCAATCCTTCATTTTGAAATATTGGGCATCGTCTTCGTCATGGTCTACAAAGAGGTAGACTGTGTCATTATGCACGTAGGGTGCGGGGTCGGGAGTGTAGGAGGTCTGTATGACCGGATTATTCGCCATTGACATTGAAGCCATGGCAGCCATCGCAGCGACGGCAAGTATCTTGTTGAGATTCATCAGGTGTTTATTAAGGTTAATTAACTGAAACAAAGATAACACTATATTCGTCATCATGAAAATGATGTCGTAACGTAAATCTTTGTTTATGTTACGTTGGATAGATTAATATGTCAATCATGGCGCATAATTGTATCGGCGATAGTGGATAAATCAATCAGTTGTGGTGGTGAAATGAATTTGGCAGAATATAATCATGCGCTAATAAATGGTTATATCATAGTGATTTAAATACATGGAGTTACGTAGCAAGAGAAATTTGTTACAATGCTTTTGCATGAGGTTACATGGGGAAAGATATGTGTATCATCATAGTTTTGGCGTGTTGGTGACTGTCGCTAATTTTGCCATGCAATTTAAACCATAATTAACACATTGTAATGCGAAAGCTACTAATTAACTTAACATTCCTTTTGTTAGCCGCAACAATCACAAGCAATGCCGTCGAAGTCGCCGACAAGTCGACATTTGCCAATCCCATGTTGTGGGCCGATGTTCCCGACCCCGATGTAATCAGGGTTGGTGATGATTTTTATATGGTAAGTACGACTATGCATCTTATGCCCGGTTGTCCTATTATGCGTTCCAAGGATTTGGTGAATTGGGAAGTTATCAGCTATGTGTTTGATACCTTTGATGATAATTCGCGCTATCGCCTTATCGACGGAAATGTCTACGGCCGCGGTCAATGGGCCACTTCGCTGAAGTATCATGACGGACGCTTCTATGTGCTTTTCTCGCCTAACGATCAGCCCTATCGCTCCTATATATATAGTACAACCGATCCTGCCGGAAAGTGGGAGCTCGTGAGCCGTACTCCGCACTTCCATGACTCTTCGCTTTTGTTTGACGACGACGGAAGGGTATATGTCTACTCGGGAACGGGTAGCCTTCGCGAACTCAACCCTGACTTGAGCGATGTCAAGGAGGGTGGCGTGGACATGGTGATATTTGAACGTGACTCCACCGAAACCGGATTGCTCGAAGGCAGCCGTGCATTGAAGCTTAACGGCAAATACTATCTGCTCATGATTTCGTGGCCCAACGGAAAGCCCCGCCGTCAGGTGTGCTATCGTGCCGACAAAATCACAGGCCCCTATGAGAAGAAGGTGATTCTTCAGTCGGAATTCGGCGGATTCCCCTATGCCGGTCAAGGTACCATCGTAGATGACGCCAAGGGCAACTGGTGGGGAGTGATATTTCAGGACCGCGGAGGTGTGGGCCGTGTGCTCACCTTGATGCCGTGCCGCTGGATTGACGGTTGGCCTATACTCGGCGATGAAAACGGAAAGATTCCTGCCGTAATGGAACGCCCCGTAGCAGGATGCCCCGACAAAAAGATTGTGACAAGTGATGACTTCAACTCCGACAAGCTCAATATAAACTGGCAGTGGAACCATTGTCCCGTCAATGAAGCATGGTCGCTCACCGACCGTCCCGGACACTTGAGGCTGACGACTTCGCGTGTTGTAGATAATCTATATAACGCACCCAACACCATAAGCCAGCGAATGGAAGGCCCTGAATGCAACGGCATAGTCAAAATAGATGTATCGCACATGAAGGATGGCGATGTTGCCGGATTCGGAGCTTTCAACGGACACTCGGGCCTGCTGTCGATTGAAAAGAGCAATGGTAAGACCGAACTGGTCATGCACACCAATGTCGTTAATATGGAACGACGCACCAAAAATGTACTTGGTGTGGACAATGAGGAGATTCAGCGTGTGGCACTGAACTCTCCGGTAGTGATGCTGCGAATAAATGCCGATTTCCGTCCGGGGCGTGACATTGCCCGATTTGCCTACAGCACCGACGGCAAGTCATGGACCAATATCGGCAGCGACTTCAAAATGCGATTTGATTACCAACGACTCTTCATGGGCACTCGATTCGCAATCTACAACTATGCGACTCGCGAAAAAGGCGGATATGTCGATGTTGATTATTTCAACTACGAGCGATTGTCCGATGACGCGCACTCGTTATCTAAAAATGATACAAAATAGTAACCTATGGTAAAAAAGATAATTCGATTTAGTTTTGGGTAATACTAATGTGGCACACACACATGTTTGGTAGTGAGGGGTTGCCGGCCTCGGCAACCCCATTCATTACTTTTTAGTTAAAGCACTGTGTGTCAATGATGATGTTACGTAGATAAAGAAGTCTGTTACAAAATTGAAGCGTGATGTAACGTGCGTAAAGAAAAATGGAATAACGTAACATATCGGTTAACACCTATATATCTAAATTTGTATAATCTTTCTTAACATTAAATCGTAAAAACTGTGTACCATATATGAAGTTTTATTTAACCTTAACGTTTTTTGCCGCTTTGGCCCTGTTGACACAATCTTGTGCAAGCAGCTCGGAGAAAGCTGCCGCAGTAGCTCCTCAAGAATCGTTAGCTCTTTTCGATTCATTCTCCTACAAGGGAATGGACGATTTTTATGCACAGAATACATTGCCCGATGATGGCTCATTCTATAATCCCATCCTGCCCGGATGGTATTCCGATCCTACGATATGCACCAATGGCGATGGCGATTATTTTCTTGCAACATCCACGTTCACCTATTTCCCCGGTGTTCCCTTGTTTCACAGCCGTGACCTTGTCAACTGGAAGCAGATAGGACATGTGCTTACACGTGAATCGCAACTTGTCAACATGAACGGACAGCACGTGAGCGGCGGAATCTTCGCTCCCGCGCTTAGCTATAATCCGGCCAACAAGACCTACTACATGATTACCACCAATGTAGGAGCCGGCAACTTCTTTGTAAAGACACAGGATCCCTTCGGCGAATGGAGCGATCCCATCTACGTTCCCGAGGTGCAGGGCATCGACCCCTCATTCTTCTTTGACAAGGACGGAAAGGGTTACATCGTCAACAATGACGACGCCCCCGATGGAAAGCCCGAGTATTCGGGACACCGCACAGTGCGCATCGTCGAGTTTGATCCCGCAACCGACAAGTGCGTGGGCGAACGCAAAATCATCGTCAATAAAGGATGGCGTCCCCAGGACAAGCCCATCTGGTGCGAAGGCCCACACATATATAATATAGACGGAACATATTATCTTATGACTGCCGAAGGCGGAACAGGTGACTGGCACAGCGAAGTTATATATCGCGGTAAGTCGCCTTTCGGTCCGTTTGAACCCTGGCAGGAAAATCCCATACTTACCCAGCGTACACTTGACAACAGCCGTCCCGAGCCGATTACTTGTGCCGGACATGCCGATCTCGTACAAACAAAGGAGGGCGACTGGTGGGCCGTGTTTCTCGCTTGCCGTCCGCTCGACGGTCGATTCGAGAACCTCGGACGCGAAACATTCATGATGCCCGTGAAGTGGACCGATGACGGATGGCCCTACATGACACGCGGCGAAGAGGTGGTGCCTATGGTGCTCAACCGTCCCGGCGTGAAGCGCGAAGAGAATGTGACATTCGGTAATTTCACCGATGTCGATGACTTTGACGCCGATACCCTCGGCCTCCAGTGGATGACGTTGCGCACGCCTGCCGCCGACCTTTACTCACTCACATCCAACCCCGGTTACCTGACTATCAACTGTGCCGACATCAACTCGTCGGAGAAGGTGGCTATACCTTATATAGGACGCCGCGTGCAGCATCACAAATATGAGGCCGCAACCCGACTGATATTCAACGCCGGCAATGAAAACCAGTGCGCCGGCCTGCTCGTGTTCAAGGACGAGAATCATCAGTTCCTTCTTGCCCGCGGCCGTGACGCAAAAGGCGGATGCGTGCTCCTCCATAAAATCGACGGCAAAGAAGGTGAAGAGCTTGCCAAGGAGCAGCTCAACGACTCTATCTCGGTGCTCGACCTGAAGGTGGTGTCGCAGGGTAAAACCCTCGATTTCTACTATTCGACCGACAACGGTGCAAAGTGGCAGACACTTGCCACCGGAATCGACGCCCAATACACCTCGACGGCTAACGCCGGAGGTTTCACAGGTACTACCGTAGGCCCTTACGCGACCAATAAGAAATAAATAACCTAATTAATTAACCTAAAAAACCAATAAAAACTATCAGAGAGAGAAAAAAATTAACCTTACACCATGTCGCTATTTACTCCAATCGAGAAATCACGACGCAACCTAATGAAAAAAGTAATTGTTTGATTTAAACTAATAACAATGGAAAATGTAAAGAAAATATTTCGATGCATTTCGTTTCTCCTACTCTTCATCGCAGGGACTGCTTCAGTCTATGCCGATACGGTAAGAGGAACTGTGGTAGACGATACAGGCGAACCTTTGATAGGTGCCACAATCGCTCTAAAAGGCGGTAGCGCAGCTACAGCCTCCGACATTGACGGCAACTACTCGTTGCAAGTGCCCGACCTCAAGACGGCTGTCTTGAAAGTATCTTATGTAGGATATTTACCTCAGGAAATCAAGGTTAACGGACGCTCAACTGTAGATGTCACTCTTCAAACCAACGCCGAACAGCTCGAAGAAGTCGTTGTGGTTGGTTACGGTCAGCAGAAGAAAGCCTCAGTTGTGGGTGCAATCACTCAGACAACAGGTGAAGTCCTCGAACGTGCTGCCGGTATTCATGACATCAGTGCTGCTCTTACAGGTAACCTCCCCGGCGTTGTTACAATGCAGAGCTCGGGTATGCCCGGTGAAGAAAGCGCTAAGATCACCATTCGTGGTGCCAGCTCTTGGAACAACAGCGACCCCCTCGTGCTCGTCGACGGTATCGAGCGTGACATGAACAGTGTCGATGTAGGTTCTGTAAAATCAATCTCAGTTCTTAAGGATGCATCGGCAACCGCCGTTTACGGTGTGAAGGGTGCTAATGGTGTTATCCTTATCACCACCAAGCGTGGTGAAGAGGGACGCGCCAAAATCGATGTTAGCTTCACCGCTACATTGAAGTCGGCTTCAAAGCTCCCTAACAAGTTTGACTCTTTCGATGCTCTTGCAGCTCGTAACAAGGCCGTTGTTCACGAACTCGGTCTTATGCCCAGCTCTTGGAGCTACATGACTCCTTATGAAACATTGTTGAAGTACCGCAACCCCGCCAACCTCGAAGAGTTTGAGCGTTACCCCAACGTTGACTGGCAGGACTACCTGTTCAAGGACTACGCAATGGCTTACAACGGTGCGGTTTCTATCAGTGGTGGTACTCGCTTCGTGAAGTACTTCGCCGCTATCGACTTCGTTCATGAAGGTGACCTTTTCCGCAACTTCGACAACCATCGCGGTTACGAAACAGGTTTCGGTTACAATCGTATCAACGCCCGTTCTAACCTCGACTTCCAGCTCACCAAGACTACTGTTTTCAAGGTGAACTTGTCAGGTTCTAACGGTCAGAAGCGTTCTACTTGGCCTAACGACGGTTCAGGCTTCAACCAGAGCAACTGGAACGACGTTCAGGTATGGGCAGGTGCCTACAACATTGCACCTAACGTGTTCCGTCCCGTTTACGCCGACGGTTCCTACGGTTACTACCCCGCATTCTCGTCGCAGGTTGCCAACTCTGCCGACCTTCTTGCCAACGGTGGTGCCTTCAAGACAACTGCAACCCGCATCAACACTGACTTCGTTCTTGAGCAGAACCTCGACTTCATCACCAAGGGCTTGAACTTCCGCGGTATGATTTCTTGGGACAACCAGTTCCGTGAACAAGGTCGTGGTGTATCCGACCTCTACAACGGTCCCCAGTACAAGTGGATCGACCCCGCTACCGGTGCCGTTTCAAAGAAGAACCCTACTGAAACTACAAGCCAGTTTGACTACCTCCCCGGTTCAAAGTGGTCGACTCAGGCAGGTAGCGTTTCCAACGGCAACACTCTCCGTAACCTCAACTATCAGCTCCAGCTCAACTGGAACCGCGAGTTTGACGTTCACAATGTCGGCTTGACCGGTGTTTGGACCCGTCAGGAAACAGCTATCGGTTCAATGATACCTATGTATCGTGAGGACTGGGTGTTCCGTGCAACCTACAACTTCGCCGACCGTTACTTCGTTGAGTACAACGGTGCTTACAACGGTTCCGAGAAGTTCAAGAAGGGCAAGCGTTTCGGTTTCTTCAACTCAGGCGCTATCGGTTGGCGTGTTTCTCAGGAAAAGTTCTGGGAAGGCCTCCGCGACTGGTGGGAAGAACTTAAGATTCGTGCATCTTACGGTGAAATCGGTGACGACTCGGGTGGCCGTTATCTCTACATGGACGAGTGGGGCACAGGTGGTAACACCTCGATGGACATCACCGGCTATGACAACCGTTCAATGTACACATTCTACTACCTCTCTAAGCTCGGTAACCCCGATGCAGGTTGGGAAAAGGTTAAGAAGTTCAACCTCGGTATCGACTACGCATTCCTCAACAACATGTTTGCAGGTTCGGTCGAAATATTCAAGGATAAGCGTGACGGCATCTTGATTAACGGTAACGACCGTGCGATGCCCTCTTACTTCGGTCAGACTCCTCCCACCGCCAACCTCGGTAAGGCTGAGTCAAAGGGTTTTGAAGTTGAAGTTCGCTTCTCTAAGAACATCAACCGCAACATGCGTGTATGGGCTAACTTGAGCATGACTCATGCTGCCAACAAGATTATCGACCGTGACGACCCCGCACTTAAGCCCGCTTACCAGAAGCAGGCCGGATATGTAATCGGTCAGACTCACTCTTATCTTGACAAGGGATTCCTCAACTCGTTTGATGACATCTACGGTAGTCCCTCTCATGATGTGAACGACGCTTCACGCCTCCCCGGCGACTACTATATCGTAGACTTCAACGGTGACGGTGTCGTTGACAACAAGGACTCTGTTCCCTACGGATATTCGGGTACTCCCCAGAACACCTACAACGCCACTATCGGCTTCGAGTGGAAGGGCTTCAGCTGCTTCGCTCAGTTCTACGGCGTTACCAACGTTACTCGTGAGGTTAGCCTCGTTAGCTTCGGCAACCACATCGACAACGTTTACAACATCGGTGACTGGTGGAGCGGTGAAACCGGTACAGGCGACATCCTGATACCTCGTTGGTACTCTACCGTCAGCGGTTACTCCAACGGTACACAGTATCTCTATGACGGTTCTTATGTCCGTCTTAAGAACGTGGAACTTGCTTATACTTTCACCAACGGATGGATTAAGAAACTCGGTCTTTCCTACATGAAGCTCTACCTCAACGGTAACAACCTTTGGGTATGGTCACGTATGCCCGACGACCGTGAATCAAACTTCTCCGGAGGTTCAGGTTCAGGTGCTTATCCTACCATGCGTCGTTTCAACTTTGGTGTTAGGTTCAGTCTATAAAAAATAGAATAACTATATGAAAACAATATATAAGTCATTTTTGACCTTAGGTGCGGCTGTCACCATGATGTGCGGATTCAGCTCCTGCGAGGACTACCTCGACAAGGACCCTGACTCCAATGTCAGCCCGGAGACTCCGTTTAAGAATTTTCAAAATGCTCAGGGTTACGTAGAGGAAATCTACAACTGTATCCCCAACATTGCACAATGCGACTGGACCACATCGTGGAATCTCGGCGATGATGAGATCCAGAATCCTCAGGCCGATGACATGATGCTTCATCAGGTCGACATAGGTAACTACTATGCTTGGCAGGGTAGTGGCGGTTTCTACTTCGGAAACAAGGCTTTCGGCGGTAACCCGCGTTCCAACAGCCCCTTTGATCACGGTATCTACGCTCACGCATGGTACTGTATCGCCAAGGTTAACAAGGCTCTCAACTCCTTTGAGGACTACTTCACCGGTACAAAGGAAGAGCACGACCTCATTCTCGGTCAGCTCTACTTCTTCCGTGCTTGGTGGCACTTCGAAATGATGAAGTGGCTCGGTGGTCTGCCTTATGTTGACCAGGAATTTTCAGCTTCTGAAACTCCTCAGCTCGAGCGTCTTAGCTATCTTGAGTGCGCCGATAAGGTTGCCGAGGACTTCAGCCGTGCTGCCAGCCTGCTTCCCGTTGACTGGGACAAGACTACCGCCGGTAAGAAGACCATGGGTCACAACGAACTCCGCATCAACAAGATCACCGCTCTCTGCTATCTTGGCAAGAACTACCTCTGGGCTGCAAGCCCCTTGATGCAGCATGGCGCTCAGACAGGCGGTGCCCGCACCTATGACTACGATGCAGGCTACGCTTCAAAGGCTGCCGACGCTCTCGGCGAAGTTCTCCAGATGGTTGAATCGGGTTCTACCCAGTATGCTCTCGTATCTTTCGATTACGAAGACATCTACAACCACAAGAAGTCAAAGACCGCTACCAACTGCTACAGCGACCTCTTCTTCACCACAGGTCAGGCTTGGTTGCAGCCCGGTAGCACCGAAGCTATCTTCCGCGGTCCTTCTACCGGTTGGTCATTCACCCGTTACAACTACTCTCGTACATTCGGTCCCAACGCACTCTGTGCTCAGGATAACAAGATTCACCAGCCCACTGCCAACTATGTTGAGTACTACGGTATGGAGAACGGTCTGCCCCTCGACGATCCCGACTCGGGCTACGACCCCAACTATCCTTTCAAGGGACGCGACCCGCGCTTCTATCACGACATCATCTTTGACGGCGTTCAGTACATCAACGGTGACCCGGGTGCCGATGCTGCCATGAAGTATGCAGGCCTTGCTACAGGCGGTTCGATGCGTGCAGTCAGCAATGCATCACGCACCGGCTACTTCTATCAGAAGCTCGTGCCCCACACTTGCCAGAAGATCGACCAGGGTTCATCCGACGACTACGGTCCCAACCCCCACGCTTATATCCCCTATATGCGTCTTGCCGATATATATTTGATGTATGCTGAGGCTTGTGCAGTCAAGGGCGGTCCCGCCGGCAAGTCCGACAAGTGCTCGCTCACCTCTATCGATGCTCTTAACAAGCTCCGCGACCGCGTAGGCGCAGGACATGTAAGCACCAAGTTCACCGGCAACGCCTATATGGATGAGGTTCGCCGCGAACGTGCCGTAGAGCTCGCCTTCGAGGGACACCGCTTCAACGACCTCCAGCGCTGGCTGCTCCTCACCGAGCCCAAGTACACCGTTAAGACTTCGGCCGAGTTCATCCGCGTTGAGGACGAGAGCTTCTTCAAGGACAATGACCCCCGCGACGCCCGCATCGCCGAGTATCACCAGGAGGTTATCCTTACCCGCGATTTCTCAGCCAAGCACTATTGGTTCCCCCTCATGCGTGACGACACATACATCTTTGATGGATTTGTACAGAATCCTGGATGGGAATAGTAGGCAAATATTAGTAACTATACATCACAGTCAAATATGATATCAAGAAATACAATACTTTTTCCGGCAATCATCGGAATCGTAGGCGCATCGCTCAGCGTCACGGCTGCCGAGTCGGAAGAACGGGTTGACAGCGTTAAAGCCGACGACCTGGTACAAGTAGCTTTCCGAAAGGTCGACAAGAACGAGCTGCTTGGCGGAGTGTCGGTACTTGACATGGAAGACCTGCAGAAAACCAATTATACCTACGAGCCTCAGAATCTTGAAGGTTACATTTCAGGATGGAACGGTAATTCTATTTGGGGTATGGACGGCGACAACGACGGTGGTTATCTCGTGTTGGTTGACGGTGTTCCCCGTGACATGAACAACATCCCTTCCGATGAAATAAAGTCTATCACTTTCCTCAAGGGCGCCCAGGCAGTTGTGCTCTACGGTAGCCGTGCCGCAAAGGGTGTGATCCTTATCACAACCAAGCGCGGTAAGGAAGGTCCCCTCACGGTGTCGGTTCGCGCCAACACCGGATGGCATGTGGCTAAGGCTTATCCCGAATATCTCGGTTCGGCCGAATACATGACTCTCTACAACGAGGCACGCCGTAACGACGAATTGAGCAATCTTTACAGCGACGAGGTTATCTACCACACCGCAGCCAAGACCAATCCCTACCGTTACTCCGATGTCAACTTCTACTCCGACGAGTATCTGAAGAAGGTGTACAACCGCACCGATGCCGACGCTGAAATCTACGGCGGTAACGAGCGCGCCCGCTTCTACACCAACATCAACTACTTCCGTCAGGGCGACTACCTCGACTTCGGCGAAGCCAAGAAGAACTACACCGACCGCTTCAGCGTTCGCGGTAATGTCGATGTCAACATCAGCAAGGTCGTTAGCGCCTACGTTGATGCATCGGCCACCTTCTACGGCTCACGCAGCGGTCACGGCAATTACTGGCAGCAGGCTGCCATGATGCGTCCCAACCGTGTGACTCCCTGGATTCCCGTTGATTTCATCAACCCCAATGTCACCGGCGCTCTTGACCTTATCAACAACAGCTTGAACATTCGCAACGGCATGTTCCCCGCCGGTACTTCAATCGACAAGACCAACATCTTCGCCGACTATGATATCGCCGGTTACACCAAGTTTACAAGCCGTCAGTTCCAGTTTGACGCAGGTGTGAACCTCGACCTCAATCCTCTTGTGAAGGGTCTTACGTTCCACACTCAGTTTGCTGTCGACTACGCTACTACTTACAACACCGCTTATAAGGACACTTACGCAGTATTCGTTCCCGTGTGGGGCAACATCAACGGTAAGGAAGAGATTGTAGGCCTCACTCAGGAAGGTCTTGACAAGCACACCGGTTCTCAGTCGGTAAGCAACTCTACCAGCCGTCAGGTGATCCACTTCTCGGGTAACTTCGACTACAACCGCACATTTGCCGATGTACACAATGTACACGCCCTTGCAGTGGTTTCGGGCTGGCAGCGCACTACCGCCGGTCAGTATCACCGCACAAGCTCGGCCAACATCGGTTTCGAGGTTGACTACAACTACGACCGTCGCTACTATGCCGACTTCGGCATCTCGGGCATCCACTCAGCCAAGCTGGCTCCCGGCCACCGTCAGGCATGGTCGCCCACCGGTACTATCGGATGGCGTATCTCCAATGAGGACTTCCTCAAGGATTCACAGGTAGTCAACGAATTGATGCTCAGCGTTTCGGGTGGCATTCTCCACACCGACCTCGACATCTCCAACTTCTACATGTACTCGGCCAACTACACTCAGGGCGGATGGTTCAGCTGGGCAGCCGGCGGTTATGCAGCCACCTATCCTCAGCGTGGTGCCAATGAGGACCTTACATTCATCAAGCGTAAGGAATTTTCGGTTAACCTGCGCGGTCAGTTCTTCAACAACTTGCTCGGTCTTGAGGGTTCATTCTTCGTTATCAACAACGAGGGTCTTCTCATCAACAACTCGACCAAGTTCCCCTCCTACTTCTCGACCTACTATCCCGAGTCGTCACTCGTGCCCTGGTTGAACTTCAACAACAACCGTCGCGTGGGCTTTGACTTCGGTGTGAAGATCAACAAGCAGATAGGTGAAGTAAACCTTATCGCAGGTGTAAACGGAACTTACTACGACACCAAGGCCACCAAGCGCGACGAGTTGAACGCCGACGCTTATCAGAACCGCGAGGGCAAAGCTCTTGACGGAATCTGGGGATATCGCTGTGCAGGCTTCTTCAACTCTGAAGACGAAATCAAGGGTTGGGCCGACCAGTCAGCTCTCGGTGGATCAAACATCCAGCCCGGTGACCTGAAGTATGTCGACATGAACGACGACGGTGTCATCGACAGCAAGGACCAGGTGTTCCTCGGCAAGGGCGGATGGTATGGCAACCCCTTCACCATGGGTATCAACATCACCGCTCAGTACAAGGGCTTCTCACTCTTCATGATGGGTATCGGCCGCTTCGGCAGCTACGCTATGAAGGGCGACACTCGAATTGACGATAACAACAGTTACAGCTACTGGTGGGTACACGGCGACCGCAAGTACTCGGCTGAAGTCCGCAACCGCTGGACTCCCGAAACTGCAGCTACCGCAACCTATCCTCGTCTGACCACGACCAACGGTGCCAACAACTTCGTTGCTTCCGACTTCTGGATGTACAGCACCGATCGTTTCAGCCTTGCTAAAGTTCAGCTCACCTACGACTTCCCGTCGCGTATGTTTACCGGCCCCATCGTTAAGGGTCTTCAGGTTTACGTTAGCGGAAGCGACCTCCTGACAATCGGCAAGAACCGCAAGATTCTTGAAATGAATGTCGGCAGCGCACCTCAGTCGCGTTTCTACAACTTGGGAGCTAAAGTAATATTCTAATGTTATGTCCAATATGAAAAATATATCGAAACTCATATTATTATCGGCCGTTACAGTATCGCTGGCTTCATGCGACGACTTGTTTGACCCGGCAATCGAGAACATCAAGGATGTTAACTCGATGTACAACGAGCCGACCTATGCCGACGGTATTCTTGGCGACGCCTACATCCTCATGCCTTACAGCAATGGTTCGGTTAACGACGTGGCCACTGACGATGCCGTTTCCAACGACAATGCCAACGGATGGCGTACGATTGCCGGAGGTGCCTGGACTTCTCAGACCGGACTCTCCAACGACAACTGGCGCGACCGTAACGCCTCTATCCAGCACCTCAACACATTCCTTGAGAATGCCGACAAGGTGACCTGGGCTGTCGACGAGAATGTCAACCAGATGTTCATCGACCGCGTTATGGGTGAGGCCTACGGACTCCGTGCGCTCAACCTCTACTTCCTCCTTCAGAACTATGGAGGCAAGACCGCATCGGGCGAGCTCATGGGTGTGCCCATCTGGACATCTTCTTTCACCGCTACTACCGACATGAATGTTCCCCGTAACACTTTTGCCGAGTGTATGCAGCAGATTTTCGATGATGTAAAGATGGCCGAGGAGCTCCTTCCCCTTGACTATGTAAACATCGCCAACGACTCGCAGGTTCCCGCCAAGTACGCTTCGATGGGTGTTAAGAACGATGCTTACAACCGCGTGTTCGGTGCTCCCGTTTGGTGCCGAATGTCGGGCCGTATCGCTAAGGCCATCCGCGCCCAGGCAGCTCTCCTTGCAGCAAGTCCCGCCTTCAACCCCGGTTCGGGTGTGAGCTGGGAAGATGCAGCCAACTATGCAGCCCAGTCGCTTAACGACATAGGCGGCGTGAGCGGTATGCCTCAGAAGGGTCATGTATGGTTCACCGCCGAAGAGGATGCTACTCTCGGTGCTTCGGAAAACCATCCCGAAATCATCTGGCGTGGCGGTTACGAGGACAACTGCTCGGTTGAAACCGACAACTTCCCCCCGAGCCTCTACGGTAAGGGCCGCGTTAACCCCACTCAGAACCTCGTCGATGCATTCCCCATGGCCAACGGCTATCCCATCAACGATGTTCACAGTGCCTATGACCCCGCCAACCCCTATGCCAACCGTGACCCGCGTCTTAGCGAGTACATCACCTACAATGGCGCAACTCAGGGTGTGAATGGCGATGTCATCAACACTTCAGCCGACAATACCACCAACAACGACGGTATCAACAAGGAAGCCGGTTACTCAACCCGTACCGGTTACTACATGCGCAAGCACTGCCGTAGCGATGTCAACCCCAACCAGTCGTCGCTCCTCTACAAGCGTCACTATGTTAAGCGCATCCGCTACACCGAAATCTTCCTCGCCTATGCCGAGGCAGCCAATGAGGCCTGGGGACCCACCGCAGGCGGCTCCAACGGTTACAGCGCCTATGATGTCATCAAGGCTATCCGCAAGCGTGCCGGTATCGGCGTAGGCGGTTCCGACCCCTATCTGGAATCGGTAAAGGGCAACAAGGATGCGATGCGTGACCTCATACGCAACGAGCGTCGTCTTGAACTCTGCTTCGAGAACATCCGCTTCTGGGACCTCCGTCGCTGGAACGCCAACCTCACCGAGCCCGCCAAGGGTGTGAGCATCTCCGGAAATACATATAACTACATAGAAGTAGAGCCTCGCAAGTACAGCGAATATATGATTTACGGTCCGCTGCCCTACAACGATGTATTGAAGTTCAGCAACCTTGAGCAGAATCAGGGTTGGTAATATTCACTATTAAACCTACGAAACATTATGAATCTCATGAAAAATTCGGTGAAATTAGGCATGGCCGCGCTGCTCGCTTTCGGTGTGTCGTCATGTAAGAACTCTGATGTCGATTTTCCCGACTATGAAGGTGGCATCACGGCTTATTTCGCCTATCAATATCCGGTGAGAACATTAACTCTCGGTACCGACCCCGAGCAGGACAACTCGCTCGACAATCAGCACAAGTGCCGCATCACCGCCACTCACGGCGGTAGCTACGACTCTCGCAACCTGAGCATCGACATCGTGGTTGACCCCTCATTGGTCGATAACCTCACTTTTGGCGACGGACGCCCCGTTAAGGTGATGCCCGAAAGCTACTACAAGCTTGAAAGCACCACTCTCACCAAGGTGAAGGACTTCCTCTTCGGTTCTGAGGTTACCCTTACCGACGCTTTCTTTGCCGATCCTCAGGCGCTCAGCGCCAACTACGTGATTCCCGTGCGCATGGTTGCCGCCCGCGGTGCCGATGCTATCCTCTCGGGTACTCCGCTTGAAGGTGTCACTTCTCCCGCCCGTTGCGATGCTTCGGCTTGGTCGGTGCAGCCCAAGGACTTCATGCTCTACTGTATAAAGTACATCAATCCCTGGCATGCAACTTACCTGCGTCGCGGTGTCGACAAGATCACTGAGAACGGTGCTACTTCTACCAACGTGCGTCACGCCAAGTATGTTGAGCAGGACGAGGTTGTTTCGGTAACTACTGCCGGACTCAACAAGAGCATCTTCCCCGTGAAGACTGTCATCACCGACGGTGACACAAAGACTACACTCACCTGTAATCTTGAACTCACCTTCACCGACAATGCCTGCACAATCACTACCTCTACTCCCGGCATGACCGCCTCGGGTTCAGGTAAGTTTGTGGAGAAGGGCGACAAGGACAGCTGGGACCACCGCGACCAGGATGTCATCTATCTTGACTATCAGGTTAACTTCGGCCCCCGCCAGTATGCCACCCTTGACACTCTCGTGGTTCAGTCACGTAACGTGATTATGGAAACATTCACGCCCACCTATAACAAATAAGTAACCGATTATGAATAAATACAGCAAATTACTTTGGGCACTCGCTCTTGCTCCTGCAATGGTGGGTTGCGCCGATGACATAGATACCACTTCCGGTTTCGAGGTCGAAAAACCCGAATCACTGGCTCAGTATGAGTATCTTAACAGCTACGGCACCCTGAAGTCTTATTTGGAATCAGCAAGCAAGGCATCTCCCGACTTTAAGTTGGGAGTGGCCCTTGCCGCCGATGATTACGCTAAGAAAGGGGCTGTCTATATGCTTGCCAACACCAACTTCATGGAAATGACGGCCGGCAACGCGATGAAGTATGCTTCAATCGTGGGCGACGACGGTTCTATGAACTTCGGTACTGTCGAGCAGTTTATCGACAATGCCAAGGCTGCAAATATGTCGATCTATGGTCACACTCTCTGCTGGCATGAACAGCAGAATCTGAAGTGGCTTAACTCTCTTATCGCCGATAAGGAAATTCCCGTCGACCCCGACGCTCCCGGCATGGAAGTAACCGTAGAGCGCCGCTGTATCGAGGTTAGCTCCGACGATATGGTAGATGCCGCTTGGGATACCCAGTTCTGGATTATGACCGACGCCACTTTCGCCGAAGGAGACAAGTGGGAACTGACAATGAATGTTCGAGCCACTTACAGCGCATCAATCGTAACCCAGACCCACAAGGGTGCAGGTGAATATCTGCACTGGGCAGGTTGCGGTACCGTCAACTTCACTCCCGAATGGACCGAGTACAAGGCCAGCGGTACAATGGACGGTTCAATGGCCGGCGGTCATTCATTCGCATTCAACCTCAATGACTTTGCAGCTGCCAATGACTATTATTTCGACGACATCAGCTTGAAAATCAACGGTGTCGAGATGATTAAGAACAGCTCTTGCGACGACGACAACGTGAAGGACAACTACGTGTCGAAGGAGAAGCGCGGCGGCACAGTTCCCTCTCGCTTTGTCGACAGCTATAAGGAGATACAGGCGGCTCCCGGTGAATATGAAGTTACAGTAGAGCGCCGTTGTATTCGCGTAGAAACCGACGACATGGTTGATGCTGCTTGGGACTCTCAGTTCTGGATTATGACCGATGCCACCTTCGCCGAAGGCGACAAGTGGGAATTGTCGATGAACGTTCGTGCCGACTATGAGGCTTCTATCGGAACTCAGACCCACAAGGGTGCAGGTGAATATCTGCACTGGGCAGGTTGCGGTAGCGTCAAGTTCACTCCCAAGTGGACCGAGTACAAGGCCAGCGGTACAATGGACGGCTCAATGGCCGGCGGTCATTCATTCGTATTCAACCTCAATGACTTTGCAGCTGCCAATGCTTATTACTTCGACGACATCAGCTTTAAGATTAACGGTGTCGAGATGATTAAGAACAGCTCTTGCGACGACGACAACATGAAGGACAACTACATCGCCAAGGAGAAGCGCGGCGGAATAGTTCCTGCTACATTCGTCGACAGCTATACCGAACTCGTAAGCGGTAACTCTATTCCTTTGACTCCCGAAGAGAAGGCTGAAGCTCTTACCAACGAATTGGAGCGCTGGATCAAGGGTATGATGGAAGCCTGCGGCGGTTATGTCAAGGCTTGGGATGTTGTTAACGAGGCAGTATCGGGTGGCCCGTGGGGTCAGCGTTACGAACTGCAGTCGGCCAACAACACCGACGGTGCCGATAAGAAGTTCTTCTGGCGCGACTATCTGGGCGACGACTTCGTTCGCATCCCCGTTAAGTTTGCTCGTCAGTACTTCGAGGAATTCGGAGGCAACCCCGCCGACCTCAAGCTCTTCGTCAACGACTACAACCTTGAAAGCGACTGGGACGACAACCAGAAGCTCAAGAGCTTGATCGAGTGGATCGCACGTTGGGAATCTGACGGCGAAACAGTTATCGACGGTATCGGTACTCAGATGCACGTAACCTACTACATGAATCCCGAAACTCAGAAGAGCAAGGAAGATCACGTAGTGAAGATGCTTGAGCTTCTCGCATCAACCGGCAAGCTCATCAAGATTTCTGAGCTTGACATGGGTATCGCCGACGCTGAAGGCAACAGCATCAAGACTGCCGATGTAACATTTGAACAGCAGAAGGCTATGGCCGAGTACTACAAGTTCATCGTGACCAAGTACTTCGAGATAATTCCTGCCGCTCAGCAGTACGGCATCACCCAGTGGTGCATCACCGACTCACCTGACGGATCGGGATGGCGTGCCGGAGAACCTGTAGGTCTTTGGGACATCAATTATGCCCGCAAACCCGCTTACGGAGGCTTCTGCGATGCATTGAGCCAGCAGTAATCTGAAAATTTTTTGATAGCATATTGTCGATTTATTGTCGACAATATGCTATTTTTGTATTCTTAAACTTCATAACCAATCATTTTGCCCATGAGATTCATACTGTCAACATTGTTGGCTATCGTATCGCTTGTCGCTTCAGCACAGGTTTCCGAACCTTACCGTGATGCTTCACTTGGCGCGCATGAACGTGCCGCCGATTTGTTGACTCGTCTTACTCTTGACGAAAAGATATCATTGATGATGGATGTTTCCCCGGCCATTGAAAGGCTGGGCATTCCCGAATATAACTGGTGGAACGAAGCTTTGCACGGCGTGGGCCGTGCCGGACTCGCCACCGTATTTCCCCAATCCATAGGCATGGCCGCGACATTTGACAACGATGCCGTGCTGGCAGCTTTCAACGCAGTCAGCGACGAGGCGCGTGCAAAGTACAACGGCTTCCGACGCGAAGGCCGTCACGGCCGCTACCAGGGATTGACATTCTGGACACCCAACGTCAACATTTTCCGCGACCCGCGATGGGGACGCGGCCAGGAAACCTACGGCGAGGATCCCTATCTGGCTTCGGTAATGGGCGAAGCCGTCGTCAATGGACTCCAGGGACCCGCCGACTCAAAATATATAAAGACCATTGCCGGTGCCAAGCACTATGCCGTGCACAGCGGCCCGGAGTGGAACCGTCACTCATTTGATGCGCGTGACATTGATCCGCGCGACCTTTGGGAAACCTATCTGCCCGCGTTCAAGACCCTTGTCGACGCAGGAGTGGGGCAGGTGATGTGTGCCTACAACCGTTTTGAGGGCGAGCCTTGCTGCAGCAGCAAGAAGCTCCTCATCGACATCCTGCGCAACGAGTGGGGTTACGACAAGATTATCGTGACCGACTGCTGGGCCATGAACGACTTCCACAACAAGCGCGCCCACGCCACCCATCAGTCGGGTGTCGATGCAAGTGCCGATGCTGTGCTGTCGGGCACCGACCTCGAGTGCGGCTCCGACTTCGCCAACCTGCGCGAGGCCATCGACCGCGGCCTTATCACCGAAGAAGCCATCGACGAGAGCGTCATGCGACTTCTTGAAGCGCGTTTCAGCCTCGGCGAGATGGACGATGACGCTTCATCGCCCTGGGCGTCGATTCCCATGTCGGCTGTCGACAGCAAGGCCAACCGCGCCCTCGCTCTCGACATGGCGCGCAAGTCGATGACGCTGTTGAAGAACAACGGCGTGCTTCCGCTTGCACGTAACGCTTCGGTAATCGTCATGGGCCCCAACGCAAACGACTCGGTGATGCAGTGGGGCAACTACAACGGATTTCCGTCCCACACCGTCACCGTGCTTGAAGGAGTGCGTGACATCACCGGGCGTGACATTCCCTATCTGCGTGGATGCGACCACGTGATCAACAATAATTTCGTGTCGTGCTTCAACCTCCTGTCATCTGACGGAAAGCCGGGACTCACCGCAACCTATTGGAACAACAAGTCACGCGACGGTCAATCGGTGGCCGTGGAGCGACTCACCGTTCCCGTCAACAAGTCGACAGGTGGTGCCACGGTGTTTGCCCCCGGTGTCAACCTCACCGATTTCTCGGCGCGTTACGTGGGCACATTCAAGCCCGAGGAGTCGGGACGCTATACCATGCAGCTGCGCACCGACAACGGCTTCCGTCGTCTTTCGGTCGACGGCACTACGCTCGTCGACAACTCGACCAAGGGTAATCGCAACACCTACACCTGCACCTTTAACGCCGAGAAGGGCAAGAGCTACGACATAGAGTTGCTCTACGGTGCCGGCGACCGCACGGCGCTGCTCAGCTTCGACATAGGCATGATAAAGGACTATGACACCGATGCAGGTGACGCTGATGTTGTGATATTCGTAGGCGGAATCGCTCCGTCGCTCGAAGGCGAGGAGATGCCCGTGAGCGTGCCCGGATTTCGTGGCGGCGACCGCGAGTCGATCGAGCTTCCGGCAATGCAGCGCAATCTGCTTAAGAACCTCAAGGCGCAGGGCAAGAAGATTGTCTATGTCAACTGTTCGGGTTCGGCCGTTGCGCTCGCTCCCGAGGATTCGATATGCGATGCCATCCTTCAGGCATGGTATCCCGGTCAGGCCGGCGGTACCGCTGTTGCCGAGGTGCTTTACGGCGACTACAACCCTGCCGGACGACTTCCCGTGACATTCTACCGCGACGACTCGCAGCTTCTCGATTTCCTCGACTACAGCATGGATGGACGCACCTACCGTTACATGAAGGATAAGCCGCTCTATGCGTTTGGTCACGGATTGAGCTATACTACATTTGACTACGAGTCGGCTTCGCTCGACCGCAAGTCGGCCAAGTGCGGCGACAATGTCAACCTCAACATCAAGCTGCGTAACGCAGGCAAGCGTGACGGCGACGAGGTTGTGCAGGTCTACATCCGCAAGGAGGGTGACTTCGGTGGTCCCGTCAAGACATTACGTGCCTTCAAGCGCGTGACATTGCCTGCCGGAACAAGCCGTGACATCGCATTCACGCTCACTCCCGACGCTTTCAAGACCTACGACCAAAAGTCGGGACGCATGGCCGTCACTCCCGGAAAATATGAGATTCTCTACGGCGGCTCGTCGGAGAATCTGAAATCACTGCCCCTAACTTTAAAATAAATACTACACAAACCAATCAATCAATTATGAATCATCTAATTACCGCTGCGGTCATGGCGCTTATGCCAATGACCGCGTTGGCCGTAGACGACACTCCTCACGGAACTCCCGCTTCGACCAACATCCCCGAAGCGCAGTATCCCTGTGTCGATTCACAGTCACGCGCCACGTTTAAGCTTGCTGCTAAGGATGCCAAGGATGTAAAAGTCGACATCTGCGGCAAGAAGTATGACATGACAAAGGATGCCGACGGCGTGTGGACCGGAACCACCGATCCGCTTGTCGAGGGCTTCCACTACTATTTCCTTGTTGTCGACGGTGTTTCGGTCATCGACCCCGCCACCGAGGCTTTCTTCGGCTGCGGCAAGATGTCGGGCGGCATCGAGATTCCCGAGTCAAAGGAGGCTGCCGCCTACTATACATTTGACAAGAACGTGCCTCACGGACAGGTGCGCGAGTGCAAGTACTACTCCAATCTGGAGAATGCCGAGCGTCGCTGCTTCGTCTACACCCCCGCCGAGTATGAAACATCGCCTCAGAAGCGTTATCCCGTTCTCTACCTACAGCACGGAATGGGCGAGGACGAGCGCGGATGGTCGCAGCAAGGCATGATGGCCAACATCATGGACAACCAGATCGCTGCCGGCAAGTGCGTGCCCATGATTGTGGTTATGGACTACGGCAACTGCGGATACTCATTCGGAGCACGCAAGGGCGAAACGATGGAGCAGTTTGGCGCATCGTTCACTCCCATCATGCTTGAGGAGATTATTCCTTTCATCGACAGCAACTTCCGCACACTCACCGACCGCGACAACCGTGCCATGGCCGGCCTCTCATGGGGTGGACGCGAAACATTCCAGACAGCGCTGCCCAATCTTGACAAGTTCTCGCACATAGGCACATTCAGCGGCGCACTCTTCCTCCCGCTTGATCAGATTCCCACTCTCTACGGCGGCGTGTTTGCCGATGCCGACGCTTTCAACTCCAAGGTACACACCCTCTTCATGGGAATGGGCTCGGAGGAGAATTTCGGAAGCGACCGCATCAGCCAGGCCCTTCGCGACAACGGCATCAACTGCATCTACTATGAGTCGCCCGGCACTCATCATGAGTGGCTCACATGGCGTCGTTGCCTCAATGAATTTTTACCGTTGATATTTAAATCTGACAAGAAATGAAAAGGACATTGATATTCATAATGCTTTTGACGCTGGCACTCGGCAACACCATCGTTGCCGGGGATGCCGGCAAGCCCGAAGGGCAAGTTTCGGTAAATGCAGTGCGTCGTTCGCAGGTGCCCCGCATCCTGCCCGGCAATCGTGCCGCATTTGAAGTGAAGGCTCCCGAAGCCAAGAAAGTTCAGCTCGACCTTGGCCGCCTTTATGACATGACGCGCGACGACAACGGTGTGTGGCGTTGTGTCACCGATTCGCTTATGCCCGGTTTCCACTACTATTTCCTCGTCGTTGACGGTGCAAGGGTTGCCGATCCGGCAAGCGAGTCGTTCTTCGGCTGCGGAGTCATGGCTTCGGGTCTTGAAGTGCCCTATGCCGAGGGTGACAAGCGATTTGAGTTGGCCGATGTGCCTCACGGCGAAGTGGTGCAGCGTCGCTACCACTCGTCGGTCGACAATGCCGACAAGCGCATGTTCATATACACTCCGCCGGGCTACAACAGCTCGACCGACCGTTACCCCGTGCTCTATCTTCAGCATGGTGGAGGCGAGGACGAGCGCGGATGGTCGCAGCAGGGTCGCACCGACATAATCATGGACAACCTCATTGCCCAGGGCAAAGCCGTGCCTATGATTATCGTGATGAGCGACGGCAACAGCCGTGACTTCACCGAGGAGCTTATCAAGGAGTGTATTCCCTTGGTCGAGAGCAATTATCGCGTCATCGCAGGTCCCGAGGGTCGTGCCATCGCCGGCCTCTCGATGGGCGGAATCCATGCGTTGAACGCCGCTATCACGCATCCCGAGCTCTTCAGCAATCTTGGTGTGTTCAGCTCGGGCTGGTGGGCCACTTCGGCCGCTCCCGGCGGTATGGGCAACGACACCGAGAAGTATTACGACCGCATCAAGAAGGATACCGATTACTTCAACCGTCAGTTCCGCAATGTGTGGATCTCGATGGGAGGTAAGGAGGATATCGCCTACAATAATTGTCAGGTTATGATGAAGCGTTTCGACGACCTGGGATTGAAGTATGAGTACTTTGAAACTCCCGGCGGCCACACATGGCCCGTTTGGCGCGAAAGCCTCTATCGTTTTGCACAGCGAATTTTCAAATAATAGTAATTTTTTAAAGTCACCATGAACCACCGATTTTTAACTATCATTTCTACCGGCGCGTTAGGGTTGGCCTCGATGTTTGCGACGGCCCAGAACCCCATTGTACGCGACCAGTTTACCGCCGACCCTACGGCGCGAGTTTTTAATGGAAAAATGTATCTTTATCCATCGCACGACATTCCCAGCCCCATCGAGAGCCTCAAGGAATGGTTCTGCATGGCCGATTATCATGTATTCTCCTCCGACAATCTTGTCGACTGGACCGACCACGGCATGATAATAACTCAGAACAATGTGCCTTGGGTACGCCCCGATTCTTATTCGATGTGGGCGCCCGATTGCGTTTACAAGAACGGAGAGTACTTCTTCTACTTCCCCTCGGCACCCAAGGGTGAGCGTCGCGGATTCCAGATAGGTGTTGCCCGATCGACATCGCCTACCGGCCCGTTCATGCCTATGCGTGAGCCTATCAAGGGTGTCAACGGTATCGACCCGTGCGTCCTCATCGACACCGACGGCCAGAGCTACATCTACTGGTCGGGAGGAGGCATGATGGGAGCAAAGCTTAAGGATAACATGGTCGAGCTCGCTTCCGATCCCGTGAGAATCGAAGGTCTGCCCGACGGCTTCAAGGAAGGTCCTTTTGTATTTGAGCGCAAAGGAAAATACTACTATACATTCCCCTGGGTACGCAAGGACACCGAAACTTTGGCCTATGCAATGGGTGACAATCCCCTCGGCCCGTTTGAGTTCAAGGGCACTATAATGGAAGAATCGCCTACAGGCTGCTGGACCAACCATCACTCGATTGTAGAGTACAACGGTCAGTGGTATCTCTTCTATCATCACAACGACTACTCTCCCGAGTTTGACAAGAACCGTTCGGCTCGCATCGACTCGCTTGAGTTCAATGCCGACGGCACTATCCGTCCGGTAGTTCCCACTCTCCGTGGCGTAGGTATATCCGATGCTCGTCGTCACATTGAGATTGACCGTTACAGCGACATAAGCCCCAAGGGTGTCAAGATTGACTTCCTCAATCCCGACAACAAGTTTGACGGCTGGAAGAGCTCGTTCAGCAAGGGCGGTTCATGGGTACGTTATAATAAGGTAAACTTCGGTGAGAAGCCCGTCAAGACCGTTTCGGCCCGCGTTAAGTCCCCTGCCGGAGGCACGCTTAATGTGCTCGTCGATGGCCCCAAGGGCAAGAAGGTTGCTTCGATAAAGGTGCCCAAGTGCAATGACTGGCGTGTAGTTTCAGCCGACATCGTCGGCGATGCTCCTCTTGGCGTTCATGACCTCGTGGTGGCTCTTCAGAACGGCCGCGTCGATGTCGACTGGGTGGGCTTTGACGCTCTTCCTTGGACAGCGGGCGCTATGACTACAGGTCGTTACCGCAACATGTTTGCCGAGGCCGGATATTCTCAGGCCGAAATCGATGCCAAGCTTGCCGCCATCTACGACAGCGTTTTCCACGGTCCCAACAAGGTTTACTTTGAGGTGGGTGATTCGATGGCCTACATCTCCGACATAAAGAACCATGATGTGCGCACCGAAGGTATGTCCTACGGAATGATGATTGCCGTTCAGTTTGACAAGAAGGATGTCTTTGATCGCCTGTGGCGTTGGTGTCGCAAGTACATGCAGCACTCTTCGGGTGACATGGACGGATACTTTGCATGGAGCTGCAAGACCGACGGTACACGTAACTCTCAGGGTCCTGCTTCCGACGGTGAGCTCTACTACATTACATCGCTTATATTCGCCTCCAACCGTTGGGGCAATGACACCGGCATCAACTATCTTGCCGAGGCACGTAACATCCTTGACAAGTCGATGCTCAAGACTGGTCATAACCGTGTGGCTCCGTTGATCGATGTCAACCACAAGCTCATTACATTTACCCCCGATCGTTGGGGCGGACGCTATACCGACCCTTCCTATCATCTGCCCGCATTCTACGAAGTATGGGCCAAATGGGCCGGCGACAACCGTTCGGAGTATTGGCTTGAGTGTGCTCAGGCAAGCCGCGAATATCTGCACAAGTGTACTCACCCCGTTACCGGCCTAAACCCCGACTACAGCAACTACGACGGTACACTGCTCGGCCGTAACGGCATTTTCGGCGACGCTTTCCGCTTCGACTCTTGGCGTGTGCCCATGAACATTGCGCTTGATTACTCTTGGTCGTGTGCCGACGGCGATTGGCAGCGTGCCTATGGCAACCGCATTCAGGACTTCCTCTACTCACAGGGTATCGATGACTTCGTTGACCAGTACAATGTCGACGGCTCTACAGTTGAGCGCATAGCTTCAGCCGGAGGTAAGACAAAACTGCGTCACTCACTCGGGCTTGTGGCTACTTCGGCTGCGGTTTCTCTCGCATGTACCGATCCCAAGTGCTATGAGTTCATCCACAAGCTGTGGAATTCGGGTCATCAGCCCTACGATGACGGTTATTTCGACGCTTATTACGACGGATTGCTGCGACTCTTTGCATTCATGCACCTCAGTGGCAATTATCGTGTAATTTGTCCTGCTGAAAATAGCTCGGAATCAATTTAATTGTGTAACTTAGCTAAAGAAAAAATTATCACATCGATTCTTTAGTTATGGATTACATTTTCAAATGCTTCTCGGCATTTCTATGTGCGATATACATTGCAGGCTGCACCGCAAGTGTGCCTGTCGATAATGTGACGGATGCCGGCACGGCTCCCGAAATCACTCCCGACTATACCGGGATAGTGATGCCTCCCAATATCGCGCCGATGAACTTTGAGATTGTAAATCCCGGCAAAGAATACGTAACACGCATCACAGGGGCCGACGGCGGTGAACTCACTGCCGCCGGCCGTGTGGTGAAGTGGAATATCGACGATTGGCATAAACTGCTTGAAGCCAATCGCGGAAAGACACTCGACTATGAAGTGTATGTAAAGGACGACAGCGGCAAGTGGAAGCGTTACACGTTTTCCAACACTGTGGCTCCCGACGATATAGACCCTTACATCTCTTACCGACTTATCGAACCATCCTATGAGCAATATGCCCTGCTCACCATCAATCAGCGTGACTTGACATCGTTTGATGAGGATGTGGTGTTCAACAACACGTTACTTAACGACGACAGCCGAGGATTCTGCATCAACTGTCACGTGCCGCGTAACCAATATCGCGACGGCAGTTCGCAGTTTCATGTGCGTCAGTTCCATGGCGGCACGGTATTGATGACCGATGGCAAAGTGCGCAAGGTGAATCTGAAGACCGACAGCACGTTGGCGGCCGGAGTTTATCCCGCATGGCATCCTACGCTCAATCTCATTGCCTATTCGGTCAACACCACCAAGCAGCGATTCTTTTCGGTGGGCGACCGCAAGGTTGAGGTCTACGACACGAAGTCCGACATGATTCTCTACGACATCGACCGTGACGAAGTGCGCAACATCGCAGCCGACACGACTCTGCTGGAAACCTTCCCGGCATGGCATCCCGACGGCAAGCGCCTTTACTATTCGGTTGCCGCCTATCCCGAAGGTGTAGGACCCGGAAACATCATTGAAAAGTATGACAGCGTGCGTTATGACATAGTGTACCGTGACTTCGATCCCGAAACCTATCGTTTCTCCCGCCCCGATACGATTGTCAATGTAGCGTCATCGGGAAAAAGCGCGTTACTTCCCCGAGTGTCGCCCGACGGACGTTACCTGCTCTACAGCATGGCCCCGTTCGGCACATTCCATATATGGCATCCTGAGAGCGACCTCTATGTAGTTGATTTGGAAACCGGTGAGAACCGTGAGCTTACCGAAGCCAACAGTGACGACACTGAAAGCTACCATTCCTGGTCGTCCAATTCGCGATGGATCGTGTTCAGTTCGCGTCGTGACGACGGATCTTATACGCGTCCCTATATAACCTATTTTTCTCCCGAAGGAAAGGCCTCAAAGGCATTTGTCGTGCCGCAGGAGTCGCCTGACTACTATCGTCACCTGATGAAGTCCTATAATGTTCCTGAATTTTTTGTAGCGCCGGTTGAGGTGCCGCGAGCCGAGTTGCTCGATGCCGTTCTCGGCGATGCATGTCCTGTAAAGTTCGTTTCCAACTCGGTTGAATAGCTCAATCGGCCAATATCAGTTTGGGTATTGACATGAACTCTTGGCTCTGTTTCATCAATTCGGGATTTTCGATGTAACGGTTGTAGTGTTCGGCCCAGTTGCGGTGAAACATTGTCGACATCAACAGGTCGTTGTAACGCTTGGCAAGCTTGAATTCATCGTTTAGCAGCGCACATTTCACCAGGTATTTGAGGAAATACACGCGTTTGCCGTATTTCACCGAGTGCTCCATCGCCCATCGGTATGACTGGTTGGTCTTGCCGAGGTGGTAGTTCACGGGAACCTGCACGAATGCGGTCATTGTGAATGATTCATTTTTTCGGGGATTGCCGTCGGGTGTGTTTCGAGGTTTTATCGCGCTGTTGGCACCTCCTCCGAGTTTTATCAATGCAGTGTTGTTGAGCAGCGTCATGTTATAGTCGGGTTGTTCCTTCACGCGTGACATAACGTTCACTACATTGTCCCATCGGTTATGGTCGATGTGATACAACATCAACACCGTGGCACGCAGTTGTTCGCTTTTCTGTCCGGCCGAATATACGTAGACAGCTGTCAGCACCGCGCACGCGATGGTGAGATAGTTTACTCCTTTCGACGACTTGAATTTTTCGCCGATTAATTTCTGCGTCGCAGCCAATATCACCAGCAGCAGGCTTGTGGCAATCAACGGAATCCACAGATACATGTCCCATCCCTTCATCATCAGCTCGGGAAGACCTTTGACATAGAGGCAGTTGTTGTCGACCGTAGTTCCCGGCATATATCTGAAGTAGAGTTGCGGAACTGCAATTATTGCTACAATCGTCACTACGACGGCCGCAATGCCTCCATAGCGGCGCGAGAGCGTTATTGTAACCGCCTCACAGGCAATGCACATTACCCCGGCGAGCAGGGCGAAGAAGCCGAAAAGCGGGTATGTTGCAACGATTATCACTCCTGTAACGGCTCTTAACAGCGGATTGCCGATGGAGCGATAGGCAAGTAACGCTGCTGTCGACAGCGTAAATCCGAATGTGTTGGAGAATAGGTAACCCGGAGTGTTGAGCGAAAGCCATGCCTCGTCGAGCTGCACTATGGTTGCAATCATCAGCAACGGTGCTACGATGGTGAGCGGATAGGCCGATCCGTCAAGCGAAAAAGCGAGCTTGATTACCCATGACATAAAAATCCACAGCGCAACAAGTATCGTTACACCCAGCCAGGGATAGTACATTAATTGTGTGAGGAACGCGCCGATGTAACGCAATATTCCTCCCGGATAGTTCATGAATGAATCGAAGAAAATTCTGTCGGGCAGGAATAGTGACATCTCATCATACCATCGTAACATGTACCCGTTTTTCACTGCGAGCAGCATGTATGAGAATACAATGAATGCCGATAATGTGATGATATTGGGCGTTAGTGTGAATTTGACTTTATTTTTTACTGGTGACATAGCGTGACTTTTTTTGCAAAAATAGTGAAATTTATTATTATCGGATAACGAATGAGGGTCAAATAGCCGCATCGTAACATGGGTAGAGATTTATGTTACATATTTAGTTGTCATATTCGCATTTTAGGCTTAATTTTGTTAAATAACCAAAGATTTTTTTTATTGCAATGGATAAATTCAGTCTATTATTTTTAGGATTGGCCACGGCGCTCTCGGCATCTGCTGCGTCAGATGTTGTGTCGAGTCCCGATGGCAAACTCAGCGTTGAAGTGACCGATGCAGCGGGCACTCCGAAATACAGTGTGAAATACGACGGAGTCGATTTCCTGATGCCGTCGCCGCTGGGCTTTGTAAGCGACTTGGGTGACTACACTTCAGGCATGACCATGACCGAAGTTACGCCCGTGACCGAAATTCATGAGAGCTATTCGCTTCCCAACATCAAGAAAAGCAACGTTGATTATAACGCCAATCAGCGCACATTCAAATTCACACGTGACGGCAAGCCGGTATATGATGTCATCTTTCAGGTAGCCGACAATGATGTCGCATTCAAGTATCACATATATCCGCAGCGCGACCGACGCAGCAGCGTCGTCAAGAGCGAGGCTACCGGATTTGTCATGCCCGACGGCACAACTACATTCCTGTGTCCGCAGAGTAAGCCTATGGGCGGTTTCGCCGGCACTGCGCCCAGTTACGAAACTTCCTATACCGTTGACGATGCACTTGGCAAGAACGGTTTTGGCGCTGGTTACTCATTCCCCTGCCTTTTCCGTAACGGCGACAAGGGATGGACTCTCATCTCCGAAACAGGAGTCGACGGCGGTTACTGTGCAAGCCGACTCATGGGAGGTAACGGCAACACCTACACCATAGGCTATCCCCAGGAAGGTGAGATGAACGGACTCGGCTCGGCTTTTGCCGGAATACCTCTTCCCGGTGAAACTCCGTGGCGCATAATCACCGTGGGAACCGACCTCGCTCCCATCGTTGAAACCACCGCTCCTTTTAATGTTGTGTCATGCAAATATGAACCGTCACAGAATTACGACTACGGCAAGGGCTCATGGAGCTGGATCATAGGCATGGACGGTGCTACAAATTACGATGAGCAGCGCCGTTACATCGACTTCTCGGCAGCCATGGGCTATGAGTCGATACTTGTCGATGCGCTTTGGGACACCCAGATAGGCTATGACAAGATCGAGGAACTTGCTCGTTACGGAAAGTCAAAGGGTGTTGATCTCTATCTGTGGTACAACTCCAACGGCTACTGGAATCACGCTCCGCAGGGACCGCGTGGCATCATGGATAACGCAATCGCCCGTCGCCGTGAGATGAAGTGGATGCACGACAACGGCATTCGCGGCATAAAGGTCGACTTTTTCGGCGGTGACAAGCAGGAGATGATGCGCATCTATGAGGATATTCTCGCCGATGCCAATGATTACGGACTTCTCGTCATATTCCACGGCTGCACGTTGCCTCGCGGATGGGAGAGAATGTATCCCAACTATGCTGCGAGCGAAGCCGTGCTTGCAAGCGAGAACCTGCACTTCTCGCAGGGTAGCTGCGACGCCGAGGCTTTTAACGCAACACTGCATCCGTTCATTCGCAACACTGTGGGCAGCATGGACTTCGGCGGCAGTGCGCTCAACAAGTTCTACAACTATAAGAACGAACCCAACCGAGGCAGCCGACGCGTGACATCCGATGTATTCGCTCTCGCTACAGCCGTGTTGTTCCAGAGCCCCGTACAGCACTTCGCTCTTGCTCCCAACAACCTCACCGATGCTCCGGCATGGGCTATCGATTTCATGAAGAGCGTTCCCACAACATGGGACGACATCGAGTTCATCGACGGTTACCCTGGCCGTTATGTCGTTGTGGCACGCCGCAACGGCGACAAGTGGTACATTGCCGGTGTAAACGCTCAGGACGCTCCGTGCGAACTGTCGCTTGAGCTTCCCATGATTGACCGCGAGCAGCCCGTCATGATGTATACCGACGACAAGACTCTCAACGGCACCGCCAAGGAGATGAAGCTCAACAAGAAGAAGCCGCTCAAGGTTTCTATCCCGAGCAAGGGCGGCCTTGTCGTAGTTGGCAATGCAAAATAAGTATTAACCATAAATCCATACATGTACATTTCATGAAAATTATTGATTTAATGACTTTTGGAGCACTGGTTGCTTTGGGTGCTCCATTTGCCGCGGCTCAGAATCCGTTGGTTCAGACAAAGTACACCGCCGACCCTGCGCCGATGGTGTATAATGACACTATTTACCTCTACACTACTCACGATGAGGATGATGCCGAGGGATTCAAGATGCTTGACTGGCTGCTTTACACTTCAACCGACATGGTTAACTGGACCGACCGGGGCGCTGTGGCTTCATTGAAGGATTTCAAGTGGATTGACAAGGATAACGGAGCCTGGGCCGAACAGGTGATCGAGCGTAACGGCAAGTTCTACATGTATTGCCCGATTCACGGTAACGGCATAGGCGTGCTCGTTGCCGATTCGCCTTGCGGCCCGTTCAAGGATCCCATAGGCAAGGCGCTTGTTTGGCAGAAAGAGCATTGGGACGACATAGATCCTACGGTGTTCATCGATGATGACGGACAGGCTTACATGTATTGGGGAAATCCCAATCTTTACTATGTGAAGCTGAACGAGGATATGATTTCCTATTCGGGTGACATCGTGAAACTGCCTCATATTGAAGATTATCAGGAGGGGCCATGGTTCTATAAGAGAAACGGGCACTACTATCTCGCGTTTGCGTCGACATGCTGCCCCGAGGGTATAGGCTATGCTATGAGCGACAGCCCCACAGGGCCTTGGGAATACAAGGGTCACATCATGGACCACACTCACCGCACTCGCGGCAACCATCCCGGTATAATCGACTATAAGGGAAAATCCTATGTGTTCGGATTGAATTATGACCTGTTGCGCATTGAAACCGACCAGCACAAGGAACGCCGTTCGGTTTCAGCAGCCGAAATGCACTACAATCCCGATGGAACCATCAAGGAGGTTCCCTATTGGAAGGACAACGTTCTCGAGCAGATAGAATTCTTCAACCCCTATCGCAGAGTTGAGGCCGAAACAATGGCTTGGGGCTACGGATTGAAGACCGCTCCTCTCGCCGACGGAGGTATATGCGTCAACAACATCGACAATGGCGAAACGCTCACATTGCGCGGTGTCGATTTCGGCAAGAAAGGCGCCAAGAACTTCAAAGCGGCAACCCGCAACGCCAAGCCGGGTGCGGTAATCGAGGTGCGTCTTGACAGCGACAAGGGTCCCGTGGTAGCAAAACTTCCCCTCAAGTCATCAGCCGACTTCTCTTTGTCGGAGTGCAAGGTCAAGGGTGCCAAGGGAGTACACGATGTAGTGTTCTGCTTCAAGGGCGACGGTGACAATCTGTTTGAATGGGACTACTGGCAATTCAATTAAACGCAAAATAACAAGCTTTAGATAAAAATGAAATCTTACATTGCAATGGCTGTACTGTGCATGCTTGCAAGCTGTGCCGGTACAGGAACAAAAAAAGGTGAGGCCAATACCGAAGAGCCAAAGGACAGCACTTTCGCTTTCGTAGGCAATCCTATCGTGAAAAACAAGTTTACCGCCGACCCGGCCCCGATGGTGCATGACGGCCGTCTTTACCTCTATGTAGGACATGACGAGTACTATGCCGGTCAGGACTCGGCTTCGGGCGGCAAGGAGTTCAACATCACCGAATGGCTGTGTTACTCTACTCCCGACATGAAGGAGTGGACCGACCACGGTGTAGTGTTGCGTCCCTCCGACTTTGCTTGGTCGCAGAAGACCCGTGAAGTGGGCGATGCCTGGGCTTCGCAGGTGGTTGAGCGTGACGGTAAGTTCTACTACTATACAACTCTGCAGGGCAACGAGGAGTATCCCGGCTATGCAGTTGGTGTTGCCGTGAGCGACAGCCCCACAGGGCCATTTGTCGATGCAATAGGCAAGCCTCTTGTGTCGGATGACATGACCGACAACGGTAAGCGCGGATGGTGGAACGACATCGATCCCACAGTGCTTATCGACGGTGACGATGCATGGCTGTGCTGGGGTAACGGAACCTGCTTCCTTGCCAAGCTGAAGCCCAACATGATCGAAATCGACGGCGACATAAAGGTTGTCGATGTACCTCGTTACGTTGAGGGTCCCTGGCTGCACAAGCGCGGCGACATCTACTACCTTACCTATGCTTCAATAGGTAACGGCGGTGAAACTATCGCTTATGCCACAGCCGACAGTGTCAATGGCGAGTGGACTCCGCGCGGTGAGGTGACCGGCGCTGCCAAGAACAGCTTCACAATACATCCGGGAATCGCCGATTTCAACGGCCAGACCTATCTCTTCTATCACAATGCCGACCTTACAATTGACAGCATTCCCGGTGCAATCGGTCGTCGTGCAGTGTGTGTCGACAAGCTCAATTACGATGAAAACGGCTTGATGATACCTGTAGAGCAGACAGTAGGCGGCGGTATCCTTGAATAATTAAAAAGTAACGAATATGAAAAGAAGTATTTGGATTTTGTTGATGGTGATGGCTCTTGGCTTGTCGGCCAAGAGTCATCCCGACAAAAACTTTCACATATACCTTTGTTTAGGACAGTCCAACATGGAGGGTAACGCTCCCATTGAAGAGTGTGACCGACTTGGCATAAGCCCGCGACAGCTGATGATGTCGGCGGTGGATTGTCCCGACCTCGGACGCGAAAAAGGCAAGTGGTACACAGCCGTTCCGCCGTTGGCACGTTGCAACACCGGATTGACTCCGGCCGATTATTTCGGACGCACTTTGGTCGCCAATCTTCCCGAGGATGTAAGGGTGGGCGTGATTAATGTCGCAATTGGCGGCTGTAAGATAGAGCTGTTTGACGAAGATATATGCGAAGAATATCTTTCCAAGCAGGCCGACTGGATGAAGAATTTTGCGTCATCCTACGACGGTCATCCCTATCGTCATCTTGTTGAACTTGCCCGTTCAGCTCAGAAGGATGGTGTGATCAAGGGTATATTGGTTCATCAAGGCGAGTCAAATAACGGCGAAATCGAGTGGCTCGACAAGGTCAAGAATGTCTACAACCGACTGTTGAAGGACTTGAAGCTCAAGGCCAAGGATGTGCCGTTGCTTGTAGGCGAGATGCTTCCTGCCGAATCGGGCGGCCACTGTGCCGGCATGAATACGATCATTGCCAAGATTCCCGAGGTTATACCTACGGGCCATGTCATATCGTCGGCCGGATGTCAGGGCGCTCCCGATGGACTGCATTTCACCGCTCAGGGCTATCGCAAGCTCGGCGAGCGTTATGCGCTTAAGATGCTCGAGCTTATGGGCGTTCCCGCCGAGGTGTCGATTGTGCCCGGCGACATGAGGCTCACCTACAATGAGCCGGCCAAGACTTGGGTTGAGGCTCTGCCTATCGGAAACTCCAAGATGGGTGCCATGATATACGGCGGAGTTCCGCGTGACGAGATTCAGTTGAACGAAGAAACATTCTGGGCCGGCGGTCCCTACAGCAACAACAACCCTGCTGCCCGTCAGGCTCTTGACTCGATACGCGGACTGGTGTTTGCCGACAAGTTCGGCGAGGCCCAGAAACTCATCGATGCTACATTCATGACTCCGCAGCACGGAATGCGTTATCTTCCCTTCGGAAGCCTGTTCCTCAATTTCCCCGGACAAAACAACTACAGCGACTACTCCCGTACACTCGACCTTGACAACGCCATGGCGGCCACTACCTATGTTGTCGACGGCGTGCGTTATCGTCGCACTGCTTTTGCTCCATTTGGCAACGACATAATCGTTATGACAGTCGAGGCCGACCGCAAGGGTGCGCTCAACTTCAATCTCGGTTACTCTTGTCAGCTCGAGCACACAGTCAAGGCTTCGGGCGACTCGCTCACGATTTCGATAAACGGGGTAGAGCAGGAAGGTGTTCCCGCCGCATTGCATGCCGCTGCAATTGTCAAGGTTGTAACCGACGGACAGCTGTCGTGCAGCGGTGACTCGCTTTCGGTAAAGGATGCGGGCAATGCCACAATCTACATTTCGGGTGCCACCAACTTTGTAAGTTACAACAACACAAGCGGCGATGCTCTTGCATCGGCTTCAAAGACTCTGGCTGCGGCCATGAAGCGTCCCTATTTCATGCTTGCGGCCATGCACGTGCGCAACTATAAAAACATGATGGGTCGTGTGACACTGAATCTCCCCGGCGGTTCCAAGTCGAAAGCCGACACACGCAGTCGCATTGCGGCCTATCGTGACGGAGGCGACGAGCAGCTTGCCGCGCTGTTGTTCCAGTATGGACGTTACCTGCTCATCAGCTCTTCCCAGCCCGGCGGACAGCCTGCCAATCTTCAGGGTATATGGAATGCAAGCTCAAATGCTCCGTGGGACAGCAAATACACTCTCAACATAAATGCCGAGATGAACTATTGGCCCGCCGAGGTTACCAACTTGAGCGAAACACATCAGCCGTTGTTTGACATGATTACCGATCTGTCGAAAACTGGTGCCGTTACCGCCTCCGAGCTATACGGCGCAAAAGGATGGGTTGCCCATCACAACACCGATATATGGCGCGCTTGCGGTCCCGTTGATGCCGCTGCCTGGGGCATGTGGCCCAATGGCGGTGCATGGCTTGCTACCCACTTGTGGCAGCACTACCTCTATACCGGCGACAAGGAGTTCTTGAAGAAGTACTATCCCATAATGAAGGGTTGTGCCGATTTCTGCATGAGCAATATGGTGGAGCATCCCCGTCACGGATGGCTCGTTACCGTCCCCTCTACATCGCCCGAGCACGGTTACAGCAGTGATGGCTCTACAATTATAGCAGGATGCACGATGGACAATCAGATAGCGTTTGACGCGATGAACAACGTTATGCTGGCTGCCGAGGTTCTCGGAGTGGATGCCGCTTACCGTGATTCGCTGCACCGCACTATCGACCGTCTGCCTCCCATGCAGGTGGGCCGTCACGGACAGTTGCAGGAATGGCTTGTCGATGCCGATAATCCACGTGACGAGCATCGCCATGTGTCACATCTCTACGGACTCTATCCGAGCAATCAGATTTCGCCGTATGCCAATCCCGTTCTTTTCGCAGGCTCACGTAATACATTGAACCAGCGCGGTGACAAGGCTACCGGATGGAGCATAGGATGGAAGCTCAACCTGTGGGCGCGACTGCTCGACGGCAATCATGCCTACGAAATAGTGCGCAATCTCATCTCACTGCTGCCCGACGACCGCAGCGCACGCAAATATCCTGACGGACGATTGTATCCCAACATGTTTGACGCGCATCCGCCGTTCCAGATCGACGGTAACTTCGGATTTACTGCCGGTGTGGCCGAGATGCTTCTTCAGAGTCACGACGGAGCTGTGCAGTTGCTGCCCGCTCTTCCCGATGCATGGAACGCCGGAAGCGTGACCGGACTGAAGGCTCGCGGAAACTTCGATGTCAACATGACATGGAACGATGGAAAACTCAGCGAAGCGCGCATTGCCTCGCGTAACGGCGGTGTTCTGCGCCTGCGTTCCTATGTGCCGCTGAAGGGCGACAATCTGCGCAAGGCTTCGGGCCCATGCCCCAATCCGCTCTATGCAAGTGCCAAGGTGGCTAAGCCCATTGTTAACGGTAATGCTGCCGATGTCCGTGTCGACCTCCCTGAAATATATGAATACGACATTGACACCGCCCCCGGCGATGTAATAACTGTATATGCCGACCTGTAGAAGGACGGCATCGCGTTTCATTTATTTAATGAAAATTGGGATGACACCCCGCTCACTCTTCCGGTGAGTCGGGGTGTTGTTCCATATATACGGTGGGTGAAACGCCAAACAACTCCTTGAACGATGTAGCGAAGTTGTTGGGATTGCGGAATCCTGTAAGGTCGGCCACTTCGGCCACAGTGAGCTTCTTCTCGACAAGAAGTTTGGCCGCCTTGCGCAGGCGTGTGTTGCGGATGAAGTCGCGGGGCGACTGATTGGTAAGCTCTTTCAGCTTGCGGTGGAGGTGTACGCGGCTTATGCCTATCTCGTTGGCGAGTGTTTCCACCGTTATGTCGGGATTGCCGAGGTTCTTGTTGAGAACCTTCATGATGCGCTCCATGAGCTTGTCGTCGCTCGATGTCGTGTCGATGTCGTCGACCTTTTCGTCATGTGTCTGGTTGCCGCTGAAAGTGTTGCGCAACCGCTGGTGACTCTTGAGCAGGTTGTTGACTGTTTTTATGAGAATGTCGATGTTGAACGGCTTGGTCAGGTAGGCATCGGCACCGGTTTCAAGGCCTTCAAGGTTGTCTTCCTCGCGGCTTTTCGCCGTAAGCAGCACTACGGGTATGTGGTTGAGGTTGATGTTCTTCTTTATGCGTCGTGTCAGTTCAAGACCGTCCATTTCAGGCATCATCACGTCGCTTATCACGAGGTCGGGTTGCTGCTTGAATATTATGTCAAGCGCCTCTTTGCCGTTGGCGCACGTGTCTACCTTGTAGTGGGTCGACAACTCGTGAGCCACGTAGTTGCGAATCTCTTCGTCATCTTCGACCACCAGTACGCGTTCGCTCACCTTTACCTTCACGTTGTCGTTGTCGGTTTCATTGATGTCGGGCACGAGTACCATGTTGGTTGTGTGCTTGGGCACTGACGACTGTGCCAGGGGTATGTTGAGCTGGTTGACAGGCAGATGCTCGTGTCCGAGCGGTATTCTCACGACGAAGCGGGTGCCTTGTCCCTCGGGATTGTCCTCGATGTTGATTGTGCCGTAATGAAGCTTTATAAGCGAACTTGTGAGGTGGAGTCCCACGCCGGTGCCTCCTGTCTGATTGTTGCGCACTTGATAGAAACGCTTGAATATGTGCTGTCGTTCCGATTCGGGTATGCCTATACCCGTGTCGGTGACGCTGATTTCAGCATATCGGTGCAGCGGCCCGGTGGTGTTGTCGTCGGTTCCCGATGCCAGCTTTATGTCGATTTTACCGCCGTTGGGAGTGTATTTCACCGCATTCGACAGCAGGTTCATGATGATTTTGTCGAAGTTGGCCGGGTCGACCCACAGCTCCATGTCGTCATGTCCCTCGTGGTCAAATGTCAGGGTGATGTCCTTGCTGTCGGCTACGGGCTTGAATAGGTCGCAGAGGTCGTCGATAAACGGTACGATGGGAGTGTCGGTAAACGAAAGCATCATCTTGCCCTTGTCGATTTTCCTGATGTCCATCAGTTCATTGACAAGTCGCAGAACTCGCTTGGCGTTTCGGTTGATAGTGCGGTAATCCTTCTGGCGCGCCGGATTGTCATCGGATGCCATGAGCTTTTGCAACGGACTCATCACGAGCGTCATAGGCGTGCGTATCTCGTGCGATATATTTATGAAAAACTGAAGCTTGGCTTCATTGATTTGAGCCTCGTAGTTTCGCTCGATTGCCTCTCTCTTGCGGCGTGCACGCATCTGCATGACATAGTAAGCGTAATATATCACGCCAAGCACGATTATGAGGTAAATCAGCTTGGCCCACCATGAGTTATACCACACCGGGGCGATGCTGATTGTAATCACCGATTCATCTGACTGGATGCCGTTGTCTACGGCAACAATTCGCAGTGTGTGGCTTCCGGGCGATACATCGCTGAAATTTACGGCGTTGGTTCCGTGGGGGAGGTCGATCCACTTTTCATTATCAAGCGAATAGCGGTAGATCAGCGATTCGGGACGGTTGTACTCACGTGTTCCGAATTCAATTGAGAATGAGTTGTCGGCGTGAGAAAGCTTGAATTCCGTAGCCTTGAATACCGGATTTTTTGTTATCGTTCGAGCCCCTGATTTCATACCTGCCTTTATCGGCTTGCCGTGGATATAGAAGTCGGTTACTCTCACGGTCCACTTGCGTCCAGGAATTATCACGTTCTTGGGATTGAAGTAGGTGATTCCGTTGGTTCCACCGAAGTAGATTGTGCCGTTTTTGTCCTTGAACGACGCGTTTTTGTAGAACTCGTTGCTTTGCAGACCCTCTTCGACATAGAATGTCGTGAATGTTTCCTTTTCGGGATTAAATTGTGCGAGTCCTGCGTTCATGCTTATCCACAGCGATGACGCGTCATCCTCCTGAATTGCATAGATCACATTGCTCGGAAGCCCGTTTTCGGTGGTATAGAGCTTTTCGCTGTTGGTTTTCGGGTCGAAACGTATCAGGCCGTTGGACGACGCTATCCACATTATGCCCGATTTACTTTCAAGCATGGAGTATATGATGCTCGACGGTGAGAATTGGCTTATCTTTCGGTCACCCGACGGATTCTCTATCTTGTAGAGGCCGCTGTAGGTGCCGAGGTAGAGTACATCGTTGGCAGGAGAGTAGTGCAGGGTGCATATCCATGACTCTATTTTGCCAAGAAGGTCGTCACATTGCGTGGTTGTTTTTGAGTCGAGATTGTGGCAGAATAGTCCCTGTCCCATCGTAGCTATCCATATGTTTCCCTTGTTGTCCTCCGAGAAAGCGTAGCACCTTTGCACCTCACGGTTATAGAGGTCATGTAGCTTGATGAACTCTATCTGTCCGGTCTTGCGGTTCAGTATGCCGGCTCCGTTCAGGTAGGTGCCGAGCCACAGGTTTTGGCGTGAGTCCTCGAAGATGTTTATCACCACCTCGGGCACCGGATTGAGATAGTGGGCATACTGTGTTCCGTCGGGATTGACTCCATACACGCCGTCGTTGTCGATTCCCACCCACAGGATGCCGTTGGCGTCGCGGCACATCGTCGTGACGCAGTTGTAGCCGATGACATTGTTGGCTATCGACTTGTGGCCGATGTACTTGAATGAATTGGGATGAGCCGGCAGCATCACGAGCCCCTTCTGGTAAATTCCGAGCCACAGGTTGTTGCTGTCGTCCTTGGTCACACTGTGTACTTTCTGCTTGTGGTAGTCGAGGTCGCCGTTTCCAAATTTCACATCGCTTATCTGATTGCTCATGGGGTTGAATATTTTCAACCCTCGTCCATCGGTGGCAAGATATATTTCACCGTTTACATCGGTGTAAAGTTCTTTAACAAACGAATGGTCGTTATTGACCGTATTTACAGGTATGAATTTGTCGGACTTCTTGTCAAATTGGAAAAGTCCGTGCTTCATGCTTCCCGCATATATTACACCGTTGCGACCTAAGGTAATTGAGGTGAGTACGGGGTCGCCGGGGCGTCCGAAATAGCGATATATGTTATTGTCGGAATCAAGCCTGTAGGTACCCATCTCCTCTTTCAGGAGCCACAGGTCGCCGTCAATGTCCTCAATGCCGTTGTGGACATACTCTATCTCGGGGTGGTCGGTAAATGCAGGTTCTATTACTATGCTCTTGTTGTCGGCCTTGACTATGCGACCTACTTTGTTGCCTATTACGATTATTTCACCGTTCTTGCGGAATATCAGGTCGTTGATGGCGCTTGCAAACGTTTGTCCGTCAGGTGTCTTTGCCAGCGGTGAAAATGTGTCGGTGGCCGGGTCGTGCAACTGTAGACCGGCGTAAGAGCCGATGAATGTGCGACCTTTACTGTCGACATTTATGGTGTTGACAAGGTTGCTTGCGAGCGATGTCGAATCGCCCGGTATGTTTCGGAACACAATGAATTTGGATCCGTCATATCGGTTCAGTCCGTCTTCGGTGGCTACCCAAATCATCCCGTTATTGTCTTGGCACACTTTCATGACGAGGCTGCTCGATATGTCATGGTCGGAGGTGAACAGCTTATAAGATTGACCAGAGCAAATTAGACAATTTAAGGTGATGAATAGCAAAATCACTAAAGGTCTTATCATATTTTATGTCGGTCTAAGGCTAATTTTTGCTTAATCGGTAGTTCAAAAATATGAAAATATCCCAATTAATCGGTGAAACAGAACTCTGTTTTAAGCTTTTTTAACGGCATTATGACAATGTTAAAATCGCACTAAAGAGTTGTTACTCCATCTTTTTTCAAGTTGGGAAGGAAGTAGGCCACAAGTCCGAGCAGCGGCATGTAGGCGCATGCGTGATACACGGTTTCGATGCCGTAACTGTCGGCGAAATTGCCCAATACGGCCGAGGCCACTCCGGCTATGCCGAAGGCAAACCCGAAAAACAGTCCCGAAACGAGTCCGAGCTTGTTGGGAAGCAGTTCCTGTGAGTAAAGCAGTATGGCGGGAAAGGCCGACGACAGCATGAATCCCACGCAGAAGCTGAGAACAACCGTCATTGCGAGTCCGGTGTAGGGCATGAGCATGCTGAACGGTGCCGTACCGAGAATCGATACCCATATCACGGGCTTGCGTCCGTAACGGTCGCCGATCGGGCCGCCCACAAGGGTTCCGACTGCTGTCGACACAAGGAATACGAAGAGGAATATCTGGGAGTGTTGGATGCTTACGCCGAATTTGTCGATAAGATAGAATGTGTAGTAGTTGGTGAGGCTCGCCATGTAGATGTACTTGGAGAAGATAAGCACAAGAAGCACCCCGATCACGAATATCGTGCGCCTCTTGGACAACGGCAGTGGCAGGGGGGGCTGCGTCTTGCCGTTTGTGCGTGACTTGATGCCGTTGAGGTAACCGCGATACCAGCGGCATATAGGGCGCATGGCGTAGAAAGCGAGTGCCGATATGATGAGAAACCACATCACGTGATGGCGTCCGTAGGGTGCCACGAGCAGGGCCACGAGCAGCGGGCCTGTTGATGTACCGAGGTTGCCGCCCACCTGGAATATGGATTGCGCAAGACCGCGTCGGCCGTGGCTTGCGAGCGATGTTATGCGTGACGCTTCGGGGTGGAGTGTCGACGAACCTACACCTACAAGAAACACCGACACAAGTACCATGGCAAGCGATGACGACCAGGCAAACAGGATGATGCCGAGCGTGGTGGAACACATTCCCATGGGCAGGCTACCTACAAAGGGGCGCTTGTCAAATGCCAATCCCACAGCCGGCTGAAACACTGATGCCGCTATCTGGTAAACGAGAGTTATCAGGCCTATCTGGGCAAAGTTGAGCGACAGATCGTCCTTCAGCATGGGATACACGGCCGAGATGACGGCCTGGAGAAGGTCGTTGAAGCAGTGTACACAGCACAATGCCATGAGTATGGGGAAATTGGAGTCGGAAGCAATATTCTTAAGCTTAAGTGACAGGCTTGACATAGGCGTTATCGTGAAAAAACAGTGCAAAGTTACAAAAAAATGGGTAAATTTGCACACCCATCAACGATTGCAGGGGCTATGAATGAACGCAAGATAATTCACATTGACATGGACGCTTTCTATGCTTCGGTCGAGCAGCGCGACAATCCCGAACTGCGAGGCCGTCCTGTGGCTGTAGGTCATGCCGAGCGTCGCGGGGTGGTGGCTGCCGCAAGCTATGAGGCGCGCCGCTACGGAGTGAGGTCGGCCATGTCGTCGCAGAAGGCAAAGCGTATATGTCCTGAGCTGATTTTCGTCAATGGACGCATGGATGTCTACAAGAGCGTGTCGCAGAGCATCCATGACATATTCCATGAATACACCGACATTATCGAGCCTATATCGCTCGACGAGGCATTTCTCGATGTCACGGTCAATAAGCCGGGTATAGAACTAGGTGTCGACATTGCCCGCGAGATAAAACGCAAGATTCGCGAGCGCCTTAATCTTGTGGCTTCGGCTGGAGTGTCCTATAACAAGTTTCTTGCAAAGATCGCGTCGGACTACCGTAAGCCCGACGGACTATGTACGATACATCCGTCACAGGCACTTGACTTTATCGCCAAGTTGCCGATTGAGGATTTCTGGGGAGTGGGGCCCGTGACGGCCGGAAAGATGCACTCGATGGGCATTCACAACGGGGCGCAGCTGCGCGACTGTCCCAAGCGCATACTGACGCGAGCTTTCGGAAAGGCCGGATTGATCTACTACGACTTTGCCCGAGGCATCGACAATCGTCCTGTCGAAGCGGTGAGAATCAGAAAGTCGATAGGGTGTGAGCACACTCTTGACGAGGACATTGACGATGCTTCGACAGTCGACACCGAGCTTGTCAAGGCTGCCGAGGAGTTGTACGGCCGTCTTGAGCGCAAGGGCTTTCACGGCTCTACGCTGACGCTGAAGGTGAAGTTTCACGATTTTGTGCAGATAACGCGCAGTGTCACGCTACCGGGACATGAGGCTGTCGACACACTCGAAAAGATTATCGACAACGGACGCAAGCTTGTCAATGAGGTGGACTATGCGTCACATCCCATAAGACTTATAGGGCTTTCGGTTTCAAATCCGCGTGACATGACAGCCGTAGGACCTGTGTGGCGTCAACTTTGCTTCGACTTCGATAATCCCGACGGTAATGATTGAATGGGTGTGGCAGGTGACTACACGTTGAATCGGAAATGCATTATGTCACCGTCCTGCACTACATACTCCTTGCCCTCGATGCTCAGCTTGCCGGCTTCCTTTACGCCGCCTTCGCCTCCGAGAGTCACGTAGTCGTCATATTTTATGACTTCGGCGCGTATGAATCCCTTTTCAAAGTCGGTGTGTATGATTCCTGCGCATTGTGGAGCCTTGGAACCGCGCATGAATGTCCATGCTCTCACTTCGTCGGGGCCTGCGGTGAAATAGGTCTGCAGGTTGAGCAACGCGTAGGCCGAGCGTATTAGTCGGCTCACGCCCGACTCCTCAAGACCGATTTCGTTGAGGAACTCCTGACGCTCTTCCCAGGTGTCGAGCTCGGCAATATCGGCTTCGGTCTGTGCGGCAACGATGAGTATTTGGGCGTTCTCGTCCTTGACGGCTTCGCGCACGGCTTCGACATACTTGTTGCCGTTGACTGCCGATGCATCGTCGACATTGCACACGTAGAGCACGGGCTTGTTGGTGAGCAGGAACAGGTCGCGGGCAAACTTTTGTTCGTCGACGCTCTCAAACTGCACCGAGCGTGCAGGCTTGCCTTGGTCGAGGGCCTCCTTGTACTGTCGCAGTACTTCATATTGCATCTTGGCCGCCTTGTCACCTCCGGTCTGAGCCTGTTTCTGAGTCTTGGCCATTCGTGCCTCCACTGTTTCAAGGTCCTTTAGCTGAAGCTCATAGTCGATTATCTCCTTGTCGCGCACGGGGTCGACGCTTCCGTCGACATGGGTTATGTTGTCGTCGTCGAAGCAGCGTAACACGTGAAGTATGGCATCGGTTTCGCGTATGTTGGCGAGGAATTTGTTGCCGAGTCCTTCACCCTTGCTTGCGCCTTTCACAAGTCCGGCGATATCAACGATTTCGACGGTGGCCGGCACCACGCTGCGGGGTTCACACATCTCGACAAGCTTGTTGAGTCGCTCGTCGGGCACGGTTATTACTCCCACATTGGGCTCGATTGTGCAGAACGGGAAATTGGCCGATTGAGCCTTCGCATTGGATAAACAGTTGAAAAGTGTTGACTTGCCCACATTGGGTAGTCCTACTATGCCGCATTGTAAAGCCATGAATATTCGATTTTAAAAATTTCTGCAAAGTTACGAAATTCAATCCTTAATATGAAATATTGGGGAACGTAGTCTTAGATGTTCAGTCCGTCGAGTAGGGCTATATATGTAGCTATGGCTTCGCGTATTTCGTCAAGAGTTATGTATTCGTCGGCTGTGTGGGAGCGTGACGAGTCGCCGGGACCGAGCTTTACCGATTGCCAGGGCATAAGTGCCTGATCGCTTAGGGTAGGCGATCCGAAAGGCTTGGCTCCTAATATTGTCATACGTTTTATAATGGGATGGTCGGGCGATATTCCCGACGGGTTAAGGCGTGTGGAGCGGGGCGTGAGCCTGCATTGCGGCACGGCTTCGCGAAGCCGTGCCAGTGTTTCCTCGTTGGTGTAGGCATCGGTGGTGCGTATATCGACAACCATTTTGCACAGCGAAGGCACTACGTTGTGTTGTGTGCCGGCGTTTATCTGCGTCACGCTTATCTTTACCGGGCCGAGAGTTGCCGACTCCTTAGGTAGACGCAGGTGACGCAGTGTTTCTATTACGGGCATTGCCTGATAGATTGCGTTTACACCCTCGTTGCGGGCGGCATGTCCGGCTACTCCGTCGATTTCGGCATCAAGCACCATCAGCCCCTTTTCGGCTATGGCGGGATTCATCCCTGTGGGCTCGCCCACGATTGCTACATCGATGTGGGGCAACAGCGGGATCGCCGCTTCAATTCCGTCACGCCCGCTGACCTCCTCCTCGCATGATGCGAGAAACACGAGATTGTAGCTGCGTTCTTTACCGCTCATGAACAGATAGGCGGCGAGGAGCGACACAAGCGATGCCCCTGCATCGTTGCTGCCGAGTCCGAAAAGCCGGTTTTCATCGTCGACTTGCGGGGTGAAGGGGTCGTGCTGCCATCCCGGAGCGGGCTTTACGGTGTCGATGTGGGAGTTCAACAGCAGAGTTGGGCGGCTCGGGTCGTAGTCGTCGGCTATTGTCCACACATTGTTGTTGTGACGCCGGGTTTGATGTCCTGCATTGTTGATGAATTGTTCCACGATGTCGGCTGCGGCGGCTTCGTCACGGCTTATCGAGGGGGTGGATATGAGTTGCTTGAGCAGGTCAACTGCTTGATAAAATAGTTCGTCCATGATGCAAAATTAGTCATTTTCGCTTAATATGATGCAATGTCGACTGTCTCAGTGAACGGTGGGGTATGTCGTAACGTTGCAGACTGTCGAGGTAACGGTCGTGACGGCGCACGTGGAGGTCGGCGCTCAGCATTATCGAATCGGGCTTCAGGCGCCGGTGCGCATCGAGCACGTTGCCGCGGAATCCACGGCACACTATGGCATAATCTACATGGCAGTAATCACGGTTGAGCAGGGAGTCGGCATTTATCAGCGCATATCTTATTCCGTCGACATCTACAACTGCGTCATGTCGCGACATTCCGGCAACGGTGATCGATGCGGGAGCAAGCCGCAGCGAGTCGACTCCGCGCATAGCGAGGAAGTCACGGTGACGGTTGCGTGAGTTTTCCAGCCGTGACGATGCGTTACGTTCGCCTGCCGTGGTTATTAGCCATGCCTCGGTGCCGTTACGGTAAATTATGTCGGTGGCGTAGCTGTCACGCGCTATAAAGTGTTCCGATTCAGGAAACTTGCGCTGCGTTACGTTCAACGTGACGATGATTGCCACAACACCGGCTGCCGCGACACACCATCCTGCAATCTTGCGGCGCCATAGCGCCCATGCCACGGCTCCTGCCGTGATAAAATAGGGAATCATGACCCAGCCCGAAAAGTATATGCCGCTTACCGCCGAGTGGGGTATGTCGCTCACCATGCGGGCGAAAGCGAATATTGCGTTATACATTGCGTCGATGGCCGAGCATAGCCACACAGGGTCGTAACATGCCGCTTCGCACACGATCAGCAGCACTCCGGCTCCCATGATTAATGGAAGCATGAGCAGCACGGGCGTGTTGGCTATTACAAAGCAAAAGGGGAATGTGTGAAAATAGTAGGTTGCTATCACTCCCGAGCCTATCGTGGCGGCGATTGACACTACGACAAGCGACGTGATGTAATAGAGCAACCGTTGTCGCGGACTCACAGGGTTGAGCAGCGGTGTGAAGAGCAGAATTGCCGCCACCGAGGCAAACGACAGCTGAAATCCTACATTGAACAGCTGCAGCGGGTCGAAGGCCAGGATGATCAAGGCGGCCAGGAGTAGGGCGTTCATCGACACGTAACGGCGTTGCAGGATATAGCCTATGCCGAGTGTTGTGGCCATGATGACGGCGCGCGTTACCGACGGCGACAACCCTGTGACGATGGCATATAACCACAGAATTACGATGAGCGATGCCGTCATGGCGTTACGTTTTCGGGCGAGATAGAGGGGCAGCAGGGCTATGCCGACGACAACCGACAATATGCCCACATGAAGTCCGCTGAGAGCAAGGATGTGGGCAAGGCCCGATGCGGTGAAAGTGGCACGTGACTCCTCGGGCATCAATGAATCGTCGCCGGTGAGCGTGGCTGTCAGGAACTCGCATGACCTGCGGTCAAGCGAACTGCGCTTCAACAGGTTGCCCATCACGGGACGCAGTCGCTTTATGCGCCACAGCAGCGAATTGTCGGTGGAGGTAACATGTATGTCGCCGGGTCTTACGAATGCCGTAGCCGTTATACCTCTTTTCATTAAAATGGCTGCATAGTCGGGCGAGTCGGGAGAATCGTCACGGCGAGGGGCGGTGAATTTTGCCGTTATGTCTATCCTGTCGCCGGGATTAATCTCCGGGATGAGCGACGGCACCGTTATCACGGCCTTGAAGCGCACCCCGGCGGAGTCACGTGTGGTTATGGTGAGATGCTGCCCGCTTTCGTTGCGCGTTACATCATCGACTGTTGCAGTGTAGACTCCTGCATCGTCAGGCAGCGACAGCTCCTGAATTTGCGGCGGCGATTGCATGAGCATGTCGCCCATTGCCAGTGCCGCGGCCAGCAGTAGCCCTCCTATAGGGCGTAACCCTCTTATGCACAGCAGTGTAATGCCGCCTACCAGTAGCGCGGCAATCCACCATGCAGGTAATCCGTAATACGCAGCCAATATGCCGACGACTACACCTGTGGTCGCCGGCAGAAGCGGAATATAGGAGAGAGGAGGACGCATAATGTGATGATGTTAGTTCCGACGGCCTGTGTCGGGATAGCCTTAGGCAGGCTCCTATAGCCAGATCGGGGCAAGATATTTGGCCAGCATATACCCGCCGAATATCAGCCAGACATATAGCCAGAACGCGAGTATAAACGGCTTTGCTCCCGCTTTCTTGAATTTGTCGATGCTCGTTTCGGCACCAAGGGCGGCCATTGCCATTGTTAGCAGGAATGTATCTACGTAGTTGATGGCATCCACCACAGGAACGGGGAGCAAGTCAAATGAATTGAAGCCGATTACTGCAAGGAATCCAACAGCAAACCAAGGAACGGCGACTTTTGTTTTCTGGACGCTTCCGTCGGCATTCATTCCTGATTTTGCCTTTTTAGCAACCCAATAACCTAAAATCAGCAATACGGGTACAAGCATCATGACGCGTATCATCTTCACGATTATTGAAACATTGGAGATCTCTTGTCCCATTGCGTTGCCGGCACCTACGGCATGCGCCACTTCGTGCAATGTCGCCCCTGAGAATATTCCCATCTGCTGGGGAGTGAGGTCAAGCCATCCTGACCGATAGGCTATAGGATATAAGAACATGGATATTGTTCCGAATATTACGACAGTGGCCACCGCTACGGCTGTTTTATATGGCTTTGTCTGTATGGTCGATTCCGCGCCGAGCACTGCTGCGGCACCGCATATACCGCTGCCTATTGATGTAAGCAATGCGATGTCTTTATCCATCTTCATCAGCTTGCCTATGTAAATTCCTCCGAGTATTGTTACGGCCACTATGATCGAGTCGACGGCGATTCCGGCCATGCCTACATTTACGACATCCTGGAACGTAAGCCTGAATCCGTAAAGGATAATACCGAGCCTAAGGATTTTTTTTGAGCAGAATTGAATTCCGGGCACCCATGTTTCAGGCAGGTGGTTGCGAAGACTGTTGGCATACAACATACCCAAAATGATGCCTATGATCATAGGACTGAATGAAATCTCTTTTAATATCTGTGCTTCGCCTATGTAAAATGCAGCACAAGAAAATAACGCAATAAGCAATACTCCGTGGAGCATGCTGCTTCTTTTTTCGGTGAACATTGATTGTTAAAGTTTAATTATTCTTGATTTTGGAAGCGAAAAATATACTCGTATTTTCTATACAAACAGATGTCTAATCTTGTTCATTCCAGATGTTCCACGAGGCGAATGCCTGGAGCAGCAGCATTTCAAGCCCGTTTTTTACCTCGGCTCCGTGTTCTGCCGCTTTCTTCATGAACAGGGTTATGTCGGGATTGTAAAGCAGATCATAACACAGATGCTTGGGTGTCAACAGGTTGTAGGGTATGTCGGGACACTCGTCGATGTGAGGATACATTCCAAGAGGAGTGGTGTTCACTATTATCTTATGAGCATCCATGACTTCGGGGGTAAGATCGGAATAGGTCAGTATTCCGGGGCGTGCCGTTCGAGAAACATAGGAAGGAGTAATGCCCATATTTATAAACCCTTGATAAACAGCCTTGGCCGCTCCACCCGTGCCGAGAATCAGTGCCTTTTCACGCTCGGGATTGAGTAGCGGGCGTATTGAGTCGCAGAATCCTATTATGTCGGAGTTATAGCCCTTGAACTTCAAGTCGTTTTTTTTGCGGATGAACTTTATGACATTCACCGCTCCTATCTTGGCTGCATCGTCGTCCATTTCATCCATATACGGAATCACAAGTTCCTTGTAGGGAATCGTCACGTTGAGTCCGCAAAGATTTGGATGCTCGGCAACTACCTCCATAAGGTCGCCTATGTCGGGAATCTCAAAATTTATGTACCGTGCATTTATGTTTTCCGATTCAAATTTCTGATTGAAATAGTTTTGGGAAAAAGAGTGGGTCAAAGGGTAACCTATGAGCCCGTATAGACGTTCGTTCTTATCGGCCATGTTTGTTCAAGTTTTTGTTTCCAGATTGCAAAAATACATAAATGTGGATAAATGTAAATGGTTTTTATTAATAAAATGATTAATCCAAATTATGTGCAATAATAGAGCAGGTTTTATTAAAAGTACAGAAATAACGAAAATTTGTTACGAATAGGAACGATTTTGGCTGCTATGGTGGCAAAGTGATGCTTTTTTATTAAAAAATCAGTGAAAAAATGTTTACAATAAATAATTATAATTACATTTGCAGACATGGATATAATCCACGATTGTAAAACGAATTAATTTCAAACATTTCTTGTGAGTATGAGAAAATTAATATTGATGCTGGTGTTGCTGCTTCTTATGGCCGGCAATGCAGTTGCGCAAGTTATGCGCACATCAGGACAAGTCCTCTCGCAGGACGACGGCTTGCCCATAATCGGCGCCACTGTAAGAATACAGGGTTCCGATATCGCGACCGCTACCGATGCCGACGGTCGATTCTCTCTTAGCGGATTCAAGACATCCAACAAATATCTTGAGGTGTCGTCGATAGGCTATGAAACAAAGATAGTGGAGATAAAGCCTGAACTGACAATACATCTGGCCGTCAAATCGGAAATGATGGATGAGGTGATGGTGGTGGCTTTCGGAAAGCAAAAGCGTGAGTCGTTCACCGGTTCGGCGAGCGTGCTTAGCGCCGATGCCATTGCAAAGCAGCAGGTGACAAATCCCATCGAGGCTCTGGACGGACTGGTGACCGGATTGCAGATGACGCAGACCAATTCATTCGGGTCCGACCCTTCGATACTCATTCGCGGTATAGGTTCGATAAACGCATCTACCGAGCCGCTTATCGTGCTTGACGGACTTCCTTACAACGGATATTGGAATGACATCAATCCCGCCGATATCCAAAATATAACGGTGCTCAAGGATGCCGCATCCAACGCGCTTTACGGTGCGCGCGGTGCCAATGGTGTCATACTAATTACTACCAAGAGCGCGCAGCGTGGCGAAACGAGAGTCAACATCACGGCAAAGTGGGGTGTGAACACCGACGGCCGCATACAGTATGACTACATAGACAACCCCGGGGAGTATTATGTCGCTCATTACACTGCATTGCGCAACTATCTTGTGAATGTAAGGAAGCAGAATCCCGGACAAGCTCACATAAATGCCAACCGCTACATAGGAGAGTCGGCATCGGCCGGTAACGGCGGTCTTGGTTATATGGTCTACAATGTTCCTGCAGGTGAGTTGCTTATCGGTACAAACGGCAAGCTCAATCCTAACGCCGTGCTTGGCAACCGCGTGGCTTATAATGGTAACATCTACACGCTCTATCCCGACAATTGGCTTGATAACGGTACCCGCGACGGATTTCGTCAGGAATACAACATAAACATTACCGGTGGTAACGACCGCTACACCATACTTGGAAACTTCGGCTACCTTAAGGAGGACGGATTGACCTACGGAAATGATTTCGACCGTATATCGGCACGTATAAAGACCGACTATCAGGCCTATGACTTCTTGCGCATAGGAGGTAACGCAAGTTACAACCACACCGTGACCAACGTTCACAATGCAGCTTTCGGAACAACCTATACCGCGCCGATATACCCGTTGTTCATCCGTGATGCCGACGGCAATATAATGAGCGACGCTCACGGTCTTGGCTACGACTACGGTAACGGTGTCAACGGCGGTCTTACCCGACCGGTCGAAACAAATTACAATCCTATTCAGGATGACTTGCTGTCGGTAAACAACAATAGCAGTAACGCATTCAGTATTCAGGGTTATGCTACAGCCGATTTCTTGAAATATTTCAAATTTACTGTAAACGGTAGTGTGTATGTGACCGAAAACCGCATGAATACGGCTTACGACCCGTGGTACGGTTACAATGCGCTTACGAAAGGCTACGTTTGGGTAGGACATTACCGCACAACCGATACCAACTATCAGCAGCTGCTTAACTTCAATCATGTCATAGGTCTGCACAGTATCGATGTGCTGCTCGGTCATGAATATTCAATGCAGAGCCAGACATCGCTCTCGGCCGACAAGAAGAATGTAGCGCTATATGGTACAAACACCGAGCTCTCGGGTGCTATCATTAACGGTGACATGGGCAGTGACATCAGCAAATATAATGTAGAGGGATTCTTCATGCGTGCCCAGTATGACTACGACAACCGTTACTTCGGTTCGGTTTCGTTCCGCCGCGACGGTTCATCACGCTTTGCTCCCGGTCATCGCTGGGGTAACTTCTGGTCGGTTGGCGGTGCATGGATCATGACTAAGGAGGAGTGGTTCCCCAAAAGCAACATGGTGAATATGTTGAAATACAAGATTTCTTACGGTGAGCAGGGTAACGACGGTATAGGTAACTACCGATATACCGACCGTTACAACATCACCAACTCCAATAACGAAGTGGCATTTGTGTTCAGCTCAAAAGGAAACCGTAACATCACATGGGAAACCGTTGGAAGTTTCAATACCGGAATTGAGTTTGAACTGTTTAACAGTCGCTTGCGTGGTAGCGTGGACTATTACGACCGCAAGACACGCAACATGCTTATATGGTTCTCGGCTCCATCTTCAATCGGTTACAGCGGATACTATGACAATGTGGGTGACATGGTGAACCGAGGCGTTGAAATCGACCTTTCGGGTGATATATTCGCAACACGTGACTTCACTTGGACCGTGGGCCTCAATATGTCATGGCAGCATAACGAAGTTACCTATCTGCCCGAGGACAAAAAGGGCTATACCTGTGACGGATATAATGGTTACACCGATTCCTATTACTTTGTGGGAGAGGGTCTGCCCATGTACACATGGAGGATAAAGCGTTACGCAGGAGTGAACGACAAGGGTGAACCACTTTATTATAGAACAAATGCCGACGGTAACCTTGAAACAACCAATATTTATTCCAACGGCGACTATTACCTGTGTGGCACCGCTCTTCCCGACTTGTTTGGCGGATTCACCACATCATTCAAGATATTTGACTTCGACCTGAGCGCACAGTTTAATTATTCAATCGGAGGTCGAAAATGGGACAGCGGTTATCAGTCGTTGATGACTCCCCCTTACGGACAGATAGTGGGACGTTCCTATCATCGTGACATTTACAATGCATGGACGCCCGAGAACCCCGACAGCAACATTCCTCGCTGGCAGTATGACGACATGACATTCGCCAATGCATCCGACCGATGGCTGATCGACGGAAGTTATCTCTCATTGCGCAACATTACGCTGGGCTACACTTTCCCGCGCAGCATAACATCCAAGCTTAAGATGCAGTCGCTTCGCATATATGCATCATGTGAGAATCTATATTACTGGACCAAGCGCAAGGGTTTTGATCCGCGCATGTCGTTGGTGACCGGCAGCTACGGCGACAACTATTCGCCGATGCGTAACATATCCGGCGGTATATCAGTGCAATTTTAAGTAAAAACAATACATCATCCACAATGATAAATATGAAACATTATTTAAAGCTCATCATATCGGGAGGATTGCTCGGAGTAGCGATGACAAGCTGTCTTGAGGAAACATTCCCCACCGACGGTGCAACGAGCGGTCAGCTTGAAAGTGCCGACAAAAGTGCGTTCAATGCCGCGATAGCCTCCTACATGAACAACATGTCGCTCTATGGTGACGGCGGCGATGCAAGCGATGCGGGTTTTTCGTCGTTCATTATATGGCGTGACGCAATGACTGCCGATTTTGCCATAGTGAACACCGGTTACGATTATTTCTCTTATTATAACCAGCAGCTGTATATTGGAAACGACGGAATATCGGCCACATTTTGGCAGCGTTATTATTATCTGATACAGAAGTGCAACAACCTGTTAAGCATATCGGATCTCGACCCCGACGGATTTGACGCCCTGTATGTGGGAAATGCACTTTCCTATCGAGCGATGGCTTATATGGACTTGGCGCGAATGTTTGAGTTCAAGCGCACCGGAGTGGCATATCTTGATGAAGAGGCTGCCAACCGTGGAATATACGGACTGACTGTTCCCATCGTTACTGAAAATACTACCGAGCGCGAGAGCCGCGACAATCCTCGTGCGCCTTTCTATAAGATGTACAGGTTCATAATGGATGATTTGAATCTTGCCGAAGCTTGTCTTTCCGACGCCCATGCCGTGTCGGCCAAGACCGATGCGTCGATAGGCGTGGTCTATGGCCTAAAGGCTCGACTTTGGTTGGATATGGGTTCGAGGTTTGAGCGTTATGTCGATGATTTGAACACGATGATAAGCCATGAGGCCGATGAAGACCTTAATGACTACGACAAGATCGGCATCACCACGGCCAATGAATGTTTTGCCCGTGCGGCCGAGTATGCCCGCAAGGCTATCAACGAAGGTTATTCGCCGTTGAGCGAGAGCCAGTGGTTTGATCCTTCCAGCGGTTTCAACACCCCGAATAATTCGTGGCTTTGGGCCAATATAATATCGACCAACGATATCGCCGCTACAACGGGAGAGTGGCAATCGTTTGTGTCGTTCCAATGCGTCGAGGCCAATTGGGGAATCGCGGTTTATCAGGATGAGATAAACTATGCTCACGGGTGGATGATAGATGCCCGTCTATTTGATAAGATTGATGAAGGCGACTGGCGCAAAACAACCTGGATCGATCCTGAAGATGCGGGAGCAAGCAACGCTTTCATCACTAAATATTCGCGAGGAACCAATCTTTCCTACAACGAGTGGCGCAACTATCGTAGTTATGTGGGAATAAAATATCATCCGGCCAACGGCGAACGCAACACAAGCACTATTGGTAATGCTGTAAGCATCCCGTTGATGCGAATCGAGGAGATGTTCCTTATCGAGGCCGAGGCTACAGCTCACACATCGGGTGTAGGTGCCGGCAAGCAACTGCTGGAGTCGTTCATGAACACTTATCGCATGTCGGCCGGCGAAAGCTACACTTGTAAAGCCGCCGACATGGAGGCGTTTACCGATGAGCTTTTCAAGCAGAAGCGAGTGGAGTTCTGGGGTGAGGGCATTGTTTATTGGGATTACCGTCGTCTTGAACTGCCTATCGAGCGCGGATACCCGGGCTCCAATCATGCCCGTCAGTACCGGTTCAACTCTTATCCCGAACATGTGGCTCCATGGACCAATTTCTATATACCCGATCGTGAGCGAGATCTTAACAAGGGTGTTATTCTTAATCCTGACCCCTCACAGGCTATACCATTGTGGGAAGGCGGCAATTAATTAATCAGTTTACTTAATAAATTATGAAATCGATATATAAATTTGCGATTGCGGTGCTGACATTGCCAATTATGCTCGTGTCATGCTCCGACAACGATGATTATGAGCCGGGACCTGCACCTGCCGAAGACTGCATGTCGGTCTATTTCCCGATTCAGGCATCATATAATTATGAATTCCTTGCCGATGAGGATTGCATCGTTCCCGTTAAGGTAAAACGCGCCGAGAGCGCCGAGGCGGCAACGATTCCGCTGACGGTCACTGCCAACGAAGATTCCCAGGGAGCATTCGTGATTCCTACTCAGGTAGAGTTTGCTGCCGGAGAAAAGGAGGCTGTATTCAATGTCGATTGCAGCAATTTGCCGTTGAGGGCTAAATGCTCGTTTACGGTGAAGATTCCCGAAGAATATGTAAATCCTTACTCTGAAGGAACTGCCGACATCACCGTATATGCATCGATAATAGGCGCTTGGGAGTTGTGGGCCGAGAATGTGCCTTTCGAGTTTCAGGATAAATACAATACGGTATACTCCGACATATACGCAATGCGTGGTACCGGTAAGTTCAAGATTGAGAATTTTATAGGTTCAGGCGTTGACCTGCCTTTTGTGGTGAATGACCCTGCAAAGGATTATGCCATCATTACTCCTACAGCCAACTATGACGACTATTCCAATTATGTGGAGCAGGATGATTTCAATTGCTGGTATTTCTATGATTCCGAGAATGATTATTGGCCCTCATGGAGTCCCGACGGAGTTACGTTCCCGGGTATATCCTATGCTCTCGTGTATGGATATGATGATTCCTACGCTTATACTTATATGCGTCTAAGCAAAAACGAAGGACGATTCTATTTCTCGATGACCTACGATGACGGCACGTTTGGTTGGAACTATGTCGACTTCAGTTATGAGCCGTTGTTTGACCCGTTTGAATGACAAATAAAAATTTTTGAGAAATGAAAAATATCAAAATAATAGCTTTCGCGCTTGTAGGCCTGCTTTCATCGGGACTGGCTGCATGTAGCGATGACGATTACAAGGCGCCGCTTGAGGCGGCCAAGCCGGTTCATGACGGCGCGACCTACAATTCGCTGACATTTCATTGGGACAAGGTGCCGGGTGCGGTTCAATACGGCTATCAGCTGACAGGCCCCGGCGATGTCGAGGTTGTTACCGATGTCACAAATCTCACCGAAGTTTCAATAACCGGTCTTGAGCCTGCCACGACCTACAAGCTGAGCGTGTGGGCCTATGCATCCTTTGAAAGCGACAATACCACCTCGGTGGCTACTTTGGAGGCTACCACCGCTCCCATCATAAAGCTGTCAACTCCGGTGCTTACCGTTACTAATGAGGGTAGGGCGATAGTTGTGACATGGGATGCCGACGAGAATGCCAAGGAGTATGCCTACTCATGCATGATTGGAAATATACTGTATGACGAAGGTACGGTCACCTCTCCGTCAGTTACTTTCCGCAATCTGCCCAAGGGCGACTACTCGGTGAGCGTGACAGCAGTAACCGATGAAGGCGGTTATGAGTCGAGTGCTCCAGGCGTGGCGACATTTGCAGTTACACGTAGTGAACTTTGGCGTGTCAAAGGCACTTATGAGGCTGCATCGGGCAGCAGCTGGGATGCTACACTTGTAGCTTACGACGACAATTCCTACGTGTTGTTGGCGTGGTATGGGGTCGAAGGTTACAACCTTGAGTTTGCCATTGACGAGAACGATGCCGACGGCCCGATGATTCTCACCGGTGATTATAGCTATGACAGCAGTACGGGCTACTATTATGTGCCTGTAGATGACCAGAATGGAGTCTACGTATATCCTTGGAGCGGTTACAGTAACCTCTCGGGCGATGCTGTAGCCGGCGAGCTGACGCTGTCGGTTTATTCAAGTGATTATGGAACCGATGTATTTGTGTGGGGATTGTCTATTGATTCGCTTGTGGGTGAATACGACTATGTTACCGAAGGCAATGACATGTATCTAAGCAATCCTGATTCCGATTGGAATTCATTCAGTTATTCGGGTACGGTAAATGTTGAGAAGGTAGGCGACGATTCGCTGTCGTTTGACGGACTCTTCTGGTCGGGTTATCCCATTGTTGGGAAAGTAGATCTCGATAACCGCACTATAACATTTGAGCCGCAGTCGTGGGGAACCTACGTTTTTGCCTCCGAAATTGATTCCAATCAGGCTGTAGTTGCTACAATAGGCGATGACATGAGTGTCACGATAGCAGGTTGGTCGGCATGGTATGATGGATATCCTTATATATATGACAGCCGTTCGGTCTACACCAAGCAATAATTTATCATAGTTATACAGTTTAAGGCAGCCCGGGCGTCGGTTACGATGTCCGGGCTGTGTCGTATGTGGCGGGACTAATTGCAAATGTAAACAACAGTGCTCCGAGCTAATCACTTAGACCGGAGCACTCGCATTTTCCTAAAACCAAAAGGCTTGGTTGCCGTTGGGTGGCAAGCCTTGATTAGACTATGGACTGTGCATCAACGCACAGAAAAAAGCGAATAAGTGGGAATAAAGTGATTGACGGCCATCATCGCTATCCCACGAGCGGCGATGCCTGGGTGATGAATGAGGCAGGTATTCTGACTTGCTCGGTGTGCCTGATGCCTTCCCGGTAAAGAACCAGTGGCGATGGTGTCGGGCAACCGTTTAAATGAGCTTACAGCAGCGGGACTGTTGAGGATTTTCACCTCATTCCCTTTTAATGTCGTCGGGCGGATGCCGTCGTGACAACCTCATTCGTTGCAAAATTATATAAAATTCATGAAATTCGGAAATTTTTGTGCAGGGCATTAAATAACAAAGACAGGCTCCCTCGACGGGAACATGTCTTCAACCAACTTAGAGATTATGTGAATATCTTAAAAAAGTGAATCACAGGCAATCCAAATATCCATAAACAGATAGAAAAGATAAAGGTTGTCTTATATATTCATTTTATTAACTATGCAAAGATAGGAATTTGTCTTGAAAAATGTGTTATAAAACACATAAAAAGATTGTATAAATTTATAATTTAACATCTTTCTTGTTTTTTATGAAGCGATAAAAGATGTATTGTAGCATTTCTTGCTGTATTGTTGATCGCAGTATGGCATTGATTCCCAGATATATGATTGCAGCGGCTGCAAATTGTGCGCACAAGAGAGGAATGTTGGCGGTGATTACATTGCTCAGTGTGAGCATCACGACCGTAATCAGTGTGCCTTGCATCATATAAGGCATCAGGTCGACGATGAATCGTCCAGAGCCGCGACCGGTAAGATTGGATACCATTTTCAGTGTTACCAACCAGGTTATTGCCGATGCTGCAAGCTGTCCCCACAGCATTATACGTAGTCCCTGTGTGGGGTCGTCGGGCGTTGAAAGTCCCATGTAGGGTAGTGTCGCGACTATTGCGATGATCGACGCTATGTCCTTGACAAGTTCGGCCACGATGATTTTGGAAGAGCGTCCCAGAGCTACTATGTAGTTATTGTAGAGCGAGGTCAATATGGTGAATATGCCGCGCAGCAATAGAATCTGGAACAGGGCTATCGAGGCGTCCCATTTCGTGCCGAACAGGAGGTGGAATATAGGTGTAGCCATTGCGATGAGCATGCACATGGCCGGGAAGGTCACATAGGCAGTGAAGCGGTTCATCTTGGCCGCCGCACGGTTGAATCGTTCCCTGTCGTCCTGAAATTGTGACAATACAGGCAGAAACGAGGCTGTAACGACTTGCGAAAGCGATGCCGTGCCCATTACGCTCCATTTGTCGGCTTGGGTGTAGTAACCGAGCGCACGCATTCCGGTGGATAGTCCGATGACGATCGAGCAGAGTTTCTGCGACAGTGTGTTGAGCAATGAGCTTCCCATTACACCTACGCCCACATTAAATATACTCTTGATTGATTCGAGCGAGAAGACGAGCGAGGGCAGCCAATGGCTTGTAATCCACAAAATTAGCGATTTAACAGAGGCGAGTGTGATTGTCTGCCACACTACGGCCCATGCACCGAAGTCGTTAAGTGCGAGATATATGCCAACCACCGAGCTTATGATAAGTCCGATGAAGTTGGATATGGCTATCATGCGCACTGTCATCTGCTTCATAAGCCTGTTGGTCTGTACGATGGCCGTTGCATTGATGATGAAAGCCAGGAACATGACTCTTGACAGGTCGATAAGACGCATGTCGTTGAACTCTATAGCTATCAATGGCGCGGCAAGCCATAGAATTGCGTAAATGAACGTGGCTACCGTGATGTTGAACCATAGCACCGAGCTATAGTCGAGTTGCGTAGGATTCTTGCGCTGGAGCAACGCCGATGAGAATCCGCTGTCGACAAATATGTTGGCGAATGCCTGAAAAATGAGCACTGTGCCAACGAGTCCGAAGTCCTCCTGCGACAGCCGGTTGGCCAGCACCCAGCCTGTCACGGCATACAGCACCTGTGATGAAACCTTGTCAATCAGGTTCCACTTTATGGTGCGTGCCGTGCGTAATTTCAGGCTTGGTTCTTCGGCCATCAGCGTTGTGACGGATTATTGGGCGTTATCGATGGGAATGACTTTCACGCCTATGGCCCGTGACTTTATCTTGGGTGAGCCTTTGTGATAGACTTTGCCCGAGCTTGCCCCTACCACGTTAAGGGTCTTTAGGGGGTTACATTCGATGTAGCCGGTGCCGAGAAGCGAGCATTTTATGTCGTCGGCATCAAGCTCGTCGGCTTGAATCGAGCCGGTGCCTACGAGGCTCAATTTTGCGCTTGCAGCCTTGCCGTAGAGCACGAGTACTCCGTTGCCGGTGTCGAGCGAACCGTCAAGGGTGTTGGTGTCGATTCCGTGCACCGACAGTGTGCCGTTGCCTATCAGGCGTGCCTTGAATGAGGGCGAGGGGGCTACCGATAGCACTCTTACCAGTGAGTCACCGCTGTTTTCGACCTTATTCAGGAAGCGTGAGTAGACAGTGATTTTGGGCAGGCCTTGATAGTCGATTCCATCGGTGGAAATCTGAATCTCCAGCTTGTTCTTGTTGTTGGTGAACATGAGGAGCGATGCCATGTCGGGCGATGTCGTGAATACAGCCATTCCAGCTGAATCCTCGCTGCATTTGTAGTCGACAGCCAGTCCTTCGATTACTTTCAGCTCGCTGAAGTCCTTTACGTCGATTTCGTAACGCTTCAACTCCTCGGCATTTACGGCGAGGATCGAGGCGGTGATTGCGATTAATGATAGTATCCGTTTAAGCATAGGTATATTTGTGATGAAAGTGAGTTGTCGCTTACTTTATGTGGATGTTTTTAGTGCGTCCCGACAGATTTTTCTTGGAAGGATTGCCGTGACATGTGATTTCGCCTGACAATTCTGTCTTTGCGGTAATTGATTCGCTTGCATGGCAAGTTATGTCGCCCGATCCTGAACAGTTTGCGTTAACGATCTTGGCCTTTAACGGGCTGCATGAAATGTCGCCCGAGCCGTTTAGTGCGTAGTTTGCCGAAGAGGTAGTGCCCGATATTGTGAGGTCGCCCGAACCGTTGACCGATGCATTTACGGTGTTGGCGGTTACCTGCTTAAGCTCGAGGTCGCCCGAACCGTTGACCGATGCGTTAATATTTGAGCTTTTCAGGGTTGAAGCTTCAATGTCGCCCGAACCGTTGACCGATGCTTGAAGGCTGTTTACGGTTATGTTTGCACCGTTGATGTCGCCTGAACCGTTTACATTGAGATTCAACTCATTGATGTTCATTGAAGGCAGATCGATGTCACCCGAACCGTTGACTGATGCTGATAAGTTGGATGAGAGTGTCACCTTTTTGCACACCTTTATGTCGCCCGAGCCGTTTACAGCTACGCTCTTCACGGGAGAGTTGGCAAATATGGTGATGCGGGATATGTTTTCTTTGGTCAATTTCACTCCTCGGTCGGTGCTACATTCAAGTGTGCCGTTCTTTACAATGAAGTGAATTTTGTCTTTTATCTCGGGAGCTATATGATAGACTATCATTCCGGCCGAGTCGGGCTTTTGACACAGCTTTATGTCGGCGGCACAATTAAGGGCTATCGATGAGAATGATTTGGCCTTGAGTGTGATGCGTTGTAGATTTGCTGCCGACAATGTCATTGTTGCTGTAATGGCGAGCGCGAGGGTGATTAGATACTTTTTCATAATGTCTTAGTCTTGTTTTGTTTGGGTGTTATGTGATGTATTATTCATGAAAGCCGGTATGATATCGGCTTCGATGTGTTGCAGTATGCTGTCGAGTTCATCCCACGTGTCGGCACGTAACATTGCTATGCGGGTGTCGCGGAAGTGGGGTATTCCTTTGAACAGTGGCGATGCCGCAAGGTGACGCCTTATGTGCAGTATGCCTCGATGTTCATCGATGTTGGCGATGCTCTCGGTGATTTGTCGTCGCAGAAGCTTGAATTTCTCAGCGGTCGACAGCTGACTGTCGGTCGAGCCTTTGACGAGGAGTTGCTTGATGTCGTGGAATACCCACGGCGCACCTATGGAGGCGCGACCTACCATAACGCCGTCAACGCCATAACGCGTGAACGCTTCGAGGGCCTTTTGCGGAGTGGTGATGTCGCCGTTGCCTATTACCGGGATGTGCAGTCGGGGATTCTCCTTTACGCGGGCTATCATCTCCCAGTCGGCTTCGCCGTTGTACATCTGTGCGCGTGTGCGTCCGTGTACGGTTAGAGCCTGTATTCCGCAGTCCTGAAGCTGCTCGGCAAGCTCGACGATTATGCGGCTGTCATGGTCCCATCCGAGGCGGGTTTTCACTGTCACGGGCAACTTAACGGCGTTGACCACGGCACGTGTTATCTCAAGCATCTTGGGAATGTCACGCAACATACCTGCTCCGGCACCTTTTCCGGCAACTTTCTTTACGGGGCATCCGAAGTTTATGTCAAGAATGTCGGGTGCGGCCTCCTCGACTATCTTGGCGGCCTCTACCATCGGTTCGGTTTCCCGACCGTAAATCTGTATTGCCGTGGGGCGTTCAGCCGGGTTTATGTGGAGCTTGCGTGTTGTAGCGCTTATGTTGCGTATGAGAGCATCGGCCGATACGAATTCGGTGTAGACCATGTCGGCTCCCTGTTCCTTACAGATGAGCCGAAACGAGTGGTCGGTGACATCCTCCATTGGAGCGAGCATCACCGGGCGTTCTCCTAAGTCGATTTGTCCGATTTTCATTTTCCCGATTACAATTTACTTTATTAGACGATTCTTTTGGGCGAATCGGTTTACGAAGATACTAAAAATTAGACAAATTTAAGAATTTATAGGATATAATGGTGAATTTACTGCCCAAATGTTAGAATCGAGCAGCGTGACGGCGTGAGCTTTTCGGCTGCAAGCCTTATATCCTCGGGCGTTATGCCCATTATGCGTTCAATTATTTCATCGGGATGCAGCGCGTGACGGTGAAATAGCGTTGAGCGTCCGGTGGCGAGGGCTACCTGCTCGGCGTTGGCTCCCGCAACGATGGTCTGTCCGAGATACTGCTTCTTTGCCGCATCGAGCGCGCGCGTGCTCATTGTCGACTGGGCCAGCTCGTCGAGAGTCCTGAAGATGAGTCGCCGACATGGCTTTACATGGTTTTCATCGCATCCGAAGTAGACGGTGAAGAGCCCGCAATCGGTGAATGACGATATGTAAGAGTCTACTGAATATACGTAGCCGTGACGCTCACGCAGCAACACATTAAGGCGAGAGTTCATGCATGGGCCTCCTATTATATTGTTCAGGAGCGCATAGGTGTGGTTGCTTCGGCTGTATATTCCCGGAATTCGAGCGCCTATCACGGTGTGTGACTGGTGTGTGCCGAGCTTCTTCCTAATGTCGAAGGGCGTTACTTCGCGAGGCGTTTCGTCATGAAGTTCCTTGACGGAATGGTTGAGAAATCCGAGATGACGCTCGACAGTTGACATGACGCGTGAAGGAGCGGTGGGACCGGTGTAGAAAAATACCATGTTGCCGGGCGTGTAGTGGGTCGACAGGAAGTCACGGCAACTCTCGGGCGTGAAGGTTTCTATGGTTTCGGCAGTACCGAGAATGTTGTGTCCGAGTGATGACCCTGCGAATATGAGGTCGTTGAAGTCGTCGAATATTGCATCGGAAGGTGAGTCGAGGTATGAGTCTATCTCGTCGAGCACAACTTCCCGCTCTCGGTCGATTTCGTTTTCGGGGAATCGGGAGTAACCTATAAGGTCGGCCATCAGCTCGACGGCTCTTGTGAGGTTGCCCTTGGGAAAGCATGAATAGAGCATCGTTACCTCCTCTGATGTATATGCGTTGATTTCACCGCCCACCGATTCCATACGATTTACTATGTGCCATGAGCGGCGGCGGTCGGTGCCTTTGAATATGGTGTGCTCGACGAAGTGTGCAAGTCCGTAGTCGGCCGATGATTCGTTGCGACTTCCTGCCTTTATGGCCACGCCGCAATACTCCACATCGGCAGCCGACGCACGATGCACAATGCGCAGTCCGTTAGCAAGGGTATGGTAGGTGAATATGTCGTTGCTATTGTTTGTCATTGTGTTTTAATTAAACGGGTAATTTTATTGCAAAAAAAAATTACTCGTCATCACGACGAATAATCTTTTTACCTTAAATCTAATACCATGAAAAACTGATGCAAAGGTAATGCTTAATTTTTAAACACAAAAAATATTAGAAATAAATTAGTGTACTATTAACACTAATTAACCTAAAATGCCCATTGTCGGGCATTTTAGGGATTCATAATACTTAAAACGATATTTATATTGAGTAATTTCACTTAAAATTAGTGATTATTGGGGCATGACTTCTATCATGCTTCCCGACGAGTGGGCCGACAATGCCGGAGCATATTGGCTTTGCAGTGTGGCGATACCCGATGAGTAGGTACCCGAGTTGTTGACATAGAGCTCGTAGCTCAATCGGTACACACCCTTGGGAAGATGAGTGACAAACATGTTGGTCGATGCGTCACGGTTCTCGCGATAGAAGCATATTCCTTCGCTGAACAACGGCTTTGGAAGTTGCTCGACAGGCTCGAAGCATGCGCCGCGGTCGTCGGTTATTGCCACGTAGTCCATGTCACGTTTTACTGTTATGGTGAGGTTGACCTGAACTATGTCGCCGGTCTTCAGTGAGTCGGCATTCTGCCATGTCACGCCATTCTCGGTGGTGACGCGGCGATAGAGAGCCTTGTCAATGGAAACCTCGGGGCATGATGCGGCTTTTATTTCCGACATCTCGCTGCGGTACTGGCAGTATACGGCTCCCCATGAAGGTGTCTTACCTGACTTTTCGACATAGAGTGTCGCGCCTGAGGGTGACATCGAGGATATGTTTTCACGGAAATAACCGAGCAGTCGGTCGGTCTTGCCCGCGTTGACTTCGCGGTTGTTGACCGTTACGGTTGCCTTTGCAGCGGGGGTTGTCCACTTGCTGCCGGTGAGCAATATCGATGCTATAGCCTGAGAGGTCGTGACCGATGTGCCCCAATCCTTAGCCTCTTTCTGTAGAATGAGCCATTGTCGTATCTTGTCGACATCGGGACTTTGGGGATCTATGGCTGCGAATGCGTCGAGCACTATCGATGTAGCACCAATCTTGCCCATCGACCATGTTGTCATGTCATCGAGCGACGGCCACCACATGCCCTGAGAGGGATTTGACACTGAATACTCGTTGAGCGATGCTAAAACGGAGGTGGCAAGTGTGCGGTAGCCGTGATTCTTGAGGGTTATCGCGTTCATTGCCTTTACGGGAATCGAGCGTTTCTTCCACTCCTTAACTATGCGCTGCACTTCGCGTGATGTGAGCGAAGAGAGTGTTGTCGATTTCTTTATATCGGGATAGAAGTCACGCAGGTACACGTAGTAATAGTAGTCGCCGTCGGGGTACTTGGCGTATTCCTCCTGGGTGACACGGTCGATGTATTTAACCGCATTGTCGAGCATTGAACGCAGGCGATTATTGTCGGGCAGGAATCCGAGCTGCTTGAGGTGTCCCATTGTGAGCAGCACGTTCTCGGTTATCCACTGTGAAGGCTCGTCGATGTTGTCAATCCATGTCCAACCGCCGTTACGCACGAGCTTAGACAGTCGGTCGATGTTGCGCGAGTAGGTGTCGTTGATTACTTTTCGGTCAAAGAGGAGCGAAAGGCGAGTCATGCGCTCGGTGTCGCTCTTGGCATCCATAACCCAGGGGGTGGAGTTGAGCAGCACCGTCTTCAGGTCGGCGTTACGTTCAAGCATCGACACGAGCGTTGAGTCGCTGCGGTCGCTTGAATTCCACTCTTTCAATGCTTCGGCAATCTCGGGGCATGTGCGCAGGATTCCGTCGGCTACGGCGGCCGAGAATATAGCTGCCGAGGCGGCCAATGCACTCTCAGAGTCATCGTTACGCAATCCGGGAAGCGCTGTTGCTACATACCACACGGGGTTTTCGCAGAATTGCAGCGTGACGCGGGCGTCGGAGGGCATTTCGGGAAGCTGCATGGTAAATGTAGTCGAATCGGGCGAAATGTAGAACGGCTTGGTTTCGATGACGGGTGTCACTGATGAGAGCACGGAAATAACCGACTGCTCACCATCGGTGAATCGGCCGTTACCTGCTTTTATGCGGTAGCCGATCATGTTGGCGTCCCATCCAGCATCGACCGTCACGTTGACCACTTTCGCCTCGCCGGGGGCCATGTCGTCGGAGAAGTCGTTACGTGATATTACGGCACCTGTAGCTGGGTCGAATATCTCCACTACGGTGGTTATCGCAGTCGAGTCGTCGGAGTTATTCATCACCGATGCGCTGATCAAAGCCTTGTCGCCTGTGCGCAGGAAGCGCGGCAGGTTGGGCTGCACCATAACGGGCTTGTTGGATATTATTTCGCGTGACATGGTGGAGGTGAGCATGTCGTCGGTGAAAGCGAGTGCGCAAAGTTTCCATGTGGTGTTGGCGTTGGGGGCGGTGAATGAGAATGTCATATTGCCCTTGTCGTCGGTTGTCAGCATGGGGCGGAAGAATGCAAGCGGCATTTCGGCATCACGGTATTCATTATTGTCACGTGACGCGTCATTGTCAGGGGCTTCGCTCTCGGCATCGGCGGCTTCCTCAACCGCTTCGTCCTCAACGATGGCCAAGTCGGCGGCTCCTGCTCCCGTGTCGGCGGTCGCGGCCATTTTACTTGTTCCTCGTATCATTCTCGGGGTTGCTGATTTTTCCTCACCCATCTCTTCCTCGGTGTTTAGACTGAAATACACGTTGCTGCGAGTGAACGCGTAATTAGGGTGTAGGAACGACCGACCCCATGTTTGCAGGTCAGGCAGAGATATCGGTTCATATTTCAACCACTCGAATGGTATCTCCACACCGGACATGAACTTGCCGAGAGGCGAGTATACCGATATATTGTAGCTGTTGACATGGCCGAATCTCGGATATATTCTGAAATTGTGCATCGACAGCCGGTCGAGGGCCTTGGCATACATATCGAGCAGGATAGCGCTCTTGGTGCCCTTGCCGTTGTTATCGGTCACGCGGAATGTCCATTTTTCGTTGTCGCCCGGCGCGATTTTGTCACGGAAGCTTTCGATGGCTATATTGATTCGGTCGACTGTGCCGCTTGCTGTTGCTGTAACCTCGAAGTCGCTGACTTTATAATCGTTTACTCCGGTGAATTTCACTTTTATGCGGTCGGCGTCGGCCGGTATGTCGTAGTCGAAGTGGTGCATTCCTGCCGCAGCTTCTATCCAACTTTGCTTCAGCAGGGCTTTGTCGGTGTAGACAGCATAATGTATCCATGTAGAGTCGGCCGATGTGCCGTAGAGTATCGAGGCATGTCGACGGTCGGCGGTGTAAGTGGTCACAGGCAGCCATATCGGCATGTCGGTCACGGGTGGCTTGGCATCGGTGACGCGGTATAGATTCACGTTGTCGACAGTGAAAGTGTCGGCGAGTGACTTGTCGGCGGTGGCAAACACCATGGAGTAGCTGCCGCTTGCCACATCGCTGAAATCGACTGTGGCCACAGGAGGTGTCATGGTGCCTTCCTTGACTACGTGACGGTCGCTCTTGTCAATGAGTTGATAGGTTATGGTGGAGTCAACCGCTTCACCGAGCAGATTGGTGAGCGAAACGTTCATGCGATAGGGCTTTGACGCGTCGATGTCGGCGGGAAGTGACGCATTTATCACACACGACGCTCCTTGCGAGAATGAGCGTGATGCCTGCTGATTCTCGCCTGTGGGCGATGTCGCTGTTAGCGATGCAGAGAATATGCCGCCGGGTATCGGTGACTGTTTAAGTAGCTCGGCCGGGAATTCGATGCTGAAGCAACCTTCGGAATCGGTTGTCACCTCGGTGGAGTAGAACGAAACACCGTTGTCTGCGCTTCTCCACCACCATATACGCGGATTTGCGCTTAGATCAACTGCTATGCGGCAGTTGGCAAGAGGGAATCCGGAGTAGGTCACGGTTTTGCCTTTCAGCGTCACGGCACCTTTGGCGGGCTTGTCAGTGAGCAGTTCGGTAAATTCTATTTCATAGGTGGGGAGCTTGTAGTCCGACACGGTGAATGATGTAGTGCCGTAGCTGTTCCAGCGGTCAGGCTTCAGTGGATCCTTTTTGCGGAACTCAATCGAGAAGTTTCCGGTAAGTCCGTCGGAGGGGAGCTTGAACGAACCCGCAATGCGGCCGTATTCATCGGTCGTGGCGACGGCAGTGTCACACGGTTCATAGTTGGCGTCACGCAACACTACCGAGATTTCGTTGCCGGGCACAACCCGTGCTTCAGCTCCGAGATAGCTTTGCAGGATGCCGACCCACTGCACTGTGTCACCGGGATGATAGATGGCAAGGTCGGTCAATCCATGCATGGCAAATTGCTTATTTTCGTTGCCCGACGGAATGTAGCCGAGGTATTTGCTCATAGAATAGCGGTCGGTGCCTTTCGATGCTGATGCGTTGAAAGCCTTGGATTCCTTTATCAATGCAGTTCCGTCCTTGTCGGTCACGTAGTTGCGCACTGTGTTGCCGTTGCGGTTAAGGGTTACGGTGAGAGTGGCATTGTCGACCGGACGGCCTGTCTTAGGATTGATTACGATTCCCCATCGCGAAGAGCCGTAATTGGCGCTCTCGACCAATAGGCCGGTGCAGTGTATTATGCTGTAGTAACCAAGATCGGCATCGCGTTTTTGTCCGGTAATGGAGGGCACAACGATGTAACATCCGGGTTGGGTGAGCACAACTTTCTCAGTCGAACTTGATGAAAAAGGCACCTGCTTGTCGGTCACTTTGCGTGATATGGTGTAGAGCGGGGCCGGAAGGTTGGTAGACGGTGTTATTTTGAACGACTCACCGTTGTTTCTGTTGTACGGTATTCTATACACGTTTATCGTGTAGTCGACAGTATTGTTGTTCTTTATGTCAATGGTAAGAGTGTCGCCAGGTGACAGAATCTGGCTGTAACGTGCATTTATGCGCGGTTGACTTAGCGACTTGACGATGTTGTGCAACGCATTGTTGCGGAAATATTCGGGATAGCGTTTTAGCTGATTGTTGACTAATGAATAGTATTCGGCAATGCTCACGGGCATCTCCTCCTTATTGTAGTTGTCCAAATCAATAAGGTAGAAGAGCGATATGAGAGGCTCTGCAGCATATTCGCTTTGGCTGAATCGGTTGTAGAGGTCGAGCATAAGCTTGGCTTCGTTGTCGCGGACGGCATTGTAGCTCGACATGTCGCGATAGACATGCTGTGAGATGAATTTGATGCGCTCGATGTCCCACATTATGAATGGTGCAGCATTGCCGGCATGAGCATCCAACAGTTGTCGGTACAGCTTGAGGATGCGTTGTGCTGCAGGCGACTGATAGTTGAAATTCATCTTTGAGTAGACTGTGAACGGCGACAACATGTCGATGGCGAATATCGGTTGCTGTTCGCCCATGTTCGACAGTATCGCTATGGCTTTTCCTGCTATGAAGTCAAATAGTGTGGGGTAGAAAGTATAATCGTTGTTTCCGGCCTTAAGCAGTTCCTTGAAGTCGATGAGTCTTGCTTCATGGAGTGGTTTTGGATTGGCAAGCGCCGAGTCGAGCAGCGACATTATGCGGGCTCTGAACTGTCGGCCGCTCCACAGCAGGTAGTCATCGGGCAGGGGAGTGTCGGGGATTTCGCGACGGTCATATTTCCATCGGTCATCCTGATAAATGTCGTTGTAAATCCTTGCCTTAAGCAGCGTAAGCATTGCCTTGATGCACGGGTCGGTTTCCTTTGACTCCACGGTGGATATGCGTTGTAGGACTTCAGGCAGGCTGTCGTTGTCGACGGCGCATTGTGCAAGTCCGTAGTTGACCAATGCTCTCACGGCAAGTTTGCCGTCGCCGTCGGCTACAGCCTTTTCGAGCATTTCCGAAGCTTGTGACGATACCTGTTTGGGGAATGCGAAGTCAGGTTCGGAATATTGTTTCTGGGAAGCGTTGATTGACATTGTGAATAGAGCTATTAGGATGTATAGAAACTGTTGTTTCATAGCACTCGAAATTTTATAAGTTAATAAAATGTGACAGATACTCTCCCCGAGAGGAAAGTATCTGTCACAGTATCAGGGAGAAAAATAATAACTTTACAGTTTACTTATGTTTGCCCGCTCTCATGCGCGAATGTTGCATCATGAGCTCGTTGGTGAATTTCCGTTCGGCTATCTTGAGCATGAACATCTGCTTGGGAGTCAGCGCTTTCTTGAATTTCGGATAATACTTCATTTCTATATCGGCTTCCTTCCCCTTGATTTCAAACATTGCTTCGGATGCTTTTTCGTATTCAAGGTCCGATATTTCGCCTTTTGTGTTTCTTACCCGGTGTTCAATGTCGCGTGTCTGCTTTTGCAGTTGATATACACTGCTTTCCATCTCATCGTAGAGGGGGAAGAAACTCTCCTGTTGCTCCTTGGTGAGCTTCAGCTCCTTTGTTAGGAAGTCGTGCTTGTATTGACGCAGTTCCTTGAACCACTCCTTACGCTCGACAGGACGCTGGCGTCTTTCGCCGGGCTGCTGGGCGTAGCTTGAAAACGATACAAAAAGCGCTAATATTAATGAGATCAGCGTTAGACGTTTCATATAACTCGATTATTGGTTTTATTTTAAGTTCTCGAGGGTTACACCTTCGTTGTACATCTCTTCCATGAGGTCATACTCGTCGACATTATCGATGCTGTAGTAGTCGTAGAAGTGATCACTGCTTAGAACGCTTGCCATTACAGGATTGTTTTCAATCGACATATCGGCGGTGCGGCTGCCTATGTCGTTAAACACCTTCATCATGCACCATATTCCGGCAAACATGGCTGCAAGATATACATAGGGACGGCAACGCTGCCACCAAGTGCGTGGCAGAATCTTCTTGTCGGTTGATTCAAACTCTTTTTCAGGCAGCTGCTGCATCATTTGCCGAGCAAAGTTGGCAAAATAGTCATCAGGGACGGTCATTCCCGACCGCCTGTCGACTTGCTTGAGTATGTCATTGTCCGGTTTCATACCTGAGTTCTTTTAAGTTATTTTAATGGTTAGACTTAGGCTGTGTCAATAGGTTTAATCATTATCGGCAAAATATTGCTCAATTTTTTTTGCAGCGAGATGATAGGAGGCTTTCAGCGCACCTACCGAGGTGCCTAAAATCTCCGACATCTGCTCATATTTCATTTCATCGTAGTAGCGCATATTAAACACCAGCCTCTGTTTTTCGGGAAGGGAGGCTATGGCTTTACGCAGTTTCAGTGCGAGCTGGTCGCCGTCGATGTAGGTGTCGGCTTCTATGAGGTTGACAAGGTGCGATTCCTCGTCGTCGATCGATATGTTCATGCGTTTGCGTTCCTTGGCAAGGAATGTTATGCTCTCGTTGATTGCAATCTTGTAGAGCCATGTCGACAGTTTGGCTTCGCCCCTGAAGTTTTCGATTGAACTCCATGCTTTCATGAATGTGTTCTGCAGCAAATCGTTGGCATCGTCATGGTTCTCGACCATGCGTCGGATCTGCCAATACAGCGGTTCGCTGTACCGGGCAATCACCTCGCCGAAAGCGGTTCGGCAAGTAGAGCTGTCGCGAAGACGCTTCACAAGTTCAGGATTATCGATTGGTGTATCTTTGCTCATTCGGGGAAGAGTAATTGCTTATTGAGTTTCAAAAGTACATAAACTTTTTATAACTTCAACCCCCGATAAGCTTAAATTGTTATAAAAAGAAAAATTTTATGGATACGGTATTGACCACGCAAAATATTTTGACGGCGTTGCTGCTCACTCTCGTGGCCGGACTTTCGACCGGTATAGGCAGCCTCATGGCATTCTTCACAAAGACCTCCAACACCAAATTCCTGTCGGGCGCATTGGGCCTGTCGGCGGGTGTGATGGTATATGTTTCATTCATGGAGCTGATGCCCGAGTCGCTTGAGGCGATGACTGATGTCTACGGCGACAAGCCCGGCACGGTCTACATGCTGCTTTCGTTTTTCGGCGGCATGGGACTTATAGCACTAATTGACTTCCTTATTCCCGAGGATGAGAATCCTCATGAACTTCACAATGTCAATGGCGGTGGTAACAGGCTTAAACGCACGGGGATTATGCTTGCGCTCGCGATAGGAGTGCACAATTTCCCCGAGGGAATTGCTACATTCGTGTCGGGACTTGAGGGGCTCGACATCGCGCTGCCCATCGTCATTGCTATAGCCATTCACAATATACCCGAGGGAATTGCCGTGTCGGTGCCTATATATCACGCTACGGGTAACCGCCGCAAGGCTTTGCTCTACTCGTTTCTATCGGGTCTTGCCGAGCCTGTGGGTGCGGTTTTCGCATTGATATTCCTTATGCCTATATGGACTCCGCTTGTCAACTCGGTGTGTCTTGCCGCTGTGTCGGGCATAATGGTGTTCATCGCCTTTGACGAGCTGTTGCCCAGCGCCGAGGAGTATGGTCATCATCATTATGCCATATCGGGGGTGATACTGGGCATGCTCGTAATGGGATTCGGATTATTGCTGTTTTGAACCTGACCCGGCGGCAGGCTGTGACGGAGCCGACGACTGTGACTGCAGTTTAGGTTCCACCGGCCAGTTTTCGGGGCCGACGGGCGATGATGCGTCCCTGTTGAAGAAGGGGTAGGGCATTCCGAACACTCGCTCGACTTTTCCGCCGGGGCTGAGGAATCCGTCGATTACGGTGTCGCGGCCTGAAGGTTGTTCGAAGCAGTAGAGCCTGAATCGTGACAACATGGCTGCGAGGTGCTCGAATATGGTGTCCTGCATGGCTTCGTAGGGCAACCATGCCGAAGTGCTTGTGAAACAGTAGATTTGGAACGGAATGCCACCTCCCGTCTGCTGGAGGGTCGAAACGAAGCAGGTGCTGTTGCTGTCGACAAACTTGTTGTTGTCGAGCCACATTTTCATGTAGGCGCGGAAGAGGCCGAGATTGGTGTCGATGGTTCCGTCGGGGAGTCCCTCGGAGTTGTTCACATCCTCAACCTTTCCGGCAGCCTTTTGGGCGAGTTTGCGTGTTATGAAGTCGTCCATGAAGGGTATCTTGCGGAATTCCTCGAGCATTTCGGGAGTGAGAGGCAGCACGCTGTCGGCATCGATCATGTAGGACCGCTGTATGCGTCGGGTATTGCTCACCTGCATGCTGCGGTAGTTGGTGAAGCTTCCGCTGATGAGGCTGTAGGGCGGCAGCATGGTCGTGGTCTTGTCCCAGTTTTCCACCTTTACCGAGGTCAGCGTCACTTCGGTCACGGTTCCGTTGGCGTCGGTGCCGTTTACTTTTATCCAGTCGCCCACATGAAGGCTGTCGTTTTCCGAAAGCTGCACGCCGGCCACAAGACCGAGTATGCTGTCCTTGAAAATCAACATCAGCACGGCTGCAAATGCGCCGAGGCCGGCAAGCAGTGAGGCCGGCGACTTGTCGACGAGCACGGCCACCGCTATAATTACTGCCACTATGCAGATGATTCCGCGCACGAGCTGTACGAGACCTCGCAATGGCAGATGCCTTTTGTTGCGACTCGCATTGAAGTGTGCCCATATCGCACCCACAAGTGCCGACAAGGCTATCGCCGTTACGTATATTACATATAATAATGTAAGTTTTGTGAGTAAGTTGGCGAGTGTGGAGCGTGTGTATACAAGTGTGAACTGAATCAGAATCAAAAATACTATCGCCGGAATCATGCGACAAAGCTTCAGGAAGAAGTTCTCCTGTCGCAGATATTTATAGAGATCGCTTTGAGTGTGGTTTCCGAAATGCCTTACTGCTCCTATTATTATCCATTTTGCGATGTAGCCTACGATAAAGGCGATTGCAAACACGACAATGGCATAGGCCCATGTTACGGCTGAAGTGCTGTGTTGAAGTCCCAGGGGGCTGAGAATCCAGTCGGATATTTTCATTGCCAGCGATGCAATGAAGTGGCTTCCATTGGTGTCGATGTTCAGTGCATTGAGAGTGCTCTCCGATATGCTTTGCGTGGTCGATGGCTCGGTGTTGGCTAAAAGATACGACATTATTAATTTTTTTGGTGAAAATGTGTTGATATTGTTTATCTAATAGACAATCGATACGCTGAAATTGTTCTATGACCGGAATGATGCCTGAGTTGCAACTCACTATAAATAGTGATTGCAGATGACGAAAATATGAACTAATTTTGCACCGTGAGAATAAAGGGTTGTACATCATCAATGTTTTTCTTTGTCACGCTGCTTGCCGGCGTGAGCGCATTGTCGGCTTCGGCGCATAACGTTGCGGTTGAGGAGCCCGACACCATATTGTCGCTTGACGAGGTATCGGTTACGGCCATAAAGCAGTCGGCCGATATGCGTCGTCTGCCCGTGGCCTCGACTGTCGTGGGCGCCTCGGAGGTCGAGCGGCTAAATATTGTGACGATGAAGGATGTGAGCGAGGTAGCGCCGAATTTCTATATTCCCGACTACGGCTCGCGCATGACATCGTCGATATATGTGCGTGGCATAGGTGCGCGCATCGATCAGCCCGTGGTGGGATTGAATGTCGATAATGTGCCGTTCATGAACAAGGACAACTATGACTTCGACCTTGTCGATATAGAGCGCATCGAAATTCTGAGAGGACCCCAGAGTACGCTTTACGGACGAAATACCATGGGCGGACTCATTAATATATATACATTGTCGCCGATGCGATATCAGGGATTGCGTGTGATGGGTGAATACGGATCCTACAACAGCGTGAAGGCTGCGGTGTCATATTATACAAAGTTAAACTCCCGCCTCGGAATGTCATGGGACGGATACTTCACTCACACCGACGGGCATTTCACCAACATGAACAATGGCAAAAAGTGTGACCACGAAAATCAGGGCAGTCTGCGATGGAAAACAGTGTGGAACCCGATGGCCAACCTGAGCGTGGAGAACACTCTCGGAGTACAGATTTCGCGACAGGGAGGATACCCCTACGAGTTTGTCGAAACCGGCGAGATAAACTATAACGACACCTGCTTCTACAAGCGCACGGGAATAACCGACGGACTCACTGCGCGTTGGACGCTTGACAACGTGGTGCTGTCGAGCATCACCAGTTTCCAGTATATCGACGACAACATGACCCTTGACCAGGATTTCCTTCCCGACTCCTACTTCACGTTGACTCAGAAGCGCAAGGAGTGGGCGTTGACGCAGGACTTCATAGGCCGTGGTGCAATAGGCGACTACAGTTGGCTCGGAGGCTTGTTTGCCTTTTACAAGCACACCGACATGAATGCTCCCGTTACATTCCGTGAAACAGGTATAAAGGAGCTTATCGTGGACCATCGTAACGATGCCAATCCTTACTATCCGATTCAGTGGAATGAAGACTCGTTTGTTCTCGGCAGCGACTTCCTGAACAGTGTCTACGGAGTGGCATTGTACCATCAGAGCGCCTATGTCCTCGGGGCGTGGAATGTAGCATTGGGAATGCGCCTCGACCTTGAACACAACCGGTTGCGTTACAACAGTCGATGCAATACGAGCTACACAATATATGACATAACCAAGGATGAACCCGAGGTGTATCGCGTCGATCCCGTAAACATCGATGACGGCGGTAGGCTTTCCAAGACTTTCCTCCAATTTCTGCCTAAGCTGACGCTAACCTATAATTTTGATGCCGGAAACATATATGGCTCGGTGGCTCGGGGATACAAGGCCGGAGGATTCAACACCCAGATGTTCAGCGATGTGCTTCAGCAGCGCATAATGGGGCTGATGGGACTGAGCGAGAAATATGATGTGAACGAGATTATATCCTACAAGCCCGAAACGAGCTGGAACTACGAGATAGGCGCTCACTTCTCGTCGACTGACCGACGGTTTACTGCTGACATGGCGCTCTTCTACATCGACTGTCGCGACCAGCAGCTCACGGTGTTTCCCGATGGAGTTACTACGGGCCGAATCATGACCAATGCCGGCCGCACCCGTAGCTTCGGAGCCGAGCTGTCGATGAGCTTCCGTCCGGCCGACCGATGGCTGCTAAATGCAAGTTACGGCTACACAAATGCCAAATTCAGTAAATTTAACAATGGCATAGCCGATTACTCGGGCAACTATATACCCTACGCTCCGCACAACACCGTGTTTGCCGGAGTCAACTACACACAGCCGGTTAAGTCGAAGCTGCTCGATGCTATTGCGCTGAATGTCAATGCACGAGGCGTAGGTGAAATCGTGTGGGACGAAGCCAACAAAGTGCGCCAGCCCTTCTACGCGCTGCTCGGAGCATCGGTGCGATTTGAAAAAAATGATTTTTCACTTACTTTTTGGGGTGAAAACATCACCGGTACACAATATGACACGTTTTATTTCGTTTCTATAGGGAACACATTCCTGCAGAGGGGTAAACCGCGACATATAGGAGCCACCCTCCGATTACAATTCTAAAATAAATTAAACCTAATATTAACGACAACAATGAACAAAACAAAAACGATTTTAATGTCGGCTCTCGTAGCCGTTGCAATGACAGCCTGTGACACAGACAGCAAAAACGAAAGAACATTCTCATTCCCGATGGCTAACTATGCCGCTCAAGCAGGAGGTGAAGCAGCTTTCTCAAACAGCGCTACAACTACCCGCATTGACTATGAGAACAGCCTTGGAGAAATCAATTATCCTACAATAAGCCTTCCCAACATGTCGTCGGGCAGCATGAAGATAAGCGGCCTTAAGCTTTCGTCGCTTCCCAAGGGCGAGGGCCTTCAGCTTTCGGGCACCGGCGTGACTCCTGTAGTAAACGGAGCTACTTCACTCGGCTCGGCCAACGTAACCGCTTACTTCAAGGGCTATAACGGATATTATATGATTGACTTTGCCGACGGAACTTCGGTGACCAGCTTCTCTATCCCCTTGAATTACTTCAGTACAACCACCGTTACTTCGGCAAATCAAAATCCTTACACTACAAATACTGCCGACAAGAACCGCTATTCGGTTATAATCAATGCCGAGAAGAAGACTGCCAACATCGACATCCTCGCTGCAAGCTTTGCCGACAAGATGCCCTCGATGAACATGCGATTCAAGGATGTAAAGGTGTTGATGAACAAGAACTCGGTGACTCTTGAAGCCGACGAACTCATCCCCGTAACCTACAACTCAAGCAATCTTGAGGATCCTCAGCCCAAGTACAAGATTACCAATCTTCGCGCTCACGGTACACCCGAGCATGGCATGTCGCTCACCTTTGAGTGCGCAGGAACATTCAATGTAACGGCTGCCCTCGTTGATGTGTACACCAACAATCAGCAGTAATCGCTAAGAAAAAGTAACTGATAAAATAGAGTTACCATCCCTAAAGAAAGTCCGTCGGCTTCCGTCAAAGGTTGCCGTCGGACTTCTTTTATTGTGTCATATAGGGAGATAATTGAGGCTTTTTGGTGAAAATAAAGACAATCGCTGAGGCGTGCTATTCAAAAAAGTTTTATTATATTTGCATGAGATTTTTGGCAGAATTTAATAAAATGTTAACCTTGAATATTTATTTTGCTGAGAATCAATTTGTTTAATGCAGTTAAGCTACCATTGATGCAGTGCTCTATTTCAAATATTATTTTGGCTCCGGCTTCTCGCATTGGCGGGAAACAGGTGAAACGTGCATGCGTCGGGGAAGAAATATATGTCCGGGTCGCTGTCGGAAACTGTTCCGAAGTGGCCTTTTTTGTTTGAGGAAATTAGATTAACAATATGGTATCAGTAATTTTTGGTATTCAGAATTCGACTCTTGCCGTAGTTGCCGCCCTCACCGGTGTGGCACTTGTGGCATTGGCATTGGTGACTGCCGGATTAATATCGCCGAAGTCCTACAATGCACAGAAAGGTGAAGCGTATGAGTGCGGTATTCCCACACGAGGTGTGAGCATGGCCCAGTTCAAGGTCGGCTACTATCTCTATGCAATCCTGTTTCTTATGTTTGATGTGGAAACGGTGTTTCTGTATCCCTGGGCAGTGCGTATGCGCGAGCTCGGTGTTGAAGGATTGCTTTGTATCGCCTTGTTTTTTGGAATTTTAGTGCTGGGCCTCGTTTATGCCTGGCGGAAAGGAGCATTGGAATGGAAGTAACTACAAAAGGCATGCCCTATTCCGAATGGAAGGACAATGAATATATCGAAAAACTCGTCAAGGAGCTCAAGGACAACGGTACCAACGTTGTTGTAGGCACGCTTGACAACATAATCAACTGGGGGCGTTCCAACTCTATCTGGCCGCTCACTTTCGCCACCAGTTGTTGCGGTATCGAGTTTATCGCACTTGGAGCGGCGCGTTATGACATGGCGCGCTTTGGCTGGGAAGTGGCACGTGCCTCACCACGTCAGGCCGACTTCATGATGGTAGCCGGAACGATCGTTCACCGCATGGCTCCGGTGGTGCGTCGTCTTTACGATCAGCTCGCCGAGCCCAAGTATGTGATTGCCTGCGGTGGATGCGCAATATCGGGCGGTCCGTTCAAGAACTCCTATCACGTAGTGAAGGGTGTCGAGGAGATAATCCCCGTCGATGTCTACGTGCCCGGATGTCCGCCTCGTCCCGAAGCAATGATTTACGGTATAATGCAGCTCTCACGCAAAATTAAGGTAGAGAAGTTCTTCGGTGGAGTGAACCGTCAGGAAAAGCAACGCGATTTCCTTGAAAGCCATCCCATCGACGATGCGCAGTAACAGAGTGACTATAAACGAATTTTAAGAATAATACCCAATATTATCACAATTATGGCAAACATTCAGGAAAAAATAGCCAAACTGTTCCCCGAAGCAACATTTGAGGAGGGCGAATGTCTGTTGGTGAATATTCCCGATGCCAAATGGCATGCTCTTGCTAAGACTTTGAAGGAGGATTCCGAGCTTAGCTACGACTATCTTGTGGCTATAGTAGGTGTCGACTGGACCGAAACACTCGGTTGCATGTACTACCTCACTTCAACCAAATACAACACCCACATATCGGTGCGCGTGTCAACTGCCGACCGTGAGAAGCCCATGCTTCACAGCATAACCGACCTTTGGGCCGTGGCCAATCTCTATGAGCGTGAAGTTTATGATTACTTCGGCATAATCTTCATCAATCACCCCGATATGCGCCGACTGTTCCTGCGCAACGACTGGGTAGGTTACCCTCTGCGTAAGGACTACGATGCAAGTCCCGAGGTGAATCCCGTGCGTCTTGACCATGAAGAGGTCGAGGATACTTCGGTTACCTATGTTGAGGAGGCCGACGGAACTATCGTGAAGAAGGATGTGACCATCTTCGCTCCCGAGGACTTCGTTGTCAACATCGGCCCGCAGCACCCCGCAACCCACGGTGTATTGCGATTCCGCACAGCCGTCGACGGTGAAACCATCAAGAAGATCGACCTTTACCTCGGTTATATCCACCGCGGTATCGAGAAACTTTGTGAGGGACTCGGCTATCCCCAGACCCTGCATTTCACCGACCGTCTTGACTACCTCTCGGCTCAGCAGAACCGTCATTGCCTGTGTCTGTGTATAGAGAAGGCTCTCGGAATCGAGGTGCCCCGTCGCGCTCAGGTGATACGCGTCATGATGGACGAGCTTATGCGTATATCATCGCACCTGCTGTTCATCGGCACATTCTGTATGGACCTTGGAGCCACTACAATGCTCTTCTATGCAATGCGTGAGCGTGAACGCGTGCTCGACATATTTGAACGTACTTGCGGAGCCCGCATGACATTCAACTACAACTGCATTGGCGGTATAATGGACGACCTCGATGCCGGATTTGTTGACGATGTCAAGGCTCTTATCGAAATAATGCCCAAGTGCCTCAAGGAGTATGACACCATATTCACCGGCAATGTAATCGCCCACAACCGTATGGACGGGGTAGGCGTGCTGTCGCGCGAGGATGCCATATCCTATTCGGTTACCGGTCCTGCCGGCCGTGCTTCGGGCTGGGCCTGCGATGTGCGCAAGACCACTCCCTACGGCATATACTCCGAGCTTGACTTCGAGGAGGTTGTCCTCCACGAAGGTGACTCAATGGCCCGCTTCAAGGCTCGTATCGAGGAGATTCGTCAGTCGATTCGCATCCTTGAGCAGCTTGTCGACAAAATCCCCGAAGGCGAAATCTGTGCAAAGGTTCCCAAGATTGTCAAGCTGCCCGCCGGACACTGGTTCCAGCAGGTGGAGGCAAGTCGTGGCGCATTCGGGGTCTACATCGAGAGCACCGGCGGCACCAGCCCCATGCGCCTGAAGTTCAATTCGCCCTGCTTCAACCTTGCAGGTGTCGTTGACCACATAACCCGTGGCGGAAAGATTGCCGACCTTATCACCATTGGCGGTACGCTCGACTACGTAGTACCCGATATAGACCGATAGTAAGATTAAGAAAAAGTAAAGACAAAAACCGATATGTACGATTTATCAAAAGGAGCCGACTGGCTCAACCAGTTTCTAACGACCTATATGTCGCCATGGCTTGCGGTCGTAGTGGAATGTGTCATCATAGGAGTGGTTTTACTCTTGGCTTACGCCCTGCTCGCTCTTTTCTACATCTACTTCGAGCGTAAGGTGTGTGCCGCTTTCCAGTGCCGTCTTGGCCCGAACCGCGTAGGTCCCTTCGGAATATTCCAGAGTGTTGCCGATATGTTCAAGATTCTCATCAAGGAGCTCATATCGCTCAACCACATCGACAAGTTCCTCTTCGCGCTCGCGCCCTACCTTGTAATCATTGCTTCGATGCTCTGCTTCGCAGTGCTTCCGTGGGGCAAAGGCATTCAGGTCATTGACTTCAACATCGGTATATTCTTCCTGGTTGCCGTGTCGTCGATAGGCGTGCTCGGTATACTTCTTGCCGGATGGTCGAGTAACAATAAGTTCACACTCATCGGCGCCCTCCGTTCAGGAGCCCAGATGATAAGCTACGAGCTCTCAATCGGCTTGTCGGTAATCACGATGGTGGCTTTTGCCGGCTCGATGTCAATCACCGATATCGTGAATCAGCAGCAGGATCTCTGGTTCATCTTCTCGGGACACATACCCGCAATCATCGCATTTATCATCTACCTCATAGCAGGAACGGCCGAAACCAACCGTGGCCCGTTTGACCTTCCCGAGGCCGAGAGTGAGTTGACTGCAGGTTACCACACCGAATATTCAGGTATCCATTTCGGATTCTTTTATTTGGCCGAGTACTTGAACCTTTTCATCGTCGCAGGTGTTGCTTCATTGTTGTTCTTTGGAGGCTGGATGCCCCTCCACATCCCCGGATGGGACGCATTCAACCATGTTATGGACTTCATTCCGTCCATAGTGTGGTTCCTCATTAAGGCAATAGCTCTTTCATTTGTGATAATATGGTTCAAGTGGACATTCCCGCGCCTTCGCATCGACCAGCTCTTGTCATTGGAGTGGAAATATTTGCTTCCCATCAATTTGGCTAACCTCGTACTTATGGTAGTGGTAATCTGCTATGGATTGCACTTCTGATAAGTCTGTTTGATAAAAATATAAATCTATATAAACCCTGATTTTCGTAAAGATGAGCGATAAATTCGGAACAGTGACTCAGGTTATCGGCCCCGTGGTCGATGTTACCTTCGAGGGAAAGGACAATGTGATTCCTCCCATTTATACCGCGCTCAAGGTTGACCGCCCCGACGGTTCCACTCTTATTCTTGAAGTGGAGCAGCACATCGGAGAGGACACTGTGCGTTGTGTGGCAATGGAAAGTACCGACGGATTGCAGCGAGGTGTACGTGTTGACAACCTCGGCCGTCCGATTGCGGTGCCCACCGGCGATCAGGTTAAGGGACGACTCCTTAACGTTATCGGTGAAGCCATCGACCACCTTGCGCCTTTGAAGCGCGACAATCTGCGTCCGATTCACCAGCCGGCTCCTCCGTTTGACGACCTCACTATAGGCACCGAGATACTCTATACCGGTATAAAGGTGATTGACCTTCTTGAGCCCTATAGCAAAGGTGGTAAAATCGGTCTGTTCGGTGGCGCCGGTGTGGGCAAGACAGTGCTCATCATGGAGCTTATCAACAACATCGCCAAGGGTCACAACGGATTCTCGGTATTCACCGGAGTGGGAGAGCGTACTCGTGAAGGTAACGACCTCCTGCGTGAGATGATCGAGAGCGGCGTTATGAAGTATGGCGAAAAGTTCCGCGAAGGAATGGAGAAAGGCGAGTGGAATCTTGCTGATGTCAACATGGACGATGTGGCAAATTCTCAGGCTACGCTCGTGTTCGGTCAGATGAACGAGCCGCCGGGTGCGCGTCTTCGTGTTGCCCTTTCAGGTCTTACGGTTGCTGAGCAGTTCCGCGACCAGGACGGAGGCGGTAAGGAGATTCTGCTGTTCATCGACAACATATTCCGTTTTACCCAGGCAGGTTCCGAGGTTTCGGCACTTCTTGGCCGTATGCCTTCGGCTGTGGGGTATCAGCCTACGCTTGCATCGGAGATGGGTGCCCTTCAGGAGCGCATCACCTCGACCAAGCAGGGCTCAATCACTTCGGTTCAGGCCATCTACGTGCCTGCCGACGACTTGACCGACCCCGCGCCCGCCACCACATTCAGCTTCCTTGATGCCACCACGGTGCTCAGCCGTAAGATTGCCGAGCTTGGTATATATCCCGCTGTTGACCCGCTGGAGTCGACTTCGCGTATCCTCGACCCCCACATCATCGGCGAGGACCATTACCAGACTGCACAGGCTGTAAAGCAGCTGCTCCAGAAGTACAACGAGCTTCAGGACATCATCGCCATCCTCGGTGTCGACGAACTTTCGGATGAGGACAAGCTTGTCGTTGCGCGCGCTCGCCGCGCACAGCGATTCCTCTCTCAGCCCTTCTTTGTGGCCGAGCAGTTTACCGGCCTTCCCGGCGTGATGGTGCCGCTTAGCGAAACAATCCGCGGATTCAAGATGATTCTGAGCGGTGAGATGGACGAATATCCCGAACAGGCATTCCTTAACGTTGGCACAATCGACGAGGCCATCGAAAAGGGTAAGAAGATGCTTGCCGAGGTGAAATAAGTAAAAGATATTAACGACTATGATACTCAAGGTTATATCGGCACAAGACATCCTCTTCCAAGGCGAGGTTGACAGCGTGACGCTTCCCGGAACCGAAGGAGAGTTCACTGTATTGCGCAACCACGCGTCACTGATATCCACGCTCGAATCCGGTACCGTCACCTATCATCACGACGGCCGAAGTGGCGAGGTGCAGGTCAACGGCGGAATCGTCGATGTCGATAACAATGTAGTGTCAGTGTGCATTTATTGATATGAAGCGTATTGTTTTCTTACTGTCGCTTATATGCCTGGTGATTGCATCGCCGTTGGGCATGTCGGCCGAAGATAACGCCGAGGAGAAAGTCGAGAAGAAAATCAACCCAAAGGAGATTATCTTTGAGCACCTCGGTGACGGTTATGGGTGGGAAGTCCCTTTCTCCCATGACCTGCGTATACCCCTGCCTGTGATAGTGCGCGATTATGAAGGTCATTGGCACTGTTTCAGCTCAAGTCGCATTCAGCACGGCAAGGAGTATGACGGATTCCGGCTCGGCGGTAAGGACAGCAAGTGGCACAATAAGCTCGTGGGAATGAAGCCTGTGACTCAGCCCGACGGCAAGGTGGTGATGGAAGAGTATCGTCCGTGGGACATCTCCATAACCAAGAATGTGCTCGCAATCTTCATCTCGGTATTTATCGTAATGTGGATGGTGCTGAAGGTGGCCGCATGGTATCGATCGGCCGGCTACAAGGCACCCCGCAAGTTCACCGGCGCAATCGAGGCTATGATAGAGTTCATCTACAAGGGTGTCATCAAGCCCACTCTCGGAGAGCAGGCACCGCGTTTCGCGCCCTATCTGCTCACGGTGTTCTTCTTCATCCTCGTCATGAACCTGCTGGGATTGATCGTCATCTTCCCCGGCGGAGCCAACCTTACGGGCAACATCGCCGTTACACTCGTGTTGTCGGTGATAACATTCCTGATTGTAAACATATTCGGAACAAAGCACTACTGGAAGGAGATATTCTGGCCCGATGTTCCGCTGTGGCTGAAGTTCCCGATTCCCATCATGCCCATAATCGAGCTCTTCGGAATCTTTACCAAGCCGGCGGCTCTGACTGTGCGTCTGTTTGCCAACATGATGGGCGGACACATCATCGTCATCGTGCTCACCCTGTTGATTTTCATCCTTGCCGTCATGGGACCTGTAGTTACCGGCGCAACGACTGTGGTTTCGATTCTGTTCTCAATATTCATGTTGCTCATCGACGTGCTGGTGAGCTTCGTACAAGCCTACGTGTTCACGATGCTGTCGACGCTGTTTATAGCGCTCGCACAGGAGAAGGGACATGAAGAACATAAAACCCCTGAAACAAAAACAAACAAATAATTAATAACTTCAAAAAATTTATCTCTATGTTAGCAATGATTTTAGCAGCCATCGAAGGCACATTGGGAATTGGCGCATGTATCGGCGCAGCTATCGCAGCAATCGGTGCAGGTATTGGTATCGGTAAAATCGGTGCATCAGCCATGGAAGCTATCGCTCGCCAGCCCGAAGCTACCGGCGACATTCGCAGTAACATGATTGTGATTGCAGCTCTTGTCGAAGGTGTTGCCCTGTTTGCGGTTATCGTCTGTCTGCTCTCGTTCTTCCTCTAATATCAAGCTCTAACCATGGAACTTTTCACGCCTGAATTCGGCCTGATATTCTGGATGTTTGTCGCCTTCGCGGTACTGTTCTTTGTACTCGCAAAATGGGGGTGGCCGGCTATCATGAAGAGTGTCGAAGGCCGTGCCGACCTTATCGACAAGGGTGTGGAGTACGCTCAAAATGCAAAGGAGCAGCTTGACCATGCCCGTGAAGAGGCCGACAAATACATAGACGAAGCTCGCAAGCAGCAAGCTGAAATGCTACGCGAAGCCGACCGCATGAAGACTCAGATTATTGAGGAAGCACGCGCCGCTGCTTCAAAGGAAGCTCAAAAGGTGATGGATGCCGCAAAGATTTCCATCGAGCAGTCGCGTAAAGAGGCTGAACTGCGCTTCCGCGATGAGGTTAGCTCATTTGCCCTCGACATTGCCACCAAAGTGGTGCGCAAGCAAATGGCCGATGAGAAGGCCCAGACCCAATTAGTGAACTCACTGTTGGATGAAATTGAAAATAAAAACTAAAACGCAATGAACCAAGGTCTTATTCCATCTCGTTACGCCAAGGCGCTGTACAAGTTTGCCGTTGAAAAAGGCAAAGCCGACAGGGTCTATGTGCTGATGAAAAATCTGGAGGCGGCTTTCGCCGCACAGCCTCGACTGCAGGAGGTGATGAACAATCCCTACATCGCCGTCGACGATAAGACCCGTCTGTTGATGACTGCGGCAGAGGCCGAGAAGACCGACAGTTGCTATGTCGACTTCCTGAAGCTTCTTGTCGAAAACAAGCGCATCGATTTCTCGAGAGGCATCGCTCTCGCTTATCTCGACATATATCGTGAGGAAAACAACATCTACCTCGTGAGGCTGATTACGGCAGCCGACCTGCCGCAGGCCGAGATCGACAAGCTGCACGACCTCGTGAAGCGTCATCTCAACGGGGCTTCGATGGAGTTCTCGCGCACTGTCGACCCGGAGCTGATTGGCGGATTTGTCATAAACATCAACTCCGAGCGCCTCGATGCATCAATCAGTAACGAACTCAAGCAATTGCGTCTTAAACTATTAAGCAACTAACACAAACTAATGATTAACCCAAGCGAAATATCGGAAGTATTAAAGCAACAACTGGAGAATGTCAACAACAAGGTGTCATTCGAGGAAGTTGGAACGGTCCTTGAGGTAGGTGACGGTGTCGCCCATGTCTATGGACTTGAGAATGTACGCGCCAACGAGCTTGTAGAGTTTGAAAACGGCGTCAAGGGTGTTGCCATGAACCTTGAGGAGAGCAATGTCGGTGTGATTTTGCTTAACAACATTGACCGCGTGACTGAAAATATGACCGTCCGTCGCACCGGCGAGATTGCTTCAATCCCCGTCGGCGAAGGCCTCTTGGGTCGCGTAATCAATGTGTTGGGTGAACCGATTGACGGTGCAGGCCCTATTTCGGGCGACCTCTACCGCATGCCCTTGGAGCGAAAGGCCCCCGGAGTTATATTCCGTCAGCCTGTAAAGCAGCCGCTGCAGACCGGTATAAAGGCCGTAGACTCGATGGTGCCTATAGGCCGCGGACAGCGTGAGTTGATTATCGGCGACCGTCAGATAGGTAAGACCGCAATCGCTATCGACACTATAATCAATCAGCGCAAGAACTACGAGGACGGAAAGCCCGTCTACTGTATATATGTCGCTATAGGACAGAAGGCATCGTCGGTGGCCGCACTTGTGCAGACTCTCCGCGACAACGGAGCGCTTCCCTATACCGTAGTCGTGGCCGCCAATGCGTCTGACTCAGCTGCGATGCGCTACTACTCTCCCTTTGCGGGTGTTGCTATCGGTGAGTTCTTCCGCGACACCGGCCGTGACGCGCTCATTGTCTACGACGACCTCTCGAAGCAGGCCGTGTCCTACCGCGAGATTTCGCTGATTCTTAAGCGTCCTTCGGGTCGTGAGGCCTATCCGGGTGATATCTTCTACCTCCATTCGCGTCTTCTTGAGCGCGCCGCCAAGATTATCGACAATCAGGAAGTGGCCGCTGCCATGAACGACCTCCCCGAGGTACTGAAGGACAAGGTGAAGGGTGGTGGCTCGCTCACCGCGCTTCCTATCATCGAAACTCAGGCAGGCGACGTGTCGGCCTACATCCCCACCAACGTGATTTCAATCACCGACGGACAGATATTCCTTGAAACGGCTCTGTTCAACCGAGGTATCCGTCCCGCCATCAATGTGGGTATATCGGTTTCTCGTGTGGGTGGTAACGCTCAAATCAAATCGATGAAGAAGGTTGCCGGTACGCTGAAAATCGACCAGGCACAGTTCCGCGAGTTGGAGTCGTTCACCAAGTTTGGCGGCGACATCGACCCCGTTACCGCCCGCGTCATCGACAAAGGCCGCAAGAATGAGCAGCTCCTCATCCAGCCTCAGTACAGCCCTATGGCCGTCGAGGAGGAAGTGGCTATAATATTCTGCGGAACAAAGGGATTGCTCGAGAATGTACCGCTTGAGAAGGTTTCAGAATTTGAAAAACTCTTCTTGCAGTTGATTCGCGCAAAATATCAGAAGGAAGTGCTCGATGTCATCAAGGCCGGTCAGCTGACCGACGATGTTGTCGAGAAACTCACTGAATGCGCCAAGGAGATTGCAAGCCGCTATAAATAAACAACGATACCGAAATGGCAACATTACGCGAACTTAAAGGAAGAATCGGCTCGGTGAAGTCATCTGAAAAGATCACCGGAGCCATGAAGATGATTTCATCGGCAAAGATGCACAAGGCCGAGCAGGCCCTCAAGCGTCTTCTGCCCTTCCGCGGACAGATACAGACTATCATCGGCAATCTGCTTTCGGCCGATGCCGAGTTCTCGTCGCCGTTAATCGAGAATCGCGAAGTGAAGCGCATCGGTATTGTCGTATTCGGTTCCGATGACGGCCTTTGCGGTGCCTACAACATGAATGTTTTCAAGGGACTGCTTCAGAAGTTGCACTCCATGCGTGAAAAGCACGGTCAGGATGTGGACTTCGTGATATATCCCGTAGGAGGCAAGATGTTCAAGGCCGCCCGCCGCCTGTCAGGCGCCCACATCGAGGTTCGACAGCTTGTCGAGGTCAACTCCAAAAGCTCGGGGAAGGAGATTCGCAACTTCACCTTCTCCCTGCAGCAGGAGTATCTCGACGGCAATATCGACCTGCTCGAAATAATCTACATGAGCTACAAGAGCGTGAGTCGTCAGATTCTTCGCGCCGAGCAGCTGCTCCCCGTGGCTCAGGAAACATTGACCGACAACTCCATCACCGTGCAGTGTCGGCCCTACATTTTCGAGCCCGATGCCAACGCCATCTTCACCTCGGTATTGCCGCTCTTCGTGCTTGCCGTGATGCAGGAAACGTTTACCGAAAACCAGGCCTCCGAGCAGGCCGCGCGTGTCATGGCGATGCAGAGCGCCAACGACAATGCGAAGAAGCTGCTTGATCAGCTTCAGCTCGAATACAACAAGCTCCGTCAGCAGGCCATCACCTCCGAGTTGCTCGACATTCTCGGCGGTCAGGTCAAGTGACGGGTTTGAATTGGGAAAAGTAATGCGGTCGATACCGGAGGTTACACATACCGATACTCCGGTCGGTCGCGACAACGAATATATTGTCAATCGGTATGCATATTTTAAAGTAATAAAGACCAATCATAATCTATGGGCAGTGTAAAAGATTATTTTTCATCACTGGGAACAGGCATTACAAGCCTATTGAAGGGTATGGGTGTCACCGGAAAGGAGTTCTTGACCCCGAAGGTGACCGAGTCCTATCCTGACGATCGCAAGACGATACAGTACGCCGCTCCGCGTTTCCGTGCAAAGCTCGTCTTGAAGTATGACGCTGAAGGTCATCACAAGTGTATAGCGTGCGGAATTTGTCAGCGCAACTGTCCCAACGGCACTATCAACCTCACAACAAAGATGGTTGACCTTCCCGACGGGAAAAAGAAGCGTAAACTCGATGCCTACATGTACGATCTCGGAAGCTGCACATTCTGCGAGCTGTGTGTCACCACATGTCCTCAAAATGCGCTTGAGTTCTCCAACGACTTCGAGCAGGCTGTATTCACCCGTTCGATGCTCGTCGAGAAACTTAATTATCTGCCCGAACCGGCCGAGCCGGCACCGGCTCCCAAGCCCGCCGAGGCTCCTGAGGCTCCCGCTCAGTCTAATGTCGCTGAAAAGTAAAAAGAAAAATCAGATATAATATGGAATCAGTTGGAAGTATCATTATGTATTGCGTAATCGTTGCGGCGATTATCGTATTCTCGATACTCACTGTCACCACTCGCAGGATTCTGCGTGCGGCAACCTACCTGTTGTTTGTGCTCTTCGCTACGGCGGGCATATACTTCAAGCTCGACTACGAGTTCCTGGGTGCCGTCCAGATTGCCGTATATGCGGGTGGTATCGTAGTATTGTTTGTGTTCTCAATTTTGCTCACAACCAATCCCGGCGACAGTAGTGCGAGACTTGCTTCAAAACGACGCGTCATGGGTATCATCGCTGCCCTTTTGGCCTTTGTGGTCATGGGCTTCGCCCTGTGCCGTCACGAGTTCTGGACCGCGTTGAGCCGTCCGTTCACTACGGATCTCACTATGCAGGAAATAGGCCAAGTGCTTCTCGGCACTGAAAAGTGGCAGTACCTGCTCCCCTTTGAAGCAGTGAGTGTGTTGTTATTGGCATGTATAATCGGTGGCGTGGTAGTCGCTCGCAAGCGTTAATCATTGGTGCAGATTATGGACAATTTATCTATGATGATGTACATTATCCCCAGCATGATTATGTTCTGCTGCGGTGTTTACGGATTCATCACCCGTAAAAACATGATTGCGATTCTGATATCGCTTGAGTTGATGCTCAATTCGGTCGACATCAACTTCGTGGTGTTTAACCGCTTCTTGTTCCCCGGACAACTCGAAGGAATGATGTTCACACTTTTTGCCATCGCTATTGCAGCTGCCGAAACAGCTCTTGCCATTGCAATTATAGTCAACATTTTCCGCGTTGCCCGAAATATTGATATACGCGACCTCACTAAAATGAAATTTTAATAGTTATGGAACATATATCAATCTTCATATTAGCTATTCCTCTCTTCATGTTCCTCCTGCTCGGCTTGTTGGGCATGAAGATGAGCCATAAGTTGGCCGGTACTCTCGGAACTCTCGGTATGGGTACCACTCTGGTGCTCGCCTATACTGTTGCGTTTACCTATTTCTTCAGCGGCGACGCTCAGTTCATCAACGCTGCAGGCGAGCGTCTGCAGTCGATTCTCTGGAATGTGACATGGCTGCAGTTTACCGACTCACTCGTTATCCGTCTTGGATTCCTCCTCGATCCTATCTCGGCCATGCTGCTTGTGGTCATCACCACTATATCGTTCATGGTGCATCTCTACAGCTTGGGTTACATGCGCGACCATCACGGAGTGTATGAAAGAGGTTTTCAGCGTTTCTACGCTTTCCTTTCTCTGTTCAGCTTCTCGATGCTCGGACTCGTTGTTGCAACCAACATTTTCCAGATGTATATCTTTTGGGAGCTTGTGGGTGCTTCTTCCTACCTCCTCATCGGTTTCTACTATGTGAAGCCGTCGGCTGTTTCAGCTTCAAAGAAGGCGTTTATCGTAACTCGTTTTGCCGACCTCGGATTCCTCATCGGTATCCTCGTGTTGTCTTACTTCACAGGTACGTTCAACTTCACCGAACTCACTTCGGTTCCCGTTGACGGTCTCGCCAATGTATATCAGGTGAGCGAAGCTACTGCCGAAGGTGTAAAGAACATCTTTGCAGGAAGTGCAACTCCCATGTTCATGGGCGCTTCGGTTATGACATGGGCTCTCGTGCTCATCTTCATGGGAGGTATGGGTAAGTCGGCCATGATGCCGCTCCACATCTGGCTCCCCGATGCAATGGAAGGTCCCACCCCGGTTTCGGCCCTCATTCACGCCGCTACAATGGTTGTGGCCGGTGTATATCTTGTGGCCCGTCTGTTCCCGCTATACTTGATGGAGATTCGTTCGCTTGAGATTGTAACTGTTGTAGGTGCCGTCACCGCACTCTATGCTGCAATGGTGGCCTGTACGCAGATCGACATCAAGCGCGTGCTCGCATTCTCGACAATATCGCAGATTGCATTCATGATGGTTTCGCTTGGTGTTGCCCGTCCCGAGTTCCACCACGGCATCGGTTACATGGCCGGTATGTTCCATCTGTTCACTCACGCTATGTTTAAGGCGTTGTTGTTCCTCTGTGCAGGTGCTTTGATTCACGCCATAGGCTCCAACGACTACACGGCCATGCATGGTCTGCGCAAGCACATGCCCATCACCCACATCACATTCCTTGTCGGCTGTCTTGCTATCGCGGGTATCATCCCGTTTGCCGGATTCTTCTCCAAGGATGAGATTCTCACCGCTTGCTTCGGCAACTCTGCTTTGTGGTATGTATGGATGTCGCTTGTAGCCGGTCTTACCGCCTTCTACATGTTCCGCCTCTACTACCTTATCTTCTGGTGGAAGGAACACAAGGTGCCCGAAGGTCATCACGCTCCTCACGATCAGCCCTGGACTATGACACTCCCGTTGGTTATCCTTGCCGTTATCTCATGTTTTGCAGGCTTCGTCCCCTTCGGAAACCTCGTTACATGGAATGGTCACCCGATGTTTGACCACGTTGGATTCTTCACCAATCTTGAGCATCTCGACTGGTCGGTGGCTGCAGTGTCACTTGCCGTTGCCATAATCGCAATCGCAATCGCCACTGTGATGTATAAAAAGGAGAATCCGCTTCCCGCCAAGTTCAAGAATGCACTTCCCACACTCTGGGACTGGTGTCATCACCGCTTCTACTGGGACGAACTCTATATGTTCATCACTCACCGCATAATTTTCGACGGCATTTGCAAGCCTATCGCATGGTTTGACCGTCACATTATCGACGGTACGATGGATATGTTTGCCCGCGTTACTCAGAAGGCTTCGTTCTCAATTCGCGGACTTCAGTCGGGCAACCTCCAGATGTATGTATGGGTTTACCTTATCGGCGCACTTCTGCTCGCCTCGATTACATGGGTTTGTCTTCTCTAATAAATAGTGCAATTAGAAAAATATAGTAATTATGATATTCTCTAATATTCTGATATACTTTGTGGTCATCCCTCTGCTGATGCTTGGATGCCTGTTCCTTTGCCGGAACATGAAGCAGATACGCACGGTGGCCGTTGTTGGCTCTACTGCACTTGTGGCATTGGCCGTATATCTTGTGGTTGATTTCTGCCAACTGCGTGCTGCCGGTGCCGACGACATCATGCTTTATCAAGGCTCGTGGATGTGGTTTGAACCGCTTAACATCCATCTTGCTGTCGGTGTCGACGGTATATCCGTTGCAATGCTGCTGCTTTCGGCTATCATCGTTTTCGCAGGCTCTTTCGCCTCGTGGAAAATCAATCCGTTGCCAAAGGACTTCTTCCTGTGGTTGATTCTGCTTTCAACCGGTGTGTTCGGATTCTTTATCTCCATCGACCTCTTTACCATGTTCATGTTCTATGAGGTCGCTCTTATCCCCATGTACCTTCTCATCGGTCTTTGGGGTACAGGTCGCAAGGAGTATTCGGCGATGAAGCTTACACTTATGCTCATGGGTGGTTCGGCATTCCTCTTGCTCGGAATCCTCGGTATATACTATCATTCGGCTCCCGCAGGAAGCCCGCTGACCATGAACCTGCTTGAGATTTCGGCCAATGACGCCATCTCGCACGACTGGCAGTACTTCCTGTTCCCCATCACCTTTGTGGGTTTTGGTGTTCTCGGAGCCATGTTCCCGTTCCACACTTGGAGCCCCGACGGTCACGCTTCAGCGCCTACCGCCGTGTCGATGCTCCATGCCGGTGTGCTCATGAAGCTTGGAGGTTACGGATGCTTCCGTGTTGCAATCTACCTGATGCCCTTCGCCGCCAATGAGCTGGCTTGGATATTTTTGATTCTTACAGGTATTTCGGTCGTTTACGGTGCGTTCAGCGCTTGTGTGCAGACCGACCTCAAATACATCAACGCCTACTCTTCGGTTAGCCACTGCGGACTTGTGCTCTTCGCGATATTAATGCTCAATACAACCGCGATGACAGGTGCCGTGATGCAGATGCTTTCCCACGGTCTTATGACGGCTCTCTTCTTCGCATTGATCGGTATGATTTACGGTCGTACCCACACCCGCGACATCCGTCTTATGGGAGGCTTGATGAAGATTATGCCTTTCCTTGCAGTGTGCTACGTGATTGCCGGTATGGCATCGCTCGGTCTTCCCGGTCTTAGCGGTTTCGTTGCCGAAATGACCATCTTCGTTGGTTCGTTCCAGGAGGCCGACCTCTTCCACCGCACCTTCACCATCATCGCATGCTGCTCTATTGTGATAACCGCCGTCTACATCCTCCGCGTTGTGGGCAAGCTCCTTCTCGGTCCCGTTCAGGACGAGCATCACTTGTCGTTGACCGATGCCGAGTGGTGGGAACGCCTTTCGGTTATCACGCTTATCGTGTGCGTTGCAGGCATTGGTTGTTTCCCCAACTGGATTAGCAACCTGCTCCACAATTCATTTTTACCCATCATTGAAGTGTTGACTAAATAAAGGATTTATAAGATATGGATTATTCACAGTTTTTGGTCATGCATCAAGAGATAGGATTGCTGGTCCTCATCTTATTGGTCTTTTTATTTGATACATTCAGCTCGCGCCCCGCGCCCAAGGGATTCACCATGTTCACTGTGTGTCTTTTCGGTTTGCTCACCGCGCTGGGCTTCGTATTCCCCATCGACAAGCAGGTGGCTTCGGCCTTTGGTGGCATGTATGTTACTTCACCCGTGATGATAGGCATCAAGAATGTCCTCAACATCGGTGTGTTCATTGTTATTCTTCAGTCAATCAAGTGGGCCGACTCCGAGTTCATGCGTGTGCGTCGCGGCGAGTTCTACGAGCTGCTGCTCATCACCCTTTTCGGTATGTACCTCATGATTTCGGCTCGTCACTTCCTGCTGTTCATCATCGGCCTCGAAACGGCTTCTCTTCCGCTTGCCGCTCTCGTGGCATTTGACAAGAACCGTTATGAGAGCCATGAAGCTGCCGTTAAGTACATCCTCACCGCTGTATTCTCGTCGGCAATTTTCATGATGGGATTGAGCTTTGTCTATGCCCTTTCGGGAACTCTCTACTTTAGCGATGTTGCCGCTTCGATTGTCGATGGCGGTGCGTTGCTCATCGTTGCCATCGCGTTTGTCATCGGCGGTATGGGATTCAAGCTCTCGCTGGTTCCCTTCCACCTTTGGACTGCCGATGTCTATCAGGGTGCTCCCACTTCGGTTACCTCCTATCTTTCGGTTATCTCCAAGGGTGCTGCCGCATTTGCATTCTTCGTGATTCTCGTGCAGGTATTCGGCCCGTTCTATAACGGCATTTGGGAGTGGATGCTCTATGCACTCATCATCCTCACGATCACAATCGGTAACCTCTTTGCTCTGCGTCAGAAGAATCTTAAGCGATTCCTCGCATTCTCCTCAATCTCCCAGGCCGGTTACATCATGCTTGGTGTGATTGCAGGAAGCGCTCAGGGTCTTGGTTCGTTGATTTTCTACATCCTTGTCTACATCTTCTCCAACCTTGCTGCATTCGGTGTCATCTCGGCCATTGAAAACAAGACCGGTCGTGTCGACATGGACGATTACAATAATCTCTACAGCACCAATCCCAAGCTTGCCTTCACGATGATGCTTGCCATGTTCTCGCTTGCGGGTATTCCTCCGTTTGCCGGTTTCTTCAGCAAGTTCTTCATCTTCACCTCGGCTGTCGCTCCCGGAACTCCGGCGCTCTACATCCTCGTGCTCATTGCGTTGATCAACACCATCATCTCGCTCTACTACTACTTGCTCGTGGTTAAGGCGATGTTCATCAACAATCAGCAGGAGTGTGTCATCCCCGCCTTCCGTTCGGCATCATCCGAGCGTGTTGCAATGTGGATTTGTGTTGCAGGCATTATTCTTGTAGGTGTTGTAAGCTGCATCTATAATGGACTCATCGATGCTTCGGTTGCCAATCCCGAATACATCTTCACGATGTTTGCCAACTAATTGAATCTTAACTCTCAATTTTAATACGAAGGGCGGCTCGTAAGGGTCGCCCTTCACTGTTTAATCTTCTTGTATGATTTTTAGAATTGCCGTTGAGGCCGACATCCCTCGCATCTGGACTATCATCAATCAGGCCAAGGCGCAGATGTATCGCGAGGGCAAGCACCAGTGGAGCGAGAGTTATCCCGCGGTTGCCGACATCGAGCGTGACATCGCCTCGGGTTATGGTTATGTTCTTGACAATGGTGACGGCGTTGTCGCCTATGGAGCCGTTGTATTTGACGGAGAGCCGGCCTATGACAGGCTCGACGGTCGTTGGCTGGCCGATTTGCCTTATGTTGTCGTTCATCGCCTTGCCGTGGCCGATGAGGTGAAGCGACGTGGTGTCGCCGTCGGGTTTATGTCATCGGTTGAGGCGCTTGCCCGCGACAGGGGCGTGACATCGTTCAGGGTCGACACCAATTACGACAATTTCTACATGCTGCGCATATTCGATAAACTCGGATTCACCTATTGCGGTGAGGTGTGTTACGATTCGGGTCTGCGACGGGCCTATGAAAAGCTCCTCGCTCCTGCCTGAATCATGAATATTTTTTCGTAGATTTGCGTATTATGATTGAATTGGATTTTTTGTGCTCGTCCGAGGCCATTATGCCTCTTGTCGGGCAGGTTGACGAATATATATTCATTGTGCGGCGCGGCGTGACGGTGCATCCGTCGGCCAATGCGCTGCATCGTATGCGTCAGGTGGCGCGAATGACCGGAGCATCGGTTGTCTACTCTGACTACTACGAGCGGCGCGACGGGCTGTTGTCGCCGCATAGGCTCATCGACTGCAGCCGTGGCGGAGTGCTTCGTGACGATTTTGATTTCGGGCATCTGATGCTCGTTGACTCTCGTGCGCTTGAAAGCGCGTTGGCCTCGGTGCAGCGTCACTATGACTATGCTGCGTTCTATGCTCTGCGGCTTGCCCTGTCGCGTCAGGGTAAAGTGATGCATTGCCCCGAGTTGCTCTACACCTCTGAGGGTGTTGCCGGCGGCAGTTCGCAGTTTGACTATGTCGATCCGCGCAATCGAGCCGTGCAGGTCGAGATGGAGCAGGCCTGTACCGAGCATCTCAAGGCCGTTGGCGCATGGCTTGCCCCCGAGTTCCGCAAGGTCGACCTCTCCGGAAGTTGGCCTGTTGAAGCATCGGTGGTTATCCCCGTGCGCAATCGTGTCAGCACCGTGGCCGATGCCGTCAAGAGTGCTTTGTCGCAGGAGGCGCGGTTCCGCTTCAATGTTATAGTTGTCGACAATCACTCCACCGATGGAACTACCGAGGTTGTAGCGTCGATTGCGGCTGCCGACGACCGCGTGATTCACATCGTCCCCGAGTCGGACACTCTCGGTATTGGCGGATGCTGGAACCGTGCTTTGACCGACAGCCGATGCGGCAAGTTTGCCGTGCAGCTCGACAGCGATGATGTTTACAGCGACACTTCGGTCTTGACGCGCATCGTCGACGAGTTTTATCGCAGCAACTGCGCTATGGTGGTGGGCAGTTACATGTTGACCGATTTCGACAAGAATCCTATACCGCCCGGCGTTATCGGCCATCGTGAATGGACCGATGCTAACGGGCGCAACAATGCCTTGCGTGTCAATGGGCTTGGAGCGCCTCGCGCGTTCTTCACTCCGGTTGTGCGTGACATCCTGTTCCCCGACACCTGTTACGGCGAGGACTATGCGATGGGACTTGCCGTGTCACGCGAATACCGCATAGGACGCATTTACGATGTGCTCTATCTGTGCTGCAGGTGGGAAGGAAATTCCGATGCCTCATTGTCGCTCGACCGCTTGAACGCCAACAACCTCTATAAGGACACTCTGAGATCGTGGGAGCTTGAGGCGCGCATTAACCTTAACCGTGACCGACATGAAGCGTGACGATATTGACCGGCTGGTCGAGGATCAGCTGCGTGACTGGGAAGAGGTGAGGTTGCGCACCATGTCGCTGCGCGATGTGAAGGTCAAGGATGTGACGGTCGACGGTGTTCCGTGGAGGGCTCAATTCAATCCTGCACGTGTCGTAAGCACCGGTGCCAAGGTCGACAAGGCATCCATTGCCGCGCGTCCCTGCTTCCTGTGCCGAGACAACCGTCCACAGTGTCAGCATGTACATCAATGGGGCAACTATGAAATTCTGGTCAATCCGTTCCCTATATTTCCAGGGCATCTCACCATTGCCTCGTGTCGTCATGAGCCGCAATCGGTCAATGGGCATGTAGGCGACATGTTGAGGCTCGCCTGTGAACTTGAAGGCTACACGGTGTTCTACAACGGGCCGCAATGCGGTGCGTCGGCTCCCGATCATCTTCACTTTCAGGCTGTTCCGTCGGAGTATATGCCGCTTGACAGGCGTTATCCGTTCAAGCGTCACTACTTCATTGATTCGCATGAGCGAGTCGGCGAAGCCTTGTCTGAGTTGCTCTACTCTTTGTCGGCCTACGGTGACGAGCCCATGGTTAACATAGCCCTGCGTGCCGTCGACTCCTCGACAATCGAGGCGGTTGTAGTGCCGAGGCGTGCGCATCGTCCGCAGTGTTACGACACTGTCAAGGTGAGCCCCGGTGCCGTTGATGTGTTCGGTACTCTGATTACCGTTTCCGAGGCCGATTTTGATGCTGTCGACTCATCGTTGGCGGCTTCTGTATTCAACGATGTCGCCTTTGTGTCACATGAACTGTCGGTCAATGTCGGCATCATGTCGGCACCCGAAATACAATACGAGTTGCACGGCCCTTTTGAGGCCGATGACGAAGGCGCTGAGTTCCGTCCGCTTTCCTCCGACTCCTATTTCACTCTAAAGGATGTCACGATAGGTGTTGACTTCCATTGGCAGCGCAAGGAGAATCAGTCATTCCTTGGCAAGCTTAAATTGAAAAAGTCGGGCGATCTTACTTTGGCCTTGAACATTGTGCCTGTCGAGGACTATCTCACTAGCGTTATCTCGTCGGAGATGAGTGCCGATGCGTCGCTTGAATTGCTGAAGGCCCATGCCGTTATATCCCGCAGCTGGGTTCTGGCCCAGATTTGTCACAAGGCATCGGCTTCAGGTCATGTCGACATGCTCGACACCCCCGAGGAGCGTGTAAAGTGGTATGATCACGACGATCATGTCGACTTTGATGTGTGTGCCGACGACCATTGCCAGCGTTACCAGGGCATAACAAGGGCGAGCCGCGCCCAAGTACGCAGTGCCATTCTGTCGACTTGGGGCGAAGTGTTAATGTACGGCGACGAGCTTTGCGATGCCCGCTTCTCCAAGTGTTGCGGAGGCGCGTTTGAGGAGTTCCAGTACTGCTGGGAGCCACGGCGGCATGACTATCTCGTGGCCGCGCGTGATGCTGTTGATGGTGCCCCGTTGCTTGATTTGACCGTCGAGGCCAATGCCCGAGAGTGGATTCTCGGTCGTCCCGATGCTTTTTGCTCCGATGTCGACGAGTCGATTCTTGCCCAGGTGCTCAACAACTACGACCGTGAAACTGTCGACTTCTACCGCTGGATAGTCGATTACGATGTCGATGAGCTGTCGGAAATCGTGCGTGAACGGTCGGGAATCGATTTCGGTGAGATACGTGACCTCGTTCCGCTTGCACGCGGCACATCGGGGCGCATCTATAGGTTGAAAATTGTAGGCTCCAAGCGCACTATGATTGTCGGCAAGGAGCTCGAAATAAGGAAGTGGCTGTCGCGCAGTCACCTCTACAGCTCGGCTTTCATGGTTGAGCGCACCTTGCATGGATTCCGTCTTCATGGCGCAGGATGGGGGCATGGAGTGGGGTTGTGTCAGATAGGAGCCGCCGTGATGGGTGAGCGTGGCTTCAATTATCGTCAAATTTTGTCACATTACTTCAAAGATGCTGAAATCAGGTCAATCTATTAATTGGGCGGCCAAGTGGCCGTGGATGTGGATATCCACACTCTATTTTGCTCAGGCGTTGCCCTATGTGGCTGTGATGACACTCTCGGTCATCATGTATAAGCGCATGGGGATAAGCAACACCGATATAGCCCTTTACACCTCATGGCTCTATCTGCCGTGGGTCATAAAACCTTTTTGGAGCCCTCTTGTCGACCTTATACGTACCAAGCGGTGGTGGACGGTGACGATGGAGCTTTTTATTGGCATCGGGTTGGGTGCTCTTGCATTCACTTTGCCGTTGTCGTACTTCTTTCAGGCTACATTGGCTGTGTTCTGGGTCGTGGCGTTCATGAGCGCTACCCACGACATTGCCGCCGACGGATTCTATATGCTCGCACTCACCGAGCATCAGCAGTCGTTTTACGTGGGAATACGCAGCACTTTCTACCGCATTGCAACCATCGTAGGGCAGGGACTGCTCGTTATGCTTGCCGGAGTCATTGAGGAGCGCACGGGCGACATTCCGCTTGCGTGGATGGCCGTCATGCTTGCGTTGTCGCTTTTCTTCCTGGTTGTAAGCCTCTACCACAGCGTTATATTGCCTCGGCCGATAATCGACCGTCCTGCTCCGGGCGTTACGGCACGCAATATCATACGTGAGTTTCTGGCTACATTTGCATCGTTCTTCAAGAAGAAGCAGGCATGGGTGGCTATCGCATTTATGTTGCTCTACCGACTTCCCGAGGCGCAGCTTGTCAAGCTCATCAATCCGTTTCTGCTCGATTCACGCGAGGCAGGAGGTCTTGGCCTCTCCACTTCGGAGGTCGGATTTGTCTACGGCACCGTAGGCATTATAGGGCTTACACTCGGAGGCATCATCGGCGGCTTCGTGGCAGCCCACGGTGGCCTCAAGAAGTGGATTTGGCCTATGGCGTGGAGCATTTCGCTCACATGCGGCACATTCTGTTATCTGGCCATCGTACAACCCTCCGATATGCTCTCGATCAATGCCTGTGTCTTCATCGAGCAGTTCGGTTACGGATTCGGCTTCACGGCCTATATGCTCTATCTCATCTACTTCAGTGAAGGCCCGTTCCGCACGGCCCACTATGCGATATGCACCGGTTTCATGGCTCTCGGCATGATGCTCCCCGGCATGGCTGCCGGATGGCTTCAGGAAACGATGGGTTATGTCAACTTCTTCTGGTGGGTGATGGGATGCTGCATCGTCACGATAGCAGTTACCGCCTTTATAAAGGTCCCCGCCTCCTTCGGCCGCAAATAACCCCGATGGGGAGTACGTGCTTGCATAATTCCGGCATTTTGTTAACTTTGTTAAATCCTCATTTGCTCAGTCATCTTGCTATGTGATGCTGCATTTGATTAATTAATAGTTTTATTCTTTGGAATTATGAAATACAACTACATTTCATCATTGATTGTGTACGTGATGCTGTCGTGCGTTACATTTAACCTGAATGCGCAATTTCAACCGCAGCGACATCCCTATGTGGAGTATCTGATAACGCTCGACCGTCATGACCGCACTTATAAAGTGGGCGAGAAACCCCAAATAAAGATTGAGGCTTATCAAGCGGGCATTCCGTTGGACGGTGTAACGGTGAAGTACTGCACCGGAAAAGAGATGCTTCTTCCGGCGATGAGCGATTCGACTCTATTTGTCAATGGTGTCGCCACAATCGACATGGGCACCATGACCGAGCCGGGATTCCGTGAGTGCAATCTATCTTTTTCCGTAGCGGGACAAAAGTTTGACGATGTAGTGAAAGCGGCGTTCGAGCCCGACAGAATAAAGTCATTCACCAAGATGCCCAAGGATTTCAAAAAGTTCTGGGACAATAAGATAGAAGCGGCCCGAAAAGTGGATCTTGACCCTCGGCTCACCTATATAAAGAAGCACTCTACCGATGAAGTCAGCGTGTATCTTATTCGATTGACCGTAGGTGAGGGCGGCCGTTATTTTTATGGATACCTTTCAATGCCTAATGACGGAAAGAAGCATCCGGCAATGTTCTGTCCTCCCGGTGCCGGTCCCTATAAAAGATGGCCGCAACCCGACTTTGCCAAAAAGGGTGTTATAGTTCTTAATGTCGACATACACGGATTGAGCCCTGAGTCTTCGCAGGACCTTATCGATTCTGCGTCGCCTCAAATATGGGGCTACTGGGAACGTGGATTGACATCGCGTGACTCTTGCTATTTCAGGCAGGTATATGCCGGATGTGTGCGTTGTGTCGATTATCTTGCATCGCTGCCTGAATGGGACGGTGAAACTATTGTGACCATGGACGGCAGTCAGGGTGGGGCGTTATCCATCATCACGGCCGCACTTCATGACAAAGTGAAATATGTAAGCGCCGATTATCCTGCACTTTGTGATTTGACGGGATTTGCTAATGGTCGAGCCGGAGGATGGCCCAAATACTTCATGGACTCTAAGTTTGCCGAATCCGATGTGCCCTCGGTGCTTTCAACGTTGCCCTACTACGATGTAGTCAACTTTGCCCGTATCCTCAATGTGCCGCTATACTGTGATTATGGCTACAATGACGACACCTGTTCGCCTACATCCATCAACAGTATGCTCAACGAAGTGAAATCACCGAAAACCGTATTGGTTACCTACACCAACGCCCACTTCAACTATCCTGAAAACAACCGCAAAGCCTCACAATGGGTTCTCGAGCAGCTCTTCGGTCCCCAATAACCATCTCCCTCGCCACTGACCCATCCCACTTCGCATTGATTGTCCAACTTAGTCATTGACCATCCCGCATTTACCCAATGCCTTTCTCTCCCGACTTTTTAGGGAAGCTGAATATAGAATGCGGAAGAAAGTATAGGCAGAGGCTACTGGTATGGTGAATAAACAAGTTAGAGTTAATAAGATTCTTATTGTTTTATATGGTTTGTTCTTAATACATTTATGTGTATATTTGCACATAAATGTAGATATAAATTCAATGGAAAAGAAAGAGTATAGGAATCGTATTCGGGTCATTTTAGCCGAGAAGATGATTACAAATACCTATTTGGCAGAACAGCTTGGCGTGTCGAAAATGACAATAAGTCGCTGGTGTACCAATACTACACAACCAAGTGCACCGCAATTGATTGAGATTTCACGGATATTGCAGTGTGATTTGAAGGATTTATATGAAGTAGTGGAGTAGTAAAAATGGCAACAGTAAAAAAAGATATTACAGAGGTTTCTGAAAAAATTACCGAAGTAAAGAAGATTGTTAAGAAACGGGCAGAACAACTCAAAGAAAAAGAGTTGTTACAGACACCTATATCAGAAGGTGTCTCTTGGAAGGATTTGAAGTTTTCTCATCCTGAAAGGACAGTACGTATAGGGACTGTTTTTAGTGGAATAGGAGCCATAGAACATGCTTTCCAAAGACTTGGATTAAAACATCAAATAATGTTTGCAGGCGATATTGAACCGAAATGTAAACAAAGTTACTTCGCGAATTATAATATTAATGAAGAAGATTGGTTTGATGACATCCGTAATTTTGATGCAAAGAAGTATTTGCATCAAGTTGATATTATTATAGGGGGAGCTCCGTGTCAAGCGTTTTCAATGGTTGGTCATAGATTGGGCTTTGAAGACGCACGAGGTACTTTATTTTATGAATTTGCAAGAGTCGTAAAAGAAACTCAACCTAAAGTTTTTCTTTTTGAAAACGTAAGAGGGCTATTAAATCATGACAAAGGACGAACTTGGCAAATTATACATGACATCTTTGAAGAGTTGGGATATGATGTGAAATTTCATGTGCTGAATAGTTGTGATTATGGTATCCCTCAACATAGAGAGCGAGTGTATTGTCTTGGTTTTAGACAGAAAACTAAATTTGAATATCCTGCTCCGGTGTCTCTTGAATACAAAATGTATGATTTTTTGGAGGATTATATTGATACCAAATACTTTCTAAAAGAAAAAGGTGTCAAATTTGTGACCAGCCATAAGAATCGAGATAAAAGTTACACTCAGATCAATGGTGATATACAATTGTGCCAAAAGCGTAATCAGCAATTCAATTGGCACGGTGACTTTGTTTTTCATCCGGATTCTGAATTGACACCAACAGATGAAGCGTTTGACGAGTTCGTTTTTGATGTAAGGGATGTAGAAGAAAAATATTATCTTTCAGATAAAGTTGCAAAATACGTGCTTGCCGGGGGGACAAAGAATTTTAAAACATCAACAAAAACAGATTTGGATATTGCACGGCCTCTTTTGCAATCTATGCATAAAATGCACAGGGCTGGCGTTGATAATTACGTTACGCATAAGGGACGGATTCGAAAACTTACGCCAAGGGAATGTTTGCGTTTGATGGGGTTTAAAGATTCCTTTAAAATAGTCGTTTCTGATACTGCTATGTACCAACAAGCAGGTAATAGCATTGTTGTAGATGTGTTAATCGCAATATTAAAGCAAATGGATATAACTCAATATGGAACAGATTTATAAAAACAAAATGCAAGCGGTTGGTTATGACCAGCATGTCTGTGACATTTTCCTAAATTGGGAAAATGTTAAGGATGAATTGTTAGTTCCTGAACGGAAAAGAGGAAGCGGAAACGGAACAATTCACGTTTTTTTAGGGGCGGCGGATGCAGAGCTTCGCAAAGAATTCCCTCAATACTATGCATCAGTACAAAATGAAACGGATGCTGCTGATGGTGCAATTGAGATTAAACATTATTTTTTGTCAAGTAATATAGTTAGTATGCTTGGCTATGTGTGCCAATATAATTATGAACATAATTATGATATTACGCAACAAGTCAAGGAAGTTTTGAGTTATATTTCACAGACGACAGAGGCAAATGGTTTGCTTGAAACAAAATCATTGTTTAAATTGTCAACAGGCGCATCTAAATTACGGCCGTATTTTAAGCAATTTGAAAGTGATGGCGTGTTTGCAAAAATTATCAGAAAAATCCTACTTCCAAATTCTGCTTATAAAATCTCATTGTATAAGAATAGTAATAATGAGTATGCTGCTTTTTGGCTGATTGGTTTTGATAATGTATCTGACTTTGAAGCTGATTCTAATATAGAATATTTTGCACATTCAAACAATGTTGAGCAATCATTTCATCAAATCATATATTATGGTGCACCAGGTACAGGTAAATCCCATAAAATAAAGGTACAACTTGAAGGTGTTTCTAAAGAAAATATATTCAGAACCACATTTCATCCGGACAGTGATTATTCAACGTTTGTCGGAGCGTACAAGCCGACAATGGAAAAGCCAATAGATAAAATATATGCCAAGGGAGAGCTCATTAGCAAATTAACCGAAATGAAAGAGGGAGGTGTCACGTATTCACCCCAAAAATTTGGAGCAAAATATTGGCGTTCATTAAAACAGTTGAATCTTTCTGACAAGAAGGATATACTCCAAGCTTGCGGTATGTCTGATAATTACACTGTTGAATTTGATAAAGGAATGGCTGTTGGAGAAGAATATCTTGCTTGTTCAAACGAATCTCGTATTATTTATTCTTTCGTTCCTCAGGCATTTCTTAATGCTTATATACAGGCATACAAAAAATCGGAAGAAAAAGTATATCTTATTATTGAGGAAATCAATCGAGGTAACTGCGCACAAATATTCGGTGACTTGTTCCAGCTTCTTGACAGAGATGAAAACGGTGTATCAGAATATACAATCAAAGCGGATGCTGATTTGAAAGCGTTTTTAGAGAATGAGCTTGGCGAAGACAATCCGGGCATAAAAGACGGAGAACTTTGTCTGCCGTCAAATCTGTATATCTATGCAACCATGAATACTTCAGACCAATCTCTATTCCCGATAGACAGCGCATTCAAGAGGCGTTGGGATTGGGAGTATGAGCCGATTAAGTATAAGAATACAGACTGGAAGATAGTTATTGACGGTACAGAATATTCATGGGTTTCATTTCAAAGAATAGTCAACGAAAAGATTTTGAGGGCAAACAGCTCCGAAGATAAGATGTTGGGCGATTATTTCGTAAATCCATCAGATGGAGTAATTACTGATAAAGTCTTGCTGAACAAAATATTGTTCTATCTATGGAATGATGTCTGCAAAGATGGTGAGGGGGATATATTCAAAGTCGGTGAAACTGAAGATATTTCCTTCTCTGAATTGTATGGAGAAAATGGGACTAAAACATTAAAGAAAATGATGTCCTATCTTGGAGTCACTGACCCTGACGGCAATAAGGTTACTATTGAAAATGACGAGGAGAATACAGAACCTTAATCTGAATAAGTTTTATGCTGCTGTTCATTGAAGGATATCCATATAGTCTGAATGATATTGTCAAGGATAATCTGACGGTCAGAGACATACTCAAGGATGTTGTGTCTGTTCCTGTAAAGGAGGACAAATATTCTTTCGGGTATGTTGGGTATTGTTATAGCAAGACAGCAAAAGATGTTGTATTCTTCTTGCCCAAAGTAGTATTGACAGGTGAGATAAACGAGGAGAGTGGGGATGATACGATATTCGGTGCTTCGCCACAGGAAATAATAGACTTTGAGTCCGATACGGTAAAAGCCAAGGTTACAGAAGAGGGCTGCAAGGAATACAAGGAGTTTCTGTCCACTCTTTCGATTTGGATATATCGGACGATAAGCGTATATAAACAATCTCATAACGACAATATACTTGAAAGCAAGGAATATCAGTCCGAAAGCAGAGGGCGAAAACAGAAACACAACACATTACTTGATGAGATAATAGCACTGAGAGATTTCAACAGAAACAATCAGGACTATTTTACATTTGTGGCCAAGAACGTTCATTCCGGTTATAATAAAATCAACTGGAACAAGACCATAGCTTCAGCACAAGCCATCATACAAAATGGAAGCCCTGTTTACATCGAGCCTGTCAACAGGAAGAAAATGGTGAATTTTGACGAGGAGCTGCTTGTCATATATTTCTCCATTTTGAATTACATTCGAGAGACACATGGTTTCTCTTTTGAAATCAATATCCAGTATCCTCTTATCAGCTGTGAGAAGTTGAAGAACTCCTATATTGGTAGGAATCTTGGATGCCGAAGACTGAAAAAAATCAAGTATAAGTATTTCTCGGACAAGGCTCTTCGGATATGGGATTTGTGCTATGCTTTCTTTGACAGGGAATATAAGATTGCGATGAACAGGCAGGCGGAGGACTATTTGCTGGCAAAAGATTTCGAGCACATTTTTGAAGTCATGATTGACACTTTGGTAAGTGGTAATGACAAACAAAATCTGCCAAAAGAACTAACGGAACAAAGGGACGGCAAACTGGTTGACCACATGTTTGTCGGACAAGGACTTATTGAACAATCCGATTTGGCGTCTGAGCTTACTTATTACATTGGGGATAGCAAGTATTACAAGCGTTCAAAGAATGACAGAACACAACTTGGCGACAAATCGATATACAAGCAATATACATACGCCAGAAATGTCATTCAGTGGAACATGAATCTGTTTTTGGACGGTGACGGTAACGGAGAGCATCCTCAGTTAAGGGATACATTGACTGAAGGATATAATCCCATCCCCAATTTCTTTATCAGTGCCCGGATTCCTAACAAAAAGACCGGTGGAGGCAAATTTCTGTCCTTTGATGATAAGGAGTTGAAAGCACAGGACGGTGGAGTACAGTTGAACCGCCAATTTGAAAATCGCCTGTTTGACAGGGACACGCTGTTGTTGTGCCACTATGATGTTAACTTTTTGTACATTGTATCGTTGTATGGTCGCAACAATAAGAGTGCGCAAGCGGCATGGAGAGAGTATGTCCGCAAAGAATTCAGGAATAAGATTCAAAGAACTCTCAATCGACTCTACACATTCAGAACTCTGCAGCCACGTGATGGCATGGATTGTTATCAGTTCATTCATGATAATTTCCAACGTCTGAACGGCAAATTGTATCGTCCGAAGAGTGATAGTAATTATCTGATTCTTGCTTTGATGAAAGATGAAGATTCCGATATATGGAACTCTCTCAAAATAAAATCTGCAACGATAAAAAGGGAAACGGCTCAAAGTAAAGAGCTTTTGGATGCTTTACAGACTCATTTCTATGTCAGCGATCCGTTTGAGCTTGAAACGGAATTCCATATTGATAGCATTGACAATGTAGGTACTTTGGAGCAACTGCCGAAGCAAGAGGTTAGAAATATTCTGACTGGATTAGTCCGAAGAAGCGATGCTGATTGTTCAGATTTTGATAGTCATATAGCAAAAAACTATACGATGGAGAAAATACCGACATCTATCAATGTGATGGACATAGAGTATTTTTTACCGATGGTCGGAGGCCGTATTGATGGCTATTATAAAGTTGAGAAAGTTTATTTTAGCTCAAAGAATAGCAACCTGTGTCTGAAACTCAATCTTTCAACCTATATATCATTAGGGGAAACCAAGATCCCTATTTATCGTACAAAAATGCAACCGGGGGAATTAATCTCAAATGATTTGATGCAAAAATTATACAAACAAATGATATAAGATCTATTTTAGAAGTAAAATTAAACAAATTCAAACGTTTTAAAAACTTATTGATAACTGACATTCCAAAAACAGCAAAGTTGGCAATTCTGCAAAATTTGCAAGTCAGTGATATTCAAATTGGCGATAGCATGAGTCTGTCTGCCCATCAAGTTCAGAAATATATAAAACGAATCCAAAAACTAGACAAGATAGGCCGTGTTTGCATGGCTGGATACCCTCGACTTACGTTGAAGCCGGGGGAATTGAATTGCGGGGTGTTGCGGGGTTAGCGGAGGAGGGAGGTGCGGACGCGCTTGCCTTTGAGCTTTTCGGAGGCGATGCGCGACAGGAGCGTGGCGGCTTCGTCAGCAGGTACTGCGGCAAGCGCGCTGTGATCCTTGACGATTATGCGGCCTATCGACTCGGGCTTCATGCCTCCCTGCTTGATGAGGAATCCGGCTATGTCGCCGCGCGATATTTTCTCCTTTTTGCCTGCGTTGAAGTATATTGTGGCTGTCGAAGTCTTTATGGGGTCGGTCGAGGAGCCTGTAGGCGAATAGCTGCGATCGAATGTGATGTATTCGGGCAGATTATCGGCTTCGGAAGTGATGACATATACTGTGCCTGATGCGTCGACACGCGCCGTGCGTCCGTTGCGGTGAGTCCACGTTTCCTCGGTAAGCGGCAGGTGGTAGTGTATTATCGAGTGTACCGAGTCGATGTCGAGGCCGCGTGCGCCGAGGTCGGTCGACACGAGTATAGGTGTCGTACCGTTGTTGAGCAGGTCGATAGCCTTCTCGCGGTCGGGCTGGTCGAGAGCGCCGTGATACAGCCCCACGGGCAGTCCTGCTTTTTTAAGGTGGTCGAATACTCTCACGGAGCTTTCACGGTGGTTTACAAAGATGATGACTTTGCCGTTGTTGAGCGACTTAAGCAGGTCGATGAGAGTGTCGATTTTGTCGCGTGCCGGGCTCTCTACTTCAACGATGGCGGTGCGTTCTCTCGGTTTTTGACCCTGTTCCAGGAAGTCGATAACTTCAGGCGACGACATCTTCAAGAAGTCGGGCATGTCGACAAGCCGGGTAGCCGATGTGAGGATGATGCGCGACAGATTGGGCATCGTGCGTATAACCTTGCGCATCTCGTCGTGGAATCCCAGTTCAAGTGATTTGTCATACTCGTCGAGCACAAGCACTTTCGTCGTATAGAGGTCGACATGCTTGCGGTTGATGTGGTCGAGCAGTCGACCCGGAGTCGCTACGATTATGTCGGGAGCCGGGGTAAGCGAGTTTTTCTCATCGGCCATGGGGTGACCACCATAGAGTGCCACCGTCTTGTAGCCTGTGGCTATTTCTCGCACTATCCGGTAAATCTGCATCACCAGCTCTCGCGACGGAGCAATTACCACGGCCTTGACCTCGCCCGACGGCTTGCCGAGCGCTCGCAGCATTGCTATCGTGAATGCAATCGTTTTGCCCGACCCTGTGGGCGACAGCAGCAGGGTGTTGGCCGATGTTGATTCCATCACGCGCTTTTGCATGGGATTGAGTTCGGCTATGCCGAGTCGTGATGCGATGTTGTCGAGTATGAGCGATAGTTTCATTTCGGTTATGATGTTTTTTTCGTTACAAAGTTAAGCATTAGGCGGCAAATCTGAAATATTTGCTCACATGCTCATATTATATAACAACACACATAGGTTGATAAATGTTAAATAGTGGCAATCTGACATCGCAGTGAACTATTTTTACCAAAAAATATGTTAAACATAGGTGAAATATTTTGAACGTATGTGGAAAAATGCGTACATTTGTATGTGTGTTTTTCATAGTATTAGATTAAGATAAAGGTTTAAACGGAAAGAGATGTCGTGAGACATCTCTTTCTTATTTTATACAATCAGTTGATTTTGTAGCAGTAACATATTTTCACTTAATAAGAATTACGGGCTGCTTCATCTTGGTTCTCTATTGGAAATAAGGCGTGACAGCGAAACCTTCCAGCGTGTATTCGATATTTGGGCCTATCTTCGCAACAAAGGGCAACCGTATCATCGTAATCAATGCGTCTACCTAATATGTTTCATTGAGTAAAGTGATAAATCGATTACATAGTCAAAATTGGGCGACCTCGCGATGAAGTGGTTTCGCTCATTTTGCAAAAATTTCGGCTGTTAAAAGGCGGGAATGTGAACTGAAATAGGTTGTCTTGCTCTAAATCACAAAAAAAGCGAATGTGTGAAAATGGTTTTCATACATTATGATTATCTTTGCAACCGAATATAATTGTGAATTATGGCAGACTCGACATTACGCAAATATATCTGGCTTATTAATACCATTCTTGATGCCGGTAAGTTGACCTTCAGGGAAATCAGTGAAAAATGGAACAACTCTTCCCTGAATTATAATGGCACGGAATTGTCAAAGCGCACATTCCATAATCACAGGATGGCCATTCTTACGGAACTGGGGGTTGATATTCAATGCACTTGCATGAGGGAAAACAGTCAGTATTATATAGCCAATCAGGATGAAATCGGGAAGAATGATGTTCTGAACTGGCTTACCGACAGTATGGCTACTGAGCAGTTGCTTCTTGAAAACAAGTCAATAGCCAATAAAATTATTCTCGAACCGATTCCCGGAGGATGCGAATGGCTGACATTGCTTTCGCAGGCGTTGAGGGACAATGTGAGAATAGTCTTCCAATACACCTCGTTTCATTCCCCGACTAAAAACGACACCAATAGAACGTTGGAGCCACTGTGCCTCAAATTGTTCAAGAGAAGGTGGTATGTGCTTGGTCAAACCATTGATAGCGGCAAGCGGCTGATTTTCGCGCTTGACCGAATTACGAATCTTGAACTTACCACAGAACGATTTGAGTACCCGGAGGATTTTTCGGCGAAGGATTTCTTTACAAATTTCTATGGGATCTGTTCCGATGAATGTTCCCGGTCCACACGGGTGATTTTGAAATGTTACCGAGAATTTCCCAAGTATATGAGGTCGCTGCCACTGCATCATTCACAGGAGGAACTGGAAAATGGAGAGGATTTCACCACGTTCGGCTTCTATATGTCGCCGGCATATGATTTTATTCAGGAGATTTTAAGCCACGGCAATGATATAGAGGTGCTTGCTCCTGTTTGGCTGCGCAATTTAATAAAAGAAAAGGCTGAGGCTTTGACCGCTTTGTACAAATAGATTCAGCAATTTTTGAAAATCGTTTTCATATATGAAACGATTTTTCACATGTCCTCCATATTTTTGCGTCATAAACAAGAAAAGAGGACATTGAAAACATCGGTCGTATCTTTGCAACCTGTCTGCTGCATCCGGCAGACTTCGTCCTGATTTACATCAAGACGCCACCCAATGTCAGTTACTCGGCATCGGCCCTGCACGCTGTTCACTCCAGTTGTGCATGCTTCATCACCTTCGCTACGCTCTCGGTGATGTGAAATGCACTCCCTCGTTCACAGCGCACATTGCCGAAGCCTCGACCATCCTGCGAACACGAAAGGAAGACCGATGTTTTCTTTGTTCTCGCAAAATGATTGAAATATGCGAGCCCAAATTGCAGACTATCTCAAGGACTTAACCATCGGTAACCGCAAGGAATTATTTGAGGTGCTGAATTTCATAGCACCGCTTGTCGACTGCTGGAGCTTGGCCGAGCCCAAATCCGGCAAGCAGATAATGCGGTATGCGTCAGCCAATGCGAGAAAATCCGCTTATGTCGAGTTTTCAATCCCCAAAAAATCCGGAGGGCAGCGCACAATCAGCGCTCCGATAAAGCCGCTAAAGGCTATCCAGTCAGCAATAAACATTCTCCTGCAATCTATATTCGTGCCCGACAACCATGCCACCAGTTTTGTATTAGATAGAAGTGTCAAGGATAATGCATTGATACATGTCGGTCAAACCTGCATATTTAATACGGATCTTGAAAATTTCTTTACGAGCATAACTAAAATTATGGTTCGCAGGGCGCTTCACAGGGAACTTGGTGACAAATTGCAAAGCAAAGAGGTCATCAATATTATATGCAGACTATGTACCGTTCCTAATAGTTCGGGTATCGAAGTACTTCCGCAGGGTGCTCCGACATCGCCGGTATTGTCTAATATTGTGCTGAAAAGCTTTGATAAATATATGTCAAAGCTCGCCGAACGAATGGGGTGTAACTATTCCCGCTATGCTGATGATATAACATTCAGCCACAGCAAATCAATTCGCAGAATGAGCCTGTTCTGGCAATCAAGGATTTACAACATCATAGCGGGATATGGATTAAAAGTGAACGAGAAGAAAACAAAGACATTAGTCAGTGGCACACGCCAAGAAGTTACCGGAGTCATTGTAGGCGATAAGATCAATGTTCCACGCTCCTACATAAAACATCTGCGAGTGCTTTTGCACTTGTGGGAGAAATATGGTTATACACAGGCTCAGATTATCTTCACCCGGGATTTCTGCAAGGGTAAGGAAAAGAACCTTGTCAATGTAATAGACGGTAAAATAAACTATCTTGAAATGATCAAAGGCAAAGAAGACTCGACTTATCGAAAGCTGAAAAGCCGGTTCAACTGCCTTCAGTGGAAAGAAAAACAAAAGTCAAACCAAATGCAAAAAGCAATATGAACATCATTTATTTACATGGACTCGCCTCATCGGGACAGTCCAACACTGCAAAAAAGCTTCGAGAACTGCTTCCTGACGACAATGTTGTCACTCCCGACATTCCTGTCAGCCCAATTGAGGCTCTTCAATTGTTGCTGAGCCTTGCCGGAGAGTATAGGACTGACGACACAATCGTAGTCGGTACATCCATGGGTGCCATGTATGCGTGTCAGATGAAAGGTTATCGCAGAATCCTTGTCAATCCGGCATTTCACGTATCAGGCCTTCTTAAGGAGAACAAGGGCAAACAGCTCCAGTTCTTCTCAAAAAAAGAGGATGGTCATGAATCCTTTGAGGTCACAGAGTCTTTAATCCGTGAATTTGAAGAGATGGAGGCAAATCTCTTTTATGTCGATGACATGAATCCGGAGGGGGTAATCGGACTCTTTGGCGGGGCTGACGAGGTATGCGACTGTAGGGACGAGTATCGCGAACATTATTCTTATTGGTCAACATTTCCGGGTGGCCATCGCCTTAACGAGGATGTGATTAAGAACATCATTATTCCGGTAATCAATTGGATGAGGCGCCCGGACCACACTTCAGGCAGGATTTTTCCGCTTGGTTCGATTCACTTATGAATGGAAAGCCCAAATATGAAATAGAAAAGGAGTATGTGTCGCTAAGTTATATCGTGACAAGGCTTTCCATATCCTTTGGAAATGGCTCGATCATAACATGAAAAATTGGTGGGATTGAAAAATTTTTAATCATGTATCGCGGTTTGATACAGCATGAGCATAATTTTGCAGTGTAACATTAAAATCATAACAATATGGAATCAATAACAAACAATGAATTTTTGAATTCGGTACTTGAGTCCGAAGCATGGAAAGAGGTGTCAAGCCGTGAATCATTCAGCATGGAAATGATTGAAAAGTTTGCCGACAAACTCGATTGGGAAGAAATCAGTGGCAATCAGAATATTCTTTGGACAGTCGACGGCATATCAAAATATGCCAATAAAATTCATTGGGACGACTTTTCCAACTCATGTCCCGACAACATAATAACAGAAACAACTCTAAACAAATTTTCCGGCAAATGGGACTGGAAATGCCTTTCCAACCGCGATGTGCTCTACAATAACTGGAGTCTGCTTGAAAAGTTTGCCGACAAAGTGAACTGGGGCGAAATAATTACCAACTGGAACATAGAGAAGCCGTTAGAGTTCTTCGCTCGCTTCCAGCAATACATACCGATGTCCAAGCTGCAGGATTCCTCTTTATGGCGAGCCATGGTGGAGGCCCGCTCTATAAAGATTATGCAAGAAGCAATAGGCATCAATTAATGCTATCGGGCTCAGTGAAAGTTAATATCTAACTCACAGATTACAAGGATTAAAGGCCGGGAAGCGCTGTGTGAACTTCCCGACCTTCTTGTGCCCCTTTGCGGCTAATCCTTATGTCACGGAATGCATTGTGACGCTCTAATGCAATGAACTTCTTTCTCTGAAATTTTTGTCCGAAGCTAATTATTGTCTTGGGCATCTCTAAACTTATTAGTAAATTTGCATTAGATGCCAATTAGTTGAATATGAAAATCGTTAAACTCAATAGGATAAAGACTGTGCTTGCCGAAATTGACAAGCAGGGAAAGTGGTTGGTTCAACAACTTGGCAAAGACCCAGCAACGGTTACCAAATGGTGTACCAACACCGTACAGCCTGATTTGAAAACATTTGCCAAGATCGCCGAAATACTTAATATCGACATACGAGAAATGCTCGTTAATACCAAATAAGCCCATGGCCAGTCATTTCACTTCCCCTCTTCTATACTTTGAAGATTTGAAAAGTAGTATAATTTGGGGGAATCATAACCTTTGAATCTGAAATTAGCTTTATAAATAGATTTTTTAGATAATGATAACGTAGTAAGAACAACAGCAAATAATATGGAACCAATAAGTGACGAACAAAAGTTGGAATTTGCGAATAGCTCATTTCCCGGCAAAACAGTAAACCTTGGCAACGGTGATTGGTGGTTTATTCAAGCTGGTAACATATTAGGAGATAATCTTCACTATGAGTACTGGGATGGACAAGTGAGCCTTCATATTGAAGGCCCAAATTGGCGCCCATTGCGCAATTATTTATGGAGAGAAGTATCAGATTTTCGAGTTGTTTCAAAAGAGTGGGGGCGTCAAGGTTGCTGCTGGACATTACAAACAACCCCCTCTTCATGGGAGGAGATTCAAGAAGCTTTTTTGGAACTTAATCGCATAATGCTGCCTCACATCCTTGATTTTGAGGCTGAACAAGGTTTTGACAAGATATATGAATGTGAAGAAATGGATGTTTCCGCCCATAAGATCAAAATAGACGATCTGCTACATTCTGAAAATCTTCATATCCCGGAGTACCAACGACCATACAGATGGACGACAAAAAATGTTGAACAACTACTTCAAGATGTAAACATCGCAAGGATATCAGGTAAATTGGATTATTTGATTGGAAGTGTCATACTCCATAGAAATATAAGTAACAAAAATGTATGTATAAACGATATTGTTGACGGCCAACAGCGTATTACTACAATAGTGTTAATAATCAAAGCCTTGGACATGTGTGTGGAGATTCCGCCACTTACCTATGGACATTCCGACTCTTATAGGCATATACAAGAAAATTTTAAGTTTATACAAGAATGGTTTGATTTTAACTTATCGGGCTCGGAGCGCAAGGATTTTGGTAATTATTTGTTGACTAATTGTCGTGTAGTCCGTATATCCGTGAAACGTTTGCCGGAAGCATTTCAACTATTTGAAACCCAAAACGGTCGAGGTAAAGAGTTAGAAGCCTATAATCTACTAAAAGCCTACCATATCAGGGCTATGGCGGATGCACCCAAGAAGGATAAAATCGAATGCGATGTAAGATGGGAGGATGCCGCATTATTCATAGACATGGACGGCGCTCGAAAAGATTTGTTGCGTCAAGTGATTAATGAACATTTGTTCCGTATTAGAAAGTGGTCGAGAGAAGGATACGCATCGACATTCAGTAAGCATGAAATTGGAGAGTTCAAGGGGCTTACGCTCGGCCGCGATAACAATCTGGAATATGCGTACCAGAATATCCTTGTCCAACAACAAATTGCGTTAAGTTTCATGCAATCCATGAACAGTGGATTGTTCAAAGTGAGATACCGTTTTGAACATGGTGACCCCGACAACATCTCTCCCTTTGCATCCATTAATCAGTTGTTGGTAAATGGCCGCCCATTTTTCGAATATATAGAAACCTATGTGGAAATTTACAAACGCCTATTCTTGAACAGCAATTCATCGCAGTTATACCGCTTCAAAGATTTCTATCATGAGTACTGTAAGTATAGAGGAAGCAGGCGAAAGGGCGACACTTACATACGCCAAGTATATAAATCGGCCATAATCCTAATATTTGACCGCTTCGGTGAGAAAGGAGTGGATTCCCTTTTCGAGGCTGTGTACGCCTGCCTATATCGCATAAGATTGGAAAAACAAAAGATTTTTCTAAACACAATGTGCGGCAAAGGCGAATCGGGATGGCTTTTTACAGCAATACAAAATGCGAAGAATCTATCTGATTTCTCCGTTATAAAAAGTCGTGCCGAAGAGTTTAAACGGGACCTGAGAGTGAATTTTGAAGTGGATGAGGTTAAATCATTCTTTAAAAATAAGTAAGCTATGAGTAAGGTAGAACAGCTGAACAGAACCATAGAAGAAGTATGGAGAGAGCGCTATGTTGTGCCATTGTATCAGCGCAATTTCGCATGGACTGAGGACCAGATAGGACAATTGCTGCAGGACCTATATGATCACTCTCCTAACGGTTATCTCGGAAAAGGCGAGTGCGATAACTACTATCTTGGAAGCCTTGTGCTGTTGCAACGTAGGGATGGCATATGGGAAGTTATAGACGGTCAGCAACGCCTCACGGCCTTACATATAATATGCCGTTATCTTGGTATTCTTTCCTCGCCGCGCATTACATATGATTCTCGACCTTCTGTTGAACGTTTTTTAGACGGTCTTTTTAATTCCCTTTCATGGGACACCTTCAAGAGTGAATGCCAAAGGAGGATAGACGGCAAAATCGCCCGATTGACAGAATCACTTGATATTGTCGAAAGCTATGAAATACAGACCGGCGAGATAAAATCCTCTATCACATTGAAAGGTATGTCGGATGGCGAAAAGGCTCTTCTTTCTGAGTATATACGCAACAAAGTAATATTGGTGTGCACACCTCTGCCTGAAGATACGGATGTGGCAGCATATTTCGAAATAATGAACAACCGCGGAGAACAGTTGCAAGCACATGAGGTTATAAAGGCATTGTTGATGTCCGATCTTGGCACAAGTCAGCGTTATATTTTTTCAACAGTATGGGACGCCTGTTCCCAAATGGACATACCAATCCAAAAGACTCTCTCCAAATTGAGAAATAAGGGCTTGTTTGGGGAACAATTCGATGGTCTTAATCTTGAAATTATTGACAATGTAGATTTTGTGGGCAGCTCAATCAAGAACGAGTATACGATTGACAGGATTCTTGACAGTGGGTTCACGTATGACAATCATGACGCAGAGGACATGAAGGAGGAAACGGACACAGATCTGAAGTCGATTATCGATTTCCCCAATTTCCTTATGCATGCCATGCGTCTGTATGCCGAGGCTGAAAAGAAGATGGTTAATGCAGTTCCGCTGAATGCAGACAAAATGCCCGTGACGAAACCGGAATTTATTTCAGATTCAATGGACTTTATTAAAGCATTGTTAAGAATCAGAGTGCTTTTTGACCGGTATGTAGTGAAAATTCAAGGCGATGCTGATGACGAAGAAAATGACCTAAAGTGGCGTCTGCAACGTCCCTCAAAATATGAGTATAACAAGAACGGCAATACATATTTTCGAGTAGGACTGGTTAACACTTTCTCCAACGGTACTTCCACGGATAATGACGAACGAGAAGATATCAACAATCGAATTGTTAAATTGGAGTCTATGCTTCAAGTTACTTTCAAGACTCCAAAATACAAAGAATGGCTTTATTCAGTACTCATGTGGATGTACAAAGAAACGAAGGATAACATAAACATTGAGCACGATTCATTACTCCGGGTTATTGAACAATGGTCTTTGAATTATTATGAGATGTTACAGAAAAAATGGAACAGTGAAAGTAGACCCCTCCTTGCTGCCGGCACTGATACCCCTCGTTTTTTGCTTAATTTCATTGATTATCTTTATTGGCTTGCATCAAAGCAAGAAAAGTCTATTGTGCGTTTTGCAAATAAGATAAGCGATTTCCAATTCAGATACTATAATTCTGTGGAACATCATCTTCCTAAGTCTTACAAAAACACCGATGTAGATATGGATTCAATAGGTAATCTGTGCCTTATAAGCCGACATAAAAACTCAAGCCTGAACGCTAAAGGTCCCGAGGAGAAGGCAAAGATTGAAGAAGGGTTACAGCCCAAACGATTGATAATGTATCGTATTACAAGAGCCAAACAACATTGGGGTAAAGTTGAAATTGAAGAACATCAAAAAGACATAGAAGATCTTCTTGATCAAATTTATAATTTACTCTCAGTCTGAATTCATATACAATATAAACCATCATTTGATGGGGTCGCTCTTGCCACGACCTTATCATAATGGCCTATATCTGTTATAAATTCGAATACCATTTAAAATTGTCCGAGCTTGGTTTCGGATGTAATCTCAACTTCGTCGTATGGTATAATAACTATTGCGCCTCTACGAACCATACGATTGTAGAATGACTCGACCATTTCTGTCAAATGCAATTTATAACCAAGCTTCTCACGCACTAAGAAGATATCATTTATTAACTTTAGCCCAATGCCTTGCCGTCGTAGATCTTGAGGCAAAAGAATATTTGTCATATATACTATCTTTTGATCTCTGAATGGCAGTAATCTGACAACGCCGTTGCTTTTAAGTTCTATTTCATATTTGTTGCAAAAGCGGAAAGGTTCTTTTATGGCACCGTCGTTGTCAACCTGCCGTAGTGATAATGTATATTTTTCTTTGAAGTCGTAGATTATTTTCTCTAGATATTTATGAATGAATCATTCTTGTGGAAATGATTTGGCCGGATATAGCATATCTTCATTAATATCAAAAACGAAATGACCGCCATTATCAAAAACAAAACAATGGCAAGGATTACCATTGTCTATAATATCAGGAACAAATCCACCATTGATTCGTGTACCAAGAAATTCATCGTCAATGGACGCAAATTGTGGGTTTGCGGCATTAAATTCAACTGCTTTATTGAAACGTTCGATTATATTCATTTCGTTACTTTTTTGCAAAGGTACTAAGTTTTTGTGAGGTATAGGTAATAATTATATTACGGTGACATTGCAATATCGTCTTTCACCTTTGCCATTTTGGAGCCTTCGCTTAGAGTGTAGAAAGATAGTCCAAAAATGACTTGCGGATATGCTTCTATTTGTATACTAAACAGTGAACTTGTCGACACAATGCCACGTAACCGATTAGTGCTTTGTCGTTAGCCGGAATCGAGGATTTATCTTGAACGTTACTCCTTTTACACTACCGATATCTTATCCATTGCATTGTTATATCATTCGACTACGTATCTGCCGATTTTAAAACTATGAAATTGTGACATCCATTCGATCAGTTGACGGATGTCACATGGAGTTGATGGGAGTCGTGATTTAGGTTTGACTTTCTTAGTCATGGCTATTCCCGAAATATTTCGTCTGTAATCTCATCTATGATTGCATGGTGTTCTCTTAATGCCATTGGCAATCTGTTCCCGAGTATCATTGCACCAATCACAATCCCTATGCCGGCTTTAATCAAACCATGGCGAGGCGGCCCGATGAATATGGCGATTCCGCCGAGGATACCCATAAACATGGCATATTTCATAAGCCGAAGATAGACAGTGGCAATGCGCTTTTTCATAATTCTCTACCTGACATAATGAATGACAATCTGATTATATCATCAGATAGTGTATTATCAAAATTAACGCCCCAGATTACATCGATTGACTCCGGTAGACCGGACATCATATTATTAAATGGAGCCATATCATCCATCGTTATAGCAGATGACTTCTCACGATTGAAATATAAAAGAGCAGAAATAAATTCAATTTTATCTACTGTGACATTCTCCATTTTTCTCTGCATGTTAATGACTCCATCCTCAATGCTTTTACCATCAGCGACCAAAGTTTTGAAAAAACGGCGGTTACGTAATGTCGTGCATATATCATTAAAGTCATAGCATATATAGCCCATTGTCGCTAAAGGAGCAAGCAATATTTTTATTACTTTCGGAAAGGTTCCGCTATCTGTATCTATCGCAATAGTATCGTAACAAGAGATGTCGGCACCATTGACCAATCCTATGGTCAGTACGCCTGCATCATGATAGGTCTTGGCTATCGCATTGGCGAGTCCTTTGTTATCGCGTGCTACGATGATTGCCATTTTATCATCGTCCATGGGGATACAATCATCGGTAGACTTTGCGACAAGGCAGCCTACGCAGTCATAACCGAAAGATTTTACTTTTTCGATTATGTCTGTTACGCCATTGCCAACTCCTATTACTTTGAAACTCATAGGAAACGGTTGTTGAAAATTTTCAAGAATACCTGAATCAGTCCTTTTTGTCATTATTAATTGGTGTTTTAGATATGATTATAAATTGGAGAGCAATGTCGGCTTTAGCCTCATTGTCAACTCCTTTGATAAATGTAATAGGCGTTTTTTTATCAAATGATTGAATCATTTACCTAAGGTGGTGTTCTTCTTCGATCGCCAAGGGAGTCGCATCCGATGTATAAGCAACTATTAGCAACTCCTCTCGCCAGCACCTTCAAATTCTATCAGACAGATAGTATCAAACGCTTCCTTATAGCTTGCTACACTTTTTATCGAACGGCAGGTGCGATGTGTATTACGCAATGAATTGAGAACATTATCGAATCCTATGGAGAGGAACAATTCTTTTACTGTCATGTGTGTGATTTATTGGGTCGTGGTTGATTAGAGTTACTCTGCAAAGTTATACTCCTGTTGTATCGGATTTGGTGACAGAATTTAATTTTGTTCTCCGCGTACTACCATAACATTGAGTCTGCACACGCTGCATCGTCAGATATTTCTATATAGTTCATACATTTCCGAAATCCAACCTTTCATCGTTTTGCGGAGTGATTCCGGACTTATAACCTCAATCATCGAGCCGACTTGTAGAAGTTTCATAACGAAATCATAAGTCGGAGCGAGAAACAGCTCAAAGTCGGCATATTCGCCGCAGTCCTCGATTTCGCGCTGGCTGGAATGTAATGGCAACGAGCGGAGATAATGTTTATGGTCTTCGTTTGCGCGAATCACTATCCGTTCGGGCTTTGTTCCGTCGCCTATGACGACTCCAAAATATGTGGCGAAGAATTCGGCTGCGTCAAAATCTTTCGGAAGCTTGAATGTCGCGTCTGTGGCTCGCGTTTCTTCCAGCCGGTCAAGCCCGTAGATTTTAATCTCGCCACGATTGTTGCGGCCGAGCACATACCAACGGTTTTCAAACAATTTGACACAATATGGCTCGATTGTGAATGTATAGCTGTGCGATCGTTTGAACGGACGGTAGGCGATTTCCACAATACGGTTCTCCTTCATAGCTTCAAGGATTGTGGTAAGATGGTCGCGTCCCGAAGGTATCTCATCAACAAGGATGCGCCCCTTCAGCGAGAGATTCTCTCCGATGGCATTGCCGACGGCAAACGAGTCGAGCATCCACTTTTTGAGCTTGTCCTCGTCGATATCCTCCGGGTTGACTATATAGTAGAGGTATCCGCCAACTTTCTGACAGTCAATCATAATTCCGAATTGCTCGTATATCGCATCACGCCAGCGGTTGAATGTGGCACGGTGAAGCGGCCTGCAGTCGCTCAGATCCTTGCAGCGTTCCCATTTGTAGGACAAATCCTTGTGGGAAATCTTCCCGGCGCGACGGATTGTGTCGATCAACCAGGTGTATTTTTGCAGTTGGTTCATATTTGTTTAAGTTTTCTTTGTCATGGCAAAGCGCCAAGGGGGTTATTCATCGCAAAGATAATCAAAACATGTCGCATTTAGCGATACATCCTCATTGAGCTGTATGAATTGAGGTCAGAATTTCCTCTTCATCAACCGATTCTTCAGTGAAAATATTAATATCATCATTAAAGCAATAAGGATCTTGCCAAGATACAACTTCGCTGACCGTTAATTTGCCGTCATTACCTGGGATGATATAATATGTTTCATATTCATCGTAGTCGAGCTGCATATACAGAGAAATAGAATTTGTGCCAAGAGTCAATTCTACTCCCAACATGGCAAACCATTCATCTTTTTCTTTGGCAAACTCCTCCAGTGAAGTATAGGACTTCACCATCAAATTTAGAAAGGAATGACGTTTGCGCATCATGGCATACCTTTCTTCCCGGGACATATCTATCAAATTCATGATTTGTAAAGTTTTGTGGGTTTATGATTTATGTCGAAAAGTTAGACAACCGCTACGCAACCATTCTGCACATATAATGTCTGACTTTTCTTCGACAAAAGTAAAGTAGGCATGGCGCATTTTGCGATACAGGAATATAAGTATCGCAAAAATTGGATTGTATCACAAATTGAGACACTTGTCGTCTATATTTGCATTGAAATTATGAAAGAGAGATATAGAAATGAAATAGAATGGTGGTTTGTCGAGCTTGGTTCAGAAAGTGAAATTGACAAGAGTCTTGTGCTGTTTCCGGAGCTTAACAGCCGGTTGCCGAAATTTGCTATCGGTATTTATTAAAGTTCTCACAAACTTAAAATTGAAGAAATGAAGATTACAGTTTATCGCGGCACTGACCGGATTGGTGGATGTGTTACCGAATATGAATCAAACGGTTGGAAACTGTTTGTTGATTATGGCGAGCAGTTGTCAGGCGAGCCGGTGTTTAATAATGCTCTTGAAATAGACGGCCTGACCTGCGGAGATCTAAGCAAAAGCGCGTTGCTGATAACTCTCTATCACGGCGATCATATTGGCAAAATTGCTGATTTAGCTCCCGAACTGCCTATATTTATGGGTCGGGATTCAAAAGAGATTGCACAGGAACTTTTGGATAATTTGAGTCCGGCAAATGATGAATGTCGTTTTGTGGCTGAGCGTCTTGGCATAGTAAGGACTTTTGTCCCGGGCGAACAATTCTCTTTTGGTGAGTTTCGGATTATGCCTATTGTTATCGACCATTCGGCATTTGGCGCATACGCCTTTCGCATCGAAGCAAAGAAGCTGAAGGTGTTCCATACCGGAGATTTCTGTATACATGGTTTCGGAGGCAGCAAACTGTCGCAGCTAATTGGAAAGTATGTAGGCAAGGTCGATTATATGGTGTGTGTGGCTACAAATGTCAATAGTCCTGCGGCAACTATAAAATCGGAGCATGAACTTCAAAAAGAGTTTGGCAGTGGTCACTGCGACATGGCAAGTCTTGACGAGCTGTTGGATATGTTGAAGCCGAAAGCGATAATTCCGATACATACCGACAATCCACGCCACTTCGCCGACATGTTCTGCGAGAAATGGCCTGTGATTCTGCTTGAAGATGGTGAATCCTTTTCGGCTATCCGAGATCCGGGGTTCGACACGACTACAGCCTTTGTTATGTCATTTCAAACTCCTGACAATTCTTATGAGGTCATCGATAATCCGGAAAACTTACAGTGGTGGACGGTCGATAAAAAATTCCTCGGTGAGTTTATGTGGTGGGATGACGCGGATTTTGCTCTGCATCACGTTGTGTATGCGCCAAAGCGGTTGCTTGGCTATTCTATAGAATCGGATGAAGATATGGCTCCATTCTTGTATGTCGTTTATAATCCGGACTTCACAGAACACTCGGAATATACTGAAGGCGGACATAAGCCCGACGATGAAGGCAAACAGGCAGATTGCGAATATGCCCCCGGCCAACGTGTACTCGCCGTCATAGATGATGTGCTGGTTCCATGTGAAATTATCGGTCCGCTAACGGTAGATTTTCTGAGAAAAGACTTTAATAAGGATGGCCCGCGGAGTGAGGAAGATTTCCAAGAATATAAGTCCGATTTGTGGGATTGGGACTGGGACGAAGTCGTGGTTCGTCCACTTGTAAAAATCAAAACTGAGTTTGGCGAAATCGCTTCAGATACCACTGCAAAAAGAATCTTTATCTTCCCATATAAGGGATGAAAATTTTGCATCTCTAACTGCCACCGTCGGCTTTGGGATTTGCAATTAGTCCTTTTGCAGTACACTTTCGCATTGAGTACACTTTTAGTACACCCGAGGAATAAGAAACCCCTTGAAAATCAGTCGATTATCAAGGGGTTGAGGTGCCCAGAACAGGACTCGAACCTGCACGCCTCGCAGCACTCGCACCTGAAACGAGCGCGTCTACCATTCCGCCACCTGGGCTTTTGCGACTGCAAAGATACGCTTTGTTTTTGTATTTTCAAAATATTGTCGCGGTGTTTTTTTGACTGGGGATAAAAATATACCCAATGGTGATTGGGTATATGCCGGTCGGCTCACATCCTCATGTATTGCACTTAATCGGTTGTCAGTTTTTATGAAACCACCATTTGAGCTTTTCCCACACGGTGGGTGGATTGGCTTTCAGGTGAACGTTAACTCCCATGTCGTTTTTGTTGAGGAATATGATTGAGCTGTGGAGCACAATCGCTATTGTTTCTTCAAATTGCGAGAAGCCGTGCACGCGTTCAAGCGCGATTTTGTGAAATGGCGACATAGGGTCAAGACTCCCGATTACGATGTGTCCCTCCTCGTCAATCTCGACATTGTGATGCTCCGACGCGTAGTCGAAGAGCAGCCCTATGTCAAGATGTTCAATGCCCGGAGGCAATTTGGCGTATTTCTTATATAGTTCGTCGATAACCTGTTTTGTAATCATAATTTCAGTACATACAAAATTCTGAAAAATTTTTGCATTAATAGTTAATATGCACTTATGCTTTGGAGGGAAACGCGGTAAACCTAAAATTGGTTTAAATTGAAGCGTTTATTAACATTTATTATCTGAAGACAATAGGTGACAAACATTGGTTGGGTAAACAATGCGGCGGAAACGCATTTAAGCAATAACCGCCGCATTGATATTTAGAAGTTTGTTATGCAAGGAATCCGAGGAGCACACCTGCTGCCACGGCCGAACCGATAACACCTGCAACGTTGGGGCCCATGGCGTGCATGAGCAGGTAGTTGCTGGGGTCATATTCAAGACCAAGGTTGTTGGAGATTTTGGCCGACATCGGAACTGCCGATACGCCGGCGTTACCGATAAGCGGGTTGAGCTTCTTACCCTTGGGCAATACAAGATTGAACAGCTTTACGAACAGTACGCCCGATGCCGATGCAATGATGAATGCCATAAATCCAAGTGCAAAGATGAAGATTGTGTCGATTGTGAGGAATTCCGACGCCTGGGTCGATGCACCTACGGTCATACCGAGAAGTATTGTCACGATGTCGGTGAGGGCGTTGCTTGCTGTTTTGGCAAGACGGTTGGTGACACCGCACTCACGGAGCAGGTTACCGAAGAAGAGCATACCTAGCAGCGGAATACCCGAAGGCACTACGAAGCAGGTGAGGAGAAGTCCTACGATGGGGAAGATGATCTTCTCGTTCTGCGACACGGCACGTGCGGGCTTCATCTTTATCAATCGCTCGTGCTTGGTTGTGAGCAGTCGCATGATTGGCGGCTGGATGAGCGGTACCAAGGCCATGTAGGAGTAGCCCGATACTGCGATTGCACCCATCAAGTTGGGGGCGAGCTTTGATGAAAGGAATATGGCGGTGGGGCCGTCGGCGCCTCCGATGATTGCGATTGCTCCTGCCTGGTCGGGGGCGAATCCCAATGCGAGAGCCACCATGTAGGCTCCGAAGATACCGAACTGTGCGGCTGCGCCTACGAGCATGAGCTTGGGATTGGCGATGAGGGCCGAGAAGTCGGTCATCGCACCGATTCCGAGGAAGATTAGCGGGGGATACCATCCGGCGCTTACGCCGTTGTAAAGGATGTTGAGCACTGAGCCTTCTTCGTAGATGCCGATTTCAAGCCCGGCTTCGGCGTTGAAGGGGATATTACCTATAAGTATACCAAATCCGATGGGCACCAGAAGCATGGGCTCGAAGTTCTTCTTGATGGCAAGCCAGATGAAGAACAGACCCACGACAAGCATCACCAGGTGTTGCCAGGTGGCATTGGCGAAGCCTGTCAGCTCCCATAACTGATGGAAGTTGATAGCCATGAATTCGTGGAAAGTCATAATCTTGAGATTCTAATTGGATTGTAAATTCGTGATATTTGTTCTCTTCGGTTATGCTTAATCCAGAGTGATGAGCACGGCTCCTTCAAGCACTGAGTCGCCGGCGCTTACATTGACCGATGTCACCTTTCCGTCGCGGCCTGCATGGATGGCGTTTTCCATCTTCATGGCCTCAAGCATGAGCACTGTGTCGGATGCCGAAACGGTGTCGCCCACCTTTACGTTGATCGACAGGATGGTTCCGGGCAGGGGAGCCTTTATCTGGAAGCCTCCGGCGCTTACATTGGGCTTGCTTACTACCTTTTCGCCTGTAGCTGTGCGCGGGGCAGCCGAGGGACGCGGAGCCGATACGATGCTTACGGGACCCTGCTTCTTTTCAAGCTCTACTTTGTAGGGCATTCCGTTTACGAGAACCTCGGCCACGTTGTCGACGATGTCGCCAATCCCCACGTTGTAAGTGTTACCGTTGATTTTATATTTGTATTCTTTCATTTTGTGGTAATTGTTAAAACGAGTATTTAATGTATACTTTAATTATAGTGGAGAATTAACGACGGGGAATCTCGCGGAGTCCGTAGATCTTGGAACTCCACGGCGAGTAGCTCTTTCTCACCTTGTTTATGGTGAGGATTGTGCTTTCCTTGTCGTGGGTGTTGAGGTGTTCGTGCAATGCCATTACGATTGCGGCGATTTCCTCGCCCGAGTCGTGGGCCGGACGCTCTTCCTTGGCCAAAGCCTTGGTTTCGAGTCCTTGCGAACGTGCCTTGTTGGTCTGCGATATGCGTGCTCCTATACGGCTTATGCCGTAGAAGCAGAGGCTAAGGAGCAACAGGGCGCTGAACACGATACACATTGCCATGATCGACAGTCCGAATCCGTGTCCGTCGGTTTCGGCAAACATTTCCACCTTTGAGTTGGTGTCGATGATGATGTTGTTGCTGCTCGGGGTTATGTAGAGCAGGTCGCTGCCGTCGCGCACTTCCCATGCCTCGGCGCCGCTGCCTGCGCCGTCGACTTTGCGGGCGTAGGTTGTGTTGGCTTCAAGCGAGGCGGGGATGGTTATCGAGTCGATGAGTGTCACTCCGTTGGCATCGTATATACCTATCCAGTTGTCCTGTCCGGGCTCAAGCTCGAAGCTGAGGTGGAAGGTGCCCTTGTTGGGCTCTCCGTCGGCCCAGAACACTACATGCTGGCGGGGAGGTATCTCGGTGTTGACATCGCCCAGGGGCACGGGGTACATCTTGGGCTTGTCGGGATTGTTGGTAAGATACACACTCGATATCTCCATCGGTGCATAAGTCGAGTTAAACAGCTCTATCCATGCATGGTGAAGGCCGTAGTCGTCGACATAGTTGCTGTCGTTCTGCACCATCACCTCGTTGATGCGCAATCCGCGTCGCCCTTGGGCGTAGGATGCGGCACTCAGGGTGATGACTGCAACGAGCAATAATAATATTCTCTTTTTCATTGCGTGTCGTTTATAGAGGAATATTGCCGTGCTTCTTGGCGGGGTTGGTCACTTTCTTGGTGGCGAGCTGCTGAAGAGCGCGGATTACGCGGAAACGAGTGTTGCGGGGTTCGATTACATCGTCGATATAGCCGTACTTTGCTGCATTGTAGGGGTTGCAGAAGAGCTTGTTGTATTCGGCTTCCTTCTCGGCGAGAACCTTTGCGGGATCGTCCGATTCCTTGGCTTCGCGGGCATAGAGCACTTCGACTGCGCCTGCACCGCCCATAACGGCGATTTCGGCGGTAGGCCATGCGTAGTTCATGTCACCGCGGAGCTGCTTACAGCTCATCACGATGTGGCTTCCTCCGTAGCTCTTGCGCAGTGTCACGGTTACCTTGGGCACTGTGGCTTCGCCGTAAGCGTAGAGAAGCTTGGCACCATGCAGGATTACGCCGTTGTATTCCTGACCTGTACCGGGAAGGAATCCGGGAACATCGACAAGTGTTACCAACGGAATGTTGAATGCGTCGCAGAAGCGAACGAAGCGTGCACCCTTGCGTGAAGCGTTGCTGTCGAGCACGCCGGCGAGATATTTGGGCTGGTTGGCTACGATACCTACCGACTGGCCGTTCATGCGGGCAAAACCTACGATGATGTTCTTGGCGTAGTCGCGCTGGATTTCGAGGAATTCGCCGTTGTCGATGATTGCGCCGATTACCTCATACATGTCGTAGGGCTTGGTTGCGCTGTCGGGGATTATGTCGTTGAGTGAATCCTCAAGACGGTCGATGGGGTCGGTGCACTCAACCAACGGGGGCTCCTCAAGATTGTTCTGCGGGATGAAGCTGAAGAGCTTGCGGATGATTTTGAGAGCCTCTTCGCCGTCTTCGGCTGCGAAGTGTGCAACACCGCTCTTGCAGGCGTGAACATTGGCGCCGCCGAGAGCCTCCTGGGTTACATCTTCGCCGGTAACGGTCTTCACTACCTTGGGACCGGTGAGGAACATGTAGGAAATGCCCTTGGTCATGATGGTGAAGTCGGTGAGGGCGGGAGAGTAAACTGCACCGCCGGCGCAGGGACCGAGAATGCCTGAAATCTGGGGTATTACGCCCGACGCCATGATATTGCGCTGGAAAATTTCGGCATATCCGGCAAGTGCGTTGATGCCTTCCTGGATACGTGCGCCACCCGAGTCGTTAAGACCAATGACGGGAGCACCCATCTTCATGGCCATGTCCATAATCTTGCATATCTTCAAGGCCATGGTTTCCGAAAGTGAGCCGCCGAATACGGTGAAGTCCTGTGCGAATACGTACACAAGACGGCCGTCGATTGTTCCGTAACCTGTCACCACGCCGTCGCCGAGGTAGCTTTTTTTCTCCTGGCCGAAGTTGGTGCAACGATGGCGAACAAACATATCAAGTTCCTCAAACGAACCTTCGTCGAGCAGCTGGGCAATGCGTTCACGTGCCGTGTACTTACCTCTATCGTGTTGTTTCTGGATGGCCTTTTCTCCGCCACCTAAACGAGCTTCGTTGCGTAGTGCAATTAGCTCCTGAACTTTTTCGAGTTGATTGCTCATGTCTATTTCTTTCCTTTGGAAATGTTGTTATTTAGCCGGCATTGCGCCGACCTTGATTTTATTTGTTGGGGTCTTCGCAAAGCTCGATGAGCGCACCGCAGGTCGACTTCGGGTGGAGGAATGCGATGTTGAGGCCCTCGGCACCTTTGCGGGGAGCCTTGTCGATAAGGCGGCAGCCTTTTTCCTCAGCTTCGGCAAGAGCGTTGGCTACGCCGTCCTCCATAGCGAATGCTATGTGCTGGATGCCGCCGCGGCCGCCGTTGTTGGCGATGAACTTCGATATTGCACTGTCATCGCTTGTGCCTTCAAGAAGCTCGATTTTGGTTTGTCCTACTTTGAAGAAGGCTGTACGCACTTTCTGGTCGGCAACTTCCTCAATGGCAAAGCATTTAAGGCCAAGAATGTTCTCGTAGAAAGGTATAGCTTCGTCCAGGCTGGGAACAGCTATGCCCACGTGTTCAATGTGAGAAATGTTCATTTTGAAAATGTTTTAAATATGGTTCAATATATAAGTTAACTTGAAAAAAACCGAGTCGACACCGCATAAAACGCTGAAGCTACGGATTATTGTGCAAAATTAATAAATATTGTGGAACTTGCGATATTTTAGATATATTATTTGTGCCGATTATTTTAACATGAAAAATGTGAATTTTTGGCAGATTCAGGAAATTGTGTCAGTAGGCGTGTCAGTGCCTTGAAAAGCTTTAACTTTTTGTCACATATTAAAATAGGCAATGCGCCAACCTTTTTGGCACATCATTTGTTTTTCCTATGAATGTCGCGGAAATCCCACCACGGGAAGTGTGACATGAAATTGTATTGAAATTTAAAAACAAACATAAAATTATAGAATTATGGGAAAGATTATTGGTATTGACTTGGGAACCACCAATTCCTGTGTAGCAGTACTTGAAGGAAATGACCCCGTTGTTATTCCTAACAGCGAAGGACGTAACACAACACCTTCCATCGTTGCATTCATTGCCGGTGGCGAGCGTAAGGTAGGTGACCCTGCAAAGCGTCAGGCAATCACCAACCCTGAAGGAACAATATACTCTATCAAGCGTTTCATGGGCGAGAAATTTGACGAAGTGTCTGAAGAAGTTAAGCGTGTGCCTTATGAAGTGGGCCGCGGCGACAACGGAACAGCACGTGTGCTTGTCGATGGACGTGAATACACTCCTCAGGAGATTTCGGCCATGATTCTTCAGAAGATGAAGAAGACTGCCGAGGATTATCTCGGACAGAGCGTCGACGAGGCTGTTATCACAGTGCCCGCCTACTTTAACGACTCTCAGCGTCAGGCTACCAAGGAAGCCGGTGAAATCGCCGGTCTTAAGGTACGCCGTATCGTGAACGAGCCTACCGCAGCCGCACTTGCCTACGGTCTTGACAAGAGCAACAAGGATCAGAAGATTGCCGTGTTTGACCTCGGTGGCGGTACTTTCGATATCTCTATTCTTGAACTTGGCGACGGCGTGTTTGAGGTTAAGTCAACCAACGGTGATACCCACCTTGGCGGTGACGACTTCGACCATGTAATCATCGACTGGCTTGCCGATGACTTCCAGCAGGAGTACAATGTTGACCTCCGTAAGGATTCAATGGCTCTCCAGCGTCTTAAGGAAGCTGCCGAAAAGGCCAAAATCGAGCTTTCGAGCTCAACCACCACTGAAATCAACCTTCCTTATATAATGCCTGTCGACGGTGTTCCTCGTCACTTGGTAAAGACTCTTACTCGTGCAAAGTTTGAGCAGCTTGCCGACAAGCTCATCCAGGCAACTGTAAAGCCTTGTGAGCAGGCATTGAAGGATGCAGGCCTTTCGGCCAAGGACATTGATGAGGTAATCCTCGTCGGCGGTTCTACCCGTATACCTGCAATTCAGGAAATCGTTCAGAAGTTCTTCGGCAAGGCTCCTTCCAAGGGCGTAAATCCCGATGAGGTTGTTGCCGTAGGTGCTGCCATCCAGGGCGGTGTGCTTTCAGGCGATGTTAAGGATGTGCTTCTTCTTGATGTTGTGCCTCTGTCGGTCGGTATCGAAACCCTCGGCGGTGTGATGACCAAGCTTATCGAAGCCAACACCACCATTCCTACCCGTAAGAGCGAAACATTCTCAACTGCAGCCGACAACCAGCCTTCAGTTGAAATCCACGTTCTCCAGGGTGAGCGCCCCATGGCCAAGGATGACAAGACCCTTGGTAAGTTCCACCTTGACGGAATCGCTCCCGCACCCCGTGGCATACCTCAGATCGAAGTTACTTTTGAAATCGATGCCAACGGTATACTTAACGTTTCAGCCAAGGATAAGGCTACAGGCAAGGAGCAGAGTATACGTATCGAGGCTTCTTCGGGCTTGACCGATGCCGAAATCAAGCGTATGAAAGACGAGGCTGCCGCCAATGCCGCCGCTGATGAAGCTGAAAAGAAGCGTGTCGATACTCTTAACCAGGCCGATACAATCATCTTCCAGACCGAAAAGCAGCTCAACGAACTCGGCGATAAGATTCCTGCCGACAAGAAATCGGCAATCGAGTCAGCTCTCCAGCGACTCAAGGATGCTCACAAGTCGCAGGATGTTGCCGCAATCGAATCGGCCATCAACGACATCCAGAAGGCATTCGGCGAGGCTCAGCAGGACATTCTCAATGCCCAGCAGCAGGCTCAGAACGCACAGCCCGGTGCAGGCCAGCCCGGCGCAGGTCAGGCTCCACATGCCGGCGGTGACGACCACGTAACCGATGTCGACTTCGAGGAAGTGAAATAAGCCCCCAAACCAACAATAAAATAAATAGGGTGCCGCTCAACGAGCAGCACCCTATTTATTTTATGCCTTATAGCTCAAAATACTCCATATCGGCGGATGGCGAGGAGCTTTTCAGCCGTTAATGCGCCGGTTGTGGGGGATGGGTGGGGATTATATTTTGTGCTGTGGGGAAGATGTTGTAATTTTACGAAAAACTGTGATGCACGATATGAAGGAGATTAAAGTCCTAAAAGGCGATATAACCGCATTGGCGGTTGATGCGATAGTGAACGCCGCCAACAGGTCATTGCTCGGAGGCGGAGGTGTCGACGGCGCAATCCACCGTGCTGCCGGCCCCGAACTGTTGGCTGAATGTCGCACATTAAATGGTTGCGCAACCGGACAAAGCAAAATCACCGATGCCTATCGTCTTCCCTGCAAGAAGGTTATCCACACAGTGGGGCCGGTGTGGGGCGGCGGTAAGCGACATGAGGACGAATTGTTGGCATCGTGCTATAATACGGCCCTTGACCTGGCGATGGAGAATGGGTTGCACAGCATTGCGTTTCCGTGCATCAGCACCGGGGTCTATCATTTTCCGCAGGAAAGAGCCGCGGCGATAGCGGTCGACACCGTGAAGTCGCATCCTTATGATGGTGAGATTGTCTTCTGCTGTTTCCTGACCGAGGATTACGACCTCTACAACCACATCCTATCTTAGCGAATGTTCCACACGTGGAGGTTATACGCCGACCGATTGATTCGATTTGCCGACACATGGCGGCAGGTAATGTTTTGCCCTTGACAAATCCATGATAGCGTAAAAAATGGCTGTTTGTGCAGCCTTAATGCCATCCTAAACTCATATTCTCAGAGATAAGCTGCTATGCAATCATTCAGCTCAGGGGAGCAGACGCTGCAGCAGGGTTGTGCCGTCGGGAGAGTAGGGAATGATGGCGGCGGCGATGATGATCAGTGTCATCACTGCTACGACTATGAGCGTGCCGTAGCGCACGGCTGCGGGCGGGCGCGTACCTATGATGTGACGCACCTTGTCGGAGCGCAGCTCTATGCGGTCGTGAGTATCGGCCCGGTGTAGGTCTTGGTCGTTTTCCATATCAGTTTCCGAGTTCGAGTTGGTTTTTTACAAGATTATAGTAGTGTCCGCGGGCCGCTATCAGCGAGTCGTGGTTGCCCGACTCTACAATTCGCCCTGCATCGAGCACGATTATGTTGTCGGCGTCACGCACCGTCGACAGTCGATGGGCCACTACCACCACCGTGCGACCACGGTAGAACCGTGACAGGTTGCTCACGATTTCCCGCTCGTTGCGCGCGTCGAGCGAGTTGGTGGCCTCGTCGAGAAATATGTAGTCGGGGTTGCGGTACACGGCACGGGCAATGAGTATTCGCTGTTTCTGCCCCTGGCTCAGGCCCACGCCGTCGCGCCCTATCTTGGTGTTGTATCTCAGCGGCAGCGACATGATGTAGTCATGGATGCATGCCGTTCGGGCGGCCTCCTCGAGCCGGGCCTCGTCGATGTCGCCGTCGCTCACCGCTATGTTGCGCGCTATCGATTCCGAGAATATGACACCGTCCTGCATCACCACTCCGCATCGCCTGCGCCACCATGTCATGCTGTAGCGGTTGATGTCGGCACCGGCTATGTCTATGCTCCCGCGATTGACCCGGTAATAGCCGAGCATCAGTTTAATCAGCGTGGTCTTTCCGCTGCCCGACGCTCCAACTATGGCCGTCACTTGTCCCTGCGGCACCGTAAAGGTTATGTTGTCGAGGGTGTTCTTCAGCGCATGGAGGTCATACCTGAAGTCGATGCCGTTCAACGTTATCGAACGATTCTTGTCGTCGGCATAGCGGGTTAGGAGCTCTCCGTCGTCCTCCTCGTTGCGTCGGCCGTGTATCTCGTTGATGCGCTCAAGCGATATCTTCACATCCTGAAGCGAGTAGATGAAGCTCATGATTTGTGCCACGGGCGAGTTGAGCTGTCCGATGACATACTGCACGGCGAGCATGGCTCCGAGAGTCATGTCACCGTTGATTACGGCAGTGGCGGCAAACACCGTTATGACGATGTTCTTGACCTCGTTGATGAATATCGAACCGGCTTCCTGGGTCTGCTGAAGGCTCAGCGAGCGCATCTGCACCTCAAAGAGGTCGGCCTGCGCATCCTCCCACTCCCAGCGTCGTCGCCGCTCGCAGTCCTGCAGCTTTATCTCCTGCATGGTGGTGATGAACTGGTAGGTGCGGTTCTGGTTCACGGCCTGACACTCAAACAGCTCATAATCGATCACCTTGCGGCGACGCAGGAATGCCGATATCCACAGGGCATAACATAGGCTGCCGATGACAAACACCGTGAAAATCAATTGACTGTAGACAAACAGCACGGCTCCAAACACAACGAAGCTCAACATCGTAAACATTACGCCGAGAGTCTGTCCGGTAAGAAACGACTGCACGCGCGAGTGGTCGCTCATGCGTTGCAGCAGGTCGCCCATGAGCTTTGTGTAGAAAAACGACATAGGCAGCTTGAGCAGCTTGATGAAGAAGTCGCTCACAAGCGAGATGTTGATGCGCATCGAGATGTGGAGCAGGAGCCAGCGGCGTATGAAGTCGGTGGCGGTGCGTCCGGTCACTATCATGAGTTCGCCGAGCAGGATGAGCCATATAAGGCCTATGTCGGCATCGTGGATGCCACGGTCGACAATGGCCTGTGTGAGAAACGGCATGGCAAGCTGCAGCACGCATCCGAGCAGAAGCCCGAGGAATATCTGGGCGAAGTAACCCCGATACTGCTTTATGTAGCCGACGAGAAACCTGAACGAGCGACGCTCACCCGCCTGTTCCGATTCAGCGTCCGATTGCCCGAAGCGGGACCCCGGCTGAAGGAGCAGGGCTATGCCCCGGTCCTCGTTGCCGCTTCGTGTGCTTGCCCATCGCCGCATGAACTCATCACGGCTGTAGGTGAGGAGCCCCTTGCCCGGGTCGGCTATGTGATAACGGCCCCGGCGGTCGATGCGGTAGAGCACCACGAAGTGGTTTTGGTTCCAATGCAGGATGGCCGGCAGTGGCGACTGCGACAGCTCATCAGGAGAGAGGCGCACCGAAGCGGTTTCAAATCCGAGTTCCGAAGCCGCTTGCGACATACCGCGCAGCGACACTCCTTCGGTAGTGGCGTGGCATAGCTCTTCAATCTGCGACAACGTACAGGCCCATCCGTAGTGGCGGCATACCATGGTGAGGCATGCCACGCCGCATTGCATCGAGTCGCGCTGTTTTATCCAGGGAAACCGCCTGAATCGCCGTCCGATTGATTGAAAGTCCATCACCGTATATATGGTTGGTGGCTAAAGGTTTATCAGTAGGTTATGTTGACTCCGGAATCGATGCCGTAGCTTGAGGTTGAGCGGTTGCCCTTGCGGAGCCTCTTTCCGAAGTTAAGGCTGTAGCGCACGCCGATGCTTACGAGGTTGGCAAAGTTCTTCAGGTAATAGTCGGAGTACTCGGGGTGTACGCTCGACAGCACCCAGTTTCGCTGCCTGATGCCGTGCTTTGAGAATATTTGTGATATCGATGCCGAGAATGTCCATTGGCGATAGCGGTAGCTGACATCCACACTGCTGAATCGCGATCTTTCGCTGAGGCTGTTGGTGCTCAACTGGTATCCCGGGATGAGGGTTAAGTTGGCGTTTACCGTCCATGTGTCCCAGTAGAAGGATGCCTGTGCATCGGCATTCCAGGTGCATTTCTCGTATCGGAATCCCTCGCCGCGGGTGGAGTATTTGCCCCATCCGCCCCACACTGCGAGCGACAGATGGTTGAGAAGATTGTTGACGCTCATCGAGAGTGACATACCCATCCGGCGGTTGTTGTGGCAGTTTTCGGGGCGCATTAGAAACTTGCCGGCGATTTCCGACGAGGGGTCGTCGACATAGCTGTAAACGTTCATTATCGGTCGCTTTACATAACGGTAGAACACTTCGCCCGAAGCGTAGAACTTTCCGTGGCCGTATTGGATCGACAGTCGGTTGGAGGTGGTTGTCGTTGACTTGAGATAGGGATTACCGGTGCGGTATAGGAGCTCGTTTACGGGTGTGAACACATTGGAATAGCGTGACAGGCCCGGTGACGACGGCTGCCACTGAAGCTGGTATCCCGCACTGAAGTCGTTGCCGAAATAGCGGTTTAGCGACATAGTGAGGCTGGGTCTTAGCATTGAGCTTGTGACACGATTGTAGCGAAGTCCGGCAGCAAACGAGTAGCCGATGTCGAGCAGTCGTCCGCCTATTGAGGCGTAGCCGTAGAAGACATGCGAACTTGCATCGTCGGCAATCGGGTTGCCGTTGTTTATCGTGGTCTTTCGGTCGGAGTTGGTGAATCGGTATTGGATTCCGTATCGGGTGCTTACCGACGAGTAGCGGTGGGAGTAGAGGGCCTCACCGCCGATGAACCATGCTGTGTTGTTGATTTTATTGAGGTCGGAGTAGCCCGTGGTGTTGAATATGTCGCGGTAGTAGTCGCCACGGCTGAGCGAGGTTGTGACATTCAACTCCATCACGCCGTTGGCGCTTGTGTTTTCGCGATAGTATAGGTCGAAAGTGGGCGCGAGCGACTTGAAGTCGCGGCTTGTACGTTCGGTGTAGGAAGAACTTATCTCCTGCACTTCGGTGTCCTCGTCTTGATTCTGGCTATGCTGGTCAAGCAGCAGCGACGCGATGAATATGCGCTTGTCCGACGGCTGTCGCGTGTAGTCGATGCGCAGGCTGTTGTAACGGTCGATTGTCGTCGACGGAAGTCCGTGATAGTACAGGCGGGTGACGTTGCCGCCTCCTATGTACTCTTCCTCCTTGTGGGAATACTCCTTGTCGGAGTCGCGGAACCCTCCCGAGTAGTTGATTGACACTTCATTGGCTCCGTGTCGGTAGGATGCCGCTACCTGCTGCGAGGTGCGTTTTGCGGTCAATGCCGGATTCAGGTAGGCCATTACGCTTCCTCCCTTGTCGACCGGCACTGTTATGATGTTGACCCAGCATGCCCCGTAGCGCACATCGGGGTAGCTGCAGTACTCTACCCTGGCGATGTTCTCAGGAATCAGAGCCGTGAGGTCCTCGATTCGGCGCTGTACGCCGTTGATGAGTATCTTTGCACTCTGTCCGTTGATTGTTATTGTGTTGGTGAGTGAGTTTACCTTAAGCTCAAGCGACTTGAACGACAATGAGTTCAGTAGTCCCATCATGCCCGGCGCGCGCTTAATCTCCTCAGCCGATGGAATGAGGATGGTGCGGTCGGTAAGTCGATTTACGGCCTTGGCCGACACTGTCACTTCGGCCAGCCCGATTGTTGAGGGTGACATGGCCACGCTTCCAAGGTCGATGTCGCTACCTGCCCCTGAAAGAGAGAGCGACAGGCGGCTATAGGAGGTGGCGTCCACTGTGATGATGAGCTGCTCCGTGACACTGTCGACATTGACGGTAAATGTTCCCTTGCCGTCGGATGTTCCGCGTGAGATTACGGTTGAGTCGGGTGATGCGATTGTCACTATGGCTCCCGGCACCGGATCCTTTAGTGTGTTGTCGACTATGCGTCCGCGCACTGTGAAAGCCTCGGCGGTCAATGCCGAAATGATTGCAACCAATGTGAGAGATAGAATTTTTATGCTGATGCGCATTGTTGTTATTGGTTTGTTACCGTTGTAAATTGGTAATTATATTACGAATAGTGGGGAGAGTGGCTTTTTATTGATGCAAAGGGAGTAAAATAAGTTTATCAATCAAAATTTTTCAGTGTGCAAAAAGTGTGCATTTTGCACATGAGCTATTCCGGCAGTGTGCAAAAAGTGTGCATGCTGATAGTTATTGCGCTGATGATTAATCATATAATTCAACATCATGCTTCGGGGTGTTGAAAATGGGATGAATGGTTTCATTGTCGTTTTATTTGCATACAAAGGAATGAATCGTTGTTTATATTTGCAAGTTTTCAATTTCGCAAAAATTCGCAAAGCTTAAGATTTAACAATTGTGAATTTCGCAAAAATTCGCAAAATCGGCTTAACTTGCTTGGTGTTAGTTGATAAGCCGTGAGGCGCGGGATTGCAGTTGTTATCATTTGTGTTTAATTTCTTCCGCAAATGAAGTTAAATGCGATTATTTGCACAAATTTTTTCCTTGACAAATCCTTGACAAGTTCATTTTGGGGCCTTGACAGATTCTTGACAGAATGATAATCGTTCTTGCATTTTTTCATATACGTGGATGATTTTTTGTTTTTGCAAAGAGAGTTAAATTAGCTTTAATATCCAAATTTTCGATTGCGCAAATATTTCGCAAATGAAAAATGTTACAAATCGCATTTCGCAGATATTTTGCAGGGTTGGGATAATAAGCTTGGGGATAGCGTGTTATGTCGATGCGAGGATTGAGCGTTATGTTTCGTATGTAACAAATGGATAGGAGTGAATATTCCCCGGGTTAATGCCGAGTTGGAGGTCGGAGGTGTGCTGGTGTATGGAGTGCAACCCGCAAGGGGTTGAGGGACGAGGGGTCGTTCGCGTCCACGGGTAGGCCTACGGCCAACCCGCGGTTAAAGACATGTAATGCCTTCGGCATAATGCAGGGCTGCGGGGTGTGCGCCCTGGGCGGGTGCGGGGTGAAGGCGGGAATTGGGGTGGGGCTTGGGGAAATGGATTTAAATTTTTATCTTTGTATCAGTTAAGTTAACCCAATATTAAATCATCATTATCCATAACCATGCTACCAACCAAAATCATTGCAAGTGCATTAATGTGCGCCGCTTCGTGGTTGTCGACGACAGCACAAGTGCCCGACTCAGTTTACATATTCTCCTACGCCGAATCAGGCAAGAGCGGTCTGCGCCTCGCCGTGAGCGACAACGGCGTCAACTGGACCTCGCTCGGCGACGGAATGAATTTCGTGACATCGGACTTCGGTTCGTGGGGCGGTTCGGCTACATCCAAGAAGATGTATTCGCCCCGACTCTATTTCTCCAACGGCGACAAGAAGTGGCACGCCATCTGGCAGGTGACTCCTTCGGGAGGCACATACGCCCACGCTGTTTCGAACAACTTAATCGACTGGCGTCCGCAGACATTTTTCCGTGACCTCGACACTGAAGGTTAACGGCTCAGCCATTCCCACGACACTGCCCAAGTACTCAATGACCGTGATAAGGCTGAAAAACGGAAAATAACACGACACAAATATCCAAATTCAGATATATACAGATTATGAAAAAATTAGTGATTGCGGCGATGATGCTTGCCGCAACCGGAGTGACGGCAATGTGCGCCGTCACTCCCCCGATTGTCAACGGCGAGGTTTTTCCCGACACCGAGGGCAATCACATCAACGCCCACGGAGGCGCGATAATGGAGCATGACGGCACCTACTACTGGTATGGCGAACACCGCGGTGAAGGCCGTCCCGGCAAGGGACAGCGCGGAGTCGCCTGCTACACCTCGACCGATCTGCGCAACTGGACCAACCGCGGCATCGTGCTTTCAGTGACCGACGAAGCCGACAGCCCCATCGAGGAGGGTTGCATAATCGAGCGTCCCAAAGTGATTTACTGCCCCGCCACGGGACGGTTTGTAATGTGGTTTCACAACGAGCTTAAGGGACAGGGCTATGCCGCCGCACAAGCCGGAGTGGCCACGAGCGACAATCCGCTCGGGCCGTTCAAGCTTTCGGCATCGTCACGTGTCAATCCCGGCATATATCCACTCAACATGAGCGAAGCCGACCGCGCCCGCAACTGGGACGGCGTAGAGCTCGAGTGGTGGACACCCGAGTGGTATGAAGCCATAAACCAAGGAATGCTCAACAAGCGCGACCACGAGAGCGGACAGATGTCGCGCGACATGACCGTATTTGTCGATGACGACGGCAAAGCCTACCACATCTACTCGGCGGAAGAGAACCTCACGCTCAACATAGCCGAACTCGACTCGACCTACGAGCGTCACACGGGCCGCTACATACGCATATTCCCCGGCGGGCACAACGAGGCTCCGGCCATATTCAAGAAGGACGGCACCTACTGGATGATAACATCGGGATGCACCGGCTGGGCACCCAACACCGCCCGCCTCATGCGCGCCGACTCAATCATGGGCACATGGACACAGCTGCCCAACCCCTGCGTGGGACCGGACGCCGACATAACCTTCGGCGGCCAGAGCACCTATATAATGCCCCACGAAGGAGGATTCACCTTCATGGCCGATATATGGAACCCCAAGGACCTCGGCAACTCACGCCATATATGGCTGCCGATAGAGTTCCGCTCCGACGGCACACCCTATATAATGGGACGCGAGCGAGGCGAGGCATCGGGCGACGAGGCATGGCGCATGGTGTGGAGCGACGAGTTTGACCGCGACGGCAAGCCCGACCCCAAGATATGGAGCTACGAGAACGGATTTGTGCGCAATCACGAGCTGCAGTGGTATCAGCCTGAAAACGCCAACTGCCGCGACGGCCTCCTCGTAATCGAGGCCCGCAGCGAAAACCGCCCCAATCCCACCTACTCGGCCGACGCCAACGACTGGCGCAAGTCGCGCAAGACGATCGACTACACATCGGCCTGCGTAAAGACACAGGGCACCAAGGATATGCTCTACGGACGACTGGATGTGCGCGCACGCATACCGGTGGGAGGCGGTTCATGGCCCGCAATATGGCTTTTAGGCGAGAAGCAACCCTGGCCCTCATGCGGCGAAATAGATGTCATGGAGTACTACCGCATAAACGGCGAACCCCACATACTCGCCAACGCGGCGTGGGGTACCGACAAGCCATATCAGGCCAAGTGGAACAGTCAGCGCATACCCTACAGCCACTTCACCGATACCGACCCGTTCTGGGCCGAGAAATTCCACATCTGGCGTATGGACTGGGACGAGGAGAACATCAAGCTCTATCTCGACGGCGAGCTGCTCAACATAATACCCCTCAGCAGCACCGTAAACGGAAAGCAGGGCAACGGCACCAACCCCTTCACCTCACCCCAATATCTGCTGCTCAACCTGGCCATAGGAGGTGACAACGGCGGCACTCCCGATCCCGAATGTTTTCCGATGAAATACGAAATCGATTATGTCAGACTATACGAGCCCGCAGCCCGAAAGTGACACAACGATGACAATCGGCGATGAAATTTATCATTTTTTTGGCGATTTATTTGCGTTATATTTCAAAATGTAATAAATTTGCGCCACTAACTTACAATTAAGAATAATGAACAGCATCACCACGCATCTTTCGTCGATTATTCAAGTCGTCGTCATTACCGTCCTAAGCCAACAGGAGGGGTAAGCGGTTGCGTGTAATGTAAATGTCAAACCATATAGAGATGCCTCTCCATTCGCCATAAGCGACTTGAGAGGCATCTTGATTAATTTTTGAAGGAAAGGAAATATTCACTTATGAGCAGACCACTACGCAGCGCCACCAGCACCCAAGGCCGCCGCATGGCCGGAGCCCGCGCCCTATGGCGCGCCAACGGCATGAAAGAGGAGCAGATAGGCAAGCCTATAATAGCCATAGTAAACTCATTCACCCAATTTGTTCCGGGTCACACACATCTGCACAACATAGGGCAGATCGTCAAAGAGGAGATTGAACGACAGGGATGCTTCGCCGCCGAGTTCAACACTATAGCCATCGACGACGGCATAGCGATGGGACATGACGGAATGCTCTATTCGCTCCCGTCGCGCGACCTCATCGCCGACTCGGTGGAATATATGGTCAACGCCCACAAGGCCGACGCGATGGTGTGCATATCCAACTGCGACAAAGTGACCCCCGGAATGCTCATGGCCGCCATGCGACTCAACATCCCGGCGATATTCGTGTCGGGAGGCCCCATGGAGGCAGGGCGCCTCGGCGACCGTCCGCTCGACCTCATCGACATAATGATCGATGCAGCCGACGACACGGTGAGCGACGACACCGTCACCCTGCTCGAACAGAAAGGCTGTCCCACCTGCGGCTCCTGCTCGGGAATGTTCACCGCCAACTCGATGAACTCGCTCAACGAGGCCATAGGCCTTGCACTGCCCGGCAACGGCACCATAGTGGCCACCCACCGTCAGCGCGAAGAGCTGTTCCGCAAGGCGGCCCGCCAAATCGTAAAGAACACCCTCGCCTACTACAACGACGATGACGAGAGCGTGCTTCCCCGCAACATAGCCACCCGCGAGGCAATGCTCAACGCAATGACACTCGACATAGCGATGGGCGGCTCCACCAACACCGTGCTTCACCTGCTGGCCATAGCCCACGAGGCCGAAGCCGACTTCACGATGGACGACATCGACCGCCTGTCGCGCGTCACTCCGGTGCTGTGCAAGGTGGCTCCCAACTCAAAATACCACATTCAGGATGTGAACCGCGCCGGCGGCATCCTGTCGATAATGAAGATACTCGCCGACCGCGGCCTGCTCGACACCTCGGTAAAACGTGTCGACGGCCACACCCTTGCCGAAGCAGTAAAGTTATACGCAATCGACGGCGAGAAGGTGAGCGACGAGGCCCGCACACTGTGGCTGAGCGCACCCGGCGGAGGCCGCAACCTGGTGCTCGGGTCGCAGAACAGCACCTATTCGGAGCTTGACACCGACCGCGCCCGAGGCTGCATACGCGACTTCGACCACGCCTACGTAAAGGACGGCGGCCTTGCAGTGCTGCGAGGAAACATAGCCGCCGACGGATGCGTTGTAAAGACCGCCGGCGTTGATGAGAGCATATTCCACTTCCGCGGCCCGGCAAAGGTGTTCCAGTCGCAGGAAGAGGCTGTGGACGGAATACTCCGCGACAAGGTAGTGAGCGGCGATGTGGTAGTCATCACTCACGAAGGCCCCAAGGGAGGTCCCGGAATGCAGGAGATGCTCTACCCCACCAGCTACATCAAGTCGAAGCACCTCGGCAAGGAGTGCGCGCTCATAACCGACGGCCGATTCTCGGGCGGCACCTCGGGCCTGTCGATAGGCCACATATCGCCCGAAGCCGCCGCAGGAGGCAATATAGGACTTGTGCGCGACGGCGACATGATCGACATCAACATTCCCGAGCGCACTATCAACGTGCTCATCAGCGACGAAGAGCTTGCCGAACGCCGCAAGCAGGAGGAGGCCCGCGGAAAGGATGCGTTCACACCCGTGTCGCGCGACCGCGTCATATCGAAGGCCCTCAAGGCCTACGCCTCGATGGTGACTTCGGCCGACAAGGGCGGAGTGAGAGAGTAGCACGACATCACACATCTACTGTCAAAAAAAGATAAAGACATATATATATGAAAGAAAAAATTTCAGGAGCCGATGCATTGCTTCAATCGCTGATATGCGAAGGTGTAGACCTCGTTTTCGGATATCCGGGCGGATCAATCATCCCCGTATATGACAGGCTCTATGACTACCAGGACCAGATAAAGCATGTGCTCGTGCGCCATGAACAGGGCGCGACACACGCCGCACAAGGATATGCCCGCGTCACGGGACGCCCGGGCGTTGTAATAGTGACCTCGGGCCCGGCGGCGACCAATGTCATCACCGGCCTCAGCGACGCGCTGATGGACAGCACTCCGCTTGTGGTCATCACCGGTCAGGTGGCCACCCCCTTCCTGGGCTTCGACGCCTTCCAGGAAACCGATGTGGTGGGCATCACACAGCCCATCACGAAATGGAGCTACCAGATACGCCGTCCCGAGGATGTAGCTCCGGCCGTAGCGAGAGCATTCTACATTGCATCGACAGGCCGTCCCGGCCCTGTGGTGCTCGACTTCGCCAAGGACGCACAGGTGGGACTCACGGAGTTCAACTACAAAAAGTGTGACTACATACGCTCCTACATCCCCTATCCCGAAATCGACGACACCGATCTTCAGCGGGCCGCCAACATAATAAACGCCTCGGAACGCCCCATGATTCTGTCGGGTCACGGCGTGATGATAGCCAATGCCGAGAAGGAGCTTGCCGAGTTTGCCGAAAAAGGTGACATTCCTGTAGCCGCAACCCTCCTGGGACTGTCGACAATGCCGTCGTCGCACAGGCTCTACAAGGGCATGCTGGGAATGCACGGCAACATAGGCCCCAACATCAACACCAACCGCGCCGACGCGATAATAGCGATAGGAATGCGATTTGACGACCGCATCACGGGCAATGTGAAGACCTACGCCCCTAATGCCAAAATCATACACATCGACATCGATTCGTCGGAATTTGACAAGAACATCGCCACCACCGCCACGGTACACGGCGACGCCCGTGAGGTGCTCAAGAAGCTCATTCCGCTCATCGAGCCGAAAAAGCGCTCCGAGTGGCTCGGCACATTCGAGCAGCCCGAGAAGGTTGAACTTGAGAAGGTAATCGAGCCGGCCATCCATCCCACCGGCGAGCGCATGACGATGGGCGAGGTTGTAAACCGCGTGTCGGAAGCCACGGGCCACAATGCAATCGTGGTGACCGATGTAGGCCAGAACCAGATGCTCTCGGCCCGCTACTTCAAGTACACCGAACCCCGAAGCATACTCACCTCGGGCGGCCTCGGCACAATGGGATTCGGACTTCCGGCAGCCATAGGCGCGAAGATGGGCGCCCCCGACCGCACTGTGTGCTTCTTCACCGGCGACGGCGGCCTTCAGATGACCATACAGGAGCTCGGCACGATACTCGAGTACCACACCGATGTGAAGATAATATTGCTCAACAACAACTTCCTGGGCAATGTGCGCCAGTGGCAGGCATTATTCTTCAACGACCGATTCTCGCAGACACCGCTCGTGAATCCCGACTTCGTGATGATAGCCAAGGCCTACGGACTCGGTGCCGAAGAGGTAAAGTGCCGCGAGGAGCTTGACGGAGCCATAGAGCGCATGCTCAACCACGACGGAGCCTACCTAATCAATGTAAATATCGACGAGCACGACATGATATTCCCCATGACTCCCGCAGGCTCCAATGTGGACCACATCATGCTCAACGCGTCGGAATGTTATCCAACCGAATAAACCCGCTTTGAAAATGGAAGAGAAATTATACACAGTGACAGTCTTCTCGGAAAATCAGGTGGGACTGCTCAATCAGATTTCAATCATATTCACCCGCCGGTGCCTCAACATAGAGAGCCTGTCGGTGAGTCCCTCGTCGATCAAGGGGATACACAAGTTCACCATAACCTGCTACAGCAACCGTGACATGATGGAGCGTGTGGTCAAGCAGATAGAGAAGCGCATCGATGTGCTGAAATCGTTTCTCTACACCGATGACGAGATAGTGTATCAGGAGGTGGCCCTCTACAAGGTGCCTACCCTTCAGTTGCTCGACGACAAGAATGTGGAACTCATAATACGCGCCCACAACGCGCGCATCCTTGAAATTACGCGTGAATACACCGTGCTTGAAAAGACCGGCCATTCCGACGAAACCGAAGCCCTTTTTGACGAGCTGAAGAAGTATGACATCCGTCAGTTTGTGCGCTCGGGACGCGTGGCAATCACCAAGTCGCCCCATGAGTACCTGACAATGTATCTTGAAGATCAGGACAAACGCAAGGAGAAGCAATGCAACGGGTAAAAGAGTACACCGAATCCTATTTCCTCCCGGCCGGCGAGTGCAATCCGCAGCAGGAGATGCCTGTGACACTCGTTGCCCGACGTATCATCGACATAGCCACGATGCACGCCAACCTGCTCGATGTGGGCTATGCGCGCCTCGTTGAGGACGGCCTAACATGGGTGCTGTCGCGACTGTCGATTGAGATGTACCGCTATCCGGGCATCAACGAGAGCTACTCGCTCAGCACCTGGATCGAAGGCTTCAACCGACACTTCTCGGAGCGTAACTTTGAGCTGACCGCCGAGTCGGGCGAAGTGCTGGGACACTGCCGCTCGGTGTGGGTGCCCATCAACATACGCCGACGCGAGAGCGGAGCGCTCGAGGCCCTTGAGTCGCTGAGCGATGTAGTGTCGGAGCGGCGATGCCCTATCGATAAGCAGCCGCGCATGACCGCCTTAGGCGACGAGGGCACACGCAGCAACGACTATCGGTTCCGATACTGCGACTGCGACTTCAACCGTCACGTGAACGCCGTGCGCTACATGGAGCTTTATCTCAACCAATGGGACATGGATTTCCATGACGAATACCGCATCAAGCGATTTGACATATCCTATCAGCACGAAGCCTATTGCGGCGATGAAGTCAAAGTGAAAATCCACGATGCTGGCGATGACACCTATCTGTGTGAAATCGCGGGTAAGGAGTCGGTTCACACACGTGCACGCATAATATATACAAAACGCAACAACAGCAATAACGACAATTAATCACTATAATCATATTACAATTATGGCAAAAATGAATTTTGGCGGAGTAGAAGAGAATGTAATCATCCGCGAAGAGTTTCCTTTGGAAAAGGCGAGAGAGATACTTAAGGACGAAACCATTGCCGTGATAGGTTACGGCGTACAGGGTCCCGGCCAGAGCATGAACCTGCGTGACAACGGCTTCAACGTAATCGTAGGCCAGCGCGAAGGCAAGACCTATCAGAAGGCAGTAGCCGACGGATGGGTTCCCGGAGAAACACTGTTCAGCATCGAAGAGGCCTGCAAGCGCGGCACAATCATCATGTGCCTCCTGTCGGACGCAGCCGTAATGTCGGTGTGGCCCAAAATCAAGGAGTATCTCACTCCCGGCAAGGCACTCTATTTCTCACACGGCTTTGCAATCACCTGGAGCGACCGCACAGGCGTGGTTCCTCCCAAGGATATCGATGTAATACTCGTTGCGCCCAAGGGATCGGGCACATCACTGCGCACCATGTTCCTTGAAGGCCGCGGCTTGAACTCATCCTACGCTATCTATCAGGATGCCACCGGCCGTGCCGAAGCTCGCACAATCGCCCTCGGAATCGGTATCGGTTCAGGCTATCTTTTTGAAACCACATTCCAGCGTGAGGCTACATCAGACCTTACCGGTGAGCGCGGCTCATTGATGGGCGCAATCCAGGGATTGCTCCTTGCACAGTATGAAGTGCTTCGCGAAAACGGCCACACTCCCTCGGAGGCTTTCAACGAAACCGTAGAGGAGCTCACTCAGTCGCTGATGCCTCTGTTTGCAAAGAACGGTATGGACTGGATGTATGCCAACTGCTCGACCACCGCACAGCGCGGCGCACTCGACTGGATGGGCCCGTTCCACGATGCCATCAAGCCCGTCGTACAGAAGCTCTACGAGAGTGTAAAGAGCGGTAACGAAGCTCAGATTTCAATCGACAGCAACTCCAAGCCCGACTATCGCGAAAAGCTTGAGGAGGAACTCAAGGCACTCCGCGAAAGCGAAATGTGGCAGACTGCCGTTACAGTGCGCAAGCTCCGTCCCGAGAACAACTAATCAACATTTCGACATGAAATGATACAGGCATGACGAGCCCGGAGCAACAGGAATCCGGACTCGTCATGTGTTTTTAAAGACGGATGACAGCAATATTGCACAAAAGCTAACAATGTATGCAACAAATAGTTGCACAAAGTTTCAAATTGTGTGCAACACTGCTATTTTTACAACAATCCGTCAACTTTAATATAAAAAGTTTGTTTAACTTTGCGAAACAAAAAATAGGCAACATTACATTATGGACCATATAAAACAAGTGGCAAAACGACTGCGCGGCCTGCGCGACGCCATCGATCTTACAGTTGAAGAGATGGCTGTTCAGTGTGGAATCGGTCCCGAAACCCTCGCCCTCTATGAGAGCGGCACATCTGACATCCCGGTTAGCTTTCTTCATCAACTCGCCACTACCTACGGAGTAGAACTCACCGCCTTGCTTTTTGGCGAAGAGCCCAAAATGCACTCCTACTACATAACCCGTGCCGGCCGAGGCGTTAAGGTGGAACGCACCAAAGCCTACAGCTACCAGGACATCGCCGCAGGATTCCAGCACAGGATAATGGCACCCTTCATCGTAACGGTGGAGCCTACCGAATCCGACAGCCAGATAACGCTCAACACCCATCTGGGACAGGAGTTCAACTACATCCTTGAAGGCGAGCTTGAAATATCGATTGCCGGCAAGGTCAATGTACTGTATCCCGGCGACAGCATCATGTTTGACGCACGCCGTCCCCACGGACTGCGAGCCATGGGAGGAAAGCGTGTGAGATTGATAGCCATAATATCATAACCAACGGAAAAATATCTACAGTCTATTACATACAATCATGCTTGAGAAATTTCTTGACAAGACCAGCTTTGAGTCCTACGAGGACTTTATGGAGAATTTCCACGTAAACGTGCCGGAGAACTTCAACTTCGGATACGATGTAGTCGATGAATGGGCAGCTATAGAACCCGACAAACCGGCCCTTTTATGGACCAACGACCGTGGTGCAAAGATTCAATTCACATTTGCCGACATAAAGCGCGAGAGCGATAAGACGGCATCGTTTTTCCAGTCACTCGGAATAGGTCGCGGCGACATGGTAATGCTCATTCTCAAGCGACACTATCAGTTCTGGTTCTCGATAATAGCCCTTCACAAACTCGGAGCTACAGTGATTCCGGCAACCCACCTTCTCACCGAGAAGGACATCATCTACCGCTGCAAAATGGCAGGCATCAAGGCTATCGTGGCCACGGGCGACAAAATAGTCGTGGACCACATCCAGAAGGCCATGCCCGACTGCCCCACGGTAAAGGCACTCATATCCACCGGACCGATAATACCCGAAGGATGGTACGATTTCAACAAGTCAATCGACGAGGCAAAGCCGTTTGTCCGTCCCGAACAGGTCAACACCAACGACGACATATCGCTTCTCTACTTCACATCGGGCACAACAGGCGAGCCAAAAATGGTGGCTCACGACTTCACCTATCCCCTCGGTCACATAATCACCGGAAGCTTCTGGCACAATCTGAATGAAAAGAGCCTGCACCTGACACTCGCCGACACCGGATGGGGAAAGGCAGTGTGGGGAAAGCTTTACGGACAGTGGCTGGCCGGAGCCAACGTATTCGTATATGACTTCGAGAAATTCGAGCCGGTCGATGTGCTTCACATGATACACAACTACGGCATCACCTCATTCTGCGCACCTCCTACGGTGTTCCGATTCCTCATACGCGAGGATCTCTCAAAATTTGACCTTTCGTCGCTCAAATACTGCACAATCGCCGGCGAGGCACTCAACCCGAGCGTCTACGAGGAGTGGCTGAAGCTTACAGGCATCAAGCTGATGGAGGGATTCGGACAGACTGAAACCACACTCACCATAGCCACCTATCCCTGGATTGAACCGAAACCCGGCTCGATGGGCAAGAAGGGTCCGCAATATGACATCGACCTTATAGCTCCCGACGGCCGTCCGGTCGAAGACGGAGAGCAGGGCGAAATCGTGGTGCGCACTCACGGCAAGAAGCAGCTCGGCCTGTTTAAGGAGTATCTCCACGACCCCGAACTCACCCATGAGGCATATCACGACGGCATCTACCACACCGGCGATGTGGCATGGCGTGACGAGGACGGCTACTTCTGGTTTGTAGGCCGTACCGATGATGTGATAAAGTCATCGGGCTACCGCATCGGCCCGTTTGAGGTGGAAAGTGCGCTCATGACCCACCCCGCTGTAGTGGAATGTGCCATCACCGGTGTTCCCGACGATATACGCGGACAGGTTGTCAAGGCAACCATCGTGCTTGCGAAAGATTATCTGGAATACGAAAAAGAGAAGCTCGTAAAAGAGATACAGGATCATGTAAAGCATGTGACGGCACCTTACAAGTATCCGCGCATAGTGGAATTTGTGGAGGAACTGCCCAAGACAATAAGTGGAAAAATACGCCGAGTAGCCATTCGCGACAACAAAGCGGGTAAATAAGTGTTGTTGATATTGTATGACACAGAAATCGCTCCGACGCATCGCCGTTAAGATAGGCTCCAACGTACTGACGAGAAAGGACGGTACGCTCGACATCACGCGCATGTCGTCAATTGTCGATCAGGTTGCCGAACTGCATCGCCGAGGCATGGAGATCATATTGATATCCTCGGGTGCGGTAGCGTCGGGACGAAGCGAACTGCGACTTTCACAATCGCTCGACTCGGTGTCGGCACGGCAGCTATATTCGGCGGTAGGCCAGGCAAAGCTCATCAACCGTTACTATGAGCTGTTTCGCGACCACGGCATTGCATGCGGACAGATTCTCACCACAAAGGAGAATTTCTCCACACGTCGTCACTATCTCAATCAGAAGCACTGCATGGATGTGATGCTTGCCAACAATGTCATTCCCATCGTAAACGAGAACGACACCGTGTCGGTGACCGAACTGATGTTTACCGACAATGACGAGCTTTCGGGGCTCATAGCCTCGATGATGGGAATGCAGGCGCTGATAATACTGAGCAATATCGACGGAGTATATGACGGCGACCCGTTCAGTCCCGGCACAAGGCTCATAACCGACATTCATGACGCTGCCGACGCATCGGGCTGCATAGCCAAGAGCAAGTCGTCGGCCGGTCGCGGAGGCATGGCCACAAAATATCGCATAGCGTGCAAAGTGGCATCGGAGGGCATCGCCGTTATCATCGCCAACGGAAAGCGCGACGACATTCTGCTCGATCTTATGGACAAAAAGAGCGCGGTGCCTCACACCCTGTTTCACGCCGCAGCCACTCCCACATCAAGCGTCAAGAAGTGGATCGCCCACAGCGAGGGATTTGCCAAAGGGAGCATCACTGTCAACGAGGGAGCAGCCGAGGCGATGCTTGCGCCTACACGTGCAAGTCTTCTTCCGGTAGGCGTCACCGCCATCGACGGTGACTTTGAGAAGGACGACATTGTGCGTGTGGTCGATGCCGACGGAAAGGTCATAGCATGGGGCCGCACAAGCTACAAGTCGGATGACGCGCGCAAGCTCATGGGCGGTCGCGGAGGTCGTCCGCTCATTCACAGCGATTATCTGTATATCGACGATTAACCCACTTAAACTAAAATAATATTACAACCGTATGAAACGCTTATCTATCACTCTCATCACTGTTGCAATCGCACTGTTTTCAACTTATGCAGCCGAGAAACTCACCGGAGTCAACGGCATAAAATTCGGATGGAAATTTGACCGTTGCGTCGAGGCAATCGGCGATGTTCCGCGCAAGCACACCAATAGCGACAACGAAAACGAGAAGAAGTTCTACTATTCACCAGCACAATGGGCCGGTATAGAATGGAACGGCGGAGTGCTCGACTTCTTCAACGACAAACTATATCAGGTGGGCTTCCTGAAGTCGACAACCAACGACGACAGGACGACATTCAACACTGCCCGCACGCATCTCACCGACCTCTACGGCGATCCCATAAAGATTCAGTCGATGGATTCCAACCTGATGTGGCGTTCAAAGAACGGCAACATCGTTATGCTCGAATATGTCAAGGACTCCAACAAGGAAGGCGCGACGCAGTTTACAACCTGCGTGTATTTCATCGACAACAAGGAGGTGGTCAAGAAAGCCAAGAAAGTTGACGGAGAGTTGCGTGAACTACTAAAAGGAAGATGACCGAAGACATCCCCCAAATAAAGATAAACCAAAATGACATCACAAAAACCGATTTTCGAGGCTGCGCGCCATGCGGCACGCAACCTCGCTTTGCGCAGCGATGAACAAATTTCATCGCTGCTGCGTCATGTAGCCGATGCTGTTGATCGTAACGCAGCGGAGATATTGGAAGCCAACAGTCGTGACTTGTCGCGCATGGCCGAGGACAATCCCATGCGTGACCGCCTTCAGCTTACACCGGAGCGAATAAGCGACATAACATCCGACATGAGATCGGTAGCGTCGCTGCCATCGCCTCTCGGCCGAGTACTGTCGTCGACGGTGCGTCCCAACGGGATGAAAATCGACAAAGTGAGCGTGCCTTTTGGTGTAATCGGTGTGGTGTATGAGGCTCGACCCAATGTCACGCTGGATATATTCTCGCTATGTCTGAAGGCCGGAAGTGCATGCCTGCTGAAAGGAGGAAGTGAGGCATACAATACCAATGAATGCATAGTGACACTTTTGCGTGACACACTCATTCAACAGGGATGGGATGAAGCTACAGTGACATTGATGCCCGTGTCGCATGAAGCGACTACCGAGATGCTTAACGCCGTAGGTTATGTAGACCTTGTAATTCCGCGCGGATCGAAAAAGCTTATCGAATATGTGCGTGACACGGCACGTGTTCCAGTCATCGAAACGGGAGCGGGAGTATGTCACACCTATTTCCACGAGTCGGGTGACATAAAGAAAGGGCGTGACATCGTGTTCAACGCAAAGACAAGACGCGTCAGCGTGTGCAACGCACTTGACACCCTCGTCATCGACCGCTCACGACTCGATGCTCTTGTGGAGATATGCAGCCAACTCGCGACAAAGAACGTTACGATATATGCCGACGATGAAGCCTACGCCGTGCTCTATGGCAAATATCCTCACCTATGTCACGCAACCGAAAGCGATTTCGGCCGTGAATGGCTCGACTATAAAATGTCGATAGCCACGGTGGAGGGAATTGACGAGGCAATAAATTTCATTAACGAGCACACATCGCGCCACAGCGAGTGCATAGTGTCCGAAGACAAAGCAGCCGTCGACCGATTCTTGAAGGAGGTTGACGCAGCGTGTGTATATGCCAATGTTTCCACCTCATTCACTGACGGAGGGCAATTCGGATTCGGAGCCGAAATAGGTATTTCGACCCAGAAGCTGCATGCACGCGGCCCTATGGGAATTCCCGAGATAACGACCTATAAATACATAATCACAGGCGACGGCCAGACCCGCTGGTAACGACTGTCGGGGCCGATTCTGGGATGTGTCCCGACAATATACGCCAGTTTTGAGGATATAGATTATTGGCGCGCTTTCCGAGATTTTTCACAAATCCAAGCGGAGCGCCATCGTATAGAAGGAGGATGTAGCCCGACGGCGCATCCTCCAATGTTATTGTTTCGCGCCTCAGATAGCTCATTGCCGCAGGATAGTCAATCTCCACCGTGGGGAAAGCATCACTACGCAGCAGCTGTGACATAGCCAAGGCATGGGATGGGACAATGTCACGCCCCTTGATCACAGCCACCTCCACACCCTTATAGAGCACATCGAGAGTATCGGAAAGCTTCTTTACAAGTGCGACACGGTCAGCAGGCAATGCAATCACCCTGTCGTTCTCTACAATAAGGTTGTAGTCGTCAGGATTGGCAATCCATTCACGACACCGGCTCACATCAACAGCGGCCTTGGAGCGCTTTTCAGCTTTCACAGGTTTCTCACTGCGACCGTCGGGATTTCCGCCCTTGCGCAGCACTGAAACACACAATCCCTCGCCTCTTACGCGCCCCGGAATGAAATGATAGCAGCCGTCACGTTCAATCACATTCCACTCGGCAGGAAAATCCATGTCGACAACCTCACAATCGTAGTTGTCGAGAATATAACGCACCACATCCTCATTTTCCCGGGCATTGAAGGTGCATGTGGAGTATATTAAATAACCGCCTTCGCGCAACGAAGGCCATATATTATCGACAATCTCACGCTGACGCACGGCACATTCTTCGACAAGCGCAGGCGACCATTGCTTCACCGCTTCGGGCTCCTTGCGGAACATACCTTCACCCGAACAGGGAACGTCGGCCATAACAATGTCAAATACCGATTTCAACTTGGAAAAGCGCACCGTGTCGCCGCGACTTACAAGAGTGTGCGGAAAACCCCATTTAATCAAGTTCTCCCGCAATATCTCTGCTCGGGCAGGCACATATTCATTAGCGACAACAAACGCGTCGTGAGGCAAAGAATCTATGGCAGCCGTGGTCTTTCCCCCGGGAGCCGCACAAGCATCAAGGAGCGTCAGCTGACTGCGATCTGCGGCGATACGGTTTACGATATGCGAATGTATCATCGACGAGGCATCCTGAACGTAGTACAATCCCTGATGCATCGCAGGATCAAACGTAAATGCGGGTCGTTGGTCCAGATAAAATCCCGAACCGCACCACGGCACAAGTGAAGCATCACACAATGGCGAAACACCCTTGCCCGTATTGCAGCGCACACTCACCGACGGCTCCATCAGCAAGCCCTCGGCCAACCCTTCAAATTCACATACAAAACCTTCAGGAAGCGTCATATCTTATAGCGTATTAATTATGCAAATATAGCATATCACGTTGTAGCGGTCAAATAATAAAGCCAAAAACAGGAAGGGGTATAAAAAGAATCAGGCCGGCTGCGATGTGCAGTCGGCCTGATCGTGAAGGGGGCGGTTACCTACTCTCCCACTTTCGCAGTACCATCGGCGTGGCGGGGTTTAACTTCTCTGTTCGGAATGGGAAGAGGTGGAACCCCCGCGCTGTCACCACCTTAGTTTTTCTCTTTTTCCTGTCGTCGCCTCTCTGAGGCGACCGGTGTGGTGGAGGAAGCGGACTTCCTGGAAGCTGATACGAGATTCCGACTCAATCGAAGCCTCGGAATGTGCACTGCGACCGTCCCGCGGCGGCGTGGCCTGCGGAACCTTTGCATTGAGCACGGGGGACTTGCGTCCCGGAAAGGGTTCGGGCGATTAGTATTGCTCGGCTATGGACGTTGCCGCCCCTGCACCTGCAACCTATCTACGTCATCGTCTTTGACGGCCCTGTGTGGAAATCTTATCTTGGGGAGGGCTTCGTGCTTAGATGCTTTCAGCACTTATCCTGACCAGACGCGGATACCCGGCGGTGCACCTGGCGGTACAACCGGTAAACCGGAGGTCTGTCCAACACGGTCCTCTCGTACTAGTGTCGGAGCCCCGCAAATTTCCTGCGCCCACAGCAGATAGAGACCGAACTGTCTCACGACGTTCTGAACCCAGCTCGCGTGCCACTTTAATAGGCGAACAGCCTAACCCTTGGGACCTTCTCCAGCCCCGGGATGTGACGAGCCGACATCGAGGTGCCAAACCACTCCGTCGATATGAGCTCTTGGGAGGGATCAGCCTGTTATCCCCGGAGTACCTTTTATCCTTTGAGCGATGGCCCTTCCATGCGGAACCACCGGATCACTATGCTCTAGTTTCCTACCTGTGCGACTTGTGAGTCTCCCAGTCAAGCACCCTTGTGCCATTACACTCTGCGGCCGGTTACCAATCGGCCTGAGGGTACCTTTAGAAGCCTCCGTTACTCTTTTGGAGGCGACCACCCCAGTCAAACTACCCACCAAGCAGTGTCCTCGATTGTCGAGTTAGAGACCAAATGTGCGAAGGTCAGTATTTCAACGTCGGCTCCACGGGGACTGGCGTCCCCGATTCGCTGCCTCCTGACTATCCTACACATCGCACACCCGGTCACAGTGCTAAGCTGCAGTAAAGGTTCACGGGGTCTTTTCGTCCCGCTGCGGGTAATCGGCATCTTCACCGATACTACAATTTCACCGAGCTCATGGTTGAGACAGTGTCCGGATCATTACACCATTCGTGCAGGTCGGAACTTACCCGACAAGGAATTTCGCTACCTTAGGACCGTTATAGTTACGGCCGCCGTTTACCGGGGCTTCAATTCAACGCTTCTCTTGCGATGACGTCTCCTCTTAACCTTCCGGCACCGGGCAGGTGTCAGGCCATATTCTTCGTCTTTAAACTTCGCATGGCCCTGTGTTTTTGTTAAACAGTTGCCTGGACCTATTCTCTGCGCCCCTCCCGGGGGAGGGGACCCCTTATCCCGAAGTTACGGGGTCAATTTGCCTAGTTCCTTAACCATGATTCACTCGAGCGCCTAAGTATGTTCTACCCGACCACCTGTGTCGGTTTGCGGTACGGGCCCGTCACGGATTGCTTAGCGGGTTTTCTCGGGAGCATGGTTACCACCGCTATCCGCTTGCCCGGGGGCTCGCGGTACTATCCCGTCTCACCAGGCGGCGCGTACTTTACTACGCCGCCTATAGCTACGCGGTTCAACGCACTATTCCGTCAGTGCGCGGGTGTGTCACTTCTCCGTCGCCGCATCGCTCCGCGCCGGGGTGCCGGAATGTTGACCGGCTGTCCATCGGGTCCGCCGTTCGGCTGCCCCTTAGGTCCCGACTGTGCCTGAACCGATTAGCGTTGTTCAGGAACCCTTGGTCTTTCGGCGGGGAGGGTTCTCGCCTCCCTTGTCGTTACTTATACCTACATTTGCTTTTCCGATGCCTCCAGCACGCCTTGCGACGCACCTTCTAGGGCCTACGGAATGCTCCCCTACCAATGCCGCTCTAAGCGACATTCCACGGCTTCGGCAGCGGGCTTATGCCCGATTATTATCCACGCGGGATCACTCGACTAGTGAGCTGTTACGCACTCTTTAAATGAATGGCTGCTTCCAAGCCAACATCCTAGCTGTCAAGGCAATCCCACCTCGTTATGGTCTTCAACTTAGCCCGCATTTGGGGGCCTTGGCCGGTGGTCTGAGTTGTTCCTCTCTCGGACGCGGACCTTAGCACCCGCGCCCTCACTCCCGGGATTCGTGCCGCGGCATTCGGAGTTTGTCAGGACTTGATAGGCGGTGAAGCCCTCGCATCCTATCAGTCGCTCTACCTCCGCGGTACATGTCCCGAGGCTGCACCTAAATGCATTTCGGGGAGTACGAGCTATCTCCAAGTTTGATTGGCCTTTCACTCCTACCCTCAGGTCATCCGAAAGCTTTTCAACGCTTACCGGTTCGGTCCTCCAGATGGTGTTACCCATCCTTCAACCTGCCCGAGGGTAGATCACTTGGTTTCGCGTCCACCTCCGCCGACTCAGCGCCCTGTTAAGACTCGCTTTCGCTTCGGCTCCGTGCGTAATCGCACTTAGCCTCGCCGGCGACGGTGACTCGTAGGTTCATTATGCAAAAGGCACGCCGTCACCACATTGCGTGGCTCCGACCGCTTGTAGGCACATGATTTCAGGGTCTGTTTCACTCCTCTGTTCGAGGTTCTTTTCACCTTTCCCTCACGGTACTGGTTCGCTATCGGTCTCTCGGTAGTGTTTAGCCTTGCGAGATGGTCCTCGCGGATTCACGCAGGATTTCTCGTGTCCCGCGCTACTCAGGTGCCGCCCTTGTCGCGCTCACGCTTTCGGGTACGGGGCTGTCACCCTCTCCGGCCCGGCTTTCCAGCCGGTCCCCCTAGCGTTCGCGCGTCCTTGACGGGCGGTCCTACAACCCCCGGTGCCGCCTCGACGGCCCGGGTTTGGGCTCCTCCGCGTTCGCTCGCCACTACTTGCGGAATCATTGTTATTTTCTCTTCCTCCGGGTATTGAGATGTTTCAGTTCCCCGGGTTCGCCCCCGGCCATGAGCCGGGTGCCGGAATCGCTTCCGGCGGGTTGCCCCATTCGGAGATCCGCGGATCAAAGGGCATTTGCCCCTCCCCGCGGCTTATCGCAGCTTATCACGTCCTTCTTCGCCTCCGAGAGCCAAGGCATCCTTCATGTGCCCTTGTCTCCTTTCCTTAGAGTTTTTTTTCTTTTCGCCTACTCAATCTGTCGCATCGTATATGCATACCTAATGCTTTGATTTCGTCATTTGTTTCACTCGTATCTTGATTCTGAATTCTCAGAATCGCTTCCAGCATGTCAATGTCCTCTTCCTTTATCGTAGTCCCTGGCAGAGTTGAACTGCCGACCTCTACATTATCAGTGTAGCGCTCTAACCAACTGAGCTAAGGGACTGCACTTCAACCTCCGTCAAGGAGGATAATGCGTTATATAAAACAATAGACGAAGCAGTACCGAAGGTTTGTCCACTCGGTCGTGCGTTAGCCTCCGTTGCTTCCAGGGAACCGAGCTCGCGCTCCGCTCCAGAAAGGAGGTGTTCCAGCCGCACCTTCCGGTACGGCTACCTTGTTACGACTTAGCCCCAGTCACCGGTTTTACCCTAGGGCGCTCCTCGCGGCAGCGCACTTCAGGCACCCCCGGCTTCCATGGCTTGACGGGCGGTGTGTACAAGGCCCGGGAACGTATTCACCGCGCCGTGGCTGATGCGCGATTACTAGCGAATCCAGCTTCATGGAGTCGGGTTGCAGACTCCAATCCGAACTGAGACAGGCTTTCGGGTTCCGCTCCCTGTCGCCAGGTGGCTTCCCGCTGTACCTGCCATTGTAACACGTGTGTCGCCCCGGACGTAAGGGCCGTGCTGATTTGACGTCATCCCCGCCTTCCTCGCAGCTTGCGCCGGCAGTCTCGACAGAGTCCTCAGCCTGACCTGTTAGCAACTGTCGATGGGGGTTGCGCTCGTTATGGCACTTAAGCCGACACCTCACGGCACGAGCTGACGACAACCATGCAGCACCTCGACACAGGCTCCGTAGAGCCGAACCCTTTCAGGTACGTTCCTGTGTCGTTTGAGCCCGGGTAAGGTTCCTCGCGTATCATCGAATTAAACCACATGTTCCTCCGCTTGTGCGGGCCCCCGTCAATTCCTTTGAGTTTCACCGTTGCCGGCGTACTCCCCAGGTGGAATACTTAACGCTTTCGCTGTGCCACCCAGGGCTCATTCGCCCCGGACAGCTAGTATTCATCGTTTACTGCGTGGACTACCAGGGTATCTAATCCTGTTCGATACCCACGCTTTCGTGCTTCAGCGTCAGTTGGGCGCCGGTATGCTGCCTTCGCAATCGGAGTTCTGCGTGATATCTATGCATTTCACCGCTACACCACGCATTCCGCATACTTCTCGCCCACTCAAGACCGTCAGTTTCAACGGCGGGCGGAGGTTGAGCCCCCGTATTTTACCGCTGACTTGACAGTCCGCCTACGCACCCTTTAAACCCAATAAATCCGGATAACGCTCGCATCCTCCGTATTACCGCGGCTGCTGGCACGGAGTTAGCCGATGCTTTTTCTTCGGGTACTCTCGACTCCGCCACACGTGGCGGAATTTGCTCCCCGACAAAAGAGGTTTACAACCCGTAGGGCCGTCATCCCTCACGCGACTTGGCTGGTTCAGGCTCGCGCCCATTGACCAATATTCCTCACTGCTGCCTCCCGTAGGAGTCTGGTCCGTGTCTCAGTACCAGTGTGGGGGACCTTCCTCTCAGAACCCCTAGACATCGTCGCCTTGGTGGGCCGTTGCCCCGCCAACTAGCTAATGTCACGCATGCCCATCCGTTGCCGGAATCGCTCCCTTTGGCCGCAGGGCCATGCAGCCCCGCGGCGTTACGCGGTATTAGACGGGATTTCTCCCGATTATCCCCCTGCAACGGGCAGGTCGCATACGCGTTACTCACCCGTGCGCCGGTCGCCGGCGGCAAGGATTGCTCCTCGCCCCGATGCCCCTCGACTTGCATGTGTTAGGCCTGTCGCTAGCGTTCATCCTGAGCCAGGATCAAACTCTTCGTTGTTTGTATCTTTTTTCTTATTTTTCTCTGT